>ERZ1106935.43-NODE-43-length-142352-cov-8.617012_pt1 | contig 142352 bp, 131 predicted proteins | sample MGYA00403666_ERZ1106935 | MGnify/ENA primary metagenome ERZ1106935 (study PRJEB35170, sample SAMEA104062452) | human gut metagenome | biome: human gut; feature: human-associated habitat; material: faeces | place: Denmark | collected 2012-11-20 ... | reverse complement strand
TCACCCCATCTGTTAGATAGTATATCATACTGTCTAACAAATGGGGTGCAGTTCACGATTTCGTGTGCGGGGATTTTTGTGTAATGGCAGGTTTATTTGTGGTACTTCATACCGGCGTTGATGGTGCAGGCGCGGTAGAGTTGTTCGGTCAGCACCAGGCGGGCCAGCTGGTGGGGCAGTGTGATGAGTCCCATGCTGATGCGGGCCTGTGCGGCTTTTTTAACGCGGTCGTCCAGCCCGTGGGAGGAACCGATGACAAAGGCGATATCCCCGGTTCCGCTGCCGGCACGCTCCGCCAGCAGGGCAGCCAGATCTTCGCTGGAGATCTGCTTGCCCTCGACACAAAGTGCGACGAGATACGCGCCCTTGCGCACCGAGGCTAAGATGGCGTCGGCCTCTTTCTGCAGGGCTTTAGCGATCTGCCTGTCGCTGGCGTTTTTGTCGGCGATGGAGGCTTCTGGCAGTTCGATGATGCGGAAGTTGCAGAAGCCGCCCAGACGTTTCTGGTACTCGGCCACACCGGCGGCAAAATAAGAAGCATTCATCTTGCCGATACAAATTAAATCAATGTTCTGCATGCGGGTGTCCCCTTAAACTTAAAACTCGATGTACGGGCTGATGTCGTTGCGCTCCTGCGCCTGGATCAGCACATCACGCCCCGGCTGGATACCGGCGGCCAGCAGCACATTGTACACGGTGGTCAGCGCCAGCTCCGGCGAATTGTTGGTCTGGCTCAAATGGCACAGCGCAAACTTTTTGCAGCCCTCCTGGATGAGGTCCAGAATCTCGGCAGCGCAGGCCCTGTTGTCCAGATGGCCGCGGTCGCTGGCGATGCGCTGCTTTAAGTAGTAGGGATACGGCCCGCCGTGCAGGCTGAAAGCGTCGTAGTTGGCCTCCAGCGCGACGAGGTCGCAGCCCAGCAGGCTGTCCTGCACCACGGGGGTCAGGATGCCAAGGTCGGTGGCAAGGGCCATGCGGCGGCCGTCCGGGGTCTCGATGCGGTAGCCGCAGCAAGGCACGTCGTGGCTGGTAGGAAAAGAGCTGACCTTGAACGGACCAATATCAAACGGGTTTCCCCCATCCATGGCGGAGGTCTCCACAGCCGGTGGCAGCGTCCCGCGGGAATCCAGTGCGTCCAGTGTGTCGGCACTGCTGTATACGGGGATGGGATACTTTTTTAAAAAGGTATCCAGCCCGGCTACATGATCGGAGTGTTCGTGGGTAACTAAGATACCGGCACAATCGCTGATGGCCAGGTCCAGGCGGCGCAGCGCGGTCAGAGTGGTGCGGCAGCTTTTGCCCATGTCCACCAGCAGGTATTGGTTCCCCTCCCGGACCAGGCCGCAGTTGCCTGATGAGCCGGAATACAGGGTGGTAAATAAAGCCATGTTCTTTCCTCGTATTCAGTCCAGAAAAAATGGGCCGCACAAGCGACCCATAAAGGATGTACAGTTACATTGCCCGCGAAATGCTGCTGGCGGGAATCTCCACGCGGCGGATGTCAGCGCCGAGAAGCTGCAGCTTCTCCACGATGTTCTCGTAGCCGCGCTCAATGTGGATGGTCTCGTCAATCTCGCTGACACCATTAGCAGCCAGTGCGGCGACTACCATCGCGGCACCGGCACGTAGGTCGGTGGCACGCAACGGCGCAGGGCGCAGCTCCTTGATGCCCTCGATGACGGCGACCTGGCCGTCCACCTGGATGTTGGCCCCCATGTGAATCAGTTCGTCCACATAACGGAAACGGTTCTCCCAGATGCCCTCAGTCACGATGGAGGTACCATCGGCCAAGGTGAGCAGCGCGGTCATCAGCGGCTGCATGTCGGTCGGGAAACCGGGATGCGGCATCGTCTTGACTTTCAGCGGATGCAGCGGGCCGGTGCGGGTGATGCGCAGTGCGTCGTCGTATTCCTGGATCGTGCAGCCAGCCGCGCGCAGCTTGGCAGTAATCGGCTCCAGATGCTTCGGGATGACGTTATGCAGCGTTACATCGCCCTTGGTGATGGCGGCAGCTACCATGTAGCTGCCTGCCTCGATCTGGTCCGGAATGATGGAATAGTTGCAACCGTGCATCTTTTTGACGCCATGAATTTTGATAACGTCGGTACCGGCACCATGCACGTCAGCGCCCATCATGTTCAAGAAGTTAGCAAGGTCCACAATGTGCGGCTCACGAGCTACGTTTTCCAGAATGGTCGTGCCCTCTGCCAGCACGGCAGCCAGCATGGCGTTCATGGTAGCACCGACGGACACCGTGTCAAAGAACACATGCCCGCCCACCAGGTGGTCGGCCTTGACATGGATCTGACCGTACTCCACCGAGTCCTCAGCGCCAAAGGCGGTGAAAGCCTTCAAATGCTGGTCGATGGGACGGGGGCCGAGGTTGCAGCCGCCGGGCATAGCGACCTGGCCTGCACCAAAACGGCCCAGCAGCGCACCCAGGAAGTAGTAGCTGGCCCGCATCTGGCGGGACAACTCGTTCGACACTTCGGTGCAATCAATGTGGGTGGTATCAATTTCATAGGTGCTGCGGCTGACCATGCGGATACTGGCACCCAGCTCGCTTAAAATTTGCAGCGAGGCCATAACATCGCTGATACAGGGCAGGTTTTCAATCAGACATTTATCGGCAGCCAGAATGGTAGCCGGCAAAATGGCAACGGCAGCATTTTTGGCACCGCCGATGTTGACATCGCCATGCAGCGGGGCTCCCCCGCGTATCACGAATTTTTCCAAGTGTAGCTCTCCTTTGTGCAGGTGCGGGCCTGGCATCCCTCTCGCCGGGACAAGGCACCCATGCGCACTTTCATACATTATACACTATTTTGTGGCATTTGAAAAGTGGGGCACAAGACATTTGCAAAATATTTGTGAAAGTCTGTCGCAGGCACAGGATATGCGCTGAAATATTGTGGAGTTCGACAGAAATTACATGCCGCCGAATAGTGTCTGCGCGCTGAACAGGACGTTGTTATAGTACATCTCAAAGTGGCAATGGTTGCCGGTGGAGTTACCGGTGGAGCCGACCTCGCCGATCTGGTCCATCTTGCTGACAGCCTGACCCTGGCTGACCAGGATGCGGGACATGTGGGCGTACAGCGTCTTGTAGCCGTTGCCGTGGTCGATTTCGACATAGTTGCCGTAAGAGTAGTGCCAGCCGGCGGCGATGACGGTGCCGGAGTCGGAAGCATAAATCGGCGTGCCGTAGGCGGCGCAGATGTCCGCGCCGCGATGGCCGTTGCCCATCCAGCGGCTGACATACTTGTAGCCGGGAACCGGCCAGACGAAGGAACCGGAGCCGAGCTTGGCCACCATACCGTTCTTCAGCTTGGTGCCGGTCACGGTGATCTGGGTGACAGGCTCCTGCAGCACGTTGTAGGAAACCGCCTGGCGGTCGGTGACTTCGCCGTCGATCATCGTAATCTCGTAGGTGACGTCCTCGAGGCCGTCCACACCTTCCTGCAGGGTGACGGTCTTGCCAAAGTCGTATTCATCGGACTCGGACTTTTCGGTGCTGAACGGGATGGCGACGGTCTCGGTCTCAGTCTGCACGACCTTGACTTTCAGCAGTTCGGCCGAGGACGCACCCGTCAACAGCTCGGTGCCGGCTGGGATCTCCTGATCCAGGCTTTGCAGGTCGGGGTTCATCTGGGCCAGCGAGTCAAAGGTGACGCCGGTGGTATCCACGACGCTCTGCACGGTATCACCTTCCTCGGCTACATAGGTATGCACGCCGGAGCCTTCGTTCAGAGCGGAGATCACGTCGCTGTAGGACATGATAGATTCCTGCAGATAGACGCCGTCCAGCAGGCGGATGTCGTGGACAAAACCGGTGCGGATGGACGAATCCATGTCGTTTTCAAAGGGGGCCTTGATGCTTTCCAGGTAGGTGCGCAGATGGTCACCCTCGGTGGTAACAAACCGCAGGGTGCCGTCAATGTACACAGCGGTGCCGTCCACAATCTCATCGCTGGCGGTCTGCAAAATAGCGTTGGCAATCTCGCTTTCCGTCATGGTATCGTCGGAAACTGCCAGGCTGTAGGTAGGAGAAACTTCCCATTGGGTATCCGGCACAGAGGCACCGGCTTCTTCCAGCATAGACTTGGCCGTGTTGATACGGGACTGCACATCCTCGCGGGCGTTTTCAAAAATTTGCTCGCTGGCTACGTAGCCGACGCTTTCGCCGTTGACCTGGACGTTCAACACAAAACGAAGCCCCAGGCCGTTGCGGACAACGACCACCAGCACAGCCGCCGCAATGGCGGGTAGCACGTAGGTGATGGCGTTCCAGAGAAGCGTGTAGTACTTGCGGATACCGCTGCGGACGTAGGCCTTTTTGGCAGCGCGGATCTGGTCGCTGCCGGCATCGGAAAGTTCCTGCGGCAGTTCCCGGATGTGGCGGATACCGGAGGCCATGCGGGTGAAGGGACTGATCAGATCCTCACAGAAAGTGATGACGCCCAGCAGGACCGGGCGCAGCACGACCATAAGCAGGTTGCCCAGAGTGCTGGCGATGCCTTTGACGACGGCATGCGCCTTGCGGTAAGCGCACACAAAAATGTACTCGACCCAGAAACCATACATGTACAGCAGGTCGCCAATCAGGTTGCTGCGGGAAGAATGAGCCTTATGGGCACTGGCGGACGACGGCCCGCGGTGATTTTTCTTTTTGCCTTTTTTATCGATTTGCGCGGAATTCAAAATCTTGCTGCTCCTTTTAGATGACCTAAAAAGGTCGATGCAAAGTTTGGTTCAGAGTTCTTGCAGATTCCAGTTGTTGAAAAGCCCCTCACTGTGGGCCAAAGCGGCCATATCCGGCGGCAGTTCGCTCTGGATACGGATCGCCTGCCTGCTGACCGGGTGCGTAAACCGCAAAACGGCGCAGTGCAGCGCATGCCGGGACAGGATGCTGTCCGACCCGCCATACAGAGTGTCCCCTGCCAGCGGATGGCCGATGTAGGCCATGTGTACGCGAATCTGGTGGGTGCGGCCGGTGCAGGGTGTGCAGGCCACCAGGCTGTGGCCTGTGCCGACAGCCAGTACGTTGTACCGGGTCAGGCTGTATTTGCCGTCCTCCCGTACACAGCGGCCGATGATGGAATCGCCGCGGCGTGCGATAGGGGCTTCCACCTGACCGGGGCCTAACGGCAGAATCCCCTGCACGATGGCCAAGTAGCACTTTTGAGCGCTGTCAGCCAGCAATGGTGCGGCAAACGAATTTTGCGCACAGAGCACCAGCCCGCTGGTATTTTTGTCAATGCGGTTGACCGGGCGGAACACGCCGGTCTTGCCTTGCTGCTGTAAATGGTACAGCCAGCCGTTGGCCAGGGTGCCGTCCGGGTAATTCAACGTGGGATGTACAGCGATACCGGCGGGCTTTTCCAGCACGGCGGCGAACTCGTCCTCGTAGGCAATGGCAAACGGGACGGGCTGCGGCGTGACACTGGTGGGCGGTTCCGGCGGCAATGCAAAGGTGATCTGCTGGCCGGGATGCACAGGCTGGTCGGTGTGGAGCGGGACTCCATCGGCGAAAAAGCCATCGCCATTATATTTGACGGATTTGATCAGGGCGGCGGTGACGCCCTGTGTGCGCAGGAAGATCCCCAACCGCTGACCGTCCGCCTCGGGAGGGACGATATAACGCAGAACGGTCAAAAACAGGCCCTCCCTTGTGGAATACTGCAAAGCATGCGTGCAACCCGTACACTCATACTTTGATATTATACCACAAAGAAGAGCCTGATGCAATTCCCAATCTCTGGAACAAAAAAGCCGCCCCTGCCAGGCGGCAGAGACGGCTTGCAAAGTTATAAATCAGACCGGATGAGACTTGTTCTCGTAGTCAGCATGCAGAGCATCGACACCCTGCAGGCGGGCATTGCGCTTTTCGAAGAACTTGGGGGCGACCTGCGGGAACATAGCGTAGGTCAGGACGTCTTCCTCCTGGATGGCGTACTTGGCGGCCTCAGCCTTCAACTTGTCCATCTCGGGCTCCAGCGTGTCGGCAAAGCGGCAGGTGATGGGCTCTTCGCCCTTCAGGATAAAGTCGCTGAACTCCTTCTTGATGGGAGCGGGAGTCTTGCCGTAGTCGCCATGGACCAGGCCCTTGAACTCCTTGGTGACCATCTTGTAGCGCTCACCCATGATGACGTTAAAGACAGCCTGGGTGCCAACGATTTGGCTGGTCGGGGTGACCAGCGGCGGGTAACCGGCATCCTCACGAACGCGGGGAATCTCCTCCAGAACATCCTGGAGCTTGTCTTCCTTGCCGGCGTCCTTCAGCTGCTTCAGCATGTTGGAGAACATGCCACCCGGAACCTGGTACAGCAGGGTGTTGGCATCGACGCCCAAAGACTTCTGGTTGATCTGGCCATTGGAGATGTACTTCTCACGCAGTTTGTTGAAGTAAGCGCGGACAACATTCAGCTGGTTCAGATCTAGGCCGGTGTCGTAGTCGGTACCCTGCAGGGCGGCGACCAGACTCTCGGTGGGCATATGAGAAGTACCCAGAGCCAGCGGACTCATGGCGGTATCAACGATGTCGGCGCCAGCCTCGATGCCCTTCAGGATGGACATGGAAGCCAGACCGGCGGTGTAGTGGCTGTGGATGTCTACGGGGATCTTGATGGTATTCTTCAGTTCAGAGACCAGGTCATAGCAGGTGTAGGGCTTCAGCAGACCAGCCATATCCTTGATGCAGATGGAGTCAGCGCCCATCTCCTCCAGGGTCTTGGCATACTTGGCAAAGTACTCGTTGTTATGTACGGGGCTCAGGGTGTAGCTGATGCAGGCCTGAACGTGAGCGCCTTCCTTGTTGGCGGCCTTGATGGCAGTCTGCAGGTTGCGCGGGTCGTTCAGGGCGTCGAAAATACGGATGACATCGATGCCGTTGGCAACGGACTTCTGTACGAAGTACTCGACAGCGTCATCGGCGTAAGGACGATAGCCCAGCATGTTCTGGCCGCGGAACAGCATCTGCAGTTTCTGATGGGGCAGTTCCTTGCGCAGGATGCGCAGACGCTCCCAGGGGTCCTCGTCCAGAAAACGGATGCAGGAGTCGAACGTAGCGCCGCCCCAGCACTCAACGGAGAAGTACGGGATCTTGTCCATCTCGGGCAGGATCGGACGCATCTCGTCCATCGTCATACGGGTAGCAAGCAGGGACTGGTGCGCGTCGCGCAGAACGACCTCGGTGATCTTAATAGGTTTCTTAGCCAATGTCATTCACCTGCCCTTTCTTAGTTCATGGTGCAGAGCAGATCGCCGGAGTTGACGACATCGCCCTTGCGCACATTCACGCTGGCAATGGTGCCATCCTGCGGAGCGCTGATCTCGTTCTCCATCTTCATGGCTTCCAGGATCAGCAGGGTGTCGCCGGCCTTGACGGAATCGCCAGCCTTGACCTTGACGTCCAGGATGTTGCCCGGCATGGGAGCAGTAACGGTGACGGAACCGGCAGCGCCAGCGGGAGCGGCAGAAGCAGCGGGTGCAGCAGCCGGAGCCGGGGCAGCGGCGGGAGCAGCAGCAACAGGAGCGGAAGCAACGGCAGCGCCGGTGCCTTCCTCGACGGTGACATTATAAGCAACGCCGTTGACAGTGACAATCAGGTTTTTCATAGGAATTTCCTCCTTAAAGATCGTGTCGTTATGTTCAGGTTAAACGCAGATTACAGCGTGATGTTGCCATGCTTCTTAGCCAGGCGGACAGCGCGCTTGCTGGCCAGCATATCCAAGGCCTGGGCAACAGCGCTACGGGCAGAAGCAGCATCGGCGACAGTATCAGCGGCACCGTTGGCAACAGCGGCCTGGGCACTGCAGATGTCCTTGGTGTAAGCAGCAGCCTTTGCCTTCGTAGCGGCAACGATGTTATCAGAAGCGAAGATCTCGTCCTTGTACAGAACGGTGACAGCAGCCTCGGGGGCCAGCGGTGCAACAGTGCAGCCCTGCACGGCAACGCGCCAGTCAGCAGAAGCAGCGAACACCGTGTAAGCGGGGCCGACAGCCTCACCGGCCAGAACAGCGACCTTGACCGTGGTGGCCTCAGCGTAAACACCAGCCATACGGGCGGCCTGGCGGATACCACCGGCCTGGTCATCACCCTCGCTCTTGCCGAAGCCCTCGGTGTTGACGACGGTCACAACGGGGATGCTGTAGGCATCGCACAGACGGACAAAGCGGGCAGCCTTGGCAGTGCACTTGTGGCACAGGGCGGCTTTCTCGGTGGCAACGATACCAACGGAGCTGCCGTTGACGGTAGCCAGAGCGGTAACGATGTTCTTGCCGTAGCCCTTGTACAACTCAACAGCGCTGCCCTCGTCAGTCAGAGCAGCGACGGCGTCAGCGGCGGTGTACTTGGCGGTGTTCAGCGCAGCGGAAGGAGCGCTGAAGTCGAACAGCGCAGGACCAGCCAGGTTGTTGGCGGGCAGCAGGGCGGCGATAGAAGCAGCCTGCTTGGCAGCGGCGACAGCGTCAGCGGCGGTCACAGCGGCAACGCCAGCCTTGGCGGCGAATTCAGCGGAGCCAGCACCGGCAACTTTGTCTTCAGCATTGAACGGAGCGTTCAGGAACAGCTCGGCGTCCTCAGCCATGATGCACAGGTCAGCGGAAGCGGCGTTGATGGCATTGGTGCCGGCGCAGGTACCGGTAACAACGGCAATCTGCGGCACAACGCCGGAAACACGTGCGATCTCAGCGGTCAGGCGGGCGGTAGCGTTCAGCAGATCCAGGCCGCCCTCCAGCTTGGCACCGGTGGAGTCGTAGAAGGTGACGACCGGGGCGCCGGTCTCGGCGGCCATCTCCAGCACGCGGATATTCTTTTCGATATCCTGCACGCCAACGGGGGTGCCGTCCTCAAATACGACGTAGACGCTCTGACCGTTTGCGTTGCCGTAAGCGGCGCTTACGGCGCCATCGGTAAACAGCGGAGAATATGCGCCGTCATCAAAAAATGCTGCAAGGATCGTTGCCTTGCCGGGTTTGTTTGCTGCCATACAGCTTCCTCCCTATTTGTAAAACTGAAAGTTTTTTAGTGAAGAATTCACAAAAAAATCCACGATTTAAATTAATTATACTACTTTGTGGAAAAATCTACAAGTAGAAAAAGTAGAAATTGCAGTACTTTTTGAAAAAATACACAATTTTTTGTACAAAAAATTGCTTTCGAGCAACTTTACACCCTAAATATGGGTTCAGCCCTGCTCTTTGCGGGGACGCAGCGGGCCGGGACGGCGGGGGGCAGTGCGGGTCGGGGCCTCGGAGCTGCGGCTTTTATGCTGGGCGGCGTTGCGCAGGGCGTTGATCTCGCTTTTTTTCAGCTCACGGTATTCGCCCGGCTGCAGCATGCCCAGCTTGACCGGGCCTTCGGCAGTACGGCGCAGGCGGACGACCTGCAGGCCGACGGCCGAGCACATGCGGCGGATCTGGCGGTTGCGGCCCTCGTGCAGGGTGATCTCCAGCACGGTGCGGCCCGGCTCGTCCACGACAACATGGATCACGCAGGGCTGGGTCTTGATGCCGTCGTCCAGTACCACGCCGGAGGACATCTGGATGATCTGCTCCTCGGTGGCGCGGGGATTGACGGTGACGCGGTAGAGCTTGCCTACCCCGCCGGACGGGTGGGTCAGCAGGTTGATGAAGGCACCGTCATCGGTCATCAGCAGCAGGCCTTCGCTGTCCTTATCCAGGCGGCCCACCGGGCGCAGCATGGCCGGAACATCGGAGACAAGGTCCATAACGGTCTTGCGGCCGCGGTCGTCGGACCGGGTGGTCAAAAAGCCGCGTGGTTTGTGCAGCATGATATAGGTATACTGCCGCTTGCGCACGATGCGGACGGTCTGGCCGTCGATAGCGACCTTATCGTAATCGGGGTCCATCTTGTCACCCAGGCCTACCGGGTGACCGTTAACTTTTACTTTGCCGGCGGCGATCAGGCGCTCCGCCTCACGGCGGGAGCAGATACCCTGATCGGCCAGCACTTTTTGAACGCGCTGTTCTGCCATGCTTACTCCTTATTTCTTGTGCTTATGCGTTGCCCGTTTCAGCGGGCTTGTCTTTTTTAATCATTGCGGTGATTTTGTCCACCAGTTCCGGCAAAGCGGCAATGGCGTTATCCACGGCGGTGACTTTTTCCACCAGTTGTACCGTGCGGACGTTGCCGCCGGAAACCACCAGGAACGCAACGGGTGTGACCGACACACCGGCACCGGTGCCGCCGCCGAACATCTGCTTGGACGACTGGGGCGCCACATCGGAACCGCCCGATGCAAAACCGAAAGTAACGCGGGAGACCGGGATGATGGTGGTAGTGTCATCTACGTGGATGGGATCACCGATGATGGTGCTGGTATCCACCATATCGCGGATCTTTTCAATGGTGACGCCCATCAGACCTTGGATCGGATGCTCTGCCATGGGAAACTCCTCCTTTTATAAAAGCAAAATGCAATTTGGTTCAGTTGGTATGTGCAGGCTGCAGCTGCGGGTCTTTGCCCAGGCGGAACAAAAGCCGGATCAGCAGCCAGAGAAGCAGAAACGGGTGGGTGTGTAGCCTGCCGGAAATGTAACGCTCTCCCCTGCGTTGGCCGGTGAAATCCGGCTCCAGCTGCAAATGGTCGCATTGCAGGCAGACGACCTGCTGCAAAAACGCCAGCAGATTGTTGGCGGCGGCCATGGCAGCGCCATAAAGCTCGGCGGTCTGGGCCGCATCCTCGCCGGTGACGGTCCAGAATACGGTAAGGTGCTGCACTTTGATGTGCCGTGCCAGGAACCGCCCGACCCAGCGCAGGTGCCCGAACATACAGCGGACAAAGGCGGCAGGATCATGAGCGAGCAGGTTGAGGGCGGTCTCGATACGCTCCGAAATATGGAATGGCAGAGCGCTGGATTTTGGATGCTCTCCGGTAAATTCAGTAGCGGGGGCTGGCGTAGGAGCGGCCTTTGCCGCAACGGAAGCTTGCGGGGATTGCGCAGCAGGGGCTGCGGCTGGTGCAGGCTGTGTTTTAGACAGCGCTGGTTCAGCGCTTGGTTGTGCTGCGGGCGCTGGTTGCGGCGCGGCGGGATGCTGTGCAGCCGTATCTTTGGCAGCGGCCCGTGGCCAAAGCGTAAAATGCAGCGGGCCGTACCAGGCGGTCAGCGATGGTTTGCCAGCCTGATAGGCAAACCGCAGCTCCACCGGCAAAATTAGCAGGACTACCAGCAACGCCAACAGAAAAAGAAGCAGCCAGCCTACGAATTTGAGCACCGCCAGCAGGACGGTGAGCACAATGGTCATAGGCAATCACTTCCATTCCAGCTGTTCGCCGTCCTCGGCGGTATCGATGGCAGGATCAGATTCAGCTTCCGAGGGTTCGTTGTCCCCTGCTTCGCCATGCAGCGGCGGCAGGTCAGCCAGCGAGCCCAGGCCGAACACACGTAGGAAACTGTCGGTGACCTGGAACGCGATGGGCTTGCCGGGCAGGTCCAGACGCCCGGCTTCCTCGATCAGTCCTTTTTCCAGCAGCTTGGCTACGATGGACGAGGAATCCACGCCGCGGACCTGCTCAATAAAGCTGCGGGAGACAGGCTGGTTGTAGGCAATGACTGACAACACCTCCAGCGCGGCGGGCGAAAGCGGTGCATTGCGGCGGGTGTCCAGGATGCGCTTGACCATCTCGCCGTAATACGGGCGGGTGGCCATCTGCCAGCGGTCGGGGTCGAAGTAAAGAATCGCCATGCCGCTTTCCTCTTCGTCCAGCTTTCTTTGCAACTTTTTCAAAAGGCGCACAGCTTCCTCCGGCTCAACACGCAGGGCGTCGGCCAGGCGCGCGGCCTCGACGGGGTCGGCATGGGCAAACAACATGGCTTCCAACGCGCCAATCTTCTGTTGTTCATTCATGGGCGGAAGCCTCCTTGTTTCTGCGGTGGGTGCGGTCCAGGTTCAGCTGGCCCTCGTCTTCTACCTTGATGCGCCCGGCACGGATAAGCTCCAGCAGTGCCAGAAAGGTGGCTACATGGGTGCTGCGGCTGTCCTCCGGGTTGAAAAGCTGGTTCATCTTTTGCAGGGTGCCTTTCAGCAGCCCGCGCAGCATGTGGGAAACGCGGCTGGATACCGAGACAAACGGCGCGGTGACCAGCGGCTCAAAACGCTCCTGTGTGGGTTTGCGCTTGCGCAGGTTGCGGCCCATCAGGTTGAACCAGGCGGTGACCAGCAGGTTGGGGTCGTGGCGGCGGGTGTACTCGGCTGCGCCCACCAGCGGCATGGGCTGGCGCACGGCGGTGTACAGGTCGCTGGCGCGGCTGCCCAGCTTGGCGGCCACCTCCTTGCAAGCGCTGTACTCAATCAGGCGGCCGGTCAGTTCGGCCTTCATACGCTCGGCCTCGGGGCTGCGGGGCAGCAGCAGGGCACTTTTCATCTGCACCAGATGGGCGGCCATGTCAATGAACTCGCTGGCAACCTCCATGCGGTTATCCTGCAGGTTGCGGATGGTGGCCGTGTACTGGTCGATGAGTTCCATGATGTTGATATCATAGAGGTTCATCTTATTTTTGCCCACCAGGTACAGCAGCAAATCAAGCGGGCCTTCAAAATCTTCTATTTTAAAAGTAAGAACTTCCGGCAAAAAATCAATACCCCCACAGTAACTCTACAAAGCCTGTTCCTTTAATAAGGAAAGACCACAGCTGATTGACAATCGCAGACAGCGGCCGATTCAACAGCCCCAGGAACGTGAGTGCCAGCACGGCCAGCATGATATAGCGCTCGTACTTCATCAGTTTAAAATACAGCTTTTCCGGCAAAAACAAAAGAAAGATACGGCTGCCGTCAAAGGGTGGCACCGGTATCAGGTTGAACACAGCCAGGCTCAGGTTCATCGTGATCATATAATAGAAGAACATCTCAATAAAGGGCACCGCGTCCCCCGCGCCGCTGTAGTAGCAGATCTTGTACAAGATCATAGACACCCAGGCCAGCAGCAGGTTGCTGATAGGACCGGCCGCGGCAGAGACCGCCATGCCGACTTTCGGATTTTTATAATTGTACGGATTGATGCTGACCGGCTTGGCCCAGCCAACACCGCCTACCAGCATGCACAGCGCACCCAGCGGGTCAAAGTGGCGCATAGGGTTCAGCGAAAGGCGGCCCGCCCGCACGGCGGTATCATCCCCCAGCCAATGGCTGACCAGGGCGTGGGCAGACTCATGAAATGGGATGGTAAGCAGGACGACCAGCGCCCGGCAAATGTACATCATGATCTGTGTTGCTGACAGCAGACCGTTCAAAGGCAAACACCACCCCATTAAAATCTCATCTTATTATACCGTACAAATGCCCCCAAAACAAGCCCTGCACCGGGATGGATGGCGGATTTTCGCTTCGATTTTGCACAACGATAAGAAAATATAATATTTTTCAAACTTTTTTGCACAAAACCCTTGCAATTTGCAAAAATCCACGCTATAATATTTAAGCTATTGAAAAGGAGGTGCAAGCAATTATGGCCAAATGTTCTTGCTGTGGCAAGGGTGTCACGTTCGGTATCAAGGTCTCCCACTCTCATCGTCGGAGCAACCGTACCTGGAACCCCAATGTCAAGCGCGTGAAGGCGATCGTCGAGGGTTCCCCGAAGTATATCTACGCCTGCACCCGCTGCCTGCGCTCTGGTAAAGTTACCCGCGCGGTCTGATTGGACGGAAAAAATGCCGGTCACATTGCGTGACCGGCTTTTTCTCTTTTATTTTACCAGTTAAAGGCAGCACAGCACAATTCTAAGTGCCGATACGGCGAGCGAGGCGCAACGGCTGCTAAGCAAAAAGCACAGGTAATACGTTGTGTATTATCGAGCATTTTTGCAACGCAGACGGTGTGCCGCAGCCGCTGGAACGGTGTTTAAGCCGTTAGGCGTGAATTGCGCTGTGCTGCCTTAAAAAGGAGCCTATTATGCTGCCCCAAGACCCTATCATTTTGTTAAGCTACGTCAATACCCAGCTGCGTGACCGGGATGCCAGCCTTGCTGCATTCTGCGACCGGGAAAATGCAGACGAAGCCGACCTGCGTGCCCGTCTGCAGGAAGTGGGTTATATTTACGATGCCCAGGCGAACCGTTTCGTCTGATTTTGTAGCAGGATGCACCCCGGCGTTATAGAGGAGAGGAAGTTATACCCGCTATGAATTTTGTGTTTGTCAGCCCGCATTTCCCCAAAACCTACTGGAATTTCTGCGAACGCCTGCATCGCAACGGCGTCAATGTGCTGGGCATCGGCGATGCACCGTTTGACGAGATCCCCTGGCAGCTCAAGCATTGCCTGACCGAGTATTACCGCGTGAACGACCTGGGCAATTACGATGAGATGCTGCGGGCTGTGGCCTATTTCACCTTCCATTACGGTAAGATCGACTGGCTGGAATCCAACAACGAGTATTGGCTGGAAATGGATGCCCAGATGCGAACCGACTTTAACATCACCACCGGTGCACAGAACGACTTCATCGAGCGCATCAAATACAAGAGCAAGATGAAGGAAAGCTACATTGCAGCCGGTGTGCCGGTGGCGCGCCACCATATGGTCAGCACGCTGGCGGCGGCCAAGGCCTTCATCAAAGAGGTGGGCTACCCTGTCATCGTCAAGCCCGATAACGGCTGCGGCGCCGAGGCAACCTATAAGCTGCGGAACCTGAAGGAACTGAAGGCTTTCTACGCTGAGCCCCACGCCGTACCTTATATTATGGAAGAATTCATCAACGGCACCATCGTCAGCTTTGACGGAGTGGCCGACAGCCATTGCGTGCCGCTGTTCTACACCTCCAACGTCTTCCCCACCCCAATGCTGGACATCGTGAGCGAGCAGGGCGATTTGAGCTACTGGACCCAGAAGACCGTGCCTGCCGCGCTGAAAGACGTGGGCTTCCGCACCATCAAGGCCTTTGGCGCCAAGAGCCGGTTCTTCCACTGCGAGTTCTTCCAGCTGAACGAGGACAAGCCGGGTTTGGGCAAAAAGGGCGACTATGTGGCTCTGGAAGTCAACATGCGCCCGGCGGGCGGCTACACGCCGGATATGATCAACTACGCCAACTCAACGGATTGCTACCAGATCTGGGCGGATATGGTTTGCTATGACGAGGTGCGAAACCTGGAACTGGACGGCCCCAAGTACTACTGCGTTTACGCAGGTCGCCGTGACTGCCACACCTACAAGCACAGCAACGAGCAGATCATGGCGCGCTACGGCAACCGCATGAAGATGCACGAGCGCATCCCCGAGGCCCTGCGCCTGGACATGGGCGACGAGATGTACACCGTCACTGTGCGTTCCAGCGCCGAGCGGGATGCTTTCATCCGCTACGTGCAGGAGAAAGCCTGATTTTTATAAACATAAGCAAACCGGGTATCCGATGCAAAAGTCGGATACCCGGTTTTGTTTAGTATTTAGTTGTTATAATCTGCGATGGTCACAGAGTTTTTGCTGTAGTACGGCGTCAGGCCCCACAGGTCCGGGCCGGGGGCAACGTCTGTGTAAAACAGCAGCCAGGGGCGCTCTTCCTCGGTCAAGGGGCGGATCACGACGTCGGGCTGGTCGGTATCGGTCAAAATGGCTTCACGTTCGTCCAGCACTTTAGCAAAGCGGGCGGCTTCGCCGTCGGCTAGTTCATAGGCGGCCTCCAGCGTGGTGGCAAAGTGGTTATCCTGCCCCTCTTTTACCGTATGGCTGCCGATGCAGGCCATACAGACCAGCATCGCAGCGCAAATCAGCGGCAGGCGCTTCCCTGCTTTGCCAAGCTGGCGGATGGCAGGCGTCAGACAGACGCCGCGGATACGCTCCAGCCAGCCAAAGAGCAGAAACTCGGTAACGGCCAAGCCGAGGATGAAGGTCATCCAGACCACATTCAGCAGCCGCCCGGCACCGATGCCGCCCATCGTGTAGGATGGCAGGAAAATCATGGCCCACATTAAAATAAAGGTGACGGCCGCACCCGCCAGCGGATGGCGGAACACCCGGTCCGACAGGCTGCTGCTTTGGGCAAGGTACCGCAGCGGTAACGCCAGCAGCACCAGCAGGCAAAGCAGCGGTACATCCAGCCAGCGGACCCATTCCAGCGCGGCCAGCACAAAGCTTTTCAGCACGGCCTCAACAAAGCCTGCCCCCGCAAACCCGGTAGTGCGTACCCGCGTGCCGGGGGCTGTTACGTTGATAAGCAGCCCCGCCACGGCAACAAGAAATGCCGGCAGATGGTAAAACCTGCGCTGCCGTGCGCACAGCATAACGGCCAACAGCAGAATCAGCACATTCAAAAGCCCGGCCACCTGGTGCCCACCGCCGATGATAAAGCCAATCATGACCCCGGCGGCGCAGTACAAAGTGCGCTGCTTATGGGTCAATTGCGGCGCAAAGCACAGCCCGAACGTCAACCCGGCATTGAGCACGGCCAGCGAGAAATACGGCAGGTAGTTCATTGCGCCGTTGAACCAGTACAGCCCTTCCACCGGGGCGGGCATGCCCTCGATAAAGCCAAAGCAGACCAGCAGCGCCAGCGCCCAGGGCAGCAGTTTTTGCGCTTGGTCCAAACGGCGCACCACACAACGGCAGGCCCCATACAGGCAGAAAAACAACGGTACAAGAACGCAAAGCAGCGTGACCCCATACCAGGCGTTGCCGAAAATGGCGGGCTGCCAGGCCAGCAAAAAGCCGGAAACATACAGCCCCTGCCAATTCTCAAAGTAATAGACATTGGTGTCCCAGGCAGCTTTCAGCAGGCGCGGCAGGTCAAAGCCATACTGCTGCATCACCGCGTGGGTGCGGGCCGCGTAAATGTAATCGTCTGCCGAGGGCCGCGCAAACACGGCCAGCACAAAAACCGGGACCAGCAGCAGCCCAATGAACAGGGTCAGCCGAAGCAACCAGCGTTTTTGCACCGCAGAATCATGCCAAAAATCCATACACGCGCACCCCGTTACGGGTTGCCCAGCGTCATCTGCAGGAAGTAGGTCCACTGCTTCTCCCACCAGACCCAATCATGGGCGACATCATAGCCCCAAATATCCACGATGGGGTGGATGCCCTTACTTTCCAGGATGCCCTGCAGTTCCAGCGTGGAGGCCAGCAGGTCACCCTCCCAGGCGCCCTGGCCGCAGCACATAATGAACTTATCGGCTTTATTGAACAGCTCCATGTAGGGATGGTCGGTCGGGAAGTTGCGCATGTAATCGCAGGGAGAGTTGCGGTAGACAAGGTCATCCATGTAATCGCCGAAGAACATACGGGAAGAATACAGGCCGCTCAAGGCAATGGTACCATTATACAGGTCGGGACGGCGCAGGAAGAAGTTGACGGCATGGCCGCCGCCCATGCTGGCACCGCCCACCAGGATCTTGCCGGTGTGGTCCTCGCCGCCCTGTTCGCGGTTGATCTCCAGCAGGCGCGGGGTCAGCTCCTCACAGATATAGTTGTACCAGCGCTCCTGCATCTCGATGCGCGGGCGCTCGGGGCCGTGGTTGTCCCAGCTTTCGGGATCGATGCTGTCAGCCGTGAAGATCTGCAGCTTGCCGCTGTCGATCCAGGGCGCGGCCAGGTTGCACATGTTTCGGTCTTCCCAATCATAAAAGCGGCCGCTCTGGCACGGGAAAATGATAATGGGGCGTCCGGCGTGACCGTAGACTTTGAACTCCATAAAGCGGTCAAGATACCGGCTGTATTCCTTATAATAACGGATCTGCATGGCAGTTCCCTCCTGAGTTTATTTGTAAAAAAATCTCTTGTTCAGATCCAGCAGCCCAACCATAGCGTGCAGGGGGCCGGATGAGGAAGTCTTAAATACCCAGTAGTACGCCAGGGCCAGGGCCTCGCGCAGGTAACAGGGCAGCACGCTGCGCCACGGCGTGTGGGCGGGCAGTGCAGCGACCGTGGTAAACCCGGCCCGCGCCGCATACCGCCCGGCGCGGTAGCAGTGGAATGCGTTAGAAACGTAAACGATGGGGGTGTCGGCGCTGAAGCCGCGCTCTTTTAAAATATCCAGCGAGAAAGCAAAGTTTTCCTCGGTGGAGGTGGACTTGCTTTCGGCCAAAACGCGGTCAGCGGGCAGGCCTTTTTCAATCAGGTAATCCCGCATAGCCTGGCCTTCGGGAATCCATTCGTCCCTGCCCTGCCCGCCGCTGGTGACGATGAGCAGGTCGGGGTGTTCCGCCGCGTACTCATAGGCTTTATCCAGCCGGTAGCGAAGCAGCATGCTGGGCTTATCCTTGCGCAGGCCCGCGCCCAGCACGATCATGACCTGCTCCTGCCCGGTGGGCGGGTTGGCGTAACCGCTGACGGCCACAAAGCCAATTAAGGCCAGATATGCAACCAGCAAAACGCCCAGCACGATGCCTACAACGCGCCCGGCCCCGGTGCGGAACCAACCCGCCAGTGGTTTATGCCAGATGGCGCAGGCCGTGATGGCAGCCGTCAGCACCCAGACCATCAGGTTGCCCATGTTGAAGTTGCTTAAAAACACCAGCATGAGCGAATAGGCGACCAGCGCTGCGGCCAGAATCCATAAGAGAAGGACGCCCATCTTACTTGCAAATCTCATCGTACACGCCGCAGCCGGCTGCACAGTAGTCAACATCCAGCGCTTTGCAGACGGTATCGGCGATGGTGGCAAAGCTGTAGCGGGTGTGCAGGTTCACGCCTGGCTTGATCTCACTGCCATACACCAGGAACGGCACATGCTCGCGGGTGTGGTCGGTGGTCTTAGTGTAGCTGGGGTCGCAGCCATGATCTGCCGTGACCATCAGGATGTCCTCGGGGCGCATCTTGGCCATGAACTGGGGCAGCCAATCGTTGAACTCGGCGGCAGCGGCAGCATAACCGGCTACATCGCGGCGGTGACCGTACAGCATGTCGAAGTCGACGAGGTTGACGAAGGCCAGGCCCTCAAAGTCGCGGTCGGCCAGATCCAGCGTGACCTGCAGGCCCTCAGTGTTGCCGCTGGTGCGGATGGTCTCGCCGATGCCCTTCCCGGCAAAAATGTCGTGGATCTTGCCCACACCGATGGTGGACTTGCCGGCAGCCTGGATAGCATCCAGCATCGTATCACGCGGCGGCACCAGGCTGTAGTCGTGGCGACGCGGGGTGCGGGTGAAGTTGGCGGAGCAATCGCCCACAAACGGGCGGGCGATGACGCGGCCTACGCCGTATTTGCCCACCAGCAGCTCACGGGCCTGGGCACAAATTTCATAGAGCTTTTCAACGGGGACGATGGCCTCGTTGGCGGCAATCTGGAACACGCTGTCGGCGGAGGTGTAGACGATCAGCGCACCGGTCTTCATGTGCTCCTCGCCGTAATCGCGGATGACCTCAGTGCCGGAATAAGGCTTGTTGCACAGCACCTGAAAGCCGGTCTTGGCAGTGAAAGCGTCCAGCAGGTCTTTCGGGAAGCCGTTCGGGAAGGTGGGCAGCGGGTCGGCACTCAGCAGACCGGCAATCTCCCAGTGGCCGATGGTGGTATCCTTGCCGGCGCTGGCCTCACGGAGGCGGGCAAAGCTGCCGATAGGCTCGGCCACGGGGGTGCCGCAGGTCACACCGTCCAGGTTGAACATGCCCAGCTTGGCCAGATTGTCGCCCTTAAAATTGGGGTGGCCGGCAATGGCGCCCAGGGTGTCGGTGCCTGCATCGCCAAACTGTGGGGCGTCCGGCTCAGCGCCGACGCCGAAGCTATCGAGAACGATCAAAAAAACACGTTTTGCCATAGGTTTGTCTCCTGTCTGTATCATAAACATTGTGTGCGTTGAATACGTAGAATATACCTATTTAAGATTATACCCTATTTGGGGAGGATTGTAAACAGAAAGCCCGTCCTGTGCAGTGGAAACGTGAGCAATATTTGCACAGTAAAATATGTGTAAAGTGGATTTGCGCACTTGTACAAAAGCGGGAATGTGTAGTATAATAGCTTCGTTTAATGTTCAGATTTCTTCAATGGAGGTCATGATATATGCGTAAAACAAAAATTGTCTGTACGATGGGCCCTTCTACCGAAAAGCCGGGTATTCTGCGCCAGCTGATGGAGAACGGCATGAACGTTGCCCGTTTCAACTTTTCCCACGGTGATTACGAGGAGCACAAGGGGCGTTTTGACGCACTGCGCGCCCTGAGCAAAGAGCTGGACCTGCCAGTTGCTGCCATGCTGGATACCAAAGGCCCTGAGATCCGCCTGGGCACCTTCAAGAACGGCGTGGAGAAGCTGGTTACCGGCCAGAAGTTCACCCTGACTTCCCGCGAGGTCGAGGGCACCAACGAGATCTGCTCTGTCTCCTACAAAGAGCTGCCCCGCGACGTTGCCGCTGGCGGCCGTATCATGCTGGACGACGGTCTGATCGAGCTGGGTATCGACGAAGTGAGCGACACCGACATCGTCTGTACCGTCAAGAACGATGGAACCATCAAGACTAAGAAGGGTGTCAACGTCCCCGGTGTGCATCTGTCCATGCCCTACATGAGCAACCGCGACCGCAACGATATTCTGTTCGGCATCGAGCAGGGCTTCGATCTGATTTCTGCCAGCTTCGTGCGCAACGCCCAGGACATCATGGAAATTCGCCACCTGCTGGACGAGCACAACAGCAACATCCGCATCATCGCCAAGATCGAGAACCAGGAGGGCATCGATAACATCGACGAGATCCTGACTGTGGCTGACGGCATCATGGTTGCCCGCGGCGATATGGGCGTTGAGATCGACTTCGCCGAGATCCCCTCCATCCAGAAGAACCTGATCGACCGTGCCATGAGCGCCGGCAAGATCTGCATTACCGCTACCCAGATGCTGGATTCCATGATCGTGAACCCGCGCCCCACCCGTGCCGAGATCACCGACGTTGCCAACGCTATTTATGACGGCACCGGCGCGGTCATGCTGTCCGGCGAGACCGCTGCAGGCAAGTATCCCGTCGAGGCCCTGAAGGCTATGGCCACCATCGCCGAGGCTACCGAGTCCGACTCCAACTTTGATTCCCTGGTTCACCACACCCGCGGTGAGAACAGCCGCCTGTCCGTCAGCGCTGCTGTGGGCCACGCTGCCTGCACCACTGCCAACGATATTGGAGCTACCGCTATCATCACCGCCTCCAAGAGCGGTGAGACCGCCCGCCTGCTGAGCCGCTTCCGCCCGGATGCCCAGATCATCGCCTGCGTGCTGGATGAGACCACTCGCCGCCAGCTGAACGTCTACCGCGGTGTGACCCCCTTGCTGATGGACTATGCCCACTCTACCGACGAGCTGATCAGCATGTCGGTTGAAAATGCCAAGGACGCTGGTTTGATCCAGGACGGTGATCTGGTCGTTGTCACCGCCGGTGTTCCGGTTGGCGTTTCCGGTACTACCAACATGATTAAGGTCCACATGGTCGGTGACAGCCTGCTGGCTGGTGTCGGTATCGGCAGCCGCAACGCTAAGGGCGAAGTCTGCGTCTGCCGCAGCGCAGCCGAGGCTGCCAAGAAGTTCAAGCCCGGTCAGATCCTGGTCGTGCCTTTCACCACCAACGATGAGCTGCCGTTCATCCGCGAGGCCGCCGGTGTCATCACCGAGGAAGCCGGTGCCAACAGCCATTCCGCTATCGTTGGCCTGACCTTGAACAAGGCCGTTATTGTGGGCGCTACCAACGCTACCCGCACCCTGAAAGACGGTATGGTCATCTCGATGGACTGCATCCGCGGCACTGTCCAGCTGATGGCTGACTAAGGAGCAGATGATGGAACGCATTGCGAGTTTCTGCGTGGATCACACCAAATTGCAGCCGGGTATGTACCTTTCCCGTCAGGACGGCGCAAACGGTGAGATTTTGACCTGGGATATCCGCATGAAGCAGCCCAATAAGGGCAGTTATCTTTCCCCCGCTGCCGCCCACACGCTGGAACACCTGTTTGCAACTTATGCCCGCAACAGCAAGTACAGCAGCGGCGTGGTCTATGTCGGCCCGATGGGCTGCCTGACCGGCTTTTACCTGCTGACGACCGGCCTGACCCCGGCCGAGGCCCTGGACCTGACCCGCAGCGCTTTTGCCTGGATGGCTGAGTACGAGGGCGAGATCCCCGGTGCTTCGGCGGTGGAATGTGGCAACTATCTGATGATGGACCCCATTGCCGCCAAAGCCGAGGCCGCCGCTATGCTGCCGGTGCTGGAAAAACTGGACGCTGACCAGCTGCATTATTGATAACTGAGACATAAAAAATCCCGCCGCACGATAGCTAGGTGCTCGTAAAATAGTTTTCGAGAAATGACACGGCAACTGCCTGTCAGGGTTGGTTACGAGTACCCGGTTGAGTTGGGAGAGCATCAAGCCCCATGCCCGCACCGTCAAGGTGTTGGCATGGGGCTTTTTGTCAAAGTCGTGTGCCAAGGAGTACTCCGAAGGGGGAACGGCTGTATAGGTGCATTTCGGGCAAATCGCTGCGTATGTAGGGAGGTTGGTACGTACGCAGCAAAACGGTCAAGTTTTTCCATATTAGGGATGTTCTTTCATTAGCGAATATGGTATACTTGGCGTAGCCCGGTAAATCGGAAGTTGAGGAGGACGTAGGTATGCTAAACAACAAAGGGTTCGACCTTTGGGCTGATGGCTATGACAAAACTGTCGGCATTTCTGATGAGGAAAACACATACCCTTTTGCCGGTTATAAAAAGGTACTTGGGTTCATTTTTCAGACCATAATGAGAGATGAAAATGCCGTTGTGTTGGATATTGGATTCGGAACAGGCACATTAACGACAAAACTATACGAGCGAGGCTGTTCCATTTATGGGCAGGACTTTTCATCAAGAATGATTGCGTTGGCATCTGAGAAAATGCCAAATGCACAGTTATATCAGGGGGACTTTTCAAAAGGGCTTGCCGAACCATTGCGGAACTTGCGTTATGACTATATTGTTGCGACATACTCTCTGCATCATTTAACGGATGCGCAAAAGCGCGACTTTCTGTTAGACTTGCGTAACTACTTAAAAGAAAACGGTAAAATTATAATCGGCGATGTTGCCTTTGAAACACGAAAGAACTTAGAACTGTGTAAATTGAGGGCAGGAAACACATGGGATAATGATGAAATCTACTTTGTCGTTGAGGAACTGAGAAAAGATTTTCCGGCTCTTTCATTTACGCAAATGTCCGATTGCGCGGGAGTCCTGATTTTGGACTGACAAATTCAAATTTACCGTACTCGTTCCCGGCAGGATTTGGGGCAGGCATGCCCCAACAAGAAGCTGCCCCACAGGGGCAGAAAATTTTAAAGAATTGAAAATTTGTGGCCACGGGACGAGTCTTGCCCTTATGAACAACAGAAAACCCAGAACTGCGCAGCTGATTCAGCCAACAGTTCTGGGTTTCTTGTTATCAGGTCAAAAAACTGTTTTACGGAGCCCCTGCAATTTCGTGCGGCGGGACTTTTTGCTTTATGTAAGGGAAAATCAAATCAGAGCAGCAGTGATCAGAGCCATCTTGTAGACTTCCTCGGCATTGCAGCCACGGGACAGGTCATTGATGGGCGCGTTCAGACCTTGCAGGATGGGGCCGTAAGCCTCAAAGCCGCCCAGACGCTGGGCAATCTTGTAGCCGATGTTGCCGGCGTTGATGTTGGGGAAAATGAAGGTATTGGCGTAACCGGCAACCTTGGAGCCGGGAGCCTTCAGCTGGCCGACCTCGGGTGCAACGGCGGCGTCGAACTGCAGCTCGCCGTCGACCTTCAGCTCGGGATGTGCCTCCTGGACGCGGGCGGTAGCATTGCGCATCTTGTCGACGGTCTCGCCCTTGCCGGAACCCTTGGTGGAGTAGGACAGCAGAGCAACGCGGGGATCGATGCCGAAGACCTCAGCGGTGTGTGCGGTCTCAACAGTGGACTCAACGATCTCGTCCTCAGAAGGATCGATGTTGATGGCGCAGTCACCCATGGCAATGCTCTCGTCACCGCGCATCAGGATGAAGCAGGAGCTGACGGACTTGATGCCGGGCTTGCACTTGATCAGCTGCAGAGCGGGACGGACGGTGTCAGCGGTGGAGTAAGTAGCGCCGCCCAGCAGGCAGTCGGCCTTGCCCATCTTGACCAGCATGGTGCCGAAGTAGTTGCCCTTGGACAGAGCGGCGCGGCACTGCTCGTCGGTCATCTTGCCCTTGCGCAGCTCGACCATCTTGGCGACCATAGCGTCAAATTCAGGATAAGCGGTAGGATCGATGATCTCGGCACCAGTGATGTCAAAATTGTCTTCAGCGGCGGCCTTTTTAACAGCCTCAGGCTCACCCAGCAGGATGACTTTCAGGGTCTTGCCTGCCAGCAGACGGCTGGCGGCGGAAAGGATGCGAGCGTCGGTGCCCTCGGTAAAGACGATGGACTTCGGCTCGGCCTGCAGTTTCTTTTCAAAATTCTCAAAAATGGACATACAAACTTCCTCCATATTTTAGCGCAGAACAACCACTGCGCAACACTTACACAATAATTATAGCACCCAAAACAGGCTTTGCAAAGGAAATGCGCGATTACTGCGGCAAGTGGGCAAAATACGTTCGCCGTTGGCTAAAATGACAAAATACTTCACAAAGTTAATTATATATCAAGCTACATTGACGAAAAAATATCAAATTCGACCCGCCAACAGCCAGTACCCTGCCGCCAGCTGTGCCACCAAAATCAGCGGCATGCCGACCACAAAGTACCAATGGCGGGTCTTATGATGGAACAGATACATGCTTAAAAGCGCACCCACACTGCCGCCAACGAGGGCTGCCGCAAACAGGGTACGCTCCGGGATGCGCCACAGGTGCCGTCTGGCACGGCGCTTATCCTCTGCCATCAGAAACAGCGACAGTAGATTGATGATGACCAGATACACAAACAAAATTTTCATGACACCATTATATCATAAATCTCAAAAATATGGTAGAATACAAAATAAAAGTATAAAAGTGGGGACGCAACGATGAAACGTATTTTTGTTACCGGTGCAGGCGGCTTTGTGGGCGCACGTGCCTGCCGTTTTTTGCAGGGAAACTATGAGGTGCTGACCCTGCCCAAGGGCTGGATGGCCAGCTGCACCGAACTGCAGCTGATGCAGAGTATTGCTGAGGCGCAGCCGGACGTGATCCTGCACACGGCGGCCATCTCTGATACCGGCTACACGGAGCAGCACCCGGAGGAAGCCTACCGTGCCAATGTGGAGCTGCCGCTTTGGCTGGCGCGCGCCGCCGCGCAGTGTGGGGCAAGGCTGGTGGGCTTCAGCTCTGACCAAGTCTACGCCGGCGTGCAGCAGCCCGGCTCACTGCCGGAAACGATGGAACTCTCCCCTGCCAACGTCTACGGCCGTCAGAAACTGGAAATGGAGCAACGCATGTTGGATGCCTGCCCGGACACAGTATTGCTGCGTGCAACCTGGATGTACGACCTGCCCAGCTATGGACTACCCATCCGGGGCAACCTGCCGCTGAACCTGATAAAAGCGACGATGTATGGAGAAAAACTGCGCTTCTCTAACTGTGACTACCGTGGCATCACCTACGTGCGGCAGGCGGTAGAAAACCTGGTGCCTGCCGCCAACCTGCCCGGCGGCGTATACAATTACGGCAGCGAAAACAGAGAGGATATGGTGACGACCGCTTTAGCCTTTGCTGAGGCTTTGCGGCTGCCGGATGTAGATAACCTGATAGAAGCAGTGGACTGGCAGCGGAATCTAGCGATGGATTGCGGAAAACTGCGCGGATATGGGATAAGGTTTGATACCACGCAGGAGGGCATTTACCATTGCTTGAATGACTACGGCGTTGCGGATTTATAACCTAGTATAAAAGAATTGGGTAAAGTGTCTGTCCCCCGCAGGCTGAGCGACAGCCCGTAGGACTGTCGCTCCCGGCACTGCGGCATCGCCGCCCTGTTCGGCTCTTCATCAGACTTAGCCATAAACGCGAAGGCCCCCTTGCCGTGTCCCGGCAAGAGGGCCTTTGTTTATGGAGCTGATGGGAGTCGAACCCATGTCCGAAAAGAAATTGGTTAGAGTATCTCCGGGCGCAGTATGTTTATTGGATTTCCCTTGGTGCGGGCGAGCATACACGCACTACACCTTGGTAGCTTCGTTAATACCTGACGGGCGGCCAAGCTCAAGCCCGTTCATGTTCAGTACCTAATCGACGCCCTGACCCTGCACGGTACTGATGCAGGCAGGACGGTCGCGCCTAATTAGGCAGCGACGGCAACAGAATAATCGTTGTCAGTTAAATTAAGTTTGGCGCTTTTATCGTGGTGCACCGCCACGGCCCGCTGCTCACGCCTCTCTCCCCCCGTCGAAACCTTTACAGCCCCGCATATTCGGTAGGGCAACGCCCCACCGGGAAGGTTAGCTTGAAACAGACTTTTTGCTGCCTTTACCGGGATTTCAGCGCGCGCTCAATATCACGCTTGGCATCGCGTGCGGCAGCAGTGGCACGCTTGTCATACAATTTTTTACCCTTGCACAAGCCCAGTTCCAGCTTGACACGCCCCTTTTTAAAGTAGAGCGAAAGCGGAACCAGCGTGTAACCTTGCAGCTTGATCTGCTGCCCCAGGCGGCGAATCTCGCTTTTATGGGCCAGCAAACGGCGGGGACGGCGCGGATCTTTGTTAAAGATGTTGCCGTGGTCGTAGGGGCTGATGTGCATGCCCTTTACGATCAACTCGCCGTCGTCAATGTCGGCCCAGGAGTCTTTCAGGTTGGCTCCGCCGGCACGCAGGCTTTTGACCTCGGTGCCGACAAGCTCGATGCCTGTTTCCAGGGCTTCCACCACAAAGTACTCGTGGCGGGCCTCACGGTTCAGGGCAATCACCTTTTTGCCGGATTTTTCCTCAGCCATGAAGCTCACCTCTTTTCTCTCTGGCGGGATTTAAAGTATAGCGCGTCTATGCAAAAAAGTCAAGCGCATCCTGTCACAACTCACCGCGGCCCTGCATGGCGCGGTAAAGGGTGGTCTCGTCGGCATATTCCAGGCTGGAACCTACCGGCAGACCGTAAGCCAGGCGGGTGGTCTTGATGCCCATCGGCTTGATGAGCTTGGCCAGATACATGGCGGTGGCTTCGCCCTCCACCGTCGGGCTGGTGGCCATGATGACCTCCTTTACGGTGTCGTTCAGGCGGGCCAACAGCTCTTTGATACAAAGTTGCTCGGCACCGATGCCGTCCATGGGCGAGATCAGGCCGTGCAGTACGTGATACAGGCCGTTGTACTCGTGGGTGCGCTCAATGGATTTGATGTCGCGCGGGCTTTCCACCACGCAGATCACGCTGCGGTCGCGCTTTTGGGAAAGGCAGATCTTGCAGATTTCGCCTGCGGTATAGTCCTGGCAGATGCGGCAGCGGTGCAGATCCTTTTTGGCATGTTCAATGGCTTGGGCCAGTTCCATGGCTTGTTCGTTAGACATGCCCATGACCTCGTAGGCCATGCGGGTGGCGCCTTTGCGGCCGATGCCGGGAAACCGGGCAAACTGATCCACCAGATTTTCCAGCGGCTCTAAATTCTGCGGCATAGATACGGCCTCTTAGCCCAGACCGGGAATGTTCAGCCCGCCGGTCATCTTGGCCATTTCCTCCTCGGACTCCTTGTCAACGGCCGCAACAGCGCTGTTGACGGCGGCGGCAATGAGGTCTTCCAGCATTTCGATATCCTCGGGGTCAACGGCCTCGGGCTTGATCTTGACAGCGGTGATCTCGTGCTTGCCGGTCATGGTAACGGTGACCATCTCGCCGCTGGCGGTACCGGTGTACTCTTTGGCCTCCAGCTCCTCCTGCTTGGCGCGGATCTCGTCCTGCATTTTCTGGACCTGGCGCATCATGGCGTTGGGATCGGGGCGGCCGTAGCCTTTGGGCAGTCTTGCTTTCATGGATATATCCTCCAAATCTTATTTGTCTTCAATTTTAATATCAACACCGAGGGCCTGCATGTTTTTCAGCGTTTGGTCGATGGAAACAGCAGGCGTATCGGAAGCGTTGTCTTTGAGCTCCTCATAGGGGCCGATGTTGCAGCGGATGTGGGAAACACGGTAGATGGATTCTTTCAGCTTTTTGCTGACCTCGCGGTTGCTGCGGATGTAATCGCGGAAAGCATCGCTGCACTCAAACAGCACGCGGCGGCCATCGTAGTAAGCGCGGGTGTTGCGCAGAAAAGAAATCAGCATTGCGTCGGTCTCTTCCAGATCAGCCAGTACATTGGGCCAATATATGAACGGCTCCAGCGAGCCCGCCTCTTTGGGCGGCTCTCGTTTGCGGGCTGCAGGCTGTGTAGCAACAGGTGCGGCGGGGGCAGGCGTGGACTGCGGAATCGGCGGCAGCTCCGGCTGCAAAAATTCCGGGTCCGGCGGTAGCGGCGGGTCGTCCGTCTGGATGGGTGGGACGGCAGGCTGCTGTACCGGCGGTGCAACAGCGGGTGCAGGTGCCGACACGGGAGCCGAAGTGAACGGTTGCGGCGCTGCGGCTGCCACCGGCACCGGCTGGCTGGCAGCCGGTGCTTGCATAGTGGCAGTTGCCATGGGCTGCGTCAAAGAGAAAACAGCCAGTTCCAGCTCAATGCGCTGGTCAGTGCCGCGGCTCATTTTTTCCAGCGCGGAACCAAAGACGTTGATAGCGCGTATGGCGTCTGCCTGCGGGAAATCCTTGCGCTGCAGATAGGCGGCCTCTTCTTCGGGTGAGGTGCCTGTCAGCAGCGAGGTGCCGCCCGGCAGGGCACAGAGCATCAGGTTGCGGTAATGGCCCGCCAGCTCCATGCAAAGGCGGCGCATGTCCACGCTTTGCTGGCGCAGGGCGGAAATCTTTTCCAGCGCGGCAACGGAATCCCGGGCGGCGATGGCATCGCTGATCTCGAACAGATACCCGCGGTCGGTCACACCGGCCATGCGGCGGACCAAAGCCTCGTCGACCTTATTGTCCACGCCTGCGCAGGTGTCCAGAATAGATAGCGCGTCACGCATGGCACCATCGGCCAGGCGGCCAATCAGCTGAGCAGCGTTGGGGTCTAGGTCGATCTTCTCCTGCTCGGCCACATAGCGCAGACGCCCGGCAATGTCGTCGGCCGTGATGCGCGCAAAATCATACCGCTGGCAGCGGCTTAAGATCGTGACCGGGACTTTCTGTACCTCGGTGGTGGCCAGGATGAAGATGACGTGCTCGGGCGGCTCCTCCATGGTTTTCAGCAGGGCGTTGAAGGCCTGCGTGGAAAGCATGTGGACCTCGTCGATGATATACACTTTATAGCGGCAGACCGAGGGCAGATAGGCAACCTCGTCGCGCAGATCGCGGATGTCATCAACACCGTTGTTGGAGGCTGCGTCCATCTCGATAATATCCATGATGGCACCGGAGTCGATGCCCTTGCAGACTTCGCACTGGCAGCATGGGTCCGGGCTGGAATGGTCCAGACAGTTGACCGCTTTGGCAAAAATTTTTGCGCAGGTGGTTTTGCCCGTGCCGCGGGTGCCGGTAAAAAGGTAGGCGTGGCCGATGCGCCCGGCGGCGATCTGGTTTTGCAAAGCTGTTACGATCGGAGCCTGGCCGACGACATCCGCAAAACGCTGCGGACGCCACTTGCGGTACAGTGCGCGGTACATCAAAGCCACCTCCCTGCAAAAACAGTAAAAAGGCGGGCAGAGCACGCGGCTGCGCTGCTTGGCGTACAGATGCAGGCTTGCCGCGGCACTGTGCAAACGCTGCTTAATGCTGCTCGGTTCCCCGCCTGACATGGTTCACAGGCTGCCCACGCACGGGGCCTGCATCTGTACGCGAAACAGCGCAATTCAGCCCTGTCCGCTTTTAGTATTGTACAATATTTTCAGGATAAATGCAAGGGGTATTTTATTGTCCCAAGGCCTTAGCCCAAAAGCTGCTTGGCAAGGTCGGCGCTGGCCTTGGCGTCCTTGCAGTAGTAATCGGCACCAATGTCCTTGGCGTAGCTGGGAGTCAGCACCGCGCCGCCTACCATGACTTTGCAATCCAGCTTGGCAGCGTGTAGGGCCTCGATGGTGGCCTGCATGTTGGGCACGGTGGTGGTCATCAGGGCCGAAAGGCCGACCAGCTTGGCACCGGTCTGGCGCACGGCTTCCACCACGCGCTCCGGCGGCACATCACGACCCAGATCCAGCACATCGTAACCGTAGTTTTCGAGGATGACGCGCACGATGTTTTTGCCGATGTCGTGTACATCGCCTTTGACGGTGGCAATGACAATCTTGCCCTTGCTGCCCTGGGCCTGGCCGGAGGCGGCAATCTTGGCCTTGATAGCCTCGAATGCAGCCTGGGCAGCCGTGGCGGCCTGCAGCAGCTGCGGCAGAAAGACGGTGCCCTTCTCAAAGCCATCGCCTACAGCGTCCAGCGCCGGGATCAGTGAGGTGTTGACGACATCCAGCGGCTCGCGCATCGTCAGGGCAGCATCGGCGGCGGCACGGGCCTCTGTCTTTAAGCCGCGGCGCACAGCCTCAAACAGGGCGTCCCCGCCTGCGGTATTGATTTGTACATCGGCAGCGGCGGGCGCAGACTTACTGACCTGGCTCGTTTGGATCTGCACATCAGCGTAGGCAGCCACGTAGTCGGTGCTCTGCGGGTCCTGGGAGGTCAGCACGCGGTAGGCACGGACGGCGGCCATCATCTCGGGGGCGTTGGGGTTCATGATGGCAAGGTCCAGCCCGGCCACCATGGCCATAGTCAAAAACGTGGTGTTCAGGTAGCCGCGGCAGGGCAAGCCAAAGCTGATGTTGGAAACGCCCAGCACGGTGCGCACGCCCAGCTCCTTTTTGCAGCGGGTCAGGGCTTCCAGCGTCTGGACGGCTCCCTCCTGCTGGGCGCTGGCGGTAAGGGTCAGGCAGTCAATGTAAATATCCTCGTTGGGGATGCCAACGGCGTTGGCGGCCTTGACGATGCGCTGGGCAATGGCAAAGCGGCCATCAGCTGTGTCAGGGATGCCGTGCTCGTCCAGCGCCAGACCGACGACGGCGGCACCGTACTTTTTGCACAGCGGCAGGATCATATCCAGCGTGCTCTGCTCGCCGTTGACCGAGTTGACGATGGGTTTGCCGTTATAGATACGCAGGGCATGGGAGAGGGCGTCCGGGTTGGAGGAGTCCAACTGCAGGGGCAGATCGGTGACGGCCTGCAGGTCGCGGACCAGCTGCTCCAGCGTGGCAGGCTCATTGATGCCGGGCAGACCGGCGTTGACGTCCAGCACCTCGGCACCGGCCTCGGCCTGGGCCACTGCCTGGGCGCAGGGGTAGGAACTGTCCCCTTCCCGCAGGGCCTGCTGCAGCCGCTTTTTGCCGGTGGGGTTGATGCGCTCACCTACCACAGTGATGCCGGTCACGTTCACAAAGCGCACCGGCGTACACAGGCAGCTGCGGCGAATGGGAATCTTCTGCGCCGGGGTAAGCGGGTTGAAGGTCTCTTTTAATTTGGCAATGTATTCCGGCGTGGTGCCGCAGCAGCCGCCCACCATTGAGATGCCGGTGGCGGCGTATTCACGCATTTGTTCGGCAAAGCCGTTGGCGTCCAGATTGTAGCTGCCGTCCGGGTTGGGCAGGCCCGCATTGGGCTTGACGAAAACCGGCAGCTCGGCAGGAACACTGCGGCAAAGGCGCTGGGCAAAGGGCAGAATCTCGGCAGGGCCTAACGAGCAGTTGATGCCGATGGCATCCGCCCCCAGACCGGCGGCGGTAACGGCGTAGCTTTCCACCGTGCAGCCGGTAAAAGTGCGGCCTCGGCTCTCAAAACTCATGGAAGTGAACACCGGCAGGTTACAGTTTTCTTTGGCGGCCAGGATGGCGGCTTTCAGCTCGTACAGGTCGGTCATCGTCTCCAGAAAGACGAGGTCGGCTCCGGCAGCAGCACCAGCGCGGATGACCTGGGCAAATTCTTCGTAGGCATCCTCAAAAGCGAGGGTACCGGCGGGGGCCAGCAGTTCGCCCAGGGGGCCGATGTCCAGTGCTACCAGTGCGCTGGTCTCCTGCCCGGCACGGCGGGCACAAGCGATGGAAGCCGAGACGACTTCCTCGACACTACGGCCGCAGCCAGCCAGCTTTTTGGCGTTGGCGCCAAAGGTGTTGGCCAGCAGGATGTCCGCCCCGGCGGCCGTATAATCGCGGTGGATGGCTGTTAAGACATCCGGCATTTCCAGCGCTGCCAGTTCCGGCTTTTGACCGGGCTGCAGGCCGCGCTGCTGCAGCTGGGTACCCATGCCGCCATCCAGAAAGACAAAGCGGCGGCGGTCGAAAACTTCTTGAATCTGCACAGATACTCCCCCAAAACGTCTTATTTAGCAAAGCAGGTGGTGCCCTGTTTGCGGAAGCTGCAAGTCTCCCGCAGGTGGCAGGTGGTGCAGCCTGCCAGGGTGCCGGTCACGGGGTGATCGGCAATGCCTAAAATGGCGGTGGTGCTTTTGCGCGGCGCCAGTAAGTGCTGGGGCGTGATGGCCAGGCCGCAGCCGCGCACGGTATCTACCGCCAGGCAAAGCTCATCGTTCAGTTCCAGTGGGCAATCCCCGTAGCCGGGGGCGTAGCGGCCGGTTAAGTAGAGATGCTCGGCGGCAAATTTGGCACGCCATTCAGCTTCCAGTTCATCGCAGATCTGCTCCAGCAAAACCGAGGACAGGGCATCCGCAGCGGCGGCCATGGCAATGTCGGTCAGCTCCAGCCGCCGCAACAGCGAATCCACCTGGGAACCCAGCGTGGCGGCCATCAGCAGTACGGCATCACAGCCTTGCAGGTGGCGCGTTAAATCGGTGCCGCAGTCCAGTTCCGGCGGTGGAAACACCGCCCGCGGCAGCCGCCGCACAGCGGCCCGCGGCGTGGCAGCCGCCAGGATCTTTTCCTCGGCACGGTCCAGCAGTGCGGTGGTGGCATCATCCGGCTGCCAGCCGGATGCACCCATGTAGCGCAGCGCCGTAGCACGTTTTATGGAAGAAGGCTTGGCCCGCTCCATTACAGCAGGTCCTTGATGCCCTCGTAGACCTTGGCGGCCACATTGGCATCGTTCATGGCGTAAAGGTGCACGCCGTCGGCACCGCCCTCAATCAGGTCGCGCAGCTGGTTGACGGCGTACTCAATGCCGGCCTCATAGAGAGAATCCGGGTCATCCTGAAAACGGGAGACCATGCGGGTGAACTCTGAGGGCAGGCTGGCGGAGGAAAGAGCGACGGTGCGCTCGATCTGGCTGCGCTTGACGATGGGCATAACACCGGCAGAGACCGGCAGTGTTACCCCGGCGCGGCGGGCCAGATTGAGGAAACGGTAGAAATGCATGTTATCAAAGAACAGCTGGGTCAGCAGATGCTCGGCACCGTTGGCCTGCTTGATGCGCAGGTTTTCCACGTCCTGCTGCAGGGTGGCAGCTTCTGGGTGGGCCTCAGGGTAGCAGGCACCGTGGACCGAGAAACCGGGCTTCTTCCATTTAATAAAGGCGGTCAGGTCGCTGGCGTGCTTGAAGTCCGGGCTTTCGGGTCGGGTCGGGGTGCGGTCGCCGCGCAGGGCCAGCACATCGCGCACACCGGCCTGCTCCAGCTCGTCCAGGATGCGGGCGGCACTGGTCTGGTCATTGCCCATGCAGATCAGGTGGGCCAGGGCGGGCACGCCGACCTCGTGCTGGATATAATCGGCCACTTCTACGGTGGAAACGCCGCCGGCGGAACCACCTGCGCCAAAGGTAACGCTGATAAAATCCGGGTTCAGGGCGCGCATGGCCTGCAGGGTGGCTTTCATCTTGTCCATCTGGGTGGTCTGCTTCGGCGGGAAGCACTCGATGGAAAAGACGCAGCGCTTGTTCTGGAATTTTTCCGTGATCGTCATGGTAGGCTCCTTTATATTGTACATCTTAGGCAGCGGCATCCAGCGTGTCGGCGGATGCCGCGCTGAGGGTATCGTTTTGCCAGGTGAAAGTGATGGTACCCATGGTATCGGTGCGGTAGATCTCGGCCCCGGCGTCGGTCAGGCGCTGCAAAGCACGGGCGTGGGGATGGCCGTAGTCATTGTTCAGCCCGCAGCTGATAGCCACGGCCTGAGGCTGCACGACCTGCAAGAGGGCTTCGGTGCTGGAGGTGGACGACCCGTGGTGTCCGGCCTTAAACAAAGTGGCATGCAGGGCTTTGCCGTAGCGGTCTACAAGCCGCTGCTCAGCGGTGCTTTCGGCATCACCGGTGGAGAGATAACGGAAATTGCCCGCTTCAAACAGCGTGCACAGCGAGGCGTTGTTGACATGAGCGGAGGAATCGTCGGTGTCGTACAGTTCGGACTCGCCGCCCTGCAAAACTGTCAGGGTGCCGCTGCCCAGCGGGTAGACAGTGCCGTCCTCGGCGGTGATAACGTCGGTCCCCTGCTCAGCGGCCAAATCAAACAATCCGCGCGGCCAATCGGCAGTCTCGCCGCTGGCCTGGGCATCCCAGGGTGGTACAAGTAATTGCCCGACAGCAAAATTGCGTAACACTTCCCGCGCACCGCCGGTATGGTCGGCGTGGGGATGAGTTAAAACCAGATAATCCAGCTTGGAGATGCCAGCCAACTGCAAATCGCGGACAAGGTCGCCTTTGGCATCGGACGGCCCGGTGTCGATCAGACAGTAGGCACCGTCCTGGCCAATCAAAACGGCGTCCCCTTGCCCCACATCCAACACGGTAACGGTGGTGGATGTCTGCGCCAGCAGGTCAGCGTCCGGTGCATCAAGGGAGACCCCGGCGGCACGGTATAGATCTGACCAGCCGCTGCGGGATTCGATAAAATAAGCGGCAACCGCCAGCAGCAGAACGGCCGGCAGAAGCAGGATCCTGCGCCAGGGCAGACGGCGCTTACGGGCAGCTTTCTCAGGCTTCATCGTACTGTCCATTCAGCTTGCGTTCTTCCCACTGGGCTTTGCTGACCAGTACGGTGCGGGGCTTGGCACCCTCGTAGGGGCCGATGATCTTCTCCTGCTCCATCTGGTCCATGATGCGGGCGGCGCGAGCATAGCCTAGCTTGCAGCGGCGCTGCAGCAGGCTGGTGCTGGCCTGCCCGGCATCGATGACACATTCAACGGCCTGCTCAAACATCGGGTCGAGCGCACCGCCGGTATCGCCGTCATCGTCGCTGCCCTTCTTGCTGCCCTTCTCGGCAACGGCGCGGCGCTCCATCTCGGCAATCATTTCCTCGTCATACTGGGTGGAGGAAGTGGACTTGATAAAGCTCAATACCGCGCCGATCTCCTCGTCGGTGACGAAGGTGCCCTGCACACGCACGGGCTTGGAAGCACCGACCGGCAGGAACAGCATGTCGCCGTTGCCCAGCAGCTTTTCGGCGCCCGACGCATCCAGAATGGTGCGGGAGTCGATCTGGCTGGAAACCGCAAAGGCGATACGGCTGGGAATGTTGGCCTTGATCAGGCCGGTGATGACGTCCACGCTGGGACGCTGAGTAGCAACGATCAGGTGGATACCGGCGGCACGGGCTTTCTGCGCGATGCGGCAGATGTAATCTTCGACCTCTTTGCCGGCGACCATCATCAAATCGGCCAACTCGTCGATAACGATGGCAATGTAGGGCAGATGCTCCAGCCCGGTCTGGGCGGCCAGCTTGTTGTAGGCTTTGATCTCGCGGACGTTGTTCTCGGCAAACAGCTTGTAACGGCGCTCCATCTCGGCAACGCTGGCGCCAAGGGCCCCGGCGGCTTTACGGGGCTCGGTGACGACGGGCATCAGCAAATGCGGGATGCCGTTGTACTCGGCCAATTCAACGACCTTGGGGTCGATGAGGATGAGCTTGACATCCTCGGGGCTGGAACGGAACAGAAAGCTGATGATGATGGAGTTGACGCAGACAGACTTACCACTGCCGGTAGAACCTGCAATCAGCAGATGGGGCATCTTGCACAGGTCGGCGACCTGTGCCGCACCGGCAATATCCTTACCCAGGGCCATGGTCAGCGGGCTGCGCATGTTGATGTAATTCTGGGATTCAAACACCGCGCGGATGTTGACGGTAGAGCGGATTTTATTGGGCACCTCGATGCCGACGGCGGGTTTGCCGGGGATGGGGGCCTCGATACGCACACCGGCGGTGGCCAGGTTCAGGGCAATATCATCGGCCAAACTGGTGATGCGGCTGACCTTAATGCCCGCCTGGGGCTGCAGTTCATACCGGGTAACAGACGGGCCGCGGCAGATGTCCAGCATGGTGGTCTTGACGCCGAAGCTGTCCAGCGTGTTGACCAGGATGTCGGCATTCTTCTTCATCTCGCGGGCGGCACCGGCTTCGTCGTCGGGGCGGGTCGCGTTGAAAAGGTTCAGGGACGGATAGCAGTACGGCTCCACAGGCTCGGCCTGCATGGCAGCCAGGTTCATGGTGTTGGGGTCTGCCTTGGCGGCGGACGGCGGTGAGCTGATGGGGGCAGAAGCCGAGTTGCCGACGCTGGTGCTGACCTGCAGATGAGCAGCTTCGCCGCGCTGAGGCACTACGAAGGAACTCTCGGTGCCGGTGGGCTGCTGGGGCTGCGCTGAGACCGCAGCAGCAACAGATGAGGCGGGCACAACGGAGGCGGCTTGCGGCACAGGCGTGGCGGGCTGGGCATTCAGCACATCCGAGATGGGGCGGCCGCTGTTCCAGGCGTCGCTGACAGCCTCATTGACGGAGAAGCTGCCGCCGATGGTCGGGATAGCCGGGGCAGCGCTGGCGGCGGGGGCGCTATGCGGTTCTTCCGCTGGGGTGTTGCCAGTGAAGGCACCCTCTTCCCCATCTACGGGGATGCCAAAGGAGGCGTCATCTTCTACCGGCACCAGCGGGGTATCAAAGGTCGGCTCCGGGGTGAGCGGCACGGAAAATTCCGATTCCTGCGGCAGATCCAGCGTGGTCTCGGAGCTGACATCCTGCTCGCCGTAATAGGGCGCGTGGCCGCTGACAGCGCGGCTGATGAGGTTGTCCAGCTCGTCCCCGGCGGCTTCTTCGGGGGCAGCCTCGGCAGGGTCATCCAGCTTCAGCTCAAACTCGTCTGCAGCAGGCTGGACAGCGGGCTGCGGATCGGCCGTGGCAGCGTGATAGTGCGAAGTATCAGAAAGATGGGACAGCGGGTCCATGCCGAAGGTGCCGCCGGGGCCGATGTTGACAGGCTCCAGCGGATCGTGCTCAATGGCGGCTTTGGCGGCAGAAGCGGTTGCCTCGGGGCCAAGGTCCACGTCAAAGGAAGCACGGGGCTGCGACTCGGCAGCAGGCGTACCATAGCTGGCCGGGGTGTACCCGGCTGCGGCGGCATAGGCAGCGTAAGTAGGTGCCGGGGTGTAATTGGGGATGACCGGCGCACTGGCGGCAGGCTGCGAAGGAATGGCAGGCTGTACGGGCTGAGTCGACTGGTTTACAGGCGCGGCCTGCTGCACCAACGGTTGTACAGGCTGGGCGGGCTGTACCGGGATGCGCCCGGTGTCGGCGATGACATCGTAGGCCGGGTGGTGCGGACGATTATCCTGCACGGGAGCGGTCAGGTTCTCAAGGGGTTCCTCCTCCTGCTCCTGGGCAAACAGTTGGGTGTCGTAGGCAGTCTCTTCTTCGGCACGGTCCTGGCGGGCCTGCTGCAGCTTCTGGTACTGGTTGTTGACAAACAACACCACATCGGCGGGTGTGATGGCAAAGAAGAACATCAGCCCCAGCAGGAACACCAGCAGCATGATGACGTTGGATGCCGGGCGACCAAACAGTGCCAGCAGCGTACCGCCGACCGGGGCGCCCCAGACGCCGCCTTCCCAGAAGCTGGTCTGCCCGCGGGCAAACAACATTTTAATAATCTGCCAAGGATTGGCATCGTTCAGCGATACGTTGGAGAAGATGACCGGTACACCGGCGCACAGCACGCTCATCAGCGCGACTTTGCCCGCAAACAGGGTGACGCGGTAGCCGGAGGCCAGCAGGTAGGCCAGGTACAGCAAAAACGGCCCGACCAGATAGGTCATAACGCCGAAAATGCCAAACAGTCCACCGCGCAGGGTCTTCCACATGTTTTGACCGGGCACCAGCACCATGGCAACACACAGCAAACCTAACCCGGCCAGCAGGATGCTGCGTGCCAGGTTGGGTGTTTCAGCGCGGCGCTGCGCACGGCGGGATGCCTGCGCTTTGCTACGGGACGAAGAGGACTGGCCCGATTTGCCGGACGAAGCCCGATAAGTTGTAGAAGACCGGCTTGACGAGGAACGGCTTTTGCTTTTGGAAGAGGATGAGGAACGGTTTTTGTTGCCGGAGCTTTTCCCGGAACGAGACTGCGCCATGTTTCTTACTACCCCACTATTCTACATAGGAATTCTATCTTAAACCGGGCTGAAAGTCAGCCCATGCGAACATTCCCTATTATTCTATCACGAATCGCGAGGCTTGTAAACGAAAAATCCGCAGGTGAGTTATCCCCTGCCCTTTTGGCAGATAGCACAAAAAGCTGTGTTACCTGCCGGATTCGATTTCCTTATATAAATAGCGCAGTGCGTCGCCCAGGCCACCCAGTTCATCGATCAGGCCTTCCTCCACGGCCTGGCGGCCGTCCAGCACGGTGCCCATGTCCATCACAAGCTCGCCGGTGTTGTGCATCAGGGCTGTAAAGCGGCGGGCAGTGATCTTGGAATGGCTGGCTACAAAGCCAACGATGCGCTCCTGCATCTGCTCAAAGTAGCGCAGGGTCTGGGGTACGCCCAGCACCATACCGGAATGGCGCACAGGGTGTACCGTCATGGTGGCGGTGGGTACGATAAAGCTGCGCCGGGCCGACACCGCCAACGGGATACCGATGGAGTGGCCGCCGCCCAGCACCAGTGTGGCACTGGGCTTATTCACCCCGGCGATAAGCTCGGCCAGGGCGAGGCCAGCTTCCACATCACCGCCCACGGTGTTTAAAATGACCAGCAGGCCTTCGATCTCCGGGTCCTCCTCAATATCCACCAGCTGCGGGATGACGTGCTCATACTTGGTGGTTTTCTGGGCATCCGGGGCCAGGGTGTGGCCCTCGATGGTACCGATGACGGTCAGGCAGTGGATGGCGTGGCGGCCCTTGGTGGCGGGTACGGTGCCGCTGTCGGTAATAAGATCATGCTCCAGCCTTTGGAGCGCGGCGCTCTCGGTTGGGTTGAGTTTTGGACGTGACTTGGTCTTTTTCGAGGTCGGTTCCATAGCGAGTAGCCCCCTTTCTGGTTTAGTATGCACGGAACGCAGGGTGGATATGCGAAAGAAAAAAGCGCAAGATACATATGAATCAGCGTAAAAGCCTGCAAAAGAGGATAAAAACGAAAATATTTTGCTCTTTCCTGCACACGATGGTTAGAAATTACGAAAAAACTTAGATAAAAAATTGACAATTTGAAGCGCGCAATTTATAATAAGTTATAAATTTAGCAAAAGGGATTCTTTCCGGGCGTTCACATCCCGGCATTGTGAGGTAAGTATCATGGCAATTCAAAGCAAGGTATCTCTTCCCGTTATCAAGCGTCTTCCCAAGTATTACCGCTACCTGACGACCCTGTCGGCCGACGGCAAGGAGAAAATCTCCTCCAGCGAGCTGGCCCACATGATGGGCACCACTGCCAGCCAGGTGCGCCAGGACTTCAACTGTTTCGGCGGTTTCGGCCAGCAGGGCATCGGTTATAAGGTGGATGTGCTGCGGGCAGAGATCGGCAAACTGCTGTTTAGCGACGGCGAAAAGCTGCCCACCATCCTGATCGGCGCTGGCCGCCTGGGTTCTGCGGTGTCCAGCTTCATCAGCCGCGATACCAACGGATATAAGCTGATCGGCGTGTTCGACATCAACCCCGAACTGTGCGGCAAGGAGATGGGCGGAGCAACCATCTACCCGCTGAGCGAGCTGGAGGCCTTCTGCGCCGAGCATCACCCCACCGTGGCGGTACTTTGCGTCCCGCGCCAGAGCGCGATGGAACTTTCCGGTGAGCTGGTGGCCCATGGCATCCAGGGCTTCTGGAACTTCAGCCACTATGACCTGTCAGTCGAGTATCCCGGCGTTACGGTGGAAAACGTCCATTTGGGCGACAGCCTGATGAGCCTGGGCTACCGCCTGCGCAATAAAGACTAAGATAAAGGAGCCGGTAATGGCAAAGTTATATTTCCGCTACGGTGCCATGAACAGCGGCAAGACCACCGCCTTGATGCAGGTGGCCTACAACTATAAAGAGCGTGGCATGCGGGTGCTGATCTTGAAACCTGCTGTCGATACCAAGGGCCAGGATTCCATCGTTTCCCGACTGGGCATCAGCTGTAAAGTGGACAAACTTGTCACGCCTGAGATGGATGTGGTGGAGCTTGTCAAGCAGGACTCGGCCGAACATGGTGCCCCCGCCTGCGTACTGTGCGATGAGAGCCAGTTCTTTACGCCGGAACAGGCTGAGCAGCTGTTCCTGGTCACGGTGGATCTTGGCATCCCGGTCATCTGCTACGGCTTGCGTGCTGACTTTATGATGCGTGGCTTCCCTGGCTCTACCCGCCTGCTGGAACTGGCCCATACCATTGAGGAACTGAAAACCATCTGTGCCTGCGGCCGTAAGGCCATCTGCAACGGACGCAAGGTTAACGGCGAGTATGTGTTCGAGGGCGCCCAGGTGGCCATTGACACGGTGGATGATGTGGAGTATCAGAGTTTGTGCCCTCAGTGCTGGTACCGTGAGTATCGCGCGTTTTTAAAGCGCCACAAAAAAGACTAATAGAAAAAGCAAGATGCCGCTCCGGCAGCTGAAAAGCACCGGAACGGCAATTTTTGTGCGGTATACTGCTAAAAGGCTGTGATTCTGCCTTGAAATAGAGAAAAAATATTTGAAATGTAGCAAGAATTGTGCTATTCTAAAGAAAACCGTACAAAAAATATCCGTAAAGATGAGGTGCCGGTATGGCTTCCGAATATACCTATTCCCCACGCATGGACTTTTTTATTGAGCGTGTCGATCGCGCTACCGGCTTTGAAATGCCCTGCTTCCACATCCACCACAAATACGAGATCTACTATGAGATCGAAGGCACGCGCCGCTATTTTATCGAGGACGCCGCTTATATCGTCAATGCCGGCAGCGTGGTGCTGATCGGCGACAACCAAATCCATAAGACGGCCTCTGTGGGCGACACGCCGTCCAGCCGTATTGTGCTGAATTTCAGCGCCGAGTATCTGGGCAAGATTGCCGAAATCTTCCCGGAGGTGGACTTCTTCTCCTTTTTGAGCGAGGAGCATAACCACCTGCTGTCCAACATCACGGTCAAGCAGCAGAATCACATCTACTCGATGCTGCAGCAATTGCTGGAACTGCAGGAGCAGACCAGCGCCGAGGGCGAGGCGGTGCGTAAGATGCTGCTGGCTACCCTGCTGTTGGAGCTGAAGGACCTGTGCAAACAGCAGCAGGCCCAGGGCGGCGAAAGCGGCCGCGTCAGCAACCATATTGTGGAGCAGATTCAGACCTATATCGCCGAGCATTACGCGGAAAAACTGACCCTGACCGGCATTGCCAGCCAGTTTTACATCAGCCCGTACTACCTGAGCCGGCTGTTTAAAAAGTCCATCAACCTGAGCCTGATCGAGTATATCAACGGCGTGCGGATCAAGGCTGCGCAAAACCTGATTGAAAAGACCAACGAGAGCATCTCGGACATCTCCGAAAAGACAGGCTTTTTGACAACAGCACACTTCCGCCGTGTATTTAAGGACGCCACGGGACTTTCACCGCAGCAGTACCGGCAGTATTATAAGCGGTTGAGTAAGTGATGATTGAGAACCTAAACTAAAAAGACGCAGTGCATACCATGGTTTATTTGCGGTATGCACTGTATTTTTATGTATGGACTTAAAATGATAAAAAATAAAAACCTCGAACCTGAGTTCGAGGTTTTTATTGGTGCGGATGAAGGGATTTGAACCCACACTCTTTTAAGGGAACTAGAACCTGAATCTAGCGCGTCTGCCAGTTCCGCCACATCCGCATATTCTGTTGTGCCCGTTGCCCGGGCGACGCATATTATTATAGCGGACACATACCAAATTGTCAAGCGTTTTCTGCAAAAAAGTATAACTTTCTGTGGACTTTTTAAAAATATACGTTGTATCAGCAAATAGGACTTTAAAGTTTTCATGCCTGTCCGCCATTCGTACACATCGATATTCTCTACGAAAACATTTTTCAACATTTTTTGTCGTTCGTTCGGCAAAAAAAACACAAAAACAACGTAGCCACATCAAAGCTCCTCTTGTTTTCCGGTTTTTATCCTTGTATAATGGGTACATTCGCGGTTCTGCTGTGCGGCAGGCTGCCGCGGGCATGGCACCTGCTGCCATGAAAAAACAAAAGAGGGAAGAGGATTTCATGAATTCATTCACTTCGGCAGTTAAATCGATTGCCAAAAAGTACAACGATACCAGCTTGATCCTGCGTATCGCCATCGGCCTTGTCATCGGCGCTGTGCTGGCGCTGCTCTGCCCGGGTGCCACCTGGCTGGAGGAACTCGGCAATCTGTTCGTCGGTGCCTTGAAAGGCATTGCCCCTGTACTGGTCTTCGTCATTGTCACCAGTGCACTGGCCCAGGGGTCGTCCAAGCTGGACCGCCGTTTCGGCACAGTCGTGTGGCTTTACATGCTGACCACCTTTATCGCCGCCACCCTGTCGGTCATCACTAGCATGCTGTTCCCACAGAATCTCGTTCTGGCCGAGGCCGCCACGGCTGACGTTATTCCCCAGGGTCTGGGTGACGTCCTACACACCCTGCTGGCCAACATCGTGTCCAACCCGCTCAGTGCCATTATGAACGGCAACTACATTGGCATCCTGATGTGGGCCTGCCTGTTTGGTTTGGCCATGAAGAGCATCGCCACGGACGGCACCAAAAAGTTCTTGTCAGATACTTCGGACGCCGTTTCACAAATCGTGCGCTGGGTCATCAACCTGGCACCGTTCGGCATCATGGGCCTGGTTTTCACCAATGTGGCCAGCAACGGCCTGTCCATCTTTACGCAGTATGGCCGCCTATTGCTGTTGCTGGTGGGTACCATGCTGCTGATGGCTCTGGTCATCAACCCGCTGATCATTTTCATTTATCTGCACTGCAACCCGTATCCACTGGTTTTCCGCTGCCTGCGCGAGTCCGGCCTGACGGCTTTTTTCACTCGCAGCTCAGCTGCCAACATCCCCGTCAACATGGCCCTGTGCGAGAAGCTGGGCCTGGATAAGGACGTCTACTCCGTTTCTATCCCGCTGGGCGCTACCATTAACATGGACGGCGCTGCCATCACCATTACCATTATGACGCTGGCCGCCGCCAACACGCTGGGCATGCAGGTTTCCGTGCCTGCCGCTGTCCTGCTTTCCATCATGTCTGCTCTGGGCGCCTGCGGTGCTTCTGGCGTGGCCGGTGGTTCGCTGTTGTTGATTCCTATGGCTTGCTCGCTGTTCGGCATCTCCAATGATATTGCCATGCAGGTCGTTGGCGTTGGCTTCATCATCGGCGTCATTCAGGATTCCGTCGAGACGGCCCTGAACTCTGCCGGTGACGTTGAGTTTGCTGCCACCGCTGAGTATTATCAGTGGCGCAAGACCGGCCGTCCGCTGCCGGATTTTCTGGTTGGTAAAAAGTAAGATTCGCTGAAAACCGCAGGGAAAAGCCCCTGCGGTTTTGGTTTGCAGCTTTTTTTGGAAAAAATCGGATTTTTTTCTAAAAAAGCGCTTGACATTCCGATATGTGTCCGCTATAATAATATGCGTCACCCGGGCAACGGGCACAACAGAATATGCGGATGTGGCGGAACTGGCAGACGCGCTAGATTCAGGTTCTAGTTCCCTTAAAAGAGTGTGGGTTCAAATCCCTTCATCCGCACCAACAAGAAAGCCCCGGACTTAGGTTCGGGGCTTTCTTGTTGGCTTTGCGGTGAAGAGGATTTGAACAGCACGGCCGTCCGCAGGCGGCAAACAAAGCCCCAGTGGGGCTTTGCTTAGTGCGCGGGAAAATCCCATATCCGCGTCAAAGCTTCATGCTTCGGCTTAGAGCCTTTTGTTTTTGTTTCCCTTGCTTTTACCGTGATATTTGCTATAATGAAAGGTAAATACACGGAGGTACAAAACTTATGTGGACATGTTCTTTATTAAAGACAAACGCTAAGCAGGCGCTACGAGGCCGCTACTGGCGATGTTTCTGGATCTGCCTGGTGCTGGGGCTCGTCGGTGTTGGCGGCAGCAGCGCCTCAACGGGCGGTTCCCGCTATACGATGGACACCGTCACGGGCAGCGATACGGCCTATGACCGTGTGGCAAACTACCTGGACAGCCTTTCGTATCAGATGCTTATGACGATTCTGATCGTCGCTGTGCTGGCCGCGGTGATCTCCCTGCTGTGGTCGATTTTTGGGGCTGCTCCGCTGGAGGTCGGCCGTGACCGCTACTTTATGGAAAGCCGCCAGGCACTTTCCCCTGCTGCTACGGTGACAAGCGTATTCCGCACGCCGTACATGAATGTGGTCAAGGTACAGTTCTTGAAGAATCTGAAAATTTTTGTAGGCACGCTTCTTTTTGTGGTTCCCGGTATTTATTGGGATTATTGCTACGCGCTGGTCCCCTATCTACTGGCGGAAAACCCCTACATGACGACCACCCGCGCCATGCAGTTGAGCAAAGACATTATGGACGGTGAAAAGTTCCACTACTTTGTGCTTGGCCTTTCGTTTGCCGGCTGGATTCTGCTTTGTATGTTCACGTTGGGCATTGGCTATTTCTTCCTGGAGCCGTACAGGCAGGCCACCGACGCCGAGTTTTACGCCGCTATGCGCAACAAGGCATTGGCGCAGGGCCTTACCACTACCGAGGAACTGGGCGGCTTTGTACGCCACGAATCCTATTGATGACAAAAAATCAGCCGTTCCCTGCTGTGGGAACGGCTGATTTTTTAGACGTTACGCTTTTTCAGCTTTCAACTGGCTCGGATGCGGAACCGGCGGATGCTTGTGGAAGAGCAGTTTCAGCGCAATGGGGGTTGCGACGGAAGAAACAACAATCAGCAGGATGACGGCGGTAAAGTAGACCGAATCTACCATGCCGACCGCCAGGCCCTTCTGGGCGACGATGAGGGCGACCTCACCGCGGGTCATCATGCCAATGCCGACCTTGAGAGAGTCGGGCCAGTTGAAGCCGCAGACCTTGGCAGCACAGCCGCAGCCGATAATCTTTGTCAGCAGGGCAACGATGACGAAGAAAACGCAGAACAGCAGAATCTCCGGGGTCAGGCCGCTGACGTCGGTTTTCAGGCCGATGCTGGCGAAGAACACAGGGGCGAAGATAACATAGTTGCTGATGTCGATGCGGCGCTCAACGTAGGAGGCATCGTCCATGGCGCACAGCACAATGCCGGCAATGTAGGCACCGGTGATGTCGGCAATACCAAAGTACTGCTCGGCAATATAGGCCATGGCAAAGCAGAAAGCGATACTGACAACGGTGATGCGCTGGGTGTGGGGGTTGCGTTTGTCCAGCCATTTCATGGCATGGTGAATGACCACACCGACACCGATAGAAACCAGGAAGAACAACACCGTGTTGATGAGCACAGTGCCCAGGCCTGTACCGGTACCGGAGCTGGCGCCAATGACGCAGGTCAGCACGACGATACCGATGACGTCATCGATAACGGCAGCACTGACGATCGTGGTACCAAGGAAGCCTTTCAACTGCCCCAACTCCTGCAGGGTGGCCACCGTGATGGAAACGCTGGTGGCGGTCATGATCGTGCCGATGAAGAGTGCGCGGTAGAACTCTGGGCTGCCGATCTCCCCCAGGCCAAAGAAGGCACCATACAGCAGCGTGCCGCCTACCAGCGGTACAAAAACGCCGATGCAAGCGACCAGCGTAGCGATGGGGCCTGCACGCAGCAGCTCTTTCAGGTTGGTGCCAAGGCCGGTGGAGAACATCAACAGCACAACGCCAATCTCGGCAAAGACCGAGATTGTGTCGCTGATCTGCACGAGGTTCAGCAGGCAGGGACCGATGAGCAGACCGGCGAGAATCTCACCGACGACCTGGGGCGCCTTACATTTACGGGCGGCCAGACCGCAAAATTTAGCACTTAAAATAATAATGGCCAAGTTGCGAAATATGGAATACACGAAAAAATACATCCCCTTTATCTTATTCTCAATATGTTTTATCACGAACGAATGTGTTTTGCAAGTGCAAAACTTGCGATTTTTTAAATTTGTACTTTTTTGAAAAAAATTGTAAAAAAGCCTTGACATTTATCCCTTGAACTGATATTATATTAAAGCGCTCTTGAGAGACGCGCAACTGAATATGGAAAGATGGCTGAGCTGGTCTAAGGCGCACGACTGGAAATCGTGTAGGGCCCCTAAAGCCCTCAAGGGTTCGAATCCCTTTCTTTCCGCCATAAAGAACGCTGATAGTGTTATGCTGTCAGCGTTTTTTATTTGTCGTGGGAGGGTTTTATGATGAAAAGAGGAATTGTTATCGCGTTTCCGGGAATACGGTATACCTGCCGTCAGCAGTTGATGCAGGATTGTTTGGCGTTTTATACGGCGCGCGGGTACGAGACACTGTGCCTGGATTTCGCCGGTGTGCCTTTTGACGGCACGGCCGATATGGGCCGCGCAGCGGAGCTGGCTCTGCCGTCGATTCTGGGGCGGCTTTCCGGCGTTCGTTTTGCAGACTATACCGATGTGGCTTTCCTGGCAAAAAGCCTGGGGACGCTCTGCGCGGTGCGTACGGCGAAGGTGCTGGGGCTGCGGCCGCGGTTCTTTCTGCTGACGCCGCTGGAGGAAACTTTGCAGGAACTGCCGCAGGGTGCTGATGTGTTCGGCGCGGTGGTGGGCACCAAGGATGCCCACTTGGCGGCGGACCAGCTTGAGCAGTTCTGCAAGGCACGGGCTATCCCCTGCTTGATCGTGCCGGATGCCGGACACCGGCTGCAGTTTGAAGATGCCGACAAAACGCAGGCAGTAAACCGCAGCATCACGGCCATGCTGCGCTGAGAAACGGTACAAAATAGAAAAAGCGCAATAAAAAAGAGCCTGAATGATTGCTTTACACAAGCTGTTCAGGCTCTTTGAGATTATTGAGCTTTTATAATAAGGAAAATCACTCGACCATATACTCAAAGTCGATACGGCCCAGGGCAACATCCGCGGCGGCCACGCGGATCTTCATCGAGGTGCCCAGCATCCAGGTGCGGCCGGTCAGCGGGTCGACCATGCTGACGCCGTCCACGACCTGCGGCTCACCCTTGCAAAGCTCGGCGGCGGGGACAAAGCCCTCAACGGTGTTCTCCAGCTCCACAAAGACGCCGCGCGGCGTGATGCCAGCCACGGTACCCATATAGACCTCGCCCAGGTGGTTGTGCATATATTCGGCCTTGTACAGGTCCTCGACGTCGCGCTCGATGCGGACGGCGGTGACTTCCTGCTTGCTGGATTGCTCGCTGGCGCGGGCGGCAAAGTCGGTGAAGTCCTTGGTCATCTGGGCGTTGTTGGCGCCCAGCAGCATCTCGCTGAGGATGCGATGGATGGCCAGATCAGGATAACGGCGGATGGGGCTGGTAAAGTGGGCGTAGTCCGCCAGCACCAGGCCGTAGTGGCCCAAGGGCTGCGGGGCGTAACGGGCCTTCTGCATGCTGCGTAGGATGCCGGTGTGTACGGGGGTTTGGATGGGCTGACCGCGGGTCTCGTCCAGCAGGGCAGCCAGTTCCAGCTGCGTGGGGATGGGATTCTTGAACTTGGCGTTCAGGCCGCAGGCCAGCAGCGTGGCAGACAGCTTTTCCATCTTCTCGGCATCGGGGGCTTCGTGCACACGGTAGACAAAGGGCACCTTGTTGGTGCGGCCTGCGTTGGCGGCGCACTGGTTAGCCAGCAGCATGAACTCCTCGATCATGCACTCGGAAGTTCCGCGACCGCGCTTGACGATGTCCACGCAGCGGCCGTTTTCATTGATGATGAGCTTGGCTTCGTCGGACTCGATCTCCATGCCGCCGCGCTGCTTGCGCAGCACCAGGCGCTTGCGGTACAGCTCGTCCATGATGGGCAGCTGCTCCAGTACCTCGGCGTACTTCTCTTTCAGGGCGTTCAGCTTCTCCGGATCGATCGGTTCGGCGGCCTCGTCGGCTTCAACAGGTTCGGTAGTTTCAGCGGCCATGGATTCCAGCAGGGCGTTGATCTCTTTGTACACGCCCTTGACGCGGCTGCGGATGACGGACTTAACGAAGTTGTAGCCCAGGATGTTGCCCTGCTCGTCCAGGCGCATCAAGCAGGAGAAGGCAAAGCGGTCCTCCTGCGGATTCAGCGAGCAGATGCCGTTGGACAGCTGGGTGGGCAGCATGGGGATGACCTTGTCGGCGTAGTAAATGCTGGTGGCACGCTCGTAGGCCTCGTTGTCCAGCGCAGAGCCGGGGCGGACATAATGGCTGACGTCTGCAATGTGGACGCCCAGCTCGTAGCCGCCGTTTTCCAGCTTTTGCAGGCTAATGGCATCGTCGATGTCCTTCGTCTCGGCAGAGTCGATGGTGAAGATGGGGATGGCGCGCAGGTCCATGCGGTGGGCGGCTTCGGCTTGGTCGATGGTGGCGTTGTCGTAGGCACGGGCTTCCTCCAGGACCTCCGGAGGGAACTCCAGGCGGACGTTGCGGCCGTACAGGATGGCCTTGGCGCACTCGGAGGCGTAGTCGGAGGAACCGAACTTCTCGACGACAGCAGCGCGGTGGGCGTTATGACGCTCGCCGCGGTGGGTAATCAGGAAGCCGACCTTATCACCCAGGTGCACGCCCTCGCTGCCCTGCTTGGCCAGCAGGAACTTGACATCGCGGCAACCGTCGGGCTCGACGGCCAAACGGCCATCCTCGGACAGGCAGACTGTGCCGGCAAAGCGGTTGTTAGGCACGGTGACTTCCAGCACTTCGCCCTCAGAGGAACCCTCCACGCGGGGATGGTCGAACAGCTTGACGAGAATCTTATCGTTGGGCATGGCACCGTGCAGGGCGCGGCCGGGGATGAAAATGTCGCCCTCGCCGTCATCACGGCTGGCAAAGCCGAAGCGGGCGGCCAGCTTGACCAGCGTGCAAGGAATGCTGCCGCCGGGAGCGGTGGGGTTCTCGTAGGTGGCAAAACCGGGCACGTAGGTGCCGTTTTTCATGGCCAGTTCACCGGTGGCGACCATGGCGGAGACAGAGGTGCGCAGGCGGGAATTATCCACCTGCAGGTTGTTCTGCAGCTCGCGCAGCGTCATGGGACGGCGCTTGACGGCGGCAAGGATGTTTTTTTGTAAGGGTGTCATAGTTACTCCTTTGATTTACGTCGCCCTGTCGTCCGGCAGGGCCCTTCCTGTTTGGGCACAAATGCCCCGAAACTTTCCCATAAAAAACGGCCCGCCTTACACCACCAATGTGCGCAGGAGCGGACCGGTTTTTATTGCATTGTAAACTGCCTTACAGACGTGCGCTGAGAACGCAAACGACCAGCGTGACGACAAAGAAAATGATGCCGCAGATCTTGGTCAGCTTAGCCAGCTTTGCATCGACGCCACGCTCACGGCCGGCAGCCATAGCGGTGTTATCACCCATGATGGCGGCAGACAGGCCCTGGCCCTTCTGCTCCTGTGCAAGGGTAAAAACGATGATCAGAAGCGAAACGGCGATCAGAACAACGCCGAGAGCAATCTCATACCAGTTCATAGTTAGCACTCCTTTGAAATCTCATGCGAGTTTAAGTATAGCATAGTTGTCTCGCCGACGCAAGTGTTTTTTGAAAAAAAGACTACACAACAAAAGGAAACCCCGCCCTTGAGGGAGGGGCGGGGTTTAAGAAAGGAGGAGAAGAACACATGAAAAATGTGGTAAAGTTATTTAACTTGGGGTGTTATCTAACTTGCAATTAAATTGTAACCTTTTTGTCACCAGATGTCAATAGGGTTACAAGCATTTTTTGTAATTTTTTTGTCATTTTTCAAAATGTTCACATTTGGGGCGGTGCCGTGCAGATCCGTGGGGGAAAATGGCATGGTGCGGCCCGCAGAGGTCACTCCCCCGTCAATTCGCTGTACTCGCGGCTGGGGGCATCACCCCAGCCTGCTTTTCCGCTGGCGACAGCGATGTCTTCCCAGTAGCGATAGGCGTAGATGTTCAAAATCTGGGCCTCCTGCCGAGACCAGCCGCCGTAAGCGTCCTTTTCGCAGCGCTCGTATACATACAGACCGCAGCTGCCGTTGGCGGACTCGCGGTCATACTGCAAAATTTCCACGGCGTCCTCGGTGTCGTTTACGATGTAATAGCCGTCCCCCTTTGCGGTCAGTCCGTACTCGAGGGTGTTGGAAGTAGCTTTGAGATAGGTGTTATAAATGGTCTTATATCCCGAGCCGATGTAGTCTTTGGAGAATAGCTCGCCGTTCTCTTCTGGTGCGGTGGTTTCGGCAGGTTCTTCCGGTGTGGTGGTTTCGGCGGTCGACTCGGTGGGCGTTGGTGCGGGGGTATGGGCGGGTTCCTCAGCGATGGGAGATTCTGCCGGGGTGGGGGTTGGTTCTGGGGTGGTATCGGTTTTAGAGGTACGTATGACCGTTAACAGCACGAAGAAGCCGAAAAGAACTGCGGCAGCAAGAATAATCTGCCAAAGGGGACGGTTTGGCTCATTCATCGAATACACCTCGTTTGCAATGATATTTTATTTTACCTGATTCTACCACACGGCAGGGGCAATTACAATGTGTCTGCGAAAGTCCCCTGCCGCCTTGCAGGATTTGGGCGTATCCTCTATAATAAATATTGGATGTGAGACATAATGCTTATCATAAACGAGGTTTTACTTTGAAATATAACACGATCATCAGCGGTCAGTTTGTGAGCAGGCCCAACCGCTTCATTGCGCAGGTGCAAGTAGACGGTGCGATGCAGACCGTCCACGTAAAAAACACCGGGCGCTGCAAAGAATTGCTGCTGCCCGGTGCGGATGTGCGGCTGGAAGTTTGCGATAACCCGAACCGCAAAACCAAATATGATCTGGTGGCAGTGTACAAGCCCAGCTTGGGGTGGGTCAACATCGACAGCCAGGCCCCCAACAAGGTGGTGCAGGAGTGGCTGCAAACGGAAGGGTATGACCTGGTGCGGCCGGAGTATACCTACGGCGGCTCCCGCATTGACTTCTACATGGAAAAAGGCGAAGAAAAGTACCTGCTGGAAGTGAAAGGCTGTACGCTGGAAGTGGACGGCATCGGCTATTTCCCGGATGCCCCTACCCTACGCGGCGTCAAGCACCTGCACGAGTTGGCAAAGGCGGCGCAGCAGGGTTACCACTGTGCGGTAGCATTTGTCATCCAGATGGAAGGCGTGGCCGAAGTACGTCCCAACACCGCGACCCACCCGCAATTTGCCGAAGCACTGGCACAGGCCCGGACGGCTGGGACCAAGGTGCTGTTTCTGCTGTGCCGCGTGGAACCGGACGGATTGGCCATCACGCAGGCACGGGAATGGAAAAACTGAAATTTTACAGGCAAAGGCTCGCTTCGGCGGGCCTTTATCTTTTATTGCATGGGCAGGCAAAGCTGCACCTGCGCCCCAGTGCCGGTGTTGGCAAGCACCAGCTTGCCAACATGGGCCTGGGCGACGCTGCGGGCGAGATACAGCCCCAGCCCCTGGTGGCCGTTGCAGGGGCGGGCGGCGTCGGTGTAGAGGAACTGCCCGGCCTTGTGCAGGGCTTCGGGCGTGAAGCCTGGGCCGGTATCGGTGACAGTAAAGGACACATCCCCGTCTGCCTTGCTGATGGTCAGCGTGACGGTGCCACCGGCGGGAGTATAGCGCACGGCGTTGTCCAGCATGTTTTCAAGTGCACGGCTGAGTTCCGGGGCGGCGCAGAGAAACTGGCCCTGCCATTGCTCCTGCAAAACAAAGTGGAGCTTCGCCGGGCGGCAGAGGGCGTTGGCCGTATCCGCCAGCGCGGCAACAAAGGCATGGCTGTCAGTACGCTGGCGGGCGGCGGGCACCGTGCCCACACTGCGCAGGGCGGCAAGGTACTGCTGGGCGCGGTCCCCTGCCCGCAGGATGGCGTCCAGTTCGGGAGCAGTGGTGTCGGCGCTTTCGGCCAGTAGTTCAGCGTTGCCCTGGATGATGGTGAGCGGCGTTTTTAAATCGTGCGCCAGTGCGGCCACCTGCTCGGTGCGCTGCTGCTCCAGCTGCCACTGGCGCTGCAGGCTGTCGGTAAGCTGCTGGCCCATAGTCTGCAGGGCTTGCAGCGTGGCAGAAAATTCCCGGATGCGCGCGTGGTCTACGTCAACAGCTTCGGGGTGCTGGGCGGCGATTTGGCGCGTCGCCTCGTCGATGCGGGAGGTCTCTGCCGTAAAGGTACGCACGGTACGGTGGGTGGTTACGGCCAGCCACGCCAACATCAAAACGACCAGCAAGATAATGTAACAGGTTTGAAAATCCGGCAGGCGTTCCCGCAGGGCCGGGTCGGCATAGGGTACGGCGTAGTCGTACTGCAAAAGGCAGGTGGCGCCGTCAGCCATGGTGACGATGTACTGATACTGCATCATCCCCAGGTTGCCGCTGCCGCCGTGCAGGTCGTTGAGCGCGGTTTTCAGCTGGTGGGCGCTCATATTGGTGGTGGTTACGCGCTCTGCATCTGTGTTGGCATCACAGACGACGGCATAGCGGCAAAGAAAACTGATTGCGGATGGGTCAAAGGTATCTGCCGTCATGGAAGCGACCGTTTCACGCGCCTCGGCACAGGCTTGTGCCGAGGCTGTGGCAGACAACAGAAAGCCGTTATCGATCAGCTGCATAAAAATGCCCCACCAAAGGACCAGAATCAGTGCGCATCCCCCGCCGCACAGGCAGAGGTAGCGCAGCAGCACGCTGCGCAAAGAAGTCAGGCGTCGGCGGCGTTCCATAAATATCCAACTCCCCATACGGTTTTCAGCACGGTTTCCGGGCTGGCCAGCCCGGCGGTGCGCAGCTTGGCGCGGATGTTTTTGATGTGCTGGGTAATGGCGGTGTCATCGGCCGTGCCATCGTAGCCGAACACAGCCTCGTAGATCTGCTCTTTGCCAAATGTCTGCCCGGCGTGCAGGGCAAGAAACTCGCAGATGGCATACTCGGACTTGGTGAACGGCAGCTGCGTGCCGCCCACGGCGGCAGATTTTGCGGCCAGATCAAAGCAGACGCCGCCGCGCACCAGCCGATGCTGCGGGGCACGGTTTTGCCGCCGCAGGTGGGCATTGACACGGGCGCGCAGCTCAGCAAGGCGGAACGGTTTGACGAGGTAGTCATCGGCCCCGATGCCGAGCCCGGTCAGGACGGATGGCTCGTCGGTGCGGGCGGTCAGGAACAAAATGGGTGCTTCTGTCTGGGCGCGGATGCGGCGGCAGACGGCAAAGCCATCCTCGCCGGGCATCATGATGTCCAGCAGAATGCAGTCTGCCCAGCGGCAGAGCGAGCTGGTGACATCGGCACCCGTGCAGCGGGTCTCAACCGTATGGCCGTCCCGCTCAAGTGCTGTTTTCAATAAGGTACACAGGTCGCGGTCATCATCGACCGCCAGAATGTTGGCCATAAGAACCCCTCACTGTGTGAGCGTGTAGACAAGACAGGATGCTGCGTACAAAAGGTAGATGTGCGCGGGATAAAACCAGTAAAACAGCAGTTTGTGCCCGCTGCCGCGCTGGCCGTTGTAAAGTGCCGTGAGGACTACGGCAAAGACGCTGAACCATTCATAATAGGTAGTAAACATCTGCGAGAACATAAAACCCGGTGTGCCGCGCAGCTGCAGATAAACGAAAACAAATTCCAGCAAAAAGGTTGCAGCGGCCCACACCACAAGCCGCAGCCGTTTGTGCGGATACAGCGCATACAGCAGGATGCCCTCCAGAAGGTACGCCCAGCCGCCATCGGTGATGTTGCTCCACATCGGCAGCGGCGCGCTGATCAGATAGCTGATGACCGTGGAGGCCACCGGCATCTGGTTGATCTGCGGGAAAGCTGACAATAACGCGACGACCAAAAACGGCCAGGCGACCGGCAGCAAAACGGCCAGCAGCCCCATGCCAAATCGGCGCTGCCGCAGCCAGTCAATGCCCTGCCATATGATGCAGAGGATGACGAAATTCTGCATGATAGCGTTCAGCGGGTAAAAGCCGTCACCGCGACGCAGCACACCGGCGTACATCATGAAAAACTCCACCGTGCCCATGGACGTGGCAATGGCCCAGATGCGCAGAAAGTACCGCTTACGGTCATGGGTGTGGGCAAAGCCCTCCACCGTGCAGAACAAAAACAGCGGTGCGGATAGCCGTGCCACCATGCTGAACCATTCCGGTACAAGGCCGGTGAACTCGAAAAAATAATGGATGTGGTCAAGCACCATCAGCACCAGGGCGATGATTTTGAGAGCGGTGCCGGACAGCCCGGCGCGTTTTGCGGTAAGCATAATAAGAAAACCCCTTTCACGTTTTACTGCAAATAGTGTAACAGGGGTTTATGTAGAGATTCTAAGTTTTACATAAAAAATCAGGCAAAAGTGATGCTGGCCTCAAAGGCGGACTTGCCCTCGCGCTCGCCGTTGAAATAGTACTGCTTTTCGCCGGTCTGGGCGCGGCTCAGGGCAAAAGATTCGCCGCGCGGGACCTCGCGGTGGTAGAAGAGCAGCAGATCCTGCACGGTGCCCTGCTCCCACACGGACCAGGGCAGCGCGTCGCACAGAATATCGGCATAGCGCGTATTATTGAGATGGCCGTTCATATCGCAGCGAGAATAGCTGGCGACCGGCTCCCCTGCCAGTTCGCAGGCTTCGGGCGCGGCCTTGGTCATCTTCATCGGCAGTGCAAAGGGCACATCCTCGGCCCAATGGTCGGCAAACTGCTCAGGGTGTTTGCGCAGAATGATGCGCTTGTCAATGTCGATGAGCACCCAGCGACTGTCAATAACGGCGACCTCGGCCCCGTCGGCATCGTAAAAATGGGTGATGCGCTTATTGACGGCCCGCTTGCAGCACTCCGGCTGGGTGACAAGGGTCAGTTCTTCGTCCACGCGGGGTGTGCGGTCAATATGCAAAGCCAGTTTGGCCAACACGAAGGCCGTGCGGGTGGCGGTGTAAACTTCATCGGTCAGCCCGGCGGCTTCGGCGTGGGTGGTGGCGATCTGCTGGGCATAGCGCAGCAACGCACCGGGCTTTACATTGCCGAGATGGTCGCCATCGTGGCGGTAGACGGTGAATTTTTGCGTGTAGGTTTTGGGTGCAGCGGACATAGGGTGCTCTCCTTATGGTCAATAGCAAAGTCAACTTATCCAACAGTATAGCACGAAAATGCACAAAAAGCAAAACGCCCTGCCAAAAAGGCAGAGCGCTTTGAGAAATTAGTAATTATCGCGGGACTTTTTGCGCAGCTTGCGCCAGATGTTGAACGTGGAGATCGCAATGGCAACGACCAGCATGACAACGACCATCCAGCCGCTGCCGCCCTCCTCGTAGCTCTTCATCTCGCTCCACTGGGCGTCCATGGCAGCGTTGATGTCATCCGGCAGGGTGTTGAAAACCTCGGCTTTGTCCAGTACTTCCTGGCTGGGATAGGCAATCTCGCTGTACTTGAGATCATCGTCCAGTTCCTCCCACACGGCGGTCAGCGGGGTGGAATAGCCGATGAAATCGCAGTTGGCCAGGCCGACAGAGGTCTCGCACAGGTAGTTGATGAACATCTCGGCAGCCTCTTTATGCTTGGCGTTGGCCGGGACACACATGTTATCGATGAAGAAGTTGACGCCTTCCTCCGGGTGGACAAAGGCAAGGTCGGGATTCTCGTCGATCATTGTGATGGCATCGCCTGCGTAGTACGGGGCCATGGCGGCTTCGCCGCCCTCCATCTTGTCAAAGACTTCGTCCATGACGTAAGCCTGCACGATGTTCTTCTGCTCTTTCAGCTTTTCGGTGATGGCGGTAATCTCGTCCACAGACTGCGGGTTCATCGACAGGCCGGCTACCTTGGCGGCGATGGCGTAAGCATCGCGGGAGTTGTTGAACATCAGCACATTGTTGGTGTACTCCACATCCCACATGTCGGCCCATTTCGTGGGCGGTTCTTCGACCATCGTCGTGTTGTAGATAAGGCCCGTGGTGCCCCACATGTAAGGCACGCTGTACTTGTTGCCGGGGTCAAAGCTGCGGTCGAGATAGGTCTCGCCCACGCCGGCAATGTTGGGAATGTTATCCATATCCAGCTCGGCCAGCATGCCCTCGTTGATCATCTTACCTACCATGTAGTCCGACGGGAAGATGACATCGTAGGACACGCCGCCGGATTTCAGCTTGGCGTACAGGCTCTCGTTGGAATCGTAGGTGGTGTAGTTGACCTTGATGCCGGTGAGATCCTCAAAGGCAGAGACGACATTCACGCTGTCGTCGGAGCCATCGGAGATGTATAGGCCGTTATTGTAGACATTCAGGGTGATGTGATCGTTGGCAAAACGGGTCCAGTCGTAGTCACCGGAGACGGAGATGTCCTCGTTGACTTCGATCTCGTCAGCAGCCAGCGCAGGTGCGGCGGTAAAAACAGCCAGCATCAGGGCAGCGGAAACTGCTGCAGCAAACTTTTTCAGTTTCATCTTCAGCGCCCCCCTTCGTCCTGCATCGCCTTGCGGATGGCGTTCTGGTTGCGGCGGTATGCGCGGGAATCCATCGCGTTGGAGATGAGGATAATGGCCAGAATGACGCAAAAGATGATTGCAGACAAGGCGTTGATCTCGGGGCTGACCTTTTTGCGGGTCATCGAGTAGATTGCGATGGGCAATGTCTGCATCGTGCCGGAGTTGAAGTAGGAAATCATGAAGTCATCAATGGAGTAGGTCAGGCAAATTAGGAATGCCGACAGGATGGCCGGGGACAGCTGCGGCATGATGACCTTGAAGAAGGCCTGCCGCGGCGTGCAGCCCAGATCCATCGCTGCGTTGTACAGGCTGGGATCCAGCTGGCGCAGCTTGGGGCCTACGTTGAAGATGACATACGGAATATTAAAGGTAATATGGGCAATCAACAGCGTGAACCAGCCGAAGATGCCGCTCTCGCCGCCGATGCCGAAATTCTGCGCCATGACGAAGAGCAGCATCAGCGAAACGCCGGTGATGATCTCGGGGTTGACGACAGGCACATAGCTGATGTTGTTGATGATGAGCTGGCTTTTGCGGGACATCGAGTTGATGCCGATGGTAGCCAGTGTACCCAGTACGGTAGCTACCACGCTGGATACCAGCGCCAGCACCAGGCTGAGGCCCAGCGCCGAGAGGATCATTTCGTTGTGGAACAGGCTCTTGTACCAGCCCAGGGTAAAGCCGGTGAAGTTGGAACGGGACTTGCTCTCGTTAAAGCTAAAGGCAATCATGACCGCGATGGGCAGGTACATGAAGCAGAACACCAGGATGATATAGGTGCGCTGCAAGAGAACAGATTGCTTTTTGTTCATCTTACATCACCCCTTCCATCTCGGACTCATCAAAGCTGGAGGTGAAGCTCATGCACAGCAGGACGATGACCATCAGCACCAGGCTCATGGCAGAGCCAAGGTTCAGGTTGTAGGAATTGCCCAGGAACTGCAGCTCAATCAAATCGCCAATCAGCAGGTTGGAGCCGCCGCCCAGCATACGGCTGATGATAAAGGTAGAGACCGCAGGCACGAACACCTGGGTGATGCCGGTGGCAATGCCGGGGCCGGTCAAAGGAACCAGCACGCGGAACAAGATCTGCCAGACGTTGCAGCCCAGGTCCTGTGCAGCCTCGATGACCGAGTTGTCGATCTTCGTCATGGCCGTGTAGATGGGCAGGATCATAAACGGCAGGTAGTTGTACACCATGCCCAGCACCACTGCGCCGGAGGTGTTGATCATGTTAAAGGGTCCGAGGCCGAACAGGCCAAAAAACTTGTTGATGAGGCCGTTCTTCTCCAGCAGAGTCATCCACGCATAGGTACGCAGCAGAAAGTTCATCCACATGGGCAGCATGACCAGCATGAGCATGATATGCTGCTTGTTGGCACGCAGGCGGGAGAGAAAATAGCCAACGGGAAACGCCATGACCAGGCAGATGGCCGTGGACACGGCAGCCAGAATCAAACTGCGCATGAAAACGCTGGAGTAGCGGCCAATCTGGGTCAGGTTATCCAGCGTGAACCGGCCATCTGCGTTGGTCAGTGCATACCAGATGACGATGAACAGCGGAACGATGATGAAAGCGGCCATCCAGAGCAGATACGGCCCGGCCAGCCAGCGGGAGGTCTTGGATTTAAGCATCGCTTACACCTCCGAACGCTTCATGATATGAATTTCGTCGGGGCCGATGTTCATTCCGATCAGTTCGCCGGGCTGGCTTGCCTGGGTGGAATGGATCAGCCACTCATAGCCTTCCACATCCACGTGCATTTCAAAATGTACGCCCTTGAAGATGACCTCGCGCACCAGGCCGGTCAGCATGCCGACAGACGGCGGCACAATCTGCACGTCCTCGGGACGGATGACGACCTGCACCGGCTCGTTGGGCTTGAAGCCGCGGTCCACACAGGTAAAGTCATGACCGCCGAAGTTGACGAAAAAGTCACGCAGCATCACGCCGTCCACGATGTTGGAATCACCGATAAAGCGGGCGACAAAGGCGTTCTTGGGCTCGTTGTAAATATCCTGCGGCGAACCGATCTGCTGGATCTTGCCGCCGGACATGACCACGACTGTGTCCGACATGGTCAGGGCTTCTTCCTGGTCGTGGGTGACATAAACGAAGGTGATATTCATCTCGCGCTGCAGGCGCTTAAGCTCCAGCTGCATCTCTTTGCGCAGCTTCAGGTCCAGGGCACCCAGGGGCTCGTCGAGCAGCAGCACGCGAGGCTGGTTGACCAGGCTGCGGGCGATGGCCACACGCTGCTGCTGGCCGCCAGACAACTGATGGATACTGCGCCGCTCAAAGCCTTTCAGACCGACGGTCTCCAGCATTTCCAGAACTTTCGGGCGGACCTCTTCCTCCGGCAACTTTTTCAGGCGCAGGCCGAACGCCACATTTTCAAAGACGTTCAGATGCGGGAAAAGCGCATACTTCTGGAACACCGTGTTGACCTGGCGCTTATAGGGTGGCAGGTCGGCGATGTCTTTGCCATCAAAAAAGACATTGCCGGATTTTGGGGTAATAAACCCGGCAATCACGCGCAGAGTGGTCGTTTTGCCGCAGCCGGAAGGGCCAAGGAACGTAACGAACTCTTTGTCGTGAATGTCGAGGGAAAGCCCGTCCAGGACCTTCTGCCCGTCAAAATCAACAACAATGTCTTTCAGCGATACGATGAGATTCTCATTCATTATTATTGCATCCCCCTTTGCGGAATTTCCCGTTACAGCACTTTCTTTTCGCACCGTTTCTTCCTTAGGCCGGCACAAAGCACTTAACGAGTCAGCGCCAATTATGCCGCCCCGCAAAGGTTTGTTACACGGTCCCGGTGGACAGGTCCGCTACAAGCAGCACATACAACGCCAATGTGTCAGGGTATAAAAGATTTACCCTATAGATGCACACACAAGATACATTATACGGCATGGAGAATGTTTGTCAATAAAAACTTATAATAATTTGGTAAAATCCTGTTCATACTTTTGCAAAATGACCGTGGCGGGGGTGAAAATGGCGAAAATTCGGGCATTGACACCGGATTGTACAGTGTTTTGCAGCGCGTGGGATGGTATAATTTGTCGCAGAGAGGTGGACTGCAACAATGGCAAAAATCGGTGTGATCGATGTAGGCGGCGGCCTGCGGGGCATTTATGCGGCCGGTGTGTTTGACTGGTGCCTGGAAAACGGCGTTAAGTTTGACTATGGTATCGGCATTTCGGCAGGTAGTGCAAACGTGGCTTCCTATTTAAGCGGCCAGCATGGACGGAACTATACCTTTTATGAGGAATACTCGGTGCGCAAAGAGTATATGGGCTTTGAAAATATGCTGCGCACGGGTTCCTTTTTGAACTTGCAGTACATTTACGGGCCCCTGAGCAATGCAGATGGTGAGAACCCGCTGGACTTTGCCAAGATGAACGCCAACCCGATGGAGTGGTACATGATTGCGACCAATGCCGTGACGGGCAAGGCGAAATATTTCACCCGCGGTGATATGAAGCAGGACGATTACCGTGTGCTGATGGCTTCCTGTTGCATCCCGGTGGCTTGCCGCCCTATTTTTATTGACGGTGTTCCCTACTATGACGGCGCTTTGAGCGACACCATTCCGCTGGACAAAGCCTTTGCCGATGGCTGTGATAAGGTTGTGCTGATTTTGACAAAGCCCGTGGGAATTATCCGTAGCGATGACACGGACCGCAAGCTGGCACGGCTTATCCACCACCGCTACCCCAAAGCAGCAGAGCAGCTGGCCCTGCGCGCACAGCGTTACAATGCAGGAATTGTAAAAGCCGAGCAGTTGGCAGCCGAAGGCAAGGTGCTGATCGTTGCCCCCGATGATACCTGCGGTATCAAGACGCTGACCCGCGACCAGGAGGCGTTGAAGAAAATGTATGCCAAAGGGCTGCACGATGCGGAGGCAATACGGGATTTTATCAAGTAAGAGAAAACCGGGCAGGAGCCATATCCCCTTTTGGAATGGTTCCTGCCCGGCTTTTTGTTAGGCCTTGTCGGTTTTATAATATTTATAAATAAGGAATGCAATAACGGCGTAACCAATAGCCAGCCCGGCACCGAACTCAGAAGTAAAATACTGCGTGTATGGCCCATTGATGGTCAGTGGGTCAAAAATCGACTGGACAAATACATTGTGGCTGGCATGCAGCAGCACGGCGGGCCAGAAAGAATGCGCCCGGATGCAGAGATGGTCTGCTAAGACTGTAAAGCCCATAACCATGACGAAAAAGCAGATAAGGGAAGCTGAGATATTGCCGTTATTATAATTGGAAAAGACGATGAGTGGTGCATGATAGAAAAACCAGATGATACCGATGATGACATGAATCTGTTTTTCCGGGAAAATCTGCCGCAGTTCGGTTAACAGAAAGCCACGCCAGCCAAGCTCCTCCCCTAATGAAGCGGACATGCTGAGCAGCACGCCGAGCGTGGCAAAGGTGATAAACTGCAAAAGATTACTTTCTCCCCGCTGGCCCAGCCTGGTAAGCCAGGCAAGACCGTAAACAACCAGGCACAGACCAAGCGGAATCAGATAGGCCGCCAAAAGACTGCGCAGAGAAATTTTGCGGATGCGCCAGCCGATACCGCGCACGGAATGATCTACGGTCAGCTTTGTGACCAGCGCGGCCAGCCCAGGCACCCACATGAGCGCCAGCGCCAAAATGGAACCGCCATTTACTCCTGTTCCGCTGTGGATAATGCAGCTGTAGAAAAACAGGCAGGGCAGCACGGTGCAGATAGCAAAAAGAGAAAGTTTCTTTTTGGAGAAATCAGGAAAAGAAATGTTGGGTTGCATGAAAACGGGCTCTTTTCTTAAGAAATTGCTAAGGTGAAATCAGGCAAGGTTCAGCTGCTCACTCATAAGCCACTGGGTCAGTGCCCAAAGCAGGGCGTCCACCAGCAGGACGAGCAGGAAGATGACGCAGACAGAAATAAGTATGCCGTTTTGTAATTCAACCATACTGCCGATGTTATCGAGGGACGGATACACTTTCATGGCAAAAACAATGGTGCCGACAAGGACCAGCATTTGCCCGATAAAGCCAATTACAAAGTAGCTGATGATGCTGATGATCAGCCGATGCTGGGTAAACATCCCGGCATAGGCGCAGGCCAGGTAAGCGTGCAGCTGGGCACCGGCAATCAGTGCAAGGATCAGGAGGAAGAATAACAGCAGGAGCGGAACATCTTGGATGTTTACGCCGGTAAGGGAAAAGCTGTCGCCGTCCAGTGCCGAGAGGGTGAGCGTACCGCAGATTCCAAAGTAGAAAAAGCCGAACAGCGTCCACACGACGCCGCAGATGAGCTTGGCGGCAATGTGCTGCCAGGCGTGTACCGGCAGGGCCAGCATCAGGTAGCCCTGTTCCCCCAACAGTTTGTAGTAGCGCTGCACGCTGGCAAAAAAGCAGATGGCCAGAACCGCCAGCATGCCCAAAAACGTGGCAAGGGTGAGCAGCCCCATAAAAACGCCGACCCAGGGCATCGTATGGCTGGTGTTGTTGACAAAATGCCCCAGCAGGTCCGAGACAAAGTTTAATAACAGCACGCCGCCCGCGATGGGCAGGATGATGCGGCCGGTGGCCTTGAAATCATATTTTAAAAGTTTCGTCAGCATTTGTATGCCTCCCTAAAATAAGCGTCCACGCTGGTGCCGGTCTCCTCACGCAGCTCGTCCACGCCGACCTGGCGCATGACAGAACCGTCTTTGAGGAAGATAACCTCATCCAGCACTTTTTCAATATCGCCGATCAGATGGGTGGAGAGCACGAGCGCGGCGTCCTCGCTGTAGTTATGCAGGATGGTGTTTAAAATGTATTCCCGTGCGGCGGGGTCAACACCGCCCAAAGGTTCGTCCAGTAGGTACAGCTTGGCGGCACGGCTCATCGTTAAACAAAGCTGCATTTTCTCCTGCGTGCCCTTGCTCATAGCGCCGATGCGATCGTGCTGATTCAGATGCAGGTCGGCCAGCATGGCGTTGGCCTTGGTACGGTCGAAATCGGCAAAGAAATCAGTGTACAGGCTTACGGCGTCAGCGGCGGTGAACTCGGTAGGCAGGGCCATGCGGTCCGGCAGGTAGCTGGTGATGGCCTTGGTATAGACACCTACCGGTGCTTTATCAATGCAGACGGTGCCGCTGTCGGCCGTGAGCAGCCCGGCGGAAATTTTAATAAGGGTCGTTTTGCCGCTGCCATTGGGGCCCAGCAGGCCCACCAATTTGCCCGGCTCTACGGTAAAATCCACGCCATCCAGCGCGGCCTTTTTGCCGTAGTATTTGCACAGGCCGTGGACTTCATATACAGGTTCCATTGTGTTACTCCTTTTCTGATGTTTCGGTTTCCCGCAGCAGGGTCTCGACCTCTGCTGCGGTCATGCCCAGGGCATGCATTTGCTGCAGAAAATCCCTGGCCAGGGTGGCGGCGCGTTTGCGGCGCAGAGCTTGCAATACGGTATCGTTGGCTGTGACGGTACGCCCGGCAGTGCGCTGGGCCTGCAGCAGGCCTCGACTTTCCAAATCTTGCAAGGCACGCTGCATGGTGTTGGGGTTTACGCCTGCATCGGCGGCCAGTTCCCGCACAGGCGGGATGCGGCTGCCGGGCGGGAATTCCCCCGCCACCAGCGCCAGCTCCAGCTGTTCGATCAGCTGGACATACACTGGCCGCCCGGCGGTTATGTTCCAATTCATGTTGGTTGCCTCCTGTATGCTTGTGTTAAGCATCTAATACAATAATACACGCGAGGTATAGCATTGTCAATAGGTAAAATAAAAAATCCCCGGTATAAGCCGAGGATTCTCGATAATGCGATATAAAATGAATTTAAATATGGCATTCGATCCAGGTCAGGACGTAATCGAATACCTCCTGACGGTTGGTTTCGTTGTGTAGTTCGTGGCGGGCACCCTCGTAAATCTGGCAGGTCAGATCCTGTACACCGGCGTCGCCCAGCATGGCCCAGACGGTGCGTACACCGGCGCCATAGTTGCCTACGGGGTCAGCGTCACCGGCGATGAGCAGGATGGGCAGGTCCTTGGCGATTCCCTCAGCCCAGCTTTTGCGGCTGACGTGGTTGAGGGTGGCCAGCATCTCCCGGTAGGTGCCCGCGGTGAACGAGAAGGTGCAGAGCTTGTCGGCGTCATAATCCCGTACGACCTGGGTGTCGCGGCTGAGCCAGGCGTTGGGCGAGGCGGCATCCTGGATGCGCTTGCAATAGCCGCCGAAATTCAGATTGACCATCAAGGGCGAGACGGCGTCGTTGCCCTTGACGGCAGCAATCAGAGCAGCCAGACGCTGGCCGATGGCGTTCATCACGCTGGGACCAGCTGTGCCGGAAATGATAAGTGCCGTGATACTCTCCGGCCACTTTTCAGCGTACCATCGGGCATAAAAGCTGCCCATGCTGTGGCCGTACAGGATGATGGGCAGGCCGGGAAAACGCTCGTGCAGCAGGCTGTTCATTGTATGCAGGTCGTCCAGCAGATGAAAGCGGCCGGCCTTTTCGCCGTAGTGGCCGTGCTCCCCTGCTTGGGCGGTGTCGCCGTGGCCCAGGTGGTCGTTGCCTGCCAGGGCAATGCCATGGGCGGCGTAGAAATCCGCCATCGGTGCATAGCGGCGGACGTACTCGCACATGCCGTGGCTGAGCTGGATGACTGCCCGCACGGGCACGTCCGGGCAGGTATAAATGACGGCCGAGGAGGTATGTTTCCTGTCAGAGGAAGGAAACGTAACGTTTTCGCAGTGGAGGGCGGACATGGTTATTCTCCTTTGATCATCTTCCAATATTGGGCAAAAGCCTGCTCGTTTTTGTTGTCGCCGGGTTCGTAGTAGCGGCGGTCCTTGATGGCATCGGGCAGGTATTGCTGGGCGGTCCAGTGGTTAGGAAAATCGTGAGGGTAGAGGTAATGCTGGCCCTTGACCTTGGCGTCGGCGCCGTCATAGTGTTTGTTTTGCAGCTGACGCGGGATGGGGCCGGTGCGGCCTGCCTGGACATCCGCGACGGCGGCGTTGATGGCGTTGTAGGCAGAGTTGGATTTGGGTGCCGTGGCGACCAATACCACAGCATCGGCCAGCGGAAGCCGAGCTTCCGGCAGGCCGACAGCGTTGGCAATGTCCACGGCGGCCTTTACAATGGGGATGATCTGCGGCCAGGCCAGGCCAACATCCTCACAGGCGCAGACCATCAGGCGGCGGCAGGCGCTGGGAAGATCACCGGCTTCCAGAAGGCGGGCCAGATAATGCAGGGCGGCGTCCGGATCGGAGCCGCGCATCGACTTTTGGTAAGCCGAGACAATATCATAATGGTCGTCGCCCAGCTTGTCGTACCGCATGGCAGTGCGCACGGCTACCTGCTGCACCATGGAAAGGTCGATGGTGCGGGTGCCGTTCTCGATCGGCGCAGCGGTGACGGCAAACTCCAGGTTGCCCAGGGCTTTGCGCATATCGCCGCCCGCACTTTGGGCCAGGTAGTCCAGCGCGTCGTCCGGGATCAAAATCGGCGTCTGGTCGTCGGCCCCCAGGCGGGCTACAGCGTTTTGCAAGCCCTGGCGGATGTCGGCGGCGGTCAGTGCCTTGAACTCAAACACCGTGCAGCGGGAAAGCAGCGCGTTGTATACATAAAAGTATGGGTTCTCGGTGGTGGAGGCAATCAGGGTGACGGTGCCCTGCTCTACACATTCCAGCAGGCTTTGCTGCTGGCGCTTGTTGAAGTACTGGATCTCGTCCAGATACAGCAGGATGCCGCCGTCGGTACCCAAGGTGCCGATGTCGTTCAGCACCGACTTGATGTCGCTGGTGGAGGCGGTGGTGCCGTTAAGTTTGTGTAGTTTCATGCCGCTGCCTGCAGCGATGATGCTGGCTACAGTGGTTTTACCTACGCCGGAGGGACCGTAGAAGATCATGTTGGGGATATGGCCGCTTTCGACCGTGCGGCGGAAAACCTGATTCTTGCCTAAAAGATGCTGCTGTCCGCAGACTTCATCCAAAGTGCGGGGGCGTAGACGCTGTGCCAATGGCTCCATGGTGGATTTCCTTTACTTACTATAAATTTAGCTAAAATTGCTGCGGCGTGTATGCCGCATAAAATAGAAATTCTTATCATTAAATTATAGGTGATTTTGGCGGTGAAATCAAGGCAGCACCGATAAAAGGCCGATGCAAACTGTGTTTTTGCGGGAAAATTTTGCCGTATCGGCGATTCAGGAAAACACATGGGGGGATATGTACCAAAACATCATACTTCTGCGCTTGATTAAAAGGGCGCATCGTGGTAAAATCAAGAGAAGAAAACGAAACGGAGCGAATCCTGTGACTAAAAAAGAACTCGCACGGATCTGTATTGATAGGCTGAAAAAAGAATACCCCCGCTCAGAATGTACGCTGGATTATGACCACGCCTGGCAGCTGTTGGTGTCGGTACGGCTGGCGGCACAGTGCACCGACGCCCGTGTAAACGTGGTGGTGCAGGACCTGTTTGCCAGATATCCCAGTGTGGAAGCGTTGGCAGCGGCCGAACCGGAAGAAATCGAAGCCATTGTAAAACCCTGCGGCCTGGGGCGCAGCAAGGCGCGGGATATTTCTGCCTGTATGCGTAAGCTGCGGGATGAATACGGAGGCAAAGTGCCCAGCGACTTTGACGCGCTGCTGAGCCTGCCCGGTGTGGGCCGCAAAAGCGCCAACCTGATTATGGGGGATGTGTTCGGCAAGCCGGCCATCGTGACTGACACCCACTGCATCCGGCTGTGCAACCGCATCGGCCTGGTGGACGGCATTAAGGAACCGGCAAAAGTCGAAAAGGAACTGTGGAAGATCATTCCGCCGGAAGAAGGCAGTGATTTCTGCCACCGGCTGGTAGACCATGGCCGCGCGGTGTGCACGGCGCGCACCACCCCCTACTGCGATAAATGCTGCCTGGCAGACGTATGTCGGGCCCGAAAGGAATTTGATCGATGAATAAACAGACCGAAAACCGGCTGGGCGGTGAGCTGCGCAGCCAGCATACGGCTGCCCGCCTGCTGGAGGAACTGGAAAATGGCCGCTATAGCGGTGCTGCCCAGCTGCCCAGTGAATTGGAGCTGGCTTCCGATCTGGGGGTTAGCCGCACGGTAGTGCGCGACGCCCTGAGCGAGCTGGAGCGCGACGGCTACCTGGAACGTGTGCGCGGCATTGGCACCTTGGTAAACCGGGATGTGGTGCAGCTGAAAAACCGCATGGATCAGAAGTTAGAATTCTATAAAATGATCCGCGCCATTGGCAAGGAACCCCGCAGCGATAACTTGAGCGTAACGCGGGAAATCGCCTCCCCCGCTTTGGCCGAAAAGCTGCAGTTGCCCACCGACGCCCCGCAGACGGTGGTGTTTGTGCGCCGCCGCGTGATGGCGGATGATACGCCGGTGCTGTTTTCCACCGATATTCTGCCGCTTTCTTTATTTGACAATAAGCGGCTGGAAGGCATTGATTTCAGCCAGCCCATTTTTGATATTGCCGCCCGCCACTGCCATACTGAAGTGACGGAGACTGTGGCCCACCTGCATGCAGTGTCCGGCCCGGCAGGCATCCGCCGCCAGCTGGCCCTGCGCCCCGAACAGGCGCTTTTGCAGCTGGAGGAGATTTGCTACTCCCGCCTGTGCAAACCGGTGCTGTGCTGCCAAACTTATTATACTGATTTCTTTGATTTTGCGATGGTGCGCAAGCTTTTGTAATGGTGTTCAGGCGGGCGACCGCTTTGACATACAGCAGTGCTGCACAATGCAAGGTGCGGTGCTGCCGAGAAGATCATAGACCGTTGAATAAAGGGGAATGTGTATGAGACATTTGATCGACCCGGCGGACTTTACGCTGGAAGAAACGCTCAGTCTGATGGATCTTGCCGACCGTATCCATGAGGACCCGGCCGCTTACCGCGACGTAGCGGCCCGCAAACGCCTGGCCACTTTGTTCTATGAACCCAGCACCCGTACCCGCCTTTCCTTTGAGGCTGCTATGCTGAACCTGGGCGGCCAGGTGCTTGGCTTCCCCGATGCAGGTGTTTCCAGCGCCAGCAAGGGGGAGACCGTGGCTGATACCATCCGCGTGGTCAGCTGCGTGGCCGATATTGCCGCCATGCGCCACCCCAAAGAGGGCGCCCCGCTGCGTGCCTCCCGCTACAGCCGCATCCCGGTCATCAATGCCGGTGATGGCGGCCACAGCCACCCCACCCAGACGCTGCTGGACATGATGACCATCCGCCAGCGCAAGGGCCGCCTGGACCACCTGACCATCGGTTTCTGCGGCGATTTGAAGTTTGGCCGCACCGTGCACAGCCTGATCAAGAGCCTGTCCCGCCTGCCGGGCATGAGGTTTGTGCTGGTCTCGCCCGAAGAACTGCGTGTGCCGGACTACATCATCAGCGAAATTCTGGAGCCCAACGGCATTGAGTATGTCGAGACCCGCAGCCTGGAAGAAGCCCTGCCCCAGCTTGACATCCTGTACATGACCCGCGTGCAGCGCGAACGTTTCTTCAACGAGGAAGATTACATCCGCCTGAAGAACAGCTATGTGCTGACCAAGACAAAGCTGGATCTGGCCCCGGCCGATATGGCGGTGCTGCATCCCCTGCCCCGTGTGAATGAGATCACGCTGGATGTGGATGATGACCCGCGTGCCGCTTACTTTGATCAGGTGCAGAACGGCGTGCATATGCGCATGGCCCTGATCATGACGCTGCTTGGCTTGAAAGATCCTAAAACTGGGGAGGTAGCTTTCGATGTTGAAGGTTGATGAAATTCAGAACGGTGTGGTCATTGACCATATCACCGCAGGCACCGGCCTGGCCCTGTACCACCTGATGGAGCTGGAAAAGCTGAGCGACGCCAGCGTGGCCTTGCTGCAGAATGTTCGCAGCCAGAAAAGTGGCAAGAAGGACATTATCAAAATCGAGGGTGACGTGAGCGGCCTGAGCTTTGATATTTTGGGCTATGTGGACCCGAAGATCAGTATTACGTTCATCGAGAATGGCCACGTGGCGAAAAAGAGACGCCCCGAGCAGCCCAAGCGCTTGGTCAATGTCATCAAGTGCAAGAACCCGCGGTGCATTACCTCGATTGAGGAAGGCTGTGACCATATTTTTGCGCTGACCCCCAGCGGAAAGTACCGCTGCGTATACTGCGAGCAGGAATTTAGCGTGAAGCCGTAAGATTAAAAGGGTATTAAAAATAAAGGCTCCCCTGAGGGGAGCCTTTATTTTTATATTTATACGCACAAAGCCGGTCAGGATGATATGACCGTCGGTGTCGGCATCGGCGGTGTACAATGTGCCAGGGCGGGCGGTGCCGGCGGCGATACGGTCGGCGAGGGCCTGCTCGACGGCGCGGCTGACCTTGCGGCGCAGTTCGCGGGCACCGTAGGGCGGCACAGTGTCCCCTGCCAGCACTTTGGCGGCGGACGCAGTATGGGTAAGCAGATACCCTTGCCCGGCAGCGCGGACTTCCAGTTCCCGCAACAGGCGGTCGGCAATACCAGCCAGTTGTTCGGGACCGAGTGGATCAAAGACGACGACTTCATCTAGGCGGCCCATCAGTTCGGGCCGGAAATAATCCTTGGCTTCCTGTATCGCCTGTTTGCTGCGGCGGGAGCGCTCGGTCTGCGCAGTGCCAAAACCCAGCGGGGCTGTCTGCCCGGACAGGCAGCGGGCACCCAGGTTGGAAGTGAGCAGGATAATGGTGTTGGAAAAATCCGCCCGCCGCCCCTGGGCATCGGTCAAAGAGCCACCCTCCAAGATTTGCAGCAACAGATTTTGAATGTCGCTGTGCGCTTTTTCAATCTCGTCAAACAGCACCACGCTGTAGGGGCGGCGGCGCACGGCCTCGGTCAATTGGCCGCCTTCCTCGTGGCCGACATAGCCGGGCGGCGCGCCCAGCAGGCGGGCGACAGTGTGCTTCTCCATATATTCGGACATATCAAAGCGCAGCAGTGATTTCTCACTGCCGAACCAGCATTTGGCCAGTGTGCGGGCCAGCTGCGTTTTGCCCACGCCGGTGGGACCTAAAAACAGCATGGCACCGATGGGACGTCCGTTCTCCCGCAGGCCGGTGCGGCTGCGGCGGATGGCAGCGGCCACAGCAGAAACAGCAGCGGGCTGGCCGATGACCTCGGCACTGAGGCGGGCTTCCAGCTGGTTCAGCCGCTCCCGCTCGGCTTCCCCTACCCGCTCGGCCGGGACGCCGCTGGCCTTGCTGACGACCCGGGCAATATGACGCGGCGTCAGCACCCTGCGGCCGGAGGATTCCTTGTCGGTTATGCGAAGCGCGGCGGCTGCTTCGTCCAGCAGGTCGATGGCCTTATCTGGCAAAAAACGCCCCGGCAGGTAGCGCACACTTAACTCCACGGCGGCGTGAATCGTCTCGGGCGGGATGGCGACACAGTGGTAACGCTCGTAACGGGGCATCAGGCCCAGCAAAATCTTTTCAGCGTTTCCGGGGGTGGGCTCTTCTACCATTACTTTTCCAAAGCGGCGCTCCAGCGCGGAATCTTTCTGGATGGTCTTGCGGTATTCCTCCGGCGTGGTGGCACCGATGAGCTGGATCTCGCCCCGGGCCAGCATCGGCTTCAGGATGCTGGCGGCGTCGATGGCCCCCTCGGCCGCACCGGCCCCGGCGATAAGATGAATCTCATCAATAAAAAGGATGGTGCTGCGGTCGCGGTAGAGTTCTTCCAGCAGGTTCTTGAACCGCTCCTCAAAATCGCCGCGGTACTTGGTGCCCGCTACCATCGAGGCCATGTCCAGTGCCAGCACCCGCTTGCCGCGCAGTGCCGGGGTGATTTGGCCGGATGCAATCGCCTGAGCCAGCGCTTCAGCCAGGGCACTTTTGCCAACGCCCGGCTCGCCCAGCAGGCAGGGATTATTCTTCTGGCGTCGGCACAGAATTTCTACCATGCGTTCCAGCTCTTCCTCCCGGCACAGCACCGGGTCCAGGCGGCCCTCCTGCGCCAGGCGGGTCAGATCGCGGCCGTACTTTTCACTGGGGCGGCCGCTGCGGGCGGTGCTCATCCGGGGCTGTACGGGCAGTGTCATCTGGCCGGAAAGCTGGCGGCACTCCCGCGCGGCCTGGGGCACCTCGATGCCTGCGGCCGCCAGCCAGATGCTGGCCGTGCAGGCGGTGTCCTCCAGCATGGCGCAGAGCAGGTGCTCGTTTTCGGCTTTGGCGGCGCTGGATGCATGGGCACCCAAAATGGCAAACTCGATGGCCTTGCGGCTGTCCGAGGAAAGGTCGTTTTTGCGCAGGCGGTGGGGCTGGCCGGTGCCGCTGCGCTTGGGGGCGGCCTCTGTCAAGGAGGCAGTGGTAACGCGCTTGCGGCGTAGAAAATCCGCTGCAGGACCCTGGGCTGTCTGCAGCATGGCCAGTAGCAGGTGCCCGGTATCAGCCGTGGCGCAGCCCTGCTGCCCGGCTAGGCGCAGCGCCGTGCGCACCGTGCGCGAGGCCCCGCGGGACAGCCCTTTATAAGAACGAAATAGCATTCTGGCGCCTCCTAAATTTTTCCTATAGTCAGTATAGACGTTCGACGCATAAATAATCCTCGAAACAAGGGAAAACATGGAATGACAAACGCTTCACGATGTGTTATAATAAAAAAGTCTGCAAAATCCGAGTATGAGGTGATACCAACATGCACAAACTGATGCGCTACATCAAGGGCTACGAAAAGCAGGCTGTTCTGGCACCCCTGTTTAAAATGCTGGAAGCTACCTTTGAACTTTTTGTGCCGCTGGTGGTGGCGAGCATTATCGACACCGGTATAAAAAATGGCGATGCCGTGTTCATCTGGCAACGCTGCGGTCTGCTGATTCTGTTGGCGGCTATCGGCCTGACCTGCAGCCTGACGGCCCAGTACTTCTCTGCTAAAGCGGCGCTGGGCTTCAGTACCGCGCTGCGCAGGGATCTGTTCCGCCATATCAACACGCTGAGCTACAGAGAGCTGGACGGCATCGGCACCCCGACATTGGTCACCCGCATGACCAGCGACATCAACCAGGTGCAGAACGGCGTAAACCTGACGCTGCGCCTGCTGCTGCGCAGCCCGTTCATTGTCATTGGCGCGCTGATCATGGCCTACACCATCAGCTCACGGCTGACCCTGCTGTTTATTGCGGCAACGGTCGTTATTTCGCTGATTATTTATCTCATTATGCGCGCCACGGTGCCCATCTATCATGAGGCCCAGAACGGCTTGGACAAGGTCACCCTGCTGACCCGTGAAAACTACGTGGGTGCCCGTGTGGTGCGTGCCTTCTCACGCCAGGCGGACGAATTGGCCGCCTTTGTAGAGACCAACGACCACCTGCGCAGCATCCAGACGATGGCAGGCCGCATCTCGGCCCTGATGAACCCGCTGACCTACCTGGTCATCAACCTGGCCATCATTGCCCTGCTGATGCGCGGCAGCCACGAAGTCAATAATGGCGCACTGACCCAGGGCGAGATCATCGCGCTCATCAATTATATGAACCAAATTCTGGTCAGCCTGCTGCGCCTGGCTGATCTGGTCATCTCGGTGACCCGCGCCCTGGCCAGCGGTATGCGCGTGAACGAGATTTTGAACACGCACACCACGATGCCTGATCCTGCCGCCGCAGAGCTGGATGCAGAACCCGCTGCCCCGGCTGTGGCGTTTGACGACGTGACTTTCACCTACAACGGCGCCGGTGCGCCCAGCCTGACCAATGTAAGTTTTACGGCTAAGCCTGGCGAGACCATTGGCGTTATCGGCGGTACAGGCAGCGGTAAATCGACCTTGATCGACCTGGTGTGCCGCTTCTATGATGCAACGACCGGCACGGTGTCGCTGTTTGGCCACAATGTGAAAGAGTACGGCTTTACCCAGCTGCGCCGCATGGTGGGCATTGTGCCCCAGCAGGCCGTGCTGTTTACCGGTACCATCCGCGATAACATGCGCTGGGCTGCCCCCGATGCCACCGACGAAGAAATTTGGCAGGCGCTGGAAATTGCCCAGGCAGCAGACTTTGTGCGCACCAAGCCCGGTATGCTGGATGCGCCTGTGGAGACTGCAGGCCGCAACTTTTCCGGCGGCCAGCGCCAGCGTTTGACGATTGCCCGCGCGCTGGTGCCGAAGCCGAAGGTTTTGATTCTGGACGACAGTGCCTCGGCACTGGACTTTGCCACCGACGCTGCCCTGCGCAAGGCTATTAAAGAAAAGACCGAAGGTATGACGGTATTCATCGTCTCCCAACGTGCAGCCAGCGTGCAGCGCGCCGACCACATCCTGGTGCTGGATGACGGCGTGCTGACCGGAGACGCCACGCACAGCCAGTTGCTGAAGACTTGCGAGGTCTACAAAGAAATCTGCCTGAGCCAGCTGAGCAAAGAGGAGGTGGAGAAGACCTTATGAGCAAGCAGAAACAGAAAGTGAATAAGGGCACACTCCGCCGCGTGCTGGAGCTGATCCGCCCCTATGCCGGGCTGGTGGTGCTGACGCTGGTGCTGGCCGTGGTTACTGTGGTCACTACCCTGCTGGCCCCGGTCATCTCCGGCAAGGCGGTAGACCTTATTATTAGCCCCGGACAGGTAGACTTTGGCGGCGTGGGCAAGCTGGCCATTGCCATGGCGGGCACAGTAGCCTGCACGGCTGTCTCGCAGTGGTTGATGAACGTGGTCAACAACCGTATTACCTTCCACGTCGTGCGTGATATGCGTGTGCGCACCTTTGAGCAGCTGGAACAGCTGCCCCTGAAATATATGGACGCCCATCGCCCCGGCGATGCCATCAGCCGCATCACCACCGACGTGGAGCAGTTCAGCGACGGCCTGCTGCTGGGCTTCACCCAGCTGTTTACCGGCATCCTGACCATCTGCGGTACGCTGGGCGTGATGCTGTTCATTGAATGGCGCATCGCGCTGGTGGTCGTGGCGCTGACGCCGCTGTCGATTTTTGTGGCGCGTTTTATTGCGACCCACACCTACTCGATGTTTAAGGTGCAGAGCGAGACCCGTGCTGAGCTGACAAGCCTGGTGGATGAGCTAGTCGGCAACGAGCATCTGGTACGTGCCTTTGGCTATGAGAGCCGCGCCGAAGAACGCTTTGATAAGATCAACCTGGACCTGCAAAGCTGCGGCGTGCGGGCGGTGTTCTTCTCATCGATGACCAACCCCTGCACCCGCTTTGTGAATGCGCTGGTATATGCCGCGGTCGGCGTGCTGGGCGCGTTTGCGGCCATCGCAGGCGGCATCACGGTCGGCGATTTGTCAGTGTTTTTGAACTACGCCAACCAGTACACCAAGCCGTTCAACGATATTTCGGATGTCATGACTGAGTTCCAGAACGCTTTGGCCTGCGCCCAGCGTGTGTTTGACTTTATCGATGAAACGCCCATCCTGCCAGATGCCCCGGATGCGGTGGAACTGCCCCACGGTGCCGGTGCGGTCGAGCTTGAGCATGTGAAGTTCCGCTATGTGCCGGATGTGCCCTTGATCGAGGATATGAATCTGAAAGTGGAGCCCGGCCAGCGTATTGCTCTGGTTGGCCCCACCGGCTGCGGAAAGACCACGCTGGTCAACCTGCTGATGCGGTTCTACGAGATCAACGGCGGCACCCTGCGGGTGGACGGCCATCCCATCGACACCGTGACGCGGGACAGCCTGCGCGGCAACCTAGGCATGGTGCTGCAGGAGACCTGGCTGAAAGCCGGGACCATTGCCGAGAATATCGCCTACGGCAAGCCCGATGCCACGCGGGAAGAAATCATCGCAGCAGCCAAAAAGGCACGTGCCCACAGCTTTATCTGCCGCCTGCCCAACGGCTATGATACCGAGGTGGCCGAGGACGGAGGCAATATCAGCCAGGGCCAGCGCCAGCTGCTTTGTATTGCCCGCGTGATGCTGCGCCGCCCGCCGATCCTTATTTTGGACGAAGCAACGTCCAGCATCGATACCCGTACCGAGATATTGGTGCAGGATGCTTTTGAAGAACTAATGAAGGGCCGCACGAGCTTTATTGTGGCCCACCGCCTGTCCACCATTAAAAATGCCGACCAGATTTTGGTGATGAAGGACGGCAATATCATAGAGCGCGGCACCCACGACGAACTGCTGGACCGCGGAGGCTTCTACGCCAAGCTGTACGAAAGCCAGTTTGCCAAGGCTTAAGTTATAGGGAAAGTAAATACGCTAAAGGAGAAATGAACTATGAGCAAGATCACTCTGCCAGAAAACTACCAAAGCCTGTTGGGCCTGTATGACACACAGAAAGCCATCGGCCTGATCAAGACCATCTTTCAGGAAAAGATCTGCATGGCCCTGCACCTGAAGCGCGTGACCGCTCCCCTGTTCGTCATGCAGGGCAGCGGCCTGAACGACGACCTGAATGGTGTGGAGCGCCCGGTCGCCTTTGATGTCCCCTGCCTGAACCAGGAGGCTGAGGTGGTGCACAGCTTGGCTAAATGGAAACGTTACGCCCTGTACAAGTACGGCTTCCGCCCCGGCCAGGGCCTGGTGACTGACATGAACGCCATCCGCCGAGACGAGGAACTGGACAACCTGCACAGCATCTATGTCGACCAGTGGGACTGGGAGAAGGTCATCACCGCCGACCAGCGCACGCTGGACTTTTTGCAGGACACTGTGCGGGATATTGTGGATGCTGTCTGCGCGACCTCGGATGAGCTGCGCTGGAAGTTCCCAGAACTGAAAAATATCCACCTGGGCCGCGATGTGACCTTTATCACCACCCAGGAACTGGAGGACATGTACCCGGACTACACACCCAAACAGCGCGAGAACGCCTTTGCCAAGGAGCATGGCACCATCTGCATCATGAAGATCGGCGGCAAGCTCAAGAGCGGCAAGCCCCACGACGGCCGCGCCCCGGACTACGATGATTGGGCGCTGAACTGCGACATCCTTTTCTGGCATGTGCCCTTGGGCTGTGCGCTGGAGCTTTCCAGCATGGGTATCCGTGTCAATGCGGAATCTCTGCGCCGCCAGCTGGAAGAAGCCGGCTGCCCGCAGCGTGCGGAACTGCCCTTCCACAAGATGCTGCTGGACGGCACCCTGTCCCTGACCATGGGCGGCGGCATCGGCCAGAGCCGCCTGTGCATGCTGCTGTTGGGTAAGGCACACGTAGGCGAGGTGCAGGTCAGCCTGTGGGACAACGACACCGTAGCCGCCTGCGAGAAGGCGGGCATCGCGCTGCTGTAAGTTTAGCATTGACAAACAACAGCCAATTGTGTTATTATTATCTAGTACCCGCTAGTATAGCACAATTGGCAGTGCAGCTGATTTGTAATCAGCAGGTTGTAGGTTCGAGTCCTATTACTAGCTCCAAAACAAAACGCCCCGGAACACGGTTTGTGTTCCGGGGCGTTTTGTTTGTGATTTTTTGGAAAAGTAGATTATTTCCCAGCCTGAAGAGCAGCTTGCAGGGCGCAGTAGTCTTGCAGAGTCAGCTGTTCCGGGCGGGAGCGGGGGTCCAGGTGAGCAGCTTCCAGGGCGGAGAGGACGGTGGCTTTTGGCAGCTGCAGACCGTTGGAGATGGCGTTGGCGGCGGTCTTGCGGCGCTGAGAGAAGGCGGCGCGGATCAGGGAGAAGAAAGCTTTCTCATCTCCGCCCGGCACTTCAACCGCAGGTGTTTTGCGGACGTTCAAGCGGATGACCGCGCTAGTGACCTTGGGGGCCGGGTAAAAACTGCCGGGCTGTACGGTAAAAAGTAACTTTGGCTCGGCATAATAAGCCACCGCATAGCTGATGGCACCAGCGTCACGGGTACCAGGAGCAGCGCAAAGGCGCTGTGCGGCCTCTTTCTGGACCATGACGGTAATATTCTCGATGGGGAGTTTCTCTTCTAACAGGCGCATCAGAATCGGGCTGGTGATGTAGTACGGCAGGTTGGCGCAGACAGCCACCGGCTTATCGCCGAATTCCTCGGCCAGCAGGGCTTTGAGGTTGACCTTGAGGACATCGTTCAGCACCAGCTTGAAATTGTCATAATCGGCCATCGTTTCTTCCAACAGCGGCGGCAGGCGCTTGTCCACCTCGATGGAAACGACCTTATCGGCGCGTTTGCAAAGCTGCTCGGTCAGCACGCCGATGCCGGGGCCGACTTCCAGCGCACCCCAGCCGGGGCCGATACCGGCCTCATCGGCAATGCGAGGGCAGATGCCGGGGTTGATGATAAAATTCTGGCCAAAGCCTTTGGACAGGGCAAAATCATACCGTGCGCAAAGGTCGCGGATGGTAGACAAATCGGTCAGGGTAGGCAAAGCGGACTCCTCTCAGCACAGGAAAATTCGGGAAAATCAGTTCTGGCCAGACAGCATCTTGGCGGTGTTCAGGGCCTTGCTGATCTGGGGGTCGGTGTCGACAGTGTAATCGTAATAGGCATTCTGTTCGTCGGAGGACAGCGCAGCGTCCACATCAGGGGTCAGGCCCAGGTCGTTCCAGGATTGGCCCTCGTTGTCCAGCAGCAGACCGATAGTGATGTAGGCGGCGGAGCCATCGGAAAAGCTCTGGGCGTCGCTCATCACAACACCCTTACCGGCGGTGCGGGTGCCTACGATGGTGGCGCTGTTCATCTTGCGCAGGGCATTGGCAAACAGCTCGGCACCATCGGAGGTGCTGCCGTTGACGAGGACGACCATGGGCACGGTGACCTCGTTTTCATCGGACATGCGCAGCAAGGTGATGTTGCCGTCCTTGTCCTCCTGTTGGGCGATGACGCCGGAAGGCACGCAGTAGTCGGCGCAGACCAGCGCGGCGCTCAGGTTCTCACCGATATTGTCGCGCACGTCGAAGATGAAGCTGGCAGCGCCCTGGTTCAGCAGGTTGTCCACAGCAGAACGGAACTCGCTGGCCGTGCCGGAGGAGAAAGCGTCGATGCGGACATAGCCGCAGGTGTCGCCAATCATCTGGCTGGAAACGGTGGTGGTGCGGTAGTTGCTGTGCACCAGGTCGACGGTCTGCTCCTGTCGGTCGGGCGTCAGGTAGGTGATGGTGGTGGTGGTCCCCTCTTCGCCCAGCAGGGCCGAGGTCAGGGAGGCGGTGTCGGTCATGGACTTGGTGGACATATCGCCGATGGCAGTGATGTAACCGCCGACCTGCAGACCGGCCTCGCTGGCGGGCGAGTTGCCGTAGACGCGGGTGATGCGGCCGTAGCCGGAGGACGGGTCGTTGACGACAGCCACGCCGATGCCGGTCAGCTTGCCGGACTCAACGGCCAGGCGCTCGCTGTAAGCTTTGGCGGTGTAGTAGCGGGCGTATTTATCGTTGATGCCCAGCATGTAACCAGCGGCCAAGGTGTCGTTCAGCGTGTCCTCGTTGATAGTGAAATACTCGTTGGAGCGGACAAAACGGTCGATTTCGGCCAGCTTGTTGTACTGGCGCTCCTTGCTTTTGACGCTGGACACGGTGGAGTTGAACATATTCATCGAGACAACCATCGTCAGAGAAAAAGTGACCGCCATGGCGATCAAGGCAATGGTGATGGTAACGCCGAGACTAATTTTTTTGCTCATGGGTTCAGATGGCTCCTTACAAAATAGTGCGGTCTTTTACAGAGCATAGGCCAGACTGAAAAGAACGCTGGAGAAAAGGCTGATAATCATAACGACCGCAATAACAAGACAGAAAATGCGCACGGCTGGCTTATGTTTTTGGGGTTTCATCAGGACTTCCCTCCCTTTACGAGATATAGTTGGTGACGCTGGTCAACACACCGTTGACCTTCATTTCCAGGTGCAGATGGTTGCCGGTAGAATTGCCTGTGGTACCGACATAGCCCAGCAGCTGGCCCTTGGAGACAGGTTGGCCTACGCTGACCACGGGGGCGCTGTTCATGTGAGCATACAGGGTCGAATAGGTATTGCCGTTGGAATCGGTACCATGGTAGACCTGCACATAGTAGCCCCAGCTGTAATGGTAGGTGGCGGCGGTGACGACGCCATCAGCGATGGTGTAGATCTCGGTGCCGCCGGGGGCTGCATAGTCAGTGCCGCGGTGACCGCCGCCGCCGAAGTAGCAGGAAATGTACTTAAAGGTGGCCAGCGGGCGGCCGAAGTCCAGTGAGCAGGTAATGGAGGCGTTGCCATATTTCTTGTTCTGGGCTTCCAGATAGGAGTCCAGGGCGGCGGTGGCTTCGTCCAGCTTTTTGCGGGCTTCGGCTGCGGCCGCTTCGGCGGCCTCCTGCTGGGCAGAGGCTTCGTCCAGATCCTCGTTGGCCTGGGCAATATTGACGGCCAGTTCATCCTGTTTGCTGTTCAGCTGGGTGGTCTGCTCCTCCAGGCTGGCCTGGGTGGCTTCCATCTCGGCCTTGGCATTTTCCAGCTCGGTGCGCTGGTTCTCCAAATCGGCGCGCTGGTTCTCCAAATCCTGGCAGATGGATTGATCCTTGCTGCTGATCTGTTCCAGCGTCTGAGCAAAGGTTAGCAGCTGGTACAGGTTGGTGGCGCTGGACAGCAGTGCGATGGAACCACCGTCGTTGAGCATCTGCATAGCGCCCATGCGTTGTTTGAAATCGGACCAGCGCTGGTCATACTCGGCCTGTTTGTTGTCGACCTCGATCTGCTTATCGTCGATCTCGGTCTGCTTAAGGTAGATCTGCTCCTGCAGGTCGGTGATCTGGTCGCTGAGCAGCGAGATCTGGCTTAAAATCAGGTTCTTCTGTTCTTCCAGCTGGCTCTTGATGGCCTCGGCGTTTTCCTTGTTGCTCTGCGCTTCTTTCAGCGCGGCGTTGACCTTGTCCAGCTCAGCCTGCTTGGCGGAGACCTCAGCCTTCAGCTGGTCCTGCTTGGAGTCAGCCAGCGGCATGACATCAGTGGAGAAGGTCATGGTAAAGGCCAAGGCGGTGGCCAGCATAGCGGAAACGATCCGTTTGAAACGACGGGAAATTCTCATTGGCTTTTCTGTTCCTCTGTTTTCTCTTTCAGTAAATCGTAAATCAGACGTTCAGATGTTTACGGATGCTGGTGGCGGTACCGATGCCGCAGAGCACGAAGCCCAGCAGCGCAAAGCCGCCGACAAGGTAGTACCAGACGTCAGCCAGCGGCACCAGTTGGCCGCCAAACATCTGGGACAGATTGGAAGGGTTCTCGGCATACCAGCGGGTCATGGCATAGTAAGCGCCGCAGATGATGCCGGAGGCCAGTGCCGCGGAAATCAGGCCGGAGGTGACGCCTTCGACAAAGAATGGGAAGCGGATGAAGCCGTTGGTGGCACCGACCAGCTTCATGATGTTGATCTCCTTGCGGCGGTTAAAGACGGTGATCTTGATGGTGTTGTTGATGACCACGATGCTGACAATGGCCAGCACCAGCACGATGCCGTAGCAGGCGTAGGAAACGACCTTTTGCAGCGAGACGAAGACCTTGGACATCTCCAGCGGGGCGTTGACCTGGTAAACACCATCGATCTGGCGCAGCTGCTGGGAAACGGCCTCGATGTTATCAGGGCTGTCCACCACAACGCGGTAGTTGGGGTAGAACGGGTTATCGTTAGCGAAAGCATCCTGCAGGTTGGTATAGGAGGACAGCATGTCGCTGTAAACTGCCAGCACGTCCTGGGGCGACATGTAGGTGACACCCACCACGTGCTCAGTGCTGCGGATGGCGGTGTCAGCGGCGGCAATCTGGTCATCGCTGGCCCCCTGGTCCATGTAGACAACGGTCTCGTTCTGGTCGCCGATATACTCGACCATGGCGTCGATGTTGACACCCAGCAGGTAGGCGGCGCCGATCAGCAGCATGCAGACGGTCAGCACGCCCATGGAAGCAAAGGTCATCAGCCGGTTGGCCCGCAGGTTGTGCAGGCCCTGGCCGACCAGATAAGTAAAGCTGGAAAAACGCATGGTATCCCCTCTTATTTATTCCTCATCATCGTAATCTTCGTACTCATCGTAGCCGTTCTCACGCTCGGCCATGCGGGCGGCGTAGCGGCGGGCAACTTCGGGGTGCGAAGTGTCCGAGGCGACCATGCCGTTGGCCAGCTCGATGACGCGGTTGTTGTATTTGCGGGCCAGCTTATGTACCAGCTCGTGCTCGTGGGTGACAACCACAACCGTGATGTTGACCTTGTTGATGGCCTCAAACAGCTGCATGATGTCCATGGACATCTCGGGATCGATGTTGCCGGTGGGCTCATCGGCAATGATGAGCTTGGGGCCGTGGGCCAAGGCGCGGGCTACCGCCACACGCTGCTGTTCACCGCCGGAAAGTTCGTCCGGCAGGCGGTCCATCTTATCCTCCAGACCGACCAGGGACAGAACATATGGGATGCGGGATTTGATCTTTTTGGTAGGAATGTTGGTCACGCGCATGGCGAAAGCCACATTCTCGTACACTGTCATGGTGGGGATCAGGCGGAAATCCTGGAAGACGACACCCATCTGGCGGCGCAGATACGGCACCTTGCGGCGTTTCATCTTGGTAAGGTCCTGACCGTTGATGATGACGCGGCCCTCGGTGGGCTTTTCTTCCATCTGGATCAGTTTGAGGAAGGTGGATTTGCCCGCACCGGAATGGCCAAGGATAAAGACGAACTCGCCGTCCTCGATTTGGATATTGATGTCATCGAGCGCTACGTTTTCGTCGTTGTGCGTCTCGTAAGTTTTTGAAACGTGTTCAAATTCGATCATTGGTTTTAACTCCCATGCCCTTGTGACTTCTTGTGGATGGTTACAGTCATACATATAATAGGATACCATGCCGGGGTGTTACGGTCAAGCACTTTTCTGTAGGAAAAATGCGAAAAAGTCCTGCTGTTGTGCGTAGCAGCAGGACTTTTTGAAATCTTTGTGAATTTATGGAAATCAATACTTGGCCGGGTTGGCGGAGAGGTACTTTTTGACCATCAGCGCTACCTTAAAGACGATGGCGTCATCGAAGTTGCGCAGATCCAGGCCGGTCAGCTTGCGGATCTTCTCCAGGCGGTAGACCAGCGTGTTGCGGTGTACGAACAGGCCGCGGCTCGTTTCGGAAACGTTCAGGTTGTTCTCGAAGAAGCGCTGGATGGTGAACAGCGTCTCAGCGTCGAGAGAGTCGATGCTCTCCTGCTTGAAGACCTCGCGCAGGAAGGCCTCGCACAAGGTAGTGGGCAGCTGGTAGATCAGGCGGGCGATGCCCAGGTGATCGTAGCTGATGACCTGACGCTCGGTGTCGAACACCTTGCCGACTTCCATAGCAATCTGGGCCTCTTTGAAGCTGGAGGCCAGATCTTTGATGTTGCCGATGGGGGTGCCGATGCCGACGACCGCTTTGATGTAGTGGTCGCCCTGCAGGGTGTCCACGATGGATGCGGCCAGCTTTTCCATATCGCGGGTGTTGTTGTCGGGCTTGATCTCCTTGACCAGCACGGTATCCGTCTCGCTGATGTTAAAGACGAAGTCCTTCTGCTTGTCCGGGAACAGACCACTGACAACATCGTAAGCGGAGATATCGTTGCCGGAGGTCACGCGGACCAGCAGGACAACACGCTGCACGTCGGAGACGAAGTGCAGCTCCCGCGCTTTGGCGTAGATGTCGCCGGGCAGGATGTTGTCCAGCACGACGTTTTTGATAAAGTTTGTCTTGTCGAATTTTTCGTCGTGATACTGTTTGATGCACTGCAGGCTGATCGACAGCATGGCAGAAAACTGCTCGGCCGTTTCATCGGTGCCCTCCACAAATGCAGCATAATCGTTATGCTTGGCATTGGAGAACTGATGGTAGGAGTAGCCGTCGCGCACAAAAGCATCACCAGCGGTCTGGTGGGCAGCAGCTACGCCTTCTCGCACCTCACCGATCTGCCCCAGCTCTGAGCAGGAAATCACGGTGCCCGTTTCGTCAACAACGCCGACCACGCGGTCGACGGCGTCCTTCATCTGGTACACCACGTTCTGGAAGACCCTGTTCGCCATAGTATGTGCTCCCCTTCAGATATTTGTGGGCAAATTGCCGTTGGCCATCTTGCCCGAAAATCAAAAGCTCTTGATGTATATTTTACACAATTAGCTTGACTTTTGCAACATATTTTAACGAAAAAAGCGAGATTTTCTTGTATATTTTTTAAATTTGAGCAAATGTAATCACCTCTCGTGCCGTGTCCAATGGAACCAATATAATGTCCGTATTGGTCAAATTGACGAATAAACGAGACTGCAAAGTATGACTAATAAAATCCCAAGAGTCTTCGGAGACAAGCTGTAGCGCGTTGAAGGTGGGAGGCGATAAGGAACACTACTGCAACGGGAAAACGTCTAAGAGGAGGCTTAGATTTGGCGTGGCGAGGTCATTTGCAATAATTCGGAAATGTACCAGGAGAACTTTTGCTTTTTCTGCTTGAAACCAAGCCGTCAATCCCCTGTCCAGCTCTTCCTGGCAAACTGGGAAGAGACTTGGGAAAGCAGCAGGAATAACGGCAAAAAGAAAAAGAGAAGAACTTGAGACGATGAAATCTCTTGTTCTTCTCTTTGATTTCTCTTGTTTTACTTGGACAGATTAAGCGTTCCGCTGGACATCTTGAAAAGCAAAAACACAGCAAAATAAATCCCACTGCCCAGTAAAACAGTGGGGAATTCATCCGTCAATTTGACGGTTTCTGTTCATTTGGCTCTTGTATAGAACCAGTTCCACCCTCGACGACACCGCGGCGCTGGAACACGTAGGAAAAGCTGTGGAAGAAGATCTTCAGGTCCATGCCGAAGGTCAGGTGAGCGGCGTATTCCCCGTCATATTTGGCCTTTACATCGATAGGCAGCTCGTCGCGGCCGTTGATCTGCGCCAAGCCGGTCAGGCCTGGACGAATGTCGTTGGCATGTGCTTTATCGCGCGCATCGATCAGGTCGTACTGGTTATACAGCGCGGGGCGCGGGCCGATGATGCTCATCTGCCCTGCCAGGATGTTGTAGATCTGGGGCAGTTCGTCCAGGCTGGTCTTGCGCAGGAACGCGCCGCTTTTGGTGATGTAGCTGTCGGCATTTTTTAAAAGATGCGTGGGCACATCGTGGGGAGTATCGCCGCGCATGGTGCGGAACTTTAAAATGTTAAAGTGGGTCTTGCCCTTGCCGACGCGCCGCTGCTTGAAAAATACCGGGCCGGGAGAATCAGCTTTGATCCACAGGGCAATAATACCCATGGGAATGGCCAGCACGATAGTGGCGGCCAGGGACAGGATAAAATCCAGGATGCGTTTTACATAGCGTTGGTACATGGCATCATTCCCCCTTTGCGCCATGCAGTTTGCGGGCTTTGTCCAGCTCCTCGCGGGAAAGGATCATAGTGTTGCCGCTGGCAGCAACGACGGTGTGGTCGGCGCGCACGCGGCGGTTGGGATGGTAGCTGGGCACCATTTCCTGCAGGCATTCGACTACGGCGTCATCGTTGTGGTGGGCCGAAACTTTCAGCTCCTGCAGCTGGGTGTAGAATTTTTCCAGGTCGATATCCATGGGCGGTGCGATGAAGATCTTGTTGTGGGCGGTCTTGAGCATCTTGTCCTGCTCAGCGTCCATCAGCAGCTCCTCGTACAGCTTTTCGCCGGGACGCAGGCCGGTGATCTTGACCTGCATGTTTACACCCGGCTCGTAGCCGTAGAAGCGGATCAGCCGGGTGGCCAGGTCCATGATCTTGACGGGCTCGCCCATATCCAGCACGTAGATGCTGCCGCCCTTGGCCAGGCCGCCAGCCTGCAGCACCAGCTGCGCGGCCTCGGTGATGGTCATAAAGTAGCGCACAATATCCGGGTGTGTGATGGTGACGGGGCCGCCGCGCTTGATCTGCTCCTCAAACAACGGAATAACGCTGCCGTGGCTGCCCAGCACGTTGCCAAAGCGCACGGCCACGCACTTCATGTCGGTGCCGCTGGCAAAGGATTGAATCAGCATCTCGCAGAGGCGTTTGGTGCAGCCCATAACGTTGGTGGGGTTGACAGCCTTGTCGGTAGAAAGCTGGACAAAGCGCTCGACACCATGCTCAGCGGCGGAAGTCAGCAGATTCTTGGTGCCGAATACGTTGTTTTTGACGGCTTCGGCGGGGCTGATCTCCATTAGCGGCACATGCTTGTGGGCGGCCGCATGGAAGACGACCGATGGATGATAGGTCTCGAACACCTCATCCAGGCGGGCTTTATCGCGGATGGAGCCAATGAGCGTGATGACGGGAGCCTCGGCACCGTACTTGTTGCGCAGCTCGGTCTCCAGCTCGTAGGCGCAGTTCTCGTAAATGTCAAAGATGAGCAGACGGCGGGGCTGGTAGCGCATGATCTGGCGGCACAGCTCGCTGCCGATGGAACCGCCGCCGCCGGTAACCAGCACGACCTTATCGTGCAGGTACTCGGAGATCTGGGCGTTGTTCAGCTGGATCTCGTCGCGGGAAAGGAAGTCGGCGGTGTTCAGCTCACGGAAACCGGCGGCTACGGGATTGCCGTTCTCGTCCACGGCCTGGGGGTCAGACAGCATGCGCACCCGGCAGTGGGTGGAGTTGCAGAGGTTGATGATCTCGGTGAGGCGGTCACCTTTTAACGTAGTGATGGCAATAACAATCTCGACGATGTGGTACTTGCGCACCAATTCGGGAATATCGGAAATGGTGCCGCGCACCGGTACGCCCTGCACGCGCAGACCTTTTTTGGTCAGGTCGTCGTCCACCAGGCAGACCGGGTTGCCGAAACTCTGGTTCTTGTTTTTGCAGAGGTTGACGGCCCAGGCGCCGGCATTGCCCGCACCTACGATCAATAGCGGCGTGTCGTCCTCGGGTTTATTAACACAGGCATCGTGCAGCGTCCTGCTGAACCGCCATAGGAAGCGCACGCCCGCTATGGCCGCCGTGTTGAACACCGCACCAAAGATCAGCACAGCACCGGAAATGGGGCGGCTGTGATAGAACAGGTCGAACAGCATGATGATGCCGGTGGCCAGGCCCGACAGACAAGTCAGGCGGGCCAGGTCACGCATGCCGGCGTATTCCCACATGATCTCGTACAGGCCGCCGAACCAGAACACGATCATATAGATCGGCAGCACGTAGGCCAGCATGGGGGCCATAGCGCGGATGGTCAGCACCCGCTTGTAGGCATCGCCGCTGTCAAACCGCAGCATGACGGCCAGCCAGTAGCACAGCACGATCAGCCCACAGTCCAGCAACATCAGCGCAATGCGCCGCGGCAGACCCTTGATGATTTGTTTTGAATCCTGTTGCATGTTGTTTCCTTTTGGTTTGGATTTATAAAAAATCTTAATAGGATGGAAATATTGTGCGGAACTATGGGAAAGCAACTGCTATGCCAAACGGGCACGGGCGAACAATGTTTGCCCCTACAGAGTACTTCCTTGACAGCTCGACATTTTTGTATGACTATTTAGGCTTACACTCATTATAGCACAAAAATGCTCCGTCGTGTTGCATGCTGCGCACAAACGGAGCGGGCAGTTTCTATAAAGATAGGCTTTGCTTTTTGGTGAAAATTACTCAACCGTGACAGATTTTGCCAGGTTGCGCGGTTTGTCGACATCCAGGCCCTTGGCACAGCTGACGTAATAGGCCAGCAGCTGCAGCGGAATGACCGACAGGCTGGTGGCAAAGTGGGGATCGGTCTTGGGCACGTAGACGGTGAAACCGGCGGTGTCCTCGATGCTGTAGTTGCCGTAGGTGGTCAGGCCCATCAGGAAAGCGCCACGGCTCTTGACCTCGACCATGTTGGAGATGCTCTTTTCGAACAGGTCCGGCTGGGTCAGGATACCCACGACCAGTGTCCCCTTCTCCACCAGAGAGATGGGGCCGTGTTTCATCTCGCCCGCGGCGAAGGCCTCGGAGTGGATGTAGCTGATCTCCTTGAATTTCAGACTGCCTTCCAGCGCTACGGCGTAATCCAGCCCGCGGCCGATGAAGAAGGCGTCTTTGGCGTTGGCGTACTTGCTGGCAAACCACTGGATGCGCTCCTTGTCGGCCAGCGTCTTTTCAATCTTTTCGGGCAGGGCTTCCAGCTCGACCACAAGATTCTCGTACTGGCCGTCGGCCAGGGTGCCGCGCACGCGGGCAAACTCGGTGGCCAGCAGGTAGCAGGCTGCCAGCTGGGTGCTGTAGGCTTTGGTGGTGGCCACGGAGATCTCCGGCCCGGCCCAGGTGTACATAGTGGCGTCAGCCTCGCGGGCAATGCTGGACCCCACCACGTTGACGATGCCCACTGTGCGCACGCCGCGGTCCCTGCACAGGCGCAGGGCGGCAAGGGTGTCGGCGGTCTCGCCGCTCTGGCTGATGACCAGCGCGAGAGAATCCGGCTCCAGCACGGGGTTGCGGTAACGGAACTCGCTGGCGACGTCGACCTCCACCGGCAGGCGGGCCAGGCTTTCAAATACATAGCGCGCGGCCATGCCCACATGGTAAGCGGAGCCGCAGCCGATGATGTAGATGCGGTGGATGCCGCGGATAGCGTCCTCGTCCAGAGCCAGCTCGGACAGATCAATCTTGCCGTCCTTCAGGCGCGGGGAAAGCGTATCCCGGACAGCGGCGGGCTGCTCGTGGATCTCTTTCATCATGAAATGCTCGAAGCCGCCCTTTTCGGCAGCCTCAGTGTCCCACTCGATGGTGGAAGCCTCGTGCTGGACGGGCTCTTTGTCAGTATCGAAAAACTCGATGGAATCAGGCGTCAGCCGCGCGATCTCCAGGTTGTCGATGTAGTAGACCGTGCGGGTGTACTTGAGCAGCGCGGGCACGTCAGAGGCAATCAGGGTGCCGTTCTCGGCCTTGCCGACCACCAGCGGGCTGTCCTTGCGGGCGGCGTAGATGGTGCCCGGCTCGTCGGCAAACAGCACGCCCAGCGCGTAGGAGCCGCGCACATGCAGCATGGTGCGGGCGATGGCGTCCAGCGGGTCGCCGGCGGACTCGCCCATGTAATAGTAGTCCAGCAGCTGGGCCAGCACCTCGGTGTCCGTCTGGGAGACAAAGGTAAAGCCTTTGTTGGTCAGGCGCTCTTTGATCTCTAGGTAGTTCTCGATGATGCCGTTATGCACGATGGCAATTTTTTTATCGTTGGAGTAATGGGGGTGCGCATTGACCACAGAAGGCTCGCCGTGAGTGGCCCAACGGGTATGGCCGATGCCGCAGGTGCCTGTAAGGGCATTGCCGCCGTCCGTCATCTCGCTTAATACTTTCAGGCGGCCTTTGGCTTTGACGACTTCAATCTTGCCGGCAGCGTTCTGCACGGCGAGACCGGCCGAGTCATAGCCGCGGTATTCCAGCTTGGCCAGGCCATCTAACAGGATCGGTGCTGCCTGGGCGGCACCGGTAAAACCGACGATTCCACACATAAGAGTTGCGCCTCCTTGTTTATGTTCAGTACGGTATAGATCTTGCTTTTTAACAATATACGCACATAAGTATATTCTATTTTACGAAAAATGTCTACTGTTTTGCAAAAAAAAGGCGGGCGGCCGTCAAGGGCTACGGCCACCCGCTGCGCATATTCTTCTCTTCCGAGTTCTTACACCATAAGACTCATCACGAGTTCTTGCGCATTTATCAGTTTACCACGCCTGCAAAATTTAGGCAAGTATAAAAGCTGATTTTGCGCATAAAATTTTGCATTTGCAAAAGGAAATAAAGTTTGTAATGCTATTACCGAAATAAATTAGGAACTTACCTTGCGAGCGACTACCACATACCGCCCGTTGGCCGAGGAATATTCGCAGGTAGAAAGGGTCAGCAGCTGCTCGCCATACTCGGGGCGGATGCCGCTGTCTACATCGCTGCGGCGGATGACCTCGGCCACGTAGTCGTTGTAGGTATCCTCGTCCATATCAACGTACTGGTTATAGACGAAGCTGGTGTCCTGTACCACGTCGATGGCAAAGGCGGCAAAGACCTCGTACTTGGCGTCGCCGTACAGGGTGTCGAACTCGATGTAGGGGTGTTCCTGATAATAGGCCGCTTTTTTATACTCGGTCAGGCAGCCGAAAATGGTGCCGGTCTTCATGTTGTGGCCGTAGACGATCAGGTTATTGCTTTGGGCATTGGCACCGATGGTCGTTTTTTCATCCAGGTACGGCACGCCGTAATCGCTGTACTGGTGCTTGAAATCGTGTTTTAAGTAGTAGTCTTTGTTGTTGGGCGCGTACATGACCGGGAAGTCCAGGCTGGTGCCCTCGATGGAGATCCAGCCCATGAAATCGCTGTTCTGGTCTTTCAGGGCGGCGAATTTGGCGGCGTTGGAAGGCTCGCTGTCCTCGGCCGGGGCGGGTGTAGCGGCAACGTCGATCATCGATTGCAGGTCGGAAAACTCGTTCTCGGTCTTTTTATCGTCGAAAAAGCGCTTGACCAGCAGCCCGCCGCTGACCAGGAAGATGGCCGCAAAAACCACCATGGCGATGGTGTAGGCCAGATCCTTTTTACTTTTGGCTTTGCCCGCTTTCGCGGCGCTTCCCTTGCCTTTGGCCGGGTGCGGGGCCTCGTAGTCGGCGTCCTTGTCCTGGTCGTAGAACTGGGGTGCGGTAGCCTTAGGGGCAGCAGGTTCCGGCTCTTTGGGCAGGGTGATGGTTTGGGTGGGGTGCTGGACGGGCATATCGTTGCGGTGAATTTTGGCCATAGTGTTTGCTTCTCCCTGTCAGAATACTGCCCTTACTATACGCCAAAACGGGAAAATATGCAAGCAAAAGACGGCAAATTTTGTTGAGTTGTCTGCGTCAATGCTGTCAATGCTCAGGAAATGAACTGCAAGGGAGTGAAATCGATGCTGCCGGCAAGCAGGTCTTCCAGCGGCATGACGCCGTACAGGCGCCAGACTGGCGTGTAGGTGTAGGCTGTGCCGGATTTGTCAATGCCCTGTCGGGTGTCAATCTGTTCATCGTAGATGACCAGCACCTGGCCGTTCTGGATGTCCAAAATCTGGATGTTCTGTACACCCTTGCCCTCGGCATAACGCTTTTGCGGGATGAGGGTCATCTGGCCGCTGCCATCGCAGAAATATTGTGCGCTGGTGCCATCGCCGGTGCCTATGCCGTCAGAACCGCGGCCCCATTCGTCCACCGTCAGCAGCCAGCCATCGTGATAACGCGCGACGCTGTAGTTTGCCTCGTACTCGGCGGTGGTAGTGGGCAGGTTTTCGGCAAGCACGGTGCGCTGCCCGGTGGCTGCATCCAGCACGGCGGCGGTGCCGTGCTCGTTGTCGCATTCGGCAATGCCGCTGCTGAAAGACCCGTAGTAGCCGGTCAGGGTGTAATAGAGGTGGCTGTGGCTGATGACACCGCTGTTTGTGTAGGTGTTGCCGTAATCATCGTGGACTTCCTGCGGTGGGGTGACGATGGTGCCATCATCGACCTCGTACCGTTGGGCGGCGGTGCACTGGTTGGCGGCAAGGTCATAACACCAAACCTGCACCGCGGAATTATAATACTTATTAGGATCGGGGTTAGTTTCGGAATGGGTAAAATACAGCTGGCAGCCGCTGGCACCGACCAGATTGACGAAAGTAACTTGCCCCGTGCTGCCGCGCCCATTTTCAAGACCGTCCAGCTGGTAAAGCGTCTGCATATCGCCGGTTGCTTTAGAAACGGCCAGCAGCATGGCGGACATGGTGGAGTTGCTGTAGTTGTCAGTGGTTAAGAAATAAAGGTGCGTGTCATCCGCCGCCATACCGATAGGCTGTACCCATCCAAACGGTAAATCATCTGCAAGGCAGGTACGTTGGGTATGGTCCGCGTTGATTTTCTCTAAGCGGAAAACGGTTGTATCTTCCGCTTCTTTATATAGGCAGATGTAGAGATAGACCTCGCTGCCATCGGCATAACAAGTGGCCGAGCCTTGGATGTAGGCTGGGCAGGCATCACTGTCGTGGGTGCAGCCGGGTACATTGCAGGCCGGGCGGGCCAGGCCAGTGGTTTCCTCGACCGCATAGACAAGATTGCGGCCAATGTCGACCTCGTGGTTGACCTCACTGTCGGCAAAAGTCTGATAGTAGATCCCGCCGTCCGCGGCGCTTAGCATGCGCACTTCCCCACTGCCGACGTCTTGGGTGGTGGTAGATTCTTCCGGCGCGGCTGGTAGAGTATCAGATGTAGGGGCGGTACAGGCGGTTAACGTAAAGGTCAGTGCGGCGGCGAGGGGGAGTAGCTTTTTCATGGGGCGTCTCCTTTAGCGTAGAGGGCGTCAAGATCAGCATAGTCCTGCGGGGTCATGCTGGCGGCGGAGAGGGTGATGCCATAGCGGCAGTTGGCGGTGAGGTAGAGCTGTGCGGTCTCGCTGTAGGCGGCGACGCCGAAATCCCGTACGGCGGCTCTCCAATCCGGGTACTGCCAATCGGCAAAGGAATCCAGCCCCAAAAGGGTGCTGTACTTTTGCAGGTAGGCGGTGTCCGCGATAAGGTGGGTGGTATCCTGGCCGTCCTGGTAGTTGAAATAGACCGGGGCGTCAGCGCTTGTCAGAATCAGGTTCAATGCAAAGCTGCTGTACGAATTAGGCGATTCATCATCAAAATTTTCTATGACATTGCAGCTTACCTGTGTCAGGCCGCCGGGAGAGGTGGCGGTGTTCCAGTTGGTGGCTTTGTCGTTTTGGGTGCAGACGGCCAGGGCTTTGGCAAGTTGGACGTCGGTCAGCAGCCCGGCATCGTGAAGGGCGCGCAGGGCACTGCGAGCACGGTCCAGCGTGGCGTCATCGATGGCGGTCTGCGCCCAGGGGGGTTCGCTGCCGCTGTTGTAGCCCAGCGGGACGTTCAGTACATGGCTGCAGGCGTACAGCGTGCAGGCAGTGGAATTGGCGCGGGCTTCGGCGGACAGGCCCTGAGCGGCCGTCTGGCTGTGCGGGGCGGAGAGAAGTGCTTTGTCCCACAGCGAAAAAACAGCGAAAGGCAGCGCCAGGCTGAGGAGGACCACCAGCGCACAGGTCAGTGGAAGGCGATATTTTTTCATGGCTGCTCCTTTCCGTCTGCATCGGCGGCAGGCAAATCATCAGGGCTAAGGATAGGTACGGATACGGTCACGGTCGTACCCACACCCTCGGTGCTGTCGATTTGTAATTGGGTGCCGTGGGCCTGGGCGATTCGGGTGCACAGCGCCAGCCCGATGCCGCTGCCACCATCGGCACGGCTGCGGGACTTGTCCACCATATAAAAGGCTTCGGTCACGCGGGGCAGGTCGGCGGCAGGGATGCCGCAGCCGGTATCGGCCACTGTGAAAACGGCGGTGCTCCCCTGCTGCTGGCAGCGCAGTGTGATGGCCGCCCCCGCAATGCCCTTGCAGGCGCGCTGGGCGTTGATGGTCAGATTGCGTAGCATATCCACCCAGAGGGCGCGGTCCACCTGCACGGCGCAATCGCAGGCGATGATGCGCGGCACGGGTGTGCTGCCCTGGGGCAGGCTGCGCACTACTTGATTCAGCAGGCTGCGGTCGCTGACAGGTTCCGGCGTCAGGCGGTCAGCGGCGTCTAAGCCCATCAGGGCCAGCAGACGGCGGCTGAGCTCCTCCAACCGGCGGGTCTCGTGGTAGATGTAGTTGGCAGATTCCCGCTGCAAGTCTGCGTCGTCAGGCGCGGCACGCATCAGGTCGGCATAACCAAGCATGGCAGTCATGGGGGTCTTGACCTCATGAGTGAAGGCTGCAATGAAGTCTTTTTGGCTTTGCAGCGTTTCGTCCATCTCGCCAATTTTAGTCTCTACCGCAGCAGCCATAGCGTCAAAACTGCGGCTCAGTACACCGATCTCATCGTTGGTCTGCACCTGGGTGCGTTCAGTATACTGCCCGGCAGCAATCTTCTCACTGGCAGATTGCAGGGTGGTCAGCGGCCGGGTGACGAGGCGGCTGAAGAGAACTGCCGCCGCGCCGCCCAGTGCCAGCAAAGCGGTTGAAGCCGCCAGCCAGGCCCGCAGCTGGGCGTTGCGCGTGGCAAACACGCTGGTGACATCGTAGGAGCAGAGCATGTCTGCCTGCACGCCGGGAACATCCAATGGCTGGGACAACAGCAGATACCAGTGCCCCGCGCAGTGAGCCAGCTGCCAGTGGTCAGCTCCATTGGAAACGGCCTGCATTTGCACAGCACGCGGCAATGCCGTGGGCAGGTTGGAATACAGCGTATATGCACCGTTGACCCATAGAGCAAGGCCGCTGTTGGCATCGGCCGTTTGCTCGGCATACTGCTGGGCGGCGGTGGCCAGGGTGTAGTTCTCGACCATAGTGTTGGTCGAGAACAAGGTGTTGGTTTCGGCAACGGTAAAAATGCAGCGCTCGAGTGTGTATTTTTCTTTGGCCTGCTGAGCCTGCATGGCGGCGCGGGTGGTCTCTAAACTGCCGGAAAAGCTTTTGCCGGTCAAGATCAACCCCGCCGCGCAGAGCGCACAGGAAAGCAGCGTGATGCAGCCAAGGGAGAGTTTGGTGGCAAATTTCATAGAAAAATCCTCATGTAGTGGCCTGTGGGCTCAATCAAAAAGTGCCCCGTCCAGCATGGCGACGGGCGTCCAGTTTTGGCCGCCGGAAAATAAGTCTTGTAGTGGGATCAGCGCTAGTTCGCGGATGGTTTGCTGGCGCTGGTACGGGAGACCCTCCGGGGTAAGCTGCGGCGTAGAAATGGCGCGGTCGCTGACTTTGATCAGTGCTATCGTGCCATTCTCGGCATAGATGACCGGAGAGCGGGCAACAGCAGTGTCCTTGCACCAGGTGGGGGCCAACTCTATGGCGGTATCGCTGCCGGGGGTCCAGGCATAGTTGATTTCGTTGCTGATCAGGCCAATGGTGCCATCGCCGTAGGCGACGCAATAATTGTTCCAGCCACCGCCAGCAGGCAGCGGGAGCGTCTCGGTAGTTTGGGCGGCAAGGTCGGTGACCTCGATGGTTTCGGCCTGGTCACCGCTGCCGGGAACGTAATAAAGCTTGCCGTCATGCAGGGTGGAAATCCAATCGGTAGGGCTGCCAAAGTCGATGCTGTAGCTGCCCAAATCCGTAACGGAGCCGTCGGCATGCACGCCTATCAGGCCTGTGCCGCTGCCGCTGAGGGACGGTGTGCAGGCAAAGACGGCCATATCCTGCCAGCAGCCAAGGATGGTGCAGCGGGGCGTGTTGTCCTGCGTATAAAGCGGGTTTTCGGGCGTGGGATGCCCATCGTTCAGCGGGAAAACCGAGGTCAGGCCGGTATCATCCAGCCGGACAAGGCTGCTGGCGGCGGTGGCAAGATACAAAGCATCACCATCGGTAAAGCACATGGACATCGTGCAATCCAGCTGGAATATACTGCCGTTCTCAACAATCGTGTGACGATTACTGCCGTCCAGTGCGCTGACATCGACCCGGACATTGACGGGCGAGGCCCCACCATTGATAAACCAGTAGAGCCTGTCCCCTGCGGCAACTAACCCGCCGGTGTAGTACTGCGACAAAGCATCATCGTCAGCGGCCATAAAGGCCGGGCAGCCTGCATCAGCGTGGGAGCAGCCGTCTACGCTGCAAAGCACCTGCTGCTGTGCGGTGGCAAAATCAATTTTGGTAGCCAGCAGTGTGGCGCCGAATTTCATAGGCAGATAGGCGGCGGTGTCCGTTATAGCAAACTGTGGGGCTGTGCCGCCGCTGTTGAGGATGTACAGCGGCTTACCGCTGGCAACTGCTGCGGCGGGGGGTTCCTGCGTGGTGACAGCGGGCGCGGCGGATTCCGCCGCAGGAGTGATGCCTGCGGCAGGTTCAGCAGCGCAGGCGGTGAGTATCAGGGCGGCCAGAGCCATGGCAAAAGCTGTGCGGTATTTCATAGAAAGCATCTCCTTTGTTATGTTCTGGCCTTAGTGTACGGCGGCAATGTCACGGTTTTGTTTCCGGCAGGCGTCCGGGATGCAAACTTTTGCGACGATTTTACTCTTTTTCCAGCATATAACCCACATTGCGCACGGTACGCAGGCGGTCGCCCAGATGCAGTTTGCGGCGCAGCCGGGTGACATGGGTATCCAGCGTGCGGGTGCTGTCGGCAATGTCATCCTCGCCCCAGACGGTTTCGTACAGATAGTCCCGGTAGAGTGCGCGGCCGCGGTTACGCAGGAAAAGCAGCAGTAGTTCGTACTCTTTGGGTGTCAGGCGTATCTCCTCGTCCCCGCGCTGGATGCGGCAGGCAGCGGTGTCTACGGTCAGATCCCACAGGTGGTAGACTACCATGCTGCGGCCCGCGCGGCGCAGAACGCTTTCTACCCGGGCTACTAATTCGGCCGGGGCAAAGGGCTTGACGATATAATCATCGGCCCCGCTGTGCAGGCCGCGCACGCGGTCCTCTACCGCCGCCTTGGCCGTGATGAAGATGCAGGGTGTGCCGGTGGGGCGGATATAGTTCAGCAGGTCGTAGCCGTCGATTTGGGGCATCATAATATCCAGCAGCACCAGGTCGTACTGTTTTTTCTCCAGCAGATCGGCGGCTTTGATGCTGTCGGTCACGGCCTCGCAGCGGTAGCCTGCGTCGGTCAGGATGCGGCGTATCAGCATGGCGATAGCCTGTTCGTCGTCTACAACTAAAATCGGATGCATGGCAAAAACCTCCTTTGCCTCTATTGTACCGCAGAATGTGTCCGATTTGAAAACTTTTGCAAAGAAAAAGCCGTCGTGCAGCAAAAAGCGCACAGCGGCTTAGAAATTATAAAATTACTCGCGGATCTCGATGCCAAGCTTGAACTTCAGGTTGCCGAGAATCTTCTTGACGAAGCGATCGACCTCATCGGCAGCGAAGGGCTTCTCGCCGGGCTGGAAGTACAGGCTGAAAGCCATACTCTTCTTGTCAGCGCCCAGCTTTTCGCCGCGGTAGATGTCGAACAGCTCCACCCTGGTCAGCTGCCTGCAGGCGCGTTGCATCTCGGTGATGAGGGTGCCGCACTCCATGCTTTCGGGAGCAACCAGGGCCAGATCGCGCTGGACCGGGGCAAACTCCGGGATCGGGGTGTAGTGCAGGCTGGTGGGGACCAGAGCGTGGAAGGCGACCCAATCGATCTCGCCCAGGTAGATGTTCAGGTTGGAGCGGCTGTCCTTGGGCAGCTTCAGCTCAGCGGTGACATCATTGGCCAGCTTGCCGAAGACGCCGACGCGCTCGCCCTTGCACAGGATGTAAGCGGCAATGCCGGGGTGCAGCCAGGCAACATCGGCGGCACGCTCCACGGTCAGCTCCACGCCGAAAGCATCGCCCAAAGCGGCGACAGCGCCCTTGACGGTAAAGAAATCCTCGTCACTGCCCCAGGCGGCGAAGCCCAGGTGCAGGCGCTCTTCCGGCAGTTCGGTGACAGGCAGCTGCTTCGGGATGTAGATGTTGGACATCTCGAACAGGCGGCCCTCGCCGTTGCCCTTGCGCAGGTTGTCAACGACAACGTTCAGCAGGGACGGAGCCAGCAGCGGGCGCATGATGGTCAGATGAGAGGAAATGGGGTTCAGGATGCGGATAACCTTGCGCTCCGGGGCGTCGGCAGCGATATGCAGCATATCCAAGTCGGCATCGGCGTAGAACGCGAGGGTCTCGGCCTCGTAGAAGCCCTGGGCGCACATGGTGCGCTTGGCCTTGGCGCGGGCCTTCTGCTCAGCGGTCAGGCCACCGGTGGTGACCTGGGCAGCCTTCAGGAAAGTAGGTACGATGTGGTCATAGCCGTACTCGCGGATGACTTCCTCGGCCAGGTCAGGCTCGCCGACCTCGATGTCCTCACGCCAGCGGGGCGCGACGACCTGCATGGTGTTGCCATCGGCTTCGAGGGTGACCTCGAACTGCAGACGGTGCAGGATGTCGAGGATGGCATCGGTGGGCACGGTGATGCCCAGGATGGCGTTGATGCCGCTGATGGTGGCGGTGAAATGCTTACCCTCACGCGGGGCACCGGCGGAGCAATCGAAGTGTGCAGCGGTGACTTCGCCGCAACCCAATTCCTGAATGAGGTGCAGGGCGCGGGCCATGCCCAGCTCGGTGGTGTACTCAGAAATACCCTTTTCGTAATGGCTGGAGGCATCGGTGTTCTGGCCCAGGCCGCGGGCGGTCTTGCGGATGTTGTCGCGGGCGAACTTGGCGCTCTCGAAGAGCAGCTGGGTGGTGCTGTCTTTGATCTCGCTGTTCAGGCCGCCCATAACGCCGGCCAGGGCAACGGGCTTGGAACCATCGCAGATGACCAGGTTATTGGGGGTCAGCTTGAAGTTCTTCTCGTCCAGGGTGGTGATCTCCTCACCATCCTTGGCGCGGCGGACGATGATCTGGCAGCTTTCCAGCGTGTCCATATCGAAGGCGTGCATCGGCTGGCCGATCTCCAGCATGACGTAGTTGGTGATGTCAACGACGTTGGAGATGCTGCGCAGGCCGCACAGGGCCAGCTGGCGCTTCATCCAGCGCGGAGAGGGGCCGGGGGTGATGTTGCGGACATAGTGGCCGATGTAACGCGGGCAGAGGTCCGGGGCCTCGACGGTGATGGACAGACGGTCGTCGGTGGTGTCGGAGACGGTGTAGTCGGTGGCGGGCATCTTGAGGGGCTTGCCCAGCACGGCGGCAACTTCGCGGGCGATGCCGAGGACGCTCTGGCAATCGGCACGGTTGGCGGTGACGGAGATGTCAAAAATGTAATCATCCAGGCCGACAACTTTCTGAATGGGAGTGCCGGGAACGGTATCCTTGGGCAGGTCGAGCAGGCCGTAGACCTCAGCGCCGGGATACAGGTCGTCGTTCAGGCCCAGTTCCTCACCGCTGCAGAGCATGCCATTGGACTCAACACCCATCAGGGGCTTGGCCTTGATCTTGATGCCGCCGGGCAGCGTGGAGCCGTCCAGAGCGGCGGGGGTGTGCATGCCCTCGTAAACGTTAGAAGCGCCGGTGGAGATCTGGATGTCGTGGCCGTACTCGCCGCAGTCTACTTTGCAGATATGCAGGTGGGTGCCCTCCTGAGGAACGCACTCGGTGACAACGCCGACAACGACCTTGCTGATCTCGCCGCCGAGATCAATGAGTTCTTCGACCTCAAAGCCGCAGCCAAAGAGCTTATCTTCCAACTCCTGTGCGGTGACGTCAATATCAACATACTGTTTTAACCAGCTGAACGGTACTTTCATAATCTGTACTCCTCCCCCATCAATCCTCGAACTGCTTCAAGAAGCGCAGATCGTTTTCAAACATCAGGCCGATGTTGTTAATGCCGTATTTGAGCATGGCGATACGCTCGATGCCGATGCCAAAGGCAAAGCCGGAATAGACGTTGGGGTCAATGCCGCAGTTCTCCAGCACGCTGTGATGCACAACACCGGCACCCAGGACCTCGATCCAGCCGGTGTGCTTGCACAGCGGGCAACCCTTGCCGCCGCACTCGAAGCAGGAAACGTCGACCTCGACGCTGGGCTCGGTGAACGGGAAGTAGGACGGGCGCAGACGGGTCTTGACGTCAGCGCCGAACAAAGCCTGGACGAACTTGTCCAGCATGCCCTGCAGGTCGCACAGGGTGATGCCTTTGTCCACGACCAGACCCTCCATCTGATGGAACATCGGGGAGTGGGTGGCATCAGAGTCAGAGCGGAAAACGCGGCCCGGGACCAGCACTTTGATGGGGGGCTTTTCCATATCCATCACGCGGATCTGGCCGCCGCTGGTCTGGGTGCGCAGCACGATGTCATCGGCCACATAGAAGGTGTCCTGCATATCGCGGGCGGGGTGATTCTTGGGCACATTCAGGCGGGTGAAGTTGTGGTCGTCATCCTCGATCTCGGGACCTTCGTAGATCTCAAAGCCCATGCCGGCGAAAACGTCGACGATCTCGTTCTTGACGAGAGTGATGGGATGCAGGCTGCCGTTCAGGCGAACCTTCGGGGGCATGGTGATGTCCACGGTTTCGGCGGCGTTGCGGGCAGCCAGGGCAGCCTGCTCCACCTGGACGGACAGGGCCTGATACTGGCCCTCGGCCCACTGCTTGAACTCGTTGATAGTCTTGCCAACGGCAGGGCGATCCCCTTTGGGCACATCGCGCAGGGACTTGGTCAGCCCGGCAACAGCGCCGTTTTTGCTCAGGAATTTCTGCCAGAAGTCCGACAGCTGTGCCTGATCGGTGACAGCGGCGGCAGCTTCTTCAATCGCCGCGCGCAGCTCTTTGATTTTCTCTTCCATAGTACACCTCTGTTTATGGGTCTTGCGGGACAAAACAAAAAGGCCTCGTCCCTGTGCTTGTCAGGGACGAAGCCTTGCACATCAAAACTCCGCGGTACCACCCGTGTTCCGCGCAAAAAAGGCGCGGCACTCTTTAACTGCCGGTAACGGTGCAGAGCCGTTGCGTACTACTAAGCGGGTATGCCGTTCACGCGCACCACTCAGGAGTGAACTTCGGCGCGGTGGCTTGGGGGCGGCTTGCAGCCGGTGACCGCTCTCTCTGGTCCGAAACGAACCGCGCGTACTTTCTCCGTCAATGTGTTTTAACGAATACGGATTTAGTATAGCGGTTTCGGCAGGATTTGTCAAGGGCGGTTTAGCTGTCGCGGCGGCGGCCAAGCAGACGCACCACGTACAGGAAGATGTTGATGAAGTCGAGGTAGAGGTTCAGTGCACCGATAATGGAAGCCTTGTGCAGCATGGCTGCATCACCGCCGAAATAGGCGTAGTGATGCTTGAGCATCTGGGTATCATAGGCGGTCAGACCCATGAACAGGAACAGACCAACGGCGCAGAGCAGCAGATCACCAATGCCAAAGCTGAAGCCAAACAGGCTGAACAGGCTACCAACCAGGGAGCAGATGATCATGGCGATCAAACCGCCCATCAATTTTGGGCCCCAGCCGACCAGGCTGCGGTTGGTGGTAGCACCGTACACGGCCATAACGCCGAAGTAGACAGCGCCCACCAGGAAGGCCAGCACCAAGCTGCCCAGATCATAGATCAGGAAGATGGAGCAGAGGTTCAGGCCGTTGAGCGCCGCATAGGCAAAGAAGATGCCAGTAGCGGTGCCTGGCTGCAGGCTGGTGACACGGGCGGACAGTACACCGACCAAAATCAGCTCTGCAATGCAGGTGATGAAGAAGACGCCACTGTTGATGAAAGCATAGACCAAACCGGTGGAAATAGCACCGATGGCCACGGCGAAGGTGACCAGCAGACCGGCAAACATCCAGCCGAAGGTCTTGGTCATATATTGATTTAAGGTTCCAAACGGACTTTCAGCATAAGAAATATCATTGTAATTCTGATACATGGTTGAAATCCCCTTTCTGTATGAAGTATTATACTGTTATTAGGATGTCAATTCATCACAAAACTATTAAATATAGCACAGAATTGTGAAAACTGGCACAGAATTATGAAAATTTTGGAATCTCGCAGAGTTTCTGTGGCCGCAATCATCGCCTTATCGCCAAATAGTATGCTTTAACCAGAGCATACAACCCCGCAAGAATATTTTTACTACACCATTACTGTACCACTTTAATCAAAGAGCCAAAAATATAACGATATGCATCGGTCGGATGTCTTATGAACAAAGATATCCGACCGACTTTCTTTGCTATTCAGAGTGGCTATGTATAAGCGCCATGCTTGGGTTATTACTTGTATAATTATGCGCAAATATTAAGGCCTTTTCAATGACTGTAAGATGTTTTCTAAAGTACTCTTATAAACTCTATCCTGCTCCTTCGTTCGCTTGGGTGTTCCTTTAGGGTGCTTTCCGGCACGGAGGAGCTTTTTGTTTTCATGGCGGCGGAACAATAGGCCCTCAATGTTTTCGGGCGTGTATTCTAAGCCGTTTTGGTTCAGCACGCGAGCGCGGCGTGCCAGACACATACTTGCCAGCCCATAATCCTGGGTGATTACAAGGTCACTGGGATGTACGCGGTTTACTAGCGCAAAATCTACGCTGTCGGCACCTTTGTCAAAGGTCAGGGTTTGTGCGCCGTCACGTTGGATTTGGTGGGCGGTATCGCATAGGATCAGCACAGGCACTTTGTATTGGGCGGCTATCCGCACGGTCAAATCTACCACCGGGCAGCCATCGGCATCAATCAAAATTGCCATTTTCCGCTCTCCATAGTCCAAGCAAATGCCCTTGCCGTCCGTAGGTCGGCATCCTTGAAGTGACCGCCTGCGTTCCATTCCAGTGTGCAGTCTTTTCCGCGCCGGGTCAGGGCACTGTGTAGGGCGCGGATGTTGTCACCCACTGATGCCATAGTCTGGTTTTTGGTGTGCTCCTCGCGGTCGCCAAGGCTCAAGTAGACCTGCTGTGCTTGGATAGGGTGCGCCGTCTCGTATTCCGGCCAGCCGGAAAACCACACGGACGGCGAAGCGGCGGCCACACCATACAGCGTATCTGTCTGCGTTGCCGCCCACAGTGCAAACAGCCCGGCCAGTGAATATCCGCCCAAAATAACCCTGCAATCTTCCTTTACCTTTATAGAATGCAGTCGGCGGATGCTCGGCACCGCCTGTTCCAGCCATGCTAGTGTATCCCCTGCCCTGCCGCCGAAGCCCTGCTTGCCCCACACGGGCGGCGCGGGCCACGGCGACAAATCATCGTTCCAGTTCTCTACTTGGACAGCGGCCAGCAAAAATAGATGCGCGGTTTGCCGACGTATAGCTTCAACTTCCCGCTCCATCCCTGCAAGGTCATGTTCATCCACCATTTGCAGCAGCAGGTATTCGGCGCTGGCAGTGCCGTAGATGCGGCAGGTTCTGTTTTGTATCTGCAATAATTGGTTATCCATAAAATCGATGATTCCTTTTCTTTGCTTTCTTTTGCATTATAATGCCTATACGCCAAAGAATCAAGATTGCGCCAGATGCACTGCCTTGAAAGTTTTTTGCCGCACTCGCATTACATCTGCACAACATCCGCACAGTGATTGTATATACGTGTATAATCTCGTATGTTACAATTAGTATGTTCAAAATAGGGTTCAGCCAAAAAGGTTGGACATTTTCACACAGAGTCGTACCTGACTTTTTCAGGCACGGCTCTTTTTGTTTTGGGCATTTTCTGATTTTGGGAGGTTTTGCAGATGACCGTAATACGTCCGCCTTGACGCAATGATTACGCAATAAAAAGTCGAATACGCAAAAGGACGTAATGATTGCGTATTAGTTGCCTGTGGCTATGCTGTTGGCAGTGCTTAATACGTCTTTATGCGTTCCTTATGCGCAATAAGGATGGTGATTGTATTGAAAAACCGCGCAGCGATTTATCAGCGGGAAGCCGCTGAAATGCTGCATAACATTTCGCTGTATCCCGGTCTGACCGAAGAACAGCTTTGCCGGTTCTTTCCCGAAAAAGAGGCAACGGCAAAGACCTTACTCGCCCACATGCTGAAAGAGGGGCGCGTTTACCGTGCCGAAAATTGCCGCTACTACGCAAATCAAGAAGCACGAAACAATGCAGACAAGGACTTATCCCGCTGCGTCTGGGTTCTGCTCGACTTCATCGATCAGGTGGAATACCACACAGTTGCAGAATTTCCGGCAGCTATTCTCTGTTTTGCAAATGGAGAGCTGTATGAAATCGTGCCTATCCCGCAGGGCAAAGAGACTATGATTTGCCAGCTGCTGCACAAGCCACAGAAAGATGCCGGCAAGCGCATCGTGGTCGTAGAGGACACCTCCCAGATTGAGTTGCTGGACATTCCGCAGGCGGCCGGATTCTGCACGGTAGCCGAAGACGGCACCGTCAGCTACTACAAAAAGGAGGCCGCGCTTGAATCCTGACGTACTTTTGAATCGTATCCGCTTGGAGCAGCGCGGACTCATCGACATTCACAAAAAGCTGTACGAAATGGAGCATCTGCTGCCTGTGCCCGACCCGATGCAGTTTGCCAAAACTGCCGAGAGTGCGGCACTCCTCAGCGAGAAAAGCACGGCGCATCTGCGCAATATGTTCTTTTCCGTGTCCAACGAACCGCCCATTTACTACTATCCCAAGGCGGCCGAAGTACAGGGCATCCGTGTATGGGCGGCTGACAACTATTTGCGTGTGCTGCTCCCCGCGCTGCTGCCGGACAAAAAGAAGCGGGACGGCTGCAAGTTTCTTTTGCTGCCGCTTCAGGCTGCACTGGTGCAAAGCGGACCGCTTCCCCGCTTCTCTGACTGTGTGATTTGCGTGGAGCATATCTACGACCACAATCTTCCAATCACATCCGTGCGGGATTATGACAATCTTGAACTCAAGGCAGTTATAGATGTCATTGCTACATTCTGCCTGGCGGACGATACCGGGGCGCTGTGCGATTCTTTCCAGACGACCCGGTTTGGATATTCGTCCTCTACCGTGATTACCGTAATGCCGAAAAACTGCTTTTCGGCATGGCTGAGCACCCCAAAATCGGCTGAGACCCGACCTCCACTTTTTCCGAAAAATTCATAAAAATCAGATACCTGTGCCTGAAAATGACTTTTCCGCGTTGTTGTAAGCTGTTTCACACACAAGACGGCGGCAACTTTCGCCGGAGTCAAAGAAGGCACGGTTAAATTCCGAGGTGATTTCTATTTCTTCTGCCTTTCCTGTCCTGCCCGCGCAAGACAGCCTCTATTATGAACTTTTGGCGCTCACAGCCATCTGCGGCGAGGTTCCTTGTGCGTGTGCTGACCGCCTTACCTCCAGCAAAAGTTATCGCAAAAAAGTCGTGACGAGCCTGACACACGACAAGCTCCTGCGCATCTTCTCCAAAGATCATCTTCGCGGCTACCGGCTCGGCATCCGTGGCAAACGTCTTTTGCGGGAACGAGCGCCGGAGCGATTTCAGTTCTATCTGTCAGGCCGCACCGACACCAACTCCATCAAATCATCCCCTGCCCGCCGTCTGCGGCTGCATCGTATCGCGCAAACCTATGTCACGATGCTGAATGCAGGCACGATGATTTATCGAGATGAAAAGCCGCCTGTATTTGTGCCGGGTGGCAGCAGTCCTTGCCGCATTGAAGCCCCTGTTTTTTATGATTCCCGCGAGATGAAAGAACTGGGCCTTGAAATGGTAAAGGTTCACGGCTCCCGTATGGCAGGCTCGCTGCTGACCCCATCCCGCACCTTTGCTGTGTTCAACGGCATGGATGCTGTTCCGGTCTTTGACACGCAAATCGAACAGCGGGGAAAAATCATGCTGCAAAATATCCGCTATACGCGGAATGGTGTGAGCCACACGCCGGACGGCATCCTGCTGTCTGACCAGTGGGCAGTTATGACTACCCTGCTGGAAGATGCAAAGACCTACAAGAAAGAACACTTCCTTTTTGGCGAGGGCTACGAACATTTCTACTTTCTCACCAATGACTACCACGGCGAGACGCTGCTGTGGCTGCTCTGTCATCCAGATATAATCGGACAACTAAACGCCATGCTGCTGCGAGAGCTTCAGCCGCCTTGCCGTAACGCTTACATCGAGAACGACGCTCGTACAGATGCAGGCGCGCCGATTTTATTCTGCTATCTGCCGGATCTGCCGCGCTTGTTCCGATTCCTGTCTGCCTTGGAACTGCTGCAAATGAAAGGTGCCATCCTCTGCTTTGATTTTCAGGCAGACGCGCTGCGGCCACTTTGCGGTGATAGGGTCGAGTTGCAGACCATCGACTTTGCCGCGTTCGAGAGGAGGTTTCTGACTTTGCCATGAAACGTTCCTCAAAAAGATTGCAGATTTTGTTGGCAGTCACGCTGCTGCTCTATGCCTGCGGCTACTTGACGCAGTTCATCGGCAACTATGCCGTCTGGCAGAAAAACGGCGGTATGCCGGGCGGTACTTCTCCGCCGTTCCCCTCTTTGTCGCCGCCGGACTGTCTTAAAGGCATTTTATGGTTCCCCTACAACCTTTACTGCATAGCAGGCTGCGCAGCCACAGTCGCCGCGATTTTCCTGTATCGAAAGCTGTTCAGTCAAGATGCCTTAACGGATTCCGAGCGTAACTTCGATTTTTCCGCAAAAGGCACTTACGGCACATCCGGCTGGATGCAGCCGCGAGAAATTCCTGCTGTGCTGGATATGGTTTCCGACCTATCCCAGCATACAGGCACCGTGTTGGGGATGCTCGACGGAAAGTTTCTCTGCATCCCGGAGAAAACCCGTATGAACGGCAACCTCGCCGTCTACGGTGCCAGTGGCTCGATGAAAACCCGCTCGTTCTGCATGAATCGTATCCTGCAAAGCGCCGTCCGCGGAGAGTCGCTGATTATCTGTGACCCCAAATCAGAACTTTACGAAAAATCCAGCGAATATATGCGAGATTTAGGGTATACCGTGCGCGTATTCAACCTCGTCAGCCCCGAAAACTCCGACTCGTGGAACTGTCTGAAAGAAATTGAGGGTCAGGAACTGATGGCGCAGCTTTTCGTGGATGTCATCATCAAGAACACCAACGGCACCGGCAAAAGTGACCGCTTCTGGGATTCGGGAGAGATGAACTTGCTGAAAGCGCTGGTCTTGTACGTTGACCTCACCTACCCGCCGGAGCAGCGGACCATCGGTGAGGTGTACAACCTTATCACGCAATGCAGCGAAAGTCAGTTGGACAGCCTGTTTGATGTTCTGCCGCTGACGCATCCTGCCAAAGCACCGTACAGCCTGTATCAACGGGCATCGGACTCTGTACGCAGCGGGGTCATCAGCGGTTTGGGCAGCCGATTACAGGTATTTCAGTCTGACTTAATTAAGAAAATCACTGCGTATGACGAAATCAGCCTTGAACTGCCGGGGCAGCAGCCCTGCGCGTACTATCTCGTCACCAGCGATCAGGACAGTACCTTTGATTTTCTTGCATCGTTGTTCCTGTCTTTTGCCTTTATCAAACTTGTCCGCTATGCCGATGCCAACTGCCCCGGCGGGCGGCTCCCCGTGCCGGTCCATGTGCTGGGCGAGGAGCTGACCGCCTGCGGTACGATCTCCGAGTTATCCCGGCGCATCAGCGTCATTCGCTCCCGCAATATCTCTATGTCCTGCGTGTTCCAGAATCTTGCCGGACTGCAAAACCGCTACCCACAGAACCAGTGGCAGGAAATTCTCGGCAACTGCGATGTGCAGCTTTTTCTCGGCTGTACGGATCAGCTGACCGCCGAGTACGTCTCTCAGCGCACCGGCATTGCCAGTGTAGCGGTGTCCAGTACTTCCAAGGCACTAAACACCCTGCGCGTTTCCGACTATACGCCGCAGTACCGCGAAAGCAGTGGTGTCGGCAAACGGCCGGTGCTGACCCCGGACGAAGTGCTGCGTCTGCCGGTTGATGAAGCGCTGGTAATTCTGCGTGGCCACAAAGTTCTGAAAGTCCACAAGATGGACTACTCTCTGCACCCCGCTTACAAGCAGCTGCGGGAGTGTAAGGCATCCGCCCATATCCCGGAGTGGCGGAAAGCCTTACCGGAAACATCCGAAGTTCCTCCGGCGGAAACATCTAAGTCATCCCCCAAGGCACCGCCTAAACGCCGTGGCCGTCCTGCCAAATCAAAAGCAGTGGTTGCCATCGACAAAGAATCCATCATAACAAAACCTGAAAACGAAAAGGAGATTTCTCATGGAAATGAACAATGATATTTTTACCCCCGATCTGCCGATTCCCGAACCTGTTGGTTTTGAGGATGCACCTATCCCTGCCCCCGCTGAAGAAGAAAAGCCCGTCGAGACTCCCCCGCCCCGCCGCAGACGCAAAGCGGATGCCTCGGTGCTGACCATTGAAAGCGGTGACGAAATCGAAACCGAGGATGCCCGCGAAGCTGCTGCCTGGCACGAGATTCACAACGCCTACCGCACGCGGCGTATCCTTTCGGCATCGCTGGGTGGTATCGAGCAGACCGACAGCGGCAAGACGATTGCTGTCGTGGATTACAACGGCTTCCGCATCGTCATTCCTCTCAAAGAAATGATGGTCGCCCCCAGCGCTGCCAACAGTACCGACAGTATGGCCGTTCGCCAGATGAAGCTGCTGGGCAATATGCTGGGCGCAGAAATTGATTTTGTTATCCTCGGCATTGACTCCAAGAGCCGCAGTGTAGTCGCCAGCCGCCGCGAAGCCATGATGCGCAAACGCCAGCTTTTCTATTTCAGCCCCGATGCCAACGGTGAGTACCGCGTCCGTGAGGGGCGTGTGGTGCAGGCTCGCGTTATTGCCGTTGCCGACAAATCCATCCGTGTGGAGATTTTCGGCGTGGAGTGTTCCATCATGGCGCGGGATCTGGCATGGGACTGGATCGGTGATGCCCATGACCGCTTTGCTGTGGGCGACCAGATTCTTGTCCGCGTGACAGAGGTGAACAAGACCTCGCAGGAAGAATTGTCCGTCCATGCCGATGTCAAGAGCGTCACCGAGAACACCAGCCACGAAGCCTTGAAACGCTGCCGTGTGCAGAGCAAATACGCCGGCCGCGTCACCGATGTACATAAAGGCATCGTCTATGTGCGGCTTTCTAACGGGGTCAATGCTGTGGCTCACTCCTGCTATGACCGCCGCACGCCCGGGAAAAAGGATGATGTCAGTTTTGTGGTAACGAAGCTGGACGAGGAGCGCAGCATTGCCGTGGGCATCATCACCCGCATTATCCGTCAGAATCTGTAACCGATGAACCGTGGGCAGCCCCGGCGGTTGCCCATCTTTTACATGAAAGGATTCGTAAAATGGCTGTTTTTCGCGTAGAGCGCATTAAGGACTATACCGTTATGAGCAATCATCATCTTCGCAACAAAAATTTGTCCCTGAAAGCCAAGGGTCTGCTGTCGCAGATGCTTTCCCTGCCGGACGACTGGGATTATACCCTCAAAGGGCTTGCCGCCATCAATAAGGAGAGCGTGGACGCTATCCGCACAGCGATTTGGGAGCTGGAGGATGCCGGGTATGTGGTGCGTACCCGCGTCCGTGATGAGCGCGGCTGTCTGCGTGGCTGCGATTACTATGTCTATGAGTACCCGCAAACTCCCTCATCCGGCTCCGGCGGCAGCGCTGAATCCGTGCCGCCTATGCTGGAACCCCTTGCATCGGATTCTGCTGTACTGGGAAATCCCATGCAATTAAATAAAGAAATACAAAATAAAGAGAAACAAAATACTGATCTAATCTTATCCGAGGGAGCGGCCGTGCGGACAAAAGTCCGCGACAACATCGAACTGGACCTGCTTTGCCGCAACCAGCCGGAGAGCGCCCCAGTGATGCAGGAGATCTACGAGCTGGTCGTGGAGACAATCCAGCTCCGCAGCCCTGTACTGCGGCTGGGCAACAACCTGTTCCCGATGGCCTTGGTGCGGGAACGACTGTTGCAGCTGACAAGCGAGCATATCCGTTTTGTCCTTGACGGCCTGTGCAATCTGCACACGGACGTTAAAAATCTCAAGAAATATCTTCTGACGATGCTGTTCAATGCGCCTGTCACACTGAACGGCAGGACGATGCTGGATGTACGCAAATCTGTCGGTGGCGGATCCCGTCCGATGCTGGCGTAACGCCGCGAAGATATGAACAAATTGTAAAATTTGAAAAAGTGGCCGAAATTTTTTAATTTTTTCGTTTGAGATGACAGTAATAAGGGCAAATAGGTTTTTTCGGCCTATTTTCAACAAATTGGAGGTGAAATTCTATGAAACAAGCTCGTATCCATTGTCCCTACTGCGGCTCTCTTGCCATGCTGCGCCCGGCAAGCGCGATTCATGGTCTGTCCGACATTTCCGCAGGAACGTACCTGTACGTCTGCCGCCGCTGGCCTGCCTGTGATGCCTATGTCACAGCAGACCGCCGCACGAAGCAGCCGCTCGGCACCCTTGCCAACGGAGATTTGCGGCATAAACGCATCCTTGCTCACCATGCCTTGCACAGCGTACAGACGCAGCTTGGCATGAGCCGCGACCAGAGCTACCGTTGGCTGCAAACGCAGATGGGGCTGCCCGGAGATCAGGTACATATTGCCAAGTGCGGCGACTACCGCTGTGAGCAAATCATCCGCATCTGCGAGAATGCGACTGCGAGGTGACGGTTATGAAATGCGTGAAAAGGCTCACAGCTGACCAACAGCGTTTGGCAGAAGAAAATCTGACCATCGTAGAGCGCGTCCTGCGGTTCGACATCAATGCCAATCCCTGCGTTGCTGGTCTTGGCTATGAGGACTTGTATCAAGAGGGCTGTGTCTGGCTCTGCAATGCAGCACTGACCTTCGACCCAGCGCGCGGTAGCTTTGCATCCTATGCCCGGCAGGTCGTACAGAATGGTCTTGTCAGTTACTGCCGCAACCTTACGGGAAAACAATCCCGCATGATTTCTCTGGCAGAGATGGAGCCAACTGCACTTGCCGCATTAGAAGTACAACATAGCGCTCCCTTCGATATTGAGTGCGAGACTCCCCTGCTGCTTGCCGCCGCAGAATCTCAATACAGCGGCGTGACCCGCAAGGGCGTCCATGCGCTGGCGTTGCAAGTCTCCGGCATACCGCTTACCGCAGTTGCTACTCGCATGAGCGCCCCGCCCAACCACGTTTCGGCGTGGATCAGCCGTGCTGTCCACAAATTGCGAAACGATGAATCTTTTCTCTCATCTCTACACGAAAATTAAAATTTGGAGGTCCCCTTATGAAAATGCTTTACACTGCCAATGGCCGTTATATCCGCTGCTGCACCGAAGAAGGCACCCGCCCGGTCATCATCGTCTGCGAAAAAGAGTACGAGGTCGATGTGCAAGAGTTTATGCTCTGGTCCATCCTCAATTGGCGCATCCTGCGGGAAGAGGAAATCAGTAGCTTCTACGAGAAGATGGCGAGCAGTTCCAATGTCACCATCCACCGCAGCTGGCAGGACTGTGTGCAGCGCCTGCTAGTTCGCGGGCTCCTTGTGGTTGGCACCGGGGATACCGAGTATGATGCGCTATATGATTTGCTCTCCTGCCGCTTTATCATCCCCATCGGTGCGGCATGGCCGCTGCGGGTGCTGTCGTTCCTCAAACTGACGTTTTTGGAGGGCATCTCTTGGAAAATCACCCGCCGCCTGTTCCACGTTGATGCCCGTAGCGCCTGCGAGAAAAAAGTCATCCGCCTTGCCCGGCAGACACCGCTCTCGTGCGCGGAAATTATCAAGTGCATCGAAATGGACATCCGTCGCCTGAAGGACGGCTACGATGTGCTGGACAAGCTGTACGATGACAACGACTTGAACTGCGACAACTTCGCCCAGGCTGTTCGGGAGTACCGTTGCAGCCACGAAGTCATCACAGCAGTAGCAAACCTTTATCTTCGACAACAGATTATGATTGATACATATTAAATCGTCTCTGGGTTGACAACTACAAGATATAGTATTATAATTGCTTTGTAAATGATTTTTATGCTATATAAGCATACGCTGTTGTTTTTGTAATCGGTGCCGGTAGTAGATGGCATTGCGCTGAATTGGGCGCGGTGTCTCCCCTGCCGGCACTTTTTTATATAGATATTTCCTGCCATTGGCAGAAAGGAGTGAACCAAGAATCAATCCGCATCCCGCATGGCCGCCGAACAGTGGCCGTACCTTGGGCTGCATCAAGTGTTCAGAACGGACACCTGATGCAGCCCCTTTTTGTTTTTGTGAAAGGACGGTAATCGACAATGAAATCTGACAATGCCATCCGGAATGGCACAAGCATTTTTGTGGGCATCATCGTAGCCATCGCCGCGTTCGCGCGCGGCGCGCTACTGCTGCCGCTTCTGCTTGTTGCCTGCTCCGTCTGGGGGCTGTATGTGCTGCACTATCTGCGAGGCAGTCTCCCGGCAGTCCCCAAGAAGAAAGCAAAGGCTCCCCGCCGCGCTAAATTTGTGGTGCCGGACATTGAGGATGAACCTCTCAGCGACATTCTGCTGCTCCATGTGAACCAGCGCATCACCGCTGCACTTCGCACAGCAGGCAGCAACATCACATGGGAATGGGCTACGAAAGACCCGCTTACCATCGTCAAAGAGGGTGGGCGCTGCTTAATCCGTGTTCACGGATTGGACGGTTTCGAGAGCGCCGAGGTCGTGCTGGACAAGCAGGCGCATCTGCGGTGTGAACTCATCAACACCGTACCATTGCGCCCGAATCCCACGGCAGACGCACCCGAAACACCGCGCATCCCTGCCGAGACACCTCCGCTGCCCGATCCTCGTGTCTGGTATGAGACCGAGGGACGCGCAACACTGGAAAACATCGTGGCCGACCTCAGTTCCCGCGGGCATCACTCGATGACCGTGCAGGAGGACGGTCACATCCAGCTTGTGGACGGCAGCACATCGGTACTCCCGGCGCTGCACGGCTTCCCACCCATTGGGTGCTGGGAAAAGCTGAAACAGGTCTTTGCAGGAGATGGGCTGGCCGCCGAGGAAACTTCCGGCAAGCTGGTTCTCTCGTGGTAAAGGGAGGTTTCGCGTATGAAATCCGGTGTAACTTTACAGCAGATGCTGACCGAAGTGAAGCGGCAGAGCGAGTCCAAGGAGGACTACCTCATTGCCCCCAATCGCCTGCGGATGGAATCCTACGGCAAAGAAATGTTTCTGCACCTGTCAGACGACAGCGGCACCGAGCTGATTGAGCCCATGACCATCACCGGCATCGCTCATCGGCAGATCGGCACCCACCTGCGTATTCCCGCCGCCTACTATGACCGCATGCGGGAGGAACGTCCCGACTTGCTGGCCTACAACGCCAACACATGGTTCAAGCAGGAAAGCAGCCAGCGCATGCTGCGTACCTTGGACGGCTCCGCTCGCGCGTACCTGAGCAATCGCTATCGCCGCATCGACAATATCGACATTGCCGGAGTGACGCTGCCGATTCTCGGCGGGCTGCCCGACATCCGCTTTGAAAGCTGCCAAATCACCGAAAGTCGTATGTACATCAAGGCCGTGAACCCCCGCTTGCAGGCGGAGGTATCCCCCGGCGACATCGTGCAGGCCGGAATCATCATCAGCAACAGCGAGGTCGGACTTGGTTCCGTCAGCATCCAGCCGCTGATCTATCGGCTGGTGTGCAGCAACGGTATGGTCGTGAATGAGGCAGCCGCCCGCCGCAACCATGTGGGGCGCGTTACCGACAGCGAAGAGAACTTCAGCGTCTACTCCCAAGCAACCTTGGACGCCGAGGACAAAGCCTTTGTCATGAAAATTCAGGACACCGTGCGCGCCGCCGTGGAAGAAGCGCGGTTTTCGCAAATCGTCGGCAAAATGCAGGAGGCAAAAGCCGCACAGATGGACACCCATGATGTGCCGGCTGTCGTCAAACTTGCGAGCAAAGAGTTTCACATTACCGACAGCGAGAGTACCGGCGTGTTGCAGCGACTGATCGAGTCCAACGATCTGACGCTGTACGGTTTATCCAACGCCGTGACCCGTCACAGCCAGGATGTGGAGAGTTATGACCGCGCCAGTGAACTGGAAAGCATTGGTTACAGTATTTTGACCATGCCAGCTCGGCAGTGGTCGAGAATCAACCGGGCAGCCGCTTGATGCTGCCCCACATACAGGAGGATTTTTTTATGTCTATGATGAATGCTAACGCCGCAGCTACCACCGCCATGACCGCCAACGAACCGCTGGATTTTGTGCTGCCCGAAATGGGCGATGCCGATTTCAGCAGCGAGGAACTTGCCGAGGATAGGGACGGCTTTACGATGTCCTTTCCCCGCATCAAGATTCCCGCAGGCGGCGTACTGCAGTTTGAATTGCCTACCGGCGACCCGCAGCACCCGGATTACAGCCCCACTCTCACCGGCGTGATTTTGTTCAACCACGCAAGCTGTGCCTACTGGCCGGAGGGCGATGAATACAGCGATGATGTGCCGCCGCTTTGCTCCTCGGTGGATGGCAAGCAGGGCTACGGTGAGCCCGGTGGTGTTTGTGAGGCTTGCGCGTTGAGCCAGTTTGGCAGTGCCAGCAACGGTCGCGGCAAAGCCTGCAAGAATATGCGGGTGCTGTATCTGCTGCGCAGTGGAGAGTTTATGCCGCTGGCAATCAACCTCTCGCCTACCAGCATCAGCCCGTTCCGCGAGTTCTTGAATCAGGGCTTTGTTTTCCGTAACCGTGCTACCTACGGCAGCCTTGTGGAGATTGGTCTGAAACGCCAGACAAACCCGGAGGGCAAGGATTACAGCGTTGCCACGTTCAAGCGGCTGGGTGACTTCCACGGTGACCAGCTTGCTTCCGTGCGCAAGTACGCCTTGAGCTTCCGTGAGCAGATTCGCGGCATGAACCGCCAGCGCATCGAAGCGAAGCGTGAACAGGATGATGGTCTTTGCGAGGTAGAGAACTACACTGTTGCCCCTGCGGTCACCGATGACAGTTTCTGCATCGGTGCCACAGTGAACGGCGACACACAGCCGCTGCCTGCGTGATAGTTTATGAAGGAGGTGCTTTATGCACGATATTCCGTTGAATGACACCCAGCGCATTTTTGCCGAGAAAAACCACAACCTTGTCTACAAGTTCCTGCACGAGAAGAATCTGCCTGCCAGCGAGTATTATGACATCGTCATTTTCGGCTACCTGCGGGCGGTGCAGCGGTATCTGACAGACCCGAATCTTGCAGGCTATTCCTTTGCCACGGTAGCGTGGCGGGCCATGGAGGGCGAAGTTGTCAATACCCACCGCACCGACAAGCGCCGTTTCCGCGTCATCCGTTTTGTTCGTTCCCGTCAGTCTTACACCGGGCATCTGACTCGGCGTTCTACGCCAACGGTAACGGACGAGGAAGCATTACATGAAAGTGAAGTGGCACTGCTCCTGCACGCCCTCGCCAAGCGGGTAACACCCCAGCAGATGGAGATCATCCGTCTGCGCACCAAGGGATACCAGACGAACGAGATCGCGCAGATGCAGAATACCTCGCTGTATCATGTGAACACGCTGCTGGACAATGCACGGTTCATCGTGGTGGAACTATGCAGAGATTCTTAAAGGGAGGCAATGACAGAATGAAAAAGCGGAAGCTGGAGCTTTACATTACCGGCAAACTCATGTCCGCACTGATGGTGGGCAGGCCTGCCATTTTCAGCACTGGTGGTGAGATGTATCATACGGCCCCTGTGGTGAAGATTCATGAGACAGAAACGCAGGAGATTCACTTTGAGACATCTACCACCCACTACTACATCAAGCCCCGCCCTTTTGTGCTCGCGGTCCTCAACCCGCGCCGACAAACGCTGGCCGCGTGTGCGTAAAGGGGTGAATGTTCGTAGGATGATTTAATTATAGCCGTGGCGGTGTTTTGCTGCCACGGCTTCTTTTGACGGAATAAGAGGTGAAATTGACTATGTATGAAGAAAAAGTACGCAAATTCAAGTGTTATTACTGCCCGGACTGCAACCTCTACGCCGGGTCTGAAACGAAAACGATTCATGGCCGGCGCATGAAACCGAACACAAAATACTGCACCGGCGGCAAAAAGATCATCATCTTTCGCTCTGATGACCCCAAGGTAAATGTACCGAAATGGTGTCCTAAGCGGCGTGTGCCGCCCACATTGCGGATTTACCACTTCCGTTCACCGGAAATCGAGGCAGGAGAGAGCATGCTTGCGGCCAACGGGATTTCGTTTTTCCCATACCCCAGCCGCTATGCAGTGCGGTATGAGGGAGAGTCACCCTATACGGCGATGGATTTTGCAAGGCAAATTAAAAAGCGTCCTCTCGCGGAACTACTCTCTATGCAGCTATTGCCCTATGAGATTCTGGAAGTCGACGATGGTATCCGCCCGTACTGTTTCCTTGTAGAACGTCTCGGTCACGTGCGGTGCATCCGCTTCAAAAGTGACATCGCACGCGAAAGTAAGTATGAAGAGTCTGGCGGCAAAGCGATTTGATTCTATGGAATCATGCAGATGTTCCGTTCACAGTCACCTGTAAAAGCGTCAAATCAAGCTATCGCAGTACGTTTATTGCTTGCCTCAAGCCTATAAATGCGCTCTTTTGACAAAAATCTCCGTCACATCATAAGTGGCGGAGATTTTCTATTATCGATTCACATCAAAAATTTCGATGCAGTGTGCAAACAATACGCACTGCTCTTGATACAAATCCTCGTCGAATATACCGTTTACTACGGAATATTTTCGCAAAAGATTTTTGTACCGGACAAACAGTTCCTCAAAAGCCGATGTACTTCCCAATTTCGCTGAGAGTAACAGTTCCATAAAAGTCATTTTACATCCCCCATTTCGGCTCTCAGCTTTTTAATGCTTCTATAATAGGCAGATGCCACTCCTTTTTCTTTGAGTCCTGTTTCTTGAGCAATTTCCTTAAAGGGCTTTCCTTTTAGGGCATACTCTGTGACAACAAACCTCTCTTTGAGACTTAATTGCTGCATAGCAGCCATCAGTTTTTCATTTTGCGGCTCCATTCTGCTCCACATATCATACCCGGCGGTTCTAAATTCGGATTGTTCTGCCTCCTTTTTAGTTCGGTTTTCTTTTTCGTTATCTCTCTGCTTTTTCTTTATGTAGGATTGGCGTTTTCGTTTTACTGCCAAAACCACATAAGCAGTAAATTGGTTTTGGCATATATCATCTTTGGATATGCCATCGTTCCTTTTTATCATTTCTGTACTCCCATCATTTTTTCTTCGATGGGAATACTGGTGGTGAACGACAGCGACAAAGAATCTTGTCGAATTGAAAATTGACACGCACAATTTCTTCGGTATATGTCCACCCGTATGGAGGATGTACCGTCAGAGTTCGCATATGGCAGTGGCAATTCCATTTTGCTTTTTGTATGGAATTGCCAGAGCTATTCATTCGACAATCTCATCATGCGGTTCTCCGTATAGAAGAAAAACCTATTAGGTCATAGGCAATGTAGCATAACCGCACTTTGAGAAAAGAGGCTTCAAGGCACTTTTCATTTTTTGAATTTGTTGTGTACCTTCAAATGAAAAAAACAAGGAGAGGCTTCCAAGGAAACCTCTCCTTAACTGGTATTAAGGGCTATGTCAGAATTTTTCCGGCAGAATATTACCCGCCGTTTGACATGCGAATTACGTGAATGTTTTTAGTGATCTTCTTTCGCAGCCGGCTTTTTCATTTCTTCCGGGCGAGTAGGCTGAAACATACCCCACTGCGAATCCGGCGGCCAGCCATAGCGTTCACGATGAACAACTGCCTGTGCCATTTCATGGGCAAGATGCTGTGTAAAGGTTTCTTTTGATGCCATAATTATTACCCCTTTCGTCCTTATATTTAAAATTTTTATCAATAGAATGCATTATTGCATTCCAAAGCCGAGCTTAGAAATCAATAGTGTGACCGCAACAGCCAAAATCGCAGAAGTCACTCTATATGCTATCGGTTCTCTAAAAAATAGCAATAGGCACGCCGAAAGCATAACGATTGCTAATCTTAATTTCACTTCTTTGCGTACTGCAACAAGTTCTTCCGCGTTCAAATGAAGTGCAGCATTATTTGCTGGTGCTAATCTTAAAATTAAGATAGAAGCAGCAGCGAGACAAATTAGATTTGATACAGGATGCAATCTCTTTGCAAACTCTAGTGACACGATCATTGTAAATGTTGAACCTAAAAGGCATCCTGCTGGCGTTTTAGCATGGTATCCGCCTGTCCGCATACGAATGAAGCGGAAGACCAGCAGAAAAAGGAAAGTGCTCCTCCATCCGTCAAAAAATGCACCTACTGGAAGCAGAAGAAGAAATGTAACCATTCCCATTAGGCGGCGCATCAAACCATATTGCAGCCAAGCAATCTGGTCTGGTTCGATATAGTGCTTTTGTAAACAAAAAGCCGCTATCCTTGCCGCCAATGCTTCCATTTACGTCAACTCCTTACGCTGTTCATTTTATCAGCAGAAAATAATTCCCGCCACAAAAATGTCACAAACGCAAAAAATATGACATAAACGCAAAATTTGAAAGATGGAGAAGCACTCAGTACAAAATCTCAGCAATCAGCCGAGTGATCAATTCCGTTTCCTCGGTTGTTGGTTTCGGAGCATTTTTGTGTCCTTGAGATCTTCTTTTCTTGGTTCGAATGTACGCTGTCAAGTCCATAAGCAATTGCACTTGCTCTGGGCTTAATTCCTTAAGCGATAGGACATTACATTTCTCACCGCTTGTCAAATAATCCAACGAAACATTTAGAACGTCTGCCAGTGCAGCTGCCTCCGTCAGTCGCGGAACGGCAAGATCACTTTCGTATTTCCCCAGCACTGAATCTGAAAGTCGCAGGTTCGGATCAAACCCTTTTGCACGTTCAACCACCATCTGCTGCGTAAGATTTTTGTCTTTTCGCAGTTTTAACAGGCGTGGCCCAAAATCATACAACATAAGCGTTTTACCCTCCTTGCACAATATAAATATTTTACAATTCGGCGCCGTTTTAATTATGGAATCCGCTTGATTAAATTCCACAAACGTGGTATATAAAAAGAAATCTATTGACAAAACCCGGAGGATTCGTTATTTTGAAAACATACCCCAAACAAAAGATTGGCAGTCGAGCCTATATAGGAGAGAGTATGGTCAAGATTCTTATTTATGACGATGATCAAACATTCGCACAGTCAATGTTCAAAAGGATCCTATCATTGCCGGCCTATTCCAGCAAATCCATGAAATTGAGCTGCTTAACTGATATTGCTGAAATGAGTGCTGACACTATCGCGCAATATGACATTCTATTTCTCGATATCGACCTCGGTAAAGAAAGCGGGATTGATCTTGCAAGAAAGATGCGCAAGATGAATCCGGAAGCTGTATTGATTTTCGTGACAAATTTCAGCGAATATGCCCCTGAAGGGTATGAAGTGGATGCCTTTCGCTATCTTGCCAAATCCGAGTTGGAAAAGAAGCTGCCTACATATTTTGAAGATGCACTGGCAATGTGCCGCACCCGTCAGCGAAAAGTAGAGATTCTCTGTGAGGGTGAGAGTGTGCCTATCCCGGTCCAATCTCTTGCATGGATAGAAAGTCAGGGACGCGAGCAGTATCTCCATTTGGTAGGCGGATGCCGTGAGCAGCTAATTACCCGATTAACTATGGCACAGCTTGAGGATTTGCTTGTTCCTCATGGGTTTTTACGTATCCACAAAAGTTATCTTGTAAATATGGCGTATTTGCAGTCTTTTCAAAGTACAAGTGCCGTTCTCACAATCGGTCAAACACTTCCTGTGGGGGCTCGTAGTTATCGCGACAATAAGCAAAAATTTGTAAGATGGCAGGCGCAGCAACTATGGTAGTAGTCTGGGGTAATATACTTAGCCTTTGGGGCAATGTTTTTGCGATAGCCGTAGATATTCTTGTATTTGATGCTTTTTTCCCTCACAACGATAATAGAAAAAAGCGTTGGTCATATATTTTACTATTTTGCCTGATTTTTACATCTCTCTCTATCCTCATTGGCACAAAACTCGGATATACATTCAAAATGTTACAAGAGATTGCGCTAATATATGTGTTATGTGTTTTTCTATATCAAAGCCGTTGGGATCGACGCTTCTTTATTGTCGTAACTGTTTATTCTGTTTTATTCTCCTACAGTCACTGGTTTGAGTCCTTTTGCCTATATGCTGGAAATTTGGACTACGAAGAATATATATGGAATGTTCCTCTATACTCCGTGCTATTCTTCGTTCGCGGGTTTATTTCCCTATTTGTTGCACTGATTATTAAAAAATATCATCATCCTCTACACGCAAGGACTCGTGCAAGCACTTGGGTTCCCTTATCGGCTGTCTTCCCTGTTTGCACACTGCTTGTGCTCAGGCAGGTATATACCTACCCGGAAGAGCAACGTGTATGGCAGATTTGTTTATTGATTCTCGATCTTGTTGATATTGCTGCATTGATTTTATTGGACTATCTTGAAGAAAACGCGGAAAATCGCGAGAAGCTGATTGCTGCCAACGAACGCGCCCACGTTCAGGACGAAAACATTCAGGCTTTGAGTCAGGCGTATGCAGGGCAAAGAAAAATGACGCACGACTTCCGAGCCAACCTTTCGACTTTATCTGAATTGTTGGAAAGTGAACGTGTTGACGATGCCAAGGAATTCCTTTCCGAGTTGAATGTGCGCCAAAGTGAGCGGATTTTGCTTGTCAACAGCCATAATGCTGCTATTGATGCGGTTCTAAACCAAAAGGGATATATTGGGAAGAAGCAAGGCATTGATATGCGGTTTCGTGTCAATGATCTTTCCGCGCTGAGGCTTCCTCGTGTAGATGTGACTATTGTGCTGGGCAATTTGATTGATAATGCCATGGAAGCTTGTGCAGGCTTGTCCGATCCAAACCGCTGGGTCAGTATTCAGATCCTTTACAGCGAGAATATGCTTTCTATTTTAATTATCAATCCCAGTAATATCGTTCAGATCAACGATGGCCACATTCCTACAACCAAACAAGACCCTTTGCTTCATGGCTTCGGCATTGGAAACGTTAAAGACATTTTAGAAAAGTATCATGCCGAGTACCTTTTCACTTATGATGACGGACGATTTATTTTTAGCGCAGACTGGCCTGATATAGCTGAACCATCTGCGAACACATCAATTCTCTCATAACCAATATTGCTTTTTAATCCTCTGTGCAGAACAACTCGCACAGAGGATTTTTGCATTCATGCACATTTTTTTGCGTATACGCAGGTTTAGTGGACTTTTGTAGAAAACTGTGCTATTTTGATGCCAAGATAACGCACAAGTTACAATCGTTTCCTACTCCGTATTAGGCATCGGCGCGCAGATGCTGAAATATCGTCCGAACATCAACCCTATTAAATCCATTAGATTGGAGGCTTATTAAATGTCAATACTGAGAAAACGTATTTCTGCGATCCTGCTCTCCCTTGCAATGGTAACAGCCGTAGCGTTGCCTACATTTGCGGACGACACCCAATCATATACTCCGATGCAGATAAGTGCGGAATCTGAAGCTTTCCCGCAGGCTTACATTGAAATTGAAAACGGCACCACACTTATGGCTCGAGACGGAACGACTCATTTGAGCGGTGCCTCTGTAACCGTTTATTATGAAGAGCATTACAAGTATGACTCTCAGGGTAATTTGTTTATTACTGACAGTCGCTTACTATCTGAAGATGAAGTTAATGCCATCGGGAAAGAAAACTTTGACGAAGGTGCTCCATCCCTAACAAGAGAAGTGTCCAACACTAGAGGTAAGTTGACGATTCGCATGGATGGTTCCTATTCTACATCTGGCAATTCCCTAACGGCATTTTTTTCCGCAATGGGCAATTGGAGTGGCACTGGATCAGATCCGTCAGCCTGTCCTTCCAGTGGTGCAGATGTAGCTGGTTTTCATTGGGGTGGAAATATTAGCACCGGTGAGACTACCGCTCGAGGTGAATATGGTGACAATTCTTCTGCAACGGTAACTCTTGCTGGTGGGACCTCTAACGAAGCGATTGCTTGGTATTTCACTGAGAAAGAGGCTTTTAAATATATCAAAAATGTCTTTTTTAATCTCAATATGTCAAAAAGCAGTTTAACTGGAAACGGAAACACTACTGAGTTGTATTTCACCTATATCCATACATATCAAAGTTATAATGTTACCGGCAGTATATCCGCTAGTGGTGCAGGAATTTCGATTAGTAATGTTGCCAATCAATGGCCGCTTTCCGTTCGGCTGTATGGCATTCCCTACTAACTAAAAGACGTTATCAATTTTCATGCGCATAACAAAAAAGATTGTGAAGAATGCAATTATATTCTTATTCATACTGGTAGCTATCTGTATCGCCTATCGCATGTTTGTGGCATATGAGATGCATTGCACACCTGATCGCGCATTGTCGAACATATCGCAAGGTGACATTATCTACCAGTATAACTATCACCAATATGTAATTGCATTCACCTGTGATAAGGTTGGTAATATATTTTGCCATATCCTAAAGAGGACCTCCATATCTAATTTGGTTTGGTACACAATTGTAAAATCGGAAGGTCCACACAAACCGTGGCCTAATCCAGATGCTGGGCGCGATGAACAGTTACCGGTATACCTTACAATGACGCTCTTTCCATCTGCTGATGATTATCGAACAACCCAACCACTATATTTGTATTATGGAGAAATCTTTGGCGAGGCTGTCGAATCATTCACGATCAATGGCATACCTTGCTATTTAGGCACTCCCACATGGCCAGAATCAGTTACAATCGCTTTCCCATCGTCTGCAGAGGCCAAACTATTTATCCTTGTTGCTCCCGAAATTTCTTGGCCACCAAGTTATTCTATTAACGATAGGTGTTCCGGATGAAGTATTATAAAAATCTGTCCATCAATGAAAGTGATTTCTCCGTTCAAAAGCAAGGCCGCTGCATTCATCTGACAGCCATAGAATACCAACTATTCCTTACGCTGCTTGACCATTCCGGGTACATCTGCTCCCGAAACTTTCTACTAGCATCTGCATGGCATATCACAGTGCCGATCCAGACGAGGACGGTCGATGTGCATATCGCAAAACTGCGGGAGAAGTTGGATTTAGGCCCGGATGATTTGAAGACCGTAATGGGACGAGGGTATACGCTTTCTATGCAAAAAAGCTGTGGAACAAGTCGTTCATTAGGAGAGTCACTTTATTCTGATCGCTGACAATGGCCTTTAATCCTCTGTGCAGGACAACTCGCACAAGGGGATTTTTGCATTCATGCACATTTTTTTGCGTATACGCAGGTTTAGTGGACTTTTGTAGAAAACTGTGCTATTTTGATGCCAAGATAACGCACAAGTTACAATCGTTTCCTACTCCGTATTAGGCATCGGCGCGCAGATGCTGAAATATCGTCCGAACATCAACTCTATTAAATCCATTAGATTGGCTTATCAAATGTCAACGATGAAGAAACGCATCCCCATGTTCCTGCTCGCTCTCGCAATGATGGTGGCAATGGCGCTGCCCACGTTCGCGGCATCACCTCCTTACAGCGCGCGTGTTTGGATTTACAACTGCGAAAATTCAATGCCCAACTTGAATGCAGCCTGTGAGTCTCAGCCGACCGACCATACAAACGTCACCATGTGGTCAAACACCAATTCCGACACCCAACGTTGGGATTTGCGTGCTATTGACACCACCAAAAACCTCTGCTACATCCGCAATTACGCCAATACCCAATATGCCCTAAACATCTATCGCGTAAACAATAACTGTGATTTGTTCCCCTTTGCAAACAACAGTGCTGATGACTGCACAATTAAATGTGTTGATGAGGGTAGTAGTCGCTTTGGTATTGTCCTTCCTGCATACGCGTTGTGCTTAACACCTACCGGATTTACTAATGGTAGCAACGTAAACTGGCAGTCCTCCACTGGGGAGACCAAACAGTTGTGGCGCATTTTTACTAATCGCTAATCTATCACAACTTCTATTTATGGTAAAAGCATTCTTATTTCCGTTCGAAAAGCAATAGTGCTTCTATAATATCGTAAATAGAAGCCACCCTAAAGCGATGCCATATCAAATTATCAACTACCTCCGCTAGCAGAAGCCGAACTTTTTTGCCCTGCTGCAAATCGTTTTTTGAAATGATTTTGGGATTGATCTTTTGGTATGGCTTTTTCCCATTGCATTTCACTTATTTCGCCCATCTACTATGATTAAATTGCTCATCCTCTATATTTCTCATCAAAACAAAGGAGAACAAATTGCTGTAGAAAGGACATTCTACTCTCATGAATACATTTAATAAGGCATCAAAAATCACTGTCACCATTTTATTGCTAGCACTGGCATTATCACTTGGTGCTTGTTCTTCCTCACAAAATAGCGTTTCACCAAAAGATGATTCTGTTACTTCCTCCCCCATTTCTGAAAGCGAGACTCTTCCAGCTGCCGAATCGCAACAGGGGGGTAATTTGTCCCTAATCACAGATCCATATGGAGGAATTTTCCGTAATGGAGCAGGAACGTCATTTGGTTATTATGAAATAATGAGTGCTCAGAATAACTCTCTCAATATTCTTTACACCGACTATGCTACTGATATTCGTACATATTTATGTGCTGATCCAGATTGCACTCATAATAGCGATACATGCACCAGTTGGTTTTCTTTTTTAGGAAGCGCTTATCCCTTCACATCTGCTGATGGATCCAAAATTTATCTTGTTACAACTGGATACGCGGACAATGCTGGTTCCATTTCTGATGAGCAAAATTATGGAACGATTTACCAATTCGATGCAAATGGTGCAAATAGAAAAGTACTATATCGATTGCAGAGTAATGAAGAATTTTATGGTACAGCTGCCTCGGATGGCGAAAAATTATATGTAAGTATCCAAGTGGTTGATTCAAACACGAGTTCAAGTCATTGGGAAGTACGTTGTCTCGACCTTAGCAACGGTGAATCCAGTGTTATCTATACAACTGACCAATATGGAGAGCGCATTTTTGGTGCTTACGCTAACAATCTCGTTATAGAGGAGGTCACCGATACTAATAGAAGCTACTATACTCTCGATGTCATTACAAAGCAGAAAAGCGCCCCCATATACTCTTATAACTATAATGATGAGACGCGAACCGAACTTGTAAATAGCAAATATGTATATAGTCTTCGCTATGATCATGAAGATCTATTTTCTCTATTCAGCATAGATTTAGATACCGGCGTAGAAAAATGCATTGCTTCCAATATAGTTATATACAACACTGATTCGACAAACTTATCTGGTTTCTTTGATAATCATGCCATCATTGAGACTTCTGACACTCGGGACACATCAAACATTTCACATATACAATATAATATTGACCTGTCAACTGGTGACTGCGTCACTAATACCCTTCAGTATACTGTTGACGGCGATGAAAAAAATGTCTATATTTTAGCTGAAACAAGCGATGCTTTTCTTGTCCGTAATGGGGTAGAAGAGAAAGAAATTACCGTTGTTGACAACACCGGTGTACCCAGTAGCTTAATGGCTTCTATCCCTCAATATGCTCTTATTCAAAAAAGCGATTATTGGAATGGTGTCTCGGCTTATACCCCTATCAATGACGCTTTGTAAAAAACTCATGTACCATTATTTCCGTTTTTAATGATTTGTAATACCAAGGAGCTGTATGGTTTCGTTAAAAATCAGCGATCTAAGGAAGACATTCTTCACGCCCACAAAACTATCCCATCCTAAAAGCCGCTCAATCAACAAGAAAGCGTTAGCTGGAATTTCGATTGAACTTAATTCTGGTCTTTATGGTCTCCTCGGCCCTAATGGTGCGGGAAAATCCACCTTGATTCATATCATAACTGGCAGTCTTGCCCCAGATTCCGGAGAGGTTCTCTGGTGCGGCAAGCCAGCAATGGGTATAGGCTTCCGCCGCATTCTTGGCTATATGCCGCAGCAGCAGGGGCTGTATGATAGCTATACTGGGCGGCGTTTTCTTGCCTACATGGCCGCCTTGAAAGAAATTCCTCGAAAAGCTGTTGCAGCCGAGGTGGATCGCGTAGCAGCCGCCGTAAATTTAACCGCCGAGTTGGACAAGCGCCTTTCTGCTTATTCCGGCGGTATGAAGCAGCGCCTGCTGTTGGCATCCGCTCTGCTTGGAGATCCGAAGCTGTTGATTTTAGACGAACCAACGGCAGGCCTTGACCCTAAAGAGCGCGTCCGTCTGCGCGAACTGCTGGCAGATATGGCTAAGGATCGAATCATCCTTGTGGCAACACATGTTGTTTCGGATGTGGAAACGGTGGCAACCAAAGTTATTTTGCTGCGCGCCGGCAAGATTGTGGATGCTGCACCTGTGCCGGAGCTTATTGAAAAATACGCTCCCGGCCAAGGGCTGGAAGATGTGTACCTGAACGTGTTTGGTGAGGGAGACGGTAAATGAGCCTGTTTTTTGCTGAACTCCGCAAAGTCTGGGGCAGCCGAGTGTTCCCTGCCCTGTTGGCTATACTGGCGGCTGCCAATCTCCTACTGCTGTGGATGGGTACTCGCCCCACGGCCAAACAGCCTCCCGCATCAGCCTATCACGCAGTAGGTGCCGAGCTTTCCGATAAAACCCTGGAAGAAAAAGGGACCTTTCTTCACGACAAATACACTGAGATAGAAAGCCTTGTGAAAATCGGGCAGTATTATCGGGAACAGGCTTACGGCGGCTATGGACTCACTCAGTATCGGCAGGACAACGCCGCTATGTTCGATGCCTATGAACAAGAGTACACAGATAAGACCTATACTCTGTTCACGGATAACTTGAACACAGAGTACCGCCTGTTCAGCCAGCTGCAAAGCGAATATGACACCGTGGCGGCCTACAGCGACTTTCTGGATGGCGTTCAGACCAAGGCATCCCAACTGTCCGGCATCTCAATTTTTCAAAACGACCGTACCGGGTACGATTTGAAAAACATCGAATTGACCGCACAGGTTTACGCCGGACTAACCGAGACACCCATAGATTATTACCCGCAGAAAGGTCTGTACACGGCCATCAGCTATGCGTTCACCGACCTTATCCTGCTGGCATCTATGCTCTTACTTGCGTTGATTCTTGTGCGCCAAGAGCGCGACAGCGGCTTGTTGAGTTTGATTCGTAGTCTCCCCGGTGGGCGGCTGAAAACGGCCATTGCAAAGCTGGCGGCATTTGCTGCCAGCTTATTGGTCGTTCTGATGGTGCTGTATGGGGTCAATCTTGCATACTGTTCGGCATTGTTCAGCCTTGGCCCCATGAGCCGCACGATTCAAAGCGTTCCGGCTTTGATGCGCTGTACCATGCAGATTACCGTTGGCCAGTATCTTTTTCGGTTTTTACTTGCTAAGTGGGCCGGTGCGTTTGTGATGGGGCTGTGGGTCATGCTGGCTGCCCTTATCGCCAAACGTGCTGCGGCCGGTTGGATTGGTGCGTTGGCGCTGCCTTTGGCGATGTATGGCATCCGTGCTGCGATTCCTGCCACGAGCCATTTGAATGTCATAAAGTATGCCAATATGGTAAGCCTGCTGCAGACCAATGAGCTGCTGGGAAACTACCGGAATCTTTTCTGGTTTGGTAATCCTGTCAGCCTGCCGTTGGTCGAATGGTTGACGGCAGCCGTTTTTGGCGGCAGCTTGTTTGTGGCATTCTGTACGGTATTTGCCAAGGCACAGCTACTGCCGGCTGCCAAGCACAGCTTTGCACTTCCGTTTTCCCGTAAAACGCGTGCGACCTCTGTTACCCATGAAGAGGGCAGGAAGTTATTGCTGATGAATGGAGCCGCAGTATTCTTGGCAGCGTTTCTGGTGTTTGGAATCTATCAGGGCGTGACGGCGGAGAGCTACATAGACGCGGACGAAATTTACTATGCCTATTATATGAAGCATATTTCCGGCCCGTGGAGCGAAGAAAGCCGCGACTGGATACGAAATCAGCGTAACGAGTTTATTCCCATGCTGGAGACACAGAAGCGTGTCAACAGCGGCGAATTGAGCAGTGATGCGTTGCTGGCCTACAGTTCACTGCAGCAGAAATATTCTGTCTATCAGCGTGTAGTGCAGTCCAACATCAATTACTATCTGAAAGAGAATCCCGGTGCATGGCTTGTCTATGAAACCGGATATAAAAAGCTGTTCGGCTTTACCGGCACCGGCGATGTACAGGATACACTTCTGGCGGGGCTACTGTGTGCGCTGTGCTTCAGCGGCTTATTTGCAATGGAACGCAAAGGCGGCATGGATGAGATTCTGGCAACCACATCACTGGGCCGCAAACACACTGTAAAGGCAAAGCTGCGGCAAAGTACCGCTGTGGCAGCGGTTATATCGTTCGGAACCGTTCTGCCCCACCTGTGGCAGGTGCTGCGTGACTATGGCTTGCCCTCTTTGCTGGGACCTGCGATGAGTATTTCCGACTTGCAGGCTGTACCCAAGTTTATAACCCTGTCGGATTTGCTGATTTTCTGGTTAATCTGCCGTTTTGCCGCCTGCCTCTGCATGAGCCGGATCACCTTATGGCTTGGACAGAAATTGGGGAATTTGCTGACTGCGCTCTTTATCAGTGCAGTTGCCTATTGCCTGCCCGCGCTGCTGAGCCTTTCCGGAATGAAAAATGGTATCGAGTGGCTGGGATTCTATCCTCTATTCCATGCTGCAGCGCTCTGGCAAAACAAAGGCTATAACGCCAACGGAGAAAGCTACAACGCAATGTGGATTCCGATTTTTCTGGTATGCGCAGCATTCTTCCTCGCATGGGCGATTGGTCAGGCCCTTATTGATGACTATGACATGATAGGTGTTCCAGATGAAGTATTATAAAAATCTGTCCATCGATGAAAGTAATTTCTCCGTTCAAAGGCAAGGCTGCCGCATTCACCTAACAACCACAGAATATCAACTATTCATTACGCTGCTCGACCATTCTGGGCACATCTGCTCCCGAAACTTTCTGCTGGCATCTGCATGGAATATCACCGTGCCGATTCAGACGCGAACGGTTGATGTGCATATCGCAAAGCTGCGGAAGAAACTGAATCTAGGCCCGGATGATTTAAAAACCGTAATGGGACGGGGGTATGCACTTTCTATGCACGAAAGCTGTAGAGCAAATCGCTCATTATGAGAGTCGCTTTATTCTGATTGCCGATATGGAGGTAAAGATGGATAAATTATACTGGGGTGCTGTCGTAATTTTTGCAATAGGCTGGTATATTGAGCAACGTATGTATGTGGATGGCTACACACGGCGCAAACGCGATCCGTATAAGCCAATTGATTATTTAGGTGTGTTCAGCATCGGCGAATTTGTCGGTTACCTTATACGGAGTCTTGTTGCCCCTGCATTTGTATGGTTTCCTGACATTCTTATTGGGATGCCCGACAACCTTATTCAAGCCATTGCAGCTGTGTGGTTGGTTGTGATGTCCATTTTTGTTCCCACCGTGATTGAGCGTGCGATTGACGGGTTCTAATAATAGCTTGGTCCTTGCACAACTTACCAATGCCCTTGTAAACAAAACCAAAATCCGCATCGATATTGCCGACATGTGCGATTTCGATGCGGATTTTTTCTTTTTCTTTGCAAATTGTGCGTCAAAATCATTGATTTCTCTCTGTTTAGTAATTGAAAGAATTCTTTCGACAAACTAAAACAGGGAGTATTTTTATGCCATTCAAAAGACAGAAATCCAATGTATCCCCGCATTATCACGACACACGGACGCTTTTGCGGAAGTACCGGGATGTCATGTGGAATTTGGAAGTATCAGATCTCGATTTGCAAGAGGAATTCAAGGCCGAATATGGGCTGTCCACGGACGCACTGTTTGTTGACAGCGAGGTCAACAAGGGCGGCAACCGGCTGGAAAGCTATGCCCGCGCCTTGGAACGCAGCAAAAAAATGATGCAGATCATCGACACCGCGATTGACCTGATGCGCCGCAAACACAAAAAGGGCGAGTTTTATTACTGGATTTTGTACTATGCCTATCTCTCCCCGCAGCAGTGCGAGAATGCGGGTGCAATTTTGCAGTTGCTCGAAACCAAGGGTATCTCCATTTCTCTGCGCACCTACTATGTTCACCGGGATGAAGCTATTGAGGTTCTCAGTTCGATTTTGTGGGGCTACACTTCCCAGGACTGCGAGAAAATCACCAATTTGCTGACACCCGATTGACCAACACAACCTTCGCAATAAATCTGCGTTGCAAAGCTGTGCCGACGACTTTATTCTGTATAGAACAGAAAACGCCCGCGCTTGTCAGGCGCGGGCGTTATAAAAAGGAGAAACCGCGATTTTGCTTTACGCAAAACGCAGAATGAGAAGGGGGTATCAGGTTTTTATCAGCAGTATTTCTCAATTACTTTCTGCATAGCATCCCAGTTTTCTTCCATGCCGGAGGTCAGCTTGAACTGGGTGCGGGCGCGGTTAAGGTTCTGCTGTTCATAGTTAATGTGGAAGTAGTGGTCTCCCTCGAGATAATCGGAGAGGAAGCGCATGCCGCATTCCATTGTCATCAGCTTGGCGCCCCAGGGCAGGGTCTGTTTCTCTAAAGGCGTGAACGCCTCCCCTGCTGCCTGCAAGAAGCCCTTGGTGTAAATTTCAAACAGTTCCATGCTAAAATTCACTTTCGAGAGGTCAGCTTCATCCTCGGCGCAATGGTTGGCACCGAAGCGGATGGAATCGCCGAAGTCATTGGCGGCAAGGCCCGGCATGACGGTGTCAAGGTCGATGACGCAAAGGCCCTCCCCCGTCGTTTTGTCGAGCAGGATATTGTTCAGCTTGGTATCGTTGTGGGTGACGCGCAGCGGTAGCTTGCCCGCCGCCAGCAGATCCACCATCACATGATAATCAGCTTCGCGGGCGCAGACAAACTCGATCTCGCGCCGCACCTGGGCGGCGCGGCCCATGCGGTCCTCGGCTACAGCGCGCTGGAAATCAGCGAAGCGCTTGGGTGTGTCGTGGAAGTGTGGGATCGTCTCATGGAGGGTGTGGGCCGGATAAGCGGCAAGCTGATGCTGGAAATTGCCGAACGCAACGGCGCTTTGGTAAAAATCCTCGGCAGATTGCACCTGCTGCAAGCAGACGGTGTTCTCCACAAAATCATAGACACGCCAGCAGCTGCCATCGGCGGCTTGGTAATAAGGCTTTTCTGCCGCAGTAGGCACTACATGGAGCGTGGCACGCGCAGGGTCAGCCCCGCGCTGTTTAGCTTTTTCACGCAGAAAATCCGTTACGCCGCAGATATTTTCCATCAAGCCGGCGGGGTCCTTGAAGGTATCGGTGTTGATCTTTTGCAGGATGTAGCGCTTTGCGCCCTGCGCAGACGTTACCGTGAGGGCATACGTCTGGTTGATATGCCCCTCGCCATAGGGAACCGGCTCGGACACCGAACCGTTCCACCGCCAGGCGGCTAAAATCTCATTCATCATAAAATATCCTCTCAGTTTTTGTTTATGCCGCGATGCTGTACAGCACGACACCGGCCATGGCAGCCCCCGCCATGACCTTGATGGGACTGGGCTTCCACTTACGCAGAATAAAGAAGCCCACAAGGAAAACAGCCAGGGCAATCAGATCCATGCTGCCCAAATCAGCCGGGAAAGTGCGCTGCCCGTACAGGGCCATGCACAACAGGGAGATGCCGGCGGAAGCGATCATGGCAATAACAGCAGGCCGCAGCCCGGCCAGGATGCCCTGCATAACGCTTAGACCGCGGAAACGGTAATACACGTAGGCCAGCGTCATGACGATGACGCAGGACGGGAAAATACAGCCGATCGTGGCAATCAGTGCCCCCGGCAGACCCGCCACCTGAATACCAACAAACGTAGCAGCGTTTACGGCGATGGGGCCGGGGGTCATTTCGGCAATGGCCATAATGTCCGCGAAGCCCGTCATCGTCAGCCAGGGGTGAATATCCACGACTTGGTTTTGAATCAGGGGCATGGCCGCATAGCCGCCGCCGATGCTGAACAGGCCGATTTGGAAAAAGCTCCAGAACAGTTCCAGGTAGATCATTTGTCGTCCTCCCGCTTTTGCAGATACAGAGTATCCAGTGCGCCGATGACACCGCAGACCAAAATAATTAAAATGATATTCACCGAGAAGAAACGGGTCGCCAAAAAAGCCGCCAGCATGACCGCGATGGGCAGCCAGCGCTTCTTTTTCAGGATGGGCCACGCCATATTGATGACCACATCAAAGACAACCGCCGCCACACCGGCCAGCATACCGGCCATCGCCATACTCACATACTTGTTGGAGCGGAACGCCTGATAAAACGCGGAGATAATGGAAATGATGATAAGCGGCGGCAAGGCTGCCCCCACCACGGTAATCAGCGCACCGGGGATGCCTGCCACATGGTAGCCCACCAGAATCGAGGCATTGATGGCAATAGAGCCGGGGCTGGATTGGGCAATCGCCGTCAGGTCCAGCATTTCTTCTTCCTCGATCCAGCGCAGTTCTTTCACGAAGCGCTCGCGCATCAGGGGGATAATGACGAAGCCGCCGCCGAAGGTGCAGGCGCTCAACTTAAAGGTAGAGAGAAACAGCTGCCAGTATTTATTTTTCTTGTCCAATAGAATCTGTCTCCTTTTCAGCGGTACATTTGAACGGCGCGGACCATCTCGCACAGGCGCGGTTCCGCATAGGCAAAAAACTTTTGCAGGGCTTTGCAGTAGTAACTGCGCTGCGCAGTGTCGGTAGCATTGCGGTCGCGCTTGCAGCCGCCGCGGCACAGGCGGATCCATCTGCACTGCCGGCACTCTGCGGGGATCTGCCAGCCGTCTGTGATAAATGTCTGCATTTTCTTGCCGGTAAGCAGCGATTGCAGGGTGTCGTTTTGCACAGTTCCAAGTTTATAGGCATCCAGGCAGAAGAAGTCGCACGGGTACACGGCACCGCTACCCTCCACAACCATATAGGCACCGCAAGTACCGGTCGTGGAGCAGGTCCCCGCAGGGCTGCCCATAAGCAGATGAATATAATCCTCAAACAAACGGATGCTGATATAGGTGCTGGTTTTCCAGTCCCGATACCAGGCATCAAACATGGCACACAGGAACTGCGCGTACAGCTCCGGTGTTAAGGAGTAGTTCTGCTGCCCTTGCGGCGTATCCAACGGGTCCAGACAGGGAATGAACTGCAAATAGCGCACCCCCGTGGCTTTCATGGATTTATACACGCGCTCCGCCTTTTTGGCCAGCCGCTTGGTGACGACACACAAAAGGTTGCACTCCACGCCGCAGCGGCGCAGCAGTTTGATCGTCTGCGTGATTTTATCCCATGTCCCGTTCCCCTGTGCGTCCGGGCGCAGGGCATCATGGACATCCGGGGTGCCATCCAAGCTGATGCCCACGAGAAAATGGTCTTTGCTGAAAAATTCAGCCCATTCCTCGGTAATGGCAAGGCCGTTTGTCTGGATGGCGTACTGTACGGTGACGCGCTTCTGGTTGTACTTTCGCACCGTCTGCGTAAAGAAGCGGAAAAAATCCAGCCCGGCCAGGGTTGGCTCCCCGCCCTGAAAGGCAAACGAAACAAAGCCGCCCTGCTCAATTTCCACAAAGCAGCGCTGAATCAGCGTCTCGGCAGTCGCCCGCGTCATCATGCAGTCTTCGGGGTTCACGCGGTTTTGCTGCTCATCCCGGTAAAAGCAATATTGGCAGCGCATGTTGCAGTAGCCTGCGGCTGGTTTTATCAGGAATTGAAGCTGCTTCATAGCACCTCGGTATGCTGCAATACGGTCACGGGTGTTTTGCCCACAAGCAGGCTGTGGCCGTCGGTGTAGCCCTCTTCGCGGTTTTTCAGTGCGTTGATGAGAAGTTCGCGCAGCTCGGCTACGCGCGCTGGGTGTTCGTCCAGCACATTCTTGTTCTCGTGCGGGTCGTTGCGCAAATCAAAGTACAGCTCCCGCCCGGTCTGGGAGTACCAGATGTATTTATCCTCTTTTGTCAGGATGAAATGCATGGAATCCTCGCCAAGCGTATGCTCGCCGTGCAGATATTCACGCTCAACAGGGTGCAGCAGGCTCGTGCCGTCCACGGTTTCGGGGATCGGTGTGCCCGCCAGTTCCAGCAGCGTGGGCATAACATCCCGCAGCTCGGCCAAATCGGTGCGGACCGTGCCGTGCTTGCCGACATAACGCTCCGGCCCGGAGATAAACAGCGGCACATGGATGCTGCCCTGAAACGGCTTGGCTTTTTGGAACATCAGGTGGTCACCCAGCATCTCGCCGTGGTCGGAGACAAACAGAATAATCGTATTGTCCATAATCTGTTCCTCCACCAACGCGGAGACTAAGCGCCCGATTTGGTGATCCATGTGGGTAATCGCCGCATAGTAGCCCGCCCGCAGCTGCTGGATGTAGCTCTCATCCGAGGGTGCCGTCTGGGCATGGTAGCTGTGGCCGTCGCGCTCCCAGCGGACGCAGTCGTTCCAGTCGCCGCGCCAAGGCTCGGCCAGCGGCTTATCTTTGTACAAATTCAGGTAGTATTCCGGGGCATCCAGCGGCGGGTGCGGCCGCACAAAGCTGGCCATCAAAAAGAACGGCTTCGAGCGGTCACGGCGGCGCAGGAAATCCCGGCACTCGCTGGCGACCCAGTTGGTAGGATGGTACTTTTCCTCGTAGATCCAGGGGCGCACGACCCAGCTGTTGCAGTCAAGGCCGGTGTCCACGGGGTCGGCATCCACGCCAAGCTGCTGTTTGAGCCACCAATAATAATCATCGGCCACGCGCTGGTCCTCATAACTGGGCGTGGTGGGGCGGCGGTAGGCATGGAGATAGCCGTCATGCAGTCGCACATCGTTAAAGCCCAGGTTGTTGCGCAGCGGATGGACGTGCATTTTGCCGACGCACTGGGTATAGTAGCCCGCCTTGCTCAGTTCCCCGGCCAGCGTGTGGGGGTACTCCCACGGGATCAAATCTTCGTAGCCAACGCGGCCCGTGTGCTCCTGGGACATGCCGGTATACAGCGTGGCGCGGGCGGGAACGCAGGTCGGGCAGGCGGAATAGGCGTTTTCATAGCGCACACCCTCGGCGGCCAGGGCATCCAAAAACGGCGTTTTCACATCCGGATGCCCGGCAATACCCAGGCAGTCACCGCGCATCTGGTCTGCCATAAGCAGGATAATATTGGGACGTTTATCCATAATAAACCCCTTATCATTGTTTTTGCAGGTAAAGGCGTGCCGCACAAACACGGCACGCCTTTGTCTGTTTTACAGATTATACCACTTGATCTCGTTCGCGTCCATGTGCAGGTCGAAGCTGCTGCCATCGCCGGTATAAACGGTGGTATCCTGCGGCTCGTAGGTGTTGTTTACCACGCAATACTTGCCGTTCTTGACGTAGGCATGTACTTCGACATTGTAGTTCGTGCTGAACCACTTGTGCAGGTCGGCCTCATCGTGGGCAGCCCACAGAATAGCGCGGTACAGCACGCGGTTGTTCACAAAGCTGTAGGGCAGGCCGCTGATGTACACGCCGCGGCCCTTGCCATACTCGTGCGCGGCCATCTGCACTTCCTTGTCGCGCTGAATCAGAATCTCGGTGCCTTCCAGCGCAAAGATGCTCTTCTTCCCCTCGCCGAAGTCCACGTCATGGTCGGGGCAGTCGGTCAGAATAAAGTGGTCACGGTGCTCGTCCCAGTTGTACTTGTCGTAGTTAAGCGTGAAGCCGGTTTCTTTCTCCACGCCGAGCGGTGCGGACAGCTGCAAATAGCGCCCCTGATACTGGTGACCGCCGGGTTCGCCGACACCGATCAGACCGCCGCCGCGATGGACAAAGCCCTTGACGGCGGAGGAAACATCCGGGTCCTCCCAGACCTTGCCGCCGGTGTGGGCGGTGTCGCCGTCGCCGACGTTGATGAGGACGTCGATGCCGTCCAGCACCTTCGGGTCGGCTTTGATATCGTCAAAGCTGATAAACCTCACATCAAACGGTGCGCCGGACAACGCTTCGATCACGCCCGCATAGCTGTAATTCTGCTTCTGGTACAGCGCATGGTGGACCATGTGGCAGCCCCACGCGCGTTGCTGCCCCCAGCTGTTCAGCACAGCCACAGTCTTGACGCAGTAGGGCGTGGTGCCCTTGATGTTCTCGTACAGTTCGCGGAACTCGTTGCAGACGCTCTCGACATAGTCGAGGAACTCCGGGAACTCGCAGGCCAGTTTCAGATAGCCGCCGTAGCCGATGCGGTCAATGGGCTTGCGCAGGATGGCGCGGCGTGCGGTGACCCAGTTTTCCTTGGCTTCGCGCACAGGGTCGCCGCCCTCGTGGAAGGTATCGGGGAAGAAGTAGGGCAGGAAGCGACCCTCGGTGTACTTGACGCCGGGAATGTCGGAAATCAGGCGCAGGGTGCTGCCGTTGCCGACACTGCCGACAATGGCATCCACGCCGGACTGCTGAAATTCCGGCATAAACGGCTCACAGCCGATCCAGTGGTCACCCAGGAACATCATGGCTTCCTTGCCGTAGGCGTGGACGATGTCGGTCATTTCCTTCATCAGCCCGGCGACCTCGCGGCGCTGGAATGCCTGGAAATCCTTATATTCCTTGCTCGGCACACGGTACTGGTTGTTGTAGTAGCCCTGGTCGATGATGAACTCCGGGCGGAACTTGTAGCCGACTTCCTTCTCAAACTGTTCCAAAATATAGGGGCAGACAGAAGCCGAATAGCCGTACCAGTCCACGTACTTCTCGCGGCGCAGCTCGTCAAAGACCAGCGTAAACAGGTGGAAGAAGGTCGTAAAGCGCACAACGTTGACATAGGGGTGGCTTTCCAGATACTCGCGCAGACGGCGCAGGGTGTAGGCGTGGGTCTTGGGCTGGCGCACATCGAACGGGATCTGGTGTTCGACATCCTTCCAGTCATTGATGACCGAGTTGTACATGTGGACGGGGTCCCAGATCAGGTACGCCAAAAAGCTGACCGTGTACTCGTGGTAGGCGGCGGGGGGGTCGATGACAACGCTTTCGCGGGCGGCATCATAGTGCCAGTCGGCGGTGGGGACAGGCTCGCCCGTCGTGCGGTCCATGACCTCCCACCAGCGGGCAATATCGTCATGGTCGTTGACTTTCATCAGTTCACGGCTGATGCCCGTCATCAGGGGGATGGTCAGCGCACCGCCTTCAGCGGTGTAGAACGGCGTCATAATGTAGCACTGCTGGGTTTCGTCGGGGTTGGCCTTTGCCCATGCGTTGTCCTTACGGGTAGTGTAATAGGTGGCGTAAATCTTTGCGCCGGTGTCCTTTAGCTCCTGCGGGAACTCAGTGCCATCGCAGTCGCGGATGGCATCCGCGCCCCAGCGCTTCAACAGGTCGAGGGTTTCAGACACTGCGTCCGTATCAGTGGGAATCGTCACGCGGCCCATTTTTCTTACATCATTCATATAAGGATTCTCCTTGAAACGTAATATTTTGAATGGAGGAAAGTCAAATCAGCCCTTAACGCCGCCACTGGTAGCACCGACAATAATCTTTTCAGACAGGAAAAGATACAGCAGGAAAGTAGGCATGAACACAATGATAACTGCGGCAAACATAGCACCGTACTGGCCGGAATATTTCATTGCGTTGACAATCTGCAACAAACCGACACCAACAGGGGTCATAGAATCACTGGTAGTGAAAATCAACGCCATGAAGAACTCGTTCCACACAGACATGAAGTTGAAAATCGTAACCGTAATAATGGCGGGCTGAACCAGCGGCAGCATAATCTGCCAGAACGTCCGAGAATGGCTGCATCCGTCAATGTAGGCCGCCTCCTCATAAGACCGGGACAGTGAGGAGAAGAAATCCAGTAGGTAAATCGTGGTATACGGTACGCGCAGCATAATGTACAGCACAACCAACAGCACGCGCCCCTTGATGCCCCACTGCACAGCCAAAGAGTAGAGAGGCATGATGATCATAATGGTGGGAACACTCATGGCAATGACCAAGCCGATACGGATGGCCTTACCGCCGACAAACTTCCAGCGAGAAAGCACATAAGCACCGGGCGCGGAAATAAGCAATACGCCCACACAGGAAACAATAGCATAAACCAAGCTGTTGAAGAAATACAGCGATACATTTTGGGTGTTCCAAGCTGTGACGTAGTTATCCCACTTCAGGCCATTGGAAAAGTCCATAACACGGCCCGTCAGAATTTCCTTTGTTGAGGAAAGGCTGGCGCAGACAATCCAGAACAGGATGGCAGCCGTAAGCGCGACCCACGCGCAAACAATGATATAACCGGGCAGAAGCTGAAGCTCTTTCTTCCAGTTGATTCTATCGTGATATTTTCCCATAACTGCTCTCCTACCTTAATACTCCAGATCCGAGTCTTTCAAGATCAGGTTGGTGATAACGTACACAACAATGATAATCAAAGTCAGCACAACGCCAATCGCTGCGCCTGCACCAGCATCGCGCTCGACAACGCCCTTGCCGCCAAACACCGTATCGTACAGGTACACAACGGGCACAATGGTGGCCGTTTCCGTGTTAATGGGGGAGAACATCTTCGTCCACAGGAAGAATGTGGTAGCATTGATGCTCCAGAAAGTAACGCAGGTACGGATGACGCCTTTCAGCAGGGGCAGCGTAATCTGGAAGAAGCGGTCAAAGATATTCGCGCCGTCGATAGTGGCAGCTTCGTACAAATCCTGCGGGATACCTTCGATGCCGCTGATGAAAATCAGCATATAGTAACCAACACTGCCAAAAATGAAAGCAATCATCATAGCCCAGAAAATCAGGTCCGTACCCAGCCAGCGGACATTCTCGCCGCCGAATGCTTTGACGATCTGGTTCAGCAGACCATAATCATAGTTGAACACATACTGAATCCACATGGTGGCCAGTGCCACGGCGCTGATGATATTGGGCATATAAATGGCGGCCTTGAAGAATTTTGCGCCGCGGATGCCACTGGTCAAAATCACGGCCATCAACATGGACAGGCACATGGTAATGATGCCGCCTACCAGCCAAATCATCACCATGTTTTTTATGGAACTGATAAAACCGGCATTGCGCAGGATTTTGAAATAGTTTTGCAGCCCATAGAAGCTCCATGTGCTTGTAGATGCCGTAAGGCTCTCTACCTTAAAGAAACTCATGATAACTGTCCGAACGACCGGATAGACATACATGAACAACAGGCAAAGAACGGTGGGCAGAATGAATAGGAAAATCATTGTCTTGTTCTTTTTCATACTGGTAATACCTCAAAAATGAAATGTCATAAGCAAAGGCGGCCCCCATTCAGGTGCCGCCTCTGTTCAGATTGAGGGAATCCTGAATAAATCCATTACAGCCGCACCGCTTGACGGCGTACCGTGATTTATTATAGGATTAGCCGCACAGGGTATCCAAGTAAGCGCAGTAGTCAGCGCCGGTTGCGTACTTGCCTTCGAACAGCTCAATCATGGAACTCTTGATGGAGGACCAGCCGTCCAGCGTGTTCAACGCACCGCACCAGCTCATCGGAGTGGTGGTGTTCTTCAGGGTCTCAACAGAGCCAGCCAGAACAGACTCCTTCAGGCGGGTGTCAGCGGGAATCTGGCCGCCGTTGTCAACCAGTTCCTGACCGCAAGTGCCGGTAACGATGGTCATAATGAAGTCAAATGCAGCCTGCGGGTTCTCGCAGTTAGAGGAGATGGCCAGAGAGTTTGCACCGGCGTAAGCAGAAGCATCAACATTGCCCTCGACTTCGGGATAGTTGAAGAAGCCCCAGTTTACAGGCTCACCAACCGCAGCGTCAACCTCAGAAGTGACATAGTTTGCGCAAACAACCATAGCAGCCGTGCCAAGGCCAACCTTGGTCTGGCTGGCGGGGTAGGCATCAGGTGCGCCTTCGGCCAGATAACCAGCGTTCACGAAATCAATGATTTCCTGCGCAGCCGCCACAGCAGCTTCATTATCAGCCCAGCCGCCGTTCTTGCCCAGTTCAGCAATGGCGTCCTCACCCAGATGACGAACCAGATGGTTGTAGAAGTTGAAGTTTGCGTAAGCACCGTCCAGCGCCAGCGGCTCATAGCCGTTGTCTTTCAGGGTCTGGCAGACAGTCAGGAACTCATCCCAAGTCTTGGGGGTGTCGGTAATGCCACAGGCATCGAAAGCGTCCTTGTTGTAGAAGATACCGCCAATCTGGGGCTGCTCTACGATGGAGTTCAGGTAGCCAGCCCATTCTTTGGACTGATCGTTAAAGCAAGCGTAGCTGAAGTCATCATAACCGACAGCGTCTGCCATCTCGGTCAGGTCGTAGGTGTAGGGAGCGTAAGCGTGGCCGATACGGTTGTAATCATCCTCGAAGATGTCCAGTTTTTCGCCAGATTCCAGCGCGGCAGAAATCAGGGTGTTGACATCGCGGCCTTTCCACTCGATGTTGACGTGTGCGCCAGTTTCAGCCTCGAAAGCGTCAGCGGCGGCCTGAATTGCATTTGCCTGAACCTCACCGGCAGACCACATAGACCACATAGTCAACTCAACGCCCTCGTACTTTTTACCGTTGGTGGACGTAGACTCGGCAGCCGTAGACTCTGCGGGAGCAGTAGAAGCAGCTTCCGAACTCTGGGCGTTGCCGCCACAAGCAGCCAGCGAAGCTGCCATAGCAGAAGCCATCAAAAGTGCAACGATCTTCTTCATTTGTGTTTTCCTCCTAAGTGTAATTTCTATGTCGGGATTTCATCCCTTTCGCGGTGACTTAAGTGTAGTGCTTTTCACATCATTTATCAATTATTATATTGCTCATCATTTTAGCAATATTGTTATTCACCGTTTTTTCGGCACAACGTCCGACTTTCGCGTCTGAAAATTGTGCACTTTACACGTTTGTATTTCGAAACAAAGCAACATATTGATAAAATCGCCCAAAAAATTCGTTGCATTTTTCGGACGTGTGCCATATAATAGAATTATGACAATATATCAAAAAGTTCGGAGGCCTCGCCATGAGCCACATCAACTATGCTTTCAACCCGGAGGATGACGCACTCCCCCGCGACAAGATGAAGCTGCGCAATATAGCCTCTACAAAATACAGCGGCGATTGGCCCTCCATCCCACATTCCCATAGCTACGCAGAGCTATTTTATATTGTCGATGGCGAGGGGCAGTTTCAGATCAATGACAAGCTGTTCCCCGTGCAGGCGCACCAGCTGGTCGTGGTCAATCCCAACGTCATCCACACCGAAGTCAGCTTTGAATCACACCCGTTGGAATATATTGTGCTTGGCATCGAAGGGCTGGAATTTACGATTTCCGATGCCGCCGAGGGCAGCTTTTGCATTTATACCTTTAAAGAGGATAACGATGTGCTGGTCTGTATGCGCAAGATCCTGCGGGAAATGCAGAACCGAGAGTCGAGTTTCCAGATACTTTGCCAGGCCTACATGGATATTATCGTTGTACAGCTGATGCGCAACGCCAGTGTTTCGGCTGTGCCGATCCACTCCCGCCTGCCTGCCAACCGCCAGTGTGCAACGGTAAAGCGCTACATTGACCACCATTATAAGGAAAATATCACGCTGGACCAGCTGGCAGAAAAGGTCAGCATCACCAAATATTATATGGTACACGCCTTTAAGCGCGAATACGGTGTTTCGCCCATCAATTATATCATCAACTGCCGCATAAAAGAAGGAAAGCGTCTCCTGGCCGAGACGGACCTTTCTCTCTCTCAGATCGCAGCTATTCTGGGCTTTTCTTCTTCCAGCTACTTCTCCCAAACTTTCCGCAATGCAGAAGGAACCTCGCCAACAGAGTACCGGAAAGCAAACCAGGTGAAATTTTAACATTTGTTTTCGTTTAATAGGTTTTCCCTTTATGGCCGAAATTTCACAAAAGACTGCCATCGGGTCTGCGCCAATACCATTTTGTATCAGTTGAAACCGGAAATGATGGTGCCCAATGTTATCTGCGCTGCCAATATAGTCAATCACTTCCCCGCCGTTACCGCTTCACCTGCGGTAACGGCGCTTTGCGTTATATGGGAATATCTATATTACTGTCTTGCCTCTCCAAGTATCAACCGCACAAGGAATTTTGTACAGGAACTGGTTTTGTGATAAAAATAGGGCTGCCTTCTCATGACAGCTCTATTTTCATTTCTACGTTTGAATATCTTTTGTTGCTGGCATCACTGTCCTATGCTACAAAATTGCGAGAAAATCACCAATCTCCTTACCCCTGATTGAACCTGCACAACATCCGCAATACATCCGCAGAGCGAAAGCCTTTTTTCCTGCACAGCCAATTTGTTATTATGGTAATGGTCTACTTTTGGCAACTCATAAAGCATTTTTACACACAGGAGGTTTCAATGATCAAGAAAAACACGTATTCTTTTTACCACAAGCGCATAAGGACAGCCCTTTGCGCTGTCCTATGCAGTGTACTGACCGCAATGCCCGCTTTTGCAACCGGCGAGGATAATTCTCCCACCGCCGCAGCCAGCACAACCGTCTGGACGAAAGCCAGCGAGATCATGCAGGATGTCTACTCGCAAATCATCTCTATCTCCACCGTCACAGCTGTAGTCTGCGCCGCCGTTGCCCTGCTGCTGATGAACTTTTCCAAGAACGGCAAGACCGTGGATGATTCCCGCGCATGGCTTAAGCGCATTGCCATCACCTGGGCGATTCTGAACGGTCTCGGCTTCATCATGGCCTACGTTACGCCGTTCTTCCAGGGCGGCACTTGGAATCCGTAAACCTGCGCGGAATTGCAGCAAGGAGGTGAACGCCTTTGGGCATTTTAGATGGCATTGTGGATTGGCTGGCAACGCAGGTGATGAATTTGCTGGATTTGGCATCAACATCAGTACTCGGCGCGCTGGGCTGCAATATGGATACGTTCAAGCGGTACTTTCCTGCCGCATCGTCCATGTACGAGATTTTTATCTGGACAGCCATTGGGCTGGTGCTGCTAAACCTTGTGTGGCAGCTTTACCGCTGCTATGGCGCAGGGTTTGACATTGACACCGAGAATCCCATCAATCTGGTGGTGCGCTCTGTAATTTTCCTGCTTCTGATTTGGTATTGCGATGACATCGTCAACCTTGCCTTGCAGATCGGCGGCACGCCCTACACCTGGATTCTGGACAGCAGCCTGCCCGGCGTGCAGTTTGGAGACTTCAATTCCGTGCTACTCATCATCATTGGCGTGATTGCCAACGGTTCTGTGGCCTTGATTGCACTGATTCTCGTTGTGATTCTGGCTTGGAACTACTTAAAGCTGCTTTTGGAAGCCGCCGAGCGATACGTTGTACTGGGAATTCTGGTTTTCACCGCACCCCTTGCCTTTGCTATGGGCGCGGCGCGCGGCACAAACAACATTTTCAAAAGCTGGTGCCGAATGTTCAGTGGGCAGCTTCTGCTGCTGATTATGAACGCATGGTGCTTAAAACTGTTCGTCAATATGGTCGGTGAGTTTCTCGCCAATCCGCTGTCCTTATAGGAGATTTTTTACATGAAAAAAACTCTGTTTACCCTATTCACCGCCATCAACCTTGCGCTTCTGTACTGTCCGGCCGCTTTTGCTTTGACCGAGGATGAAGCTGCTGCGGCCGTAGACGCGCATGGCAAGGATGCCGTCTCCGGCAATCTGTTCCTGTGGTTGCTGTGTGCTATCGCTTTTCTGAAAGTCAGCACCAAGCTGGACGGTATTCTGCACTCATTGGGCATCGGCGTTTCACGCTCGCCCGGCTCGATGTTGTCTGAGGCGCTACTGGCTTTTCGCGGTTTTGAAATCGGCAAAGCCTTTATGGGGCTGGGCGCTGCCAAAGCCGCCGCTTCAACAGCCACCACAAAAGTCACACCCGGCAATACCTTTGCAGGCGGGCTTTCCGGCATGGTGAGCCGCCATGTGCAGCAAAGTACGGCAAGCTCCATCAGTGGGCAGTCCGGCGGTATCGGTGTGTCCTTGGGCGGTGCCATGTACCACAACAGCCTCGGTAAAGACGGCGGCTTCGCCAGCAAGGTCATCGGGTCTATTGCCACCGGTCAGACCAGCGGCAGCATCACAGGCGACAGCGCCGTGGAAGCACTCAATGGCTATTTTGCCGGTACCAGCGATGCTGAGGCTATGCCCGTTCCTGCCACTGGCGAAAATATCCCCACCGCAATGGCAACGGCAGAAAACGATGCCGTGCTGGATGCACCTATCCCCGCCACACCGCTGGCGCTGGAGGGCGATAGCACGGTTGACGTTTCCCCTACAAGGGACAGTGAAATTGCCATGCGCGCCGGCGGCTCCGCTGTTGTGGAACAGACCACCATTCCCACTTCGTCCTCTATCCAACAAGCAGCTATGAACCGTGTGCTGCTGGGGCAGATGGGCAACAGCGTCACAGATGTAGAAATCGGCGGCGGCAAGATTCAGGGGCGCGAGATCATCCCCGGCCGCGGGCAGATTCAGTTTGCCATGTACAACGCCCGTCAGTATGAGAAGCCGGAGGGCCACTTCACAGAACAGACTTCCCGCGACGGCGAAAAGTGGTATAAGGTCTACGCCACAACCCGCGTAGAAAAAACGCCTACCGTTCAGGACGAACGCGGGCGTATGCAGTATG
>ERZ1106935.40-NODE-40-length-146951-cov-14.548191_pt1 | contig 146951 bp, 113 predicted proteins | sample MGYA00403666_ERZ1106935 | MGnify/ENA primary metagenome ERZ1106935 (study PRJEB35170, sample SAMEA104062452) | human gut metagenome | biome: human gut; feature: human-associated habitat; material: faeces | place: Denmark | collected 2012-11-20 ... | reverse complement strand
AAAAAAAGATCCGCGTCATCCGTGTCATCCGCGTCTAAAAGATTATTTATCATTTCACTCATAACCGTACAGAAAGGAACCAATCCCATCACAAAAAACATGCCCAGAGCATTGCCCTGGGCTATAAATATTAAGTTTGTCAGTCTTCAGTCTGCACTGTTTGTTTTCAAACAAAGTCTTCCAGTTCTTGTTGTAGCCGTTGGCGGGTAAAGAAGATACGGCTTTTTACGGTTCCTAAAGGCAATCCGAGACGGTCAGCTATTTCACGATACTTGAAACCGGAGACATGCATGGAGAAAGGAACTTTATAATCGCGGGGTAACGAATTCACGATGCGATGCATTTCTTTTAAATCATAAGATCCTTCGGCATTTGCAAAACCGGAGTTTTGCGGCAGGTTTAAGTGATAAAGGTTATCTGTCTGGTCCACGAAAGTTTGTTCGCGAACGATTCTGCGGTAATTATTAATAAAGATATTCCGCATAATGGTGTACATCCACCCTTTGAAATTGGTATCGGGCATGTACTTGTCTTCGTTGTCCAATGCTTTGAGTGAGGTTTCCTGCAATAAATCATTCGCCTCCTCTTTATCGGCTGTCAACTTATATGCAAAGCGAAGCAGTTCTTCTTGCACACTAATCAAATCCTTCCTAAAACTGTAGGTATTCATACTTTGCTCTTTTAAATAGTTAATAATTATTTTAAATTCACGGTTGCAAGTATAGGGAAGTTTTGGGATTCCCGAGGACCGAGTTTTGTTTTTATTTAGGGCAAAAACTATCAATTGACAGTTTTCACCCCCTTTTTGAGAGTTTTCTGGTGGTGATTTTTGTAAAAAGCGTATCTTTTTCCGAAGATTTCGTAAACTGTTTGTGATTTTTTTATAGTTTTGCCTACATATAGCAAAAACACTTTATTTAAAAACACTTTATTTTATGAGACGAATTATTAAATCAATCACTCTTCTGGCTATCATGGCTATCGCTTTGCCGTCATTCGGTCAAGGATTGAAAGCTTTCAAGCTGAAGAATGGCCTTTCCGTATATGTATGGGAAGACAACACGAAATCGGATGTGTACGGTATTGTGGCCTGCCGAACAGGTTCAGTGAACGATCCGGCAGAGTACACAGGATTGGCACACTATCTGGAACACGTGATGTTTAAGGGTACCGACAAAATCGGTGCACTGGACTGGGCTACCGAAAAGCCTATTTATGATAAAATCATTGCCAAGTACGATGAAATGGCCGACGAAGCTGATCCCGTTAAGAAAGAGGCAATCGCTAAAGAGATCAACGAGCTGACCATAGAAGCCGGAAAGGTTAGTGTATCCAACGAGTTCATGAACCTGATAGAAAGCATGGGTGGAAAGAGACTGAACGCCGGAACCAGCTTCGACGTAACTTACTATCACAACTCATTCCCTCCCTACCAGATCAACAAATGGTTGGAAATCTACTCACAGCGTCTTATCAACCCGGTATTCCGTACCTTCCAGACTGAGCTGGAAAGTGTATACGAAGAATATAATATGTATAAAGATAATCCGGGAAGCGTACAGCAAGAATTCATTTCGAGTGTCGCCTATGAAGGACATCCGTACGCACGCCCCATCATCGGTCTGCCGGAACACCTGAAAAACCCTCGCTTGAGCAAACTGATCGAATACTACAACGAATGGTATACTCCCGAAAACATGGTACTCATTCTTGTGGGTAACGTCAATGCCAAACAAATCAGCGGACGTATCAACGCCACTTTCGGACGTTTACCGGCTAAGGCTACTCCCGAACGTAAAACTTATCCTGACCTTGAAATTAAAGGTCGCAAGCAGTATAATGCTAAAATCGGTTATTACCCCAATGTATGCCTCGTATACAAAGGCGTACCTTCCGGACACCCCGATGAAAAACCTCTGGAAATCGCCATGTCCTTGCTGAGCAACAGCAGCAGCACCGGTACGCTGGACAAATTGACCATCGACGGTGAACTGACCAATGGTTATGCCTATGCAGACACCCGCCGCGAACAAGGCCGCAATATCGTACGTTGCACACCACTGTACGATGAAAACCAACGTCGTTTCGAATCGAACAAGAGCGCTGAAAAGAAAGCACTGAAAGCTATCGAGAAAATCGCCAACGGACAATTCGAAGAATGGCAGATTAATGCTATCAAGAACAACATGTGTCGTGACTTCGACCTGATGATGGAATCGAATACTTCCAAAGCCCTCACGCTGATGCAGGCCTTTATCAGTGAAGAAGACCTGGGACAAGTTCTCAACTACAAAGATGAGGTAATGGCTATTACCACAGAAGATATCAAGCGTGTTGCCAAACAATATCTGACCAACGATTACCTGGCCATCTACATTGAAAAAGGCAAGCTGGACAAGAATGCAAAAATCAAAAAACCGGGTTACAAACCCATCGAACCGCCTGTAGGCAAACAATCTTTGTATGCTACACAGTTCAAGAATATGCCTATCGGACAAGTGGAAGAGAAATTCCTCGACTTCAGCGAGATACAGAGCAAACAACTGAATGACCGCTCCAAGATGTATTATTCGCAGAATCCGGAAAACAACGTATTCAGCCTTACACTCCGTTATGGTGTCGGAGTACGTGATTTCCCGAAACTGGGTATTGCAGCGGACTTGATGAACAACGCCGGTATCATGGGTACTTATGAGCCGCAACAACTGAAAGAGGAACTTAGCAGACTGAATGCAACTTGCCGCGTAAGCGCCAGTCAAAACTACCTCTACATCACCATGGAAGGCTACGAAGAAACCTTGCCGCAAGCTTGTCAGCTTCTTGCCCGCCAAATCCTGATGCCGAAACTGGACGAAAAACAGTTAAGCCGTATCAAAGGTTCCATGCTGGGCAGCCGCCAACAACGTAAGGAGAATGTAAACACCTTATCCAACGCACTCCTCCAATACATGATCTTCCAGGATAAGTCATCCTATATTGACGAACTGACAGATAAGGAAATCTACGAATTGCAGATCTCCGAGCTGACAGGTGATATCAACCGCGCATCCAACTATGAAGCCGAAATCTTCTATTGCGGAACAATGCCTTTCGATAATGCTTACGACGTCCTCAGCAAGAATCTGCCGCTGGTTGCCAACGAAAAGCCATCTACATCTCCGCAGGACAAGCCGATGGTTTCAGTAACGGAAAATACCATTTACTTCCTGCCTAACACGGATGCGGAACAGGCACAGATTTATTTCTACCTGCCGATGGCAAAATATGATAAGAAAGATGATGCAATACGCGATGCGTTCAATCAATATTTCTCCGGTGGTTTCAACGGTTTGGTAATGACTGAAATCCGTGAAAAACGTTCTATGGCTTACTCAGCCGGAGCCTACATCGGAACTCCTGCATTGCCCGGTAACCCCACTTACCTGTTTGGTAACATCGGTACGCAGAACGACAAAGCCAATGACGCGCTGGATGTCTTCATGGGATTGGTAACGGATATGCCTAAGAATGCAGACCGTATCGATAACATCAAGAGTTACATACGCCAGGAAATGCTGACAACTCATCCTTCTTTCCGCGATAAAGCAGAGAACATGAGAGAATTGCAGCGCATAGGTTACAATGCAGACCCTGCCAAGGAGAACCTGCCAAAGGTTGACGCATTGACTTTTGACGATATCGTGAAGTTCTACGAAGAGAATATTAAGGGTAAACCTTACTGCATCGGCGTCATGGGTAACCCGAAAGATATTGATCTGAAGAAACTGGAAAAATACGGCAAAGTAGTGAAACTGAATGAGAGAAAATTATTCAACACGAAAGACGCATTGTTCTAAAGAGCTACGAGTTACGAGTTACAAGTTGCTGCGCTGAAAGAGCTACGAGTTGCTGCGCTGTAACGCTGAAAGAGCTACAAGTTACAAGTTGCTGCGCTATGATGCTGAAAAGCACTCGTAGCTTGTAGCTTGTAGCTCGTAGCTCTTTCTTTATTACTCCTTGTCTTCCTCCTCTTCTCCGCCTCCCGTAAGAATCGGCAGACAGATATTATACTTCACTGCCAGAATGCGCGTCACAAAAACCGATACTCCGCCCACCACCTGGCAAGCATAGGACTGCATTCCCAGCAGATCGCACAACCAGTAGGCCGTACCGCCTACCACACATGCCATCGCATAAATCTCTTTTCGGAAAATAAGCGGTATCTCATTGATAAACACATCACGGATCACTCCACCCGCAGCACCTGTAATGCTACCCATAATGATGGCTACCCAGAACGGATATCCCAATGCAATGCTCTTCCCTACACCGACCACCGTAAACAGTGCCAGACCGATACTGTCGAAGATAAAAAACGTATTGTGCAAGTGGATGAGATGCTTTCCGAAAAGAATGACCCAAAGTAAAGCCAGTCCCGTACAAATCAGATAGATAGGATCAGTCATCCACCCCGGCGTCACTCCCAGCAATACATCGCGGATGGTACCGCCGCCGATAGCCGTCACAAAACCTACCACGTACGCCCCAAACCAGTCGAACCGCTTTGCCGATGCCAGCCGGATACCGCTGATGGCAAAAGCGAACGTACCTATAAAATCGAGAATTTGAACAAATGTAGGCATGATAATCAATGATTAACGTTAAATGTTTAATGATTTATAATCGGTATTCATTAAAATTATGGGCAAAGTAACGAATAATTTCCCTAAGAAAACGTATTTTTGTCTCATCAATTTATATGCAATGAAAATAACAATCGTATCGGGCGCACGCCCCAACTTCATGAAAATAGCTCCCATCACCCGGGCCATCAAAGCCGCGCAGGAAGCTGGAAAGAAGATTTCATACCGTCTCATCTACACCGGGCGACAAGATGATACCAGTCTGGATGCCTCCTTGTTTTCCGACCTGGACATGAAGCGGCCGGACGGTTATCTGGGAGTCACCGGACATGACCATTCGGAAGTGGCAGCTGCCATCATGCTTGCTTTCGAGAAGGAACTGAACAATCATCCCGCGCAGGTAGTACTCGTTGTAGACGATCTTACCGCCACCATGAGCTGTTCCATCGTTGCCAAAAAGCGCGGTCTAAAAGTTGCGCACCTCATTGCCGGAACCCGTTCGTTCGATATGAATATGCCCCGCGAAGTGAACCGCACCATCGTAGATGCCATTTCCGACTATCTGTTTACCGCAGGCATGGTAGCCAACCGCAACCTGAACCAGGAAGGCATGATTCCCGAATACATCCATTATGTAGGCAATATATTGATAGATACCGTCCGCTACAACCGTCACCGTCTGTTGCAGCCTGTATGGTTCTCCACCATAGGGTTGGAAAAGCGCGGTTACCTGTTGCTGACCCTCAACCGGCACGACCTGCTGACCAAGAAACATGTGCTCAAATCGTTGATACAAACATTGATTGAGAAATCCGAAGGCATGCCCATCATTGCGCCCCTGCACCCTTATGTGCAAAAAGCCATCAAATCGCTGGACATCCCCGCGTCTAATCTGCACATCCTGCCGCCTCAAAGTTATCTGCATTTCGGTTACCTCATCAACCATGCAAAAGGCATTGTGACGGACTCCGGAAACATTGCCGAGGAAGCTACCTTCCTCGATGTCCCCTGCATCACGCTCAACTCCTACGCCGAGCATCCCGAAACCTGGCGTGTAGGTACCAATGAGTTAGTGAATGAAGATTCCGTGGCTCTTGCCAATGCTCTGGAAAGATTAATGCTCGGCGAATGGAAACATACTACCCTGCCCGACCGTTGGGATGGACGTACAGCGGAACGTATCGTACAGACGTTGATTAACGGAGAATTAAAGGAGCATTACTGAATTAGGAGTTAAGTTAGAGGAATTTAACAGATAACCAACAGAAATAACCTAACTTATAGAAAGCGAAAAGCCGTAAAGAGGGGTGTTTTCCAGTCAGGTTCTTTTCCAAAAGACTCTCAGATATACGAAATAGGAAAGCGGTTAGTGCAACAGCATGAAACCGCTTTAAACAATTGTACCAGCGCAATAAGCGGACATAAGGAAGCAATTCCCGTTCACGACCCAAGAGGTTTTTCACAGAACGGCGTGTTTTCACCAAAAAAGAAGCCGCATCTTCCTCCACCAGATGCCAGACCGGATTTTCAATATGCAACACCGGTATGCCCGCATCTTCCAGCCTCTTTCCGAAAGCGGTATCCTCATATCCCAGATGAAACGTTTCGTCAAAACGGACACGCAGAAAAAGCTCTCTCGGAATAAAAAAGTTCATACTTATAAAGTGCTGATAAGGATGCTTACGACGTTCGGCAGCCGGTTGCGCTTCCACCTGCGCTCCGTATTTATTGCGCAGAAAGGAGTCCCCCTCCTCCGGATAACAAAAGCCACCGCAAACCACCTGTCCGCCCACATTCTTGAGGTATAAAGAGAGAAAGTCCTCACCTACCGGACTTGTGTCCGTATCCAGAAAAAGCAAATAAGGATAACGCGCCTGTTCACCCAAATAATTACGGATAAATGCCGGACCATGATTCGTCTCCAGTTCCAGCACACGACATCCGTCCAACCGGTTCAACACACGATTTTCTTCCCTCACTTTCCGGCACGACGCGTCGTCCGCCAGCAAAATTTCGAAAGGAAACTCCGTCAGCAAGGCCATCTCATATAATTTCCGAACCAACGAGACGCAATTTATATTATACACCGGAATGAGTATGGACAGCATATTGTGAATTTTACGCGACAAATATAGCACAAATCAGATGAAAGTTAAAGCAGATATAAACATTCCTCTTATTTCTTTAGATTATATTTACTTCTTATTTAACTGTATTTTGTTAACTTTGCGGCCTCATACTGACTTAAATATGAAACAACAATATATAGCTCTCATCCTTTTTCTGCTGTCATTATTCGTCGCACACAGCGCATCCGCACAGATTAAAGGTGTCGTGACCGACTCCCTCACCAATGAACCATTAATGTACATCACCGTTCAATACGAGGGAAAAGGCGTGGGTGCCATCACCAATGCCGAAGGCGAATACACAGTGGAAACCCGCAAAGGCTGGAATGAATTATCATTCTCCGCCATCGGATACGTGACCAAGAAAGTCACCCTGAAGCCTACCACCAAAATACTGAACGTGAAGCTGGCACCTGCCGACGTCATGCTCTCCGAAGTTGTGGTGAAGCCCCAGAAAGAGAAATACTCCCGTAAGAACAATCCCGCCGTGGATTTTATGAGGAAAGTTATCGAGAATAAGAAAGAACTGAAACTGGAAGCCAACGATTTCTACCAGTATCAGAAATACGAAAAGATGAAGATGTCCATGAACGACGTCACCCCCGAAAAGATGGAAAAGGGCATCTACAAGAAATTCTCATTCTTCAAAGACCAGGTGGAAGTATCGCCCAAGACCAACAAGATGATCCTCCCCATCTCCATCAAGGAGACGTCTTCGAAGACCATCTACCGCAAAAGTCCCAAAAGCGAAAAAACCATCATCGAAGGTGTGAATTCCAGCGGTATCGAGGAGTTTTTCAATACGGGAGACATGTTGGGCACCATCCTGACCGATGTCTTCTCCGATGTCAATATCTACGACGATGACATCCGACTCCTGCAACGCCGCTTCGTCAGCCCCATCGGTCGCGGGGCCATCAGTTTCTATAAATACTACCTCATGGACACCGTCATGGTGGACCGTCAGGAGTGTGTGCACCTCACCTTCGTGCCTCAAAACTCACAGGATTTCGGTTTCACGGGACACCTCTACGTAGTGAAGGATTCTACCTATGCCGTCAAGAAGTGTACCATGAACCTGCCCAAAAAGACCGGTGTGAACTTTGTGGACAACCTCGACATAGTGCAGCAATTCGAGCAGATGCCGGACGGAAACTGGGTACTTACGGACGATGACATGACCGTGGAACTGCAATTCGTAAAAGGCATACAAGGGCTTGAAGTGCAGCGTACTACCAAATACTCCAATTACAACTTTGAAGACATTGAGCCTCGTCTCTTCCGCCTGAAAGGCAACGTCATCAAAGAAGCCAACATGCTCAACAAGAGTGATGAATATTGGGCGAGTGTGCGTCAGGTTCCCCTCACAAAGAAAGAGAGTAACATGGACGTCTTCATGAACCGCATTGAGCAAATTCCCGGATTCAAATATGTCATCTTCGGTGCGAAAGCCCTGATTGAGAACTTCGTGGAAACGGGCACCAAGAAGCACCCCAGCAAGTTCGACTTCGGGCCTATCAATACCACCATCACAAGCAATTACGTGAATGGCACACGTTTCCGTCTCAGTGGTATGACCACCGGTAACCTCGATCCGCACTGGAGTTTCAGCGGATATGCGGCCTACGGTACGAGGGACAAGAAATGGTTCTATAAAGGTCAGGCAGCCTACTCGTTCAACAAGCGCGAATATGTATTGTGGGAATTTCCCAAGCACTACCTGGCCTTCGATTACAGTTACGACGTCATGTCTCCCATGGATAAATACCTCTCAACGGACAAGGATAATATGTTTGTGGGCTGGAAGTGGACCAAGGTAGACCAAATGTCGTACATGCGCGACGCTACCCTGACCTACGAACTGGAAACCAATACCGGTTTTTCCATCAAAGCCGTGGCACGCCACCGCAACGACCAGCCTGCCGGAGGTGTATTGCAATACTGGAAAAACGATGGTAACATCGCCGGAATATGGGATGATACGAATACCTTCATCAAGGACATCACCACCACCGAACTCGGCGTCACCCTGCGTTACGCACCGGGTGAGACGTATGTCAACACGAAGCAGCGCCGTGTGCCCGTATCGCTGGATGCCCCGATCTTCTCCCTCTCCCACACCCTCGGTCTGAAAGGCGTGTTAGGTGGCGAGTACAACTTCAACCTTACGGAAGCCAGTATCCGCAAACGTTTCTGGTTCGGTTCGTGGGGTAAACTGGATATTACCGCCCGTGCCGGCGCACAGTGGAACACTGTACCGTTCCCCTTGTTGAACCTGCCCATGGCAAATCTGTCATACATCACCCAGCACAACGAGTCATTCAGCCTGATCAACAACATGGAGTTCCTGAACGACCGTTACGCCTCTCTCGCCCTGACCTACGACATGAACGGAAAGCTATTCAACCGCATCCCGCTTATCAAGAAGTTGAAGTGGCGCGAAACTTTCCGCATCCGTGGTATGTATGGCACCCTGACGGACAAAAACAATCCGTACAAGAGCCATAACAGTGAACTGTTCCTTTTCCCCATGCGCGACGGTGTCCCCACCAGCCACGTAATGGGCAGCACTCCCTACTTGGAAGCCAGTGTAGGTATCTACAACATATTCAAACTGTTGCATATCGAATATGTACGCCGCCTCACCTACACCGATATACCGGGAGTGAAGAAAGATGGCATACGCTTCATGATATTAATGATATTCTAAAATAGCGACTTAGTGATGAATGATTAGTGATTAGCATAGTTACTTATCACTAATCACTAAACGTTAAACACTTATTCACATGACTCCATTAGCAGAAAGGCTTCGCCCTAAAACCTTAGACGACTACATCGGTCAGAAACACTTAGTAGGACCGGGTGCGGTGCTGCGCAAGATGATTGACGCAGGACGTATTTCTTCGTTCATACTATGGGGTCCTCCGGGTGTAGGTAAAACCACTCTGGCACAGATCATCGCTAACAAACTGGAAACTCCGTTCTACACCCTGAGCGCTGTGACCAGTGGGGTGAAAGATGTGCGCGAAGTGATAGACCGCGCGAAGAGCAACCGTTTCTTCTCGCAAGGCAGTCCCATCCTGTTCATTGATGAAATACACCGTTTCAGCAAGTCACAGCAAGACTCACTGCTCGGAGCCGTGGAACAAGGCACAGTGACGCTGATAGGCGCTACCACGGAGAATCCGTCTTTTGAGGTAATCCGCCCACTGCTGTCACGCTGCCAACTCTATGTGCTGAAATCTTTGGAAAAAGATGATTTACTGGAACTGTTGCAACGTGCCATTACCACCGACCATATACTGAAAGAGCGTACCATCGAGCTGAAAGAAACCACCGCCATGCTTCGCTACAGTGGTGGAGACGCCCGCAAATTGCTCAACATCCTGGATCTCGTTGTTTCTTCCGAAGCCGGAGATCCCGTCGTCATCACCGATGAGATGGTGACAGAACGCCTGCAACAGAATCCGCTTGCCTACGACAAAGACGGAGAGATGCATTATGATATCATTTCCGCCTTCATCAAGTCCATCCGTGGCAGTGATCCCGACGGTGCCATCTATTGGCTGGCCCGCATGGTGGAAGCCGGAGAAGATCCCGCATTCATCGCCCGCCGCCTCGTCATTTCCGCTTCGGAAGACGTGGGACTGGCAAACCCGAACGCCTTGCTGATTGCCAATGCGTGTTTCGACGCCGTAATGAAAGTGGGTTGGCCCGAAGGACGCATCCCTCTGGCGGAAGCCACCGTTTACCTCGCCACAAGCCCGAAGAGTAACTCCGCCTACATGGCCATCAACAATGCCCTGGAACTTGTACGCCAGACCGGCAATCTGCCCGTACCCCTGCACCTGCGCAATGCACCTACCAAACTGATGAAACAGTTGGGTTATGGAGACAATTATAAGTATGCGCACGATTATCCCGGGCACTTCGTCAAGCAACAATTTCTGCCCGACGAGCTGAAAGACCGCCGTCTGTGGGAAGCACAAGACAATGCTGCCGAACAGAAACATGCGGAACGGATGAGAGCGTTGTGGGGTGAGGATAAGTTCAGAAAATCGTAATCCTAAATCTTTTCCCTAAATTTGCGTACTCACTTTAAATATATACAAAATGAGAATTGTAGTATTAGACGGTTACACCACGAATCCCGGTGATCTGTGCTGGGATAAGTTGAAAGAGTTAGGCGAGTGCACGATCTATGATCGCACCGCTCCCGGCGAAGTTCTTGAACGTGCTGCCGGTGCAGAAGCCATCCTTACCAATAAGGTAGTGATCAACAGCGAGACAATGGCTGCCCTGCCCGATCTGAAATACATCGGCGTGATGGCTACAGGCTACAACGTGGTAGACATCAACGCCGCCCGCGAACGCGGCATCATCATTACCAATATCCCTGCATACAGCACTCCCTCTGTCGGACAAATGGTATTTGCACATATCCTGAACATCACCCAGCAAGTACGCCATTATTCCGAAGAAGTCAGCAAGGGAAACTGGAGCAAGAATCCCGACTTCTGCTTCTACGACACTCCACTCATCGAGCTGCTCGGAAAAAAAATCGGTATCGTAGGACTGGGACAGACCGGCTACAACACCGCTCGTATAGCCATCGGCTTCGGTATGAAGGTATGGGCCTACACTTCCAAATCGCGCCTCCAACTTCCTCCCGAAATCCGTAAAGCGGAACTCGACCAATTGTTCCACGAATGTGACATCATCAGCCTGCACTGCCCGCTGAACGACAGTACCCGTGAACTGATCAACGCCAACCGCCTCTCCTTGATGAAACCCACCTCCATCCTCATCAATACCGGACGCGGCCCGCTCATCAACGAACAAGATCTTGCCAATGCCCTGAATACCGGCATCATCTACGCTGCCGGACTGGATGTTCTTTCTGAAGAACCACCCCGTGCCGACAATCCGTTACTCACCGCCCGGAATTGCTTCATCACCCCTCACATCGCATGGGCCAACTTTGAAGCCCGCCAAAGGCTGATACATATTCTTATCAGTAACTTAAAAGCATATATTGACGGAAAACCGGTAAATGTAATAAAATAAGCTACAAGCTACGGGCTACGAGTGGCTGCGCTATCATACCGAAAGGCACTCGTAACTCGTAGCTTTGTAACTTGTAGCCCGTAGCTTTACAACAACATGGGAAAATCAGAAATCAAAAGTTTATTCCGCAGCATTCCAGTCCTCCTGAGCATCGTATTGGCCCTTGTCACGATGATTGCTGCATTCTCCGGGAACTTCGACCCCGCCAATTCAAGGTACATGCCCGTACTGGGATTAGCATTGCCCGCACTATTGCTATGCAATCTGTTAGTCGCCATCTGTTGGGCATTCGCCCGCAGACGCTGGGCATTCATTCCCCTTGCAGCATTAGTTTTCAATTACGGATATATCCTTGCCATCTTCCAGTTCAGCTTCACCAAGAAGATTCCCGAAGGGCACTACAGCAGCAATTATGCCGACGGATACCTGAAAATAGCCACCTACAACGTTGGCAATTTCGGAGGAGAGATTACAGGCTACTCCTGCAAGGAAATCGCCCGCTACATGAAAGAACAGGAAGTCGACGTCCTCTGCTTCCAAGAATGTGGCGACAACAAATACTTCCCGATGGACAGCATCCGCAACGTATTTTCCCACTGGCGCTACGCCTTGATCCCTACCGAGGATTCTATCCGCGGAGTGCTTCCTATCGCCGTGTTCAGCCGCTACCCGCTCGTCAATCCCCAGTTCATTTCCTACCAGCAAAGCGCCAACTGTAGCATGCAGTGCGACATTGTCCTGGGACGCGACACCGTCCGTCTGCTCAACAACCACTTGCAGACCACCAGCGTCAGCCAGAACCGCCGGAAATGGGAACGCGGACTTGCCAACAGTAACGACACCCGTCGTGAAGCAGAAGTCGTGCAAGGCGCCATCACTTCCCTGCACGACAACTTCGTGAAACGCGCCGAACAAACGGACAGCATCCGCCAACTGGTAATTGCCAGCCCCTACCCCGTACTGGCATGCGGTGACTTCAACTCCCTGCCATCCTCCTACACCTATGCCGAACTGTCCGATGTCCTCAAAGACGGCTTCCGCACCAGCGGTCGCGGCTATATGTACACCTACCGCTACTTCAAACGTCTGTTGCGCATCGACTACATATTCCATTCGCCCGGCATCCAGGGATACCGTTACTACTCGCCCGATCTGGACCTGTGCAGCGACCATAATCCGGTGCTGATGGAAATGAAAATTAAGAAATGAGAAACAACCACCTAATGAAACTACTTATGAAAAGACCGCTACTTCTACTTCTTAATCTGATCCCTATATTACTGTTTGCCCAGCAACCGGTTATTTTCCCTGACGACTTCAAAACAAGCGCCCTGAACGGGAAAGAAGTGACCATTACAAACACCCTGACGCTGACAAACAACTACAGCTACACGTATGGCACACTGACCTTTTCCAACGGCCAGCTATGGACTCCTACCGAAAAGTTCGAACCGGGTGTAGATATGTTCAATCAGAAGAACCTGGAGAACCAGAAAAAACAACTCACCGTAAAGCAAGGCTCCTTCCCTATCGTCGATGCAGACGGAACCTGCCGCATCGGACAAACCATAGAAGGGCTGACCGGAAAAGCCAGCTACAGCAACGGCACATACACCATCACCCTGACCCGGAAACCCGAATTCAAAGGCAACGAACGCCCCACCTCCTGCGACACCCCGGAAACGTACAACCTGAAAGTGGTCAGCTTCAACCTGGAACACTTCGGCAAAAACGTAAGCACCTATAGCATCAAACTGCCCAAAGTAGCCCTCGCCCTGCAAGCACTGCAAGCCGACATCTACGCCCTTGTGGAAGTAGAAGGAGCCGCCGGACTGGAAGAACTCTGCCAGCTCCTGAACCGGAACTGCAACACGCAGAAATACAAGACACGCTATTATAAAGACAACGTGCAGGGCATGGCCTGTTTCATCTACAATAGCGATGCAGTTACCCCCGTGGGCGCCATCAGTCTGAACAAACTCGCCGACAATTACCTGCCGGAACGCAAAACCGCCCAAGGTTTCCAACTGAACAGCAATCAGGAGCGTTTCATCCTCTGCTGCAATCACTGGAAATCAAAATCAGGCAGCAATGTTCCAGAGCAATACAAAGATAAAGGTGACGGCCAAGGCGCCTATAATCCCCGCCGTGTGCAGGAAGCCGAAGCCACTCTGAAGTTCATCGAAGAAATCACGAAAACCTACAATGATCCCGATGTCCTGGTGGTAGGCGACCTGAACGCCTATACCTGTGAAGACCCCATCCGTACCCTCGAAAACGGTGGTCTGGTCAATCTGCTCACCACCTACGCCCCAAACCAGTACAGTTACGCTTACTTCAGCAATGGCAGTTACGCAGTAGGCTATCTGGATCACAGTTTGGCCACAAGTACCCTTGAAAAGCAAGTAACCGATGCCCGTCCCTTCCGTATCAACGCCGACGAACCACAGAAAATGGACGTCGATCAAAGCGGCGTACAAAAAGACAATATGTACCGCTGCTCCGACCACAGCCCCATCGTCACCTTCCTGAATCTGGGGAACGGCAGCACAGGTATCGAAACCCCGACAATTTCCCGCCCCGCTATCCGCCTGACAGGCGATCCACGCAGCAGCTACCTCACTTTAGTAACTTCTGCCAACCTTACCCTTGCCCGTGCGGAGATTGTCAGCGTCAGCGGACAAGTCATCGCCTCATACAACGCTCTTGATGCGGAAAGTACTGGTAACGCTTTCACCCTGCCTATCGGAAATCTGGCACGCGGATTCTATCTGGTACGTGCTTACGACCACCAAGGTGGCTGTACCACTTGCAAAGCAGTGCTGCCATAACGAAAGAACGACATCACATATCATATAATTCCCTACTTTTGCAGTTTTCTTTAAATTTAAAGAAAATATATGATATGAACAAGCTAAAAAAAACAACTGCAAAGCACCTCTCTTTTTTACAAATGATGGACAAGCTTTCCGCTCTTTTATTCACAGAGAATTATCATCTCAGCGATGAAGCATACCGCACCGTCAAACGTATTACAAAGCACCTTAATCAGCTGATTGAAAGACATGAGCAAGATTTAAGGGATAATAAAATGAGAAAACAGGAGCAAACCACATGTTAATGTTACATAAATAACACACTCTTTTTTTGTACACTTTCAGAAAGCAAAGATTCTATTTTATAGATACATATAGAAGTAAAAGTGTACAAATATCATAGTTATTTTTATTTATTTTTTCGTACCTTTACAGATGTGCAGCCGCAACAAAGCGTCTGTTCACAACAATTTAAGAGATTATTTTTTTTAACATGGAAGAAACTATTTCCAAAGAATCACAATCCCCCGGGTATTTAGTCTCCGAATTTACCGGTGTACGGAGCAAGAAATCACAAACCATCAGTATCAAGCAGTACCTCGACAAAGTGCGCAGCGACGAGTTCAAAGAAAAAGTACTCCGCCACCGCCTACTCCGGCAGCAACCGGGACACGAAGCCGAAGCACAAGCCATCAAGAGTAAGATGCCCTGCATCATCCCCGCCGGCATCTGCCAGGGCGGGCATGCAGCCAGCCAACTCGTGCAACTAAGTCTCATCACCAGTGTGGATCTGGACGACACCAACGAACGCACCGATGAGATCTTCGAATCTCTCAAAGAATTGCCCTATCTGAAAGTTCTGCACCGCAGCATTTCAGGTACAGGCCTGAAAGCATTTCTCTGTATCAGCATCAGCAATCCCGACCAATACAGCGCTATCTACGCCGCTGTGTCCGCCGAGATCAGTCAATATGCACAACATCCCTGCGACAAGAAGTGCAAGGACATCACCCGCCCCTGTTTCTACTCCTGGGACCCTGAGGCATACTACAACCCCACCGCCACCTCTTACAGTCTGCCCGAAGCTACAGCAGAAGAAGAAGAAGGAACACAGAACGTCGCAAAGTTCCACCCCCTTTCTTCCGCCGCTCCCGGTGCAACACCCGCAGAGGGGGATAACCCTGCCGCTCCCGGATTCCTTGCACAGTTCGTCAGCGATTTCGAGCATCGAAATCCCTTCATGCGTGGCGAACGAAATGACATTGCACTGAAGTTGGGACGCGCTTCCCGAAGTAAAGGTTTTTCTTCAGAAGAATTAGAAAGTATTATTTCTGTTTTTTCGAAGCATTGGTCCAACTCTGATTTTACTGCGGACGATATTCGTAAGCGAGTACAGGCTGGTTATCAATTCGTTAACAAACAGCAATCTTCTGAAAAGCCTCCATTTCAGGGTTCACAGGGTTCAAGGTTCACTATGAACCCTCCCCGCCAGGAGAGAGCGTCGGAAGATGAAGACGTTTTGTTGGAAAATAATAACAAATTACGCTCTGCCGCACCCTACTTTCCGGAGGAAGTCTACCTGCATTTACCACGCTTCCTGCAAGAATGCGTCAAGTACGCTGCCAACCCTCGCGAAAAAGACATCATGCTCTTGGGAAGTCTGAACAATTGCAGCGCCTGCCTGCCCGGCACCCGCTTCATCTACAAGAATGCAGAACACTCCACACACTTCTATTCTGCCGTCCCCGCATCTGCGGCAGCCGGCAAAAGTGCAATAGGCTTCACCTCTTATCTGATGGACGCCATTCAGGAACATTACGACCGGCTGCGTCGCAAACAAAAAAAAGAGTTTGAAAAGGCCCAGTTGGTTTGGGAAAAAGAGCAACATGCCGCATTCCGCGAGAAGCGTTGCGCCGACATCAATCTGAAACCGGAAGAGCCGAAGTATATTTATATAAAAATCTCCCCCACCACCTCCAAAAGCCGGTTGATAGAACATCTGCGCGACAGCGGTGAACTGGGTTGCTGCATGACCAGTACGGAAATCGGCACCCTGATCTCTGCCATCGGGCAAGACTATGGCAAGTATACCGACATCCTTTGCAAAGCATTCCACCACGAAGAGATTTCATCTTCCTACAAAGTGGACGGTGATCCTATAATCGTTCATCTGCCCCGGCTGGCACTCAACCTCTCGGGTACGCAAGAACAATTCATTCTCTTCTTCATCTCACTCGAAGACGGGCTTTACAGCCGTTTCGTCATCTACACCCGTGAAGCGGAATGGATATGGGAAACTTGCGCCCCTATGGACGACCAGACCGATCTGCGTTCCTACTATCGCAAGTTGGGAGAACAGCTGCTTGAGATGCATCTGCATCTGCTGGATTTTCCCACACAAGTCACCTTCACCGCTGAGCAATGGAAGGAACATACCCGTCAGTTCACTGAAATGCTGAACAACGCTATTGTAGAAGGCAAAGACGCTCCGGGTGGCATCGTCTTCCGCCACGGTCTGTTTGCCATGCGCATTGCCGCCTTGCTGACGGTTTTCCGGAAATGGGAAGATTATAAATTCGCCAAAGAGTATTGCTGCACGGACGAAGATTTCAATACGGCCATGCTCATCACCCGCACACTTATCGAACATAGTCTGCTGATGAGCACGGCATTGCCTTCTACCGTGCATCCCCCCGTAGCTATGCACAAATATCACCGGCTGACAGGAATAATTCATAATCTGACAAATACATTTACTTTTTCAGCATTTATGCAAGAAGCAGAGAGACATGGACTCTCACTATCCTCTGCCAAGCGTTTGCTGAAAAAAGCAGTAGACTTGGAATTCATTGTAAAACAAGAGGATAACTACAAAAAGAGAAAATAGCCACGTGGTGGGTAGGGTTCATAGTGAACCTTGAACCCAGATGAACCCTAAAATAGAAAAAAAGACGGAGATTTCCGTCTTTTTTTGTAAGGATATACGAGTTACACAAGGGATAACAAAATTATTGCAAGGGCTACTGTTTTTATTGCACAGGGCAAATGCCGCACTATTATGTACTTGCTTTAGGGTTCGCCCAGCGCATCCACAATGAGCCTCACTTGCGCAGGCGTATATTGCTTTGCACAATGTTGCAACCCCGTATTCGCCAGGGCTTCCTTCAATCCAGGCTTCAAGGCAATCCACTGGTTAAGTTTTGCCACAGCAGTCTTAGGTTCAATATCCGGACAGTAGAGTTGTGCCAATTCGCTTTTACCATAGGTGCGGCATACAAATTCATCTTCTTTTTCATTCTTTTCCATACAGTAAGTTTTTATGTTTATATACCATAAAGGTACTAATAATTAATGAATTAGTATTGTTTTTGTAACAGAAATGCAGTACTAAAAGTAAAAATAATTCCGTTTCTAAAAAAGCTGTGTTTTCTCCTTTATACTTGCTTGCGGATAATCACTTGTTATCTCCTGAAAAGCTCCGGTAAGTCGTGATAAGTCCGAAAAACGCCTGTCGGCTGCCCTATCTTTGTTCTATCAAAAACAAGCTTGTTGGAGAACTGACAAATCAAGAATTAAAAATTAAAATGTTATGGGAGTATTTTTCAAGAAAGAGGAGTATGCCGATCCAACCAAAAAGGATGCGGCCAAGATGTTCTATCCCCGTCTGGTGACGCTGGGGCAAAGTGTGGGACTGGATGTACTGACGTACAAAATAAGGAATGTGAGTTCACTTTCCAAAGGTGACATACAGAGTGTGATTACTAACTTTGTAGAGACAATGCGCGAGAGCCTGTATGCCGGGCAATCGGTAAATATCAAAGATTTCGGTGTATTCTCACTCAGCTGTGAGGGTGAAGGTTCTGCCACACGCAAGGAGTGTACGGCAGAAAAAATCAAACGGGTAAACATCAATTTCCGTCCTTCCACCTCAGTCAAGGTAGACCTTGTGACCACCCGTGCCGGAGAGAAAATCGAATTCATCGACCTGCAAGCTTATCTGGAAGCGCAGAAAGAAGCCGGAAACGGATCGGGTGACGATGGTAACGGTGGAAATGGTGGAGACGGTGGACTGGATGAAAATCCGCTGGGATAGGCTCTGAAATCTTCGTTTTTTAGAAATCAAGAATGAAGGAATCACGAGAAATTAAAAGAATCAAAGGTATTAAGGGCTGCGCTGTGGGAAGCGGCGCAGCTATTGTTTTAACTAAATACGAAATGTTATGAAAAAATTGACTTGGGATGCTGTATTAAAGGTTGTAATCGCAGTGGCTTCGGCCATTTTGGGTGCATTGAGCGCTCATGCAATGCCTCTGTAAATGTAGCCTCTATAAATCTGTAAAAACGTAAAATAAGACTTGTTTCTATGAGAAAAATTAATCTGATCGTCATCCACTGCTCCGCCACCCGCTGCGACCGCCCTTATACGGAAGCTGACTTAACCGCCGATCATCTGCGACGTGGCTTCAGTGAGGCCGGATATCATTATTATGTACGCCTGAACGGAGACATCAAAAACCTTCGTCCTGTGGTGAAACCGGGAGCGCATGTGAAAGGCTACAATACTAATTCAATTGGTATTTGCTATGAAGGTGGTTTGGATTGTCACGGGATAGCAAAAGACACACGGACGGAATGGCAAAGGCATTCTCTGCGAGTACTGGTACGAGCCCTGAAAATGGATCATCCAGAGGCACAGATTGTCGGGCATAGGGATTTAAGCCCGGACATCAATGGAAACGGAGAGGTGGAGCCGATGGAGTGGACGAAGGAGTGCCCGTGCTTTGAGGTGAAGAGGGAACGGTGGTAACAAAAAAGAGAGTGTGCCCAAAGCACACTCTCTTTTTCATATAATAAAACAAATGTTTCTTATTCTTCTTGAAGAGAGAAGTTTTTAACTTCCCAAGTAGAAGCACAAGCCGTATCACTCGTATATTTAATGGCAATACGAATGTTCTGACCATTATACTTGCTGAGGTTAGCTTCCATTGTAATGAAGGTAAAGCTATCGGGCCATGTTGCAAATTCCACTTTATCCCAAGTAGCAGTAGTCACATCATTAGTATAATCCGTGGAAACACAGACACTGATATAGTCTTCCGCTTTTGCTCCATACAGATAACCTGCAGCGCCTTCAAATCTCAATACAGGAGACATAGCTTCCTTCAAGTTAATTTCCGTCGGAATAATCAACCAACTTTCAGTAACCTTATTGCCTCCCAAATATCCGGTAGCTTTCCAACCATATTTAGCGTCAAGAATCCAAACATAATCTTTTGTTCCCAAGTCTACATCCTGAATAGTACATCCACCATCCTCACCAATAAAGGTGCTTGAATAGTATACCTTCGCTTCATTCCATACACCTTTCGCTTTGATGAACAACATAGTCTTAGGCATGACATTGGCGGTCTCCGTCCAAGTTGCACCGTCATAAATGAACTCAGTTGCAGATATAGCCTGACTACTGTTACTGTAATAAACCACAGCTACCGTCAAATCTGCCTGAGCATACGGATAAGCATTCTTCAGATAAATCGGCAATGTCTCTCCCGGTTTACCAACATAGGTAGCTCCCATCTTAGCATAATCTTCAGGTTGCAATACCGCTACAGTAACATCCGGAGTGGTGTATTCTTTCCAAGTACTGGATGCTGCATCATATCGATATACAGCAGAAGTGTTGTATTTTGCAACAGCACGCGTAGAGGCGAACATCATAGCAGCAGCTACTTCCACTTCATTTTCAGGAACTTCCTTATACAAATAAACATCAGCATAATAACCAGCCTTAGGTTCGGAAACACTTACGTTTTTAATCTCTACAGTAGGAGCACATGCCGAAGTACTCTTATATACAAAGGCAAGACGTGCTTTCTTTCCAACATAATCTTTCAAATCAATTGCACCGGAATTAACAAAAGTCCAACTCTTGCCTTCCGACCATGCAGCGTTCAGCGTAGCCCAAGTAGCAGACTTAACGTTGTCTACATAATCAGTAGAAATCTTAACTTCAATAAAATCAGCCCGATTATTACCATTCAAATAGTTGATGGCAGCATCGAATGAAAGTGACGGAGCTGTAGCACCGGACAAATCTATTTCTGTAGAAACCAACCAGCTTTCAGTAGGGTTATTCACTCCATTGGCAAAAGCCGCTGCTTTCCAATAACCGTTCTGTGAATCGTATTTCCATGCATAAGTGACGCCTTCCAAATTGATATCCTGGAAAGCAAAGCCACCATCGCTTGCTTTCATTGTTTCATTCAAATAAATGCCGAATGAAGAAGGTGGATATGAACCGAAAGAATAAGAATCATTATATTCATTCAATTTCACTGTTTTCTTCTTCTCAACATTCACAATGGAAGTAGTACCATCTGCATTTTGAGAAAATTTCCAGTCTCCACCGGTTCCAGGAAGAGCTCCCACATTAAAGGTATTATACGTTCCTGACAGATAAATAAACTTTCCATCCGGACGTTGCAAAGAATAGCCTGTTGCAGTAGGAGCAACAGTCAATACATAGTTTGAAACATCACTACTGATTAGACCATCGGCAACAGTCACAGCAGTACCTGCCATATAACCATAGGTCTTTGTTTCATCCTGAAGTCTTCCCAAAGGAATAAGTTTTCCTTCTTTGTCAGGAGCTACAAACACATAATTACCTCCTTCGGCAGCCATTCCCGATACTTTTTGATAAACATTCGGAATTTCGCCACCACCACCGATACTCGGTTCTGTTTCAGAATAAGCATAGTTGACCATGCGCATATCACCGTCAGCAGGATTCTCTACAGCTTGTTTTAAAATGGCAGGAATTTTACTTACCGTAGACGGAGACAAGAATGAAGCAGTAACTGTTTCACCCCATACTGTCTTATAGTCACCAGTAGTGAGCTCATAAGCGGAAATACCGTTGAAATCAGTCAGGTATTCAGGCAATTTTTCAGCATTATTGAAGGCCACCGTCACTTTCGACCCATCGTTCAAATAAGGATAAAGGCTTTCAAGGTAAGCAGGCAGATACCATGATGCTTGTGCGTTCTCCGTAAAATATTTATTCGACCCCATAGCTTCCAAAGCTGCCACAAAGTCTATTCCTTCCGGATCTACCCTATCCGTTGCTAATTTTATATTGCTTTCAAGTCCGGCCACTTTCTTATAGTCACCGTCTGCCAGGCTCAACTCGACGTTCTGCACATCCTTAGGTATGGCAAGCTCATCATAGCCAGGAAAGTTATCTTCGTTATAGTCGCAACTTGCCAAAAACAGCAAAGATGCGCACATGCTAAATATAATATTTTTCTTCATAATCTGTCTTGGTTTAGAAATTGAACTTCAATCTTACAGAATAAGTACGGCCAAAACCGTAAAGTACACGCGTAGCGCTCTCCCAATCGTGAGCACTGCCATCACGAGCATCTGCAATGTATTCCTGATCAAGGACATTGTTTACGTTTCCACTCAATGTAGCACGTACTTTTCCAAAATCAAATGAATAACCTGCACTTATATCGAATGTACTATATGACGGAATTTTCCACGGGCTACCAATGACATAAGGTTCATTTGGCGTTGTAGTATTGGCATTAATATCATAATCAGCAAAGTTGCGTGAAAAGAAGTTCCAATCCACTCCAATGCGCAAACCTGTTATCGGACGTACACCTAAGCCCAAAGCAGCTGTTGTCTGTGCCGAACCACCCACATTAACATTATCCATATCAACCAGATATTTATACTTTTCTGCCTCTGCCATATCTGTCACAACATCTCCACGAGTGTTTTTCAACATCTGGCCTTGTGAGTCAAATAAATATCCGGTAGCTACGCCTTTCCAGCGCCAGTCACCCCAAGAAAACATACCTGTAACATCTAACCAATTCAAAGGCTTTGCAACAAAATCAAATTCCACACCCCAGTGGTCAGCATTTGCGCCGGTCATATTCATCGCCCAACGCAAACCATCGGCTGTCGTGCCACTATCATAAAGAGCTTTATCCATCCAACGGGTATAATAACCATTCAAATTGGCAGTGAAGAAACGGCTACGGTAACCATATCCCAACTCAAACGACATGATTTTCTCGTTCTTTGCATCTGGATTACGGTCATGTGAAGTCTGTGAATTGATGAAAGAAGTATCGAACATCGGCGCACGGTTGATGTAACCTGCATTAACGAAAACGTTATGATTTTCAGTCAAGTTATAGTTGGCACCTCCCTTGATGTTTCCACCCAAATAATTTTTCGTAGAAGACTTTGCATTATCTTTACTATAATACATACGGTCATAACGCCAGTAGCCAGTATTTGAAGCACCACCGGAAACAAAAGCGCTCAACTTATCTTGATTGTATTCCAATTGTGCGAATACCCCTTCATACATAACGAAACCATCATAATCACGACGCAACACATCGCCCACATTCAATTTCTCGTTTATATAACTGGAGTTACCACCCACTGCCGGATTATTTTCCGCTGTAACATTCTTGCGATTATAGGAATCAATAAAATAAGTGCCACCAAAAAGGTCTGTCAGAACATCCTGGTGCAAACCTTTATAATAACGGAAATCAATTCCTCCATAGAAATCAAAATTCTCACCGATCTTAGTGGTATATGTAGAAAGTAATCCATACCAGAGATGGTTGTTCATCATCTTACTCATTACCATTTTAGAACCATTGGTACTTGCGGCATTCATTGTTTCAACAGCATCATAGTCAAAAGTTCCATCCGGACGACGGAATTGCGTGTTTACCAAACCGTTTGTAGACCCATACCATGAGTTAGCGTAGGTACTGTCACCTGTACCTCTATAGCCGTCACCACGACCGATAGATACATAAAGAGCAGTACTTAAACTTGATTTCTGGTCAATCTGCCACAAGTGATTCAAAGAAATCTGTGGTTTGTGATAAGAGTTCTTGGAAGAGTTATAAGATTGTCCGTTGCGATAACCGAAAGTGGAGTTATACTTATAAGGGCTTTCTTCGCCCATATATTGTTTTACACGTTGCCATTCCTTAATAGAAAGACCATTCTGGTTGCTACGTTGATTATGCCACTGAGGAGCACCAAAAGCAGTCAAAGACAACTGATGATTGTCATTGAAACGTTTAGCAATACTAACAAACCAAGTATATCCTTCAAACTCTGTACCTTGTATATAGCCATCACCCCAAGTTTTGGCTCCCAACAAAGAGAATGCCCATCCGTCTTTTGACAAGCCAGAAGAGAGATTAAATAAAATTTTATTATAACCATCATTACCCATAGCATAGGATACAGAACCACCTTTTTTTGCTTCGGTAGTTTTGGTAATAATATTAATAGAACCACCTACTGCCGGAGAAGCAACTTTAGCAGCACCCAAACCACGTTGTATCTGGATACTTCTAGTAACATCAGACAAACCTGACCAGTTCGACCAATATACTTTATTATTCTCCATACCGTTCATCGGCACACCATTAACCATCATAGCCGAATTCTCACTCTTGAAACCTCGGATGTTAACCTTGCTATCTCCAAAACCACCACCGTCTTTAGTAGCGTAAATACCCGGAGTAGACTTTAAGATTTCAGGGAATTCTTGCGTACCCAACTTTTCTTCAATGAAAACCGGATCAATAGTAGATACCGCTACCGGAGTTTTACGGGCAACCGCTATAGAAGAAGTAATTGTAACGTCAGCCAGCATCACAGCATCCGGCTCCATCTTGATAACCCCCAAATCAACAGAAGCACCCTTCTGTGTTATTTTCTTCTTGAGGTCTTTAAAACCTACATACTTGAACACCAATGTTCCACCTTGAGCAACACCTTGCTTAAAATAACCATCAATGTCAGTCACAGTTCCTTGTGAAGTGCCTTCTACCATAACAGCAGCGCCCACTAACGGTTCTCCTGTTTCTGAGTCAACAAGCTGACCTTTCACTGTAGTCTGGGCAAATGCCGCAGCACTGCATATAGACAGCACAGCCACCAACAGGAAATGAATTAGATGTTTTTTCATACTTCTGTTTTTTGTTAATTAAATGTGTTAATTACGAATGTTAATTAAGTATTAAATACTGTTTTAAGACGCAAATATAATTAATAAGATTTAGATTTGTATTACATTTCTGCTACAAAATTTTAGGGTATATAGGAGTTATTGAAACTTTTTATAACAAAAAAGCCCTACAAGTTTTTTGCAGGGCTTTCTATTTGTCATAAAAATATTAGTTATGCTATCAGATTCTTACTGTTATCAGTCATTCATCAGCTTTCTATAACGTACACGGGTAGGTTCTTCTTTCCCTAAACGTTTCTGTTTATTTTCCTCATATTCCGAATAAGAACCTTCGAAATAGAAGACATTGGAATCACCTTCGAATGCAAGTATATGAGTGCAAATACGGTCGAGGAACCAACGGTCGTGACTGATAATTACGGCACATCCTGCAAAGTCTTCAAGACCTTCTTCGAGTGCGCGAAGCGTATTCACGTCGATGTCATTGGTAGGTTCGTCCAGCAACAGCACGTTGCCCTCTTCTTTCAGAGCCATAGCAAGGTGCAGACGGTTCCGTTCACCACCCGAAAGTACACCGCAAAGCTTCTCCTGATCTCCACCGGAGAAGTTGAAACGTGACAAATAGGCACGTGCATTGATATCACGTCCACCCATACGAATCAGTTCCGTACCACCGGAAATAACCTGGTACACGCTCTTGTTCGGGTCGATATCGCTGTGTTGCTGGTCGACATAAGCTACCTTTACGGTCTCTCCTACTTCAAACTCACCTTTATCTACTGTTTCCAGCCCCATGATCAACCGGAACAGTGTTGTTTTACCCGCACCGTTAGGGCCGATTACACCCACAATGCCGTTAGGCGGAAGCATGAAGTTGAGATCATCGAACAGAAGTTTGTCGCCATAAGCTTTTGCCACGTGTTTCGCTTCGATAACCTTATTTCCAAGACGCGGACCATTAGGGATAAAGATTTCAAGTTTCTCTTCTTTCTCCTTGATATCTTCATTCATCAATTTATCGTAAGAATTCAAACGTGCCTTACCTTTCGCCTGACGTGCTTTAGGAGCCATACGCACCCACTCCAACTCACGTTCCAATGTCTTGCGGCGCTTGCTGGCGGTTTTCTCTTCCATTTCCATGCGCTTGGTCTTCTGTTCCAACCAGCTGGAATAGTTACCTTTCCAGGGGATACCTTCGCCACGGTCGAGTTCAAGAATCCAGCCTGCCACATGGTCGAGGAAGTAACGGTCGTGGGTTACGGCAATCACCGTACCCTCGTATTGCTGCAAATGTTGTTCCAACCAATCGATGGATTCAGCGTCAAGGTGGTTGGTAGGTTCGTCCAGCAACAGCACATCGGGCTTCTGCAACAGCAAGCGGCAAAGTGCCACACGGCGACGCTCACCTCCCGAAAGATGGTCTACAGTTGCGTCTTCGGGCGGACAACGGAGGGCATCCATAGCGCGTTCCAGTTTACTGTCGAGATTCCAGGCATCAGTTGCATCGATGATATCCTGAAGTTCTCCCTGACGGACAAAAAGCTTATCCATCTTGTCGGCATCCTCGTAATACTCCGGCAGACCGAATTTCTGGTTAATCTCTTCGTACTCAGCGAGTGCATCCACAATGGGTTGTACACCTTCCATCACAATTTCTTTTACGGTTTTCGTAGGATCCAGGTAAGGTTCCTGAGCCAGATAGCCCACTGAGTAACCCGGTGAAAACACCACTTCGCCCTGATAAGACTTGTCCAACCCGGCGATAATCTTCAGCAAGGTAGATTTACCGGAGCCATTCAGACCGATGATGCCAATCTTTGCACCATAAAAGAACGAAAGGTAGATGTTCTTCAGCACCTGCTTGTTGTTCTGCTGAATGGTCTTGTTCAGCCCTACCATAGAAAAGATAATCTTTTTATCGTCAACTGTTGCCATAAAGTTTTTAAGTGTATTATATTAATAATGTATATGCTATTCCCATTCGATGAATATTGGGCAAAGATAACAAAAAAAGAGATATTCTTTTGCATTTTCAAAAATTGTCTCTATCTTTGCGCCCGCTTAACAGCAATAAAGGATTGATTCAGTAGCTCAGCAGGTAGAGCACAACACTTTTAATGTTGGGGTCCTGGGTTCGAGCCCCAGCTGGATCACAGAAAAGAAAAAAGCCTCTGCAAGTCAGAGGCTTTTTTCTTTTTGACAACAATTTCAATCTCCACGAAAATAACAGATGCCTTTAATTTAATCCATATCCAACCAAGGAAATCATTTCGACTGGTAAAACTCGAATTTTACCATCCTTACCAAGCCTATTGCACCTTCGAAATAAAATCAGTCGTGTTGTCGGCAAAAAGTTAAATAAAGACAATCGCTCACTTTTTCCAAAAGATTTCGTACATTTGCAGCGTCTGACATTAGTGTCAGACTAATATATCTGATTTTATTATTTATATACCAAATCAGCAGAATTCTATTATGGATATTTACAAAGTCGGCCTGGATATCGGCTCTACTACCGCTAAAATAATAGTGCTGGATAAGAGTGAGAGAAATGTCCTTTTCTACAAATATGAAAGGCATCAGGCAAAAGTTCAGGAATGCCTACTGGCATTTTTCCACCAGCTGAAAGAACAGATGGGCGATGTTACTTTATCAATCAATATCACCGGTTCAGTAGGCATGGGAATCGCAGAGAAATACTCTCTGCCTTTCGTGCAGGAAGTGGTAGCGGCAGCCCAATATATTCGGCAGAATCATCCCGGAATATCTTCCATGATCGACATCGGAGGAGAAGATGCCAAAGTCGTCTTCTTCCAGAATAATCAAGCCACCGATTTACGGATGAACGGAAACTGTGCCGGAGGAACAGGGGCATTTATCGATCAGATGGCCATATTATTGGGAGTATCGATGGATGAACTGAACGGACTGGCTCTCCGGGCAACACGAGTGCATCCGATAGCTTCCCGATGTGGTGTATTCTGTAAGACGGATATTCAGAATCTGATAGCCAAGAATATACCGAAAGAAGATATCGCGGCTTCCATTTTCCATGCTGTAACGGTGCAAACCATCGTTACACTTGCGCATGGATGTGATATTGTTGCTCCGATATTACTTTGTGGAGGACCGTTGACATTTATTCCGGCACTCAGGAAATCATTCGCCAACTATTTGCAGTTATCAGAGGAGAACGATTTTCTGCTGCCGGAGAAAAGTAATCTTATTCCAGCCTGGGGAGCAGCACTGGCAGAGAACTCCCGGAAAATGAAAATAACTGAGCTAACCGGACTTCTGGAAAATCTATCAGAAAAAGCATACCAGCCACAAAACAGCCTTCCACCTTTTTTCAAGGATGAAACGGAATATCTGCAATGGAAGGACAGGTTGGCACAATATGATGTGCAGCGGACGGAATTAACATCCGGAATACAACAGGCTACCATAGGAATAGATTCCGGCTCTACCACCACCAAAATAGTAGTGCTTGATGAAAATAACCGTATCCTGTACTCCTACTATCACGACAACAAAGGAAATCCGATAAAAGCCGTGGAAGAGGGATTGCAGAAACTGCATAAAGAATGTCAGGAAAAAGGGACAATCCTGCAAATCAAAGGAGGATGCTCCACCGGATACGGAGAGGATCTGATAAAAGCTGCTTTCCAGATGGATGCCGGTATTATTGAAACCATAGCCCATTACATGGCTGCCAAACATATAAATAAGGATGTATCTTTCATCCTGGACATCGGCGGACAGGATATGAAAGCCATTTTCACAAATGGCGGAATTATCAACCGGATTGAAATAAACGAGGCTTGCTCATCCGGATGCGGTTCTTTTATCAGCACCTTTGCACAGTCACTGGACTACAAAGTGGAGGACTTCGCCAAAGCGGCTTGTTTCTCAAAAGCTCCGTGTGATCTGGGAACACGCTGCACCGTTTTCATGAATTCCAAAGTGAAACAAGTGCTCCGTGAAGGGGCATCCGTGGCGGATATAGCGGCCGGTCTTTCTTACTCTGTTGTAAAGAACTGCCTGTACAAAGTGCTTCAACTTAAAAAGCCGGATGAACTTGGAAAACATATCGTGGTGCAAGGTGGAACCATGCGCAATGATGCCATCGTACGAGGTCTGGAGAAGCTGACAGGAAAAGAAGTATTCCGTAGCGATTGTCCCGAATTAATGGGTGCTCTGGGCTGTGCACTTTATGCAAAGCAACTTAAGACGGCCAAAGTTACAAATCTGGAAGATATGATGCATCAGGCCCAATTCACTTCCCGACAGGTTCAGTGCAACGGATGTGAAAACCAATGTGCCATCACCCGGTACACCTTCGGCAGTGGAGAACATTATTTCTCCGGTAATAAATGCGAAAAGGTGTTTACCAATAAAGGGAATGTTTCGGAGAAAGGCGTAAATGCTTATGAAAAGAAAATCGAACTTCTGTTTGACCGGCAAGTAAATATAGCCGCTCCACTACTGACCATAGGTATTCCCCGCTGCCTGAATATGTATGAAGAATATCCCTTCTGGCATTCTTTGTTCACAGAGTGCGGCATCCGGGTATGCCTGTCGGATGCTTCGACGTTCAATAAATATGAGAAGGCGGCCAATATGGTAATGTCCGACAATATCTGTTTCCCTGCAAAACTGGTGCACAGCCATATCCAAAACCTTATCGAATACAAAGTAGACCGGATATTTATGCCGTTTGTCATATTCGAAGAAATCGATAAGCAACAACAGAACAGTTACAACTGCCCCATTGTGTCCGGATATTCACAGGTTATCAAGAATGTCCAGACAGATAACTTACCGATTGACCATCCGGCCATCACTTTCAAGGATACAGGATTACTGTATAAGCAATGCCGTGACTACCTAAGCACACTGGGCGTACAAGAGCAGGTGGTAAAGAAAGCATTCGACCATGCACTGAAAGCACAAGACGCTTTTGAAAAAGAGCTTATCGCCTATAACCGGCAAATAGTTGAAGAAGGAAATAAAAAGCAGAAGCTGATTATTCTCCTTGCCGGACGTCCATATCATTCGGACCCGTTGGTACAACATAAGATTTCGAATATGATCAGCGCTATGGGCGTTTATATAATTACAGATGATATCGTCCGTCATCAGGATATTCCACTGAAAGAGGTGAATTTTCTGGCTCAATGGGCATTTACCAACCGTATTTTGAAATCAGCCAAATGGGCAGCGCAGCAGGGAAATCACGTGCAATATATGCAGCTGACTTCTTTCGGATGTGGACCGGATGCCTTTCTGATAGACGAAATACGCACTTTACTGAAGCAGTACAATAAAAATCTTACTTTATTGAAGATAGACGACGTTAGTAACACCGGTTCCATCAAACTGCGTGTACGTTCGCTGGTAGAGAGTCTGCACATCAGTTTGCAACAAGCTGAAGAAAGACAGGTACAGAAACCTTTATCCCTCCCTCTTTTCACCAAAAAGGACAGAAAGAAGAAGATTATCGCCCCATTCTTCACCCCTTTTATATCACCACTTATTCCTTCCATTTTTAAAGTGGCAGGATATGAAATGGAGACTCTGCCCATAAGCGATGAATGTTCGTGCGACTGGGGTTTGAAGTATTCCAACAATGAAGTTTGCTATCCGGCTACACTGATTGTGGGTGACATCGTGAAAGCTTTTAAGGAAGGACGATATGACCCGGACAACACCTGTGTAGCCATTACGCAGACGGGAGGGCAATGCCGTGCCAGCAACTACATCTCTTTAATAAAAAAAGCATTGATAGAAAACGGATACACTCATACTCCCATTCTGTCAATAGCATTCGGCAGCGGAATAGATAATCAGCAACCGGGCTTCAAAGTAAATTGGCTGAAAGTATTGCCAATAGCGCTTGCCGCTGTTCTATACAGCGACTGCATAGCTAAATTCTATTACGCCGCCGTTGTTCGTGAGAAAAAGCCGGGACAGGCAGCTAAATTAAAAGATATGTACCTGGAAGCGGCAAAGCCTCTTATCCTGAAAAACAGACCGGAAGATTTGCTCAGTTATTTATCTCTGGCAGTTGACGAATTCAATCAGATCTGTCAGCAAAAATCATGCCCTAAGGTGGGTGTGGTAGGAGAAATCTTCCTAAAGTTCAATCCTTTTGCACAAAAAGATATCACCACATGGCTCATAGACAGAGGTATAGAGGTGGTTCCTCCATTGATGACAGACTTTTTCATGCAAAGCTTCGTCAATATGAAAGTAAACCAAGATAGTCATATAAAAAAGAAATATATTCCTGATTTCGCTATCGACTGGCTTTATGGAAAAGTTCAGAAACAAATTGATAAAATCAACAAGATAGGAAAAGCCTTCCTGTACTTTCAACCCTTTGAAAATATTTACAAGAAAGCAGAAAAAGCCAAACAGGTTATATCGCTGAACACGCAGTTCGGTGAAGGCTGGCTAATCGCCGGAGAGATGTCGTCTTTTGCCAGTCAGGGTATTAATCATGTCATCAGTTTGCAACCATTCGGGTGTATAGCTAACCATATTGTGGAAAAGGGAATAGAAAAACGTATAAAGTCTGTCTACCCTCAGATAAATATATTATCTTTAGATTTTGACAGTAGCGTCAGCGATGTAAATATCACCAATCGCCTGTTACTTTTTGTTGATAACATAAAATAAATAAGACCATGGGAGCTACAGAAAACAATGAGTTGGAATATCAAATAATTGAAACAGCGAAACAGCTTTTTATAGAAAAAGGCTTCGTTGAAACCAACATGAGTGATATTGCCGCAAAAGTAGGAATAAACCGTCCTACCCTACACTACTATTTCAGGACAAAAGACAGAATGTTTCAAGCTGTATTCGGTTCGATAGTGATGTCGCTATTACCGAAAGTACAGGAAATAATACAGCAGGAACTGCCGTTCATAGATCGTGTAAGTCTTATATTGGATAAGTATATAACACTCTTCACCGAAAACCCTGACATGCCAAAGTTTATATGCGGGGAAATACAGCGCGATGTCAACCACCTGCTTGATGCAGCTAAGGAAATGCAGTTTGAAGAAACGTTCCTGATTATAAAGGAACGACTGCTCATGGAAATGGAAGCAGGCAGACTAAAGAAAGTACCCATACATACAGTATTCATAACTTTCTATGGTTTGCTTACTTTTCCTTTGATTACAAAAAATTTGATCACCAGCATATTCCTGAAAGATACTACCGATTTTTCGGTTTTTATGCTGGAGTGGAAGCAATATATTCTTTTTCACTTGATGAATTTGCTGGGTATTGAGAAGGAAAATTGATTGTTACTCATATACATAACCGATAAAAAAGTATAGTATGAAAACGATTCGAATTATTTTCTCCTTATTGCTGATAACTGCAATGAGTATGCCTACTCTTTCGGCACAAACTAAGAAAGAGAAAAAAGAACTGAAGAAGCAGGCCGTTGAAAAACTGGTCACATCCGGGAAGTATAAAATAAATGTAAACAGAGCTCTTCCTGCACGAGGACGGTCTGTTACACTAACTTCACCGTACTCTGTGGAAATAAGAAATGATTCCGTTATATCTTATCTGCCTTACTATGGACGTGCTTACTCTATTCCTTATGGCGGTGGAGAAGGGCTAAACTTCAAAGCTCCACTCACCGACTATAAGTTGGAGTGGGGCAAGAAGGAAACAGCCAAGATAAAGTTCTCTGCACGAAGTGAGGAGGATAAGTTCGATTTCAGTATAGACGTTTTCAGTAACGGATCATCTACGATATTCGTGAATATGCAGAACCGTCAGTCCATCAGTTTCCAGGGAGAACTGGATATGCCGGAAAAAATCAACCAATGATTACCTTTGTACATGATATCTTTTTAAATTTATGTATAAAGAATACCAACCCTGCGCACTACTCTCTCCCTATATAGACAAGTATTGGGAATTCAAAGGGAATCCGGAGTACGGAATGCGTATCAACATACTTCCTGATGGATGTACAGACTTTATCTTCACCCTTGGGGAAGCAACACAAGCGGTAAATAGCAGTCTGACCATGAAGCCTTATCGTGCTTATTTTATAGGTCCGATGAATAGCTATTCGGAATTGGTAGCGTATGCGGAAACGGTTCACATGTTAGGAGTTCGCTTCCTACCTTGTGGACTATCCCGTTTTATCCGTCTGCCACTGCACGAACTGACTAACCTGAGAATCAGTGCAGACGAGGTAACCTGCTTTTTTGATACTTCTTTTGCAGAAAGGCTATGCGAAGAAGACTGTTTAGAAAATAGGATAAAGATCATAGAAGAATTATTTATCAAATCTCTTTATAAACACGACTTGCCGACAGATCCGCAGATTGTATTTGCAATAAAACAGATTAACCGGCATCAGGGAAAACTGCCCGTGCAGTCATTAATGGAGGATATTTGTCTGTGCCAGCGACAATTTGAACGCAAATTCAAGATGAACACAGGTTATACCCCGAAAATATACAGCAGAATCATGAAATTCAAGAACGCGGTGGATTTATTAAGGGGCACTACCAGTGACAATCTGCTCTCTACTGCTATCCATGCAGGCTATTATGACGTGCCGCACCTCTCAAGAGAAATTAAAAGGTTATCCGGCAATACTCCCTACTCTTTCCTTTCTATTCCTCTGACAGAAGAAGATGTCACACTGACTTATGTAGAAGCATAAATGTCGTTTTTGTACAATGCAGGAATATCTCCGACTACCTATATTTGCACCATTCAATTAACAAAACAAATTCTGCATTATGGAAACAATGAGAGAAAAAGCCGCACAAATGTTGCGCGAAAGTGAAGTAGTCGTTCTGACCTCAGTAAATAAAGAAGGATATCCACGCCCCGTACCTATGAGTATGGTTAAGTCCGAAGACATTTCAACAGTATGGATGTCAACCGGAAGCGACTCCGTGAAGACCGAGGATTTTCGCAAGAATCCGAAAGGCGGACTATGCTTCTATGCACAGGGAAACAGTGTTTGCATGACAGGTGATGTGGAAGTAATCACAGACCAAAATGTAAAACAAGAGCTTTGGCAAGACTGGTTCATCAATCATTTTCCCGGCGGACCGACCGATCCCAACTATGTAATACTGAAATTTACAGCAAACCACGCCACTTACTGGATTGACGGAAAGTTCATCCACAAGAAAGTTTAATGGAACCCTGTCGAAGGAATTCAACTCAATAGACAGAAAAGCGACCGGCAGCGTGGTTATTAACAAATAATCCGTAAATTTGCAGCCCGAAATTTAGAGACTGTAAAGAATGCAAGGAACAAAGAATCTGACTAAAGGTCCCATTAACCGCCAACTATTCAATCTGGCGATGCCTATTATGGCTACCTCGTTCATCCAGATGGCATACAGCCTGACGGACATGGCATGGGTAGGCCGTATAGGTAGTGAAGCTGTTGCCGCCGTTGGTGCAGTGGGAATATTGACGTGGATGTCCGGTTCCATAGCCTTGCTAAATAAAGTAGGTTCGGAAGTCAGCGTAGGACAATCCATAGGTGCGCGCAACGAACAGGATGCCCGGCAGTTTGCTTCGCACAACATCAGTATTGCCTTGCTCATCTCCATCTGCTGGGCTGCTTTGCTATTCTTGTTTGCCAATCCCATCCTGCGTATATTCGAACTGAAAGAGCATATCACGGAAAATGCCGTGACTTACTTGCGTATTGTCTCAACAGGACTACCGTTCGTGTTTCTGTCCGCAGCCTTCACCGGAATATACAATGCGGCAGGACGAAGCAAAACACCCTTCTATATCAGCGGCACAGGATTGATTATGAATATCATACTCGATCCGCTTTTCATCTTCGGTTTCGGCTGGGGAACGGTAGGTGCAGCACTTGCCACATGGCTGGCCGAGGCTACGGTATTCGGTATATTCATCTATAAGCTACGCTATAAGGACGATCTGTTAGGTGGATTTCCCTTCCTGACACGTCTCAAAAAGAAATATACCCGGCGTATATTCAAGTTGGGACTTCCGGTTGCCACACTGAATACTTTGTTCGCTTTTGTCAATATGTTCCTTTCACGTACAGCTTCGGAACAAGGTGGACACATTGGTCTTATGGCCTTTACCACCGGAGGACAAATAGAAGCCATCACCTGGAATACTTCACAAGGCTTCTCTACCGGACTAAGCACTTTCATTGCACAAAACTATGCCGCCGGAGAGAAGTCGAGGGTAAAGAAAGCCTGGTACACTACATTATGGATGACGTCCATATTCGGCACACTATGTTCGCTGCTGTTTATCTTTTTCGGAAGCGAGGTATTCTCTATCTTCGTACCCGAACCGGAAGCATTTCGCGTAGGTGGTGACTTCCTGCGCATAGACGGTTATTCACAACTCTTCATGATGCTGGAAATCACCATGCAAGGGGTCTTCTACGGATTAGGAAGAACGATTCCTCCTGCCGTCATCAGTATATCATGCAACTATATGCGTATTCCCGTAGCACTGTTCCTGGTACACATGGGAATGGGCGTAGACGCCATATGGTGGGCTGTAAGTGCAACAACTATTGCCAAAGGAATTATCCTTACCGCGTGGTTTATATTGATAAAGAGAAAAATACTCTAAAAATGCAGAACAAAAGACCTAAACATAATTACAATAGAATTGTTATATAACTAACTTTGCATTACAAACATAGTAACATTTTAAAAGAATTAAGTATGAAAAAGATTAAGATTAGTGTACTGCTATTGAGCGGTGCCATATTATTAGGAAGTTGCAGCACAATGAATAACACTGCCAAAGGTGGTGTGATAGGTGGTGGATCGGGCGCTGCTGCCGGTGCCATTATCGGTGGATTGATTGGTAAAGGTAAGGGTGCGGCTATTGGTGCAGCAGTAGGTGCAGCAGTAGGTACGGGTGCAGGTGTTGCCATCGGTCATAAGATGGATAAGAAGGCTGCCGAAGCTGCTAAGATTGAAGGCGCACAGGTAGAGAAAGTAACAGATACCAATGGCCTTGCCGCTGTAAAGGTTACTTTTGAATCAGGTATCCTGTTTGGCTTCAATTCATCTACATTGAGCAATACTTCCAAGTCTTCTCTGCGTGAACTGGCCCAGATATTGAAAGAAGACCCTACAACAGATATTGCAATCGTAGGCCATACGGATAAAGTAGGTACATATGAAGCTAACATGAAGGTTTCAAAAGACCGTGCATATACCGTAGAGAATTATCTGCAAGATTGCGGTGTGTCTCCTTCACAGTTCAAGAAGGTGGAAGGCGTAGGCTACAATCAGTATGACGACAGCATGTCAGCCAGCCAGAATCGCCGCGTAGATATTTATATGTACGCCAGCGAGCAGATGATTAAGAATGCAGAAGCAGGCAAGTAAGTTACGAGCTACAAAAGGCTACGAGCTACAGGTTATTGCGCTATCAGTCCGAAAGGCACTTGTAGCTTGTAGCTTGTAACTCGTAGCTTTTTAACATTAAAAACCACGACAATGAGTATAAAGAAAGTCTTGCGGATAGTCCGCAACCTGATACTCTTTTTCTTCATTTCCACTATTCTGGCAGTGGTGCTGTATCGCTTTATCCCTGTTTACACCACTCCCCTCATGGTAATCCGCAGTACCCAGCAACTCTTCAAAGGCGAAAAGCCGGTATGGCATCATACTTGGGTTTCTTTCGATAAGATCTCCCCTCACTTGCCGATGGCAGTTATCGCTTCGGAAGATAATCGCTTTGCCACCCACAACGGCTTCGATTTCGAAGAGATAAAAAAAGCCATGAAAGAGAATGAAACCCGCAAACGGAAACGGGGTGCCAGTACTATTAGCCAACAGACCGCAAAGAATGTATTCCTTTGGCCGCAATCCTCATGGGTACGAAAGGGATTCGAAGTTTATTTCACCTGGTTGATAGAGCTATGCTGGTCGAAAGAACGGATTATGGAAGTCTATCTCAACTCCATCGAAATGGGACAAGGTATTTATGGAGCAGAAGCTGCCGCCAAATATAAGTTCCATACCACTGCCGCCAAACTGACTGCAGGACAATGTGCATTGATAGCGGCAACACTCCCCAATCCGATACGTTTTGATTCAGCGCATCCGTCAGCTTACATTCTGCGGAGACAGTCGCAAATCCTTAGATTGATGAAATTGGTTCCCAAATTCCCTCCGGTAGAAAAGAAAGAAGTCAAGAAGCAGAAGACTGAGAAGAGGAAAAAGAAATAATCTGTGTATATTTGTATGCTTAATATGGTAAGGAATGAAAAAAATCTTGTCGCTATTCTTGATTTGTATCATCTGTTGCGGGGTGCATGCCCAGCGTACGGAGGTTTATAATCAGCATATACATACGGTGCAGGTCATTGCCAACAATGATTATATGTCGCCTGCCGTCATCCGGCTAGGAGAGAATGAAACTGTAGAAATATCTTTCGACCACCTGACTCACGATTACCACCGCTACCAGTACATCCTCACGCACTGCAATGCGGACTGGACACCTTCGGATCTTTCCGAAACAGAATATCTGGATGGTTTCAATGACAATCCGATAGAAGATCATGATATTTCCGTCAATACTACCCTGCCCTACACGCATTACCGTCTGACACTTCCTAACGACCAGGTACAACTGAAACTTTCGGGTAACTACCGTCTGACTGTTTATGACGATGCGGATGGAAAGGATAAGCCGGCTTTCACTACCTGTTTCCGGGTATTGCAAAAGGAGGTGAACGTATCGGCACAAGTCAGCAGTGACACTGAGATAGACCGGAATAAGACGCACCAGCAGGTGAGTTTTAGCATTCAGTATAAAGGATATCCTATCCGCAATCCGCAGAATGAAGTCAAAGTACACGTTTTACAGGATAATCGTACGGATAACTGGGTAACAAATCTGCATCCTTCCTATATTGGTCCCGATCAGCTACGTTACGAACATAACCGGGCCTTGATATTTCCTGCGGGAAACGAATACCGGCGTTTTGAAATGGTGAGCACCCGCTATGCCTCGCAAGGTGTGGAGAGTATTCGTTATCATGCTCCTTACTATCATGTCACACTCCGCCCGGACGAGCCTCGCTTACTAAACTACAGTTACGATCAGGATCAGAACGGACGCTTCGTAATACGATATGACGAGGCAGTAGATAATGCTACGGAAGCAGATTACTTCTTCGTTCATTTCTCTCTGCTATGGGAGAACCCGCTAACTGAAGGGAACTTCTATCTGCAAGGAGCTTTTACTTATGATAATTTTAATGAAGAGAGTCGGTTGAAGTATAATGCAGAAACGAATGCTTATGAATGCACGCAATTGCTGAAACAGGGAGCGTATAATTATCAATACTTATATGTCGCTCCCGGTACCACCGCAGGAAGTACCACACAGGCAGAAGGGAATTTCTATGAGACAGAGAATGAATATCTGATCCTTGTTTACCACCGGGCCTTCGGAGAAAGGTACGACAGACTGATCGGGATGCAACAGGTGAAATAGTTACGAGTTACGAGCTACAAGCTACGAGTGTTTTTCAGCGTAACAGCGCAGCTACTCGTAGCTTGTAGCTTGTAGCTCGTAACTATCTAATATGCGTGTCCTCCATCTTTCATTTCCTTTTCACTAATCTTATGTATATCAATACTTCTCCAAGCATAGAAGATATACGCAAGAACAAACGGAACCAGGAAGGAAACATAGAACATTACCCTCAGCGTAAACTGGCTGGAGCAACTGTTTGCCAACGTCAGTGAACTCTGTAAATCATTGGTAGAAGGATAATAAGCCGTATTATTATATCCTGCAACCAGCAACAATGCAAATACCGCCAGCACCGTACCTATGCCCGTAAACCAGATACCTTTATCAAACTTTGTCTTCAACAAACTCTTTCCTATACCGAACAGCACCAGCACCACTCCTATCAGAAACAGCACCAATACCAGCGGCATTTCGATAAAGTTCGTCAGATACTTATACGGTTCCATAAAGACTTCACCCGTCTCCGGATTCACCGCATATCCATCTGCCAACAGCGTGCGGATAACAAACGACAGGAAGAACACCAGGAACAGCACGGAATTACCTATCAACGAACGCCGGCTACGCGCCACCAGATCCTTATCATCAATATTATTAATAAAGTAAAGAGCTCCCAGAATACGAGCCAGAAAGAACACTGCCAACCCAAGCACTACATTCCATGGATTAGTCAACGCATCCAGACCATGCCAACCATTTGCCCAATGACTGATAACCGGCATCACCGTATTCGTCATATTCCCCTTATCGATATAAAACTCCGAACCGGTAAAAAACGTAGCCACCGCACCGCCCAGCAGTACCGGACCTACTACTCCATTAATCACCAGGAATGTACGGTATGTATTCTTTCCCAGCAGATTTCCCGCCTTGCTCTGGAACTCATAGCTGACAGCCTGCAACACAAAGCTGAACAGAATAATCATCCAAAGCCAGTACGCACCACCAAAACTTGTACTATAAAACAATGGGAAAGATGCAAAGAACGCACCACCAAACGTTACCAGCGTAGTGAACGTAAACTCCCACTTCCGCCCGGTAGAGTTAATCATCATTTTCCTGTGCTCTTCCGTCTTGCCCAGGCAGAAAATAAGCGAATTACCACCCTGCACAAACAGCAGGAATACAAGAAGGGCTCCCAGCAATGATACCACGAACCACCAATATTGTTGTAGAAAAACGTAGGTCATAAGATTTACGATTTATAATTTATGATTTATAATTTATGGGGGATGATTTATGATTTATAGAGAATAGAATATGATTTATACCACGCCATAATTCCGCATGGCATAAATCTTAAATCATAAATCTTATAAATCTTCTCCTTCCGGTCCTTTCTTTATCGCTTTCAGCAAGATACCGATTTCGGCTATCAGCATGACGGTAAACAATACCAGGAAGATGAAGAATGTTGTCTGCACGGAGCCGACATCCAACTTTGAGATAGCTGCATTTACAGGCAGCATATCCTGTATGGCCCATGGCTGACGCCCACATTCGGCAACCACCCATCCGGCTTGTCCGGCCAGATAACCCAATGGAATAGTCAGCAGAGCTACCCAGTGCATCCATTTCATTTTTGACAAATCCCGCTTGTATGCCAAGAACAATACAACTATAAAGAATAGTATAAAGTATCCGCCCAACATCACCATCACACGAAATGCATAGAATGTCAGTGGCACATTAGGAACCAGGTCATTTACATCCTTAATATATCCATAACCAAAATAAGCTACATTTTCCTTCAACACCTTGGCAGCTTCCACAGCTTCGGCATCGTTATCCGCAGCCTGTGCGGCACGATAAGCTGCCAGCGCACCAATCGCTGTTTTCCCGCGTTCTATCTTCTCCTCGGCAGAAAGTGCCTGCGTTCCATCTTTCAACTGATAACCACCCTCAATAAGGTCCGTGATACCGGGCACGAATCCATCCAACTTCCTTTCCGCCAGCAATGAAAGCATCTTTGGTATCTCTATTCTGAACAGGAAAGGATCCTGTCCGTCATTATAAGTCTTTTTTTCAGGATTCAGCATACCGATGGCAACCAATCCGGCCCCCTGCTGCCCCTCATAATATCCTTCCATGGCAGCCAGCTTCATCGGCTGCGTCTGTGCCACCTGATAGCCCGAACCGTCTCCCGTCCATGCAGAGAGCAGAGCCGAAACCAAACCTACCCAGGCAGCTATCTTTATGCTGGACAATGCGAACTTCTTATTCCGCTTCTTCAGCAGAAACCAGCACGCTACACCTACCACAAACACGGCACCCAGCACCCAGCCGGACAACACCGTATGGAAAAACTTATTCACCGCCGTAGGCGACAAAGCCACTGCCCAAAAATCCACCATCTCATTTCTCACAGTATCCGGATTGAACTCCATCCCCACCGGATTTTGCATCCATGCATTTGCCACAAGTATCCACCAGGCTGAAATCGTAGCACCAAGTCCCGTCAGCCAGGTAGATGCCAGGTGGAACTTCTTGCTCACCTTATCCCAGCCAAAGAACATGACCGCAATGAAAGTAGCCTCCATAAAGAAGGCCAGAATGCCTTCGATAGCAAGCGGCGCCCCGAAGATATCGCCCACAAACCAGCTGTAATTGCTCCAGTTGGTTCCGAACTCAAACTCCAGAATCAGTCCCGTCGCCACGCCTATGGCAAAGTTGATACCGAATAGTTTCATCCAAAACTTGGCGGTGCGTTTCCAAAACTCATCACCCGTACGATAATACATAGTCTCCATGATACCCATGATGACTGCCAGCCCTAGCGTGAGCGGCACAAAAATCCAATGATAAATAGCGGTCAGTGCAAATTGTGCCCTCGACCAGTCAATCAGAGAAGTGTCGATGTGTTCAAGCATAAGAAATCGAGTTATAGTTATTAATTGTTAGTTGCTTTACTCAGAAGTTAAAGGAGTTATTGCTTTACTCAAGGCGGATCACCAATAGCACGATGGATGAGTTCCCTGCCCACATACTCTTCTTTATCTCCGCCTACGGCCGGCGTATTCAGATAATTGGGAAAGAAGAAAAGGCGCAATATGAAGAACATGATGAAGAGTTTCACCAGAATAATGAACCATAAAGTTCTCCCAAGTGTCATACCTCGGAAACCATCGACGTAAAAACGCCAGATTTTCAGGACTGTATTCTTCATAATAGAAAATTTATAATCATTACAAATATAAAACTTTTATATATTAAATAACAAATAAAAGGGCAAAAAGTTAGTCATCGACACAAAAAAGCATTCCGACGACGAAAAATTCAGAACTGTCTATCTCTTTTGCGGGGCATTTTCCGACACCGTATCTTCGCAAGCGTTAAACAATATAGCATAACGAAGATATGAGAAACGTAAGAAGATTGACAGTGATAACACTCTGCGTAGCAAGCGCCTGTGTCGGCAGCACGACACTGCGGGCACAGGACGCCGCTCCCATTGCATCGCAAGAGTTAACGGCATCCGATGCCGCTCCCAAAGCTGACACTGCACTTCCCGCTCAGTGGGATTTGCAGACTTGCATCGACTATGCCTTGCAACACAACATCACCCTGAAGCGTAACCGTATCAGTGCGGAAAGCGCAGAAGTAGATGTAAAAACAGCCAAGGCTGCTCTTTTTCCCAGCCTCTCGGCAAGTATCAGCCAGCGCATTGTGAACCGCCCGAACAGTGAAAGCGGTACCATCATCAGTGGCGACAACATCACCAGCAGTAGCAGTAAGACCTCGTACAACGGCAGTTATGGCATTGATGCCAACTGGACCCTTTACAACGGTAGCAAACGTCTGAACACCATCAAGCAACAGCAACTGAACAATCGCATCGCCGAGCTCAACGTTGCCGAGAGTGAAAATTCCATTGAGGAAAGCATTGCACAGATATACGTGCAGATACTCTATGCTGCCGAAGCTGTGAAAGTAAACGAAAATACACTTGCCGTCAGCCAGGCCGAACGTGACCGCGGACAGCAATTGTTGGAAGCCGGAAGCATCGCCAAGAGCGACCTTGCGCAACTGGATGCACAGGTCAGCACAGATAAATATCAGTTAGTGACGGCACAAGCCACCCTTCAGGATTACAAACTACAACTGAAACAACTACTTGAACTGGATGGTGAAAAGGAAATGAACCTCTATCTGCCCTCCCTGGGAGATGAGAATGTATTGATACCCCTACCCACCAAGACGGATGTGTATCAAGCCGCCCTCACTTTCCGCCCGGAGATAGAGTCGGGCAAACTGAATGTTAAGGCATCCGACCTTGACATCAGCATCGCTAAAGCGGGATATATTCCGACATTAAGCCTCAGCGCAGGTATCGGTACAACGAATGCCAATGGCAACGATTTTTCCTTCTCCGAACAGGTAAAGAATAATTGGAACAACTCACTGGGACTGACCGTAAGCATCCCCATCTTCACCAACCGTCAGACCAAGAGTGCCGTGCAAAAGGCCCGTCTGCAAAAGCAGACCAGTGAACTGGACTTGCAGGATCAGCAGAAAACTTTATACAAGACCATAGAAAGCCTCTGGCTGGATGCCAACAGTGCACAGCAGCAATATGTTGCCGCTGCCGAGAAACTGCGCAGTACGCAGACCAGTTACGATCTGATTCAGGAACAATTCAACCTGGGCATGAAGAATACCGTGGAACTGCTGACTGAGAAGAATAATCTGCTCAACGCACAGCAGGAAACACTGCAAGCCAAGTACATGGCAATACTGAATGCACAGTTGCTCCGCTTCTACCAGGGCGAAGGTATACAGTTGTAACCGCATGACGTAAACAAGCCTGTATGTCAGCATAATTCAGATATATAATATATCATTCAACGAGATAAGAAATAAACGAGATAAGAAATATAAGGTATGAGTAAAAAGAAAATTATCAGCTTAGCGGTCGGAGTCATTATTGTAGCCGGCATAGCTATTTGGGCATTTGGCGGACAAGCCAAAAAGCGGAAAGTGGTATATGAGACGGCCACCGTAGACCGCGCCAACATCTCCAATTCCGTGACGGCCACAGGCACTATCGAACCGGTGACCGAAGTGGAAGTAGGTACACAGGTCAGCGGTATCATCGATAGATTGTACGCAGACTATAACTCAGTAGTAACCAAGGGGCAGCTCATTGCCGAAATGGACAAAGTAACCCTGCAAAGCGAATTAGCATCACAAAAGGCTACTTACGACGGTGCCAAAGCCGAATATGAATATCAACAGAAAAATTACGAGCGTAACAAAGGATTGCATGAGAAACAACTCATCAGTGATACGGATTACGAGCAAAGTCTTTATAACTACCAGAAAGCAAAGAGCGCCTTCGACAGCAGTAAAGCCTCTCTGGCCAAAGCAGAGCGTAATCTGTCCTATGCAACCATCACCTCTCCTATCGACGGCGTTGTTATCAGCCGCGACGTGGAAGAAGGACAGACAGTAGCTTCCGGTTTTGAAACCCCGACCCTCTTCACCATCGCTGCCGACCTGACACAGATGCAGGTAGTAGCTGACGTGGATGAAGCCGATATAGGCGATGTGGAAGAAGGACAGCGTGTAAGTTTCACGGTAGACGCTTATCCGAATGATGTGTTCGAAGGAAAAGTGACACAGATTCGCCTGGGAGCCACAAGCAGTTCAAGCAGTACCACTACCACCACTACGGTAGTTACGTATGAAGTAGTCATTTCCGCCCACAATCCGGACTTGAAACTGAAACCGAGGCTGACGGCAAACATCACTATCTACACTCTGGATAAACAAGGAGTACTGAGCGTTCCGGCAAAAGCGCTGCGCTTTACGCCTGCCGTTCCACTGGTAGGATCGAATGCAGTGGTTAAAGATTGCGAAGGTGAACACAAAGTCTGGACTCGTGAAGGTGACACATTCACTGCACATCCGGTCAGCATAGGTATCTCTAACGGAATTGTCACCGAAATTACAGGCGGTATCAACGAAGGCACACAAATAGTATCCGATGCGGTGATTAGCACAGGTGCCGAAACCGCTGTAGCCGAAGGCCAGGGAGACGGCGAAAGAAGTCCTTTCATGCCGGGCCCTCCGGGAAACAGCAAGAAAAAAAATAGTAAATAACCAGCGTAGCGCTGGAGCAAAGTTTCCTTTCGGCATGCAAGTAATTTTTCATTTATTCAACGAAACAATTCCGAAACAATGAGCAAAACAGTTATAGAATTACAAAATATTCGGCGCGACTTTCAGGTGGGCGATGAAACGGTCCATGCCCTGCGTGGCGTCTCCTTCTCCATCACCGAAGGAGAGTTCGTGACCATCATGGGTACATCCGGCTCCGGTAAGTCAACGCTGTTGAATACCCTGGGCTGCCTAGATACTCCCACCAGCGGCGAATATCTGCTGGATGGCATATCCGTACGCACCATGAGCAAACCTCAACGAGCCATCCTGCGGAACCGGAAGATCGGCTTTGTTTTTCAGAATTACAACCTGTTGGCAAAGACCACTGCTGTAGAGAATGTAGAGTTACCCTTGATGTACAACGCTTCCGTCTCAGCAGCCGAACGTAAGCAACGCGCCATCCAAGCCCTGCAAGCAGTGGGACTGGGTAATCGTCTGGAACATAAATCGAACCAGATGTCCGGCGGACAGATGCAGCGTGTAGCCATCGCCCGAGCCCTGGTGAACAACCCTGCGGTAATCCTTGCCGATGAAGCAACAGGTAATCTGGATACACGTACTTCTTTTGAGATATTGGTTCTCTTCCAGAAACTGCATGCCGAAGGACGTACGATTATATTTGTCACCCACAACCCCGAAATAGCTCAGTACAGTAGCCGGAATATCCGTCTACGCGACGGGCACGTGACGGAAGATACGGTGAACCCGAAAATCCTCTCAGCGGCAGAAGCTCTGGCAGCGCTGCCAAAGAGTGATGAAGACTAATAAATATAAATTATGAACGGAACAAACCTTTTCAAAATAGCCCTCCGCGCCCTTGCCAACAATAAGCTTCGCGCCTTCCTCACCATGCTGGGTATCATCATCGGTGTGGCATCCGTCATCACCATGCTCGCCATCGGGCAAGGCTCGAAGAAAAGCATTCAGGCACAGATCGCGGAAATGGGTTCGAATATGATTATGATTCATCCGGGCGGTGATATGCGTGGCGGTGTCCGTCAGGATGCCTCGTCCATGCAGACTCTGAAGTTGACTGATTATGAAGCCCTGCGGGATGAAACCAACTTCCTGGCAGCCGTCAGCCCCAATGTATCGTCCAGCGGACAGCTCATCGCAGGAAACAACAACTATCCTGCCTCTGTAAATGGTGTAGGTACCGAATATCTTGAAATCCGCCAGTTAAGCGTAGAGAGTGGCGAGATGTTTACCGAAGCGGACATTCAGAGTGCCGCCAAAGTCTGCATCATCGGTAAGACCATTGTGGACAATCTTTTCCCGGACGGACAGGACCCTATCGGACATATCATCCGTTTCAACCAGGTACCCCTGCGTGTAGTGGGTGTACTTAAAGCCAAAGGCTACAACTCCATGGGTATGGACCAGGACGAAATCGTACTGGCACCTTATACCACGGTAATGAAACGTATGCTTGCCGTCACATACCTGCAAGGTGTCTTCGCCTCTGCCCTCTCCGAGGATATGACGGATTATGCAACGGATGAAATCACCACCATCCTGCGCCGCAACCATAAGCTGAAAGAGAGTGATGACGACGACTTCACCATTCGCAGCCAACAGGAACTCAGCACCATGCTGAACTCCACTACCGACCTGATGACAACACTCCTGGCATGTATCGCCGGTATCTCGCTGGTAGTAGGTGGTATCGGTATCATGAACATCATGTACGTCAGCGTGACGGAGCGTACCCGTGAAATCGGTCTGCGTATGTCTGTCGGTGCCCGTGGGGTGGATATTCTCTCGCAATTCCTAATCGAGGCCATCCTTATCAGTATTACAGGTGGTATCATCGGAGTTGTCATTGGCTGCGGAGCCTCATTCATCGTAAAGAACGTAGCCCACTGGCCTATCTACATCCAGGCATGGAGTGTATTCCTCTCCTTCGCCGTTTGTACGGTCACCGGTGTGTTCTTCGGCTGGTATCCGGCTAAGAAGGCAGCGGATCTGGACCCGATAGAGGCAATAAGATACGAATAAAAGGGATTAGCGGTTAGTGATTAGTGGTTAGTTGGGAATTCCAATACGCTACACAGCAATTAATCACTAATCACTAAACGTTAATCACTAAAATTAATTATTTTTGTAACATGATTATGCAAGACTCCCAAACTCGCCGGATTGTAGAAGTTCTCATCCATATCATCGGATGGGGAATCGTTTTCGCTTTCCCATTTCTGCTGATGAATCGTAGCGGATTTACGGTAAGCTGGGTAGACTATTTACGTCATGGCAGTGCGGTTCCGGTATCATTCCTGATCGTGTTCTACCTAAACTACTGCTTCTTCATCCCCCGTTTCTTATTTGAGGGACGCATCAAGCAATATGTATTACTGAATCTCCTGCTCATACTTTGCACAGCTGTCGGCGTACACTTTTGGCAAGATTTCATCTTCCATACGTATGTGAAACCCGAAGCTCACAAACGCCCCGGACCTCCCAGTTGGATCTTCATCCTGCGAGATGTCTTCTCAATGGTTCTCACCGTAGGACTGGCCGCTGCCATCCGTATGAGTGGCCGTTGGGTAAAAGTAGAAGCCGCACGCCGGGAAGCCGAGAAAAGCCGCACGGAAGCGGAACTGAAAAACCTGCGTAATCAACTGAACCCGCACTTCCTGCTCAACACCCTGAACAACATCTATGCTCTTATCGCCTTCGACAGCGATAAAGCACAAGCCGCCGTTCAGGAATTAAGTCGCCTGCTGCGTCACGTTCTCTACGACAATCAACAGAATTTTGTCTCTCTTGGCAAAGAGATGGATTTCATCCGCAACTACATTGAACTGATGCGCATCCGCCTCTCCGCAAACGTAACTGTAGAGACACAAATAGATGTTCGTGCCGATAGTCGTACGGAAATAGCCCCGCTCATTTTCATCTCCCTCATAGAGAATGCCTTCAAACATGGCATCTCTCCCACCGAGCCCAGTTTTATCCACATCCATTTCAGTGAAAGCCCCGGTCGGGTATGCTGCGAAATAACCAACAGCTACCATCCCAAAAGCCAGACTGATAAAAGTGGAAGTGGCATAGGACTGGAGCAAGTGCGGAAACGCCTGGAATTAACTTATCCCGGCCAATATGAATGGACCCAAGGAGTAAGCGACGATGGGAAAGAATATAAATCAATCTTATCACTCTTCAACATTCAACATTATGAATCTAACTTGTGCCATAGTAGATGACGAACCTTTAGCTTTAGATTTACTGGAAAGCTACGTCAACAAAACTCCGTTCCTGACATTGAAGGGAAAGTATTCCAGTGCTGTACAGGCTATGAAGGAACTGCCGGATAAGCAAGTGGATTTGCTTTTCCTTGATATACAGATGCCCGAACTTAACGGTTTGGAATTCTCCAAAATGGTAGATACACATACCCGCATTGTCTTTAGTACCGCTTTTGAACAATACGCCATTGATGGTTATAAAGTAAATGCTTTGGATTATCTGCTAAAACCTATTTCTTACGTGGATTTTTTGCAGGCAGCTAATAAAGCCGTACAATGGTTTGAACTCTTACAACAGCCTAAAGAAGAAATAGAAAGTATATTTGTAAAAAGTGACTATAAGCTGGTACAAATAGAACTTAAAAAGATACTTTATGTAGAAGGTTTGAAGGATTATGTTAAAATTTATACAGAAGATACCGCCCGGCCTATTTTATCGCTTATGAGTATGAAATCAATGGAGGAATTATTACCAACATCCCGTTTCATGCGGGTTCACAGATCTTATATTGTACAGAAAGAAAAAATAAGAGTTATTGATCGGGGACGGATTGTGTTTGATAAAACGTATATCCCTGTCAGCGATAGTTATAAACAGGTATTTCAAACTTTCCTGGATAAAAGGAGCTAGGAAATAACATTCATTTGTCGATAAAATATCCGAATCTGTCGACAAAACATAATTTCCTATTGCATATTAAAAAATGTTTTTTTACCTTTGCATCGAACAGATAAAGGAAGTTGTGAAACTTCCCCCAATAGAATAGTTTAGTTAAGTCTAGTTTAGTTTTTGTGTGAAGCACTTCCTCCGTAAGCGAACGATAGGAAGTGCTTTTTGTTTTATTGATTTTCAAGTATTTAAAGATCAGCACTAAACTTTTCGGGAACTAATTAGTAACATGATTTGGAGCAAACAACATCATTTTTGACACTATTTCATTCCACTTTCATTCCACTTTATATCTACATGACACTTCTAAGAAATGAATCTCGTTGATATGCTCGCGCATGATTTCCGGAAAATGAAATAAACTATGTCCGAAAAAAGACTAAAAACACCAAAGAAGGGGAATTTCAAATAACATTTGCAGTTCCTGATGAAGCAAAACCTCTCATAGAAAAATATATGGATAAGACTACCGGCAAAATCGTGTTTGGCAAGAGATGTGGATGCGTGCTGATGAGCTTGGTATTCAAAAGGTGGCCCTATGTTTGCCTTCTTTATAAAAAAAATTAGGCATTTCTACCCTCAGTCTGTAAAAAGACACATAAACAAGAATGAAATATTAACTACTGATATTCAATATTATAATACTTTATTTAATAAACACAAGGACTTTTATTAATAACAACTTTACCATTTTATAGAAGTTACGTTTTATTTGTTTCTTATTTTGCTCACTTAATAAAAAAGGACATCTAATACAGTTTGTCAGCCTTACCCACACATGGTTTAGGATACATCGTTATACTTGTCTTTATTTAACAACATTTTGAAAGGCTTTATGGCAAACCAACGTAAAGCCTATAAAAAACAATATGGACAAATCAGTTATTATCAAAAAATTGCTTGTACTCTTCATCCCCGTACTCGCCGGCATGCCATTATCCGCACAGGAACAGACGGACACCGTTTACATGTTCCGTTTTGTGCCCCAAAAGGATATGTTCTATACACCTTTCGGGGACAATCAAGATGAGTTACTCCGCCTGTCAGAGTGTGTGAAACAGCACAAACAACAGATCCTGGAAGGAAAAATACCCTTATATGTAGACGGTTATTGCAATTCCTTAGACAGCCAGACTGAAAACATGAGGATAGCTAAGACCCGTTCCAACCGGGTGAAGTCCAAGTTAATCATACGGCAGGGACTACATGAAAGCAGCTTTATCACCCGTAACCATGCCGATAGCGGTGATTATGTCACCGTAAGGATAGCAGTTCCCCTACCCCGGGAAACTGAAACCGGACAGGGTGAAGACACCACTACTGAACAACCCGTGCAAAGCCGGTCTATAAAGGAAGAATACCAGAAACAGACGGAAACAGCCACTACATCCGATATCCGTGAAGAAACCACCGAACCCGCACAAACGGTTCCTGCTACGGAGGCAAAGGCAGGGGATTACGGTTTCACCCTGCGGCTGAACCTGCTACGCTGGGCAACACTCACACCGGACCTGGGCATCGAATGGCGTATAAACAGGAACTGGGGCATACAGGTGAATGGTTCATGGACTTCCTGGAGCTGGGACAACAAAGAAAGAAGATACGCCCTGCTGGAAATATCACCGGAGCTACGCCATTATATCGGTAAAGAGAAGCGGGGCTATCTGGGAGCGATGTACCACATGGGCAGCTTCAACTATAAATTAGGCGACACCGGCAAGCAGGGAGACCTGAAGGGAGGAGGACTGACCGGCGGGTACCAGATGCGGTTGAACAACTCCATATCACTGGATTTATCCATCGGTGCGGGCTGCACCCATGCCGAGTATGAAAAATACACGGTTACCGATGGTGTGCGTATCAAACAGGGGAAAGCGAATAAAAACTACTGGGGGATAAACCATGCCGGAATCACCCTTGTATGGCAATTCAAATAAGAAAAAGGACAATGAAAGACAGAATCAAAAAACAGCATACCGGCAACCTTCGGAAAGAATACTCCAGAACCCGGGAAACAGGCTTTCTCCTGATGGGCACCATCCTTCTTCTGGCAGGGTGCGTGAAAGATGATCTCTATAATACGCAACACCCCGACAAGGGAGCACTTGTGGTGACCGCGGACTGGGCGGGAGCCTCTTCCGAAGCGGTATTACCGGATACCTATATCCTGCATGTGGACAACCAAGAGTATGAGGTAGGAAGTACGCCCTACATCTTCCCTTCCCTGCTCTCACCGGGACAACACAAGCTGCTGGCCTGTAGCAAGGCCGAAGGAATCACCACCGATGAAGCCACCGCCACGGTGAACACCCTGGAAGACGGAACTCTGGAACCCCTGCCCGGCTATCTCTTTTCCGCAGTCAAAGAGGTGGAGATAACGGCTGACGATACATTAAGGACAAGCATGTCCATGCGCCAGCACAACCGGCTCCTCTCTCTGGTGATGAAGATGGAAGAGGGTGAAAAGGAACGGTTATCCTCTGTTTCTGCAACCTTGGAAGGCATTGCCTCTTCCGTGGATCTGGGCACCGGAACACTCACGGACTCACGGGGAAAGGCGGTGATACCTCTCTTCAGGGACGGAACGGAGGAAGGCGCACCCGTACTCAAGGCGGACCTACGCCTGCTGGGAGTGATACCGGCGGAAAGACAGGTACTGACACTCATACTGGAATTGAAAAGCGGGGACAGGCAGACCATCACAAACGACCTGACCGAGTATCTGGAAGGTTTTTCCGACGGTGAAAAAGAGCCCCTGTTGTTATACACCTCCCTGGAACTTCCCGCAGAGGCAGGAGTCGGGGCTGTCATTAAAGGCTGGGAAGTGGTGGACGGCGGAGACATAGACATCCATTAAAGCATGCCCCCATCAAAGAGAATATGCGTAGCAAAGGGATATAATGTAAAACAAAAAAAAGAAGAAAAATGAAGAGAAAGAACTTCATCCGGCACAGGCCGGGAGGCAGAATGATCCTCCCCTTTTGTGTCGCCGCCCTGGTTCTGGCAGGATGCGGCAGTGAAAACGACGTAAATGGGAACGGCACTACGGCCGGACGCACTCCATTGCAGGTTACCAGCGGAATACAGACCCGCGCCCATGACGATGTATGGGAGGCGGGCGACGCCATCGGGATTTTCTCAATGCATGGAAGCGGTGAAAGCCTGAGTGTAGAAGATTCAAACCGCAAGTACACCACAACCTCCGATGCAACAAAGGGGACATTCTCACCGGCCGATGCCGCGCAGACCATCTATTTTCCCACAAACGGTGACACACGCGATTTCATAGCTTACTATCCCTGGCAGAAAACGCTGGGAACGGACGGCAGGACCTATACCGTGGACGTGACCGACCAGAAGGTGCAGAACCTCATTGACCTGCTGGGAGCCGGCAAGGTGACGGGAAAGGACAAGGACCATCCGCAGGTGGCACTGACCTTTACACACAAGCTGGTGAAAATAGCCCTCGATATCCAGGCGGGAAACGGCCTGGACAACAAGGCACTCGCGGGTACGGGAATAACCCTGACCGGACAGCGGACAAATGCCCTATACGACGTTGTGGCGGGCGGAGAGGTGGTGATCCCGGAGGAAGGGGAAGAAACCGGAATAGAACTGCTGACGGCTGCCGACGGGACAGCGGCGGAAGCTATCGTATTGCCTGTAGAAGATACGGAAGGGATGTACCTTGTTTTCGACATACCGGATGTGGGAACCTTCAATTGGAGAGTCAAGGATGCACCCAAATCGCAATCCTTCGAGGCTGGAAAGAAATATATATATACCATTACGGTTAACAGGATGTCAGTCGAAGTGGAATCCTCCGTCACTGACTGGCAGCCCGGGAACGGTGAGGGAGAAACGGGAAGTGCCGAATAACAGGGAAATTGAAAATTCTGAATATTAACATAAAAACGAAAAGAACAGTATGAAAACAAGATTTTTAATGGCTACGGCCGCGGCAGCAATCGTTATGGTTGCCTGCAACAATGAAGAAACGGACAACTGGGCGGGAGAAATACGCCTGAGTAGCGGACTGGAAACCCAGCAGGTGACGCGCAGTATTAATACCGCCTTGCAAGGAGGCCAGATTGCAAATGGTATAAAGGTAGGATTCTTCATCAACGAAGATGTGGCAAGCGATCCAACCACCACCTATACCCAGAACCTATCATATACAGCCAATGGTAGTGGCAGTTTTAGCGGCTCTACCGTCTATTATCCGCAAAGTGGCAATGGTGTAAACATTTACGCTTATGCTCCTTGGGCAGATGGAGTTGACCTCAACAAAGATTATGAATTCAGCATACAAACAGATCAAAGCGATGATAAGAACTATCTGGCAAGTGACCTTTTGTGGGGACAACCGATGAAACTGAAACCAGATGATTCCGGTGATTACGAATCCGCTAACCCCGTAGCTCGTACCAAAGAGGATGTAAATATCACTTTCAAGCACTTACTTTCAAAAGTGACCGTCACACTAATTTCAAATGTGGGTGACCCAGATTTGACAGGTGCTAAGGTGGAACTGTTGAACGTACAGCCTGGTACCACGTTCACCCCAAGTACGGGTACAATAACTAAAGCTACAGGTGAGAAAAAAACAATCACAGTAATGGATAAAGGCACCAACCTCAGCGGTAGTGCAGTAGTCGTACCGCAAACGCTAAACCAAGAAGTGGATGGGAAACGACGTTTCATCAAAGTAACATTGAAGACAGGCGGTGAACTCTACTCCGGAGAGTTGACAGATAGTAGTGGTTATGCGATAGGCGCTATTGAAATGACAGCTGGTAATGAATACAAATACGAAATCAAAGTTAACCTGACCAGCCTTGATATTACATCTTCAATTACGGAATGGGTCACAGGAAAACCAGTCAAAGGTTTTGCCGAAATGGAATAATTACAAAAGCCATCCTGGACGGTAGCGTAAAGCCCGGAGGTACACGTATGAAAAGGTGTAACGGCTCCTTTCGCAGGGAGCGGTGGCACAATGAAAAAGAAACTGAAAAAGATAAAAATAGAAAAATCCGATATGAACAGAAAGATGAAGAAACTTAGTATCAGCCTGTGCATGGCTTGTCTGACCGGAATTATGGCGGCAGGCTGTACTGAGGAGACCGACAGTGACAAACGTCTACCTGATGGGAAATACCCGATGACGTTTACAGCTGCCGTGGACGGGCTGACCGTAACACGTACTACGACAGAAAACTCATGGGAAGGAGGAGAAGAAGTTGCCGTACAGATAGGAAATACTGTCAAGAAATACATAGTAAGTGCGGATAAAAAGACTTTATCAAGTAGTGATCCGTTCTATTGGGAGAAATCTGACGAATCCAAAAACGTAACGGCATGGCATTACGGGCACGGTTCCATTGCTTCCGGTGGGATAAATGCCAATGCCGTGCCCACATCATGGAGCGTGAAGGAAAATCAAAATGAAGAAGAAGGCTATCAGAAGAGCGACTTCCTTTATGCCGCTCCAAAAAGCATCAAGTTCAGTGACACGGATAAATCCCTTGCCTTCACCCATCAGACCGCCCGTGTGGTGATAAACATCAAGAAAGCGGAAGCAGCAACGGAAACAAGTTCTATAACAAAAGTCACTATCGGTTACGACAACAACCTCGCCCTTTCGGGCACTTACAGCGTACCCACTGAGGGAAAAGCCACCGGCACATGGGATATTTCAGGCGGCACTATGGGCACCATCACTCCGAAAGACATCACTGCCTCCGGCAGCAGCGATATACTGAAAACCTATGCCGCTCTTGTCATTCCGCAGAATATGTCCGAACAGAAATTCATCGCTGTTTCCCTGAGGGATGGTAATACCTATTATTATACTCCGCAAGGAACAGATGCCGACCTTAAAAGCGGCACGCAATATACCTACAATATCACCGTGAAACATGACCGTCTGGAAGTGGTGACAGCGGGAACAAACGTTGAATGGGGCAGCGAAAAAACCGAGACCGTTACAAGCAGAATCGTTGCCAAAAGCTTCACCGCAGGCAACCTAAAAAATGGTGATTACTATTATAGTGATGGGGAGACCTCCGACGGTGGGCTACGGAAAATCTATACGGATGGCTCCACTGAAATGCTGAACATTGCGCCCGTACTGACTGATCAAAATGGAAATGAGCGTACATGCATCGGCATCGTCTATTGGGTTGGTGATATTAGAGACGATAATTACGGCCTATTGAACAGTAAATTCTCCAACGGTATGCACGGCTTGGTTGCTTCTTTGTGGGATATGCGAGACCCGGATAGTGAAGAATTAAAAATGCTATGGACGTATGGCGGTTATGAGGATGTGAATAAGTGGCTGGCTAAAGCTATGTTGTTGGATGGTAATCCCCGCCCCGAAGATTTCAAAAGTATTCGAGTAACGGATAAAATGCAGGGTTACGCCAATACCATTGCCTTGAAGGAGTACAATAAATACGTAGAGGGTAAAGATGGCGATGGTTACGGTAAGGACGGTGATAATCGTGTGAAACCCGTCAAGTGCTTGGATGCTTTTGAAACAGTCCATCCGTCTCCCCAAAACAGTAGCGGTTGGTACTGGCCTTCTATAGAAGAATTGAAATATGTGTGTTGGGGGCAAGGTGCTACTAAGCGAGGTATAAGTGGAATGGAGATGTTGAATACTCAAATCGAAAAGGTCAGGGGAGAGCTTATCGAAAAGACATTTTACTGGTCGAGTACGGAAGGCAGTTTCTTCTACAGCGCGCACTGCGTGAACTTCAATGGTGGTTACGAGAATTCCGGCGGCGGTAAGCATGAGGGTCCTTATCGGGTCCGTCCCCTTCTTGCTTTTTAGCTATTTATCTATTAAAATTATTTATCTTTTAAAAACTTAATCCCGCTTGCGGGTCGAAAAATAAAAATACTGACAATGAAACGAATCATTCTCCATATCCCGAATATCACAGCAGCTGCCTTCGTGCAGCTTGCTGCGGTCGTTGTGTTTGCCTCAGCCTTTCTGCTGACAGGATGCAGTGAAAACGAACTGCCCAGCGATGAGAATACCGACACCAACCGCACCACCTTTACCATCGAGGTGTCCGATGGCGGCTATGCTCCCGCTGCAGGCGAGAAACCCGGCACCCGTGCCACAGAGAATGGTTATGCTACCCAATTCACCGTTGGAGATAAGATAGGCGTGTTTGCAGTGAAGGATTACGAAATAGTAGATGGAGTAAACAACCTTTGCCTCGTAGCCACTGCTGATGGCAGCAATCTTGTATGGAAAACAGAAGATGGCAAAACTCCTCTTAATATCTCCGATGCTACCTATTATGCCTATTACCCTTGGCAACCTGACGAGAAGATAACGGACAAGGTCTATCCCGCTACCACTAAGGTCACTACTTTTTTTTATGACGTCATCAAAGATTGGATTCCCTCTACCAATCAAGGTACCTATATAGACTACACAAGCTTCGACCTGATGATAGCCTCCGGTACTCCCTCCGACAAAAGCCTCTCTTTCTCCATGCAGCACAAAATGGCGCTGGTGGTGATAGACCTGCCAAAGACAAAGTACAAGCTGACGGATGCCAACGGCCAAGCACTTCCCGATTACATCATCGATGCCCCCGATACGAAATTCAAGGGTTTCACCCCCTACCGGATGAGCGACGGCACGTATCGTTATCTGATAAAACCTGCCGCAACCAATTCCCAACCGGAAACCCTTTCCGGAAGCTATACCAATGCCACCTCTGCCACCGCCGAATGGGAATTTGAAGCTTCCGTCGATGCCGGTAAGTACGGGAAGTATGTAGTAGATGATGGTACAATTATAGAGGAAACACATCAACTGCAAGCCGGAGATTTCTTTATGAAAGATGGTACACTGCTCTCCAAAGAAGGAGAACTGTCCGATGAAGAGAAAGCCGCCTGCATCGGCATTGTCTATTGGGTGGGCGACCCCACTAAAATCACTCCGGCGAATGAAAAAGCTAACATTAGTAACAAAGACAATCTTCAGGGGGACAAAACATTAGCCAAAGATCATCCCGGTTGTACGCACGGTCTGGTTGTTTCTTTGGGCGAAGAAAGTTGTTACTGGCAGGCAAGTACTACCTCCGTGCAGTATTGGTTGAACTCAAATCATTCGGGCGAGTTTCTTTCAGTCGAGAGTGGATTCAAAGCGAGTGATCCTTTAAATAATATTCAGGGTTATAATAATACGAAAGCTATCGAAGCGTTTAATGAATCATCCGACAACTCCGGCAGTCAAGTTTATGTGGTGCAAAAGGTCGTTAAGTATCGTGAAAAAGTTCCTGCACCTACAGCCAGCAGTGGTTGGTATGTTCCCTCGGAGAAAGAGTTGACATTGTTGTGTGGGGAGGATGTGGATAATATTTATACTAATAACTCCGGTGGAACTGATAACCATGACCTTATTAATAAGAAGTTGGAATTAATAAGTAGTGCTACTACATTGTCTTCGTCCGGCTATTGGTCGAGTACGGAGCGCAGCTACGGCTACGCGTTCAGCGTGTACTTCAACGGTGGCAGAGTGGAATCCAGCTATAAGCACAACCCCTCTTATAGGGTGCGGTTCTCTATCGCTTTCTGATCTTATTTATCTATTAAAGAATTTATCTATTTAAAACGGTTTACCCGCGAAGCGGGTCGGAAAAATCAAACATAGCTCTATCCAAAGTATATCTATGAAAATAGCATCCAATTTTTGAATATGCTTTTAGCTCTGATACAAAAGTTACTCTAACTCTCTCAATATAACTTTTTAATCCCGAATCTCCCTTGAATAAAAGACAGATTCGGGATTTATTATATTCATAAATAAGTAGTATTATTTCTGCAGATAATAGTAAGGAAAAGGCAAAAAAGGCAGCTCATTCGACTGCCTTATATCAAACTGAATTGCTCTAATACTAAAAATTCAACTGCATCAAATTTTCTATTTCTTCATTGAAATAGTTTTCTAATTTCATTTTTATCTCGTCCTCTTTTAAATTACCTTCTTTATCAAATATATGGAAATGTCGTCCATTCCAATTCTTTCCAGCATCAAGAAATAATAGTATTTCGGCACCATTAGCTATTCCACTCAAATCAACTTTAGGAGCATAAACCGTAATTTTTCCATCATCAATCGCAAAGCGCAAAATATATTCTGCGGTTAAACCACATATCCCCTTATACACAAGCTTGCGGACTTTGTTGGTTAACACTATAAAATCCTCATTATTTGAATAATAAGACGGTAAGGTCCCAGTCATTGATTTCAAGATACTGGTTGAAGCAGCCTGAAACAATTCGGCTTTCTGCTTCCCTGGGAATTCGTAAACGGCATAATCACCACCATTATTATTTTTAAAACCTTGACTGGTGATACTAAATTGAGCATTCATGAATGTACTACAGAATGCAAAAAAGAATAAAATGACTAACACTTTTCTCATTGTATAACTGTTTTTAATTATGGCAAAGTTGCAAAAAAACAATTATACAAAAAAATAGAAATCACTCTCAATGGGTTTATTGTACGATATATGATAGCTAAGACATCAATAAACGTGATTATTTAAGTAAAAAACAATCAGTCACCTTTTTCTATCAGATTCGTCCATAAGCGCATCATTTATATTTGATGCACAAATATAAGAACTTATAATATACGTTTTATGAAACTGCAAAATCTTGATAGTTCATAATTTATTTCATTCCAGTTTATACCAGTCGGGGTAAAATAAGCCTTCATATCATACTATTAATCAGCGGAGAAGAGGTGTTTTACAAAACTTAGTCTAATTTAGTTTTTGTGTGAAGCACTTCCTCCGTAAGCGAACGATAGGAAGTGCTTTTTGTTTTATTGATTTTCAAAAAAATAAATTTGAAAAGCTCATTAGTAAGTCTATCTATCGATGTATTATAAAAAACATCCGGATAATGTATTTCGATATCTTTCACGCTTTCCTCGTCATACTTAAATTTCTTAGTGTTTTGTGTTAAAGGTAATAAAAAGAATACTTCATCTGAAATTCAATCACAGTAGAATTGCCATTGATATTGAGAGAATTAATACTTTTCTTAATAAGCTTTGAGACCTTTTTTAATAAGCATACAGATATGATAAAATACAATAACTAATATTTTCTCTTTCTTTGTTTAGGGTATTATTGCCTTAAAACACACTTATTAATTTAATATGAAACATAAACAAAAGTATTTGGCACCTTCGATAGAGGTGATAAAGATGGAGAATGAAGGAGTGATTGCTACAAGTGGAAATCTGCCCGGAGTTGGTGACGGAGGGTCAGCTACACGGAGTAGCAATAGAGGTTCCTATAACAGAGCAAGCAGCAGTGATCTGGAAGACATGATAAATGATATTCTAACAATTGAGCAATGATAAGAGCATTTTATTTAAGAGGAATGATGATGCTGGCTCTTGTATCAGTACTTCTCGGCTGCACCGGAGATGAAATAAATACACTGGGTACAGGCTGTAAAAGGATGATGACCTTCCATGTAAGTACACCTTATGATAATAGCCCGAAGACCAGAATCGCATATAATGATACTAAACTGGAACTAACTTGGCAAACTGGAGATAAACTTGCTGTATTAGGATTTGCTGAAAATGCTTATAAAGGTAGCGAAGATTATTTCTATTCTGGAGAAGACGGTGCAACTTCCGGAGATTTTACCGGATTGGAGATTGAGGAGGCAACAAGCTATAATATTTATTATCCCAATAGTGTCACTGTAGCAGAAGGAACTGGTATTGTCAGCCTTAATATGGATGGCCAGACACAGATCGGAAACAATAATACAGGCCATCTTAGAAATTATATATTGCTTGAAGCTACTGGCATTACAGACTTGAATTATATCAACCTGAAAATGAAAAGCAGTATCCTAAAGTTTGAGCTTTCCAATATTCCGGTAGAAATAGGAACATTAGATGCTCTGGTATGGGAAACTGGGACGGACACAGAAACTAAAAGTACGACATTGAATCTTAAAGATATTGCCTTAGAGAATCAGAGTCTAACCGCCTATTTAAGCTTTATGCCTGAAGAAATGTCCGTAAAAACTGGTGGAATATTTACAGTAACCCTTATTGGCAGCGTGCAGAATCACAAAGCATCAATTAAAGTCGAAGATGGGAAAGAATATAAACCAGGCAATCGATATACTGCTACAATCAGCGACTGGGAACCTGTGATAGAAATTGGTGACTTTCTCATGAAAGACGGAAGTTTAGTAGGAAAAGACAAAGACCTGACAATAGCACAAAAAGCAAACTGTATCGGTATTGTTTTTTGGGTTGGTGATCCAAGTAAAGACGATAAAGCCTTACAGATAGACCACCCCTCTTGTACACATGGATTGGTTGTTTCCCTAACGGAGTTCGAGGAAATGATATGGCAAGAGAACTTTCGGAGTATAAGCGAATGGCTCGCAAATCAGACGGAACTATCGAATAAGTATGTCAGCTTAATAGTTGAACAAGATGGAATTAACTTAAATAAGATTTTGGGTTATAACCACACTTGTGTTCTCGACAAGTTCAATGATGACGAAGAAAATTCAAACTATTTGGCCAATTCTGCAGCTAAGATAAAAGAATTCCGCGATAGTGAAAAGGGTGTTACTCCAAGTAATACAAGTAATTGGTATTTTCCTTCTGTCAAGGAATTATCTTTGTTGTGTTCAGGTGAGGTAAATATTACTTGGAAGGGGTCATATACTACAGAAATATATAATTTTATAAATGGCCAATTAAGCCAGATACCAGAGGCTATCCAACTAACAAGTTCTGGTAGTTATTCATCGAGTTCAGAAGATTGGGAACGTCTTGACCAGATGATATATCTACAGTTTCACACCGGTTCTGCGAGCAAAAGCCTTAAGTTCTACAAGTCTTGTCGCCTGCGTCCTGTTCTCGCTTTTTAAATATATCAAAATGGCTGGTGCCAGTATAAACACCTAATATTCAAACAATTTAGATATTTATTTATACATACGAGGACTTTTATTTATAACGACCTAAGGCAAGAGAGTGTGATTACTCAATAAAATCACTTACTTTACTTCATATTGTATAGTCTGTGAAGACTAAGATAGGCAATTTTTGGTTAAAATGCACCCTTTCATTAGTTAGGGTGCATTTTTTCAAATGCTTGATATATAGTATTATTGCACTTTTTTTAATACACCCGGAGACTTTTATTTATAACAAGTAAAAAAGAAATAGAGACATTTCTTTCAAAATTAGCTTCCTTTGCAGTTACAAGGTTTTTGGATAGAAAACCTAAGATATATTTGTAGTATATATAGTATATCTCAGTTTTGGTCATAAAAGGTTGAAACTGTTTGTTTGTTTTGCAGAGATGCACCCTTTCTAAGCGTAGTCAGGGTGCATTTCATTTTTTTTATGAGCGTAAAACCCATACTATTTGATTCCCAAGAACTGGAAAGGTTTTGTAGCGACAAACTCTTTGGCAGTATTTCCCGCATACGTTTTACCGGAAAGAAGATTCAACTTCTTGACAGGCGCTTTCTCTGAGAAATCCACATCCTTGAAGTCAATCCAAAATACATTGGGATATAAAGTAGACTCAAAGTAATAAACTTTATCCTTCTGATCGGAAACTGTCCTCCATCGGGTTGAAGAAATATTCGGCTGATCAGGAGTGCTGATACCGAACGGAACGGAAGTATTGCGTATCACGCTGAATACACTGGCCAAGGCTGTACGGGTATCTTCTGTTTTAGGAATAGCATTTATATAGAAAGAAGCTCTCACAAAACGGTCGGCAGCACGATTGGTACCCGGCAAAAAAGTGGTTCCTCCGATATTCTTCCAGTAATCATCAAGCGCCAGCTGTTGATCAAACACAGGTGAGTTTGTCATTACCTGATATGCTTTGCTATGATGAATATCCAACTTTCCGTCCACATACTCAAAAATAGCATTATCACCCGTAGCGTCCGAAATGGAAAGATGAAGGGTAGCCATACGCGTACCGTCGGGCATCATATCCGACACCACATCGAAAGTATTCTTTTCTACCTCGGCAACAGCCTCATCCACCGTTGCAAAATTATCAAGCATATATTGCACCCAGGCGGCTATGGACAAAGCCGGTCTCTCACCGTTCCATTGGGGATAGGATGATTCTGCCAGCCACAACAGATTGGCAACGAGTCCTTTTTCATTCATACCGTCAGTGCTACAGATGTCATAAGCCGAAGTTATCACACTGCCGTATTTAGATTTCCAACGCATCGGGTCCTTCCCTACCTCTCCGTTGCGCTCCATACCTCGCGGGAAAATCCAGATATTACTACGGGTATCTTCTTTCCAATCCATAGTACGACCGGTTATTATCATATTATTATCACCCTGATAGACTACACGGGTACAAGCATTCAAATGATTTACAGATACTCCAAAGAGTGTAATCATGAATACCATACTATAAAGAACATTCACTTTTCGCATAATTGATTCATGTTAAGTTGTTAGTTAATTTACAGTATAAACAAACAATCACATTGCAAAGTTCTTAAAATGAGTAGATACATATTCAAATTTCTCAGACATGAGATCAAAGGAAATTGAAAGGATTAGAAAGCAAAACATCATAATAATAGCAAAACAGTTAATATGCACTCATCATGGTAGCTTTTCAATATGTTTAGTGACATACTATATTTCACATATTTACATTCCAGCATATTCTATGAATAAAATGATTATAACAATGCGCTATTTCAGTATATATTTGCAGTTTTAACTGCTTTTTATGCAGAAAAGGGTTACTACTTATGATTGATATGGTTACTAGATATGGGCAAAAAGGTTACTACATACCAACAAAAGGGTTACTACATATCAGAATTTGCCTTATTGATATTATATTTCCCACTTATTAGTGCGTTTATTTCATCCAGAATAAATGTAAGTATTTTGATACCGCATTAACTATCTGACGTTTATTCATTTTCGTTTGCACGCTTCCAATCCTATTGACCTCCGGACAGAAATAGCACATTCTCAGTCAACTAAAAATACAAATTGTCAAAATGACAATACTAAATACAAGATTACCTCAATCATCTATTAATCAAACAAATAAGCATAATTCACACAAATTTATGTCAGAATCACATATCCCCAATTAATCAAATATTCATACGCGCATGTATAATTAGTAAATTCGCACTATAAAATAATAAATAAAAAACAAGCAAATGAAAATTAGGCTAACGCAACTGACAAATTCTCTAAATATTCCACATATGAAATATTCCAGATTACTCACAGCAATCATGATGCTTACAGGAATGCTGACCGCATGCTCGGATCAAGACAACGAACAGGACGGTGCGAACGAACGAACAGCACTGAGTATTAACGCCGGTATCGGCGTTATCCCTGCTGGCACGTCCTCTGCAACCACCCGTGCCACAGATGCTTCCTGGCAAGCGAATGATGCCATCGGTATAGTGATGCTGGATGCCGGAACCAACACTGTGACAGAAGGAAAGGCCAATTACCGTTATATTACCACAACCGGAAACGGCAGTTTTACCCCGGACGGAAAGGAGCATACCGCCTATTATCCCACCGCAGGCGCCCAGGTGGACGTACTGGCTTACTATCCCTACACCACAACCATATCAGCAGGCAGTTTGAATATTCCTGTGGACGTAAGCGATCAGAGTAATCTGGCAGCCATCGACCTGATGACAGCCGAGAAAGTAACCGGACGCTCGTCGAAGGCGCCGGACGTGTCACTCATGTTCACACACCGCCTATGCAAACTCGTGCTGAAAGTGGTGAAGGACGAAACGACTTCCGACGTGACGCTGACAGGCGCCACAGCCATACTGGCAGGTACAGCCACCACCGGAAACTGGAACCTGATAACGGAAAAACTCAGCATGGAAGGAGAAGCAAGAGACCTGACACTCCCCCTCTCTGCTGATGGAACCATTGCTACCGCCATCGTGATGCCCACCCAAGCCGGAGACGGAAAAAGCATCACCGTGACCACCGCCGACGGCAAGAGTTACACCGCCACAATTGCCGCCAACCTCGCTCTGGCCGCCGGAACAGTGAACACATACACCATGACACTGCACCGCAACCAGGCCAGCATCACTGCCGGCATCACACCGTGGACAGACGGTACCACCGTGCCACTGGAAAGCCTGCACATAGAAGTACCCGCTGACGCCACCACCAACGGACTGACCACCTTCGAAATGTGGCGCAACCAGGCACAGAAGACGGATACACGCATCTATACTTTCAGCAACAACGGAAACAGCGGAACCGGCACCTGGACTGCCACTCCAAAGCCTTTCTACATTGAAGAGATCGCCACAACCGATCATTTCTACGCCCTCCACACGCCCGCCGATGACCGGAAAGATGGTCTGACCGGGCTGAAAGACCTCCTTGCCGCTGGCCCCGCATCGCTACAGTCTTCCGCTACGGGAAGTATCGCCAATAGCCTCTCCCTCAATTTCAAGCACCTGATGGCGCAGCTCACCGTAACACTGGCACCCGGCAAGGACTTCCCCACCGGCGTATCAACGGAAGGAGCCACCGTTATCTTGCCCGAAATGATCTCAGAATACACCTTGGACGGCATTACCCTGACGGCAGACGATACAAAGAAGACCGGATACAAAAACATAACCGTAACTTCGGGACGGACAGCCATCCTCACCGTAGTTCCGCAAACGTTGTCCCAAGGAACTGAAATCAGCGTAAAACTAACCGGTGGAAACACCTATAAGACAACATTGGGCAAGGCCGTAGCATTAAGTGCAGGTAGCAAAACCAGCATCAACCTCACTATCAGCCCGACGCAAACGGCAATCAGCGTTTCAGTGAATCCATGGACAGACACCGATGCCGTCGCCCAAAACATCACCATCGAAGGAATAGAGATAGGAAGCGCCACGGGAAGCTATGAGTCCGCAGACAAAGACTTACTGGTACTGACCGGCACCAACGAGACTATCCCCACCGAAAAGCATACCGCCAGTTACATATATAATAAGGTGAACAACCAATGGAACTCCAACGCCCCTCTCTATTGGGACAGCTTCAGCCAATTCGCCGCTGCAAAGGCAAAAGGCGGCAGTGCAGACGCAGCAGGCGACAATACAGGCAATGCAGACAGCAACACGCCCTGCACCTTCCGCTTTGACGCCCTCATCATTCCCGCCGTCACACCCACGGAAGCACGGATAGCCTGTGGTGCAGTGAAAGATTACCTACAAGGATCGCTCACCGCCACCACTTTCGGTACACCACTCAGTTTCCGGCTAAGCCATCTCATGGCGCAAATCAGCGTGACACTGAAACCGGGCATCGGATATACGGCGGAAGACCTGAGCCAAAACGTCACCGTACACTTGTACGGGTTGCATACCCTGACCGACGAAGGCGTGGAAACTGACGGCACCCTGATCCTAAGCAAAGAGGCCGCATCTTCTCCATTAAAGATGAACAAGGCGGCAGAGGCAAACGCTGAAGGAAACTTCACGTACACTGCCCTTGTGGCTCCGCAGACTATCGTCCAGGGAAATCTCGTCGCACGCATCACCCTCACTGCACAGGAGGCGGACGGAACGACACCCGGCAGCCTGAACTACGACTACCGTGCGGGAAGCAACGGATTCGTCTACCGTGCCGGACAGAACAATAAACTGGTGCTCACCGTCAGCAAGGCGGGCGTGAGCGCAGTGTTCACCCTGACGGACTGGGATGATTCGCAAGAGGCCACCGAGGGGGATGTAACGGTAGATTAGAGCCGCACCACCCTTTAGATTAAGAACAACTTAAATAGTAAGAAATATTATAATAAATAAGTTTTGTATATAGCCTCAAAGGCTTTAGAGCTATTGCGTAGGGCTTTCGGGCTGACAAGCTATATGCAGGACGTGAATAATAAATTAACAAAAACAGTATGAACAAGCTAAGTTTTAAAATCAGCACCTTGCTGGCAGTTGCAGTTCTTTTTGCCGCGTGCAGCAATGACGAGACATTAACGCCCGAAACTGACGGACAAGTAGACATCAGCACTCGCGTGAATGCGGGTAACGAGGCTACGGCCGAAGGCACCTACGCACCAACAGACGGCACCCAACTCTTCCTTTATTACAAGGAGATGGGCAATGCCGACGACAACGGCACCTTCACCTACACGAACAACAAATGGGAAAATACCCGGAAACTCTACTGGGACGACCTGACGTCCGTAACCGTAGGAGACGTGCAAGCCTACCCCTTCTTCGCCGCATCACCACAAACACCCGCCGCATCGCCGGCCGTATCCGTCAACCAAAACACCAGCAACGCCTACACCACCAGCGACCAACTCATCGCCTACATCGCCGTTCCGAAGCGGCAAACCGTGCTCAACCTCAAGTTCCGCCACGTATTGTCACAACTGAAGGTAGTCATCGAGTCGCCTACGGGAAACAACCAGGTGGATCTCAGCGGAACCACCCTCAGCATAAACGGCACCCAGACGACATACTCGCTGGCATACACCGGCACCGCACAGGATAAGGACGGCAACGATACCACCATACCCAGTGAAGCCGTGCCCGCCATCGCCACCGCAGGCACCGACGCACAGGCCGTGGCAGTAACTCCAAAGACCGTAGCCCGTAGTACAGGAAACGCCACGGAAGCCGCACAGGCCACCTTCGAGGGAATCCTCCCGCCGCAAACGTGCAGTCCCGTGCTTGCCTTCACCATCGAAGGAAAGACATACACCTACAAAGCCGTTGAAACCACACTGGTAGCTGGAAAAACCACCGCCTACAAGCTCAGCGTAACCAAGAGTGGCGTAGAACTCAGCAGCATCACCCTGGAAGACTGGGATACCACCGCCCCCGCCACTAAAGCCAACATCAAAGCCGACCTCACCGGAACAGCCTCCGCAGGCGGTAGTGGTACGGAAGCCATCAAGGGAACCGCCATGAGCATCTGGAAAAAAGGAGTCGGCAACACAGGAAGCACAACGAATAACGCACAGGCTGACAAGGCCGCGGCACACGCCTACACCTTCGCCGGCAGTGCATGGAGCAGCACGAACCCCATTTACGTGGACGACACTAACCTGACTAACGACCGTTTTTATGCTACCATCGAGAACGCCACCGACAGCAAGACCCGGGTGGTAGATCTGATAGGCGCCGGCCCCGCCACCATGGGACAAGGCATCCTGAACTTCGGCTTCCGCCATTTGATGGCACAGCTGGCCGTGAACGTAGTAGCCGGAACGGACTTCCCCGCAGGTATCTCCCTGACCGACGCCACCGTAAAGACCCCCGCCATGCTGACCGCCTACACTCTGGGCTACAACACCACTGACAACAGCCTTCTGCAAGTGAATCCCACCGTCGGCAGCACCAGCACCACCTACACAGATCTCGCCACCGGAGTTTCCGCCACTGACAACACCGGTACCGCCATCATCACGGGCGAGACCACCTACCTCGTAGTGCCGCAGACACTTGCCCAAGGCGCATCGTTCACCGTCAGCGTGGGCGACAAGACTTACACCGGTACACTCAACGTAGCTCTCACTCTGCAGGCAGGCAAGAAGAACGTCCTGACACTGACCCTGAACCCCACCGCCATGACCGTGGGCAGCATCACACTTGCGGAATGGGGAGCAGGAAGCAATGGTAGCGGCAGCAGCGAAGTGGACGGAGTCACCATCACAACCACCACCCTGACGAACATCGACCAAGCCGGCACGCTCTACCTGGCAGCCATGGCAGAAAGTACCTCCGGCGTAGCCGCCAACGGCACAGGAACTTATCCCGTGAAATACGAGAAGAGCCAAGCCTCCATCGACGATGCAACCGGTAGCGGATACTCCCCCATCATCTGGGACAATCTGGCAAAAGGAAACTACACCTATGCCGCCCTCTTCGTCCCCAAGGAATACCGGCACGGAGCCGTGGCAGGCAACAACCACGAGTTTGACTACCTCATCGCCACTTCCGACGTCACCGCATGGGGCACACAGCCCGATTTCAGCACCGAAGGCCACAAACTAACACACGCCATGGCACAGCTGGACGTGAAGTTAATATCGGGTACAGACGGATTCACAAACGCTGAACTGAACGCCGCCGCTGTAAAGACAGACAGTAAAAAGAAAGTATCTGTCGGCAGCACCACCGCCACACTGAACATCAGCGATCTCACCACTGCCAAGAACGTAGCCCTGAAGAAGACCGTGGATGCAGCCGATGCTAGCGGTACCAACGCCACCTTCAGCGCCCTTATTGCTCCGCAGCAACTGAAGCAGATAGTCATCACCATCAACGGGAACAACTACACGCTGAATAAAGAACTGACGATGACAGCCAACCAGAAGTTCAGCCTCGAAGTCACCGTAAGCCGCACACCGCTGGGCTTCTCGGCAGCTGTGACCAACTGGACCGAAGCCTCGATGACGGAAGGCGGAGTGGTAGTAGATCCCTAAACAAAACAAAAAAAGATATGAAGAAGAAAAATAATCTATTCCTGACCGGTTGCCTGGCACTATGCACCCTGACAGCCTGTACCGACAGCATCGACGACGCATCGGACACGCGTGACCCGGCAGATGCCGTCACCCTCAGCGTGAACACCGATGACGCCAACCCGCAGACGCGCGTCACCACCGGTAGCACCGAAGCATATATCCCCGATCAGAACGTAGACCTACATCTTTACAGCAACTCCGTGGGCAGCTCCATAACGGCCGTATACAACAACACCGCCGGTGACCAAACCACCAACGCCACCTGGGAGGCCAAGAGCGGCACGTCCCCTCTCTATTGGGACGATGCCATCGGCACCGACGGCAACAAGCTCTACAGCTTCTACGCCGTGGTGAATGCGCACGCATCCTCCGGAAAAGGCAGTAACGACAATGCCGTCTACACCATACCCACCAACCAGGCTGACCCAGCCACCGGCTCCGAGAATTTTTCTCCCTATGAGCAGGCTGACCTGTTAACGGCTTATACTTACACCACCCGGCGGCACCAGGACCTCCAGTTCACCTTGAAGCACCTCATGGCACAGCTCACCGTCATACTGACCACGCTCGAAGGAAACGACGGATTCAGCCCCACACAACTGGCGGGAGCCACAGCCGAAGCTTCGCTGATAGCGCCCTACACACTGGTGTATACTGACGTGGCCAACACCACGAATGCTGATAAAGCTAAAGAAACGCCCGCCACCGCCACTGCAAGTGGCACCACCAGCACCGCTTTCACCATGCAGCGCACCCTGCACTACAAGTCGGGCACTGAAGAGACGGCCGGAAACGTGGCGAGTGTCACCTTCCGCCTCATCGCCCCGCCTCAGACAATAAGCAGCACCGATGACGGCATCGTGCTCACCATCGACGGAAAGACCTACACCTTCAAGCCCGACAAACCCGAAAATAGCATCCAGCTAACAGCAGGCCGGAACACCATCCAGCCCATCGTAGCCCGGAAGTCTGTACTGATCCCCGGTACCATCCAACTGAAAGACTGGGACACCTCGACCAACGCCAGTCAGAGTGTGACGGCGGACGGAGTGGTGACACCTCAGGATATTGATCTCTCGGGCATCACGGAGACGGGAACACTGTATCTGCGGGCTACAACCTCGACGAGGAGCGTCACTGACGGCACCATCGGTACATACCCCATTCAATACCAGACATCTTCCACAGGAAGTACAGCCAGCATCAATACCGCCGATGCCGCCTACGCCCCCATCCTATGGGACAACCTGAACAAGTGGGATAACGATGCATCCACCGGTACCCTGCTAAAGTATTATTTTCATGCCGTCTTTATCCCCACCAACTACCGCCACGCCACTAACACCGGTGCGGATAGAAACAAGGAAAACCACGAGAAGGACTATCTTGAAGGCCGGAACGCAGCAACCGAATGGGGCGAATCACCTAAATTCACCGAAAACAGCTCCAGCAGCGGCGATGACCGACGCTTGGAACATCAGACCGTCCGGTTCATCGTGAATCTGAAAAGCGATGGTACCTACGATGCCGCCACTCTGAACTCCGTCTCAATCAAGCTGAAACGCAACAAGAAAATGACCATCTCAGACTCTGGCAACAATGCATGGAGCAGCATCAGAGATGGCTGGCCCAGTATCACCACCGCCACGCTTACATCCGGTGAGTCCGCCGACGTCACCTTGGTGAAGATCGAGGATGCCACCGACAGCGGTTCCGGCGCCACAGAAGCCAAACCCGCCCGATTCGTTGCCATTATCGCCCCACAAACTTTAGGAGCAAACAGTGCAAGTGGCACCACTATCGGTACTGACTATCTGATCCTGACCTTAGGCAGCGGTACGGCAACAGAGAAAACCTACACTCTGAAAGCAGCCGACAAGGATGGGCTAACGCTGAAGTACGGCAGCCAGTACACCCTCACCGCCACCCTGACAAAATCCGAACTCAATCCGGGTACCATTGCGGTGGAAGCATGGAAAGAAGAATCGGGTGAAGGCAACTTCGAGTGGCAATAGTAACTCCGATTCTTCCGACGCACGGGAGACGATAACGAGACGAAGAACCAAAAGACATAAAGAACAAGAAACAATGAAAAAACAAAAGAAAATAAAGACATGCAGGTACAGCGATGAATTCTGGAAAAACGTCTGGTACACCATACGCTACGGCGACTCACTGGGCGACCGGATCACCATTCCACTACTCTCACTGTGCATTCTCCTCTGCATTTCTTTCCTCATCTTCCTGCTGACGAGCTGCACAGCCGACCCTCTGTCTGTTACCGCCCCCGAAGGCACCGGCACCGAAGGCCTGCGCACTCCCCTCACCATCGGCCTCCTCACCATCGAGGGTAACGATGGCTACGACGGCTCAGTACCCGTTACCACACGCATGGCGACCGACCCCGCAGGCAAAGACAACGCTTGGGAAGCGGGAGATTGCATCGCCGTCAGTGCCCCCAAGCTGGGAAACAACGACATGGGAAGCAAGACGCTCACCGCCACCTATGTATATACCGGCATAGCAGACAACCTCTGGCGGCAGATAAACCCGAATGACAACAGCGACCCATACCGAGCTCAAGCTGAAGCTACCGACATCTATCCCCTCTACATCGACGACATCGACCGCAACAGTGGGAAAACGATTTCCGTAGAAACCTACGGCGGCAACCTCCATTGGGAAGGCAGCATCACATACACGAATCAAACCACCCGGAAGAACTACTGTCTACAGAACTACCTATCCTGCGACAATGCCCGAATAGCCGAAGCCGACAATGAAATCCCCGGCATCAAGCGCGGACAACTGTACGCCGAACTCCTTCACCGGCGCGTCAGCATCGTGGTGCGGGTAATAGACCAGACAATGCCCAACGTGCTACCCACCACCGGTGAAGCCACTCTCGACGACACCGACGCCAACGATATCGATGCTGTGAAGCTGACACTGACCGGTGGCCCCAACGAGAACAGCAAAAACAACCAAATCGTCTGCTGGCGTACCGGTAAGGCTACGGAAACGATAAACGGTCGGCAACAATCCGTCACCACCTTCCGTGCCTATATGTACTTAACGGACGTGCCGGGCATTACGACCACTACCGACGTCAGCACAGGAAAACAGAGCGGCACCGTCCCCGACGGCTCCACCTTGGGTACCCTCACCTTCACCCCCAACACCGGAAGCACACCGCAGACGCTGACTATAAAATATTCTATCACCAAGAATGCCGGCGTCCCCCCCACCATCACCACCGGCACGCGCATCACAGTGACGGCACCCTTCAATGTTTCCCAAAACCTGGACGCCACGGCAACGCTCAACACCTGGGAAGAAATAGACGCGGGAGATACGGGAACGGAGACAATAGAGCTGAAACCTGCCACAAATCCGGACGGTACAGAAAAGGAAGGTAGTAACGCCCAACCTATCTATGAACTCTCTTCAGCCCAAGACCTGCTACTCTTTGCACAGATCGTAAACGGGACGGACAACCCCACAGGCGACAGCGTGACCGGAAACCTAAAGCTATGGTGGAAGCGGCAACCTGTGCCAAGTACCCCAAAACAGTAACAAAAGCCCAAAAACAATAGAACGATTATGAAAAAGAAAACAACATACCTTGCCACCCTCATCCTGTTCGCCCTCGGACTGATGTCAGCCTGCACCCCCGGCGAACTGGACGGCGACGACAACAGTAACCCCGACGCCACACCGGTGCCACTGGCCGCAACCGTCAGCCTGCCCGCAACGGGCACGGTAACCCGGGCCAACGCCACCACTGGCAGCATCAAGTTCGATGTCAGCGGCAGCAGCTTCACCCTGAGGCGCTACGACCAGGCACCCGACGGTACCACCACCCTGACCGCCTCCGCCGACTACGAAATAGCAGACCGCAACGACAACACCTCCGGCAGCGGCACCAGCTCGCAATACTTCAAGCTGAAGACGTCCACGGGCACCTCCGCCAACACCCATATCCCCGTCATCCCCACTGAACAAGCCGACCTACGCATCGAGGAAACCGCCGCACCGGTACTGATGAACGTCCCCGCAGACATCAGCGGTACAAGCGGCACTGCTGACGATGCCACGACCAATGTCTACGTCCCCTTCCGCACCCGGATGAAATACGGTGCCGAAGTACCCGCAAATCCTGACGTCAGCATCCCCTCCGCCACGGACAAAGAACGGACCGGCATCACTCTCTCCGCAGACAAAAAGGCAGGCATCGCCACCATCAACCCCGCCTACACCACAGCTGCCCTGCGCCTGGTGCTGAAACTCTACAACGCCGGACAAGGAACCGTGGTGAACTACGCATCCTGCCCCCTGACTATGACAGGCGACAGCCCCACCACTCAATACGCACCTACCGTAACGCACGGCACCCAAGCCACCCTCGGCACGGACCCCGGCAGTATCATCTACACCGACGCCACGGCCGCCTGCCAATACACAGCCGTCAGCCAGCAGATCGTCATCTTCGGCGAACTGACACCCGGCACGAACACCAGTGAAAGCTCCACAGGCACCAACCGGCTCACTCCGGGCAGCACATGCGTGGCAGTACTTACCACCTCCACAGGTGAACTGCTTTCCGTCACCTGGCCTACAAGCGCTACCATCAACGCCGTGCCACAGCCCGGGAAGATGTTGACGCTCACCGTACATGTGAAGGGAGACATGGCCTACATCGACCCCAACGGCATCACAATCTCCGGATTTGAGGACGGGAACGGAGAAGAAGGAGAGACGGCAGGCGGAAGCCCGGGCATCGCCAGTGGTCTGACGGAGCTAAATCCGGACATATTCTGCATTGCAAACCCAATGTGGGTAGTGACCGGAGGAGGCACAGAGGCCACTTCCAGCAGCAACACCGATAGCAAAGACGTGACAGTATTGAAAAATGTGCGCACGGCGCTGAACAAGATATACACTCCGAATAACGACAGCTACACCGGCCCCAGCTACATCGACCTAATGCTGACAGATGTGACCACACTGCCAACATACAACAACGATGGCGCTTTCCAAGGCTACAAGCAGTTACGCAACATAGAGTTGCCTGCGGTGACCGACATCGAGGAATACGCCTTCTACAAATGCGAATCCCTCACCACAGCAAGTATGCCATCAGCAAAGACCATCAGGAAAAACGCCTTTATTGGCTGCCAAGCTTTAACAAACCTCGACATCTCCGGCGTTACCCAAATATGGAACTTAGGAACTTCAGAACAAAACTACCTGCTCAGTGCCTTTGGCAGCGGCGCCTACCCCAACTGTGACCTCGTGCTAAATTCCGCCCTGGAACAATACTGCTATGCCGCCGATGGCACCTCGCAGAACGGTCCACTCGTAAAACTCAAGATAGAGGGCCATGATAGTAGTGGCTCCCCTTACAGCTACACCATCACCTTCCGGAGCATCACCTTCAAATGACGGCAACAGAGATGAAGACAGCAGCACGTTCGCTTTATCCGCATCGTCCGCGTATCCATTGAACTCATAACCCAATAAACAGCATAGCAATGAAAAAGAAATTCATACCCACCACATTCACCCTCGCACTGGCAACCCTGAGCCTCACCCTCATACTGCCTACCGCCTGTACCCGGGATGAACTCATAACACCCGTCCATCCCGACGCCCCCGCACCCTCCAACGGCGGCACCCCCGATGCCCCCGCACTCCTCATCTCCCTCGGCCAAAAGCCCGGATACGCAGGAGAAAACGTCGAGTCGGGAGAGTCCGTCCCCGCCACCCGCACCAGCACCACCACCGGATGCTGGCAGGCAGGCGACCAAGTCACCGTCAACCTCACCTACTACAGCATCTCCGCCCAGGAAGCTCAATCCGATATTCCCTCCACAGCCGACGACGAGGCCCGAACCGCCGCCATCGAAGCACGCCTCATCCTGGCCCAGCTCTCCACCGGCGACACCTCCGGAAGTACCTCACAACAAACCCTGACCTGCACCGCTGAAGCCACCGGAGCCACTCCGACCACCCCCTCACAGTGGACCGCCACGCCCTCGCTCGTCATCGTCCCCACCGGCACACGCTCCATACGCGCCCAATACACCTACCGAGGCATCCCCGATCCGTTGACCGGCACTTCCGAAGAAATCAGCGCCACCACCGGCACTATCCCCTTCGACCTGAAACTGACGGCCGACGATCTCGCACAGAAAAACTACATCGTCCACCTCCCCGCCCCCCAATGGAAGCGACAGACGGCACTCGTAGAAGTCACTGGTATCCCTCAGGGAACTTACCTAACGCTACGAACCACCGGATGGGGAAAGGGATATAACAATCAGACCAACCAATATGACATAGAAATCGACGTCATCGCCGACTATTCCTCCCGGCCCGCCACCGCCACGGACGGCACCGCTCTCTTCCACCTGCCCCTACTGAAGCAGAAGCCCACCGGAGCCACGGACAACGTGAAAGATCTGGAAGCCATAGTGGGAGAGACACCTTTCTATATATACTACAGCCTGCCACTGGACAACAACCTCGTTGCCCAAGCCAAGCTAACCAAAGCACAGGACAAGTTCACACTCGACTACTCCCTCACCTCCGGCGGTAACGAAGTGGACTTGCAGGGAATGGTGACAGCCGACGGTCTGCTGGACGACGCCATCCATGGAACAGGAAAGCTGACCAACGTTAATCCCCGTTGGACGGTGACAAGAGGCGGAACGGATAACTTCAGTGGCACCACGAAAGACGCCACTGTGCTGACGAACGTGCGCACAGCGTTGAACGTGATTTACACCCCGAGCAACAGCAACTACAACGGCGTCAACGGCCACATCGACCTGACACTGCAGGACGTGACCACACTGCCGAAGCAAAACACCGGCACCGGTGCTCTTGAGAAATACCACCAGCTACGTAGCGTGGAATTATCTGCGGCAACAAGCATCGGAGAGAAAGCCTTCTACTACTGCGAAGCCCTCACCACAGCAAGTATGCCGAAGGCGACAAGCATCGAAAACTTTGCTTTCGCCGGCTGCAAAGCTCTCACCACAGTAAGCATGCCACAAATAACAAGCATCGGGAGATACGCTTTCAATAGCTGCGATGCCCTCAAGACAGCAAGCATGCTATTGACAGAAACCCTCGGAGAAAGCGCCTTTCAAAACTGCAAAATCCTCACCACAGCAAACATGCCAATAGCAAACAGCATCGGGGGATACGCCTTCAGTGGTTGCTCTACCCTCGCCACAGTAAACATGCCAATGGCAAACAGCATCGGGAACAACGCCTTTTTCGGCTGCAAAGCCCTCACCATAGCGAGTATGCCGCAAGCGACAAGCATCGGGCACAGCGGCTTCAATGGCTGCGACGCCCTCATCACAGCAAGTATGCCGAAGGCGACAAGCATCGGAGATCTAGCTTTTTCCAATTGCAAAGCTCTCACCACAATAAACATGCCGCAAGTGACAAGCATCGGGAGCAGCGGCTTCTCCGCCTGCTACGCCCTCACCACAGTAAGCATGCCGAAGGCGACAAACATCGGGGACTATACCTTCTTCAACTGCGCCGCCCTCACCACAGTAAACATGCCAATGGCAACAAGTATCGGGAGTGGCGCCTTCTCCGCCTGCTACGCTCTCACCCAAGTAAGCATGCCGAAGGTGACAAGCATAGGGAACTATGGCTTCTCCGGCTGCAACGCCCTTACCACAGCAAGCATGCCGCAGGCGACAAGTATCGGGAACGATGCCTTCAACAACTGCAAAGCCCTCACCACAGTAAACATACTACAGGCGACAAGCATCGGGAACAGAGCTTTCTCCGACTGCAAAACCCTCACCACAGCAAGCATGCCGCAGGCGACAAGCATCGGGAGCGGAGCCTTCTACGGCTGCATCGCCCTTCAGAGCCTCGACATCTCCAGCGTCACGAAGATAGAGAAGCTGGGAACTGATTACGGTTCCATGTTCTTCCCCGCCTTCGACAACGCCACTGACCCCGAGACCTTCAAGAACTGTGACCTCCTGCTGAACTCCGCCCTGAAGCAGTATTGCTACGACACCGACGGTACCTCGCAGAACGGTCCACTGGTCAACCTCAAGATACCGACCAAGATAAACAGCTCCGATGAGACCGACTCCTACACCTTCACCTTCCGCAGCATCACCTTCAAATGACAGCAGAGATGAAGACAACTCGGTTCAGCTCCTTATAGCGAACATGATAAAAACCGAGTAAAAGGAACAGGCCGAAAGCGTCACCACCGCGAACGGAGCACAATAATCAGCATTCACCACAGAGGGGTACAGAGGGAGAAAAAAGAGAAAAGACGAAGAACTCTGTTAAACTCCGTGGTGAAAAAAGAAAAAATCGATAACCCCAGAATTAATTACATCACAATGAAACAGAATACCCCTTTCACCCAACGGCGCCACGCCCACATCCTCAACCTCATCCTCAACCGGAGCCTGAGCCTTGTCCTGAGCCTTGCCTTAAGCCTCAGCGCCTGCCACCCCGACTCCCTCGACGACCTCGACGGTGACAACGACAGCGGCATCGCCCTCACACACTTCCAGGCAGAAATCCTGACGCCAACAGACGGAATTACCACCATCCCCACCGCCGCCCGCACCCGCTCCGACGGAACCGATGACAAGGGCTACACCGGCCTCGTGAAGACCCGTTTCATCTCCGATGACGTGATTCACATCGTACTCACTGATGCCGACAACAGCAATGCCATCGCCTACTCCACCGCCACCCTGCAACAGCAGGACGGTAGCGCCACCCCCACCGCCCGGTGGATCATCAGTCCCGCCATGTCCACTCCTCAAAACGGCAACTTCGAGCTCCTCGCCTTCTACAACGGGCAGACTGCCCCCTACATCGCAAGCAGTTCCCAGTCCGCCCCCGAAACGGCCCTGAAGGCCTATATTCAAGCCGAACGCGGCTCCCTGTTCACCACCGCCCCCGACACCCCGCCCTATGTCGATGCACTGACAGCCCTATACAGCAGCCAGTCCGGTAATCAAACCCTCGCCAACGATCCCCTCAAGCCCTCACCGGGAGCCCTCAACCTCGCCTCCGACGGTACTCTCACCGCAAGCTTCCAGCACCGCAACGCCATCATCAATATCTCCGGCATCACTAATCAGCTGGGCGCCCCTGTCAATGCCATCCTGGCAACCATTTATTCGGAAGACGCCCTAAATCACACCCTGCCCCTCACCCCCATTGCCGATGCAACCGAAGCCGGCAACGGCGCGTGCCAATGGCAAGCCATCTCCCGCCTCAATCTCAACGCAAGCTATCAGAGCAGTTTCTACCTCCACTCACTCACCGTCACCCTGGGCGGCACCGTCAATCGTGATCCCGACACCGGTCTGAACACCGTCACGGGAGGTACTCAAGTCACTGTCACCATCCCCGCAGGCGACACCGACCCCAACGCAGCCGATCCCTCCGCACGCGGACGCAGGCTCTACATAGCCCGCCAATACACCTACCGCCTCAGTCTGCTGCCCGGTGCCTGTACCGCCATCCCTGCCAACGGAGACCTCGACGGCAACGACGAGGATATGAAGTGGGACGACCAGGGAAACTTACTCACCGTGCCGCAAGGATACACCCCCATCTACAACGAGGAAGAACTGCGCAAGATAGGTGTGAAAAATACAGACGGGGACTATAATTATACCAACTCAGACGGTAAAAATTATGAATACTCCCTTTCTGCCAACTACATCCTCATGACCGACATCAACCTCACTCCGGGATACGATCCCGCCACCGGCACTGGCGGCACACTGCCCGATAAAGATTTCAATGACATACCAGACGAAGGCAATACCGAACTCTGGACACCCATCGGCAACGAGGGTACCAGCACCTCCTTCAAAGGCCATTTCAACGGCAATGGTCATACCATCACCGGCATGACTATCAACACATCAACACTAAAAAACGCCGGATTCTTCGGCTATACCTCCGGAGCCGTCATCTACAACCTCCACATGAAGGACGCACGGGTGAAGAATATGAACAACAATAATAAGACCGGTAGCCTTATCGGAGGCTGCGCTAATGGCACCACCGTTTCTCTCTGTAGCGCCACCGGCTGCGCAGTGAGCGGCAATGAGACCGGTGGCCTGATAGGTGAAACCTCTCAGACTGATATTACTCTGACCCGCTGTCACGCCACCGACTGCAAAGTATCCGGCACCAGCTACAGTGGTGGTCTGATAGGTTACAATAGCTCCGTCATCACCGCATGCTACGTACGCAACTGCGACCTCAGCGGCTGTACCGGCTACCATGGCGGTCTGGTAGGATGCTATTCTAACGCCATCCTGTTCGGTTGCTATACCTCCGGCAACACGTTCGGTAGTAACACTTCCGCTTCCCTTGTCGGCAGCAACTACGGCAGCATCATCGCCTCTGCCTACGCTGTAAACGCTACGAAGAACGATAACTCCGGTGATGCCACTACCATCGGGCTAATCACAGAAAACAAAAAAAGCAACAATGACCTCTCCCCCACCCTCTCCGGCCTCGTCTCCCCCTTCAAGGAAAGCAGCAGCACAGGAAACACCGACACGAACGGTGAGCCCACCGGATTCGGCTTCTATTGGGGTGCAGGCTATCAGCAACTGCTCGTCACCGGTACCGATAAAGATACAGCCGAAGGCGTCACCACCACCACTAAGCCTCTTTTTGCACTGGACAATGAAATAAGGAATGACTGCACCTTTAGTGTCACCGCCCCCATCATAGAAAACGGTACAGTCACCACCGCAGGCAACACCACCCTCACAAATGTCTCCACGGTGATGGTAAACACCACCGGTAACATCTATGCGCAGAAGCGCAACTGGACCGCCGCCGGCATCTGGGGTGCTACGCTCGACGCAGCAGCCGGAAACACCGTAGGCAGCACGGGTGCCACAAAGAAGGTTATCCTCGCCCCGCCCATCATCCAATGGAGCTATCAAGGAGAGCAGTAGCATCGCTACAGCACAGCAGCATCCGGGAAACTGACTGGATTAAAAATCCCGGATGAAACCAATTATAATCATTAGAAAATGAAAACAATATGAAGCAGAATATCCAACAACTCATCATTGCCGCTACCATTATTCTGGCAGCAGGCAACAACTGGGCCGTAGCACAAAGCAACAGTACAGCAATCAGCAGTAGCGAAACAATCAGCACCTCCTCGCCCTCTCCCCGCCTCTCCCTGCGCAGCAACCTCCTGCTATGGGCCTTTGGCAGCCCCTCGCTCGGCATGGACCTCACCCTCGGCCGCCGCTGGCAGGTAGGCCTCGACGGCTCATACGGAAATTGGTCGCTCAGCCACCGCACCCACGCCGCCCGCCTCAGCACCGCCGGACTGCAACTGCGTCGCTACTTCCGCCCCTTCACCAACAGAAACTCCGCCTCCCACCCAAGTCTTGACATCTACATCTCTTCCTCCCGCGGCGCCTACCTCGGCATCGACCTGCGCTACACCCACTTCAACGAGCAGCTACTCACCGCCGGCACCCCGGGACGCGAGGGCGACCTCATATCAGCCGGAATCCTCCTTGGATACTCCTTCGCACTTGACCCCTGCGGCCGCTGGGCCATTGACGCCGCACTTGCCCTGGGATATCAGCACCAAGACTACGACCGATACACCTGGTACGCCCCCGCCGCCCAAAACCGGCTACTCGGTACCCGCACCCACAACCGCTTCACACTGACGGCACTCGACGTCGCACTCGTCTACCGATTCTGAAAACATCCCCATTCCGCCCACCGAGCCCCTCTCAGCAGCGGAAGAATACAACAGCCATAACCGGAAAACCCCAAGCAACAGCCGGAGAACAAAAAGAAAACAATAACTCGAAAACAACAAGAAAATAATATGAAAACAAAACAATACGCCGCCCACCCGCTCACCACCACCCAATCCGAACTACCGTCGGCAATCCTGTCCGCACTTACAATAGCTCTCCTGTCGGCGCTCCTGTTTACCTCGTGCAGTAAACACCACTACCTCGAACTCCTCCTCGACCCAGACGGCGAACCCATCGAAAACCCCGGCCGAATTTTACTCAGCGCCCCCGGCGTCGCCAACCCTCTGCTACCCGCCATCCTCACCGACCCCACCCGTGAGGATCGCATCGTTGCCACCGTCCTCCACGGCCAACCTGTCGACGTAGAAGCCGGCACCTACAATCTCCTCTGCGCCCTCCCCACCGATGGCAGCAACACTGAATATTTCGGCACCGACGCCTTCACCCTCAACGGCACCACCATCAGCCTCCCCCTCCTCGCCCCAGACGGCCGGCTTCCCCAAGCCCCCGATGTGCTGACTGACGCCACGCCCGTCACCGTCACCTCGGGACGCACCATTCAAACCGCCCTCACCCCCGCACCCCGCACTCGTCTCGTCCGCCTCGACGTCCGCCTACAGGGAGCCGACGCATCATCCATTACCGCCATCACCGCCCGCCTCGAAGGCGTCAGCCGCACCGCACGGCTGGAACAACGCTACACGGCCGTCACAACCCAAACAAACTCCCCGGCCCCCAGTCTACGTGCCAACGCGAAGGCCCCTTACTACCTCCTCACCAACCTGCAACTGGACGCCTCCACCCCCACCGACCCCGAAGCCACCGGTACCTTCCGGCTCCTGGGCACGAACTCCTCAGCCACCGGCCAACGCATCCTCATTACCGCCACCCTCGCGAACGGCGCCACCCTGAGCTACGAGCAAGACGTCACCCCCCTCTTCTCCGGCTTCAACCCGCCCGCCACAGCCACTACCCTACGCCTGGCAGCCACCCTCAACTTCGGTATAGACCAAGTGAGCGGTACCATCATACCTTGGACACCCGGATGGAACGAGGGAGGAACGGGACTCTAAAAAGTTCCTCTTCCCTTGCATTTCTCCCCCACAAAACGTATCTTTGTCTCCGCAAGACGACAACATCAACTTTAATCAAAACTTTTAATGAAACGACAAGAACAATTCCACTGTCGCTTTCTTGACTACCGTTTACTCGGCAGTTGTCTGCTGTCCTGCCTCCTTATTTGTCTGGCCCGCACCACTCTGCACGCGTCCGAAAGCAACTTTAACGCCCTTAACGACACCATTGCCGCTGACGTCGCCCTGCCCGACAGCCTCCTCACCGATGACAATGTCTACCGTTATACTTTCTCCAACTTTCCCCTGGCCTGCCGTATCATGGACGAGTTGCGTATCCGCAAACTCCTCCCCACCCATCGCTTAGACATCACTGAAGGCGACCTCTACTTCAACAACGGTCACTACCGCCACGCCCTAAAAAACTATCGCCGTGCCCTCGAAAGCGACTCCATACGCCGGAACGACGATGAATATATGGATCAGCTCCACCGCCTTATCTCCACCTACGACTGCCTGCACAACGAAGTCGGGAAAGCCGAATGTGTCAATCTCCTGCTGGACAAAGCAAAAGCCACCGGAAACCAACCCATGCACTCCATCGCCCTCTTCAATCTGGGAAAGATGATCTACTACCAGGGCAACAAGTCCCAAGGCTACGAGTACATGCACCAAGCCGTCGACCTGATGCTCCACACCGATTACGAATACAAGTACGACAACCTGCGCTACAACTACAACACCCTGCTCGTGATGCAGCAAAGGGACAAACTGTACGAAGAAGCTCTCAGCACACTCGACGCCCTCCAGTCCGTAGTCACCCGCGAACAGGGTAGCGAACCCCAGATGCAAGGGCTCGAACAGAAAGAACTCAAAGCCCTCTACGCCCATCGCGCCGTAGTTCTGCAACGCTTGGGACGCCACAAAGAAGCAGAAGAATTCTACAAAAAATTCCTCACTGTAAGTCACGTACACAGCCGCGACAACTACCTCATCATGCCCTACCTCTTTGATCGCCATATGTACGACGAAATCATCCGCATGAATGCCACCCGCGAGCAATTCCTGATCAGTCAGAGAGACAGCGTGAACTATCACATGGTCACCATTAAGCGCACATTAGGCGAAGCCTACGCAAGCAAAGGCGACTACCGCCGTTCAACCCACTACTATAAACAACTGTCCATACTGTGCGACAGCATCAAAAAACGCGAAGAACGCAACACCGCCCTGGAGCTCGCCGCCATATACGACACCACCGAAAAGGAAGCCCTGCTGCAACAACAGGCCAACGAACTGCGCGAACGAAATATCCTCCTCATCTCAGCCGTCTGCATCATGCTGTTGCTATGCGCCGGCCTGGCGCTCATTGTCCGATACACCCTCAACATACGCCGCAAAAACCGGGCAATGGCACGCAGCATCAACGAAGAAATGAACAGCAAAAAGCGATTGAGCGAAAGCCGCGACACCATCAACGCCCTGCAACAGAAGATAGAACAAATGAAAACCGCTGCCGAATGCAGACAAGAAGACAGCATGCCAGACCTGCAAGACCATGGAACGGAAGATGATGAAGAAAAAGATAATGAACTGAAGCGAGAATACAACACACTGGAACAGACAGAAAACCGACGGATATTTGATCTAATGGAAGGCATACTCAGCAAACAGTCTCCTTATCTGGATCCTAAATTTTCACGCCACGACTTGTGCATGCTATCGGGCACAAACCGAACTCGCCTCAACGTCATCCTGATGCAGTGTACCGGAGTAAGCTCTACCGCCTATATCAACAACCTGCGCCTGGAACATGCAGTCGAACTCATTCGCGAGCACCCCGAATATATCATCAGTCACATCGCTGAAGAATGTGGATTGCCCAATGCGTCCACCTTCCACCGCCTCTTCCGCGAACGCTATGACATGACGCCCAACGAATACAGGAATGCCATCTTTGAGAAATAAATCTGTGGTGAACAAATATTAAAACCGAAAACAAACCGTAAGGAATACTGTTGGAAGGGGAAACTTAAAAACGATAACAGTTATGAATTACGGTATTAGTATCCTTTTCAGGGCTATCCCATTGCTGATGGCCCTTTTTTGTTTCGGCTACGGAGCCTTTGTGCTCGACATGGGGACGGACACGAACCGATTCGTTGCGGGGCCTGTGGTCTTCTCTTTAGGAATGATATGTATTGCGCTGTTCGCTACGGCAGGTACCATCATCCGGCAAATTATCCACACGTATAGTACGGCAGCAAAATATGCCCTGCCCATCATCGGCTATCTGGCTGCCGTGGTGTGTTTCATCGGTGGAATGACATACATTAGTGACGGCAGTACGGTAGCCCATTTCGTTGCGGGACATGTCATCTGCGGAGTAGCTTTCATCACTGCATGTGTAGCCACTACCGCCACCTCTTCCACCCGCTTCACCTTCATCACGCAAAATTCCAAGAAGACTGACCATGCCGTACCTGCCAAGTCATTCTCTTCGGCACAGGCGGACATACTCATCATTCTGGCTGTTGTGTTCGCCGTCATTACATGGGTTTGGGCATTCTGGTTATTGGGACAAAGTGATATTCACACCGCTTACTATGTGGCCGGACACGTAATGGCCGGACTGGCATGCATCTGTACAAGCCTGGTTGCACTGGTTGCTACCATTGTCCGGCAGATACGTAACTCTTATAGTGCTGCCGAACGAAAATGGTGGCCCGCCCTCGTATTGGTGATGGGTACACTGAGTATCCTGTGGGGACTTTGGGTGCTGACGAATGCCGACCCGGGCAAGTCTTCCACCGGATACATTATGATAGGTCTGGGTTTAGTTTGTTACAGCATATCTAGCAAAGTAATTCTGCTGGCTGTTATTTGGCGGAACGTCTTTAAGCTGGCGAACCGAATTCCGCTCATTCCGGTGCTCACCGCGCTTACTTGTCTTTTCCTCTCTGCTTTTCTGTTTGAAATGACAACGCTGAATGATGTCTACTTTGTTCCCGCACGCGTATTGGCAGGATTAGGCGGCATCTGTTTCACGCTGTTCTCCATCGTCAGCATTCTGGAAAGCGGAACGTCCAATTGATGATAAATCACTCTCTTTTTTTATAAATCACTCTCATGGATGGGTTGGGGTTTCGCCAGCTCATCCATAAACACTTCCACATTCCAGGCATGGTGCGCCACATAGGCAGCCGGACCGGTATCACCCGAATCCAGAATATCGCGCACAACGTTGGACTTGTTTCTGCCTGTCACAAAGAAAATCAGCTGCTTGGCATTAAAAAGCAAACAGCCGGTCATGGCTATGCGCTTCTGCCCATTGTAAGGATTAACACTTACCTCGTAAGGATGGAAAGAAGAAAGCAAATATTCCTGACCGGGGAAAATGGACGAGGTATGCCCGTCTTCTCCCGCCCCCAACAGAACAATATCAAGAGCCGGAAAGCCATGCCAGAGTGGCGCATTGCAACGCACTATGCGAGAATAGCTATTCGCCTCATCATCGGGATCGTTGCTACCGTCAATAGGAAAAATATACTCCTCAGGTATTCCCACTTCATCCAGCAACAGCCGGCGCATATTGCCATAGTTACTCTCCGAATCTTCGGCAGGTACACACCGTTCGTCCACCCAATAAATACGCATACGGCTCCACGGAGTGGCATCCTTGAATTCTTCCGCCCACAAATCGAACATGAGCGAGGGCGTGCTGCCTCCACTGAATGCTATGTGAAAAATCTTCTGCGGCTCTTCCTCCATCAAACTAATAAGGTGCTTGATGAGAGAGCGCGCCGTTTCGACAGCTGTACTATAGATATAAGTTTTCATAACTCACAATATTGATCAGTGTTCGTAAGGTTTTTACACGGATTGGTCCAGTCGGCACCATGTTCGTGCATCATAGCTTCACTTTCCAGCGGCCCCCAGGTTCCGACTGGATAACCGTAGAGAGGCGCGTCAGGATATTCATTCCAATAGCGTAGCACAGGATCAAAGAAACGCCAGGAGGCTTCGACAGCATCACTGCGGGTAAAGAGTGTCGGGTCGCCCTGAATGCAATCCTCAATCAAGCGGGCATAAGCATCGCCCGTGGCGCGTCCGCCCAGTTGGTCGTAACTGAAGTCCATCATTACTTGCTTCACATCGAATCCCGGTCCGGGAACTTTCATGCCGAATTTCAGCACAATACCCTCGTTGGGTTGCAGGCGGAGGATTAGTTTGTTAGCCCGCGGACAGTGTCCGCCATGGCAATGAAACATCTGATGGGGCGTTTCACGGAAGTGCACTACGATTTCCGTCACCTTGGTAGGCATCTGCTTTCCTGTGCGGATGTAGAAAGGTACGCCGCTCCAACGCCAGTTATCAATACCGATCTTCATGGCGATGTAAGTTTCAGTGCGCGAATCGGCGGGGACGTTCTTCTCTTCACGGTAGCCCTTTTTAGAACCGGAAGCGGTATATTGTCCGCGGACTATATGTTCATTCAAATCTTCATCCGTCAGAGGTTTCAGTGACTCGTAGACTTTTACCACTTCGTTACGGAAATTATCGGCGGTGAAGACAGCGGGAGGCTCCATGGCAGTGAGGGCCACCAGTTGGATAAGGTGGTTCTGTACCATGTCGCGCAAAGCGCCTGTACCGTCATAGAAGCCGCCACGCTGTTCGATACCGAGATTCTCGACAGCGGTAACCTCTACATAATCGATGTAATTACGATTCCACAACGGTTCAAAAATGCCATTGGCAAAACGGAAAGCAAGGATATTTTGTGCCGTCTCTTTACCAAGGAAGTGGTCAATGCGATAGATCTGAGACTCTTCGAAAACGGAAGCATAGATATGGTTTAATTCTTGTGCCGACTTCAGGTCGTAGCCGAAAGGCTTTTCGACGATGATGCGGGTATGTTTACGATTCAATCCGGCTGTTTTCAGATGTAGAGGGATGACGCCATAAAGTGAGGGCGGCGTAGCGAGATAGAACAGTAAATTGTCCGGTTCCTTTTCACCGGTGATTTCCTGCAAACGGCTGTCCAGGGTTCCGTAACCTTCTTCTATGGCAGGGTCCATACTAAGGTAGTGCAAATGAGTGCAGAACTCTTTCATTCCCACTTCGGCCGGTGTGACAAAATGTTCCAGCTCGTTCAGGATATAGTCGCGATAAGTTTCATCCGCATAGTCGGTACGGCCGATACCGAGAATGGCAAATCCTTCGGGCAAACGATTATCCTTGTAGAGCGAGTAGAGTGCCGGCATCAGTTTGCGTTTCGTCAAGTCGCCCGAAGCGCCGAATATGATCATTACAAATTTACTCATAGAATCTTGTTTTTTTTGATTAGCTTCTGCAAATTAGCCCTTGCAATAAATTCATTAGCTCTTGCTTCATAATTTTATTACCAGGGCTTCATTTTATACATTATAGGTACCTGATTTTGTATCTCCGCCATGTCCGGTCCAGTTTTCATGGAAGAACTGTCCGCGAAGTTCATCGGTACGCTCAAAGGTATGTGCGCCGAAATAGTCACGCTGAGCCTGAATCATATTAGCAGGGAGCTTCGCAGATACCAGCGAATAGAAATAGTTCAATGCGGAAGAGAAAGCCGGAACAGGCAGTTCCTCTTTCATCGCATGGGCTACAAGGTGCTTCCAACCGGAAAGCAACTCTTTGATTTCTTCCCGGAAATAAGGAGCGAGTAGCAAATGTTTCGGCTTCTGCTGTGTCTCAAAAGCAGCCGCTATATCATTCAGGAATATACTGCGGATGATACAGCCTCCGCGCCACATACGGGCAATGGATGCCAGATCGAGATCCCAGCCGAAAGATTCGGACGCCTTTTGCAACACGGCAAAACCTTGTGCATAGGATACCAGTTTAGAAGCATACAAAGCGGAATAAATATCTTTCACCAGTTCCGGCTTATTATAAACCACTTGTGAGCGCTGGCAAATGAATTGTTTGGAAGCTGCCTCACGCAGATTTTTCTGCGCTGAAAGACTACGCTCAAAAACAGCCGTTGCAATCAGTCCCAGAGGCATACCCAATTCCATTGCATTGATAACGGACCATTTACCGGTGCCTTTCTGTCCGGCAGTGTCCAGTATCTTGTCAATCAAGTAACCGCCCGCCTTATCCTTATGCCGAAGAATATTGGCTGTAATTTCTATCAGATAGCTACGCAACTTACCCTCATTCCAGTGGGCAAAAACGGAAGCCATGTCTTCATTATTCAGTTGCAGAAGATTCTTCATCACCCAGTAGGCTTCGGCAATCAACTGCATATCACCGTATTCGATACCATTATGTATCATTTTAACGAAATGTCCCGAGCCGGCCGGACCAATCCAGTCACAGCAAGGAGTACCATCGGCAGCACGTGCAGCAATACTTTGCAGGATGGGCTTTACTTCATCCCAGGCAGTAACGGAACCGCCCGGCATAATAGAAGCACCATTCAACGCTCCTTCTTCACCGCCCGAAACACCGGCACCGACAAAGCGGAAACCTTTCGATTCGGCCAATGCCACACGACGGTTGGTATCTTCATAGTTTGAGTTGCCTCCATCTATCAAGATATCTCCCGGAGAAAGATGCGGAAAGAGTTGTTCCATCAGTTCATCTACGGCACTGCCGGCACGCACCATCATCATGATTTTGCGCGGGGTGGAAATGGACTCTACAAAGTCAGGAATTTCAGTGTATCCTTCAATACTTTTCCCTTTGGCACGACCGTTGATAAAGCGTTCTACCACACCTTCTTCCACTCCCGGAACAGTACGGTTAAACACGGACACATGCCATCCCTTGTCCGCCATATTCAAAGCTAAATTCTCCCCCATCACGGCAAGTCCGATTAAGCCGATGTCTGTCTTTTGTCCTTTTTCTGTCATAACTTGCATTTTTTTGTTATTGTTTCATTGAAATGGAAACAATATGTCAAGGGCATTTGTTCGTATGAATTTCGAATAAAAATCGTACTTTTGCAAACATAACTCTATTTCAATGGAGAAACTTAAATTCAGTTTTATGAAAAAACTACATATCGGCTTACTGCCGCGTATCCTTATAGCCATCGCATTCGGTATTCTTTTTGGTAATTTTCTTCCCGGAGAATTGGTACGCCTGTTCGTTACATTCAACGGTATCTTCAGCGAATTTCTGAATTTCTCCATACCGCTGATTATTGTAGGACTGGTTACCGTAGCTATTGCCGACATCGGTAAAGGTGCCGGGAAACTGCTGTTGATTACCGCACTGATAGCTTACGGGGCAACCCTGTTTTCCGGTTTCCTCTCTTACTTTACAGGAGTAACTATATTTCCTCATCTGATAGAGTCCGGTGCCCCGCTGGAAGAGGTCAGTGAAGCGCAAGGGATATTGCCGTTTTTCTCAGTCGCCATTCCACCGCTCATGAATGTGATGACGGCACTGGTACTGGCTTTCACTTTAGGGCTGGGACTTGCCCAACTGAAAAACGATACACTGAAGAATGCAGCACGTGATTTTCAGGATATCATTGTCCGTATGATCAGTACAGTGATCCTGCCGTTACTTCCTATTTATATATTCGGCATATTCCTTAATATGACACATTCGGGACAGGTATTCTCTATCTTAATGGTATTTATAAAGATTATCGGCGTAATCTTCCTGCTGCACATCTTCCTGCTGGTATTTCAATATTGTATCTCTGCGCTGTTTGTCCGCCGGAATCCTTTTAAATTGTTAGGAAAGATGCTGCCCGCCTATTTCACGGCTTTAGGTACACAGTCTTCTGCCGCCACTATCCCTGTTACCCTGGAACAGACAAAGAAGAACGGCGTATCCTCTGATATTGCAGGGTTTGTTATCCCTCTTTGCGCCACGATACATTTATCCGGCAGCACGCTGAAGATTGTAGCATGTGCTCTTGCTCTGATGATGATGCAAGGCATACCTTTTGATTTCCCCTTGTTTGCCGGTTTCATTTTCATGCTGGGAATCACGATGGTAGCTGCTCCGGGAGTTCCCGGTGGTGCCATCATGGCATCCCTGGGTATCCTGCAATCCATGCTCGGTTTCGATGAATCGGCACAGGCACTGATGATCGCACTCTACATTGCAATGGATAGCTTCGGTACTGCCTGCAATGTAACGGGAGATGGGGCTATTGCACTGATAGTAGATAAGATATATAAGTGACAAGCCAATAAGTTTTGTATTCTCGTAAAAAATAACGAATTTTGCCCCCGCAAAAAATAATCAATAAAGAAGCCTACAATATGAAAACAGCTTTAATCTCCGGAATAACAGGTCAGGACGGTTCGTTTCTCGCCGAATTCTTATTACAGAAAGGATATGAAGTACACGGTATTCTCCGCCGTTCTTCTTCATTCAATACAGGGCGCATCGAACATCTGTACTTCGACGAATGGGTACGCGACATGAAGCAAAAGCGCACCATTAACCTGCATTACGGTGACATGACGGACAGCAGCTCGCTGATCCGCATCATCCAACAGGTACAGCCGGACGAAATATATAACCTCGCTGCACAAAGCCATGTAAAAGTATCTTTCGACGTACCGGAATACACCGCAGAGGCAGATGCCATCGGCACGCTGCGTATGCTGGAAGCTGTCCGCATCCTCGGCATGGAGAAAAAGACAAAGATTTACCAAGCCTCCACTTCGGAACTTTACGGTAAAGTACAGGAAGTCCCCCAATCGGAAACAACTCCTTTCTATCCCCGCAGCCCGTACGGAGTAGCCAAACAATACGGCTTCTGGATTACAAAGAACTACCGCGAAAGTTATGGTATGTTTGCCGTAAACGGTATCCTTTTCAATCACGAAAGCGAACGCAGAGGAGAAACATTCGTAACCCGCAAGATTACGCTGGCCGCCGCCCGCATAGCCCAAGGTTTCCAAGACAAACTGTATCTGGGTAATCTGGATGCACGTCGCGACTGGGGATATGCGAAAGATTATGTAGAATGTATGTGGCTGATTCTTCAGCACGATACACCGGAAGACTTCGTGATAGCCACAGGCGAAATGCATACCGTCCGCGAGTTTGCCACCCTTGCCTTCAAGGAAGTAGGCATCGAACTGCGCTGGGAAGGTGAAGGCGTAGAAGAAAAAGGTATCGATGTGCAAACTGGAAAAACGCTTGTAGAAATAGATCCTAAATATTTCCGCCCTGCCGAAGTGGAACAGCTGTTAGGTAATCCGACAAAGGCCAAAACTCTTTTAGGCTGGAACCCGAGACAAACCAGTTTTGAAGAATTGGTGAAAATCATGGCAGCACACGATATGAAGTTTGTGAAGAAGCTATATCTGAGATCACTTGAAAAATAATATATAAAAATCAGAACTATAATGTTAGACAAGAACGCCAAAATCTACGTAGCCGGACACCGTGGTCTGGTAGGCTCCGCCATCTGGAAAAACCTGCAAGATAAAGGATATATCAATCTCATTGGCAAAACCCACAAAGAGCTCGATTTGCTGGATGCCGTTTCCGTACGTAAATTCTTTGATGAAGAACAACCGGAATATGTATTCCTTGCCGCTGCTTTCGTCGGCGGCATCATGGCAAACAGCATTTACCGTGCTGACTTCATCTACAAAAACCTGCAAATACAGCAAAACGTCATCGGTGAAAGTTTTCGCCACAATGTGAAGAAACTCCTCTTCCTGGGAAGCACCTGCATCTATCCGCGTGATGCCGAACAACCCATGAAAGAAGAAGTGCTCCTCACCTCTCCGCTGGAATATACCAACGAACCGTACGCCATCGCCAAGATTGCCGGACTGAAAATGTGCGAGAGTTTCAACCTGCAATATGGCACGAATTACATCGCCGTAATGCCTACCAACCTCTATGGTCCGAATGACAACTTCGATCTGGAACGCAGCCATGTGCTCCCTGCCATGATTCGCAAGATACATCTGGCTCATTGCCTGAAGCAAGGCGACTGGAATGCAATATGCAAAGACCTGAACCAGCGTCCGGTAGAAGGTATCGACGGCAACAGCAGTAAGGAAGATATTCTTGCCATCCTTGCCAAATACGGTATCAGCAACAGTGAAGTGAAATTATGGGGTACAGGCACACCTCTTCGCGAATTCCTCTGGAGCGAAGAAATGGCAGATGCCAGCGTCTTCGTCATGGAGCATGTAGACTTCAAAGACACCTACAAACAAGGTGATAAAGATATTCGTAACTGCCATATTAATATAGGTACAGGCAAGGAAATCTCTATCCGCGAACTGGCCGAACTGATAGTTTCCACCGTAGGTTACCAAGGTCAGCTGACTTTCGACAGCACCAAACCGGACGGAACCATGCGCAAACTGACTGACCCCTCGAAACTGCACGCTCTGGGCTGGCACCACAAAGTGGAGATTGAAGAAGGCGTACAACGCATGTACAACTGGTACTTAGGGCGGTAATGCATTAAATTCACCACAGAGTAACACAGAGTTTTATTAATTTGAACTCAAGGAAAATAAAACTCTGTGGAACTCTGTGTTACTCTGTGGTGAGATTCATCCGTCAAGCTAAATTGTACATCCCCTCCGCTTTTTTCAGTTAAAAATTTGCATTCTTTCTATAAAGCCTTATATTTGCACAAATTTCAACTAAATGTGCAATATATAATATCATGGAACAAAGTTTTATCGCCTATATTGAGAACAGCATTAAACAGAATTGGGACCTGGATGCCCTGACCGATTATAATGGGGCTACCCTGCAATACAAAGACGTAGCCCGCAAAATAGAGAAAGTACACTTAATCTTCGAAGCAAGCGGCATCAAGAAAGGAGATAAAATTGCCATCTGCGGACGTAACAGTTCACACTGGGGAGTTACTTTCCTCGCTACACTGACCTACGGAGCCGTTGCAGTTCCTATCCTGCACGAATTTAAAGCGGATAATATACATAACATCGTAAACCATTCCGAAGCCAAATTACTGTTTGTGGGCGACCAGGTATGGGAGAATCTGAACGAAGCCGCCATGACCATTCTGGAAGGCATCATCCTAATGACGGATTTCTCTATCCTGATATCCCGTACGGAAAAGCTGGATTATGCCCGCGAACACCTGAATGAGTTGTTCGGCAAAAAATACCCCAAGAATTTCCGTAAGGAACACATCGAATATCACAAGGACCAGCCTGAAGAACTGGCAGTAATCAACTATACTTCCGGTACGACGAGTTATTCCAAAGGCGTAATGCTACCCTATCGCAGTCTGTGGTCGAATACAGCATTTGCATTTGAGGTATTGCCACTGAAGGCCGGGGATAAGATTATCTCCATGCTACCGATGGCGCACATGTATGGCCTGGCATTCGAATTCCTGTACGAGTTCTCCGCAGGATGTCAGATATACTTCCTCACCCGTATGCCAAGTCCGAAGATTATCTTCCAGGCATTCTCGGAAGTGAAGCCGCACCTGGTGGTAGCCGTACCACTTATTATAGAGAAGATTATCAAGAAAAACGTGCTTCCGAAACTGGAAACACCAACCATGAAACTATTGCTTAAAGTCCCCATCATCAACGACAAGATCAAGACAACCGTACGCGAAGGAGTAGTCAGTGCCTTCGGTGGACGTTTTGCGGAAGTTATTGTAGGGGGTGCCGCTTTCAACCAGGAAGTAGAACAGTTCCTTCGCATGATAGAATTCCCCTACACGGTAGGTTACGGAATGACAGAATGCGGGCCGATCATCTGTTACGAAGACTGGTCACGCTTCAAACCGGGTTCCTGCGGTAAGGCCGTCCCCCGTATGGAAGTGAAAATCCTTTCTCCTGATCCGGAAAACATAGCGGGAGAAATCGTATGCCGCGGACCTAACGTCATGCTGGGATACTATAAAAATGAAGAAGCCACCCGTGAGGCTATTGATGCAGACGGTTGGTTGCACACCGGTGACCTTGCGCTGATGGATGCCGAGGGCAATGTAACCATCAAGGGACGCAGCAAGAACATGTTGCTCGGTGCCAGCGGACAGAATATCTATCCCGAAGAAATAGAAGACAAGCTGAACAACCTGCCGTATGTTGCCGAAAGCATCATCGTACAGCAAAATGAAAAGCTTGTCGGACTGGTATATCCTGACTTTGACGATGCTTTTGCGCATGGTCTGACCACTACGGACATCGAACGTGTCATGGAAGAAAACCGCGTTACGTTAAACGCAGAGCTTCCGGCATACAGCCAGATATTCAAAATGAAAATCTATCCCGAAGAATTTGAGAAAACGCCCAAACGTTCCATCAAACGGTTCTTATACCAAGAGGCGAAGGGATAAGAAAAAGAAACTAACCTTTATAAAGTATCATCTCAAATGAAAAACGAATTATTACTATCTGTTGCCATATTGCCCATGTGTGGTATGGCAGGAGAAGCGATTGCAGCATCTCCGGCAAAGGGAGCGCCGAAAGAAAAGCAACGTCCGAACATAGTTCTGTTTTTGGTTGACGACATGGGATGGCAGGATACTTCGCTGCCTTTCTGGACTCAACGAACGCATTACAACGACACTTACCACACGCCGAATATGGAACGCCTGGCGGCACAAGGGAAGATGTTCACACAAGCATACGCCTGTAGTATCAGCTCCCCCACCCGGGTCAGTCTTTTTACAGGGATGAATGCCGCGCGGCATCGTGTGACAAGTTGGACATTACGCAAAAATACAACGCATGAACAACCGGACTCTGTGATGATCTATCCGGAATGGAATGTGAATGGTATTTGTCAGGAACCGGGAATCGAACGCACTACACAAGTCACTACGCTTGCACAAGTGCTTAAAGAGAACGGATATCAGACCATTCATTGCGGTAAAGCCCACTTTGGAGCCAATGATACTCCCGGAGCTGATCCGCTGACGATGGGCTTTGAAGTAAACATAGCCGGACACGCTGCCGGTTCACCGGCCAGTTACTACGGCAAGAATAATTTCGGTAATAAGCCGGACGGGAAAAGTCCGTTGGCAGCAGTTCCGGGATTGGAAAAATATCATGGTACGGATACCTTCCTCAGCGAAGCACTTACACTGGAAGCGATGAAGGCTTTGGATAGCGCACAACAGAAAGATGAACCATTCTTCTTATATATGGCTCATTATGCCATTCATACGCCTATACAACCGGACTATCGCTTCTATCAGAAATATCTGGATAAAGGACTTCCACCCGTAGAGGCCGCCTATGCCACCCTCATTGAAGGGATGGATAAAAGTCTGGGAGATCTGATGGATTATCTGGAACGCAACCATCTGACAGAAAATACAGTCATTCTCTTCATGTCCGATAATGGCGGACTGGCTGCACATACCCGTGCCGGAGAACTGCATACACAGAATTACCCGCTTAACAGCGGAAAAGGTTCCGCTTACGAGGGCGGTGTACGCGAACCGATGATCGTGAGCTGGCCCGGTGTAGTAGCTCCGGACACGAAATGTGGAGATTATCTGATGATTGAAGATTTCTACCCGACTATTCTTGAGATAGCAGGCGTCCAGAAGTACACTACCGTGCAAAAACGGGATGGTATCAGTTTTATGCCGTTGTTGACAGGAAAGGGTAAAGTCAAGGATCGTGATATCTATTGGCACTATCCCCATAGTTGGGGACCTTCGGGCCCAGGTATTGGGGCTACCTGCTCCATCCGCTCCGGTGACTGGAAACTTGTATATTACTTTGCGGACGGTAAACGTGAACTGTTTAATATTCCGGAAGATATCAGCGAGAAAAACGACGTGGCTATAAAGAATCCGCGTATCGTAAAGAAATTAGCACAGAAATTAAGTAACTATCTCCGGTCGGTAGATGCACAGCGTCCTACGCTTCGTGCCACCGGCAAATTAGCCCCTTGGCCGGACGAAATTAAAGATTGAAACCAATGAAACGATTATTTCCATCCATTATTGCATTACTGATGGTTGCGGGTACACTCCCTGCACAGACCACTGACAGTCCGTCAACAACAAAGAAAGACAGAGAGCCTGTCGGCATCAACCTATCCTTGTGGAAGAACATGTCTACACAGCAGACTGATACTGTCGGCAGTACCTGCCTCAACCTCGGTCTTTTTTCCTCCATGAACCGCCTGAACGGCGTGGGTATCAATCTACTGGGTGGAGTGGTGTTGCGTGACATGAACGGTGTACAAATCACAGGACTTGCCAACTTAGTAGGAGGCAGTATGCGAGGCGTCCAGATTGCCGGTATCAGTAACGTGAATGGGAATAATCTCAGTGGCGTATCCATATCCGGTTTAGTCGGCATCACGGGAAATCATGCACAAGGTGTCATTTTCTCGGGGCTCACCAATATAACAGGAGACAACACCAGTGGTGTTATCATAGGTGGTCTGCTGAACATTAGCGGTGAAAACTCTTCGGGTGTGCACCTGGCAGGATTAGCCAATATTGCGGGTGAGAGTTTCAATGGCATCACCACTTCCGGGCTTCTGAATATTGTAGGCCAAAGTCTGCGAGGCATACAAATCAGCGGCTTGGGTAACATCACAGGAGAAGACATGCACGGTATGCAAATATCCGGACTCGGTAACGTGGTAGGCGGAAGTTTTACCGGTGCACAACTTGCCCCCATGAACATGGCAAAAAGCGGAAAAGGATTGCAAATTGGATTATTCAATTACTATAAGGAGAACTTCGATGGCTTCCAGTTAGGTCTGGTAAATGCCAATCCGGATACGAAAGTACAGCTAATGCTTTTCGGAGGAAACACTACAAAGCTGAATGTAGGTGCCCGTTTCAAGAACAAGTTGTTCTATACCATCTTAGGCGGTGGTACGCACTATCTGGATTTCAGCGATAAGTTTTCCGCCTCCTTCTTCTATCGTGCCGGTCTCGAATTACCTTTGTACAAGCAGTTGTTCGTCAGCGGTGACCTGGGCTTCCAGCACATCGAAAACTTCAAGAATAAAGATTACGGTTTCCCTGCACGCCTCTATGCCCTCCAGGCACGCGTCAATCTGGAATATCGCTTAACAGACCGCCTCGGTATATTTGTCACCGGTGGTTACGGCGGCAGCCGCTACTACAACAAGGGAGTTACTTACGATAAAGGAGTGATCCTGGAAGGAGGAGTGGTGCTGTTTAAATACTAAGTATTAACGTAAATTCGATATAAGAATTGGCGTATAACGGTATAGTAATGAATAAGACTCACCACAGATTACACAGATTCACACAGATTTATTAATCTAATAATCAGTAAAATAGAATCTGTGTCAATCTGTGTAATCTGTGGTGAATTCATTCATACCCCGAAATAATGAGTCATTTACGTTATTAGGTCTTAAACATTTGTCAATACATTATGTGTAGCAGTCAATACCTAATACTCAGTATTCAGTTCTTTTCTTTTATAAATCCCGTCCTATACGCTACCAGCAACTTCTTCAGGTCCTGTATCTGCGTTACCAGTACTTTTCCCTTATCGGTATCTTTCACCATCATGCGTTGTGAATTGAACTCGACGACGAAAGTATTGGATTTGATATCCTGTCCCTCTTCTATTGCTTTCTGACGGCTTTGAAACGGTTCGTGCTGCACTAGCTGTAAGCCATGTGAATGATATACCAGCGTATATCCGGCAATTCCGGTTTCCGGCTGATATGCTTTGGAGAATCCACCGTCAATCACCAGCAGTTTACCGTCTGCTTTTATCGGCTTCTCACCTTTGATAATCTTCACAGGCACATGCCCGTTAATGATGTGTGAATGAGGACCTGTAACCTCAAATTCCGCAAGAATACGCTCGCAAATATCCGCACGGTTACGCAAAGTATAATAATATCCTTTGGTCTCCTTAGACAGTTCTTTATCTCCGATGAAATAGCGTTCAAACGTTGCCATCTTATCCTTGTCAAACGATGGAGCATTTGGGCCACACCACATATACCACACATAATCCAGCGCAAAACTCTTCTCCTCCGTACCGTCTTCATCAAAATAAGCTGTACGTATCAGCTGATCCGTTTTACACAATAATTTCTTACCCCAATATTCTTTCTTTCCGATGCGGACACGCTTGAAACTGCCATCTTCATTCAGAGGCATCGAAGCATGATACAACAGGTTACTATTACAAATCAGATACATACCACCATACGTAAATAAACAGCGCATGTGCTTCTTCAGCTTTTCACTGTTCATGAACGAAGCATGAATCTTATCAATCAACTCCCGTTCCTCATCTGACAGGCGATACGGATCAGCCGGATCAATCGTCGGGAAGTTGGTATCGCGAAGCGGATATTCCTTTCCTTCGTACACAAAAACACCTTTCTCGAAATCAATCTTTTCCAGCAACTTTCGGTTCTGCATGCCAAACTCAGGACGACGATCTATAATCTCCGCTTCCAGTTTGAACTGTATCACCGTAATGGCTTTATGCATCTGGGTAATCAACCGCAAAGTCTTCTCGTTATAGTTACCATCTGCGAAGTTCATCTTCGGTGCAAAGATTGTACAGGGGTCATCCGCATAGGTATCCATGGCAAACGTGGCAAGTGGTAGCAAGTTGATGCCATACCCGTCTTCCAATGTCGCCAGATTAGCGTAACGCATCGACATACGGATCACATTGGCAATACAGGCGTCATTACCCGACGCTGCTCCCATCCAAAGAATGTCATGGTTTCCCCACTGGATATCGAAGTTATGATAATCGCAGAGTGTATCCATAATGATATGCGCTCCCGGACCACGGTCGTAGATATCTCCTACAATGTGCAGGGAATCAATCGTCAGCCGCTGGATAAGATTACACATCGCGATGATGAAATCATCTGAACGCTTGGTAGAGATGATAGTACTGATAATCACATTGATATAGGCATGTTTATTAGGCTCTACACTCGACTCATGCAGCAATTCCTGAATGATATACGAAAATTCTGCCGGAAGTGCCTTGCGTACCTTTGAGCGTGTATATTTGGAAGATACATTCTGGCAAACTTTCACCAGCTGGTTCAATGTTATCAGATACCAGTCGTCCAGGTCAGCCTCCTGTTCTTTAATCAGCTGCAACTTCTCTTCGGGATAGTAAATCAGCGTACATATCTCTTTCTTCTCACTTTCACGCAGGGTATGCCCGAAGATTTCATTCACTTTTCGCTTCACGGCTCCCGAAGCGTTCTTCAACACATGCTGAAAGGCTTCATATTCACCATGAATATCGGTCAGGAAGTGTTCTGTCCCCTTCGGGAGGTTCAGTATAGCTTCCAAATTGATTATTTCTGTACTGGCATCCGCAATTGTAGGGAAACTGCGTGACAGCAACTGCAAATAACGCAAGTCGCTCATGATGCTTTCAGGGGTAATATTACTCATGATATCTAATTACAAATTACAATTTACAAATTATATATGGGCTTGTGTCTTCATTCCAAACCTCAACTCTACGTTTCTAATCCTCAACTCTACGTTCCCAATCCTCAACTCTACATTCCCAACTCTTCACTATCAACTTAAAAAGAACATCAACAGCACTTGTGCAATAATCACACGCAGGAACATGCACAAAGGATAAACCGTAGCATAAGAAACTGAAGGATTATCACCGGGAATGGTATCATTCACATAATTCAATGCCATCGGATTCGCCATACTTCCACACAACATACCGGCTACCGAACCGAAGTCCACCTTCATCCAACGAAAAGCAATAACTCCCATAATCAATACAGGAACTACCGTCAGCGCACAGCCCACAGCTATCCACAGCAATCCTTCGGGACGAAAGACTGTATCGAAGAAATGAGCGCCCGCGTCCAGGCCCAGACAAGCCAGATAAAGCGACAAACCCAGTGCACGAAGCATCAGGTTCGCGCTGCGTGTAGTATACGTAACCATGTGCATTCTGGGGCCGAAAGTACCGATAAGGATACCTACGATAATCGGTCCGCCTGCCAATCCCAGCTTCACCGGAGTGCTTACACCCGGAATAGCAATAGGAATAGCACCCAGGGCAAGTCCCAGGATAATACCAACAAATACAGCCACGAGATTAGGTTCTTTCAGGCTCTTCACTGCATTTCCCAGTACTCTTTCCACATTCTGTATAGCAGCGGCCTCACCTACTACTGTCAAGCGGTCGCCCAATTGCAAGGTAAGCTCTGCCGTAGCCAGCAGCAATACTCCGCTACGATATACACGGCTGATATTGATTCCATAATGATTGCGCAGATGAAGCGAACCCAATTTCTTTCCGTTCAGTTCCGGACGTGTCACCACAATGCGCTGTGAAATCAGCTGGCTGTCGATGGCATTCCAATCAATGTCTTCCTTGTTCCAGTCCGTATTTTCCTGCTCACCAAACAGTACGGTTAGTGCAGGCACATTCTTTTCCGAGGTGATGACCAGCAGGCGGTCGCCTTCTTTTATCACTTTCTCAGAAGTGGGAATGCTCACATTCCCATCCCGCCACAAACGGGATATGACGAATTTAGGATAACTCAATTGAGCTATATCCTTCACACTCATATTAAAAATTGCCGGATTGTGGACCTGAAATGCAACGATATACGGTTTGTTCGCATCGTCTTTCTCTTTGATCTCCAAGTCTTCCTTACGAACCAACGCCTTGCGTATCATCAGAATACCAAGAATTACTCCCACTACGCCCAATGGATATGCCACCGCACATCCCAAAGCCGGCGTATTTGCTTCGATACCCATCTGTTTCAGAGTTTGCTGTGCAGCACCCAGCGCAGGTGTGTTAGTAGTAGCACCACAAAGAATTCCCACCATATCCGGCAGCGATATTCCCAGTCCGTAACTTCCTAAGAGTGTCATCACCGTACCAATCAGCACTACCCCCACAGCCAACATATTCAGTTGTACGCCGCCCGTACGGAACGAACTGAAGAAACCGGGGCCAACCTGTAAGCCTAACGCATACACAAAGATTACCAACCCGAAACTCTCCGCATAGTTCAGCATTTGCGAGTCGATAGACAACCCGAAATGTCCGGCAATGATACCTGCAAAAAACACAAACGTCACGCCTAACGATATGCCGCAGATGTATATTTTTCCCAGTCCCAAGCCGATAGCGGAGATCAACGAGAGTACCACAACCGCCTGTAGAGCGGAATGTTCAACGAATAAACTGTATAACCAATCCAATGTGTTTACGCTTTTAATTGATTTCGGAGTGCAAAGATAGGAAGTATTCCCGGAGAATGAGAATTAATTGCATAAAAAAAGCGGTCATCATTATTTGATAACCGCCTTATACCTTGTACACCCTCAGGGACTCGAACCCTGGACCCATTGATTAAGAGTCAATTGCTCTACCAGCTGAGCTAAGAGTGCATTATGTTTTTTTTACCGTAGTGGATACGAGAATCGAACTCGTATTACATGCGTGAGAGGCATGTGTCCTAACCGTTAGACGAATCCACCGGCTGTTTGCGGAAGCGGGGGGATTCGAACCCCCGGTACAGTTACCCGTACGTCAGTTTAGCAAACTGGTGGTTTCAGCCACTCACCCACACTTCCTTAAACCTGCATTGTTTCTCAAATGCGGTGCAAATGTATGGGAAACTTTTGGACTATGCAAATCTTTCCATCATATTTTTTTCTGACTTTTTTCAATAAAAGATGTAATCTGTTAAAAGTCAAAAGCAAAGCATAGAAAAAAAAGATGAAAGAGTGAAAGAATTTGTGTTCAAATTGAAAGTTCCATTTATTTCTTTTCTGTACGGTTATGAATTAATTCACCACAGATTACACAGATTCACACAGATTTTATTTTACTGATTATTAGATTAATAAATCTGTGTGAATCTGTGTAATCTGTGGTGAGTCTTATTCATTACTATACCGAAACGAATTAATTTTGATGCGGTGCCCCTGAAAATTGACTCATATCAATTCCCCTATCCTTCCCTTTGCGTACCTTTGCGCGATTTTTCATCACCGTGTCTCAAACACATACGAAATGATACATCAGGAAAGTTTAAAAAAGAGGCTTGCCAAACTTGCCGCCCCTATTTTTATAGAAACTCTGCTCATTATGATGCTGGGTGCTGTAGATACTATTATGCTGAGTCGCCACTCCGATAGTAGTGTTGCGGCTGTAGGGGTGGTCAACCAGATTATCATGCTCACTTTTCTCGTATTCGAGGTTATCAATCTCGGAACTTCCGTCCTTTGCTCCCAATATCTCGGTGCCCGCCTGCAAAAGAAAGTAGTGCAAGTGGTCGGTGTTTCAATCCTTGTGAACATAGTGGTAGGCGTATCCGTCAGTCTGCTCCTTTTCTTTGGTGCCGGACCTATCCTGCGCCTGATGGGACTGACTTCCGAACTGATGACTGACGGCATGGATTATATGCGTATTGTAGGCGCGTTTGCCTTCTTCCAAGCCATTTCATTAACGCTTTCCGCCTCCCTGCGCAGTGCCAACAAAGCCATTTATCCGATGTTAGTAACCGTTGTTGTCAATATCCTAAATATAATAGGTAATTACTCACTCATCTTCGGTCGCTTTGGTTTTCCCGAGCTCGGCGTAGAAGGAGCTGCCATCTCTACTGCTTTCAGCCGGGGTGTATCTATGATACTTTTATTCATTATCCTGTTTCGCAAACATATCCATCGCTTCCCCGTTGCCTATTTCCGCCCGTTCCCATGGATAGAGCTAAAGAACCTGATGAAAATCGGCCTTCCCTCCGCCGGCGAACAACTTTCCTACAGTTCTTCGCAAGTAGTGATTACCTTCTTCATCAATATGCTGGGAGTCGAAGCTCTTGCCACACGCACCTATTGTGTCAATATCATCATGTTTGCCTATCTGTTCAGCATCTCCATGGCGCAGGGTGGTGCCATTTGCATCGGGCATCTCATCGGAGAAAAGAAACCTCATGCCGCTTTCCTCATGGGTAAATATGTTATGAAGAAATCCGTCATGATCACCGTTATACTCTCCACCATCCTTGCTATATTCGGAAACACGATCTTCCATTGGCTTACCACCAATGAAGAAATCATCCGGCTCGGAACCACCATCCTCATCATCGACGTCATTCTTGAAATCGGACGTCCCATCAATATTTTCGCAACAAATGCCTTGCGTGCCGCCGGGGATGTCACCTACCCCTTCTATGTCGGTCTGGTTGTTCAGTGGAGCGTTGCCGTCGGCTTGGGCTACATCATCGGTATCCCTCTGGAGTGGGGAATCTGCGGTATGTGGGTCGCCTTCTTACTGGACGAGAACATCCGTGGAGCCGTCTTCGTAAAACGCTGGTACAGTATGAAATGGACGACAAAAGGGTTTGTTAAGTGATTAGTAGCCTGAGCAATGCTAATCACTTATCACTAACCACTAATCACTTAATAAGATTTGATATAAATCAAATCTTTTATACCTTTGTCCCCGGAAACAGTTACAGAAACCAGCGAACAATTATGGATACACTATTAAAAGAAACAGTTGATGCCACTGTGAACTCCCGTTATCCGGGCATGGCACCTGAAGGTAGAAAACTGATAGAAGATATTCTGATCCGCAAAGAGCTGGAAAAGGGTGAACTCTTATTCAAGGAGGGACAAGTCTGCCACCACATGGTATTTGTCGGAAAAGGCATGATGCGTCAATTCTATTATAAAAACGGTAAGGACGTCACCGAACACTTTTCCTACGAGGGTTGTGTCATCATCTGCATCGAAAGCACTCTGAAACAAGAACCTACCCGCCTGATGGCAGAGGCCCTGGAGCCTTGTACAGTCTACCTTCTCCCCTACGACAAATTCATGAGATTGACCGAAATCTCCTGGGAAATAAATATGTTCTATCGCAAGATATTGGAATACTCACTCATCGTATCCCAGGTGAAAGCCGATTCATGGCGTTTCGAGACAGCCCGTGAACGCTACAATATGCTGATGCACACCCATCCGGAAGTCATCAAGCGGGCTCCATTGTCACATATCGCATCTTATTTGCTAATGACACCCGAAACTCTCAGCCGTGTACGCTCGGGGATATTGTAAGAAATACGATAAGAATATTCAGTTTTTGATTTATATCAAATCATTTTTCCCTGAAACTCTCTACCTTTGCGCCATCAGAAAAGAAATAGAATTAGTTTTTATAGGTAAAAGAGATTAGTTTTTAGGGTATAAATTAAAAAAGAGGTAACAACTGAGTAAGGTTGTTGCCTCTTTTTTCGTTTACACTACAAAAATCATTTAAAAAACATGTAATGATGCAAATTAATTTATATATTTGTACGGATGGAAATGAAGACACACGTATCACTACTGAAAACAATATTGTTTCTTACCCTTGTACTGGTCGGATGCCAGGGAAGTTCAGATAAAGAGACACCTCCGGTAGAGCTACCACAAGAACTATTCCGGGATGGGGATATCGCTTTCAGAAGAGGAACAGGGATTACCAGTAGAGTAGTGTTGGCTGCAGACCGGGAAGGTGCTTATTCGCATACCGGCATCCTGAAAAAGAAAGCCGGACAGTGGTATGTGATACATGCCGTGCCTGGTGAACCGGATTTTAAGGACGACCCTGATCGTGTAAAAATGGAAACCGTAGAAGTGTTTTTTGAGAAAAGAAAAGCTGTTAACGGAGCTATCATGCGTGTATCAGGGGATTCGGTAGCCAGATACCGGGCAGCAACTCACGCGGAACATCTTTATGAGAGCCATGTGTTATTCGATCATGATTATGATTTGGCAGACACCACCAAGATGTATTGCACGGAGTTGATAGACTTTGTATACAGAAAAGAGGGAATAGATTTACCCGAAGGGCGTGTCAGCCACGTAAATATTCCCGGATTCAGAGGAGATTATCTCCTGCCCAACGATATTGCGCAGAGCAAGCGTCTCTGTTTGATATACTATTTTTAAATACACATTAATCACTTTAAAAAAAAGCGTATGAAAAAGGTATTTTATTTTAGTCTGATGGTTATGACTATGTTTTTAATGACAGCTTGCTCTTCAAGTGGCCCGGGAGATGCTATGAAAAAGTATGGTAATTATCTCATCAAAGGTGACTATGAGAAATTTGTAGACGGACTTGCATTCGATGAGAGCGTAGGTGCGGAGAAAATGAAAGAGCAAAAGGACGGGCTTGTGTCCATGCTGAAAGAGAAAGTTTCCAAAGAATATGAAAAAAAGGACGGACTGAAAAGTATAGAGATCATATCAGAAGAAATATCGGAAGATGGAAACACCGCAACAGTAAAGATTAAGCAAACCTACGGAAACGGAGAAACGCAGGATGGTACACAATCAATGGTAAAAAGAGATGGCAAATGGCTAATGTCAGTAGATAAGTAAGCTTTTCTTTTTGCTTAGTAGAGCTCACCTTGCCCAACTTCCGTAAAGAGTTGGGCGAGCTTTTCTATTACTGGTTTTACATAATGTGCTCCTTTTTCTGCTGAAGCTTTTCTGGGATTCCCTACCCCACTATCTACCGTAGCTTTATCCCAATGACGAGGTGCCCAGCCCACCTTCTCATTCAGCGAAGGAATGGCAAACGGTTTGGATTCTCCATCGCCTGCTTCATCCAGATTCACTAATTCCGGATGGTAATGCATCATCACAGAAGTTTCCGATTCACCGGCATGATCGTCTATTTCAGCTTCAAAGTAGCCTTTGGGAGAAACAATACTGAACCAGTCAGTGGCTATAATCAGGAAATCCGGATAGACAAAAGCAAGGTCACGTATCATGCCTTTGAAGTTATTGCCTCCATGCCCGCTGATAATAATCAATTTACGCATACCCTGAGCATGCAGGGAAGCTACAATATCTTCCAGAATGGCCTGCTGGGTAGAGTAGCGGGTGTGTATGCAGAAAGGAAGTTCACGCTGTCCGGGATTATGAGCACCAAAAGGTACGGGAGGCATCACCATACAGCGCACACCTGAATGCTCCAGTGCCAAAGCAGCGGCATCTACGGCTATATCATGGGGCAGAATACAATCAGTAAGATACGGAAGATGCAGATTATGGGGTTCCGTAGCGCCCCAGGGGAGTATGACAACATCATACTTCACATCCTTTACTTTTCCATAGCAGGATACAGTAAGATCAATTTCTCTTTTTTCCATGCTTTCTTATTTTTGAGAGTATTTGATAGCTGCAAAAATAAAGAATATTCCGACACTGTGTACTATTGCTTACGATATTCTTTCGGAGACATACCTGTATGATGCTTGAAGTATTTGCCAAAGAAAGACTGATTGGCAAAATGAAGCTCGTCCGAGATCTCCTGAATACTCATTTCAGAAGATTTCAACAGAGCTTTGGCTTCCAGAATAACAAGACTGTCAATCCATTCACCTGCTGTCTTTCCGCTCACTTCTTTTACAGCTGTAGAAAGATGCTTGGCTGTGAGGAACATCTTGTCGGCATAATAAGCCACACTTCGCTCTACCTTATATGATTCGGAAATCGAACGAATAAAACGTTCAAAGAGATCTTCTTTCCGAGTTTTCGTTTTTCTGACCGCAGGCTCATTGCCCTGATAGATACTATATATCTCATAAAACAAAGAAAGAATCAATCCTTGTGTAATCTCTTTACGGAAAGGGTTGTCCTTCAGTTTTACTTTCTTCTGAAGGAAAGAATAATATTCCTGAATGGCATCCATCTCTTCCGGTTTAAGGTGTACACAGGGCTGTTCCTTAATCATGAAAAACAAAGGGAACAACTGCTGCACCGTAGGAAGTACATCATCAATGAACTGTCCGGATACTACAATGAAAACTCCGGTAAAATCATCCGAGCGCTCCACTTGCTGCAATATCTGCTCGGGCAGCGTGACCACCAGGACACCTGCGGTTAGTTCATGCTCTTTCAGATTGATGCGTATCCGGCAATGCCCTTTCAGGCAAAGTGTCAGGCAAGACGCATTCAGACGCGTAGGGTAACCAAACAAGGGAATATCTCCTATATTGTCGAATATGGCAAAATCATTCCCGATAAAATCCATTGCCGGAAAACGGCGAATAGTTGCTATGTCTACGTTCTTTATATTTTTCATCTCCCTTTCTTAATTACGCGGCAAACATAAGCAATATTTCGCTGAAAACCGTCCGAAATCTCCTAAAAAAAAGAAAAAAGGAACATTTGTATAAGAAAGGGCTTCTGAAATTATGCTCTTACAATAAATTCATAAGCCCTTGCAATAATTTCGGAAGCCCCCGCAATATTAAATTTAGACCTTAATCTAATTCATAATCTTAAAACCAATAAAGAACGTTCTCGGCTGTGTAGGTCCGTAGAAGTAACCGGAGTCGCGGAACTCCCCTTTATCCAGGTCTTTTTGGAAACTATTAAAGATATTTTGTACACCGGCATTGAGTTGCAACTTGATATGGTCATGCAAAACAAAAGTGTAATTCAACTTCAGATTGAGATCGAAGAAATCGGGAGTATTCTCCATACGGTCTTTCTCGATATTACAGAAAGCTCCTTCAGGAGCATCTACCGGTGCATAGTGAGGAACGATCATCTTACCGGTGTAGATACCCGACAAAGAGAAATCAAAGTTCTTCAACGGCGCAGAAGAGAAAGTAAAATAACCGTAGTAATCCGGTGTACGCATCATACGTTTGGTGGTCAACTCTTCATCATCTACTTCGGTCCAAACTTCAGCTTTCGTATAGCGGCTACGCTGTGCCGTGAAACCTAACTGGAACTGCGCTTCTTTGCCATGAGCCAGCTTTGCATCCAGATTAACACCGTATACACGTGCTCCACTACCATTGCGACGTTCTTTTATCTTGTCACCGTTCTCATCTTTACCGATATCTTCCAACACGAATACATGGCGCAGATCTGTGTAGAAACCTTCCAACAGAACGTTTGCCTGCCAGTGTCCGAGGTATGTACTCCAATCTATAGAACCGCTGTAACTATTAGAGCGCTCTTCACGCAGATTGTCAGCCAGCTTAATCTGAACGCCCTCACCGCCTACAGCGGTCACATGCAAGTCTTCATCATAAGCCTGTGGTGCACGGAAACCGGTAGAATACGTCAGACGAGCCTGAAAATCTTCAGTCGGCTTATAGAGGAAATTGACGCGCGGACTGAAAATTAGTTTGTCTATCAGATTATGCTTGTCAAGGCGGGCACCTACCAACATGGTAAGCTGACTCATCTTCCATTCATTCTGAACAAAAGCACTGGCAATACGTACATCCTGCTTCATATCACGGTGATAACCGGTCATGACATCATGCAGGGAGTTATTCTGATATTCCAATCCACCGGTAAAAGTGGCCGGAGCAAAGAAACAGTTATTCATATTACCAACATACATACCACCGGCAACCCAGGTCAGATCATCAGTCTTACCATAAGCATTCAGGTCTTGCTGAGCCCCATAGTAACTGTTTCTGTCTGTATGCTGCACAGAGCCGTAAAGAGATATTTTATGCTTATATTCACGCCAGAACAGATCGTAGCTGGCACCTCCACTATTGATGATGTGCTTGGTCTGTTCTGTGATGTCGGACTCATGGGGCTGCAAATCAAACTTATTGCCACCGCGTCGGAACTCGTTGGTTGTATGATATTCCAAATTGATGCGACTGAAGTGTGTAGGACGATAGTAAGCACGGAAACCAAAGGTATTCATGTTCAGCTTACCAAGTTCGGAGAAGCCGTCATCGTCACGGTCATAGGGATTACGGTTGCGATAGCTTTCATACAAGGCAATACCATAGGAATTATCTTTAGCAACCAAGGAGACATTACCGCCCATATATTGCTCCCACGACTGTCCGTCCATGCACGAAAACATACTGGAAACTTGGAAGGAATTACTGATAGGGTCTTTGGTGATAATATTGATAGTACCTCCCACTGCATTCGCTCCGAACAGGGCAGAGCCACCACCACGTACAACTTCTACCCGCTCTATCATATTTACAGGAATTTGCTCCAGTCCATACACGCCGCTAAGGGCACTAATGATCGGACGACTATTAATCAGAATCTGAGAATACGGACCTTCCAGACCATTGATACGCACCTGGGGAAAACCACAATTCTGACAATTGTTCTCTACACGCAAGCCGGACTGGTAATTCAAAGTCTTTGCCAAGTCGGTGGAGTTCACCATCTCAAAAAGTTTGGTACTCATCACATTCACAACAACCGGGGCATTCTTCCGGCTCACTTCATTGCGATTGGCAGATACAACCACTTCATCAGTCATGAAGCTTTCCTCCGCCATCGGGAAGTGCACAACTGCGGTAAAATCCTTACTGACAGTTACTTCTTTTTCCTGTGTCTTATAACCTACAGCTGATACACGAAGCGTATATTTTCCGGCAGGAAGCTTGCGAAATTCGAACTGGCCTTCTTCATTTGAGACTGTGCCCTGGCCGTTTTCTTTAATCAATATAGTTGCATAAGGTATATTTTCTTCTGTTCCTTTCACAATCACGTGACCGGAAATCATGTTGCCTTCCTTTATAGGATTTACAGCATAGAGGCTGATGCAAACCACCGTAAGCACCAGCGCAAGTATATGTTTTTTCATTAATTTGCGCTCAAAAAATGTATGTATTGATAAAAATTAAGTAACGCTTAAAAAAGAACTTGGTGCATAAGCAAGTTCTGAGAGTAAGCTGATAAATTATCATTTACGCCGCGAGCGCCGGCGGAGCACGAAGAGAAATAGTCTGTTTTCCCCCTCCTTTTATCAAAGGCGACACCTGTTCTGCTTCCAGCACTGCCAGAAGTATTCGCATGGGGTGCAGATCTTCATATACATCAACCTCCGGAGCCTGGAAAGTTGACAAACGACCAATAACGAGAAGTTCGGATTTGGAGTGTGTATGTTTACCGTGAAACGGATGGGAGTGCGTAATGATGACTCCATTGACATAGTGAACATGAGTAAAAGCTGTAATACTTGTCTGATATACCACAAACAGCACCAACAAGCATACAGCTCCTATAATTCTTTTCATCTCTTTGTTCACGTTCCTACCACCCTTTTAAAATTTGCGACTGCAAAGATAGCGATTATTTTTCCACTTTTCCAAACAAGTATTCATAATCCCTTTTGGCGGCAGGCTCTACCCATTCTTCGGGAATAAATTTCCATTGCCCTAATGCATGTGGCTCAATCACACCCTTTTTCTCTATATACTGCATCAAGTAATAACGCAGATCTTTATCTGTAGAGAACAAGATACGCCCTTTCAATTCATCTTGAGGAATCCCGGATCCCTTAGTCAACAATTCTCCACCACCATTACCACGGTATGAATTCAGTGCTACTTTATACATCTTGTCCATAGAAAAAGGAGTGCCATCAGCCATACTGATAATAGTAATCTTCTCCCCTTTCGGTTTTGTTACATCTACCGTATATATGATGCCGGCTGCCGAATCGAAGTTAAAACTAAAATTCTGGAAAGAAGCACGATCCGTTGCACCTTCACGACGCTGTTTGCGGAACAATAACAGATGGTCATCAGCTGATTTCATCTGATTCGTCCACAAGTTATATGACATTTCCAGCGCATCCTTCACCTCCTTACCGGACAGTTTCATGGTATAGAGCATGTTCTCATACTTATATAAGTTGAACATATCGCTCACAAACACATCCCCCTTGTTAATTTCCGTATCATACGACAGGGGCGCAGCAAGCGATATATCAGCATTGGTTATTTCAAGCTGCAACAAATGAATCAGGTCAATAAAGGCAGAAGAACCGAAATAGGCAGGACGTGTGGAAATGGTCTCTGTGAAGCTGCCTATTTTCTTGGATACAAAATCCTGCACCGCATTAAACTGGGGAGCAAAATGCTCCATGAAATCCTCACTTGCAGCATAATCTTTCATATCCGTCAAAGCACCGTCAATATACTTCTCTATGACTTTTCCTTTTCGAAGTTTCAAAGTAACATCTGCGTTTGCCACAACAATTCCCTTGCTTGCGGGATCCATAATCAAGACAGAATCTCCGGCTATATTTTTAATCTTCTTCAATTCACGGGCATGATCGTGTCCCATCAGGACGATATCGAATCCGGGAACGTTACGAGCTACTTCTACAGAAGCATTTTCACGATACTTACCGCCCATCAGCAATGCATCCTGTCCGGCATGGAAAATACCGATCACCAGATCAGGCTTCTCTTTTTCCCGGATAATCTTCATCCATTTGCGAGCCGTTTCTTCCATATCATCAAAGCGCAGTCCTTTCCATAAGTTCTCCGACAACCATACAGGAATAGCAGGAGTAATCATACCCAACACTACGATCTTCACGCCATCTCGCTCCAATACTTCATAAGGTTTGAAATGAGTCTTTCCCGTAGCCGTATCAATAATATTAGCGCCTAAAATGGGAAACTTGCAGTCGTCTGCCCAACGGTCGAACACGGCACGTCCGGTCTCCACATCATGATTACCCATATTGCCGGTATTATACTGCATATAGTTCAACACTTCAGCTGCCAGATGCGGAGAAATAGTGTCAATATAATTGTAATAATAGGCACAAGGCTGGCCTTGCAGAATATCCCCGTTATCTAATAAAAGCAGGTTATCTTTATAGACTTCGCGCTCTTTCTGCACAAAAGCATGTATGCGCGCCAAACTTCCTCCAGCCTCATGGCGGAGTATGAAATCATAAGGATAATAGTTCCCATGTATATCACTGGTCTCTACTATTTTCAGCTTTACGATCTTATCCTGAGCTGATACAGCTACTATCAGGAGGAATATACACCCTAAAAAAAAGGAAACTCTCTTCATAGTTATTAGTTATTTCTTTGGTTGTTCGATGTCTAATGGATGTGTAAATACAAATCTCGCTCCATCCGTGTATCCCGGATCCACCCAGATCTCTCCTCCCCACTTCTCTACGGTCAACTTACAGATGGAAAGTCCCAATCCTGTGCCCTGTACGTACTCGTTCAGTTTTTCAAATCGCTCAAATACAAGCTTCTGTTTCTCCAAAGGAATACCTGTACCCGTATCCGAGACAGAAAACAGGACTTCTCTTTGCTTCTCATCCACTTTCAGTCCTAAAGTAATCTTACCGTTCCGGGTAAACTTATCGGCATTGGAAAGCAGATTTATGATAACCTGTTGCAGACGCTGAGTGTCAGTGCGCATATCCATGCTTTCACGGTCACACTCAAAGATAAATTCATTTTCTGACTTGCGAGCCTGACTGACGGAAGCCAAAACGCGTTGGCACAACGGCACTACATCACATTCCTCAAATGTAAACGTAACCCGGTCCGCCTCCAGACGGGAAACATCCAAAATATCATTTATCAGGCGAAGCAGCAAATCAGAATTGGTTTTGATGATATCAACATACCCCTGCTGTTCATCTTCCGAACTTCCTCCGGAAGCCAACACATCCGAGAATCCCACAATTGCATTCAGCGGAGTACGGATTTCATGACTCATATTTGCGAGGAAGGCACTCTTCAGACGGCTGGACTCTTCTGCACGATCTTTCGCATCTCTCAAAGCACTCTCCGACTCTTGCAGTTCATCTTTCAGCTTTTTGGTATGGTAATAGAAGTACAATGAAACAAACAACCCCGCAGATAACACGACTAAAATGGTTGCAACAGTCCAGATATGATATTTATATTGTTCGTAGAACGATGGATTTTCATTCACCATTTCTATCGGCTGATGAATAAAAGACAGATCCAGACGCTTTTCCTTCACAATCTTACTATCCATCATCACTTTATTAGGGATGACTTCTACTTCTATACGATCACTGTCAGCTCCTTGCAGCAGACGGACTGCCTGATACGCCATATCCTTGCCCAATGGCCGATAAGAGGGTGTCACTCCACCTATAGCCCAATAACCGATACCGACAGAACTAATGGAAAATGTAGGTACATCACCCGCAGCTTCCATCATGGTATAAGTTGCATTACGCATAAAATATCCGTCGTACATATCCACACGCCAGGTACCCATCAACAAAGCTGTATTCGGGGGCAATTCATGAAGCTTATCACTGATGGTATAAATCGTATTGGTACGTCCATCCAGTAGAATCAGATTTAACTCCGGATGTTTCTTCATCTCCGCTACTACATGGGCTTGCAAGGAAACGCCCCCATAACTGTTATCAGAAACAAAAGCTATATTCTTAGTATTCGGATATAAGTGTTTTATCAGATTGATATTGGCTTCCACATCATATTCATAAACAAAACCGGCTTTGACTGAAGAATCAGTAAAGTCATTAAAGAAATCCACTGCACCAGGCATCCATGTTTTCAGATTTACAGAATCATCCGGAAGAATAATGGCATTGCGGCTTGCCAACGAAGTCAGTACCGGGAACTTTCCACGTATAGAATCTGCTTGCGACAGATAGGCAGCCCATGCCTCCTGACCAATTAAAACAAGTAATACAGGCGCGCGCTTTCCCTCATACTTATCCAGTATCTCCGCCATTTTCGATTTCCACTGTGGCGACTCGGAGAAGCTTTTGCAGTTCATGTTTTCCAAAGCTATCGGTGCTTTTCCACCCAGACGCTCAAACTCTTCCATGAAATCGTATATATTTCCGGAAGTCTGACGAGCATCCGGATTATACGAACTGATAATCAGTACTGGGTGTTCTCCAGTCACCGCAAAGGCTGATGAAAGCCCCCAAATGGATATCAGTAAGAAAAGAAAAAAACTATATATTATTTTCCTAAATAAGCCCATTCAGTGAATATAGAATTGTTTCGGCAAATATACAATAAAGTTATAAGGATAGAAAAAAAGTTGTAGAATTTTAAACTATAAAAAAAAGAAACGGGCGGTAAGAGATAGTTTATCAAGCTACCGTCTTACCGCCCGTTATTATAAAAAAAAACAGGATATTTTTATTTAGATATTCATCGCATTGTTTCCTAAAGCCGGAGACTCATTTTTATTTTCCCTTTTGAATATGCAAATGAAAATACCTTCTCATAAACAACACATAAATGCCACTCAACAATACAATTATTCCCAACAAATACCAATAACCATATCTCACGAAACAGAAATAACCTAATATGACCAAAGCCTGTGCCCCCATATAAATTAATGATACCCCAACATGAGGTATTTTCAACTCGTTTGCCATCAATTGATACATGTGTTTTCGGTGGGGCAAACCGATGTTCTCATGAAGCATCAAGCGATGAATGATAGTCAGAACACTATCGACACCATAAACGGATAACAGAATTATCCAACTGATATCTTCTGTTTTAATGATGAGCTTCCCTATCAGAAAAAGGAGAATAAAAGCGATACTCACAGAACCGACATCACCCGCAAAACACTTCGCCTTCTTACGGAAATTGAAGAAACAAAAGACCAGGACTGCGCAAAGAACGGTATTAATCAAAGCCGGTTCAACAAACGTAGCGATCTCAGAATTGATATAAGCTAATGCACCAAGGATAACCAATGAATAACCACCTGTGATGCCATTGATGCCATCCATAAAATTATAAGCATTGATGATACCCGTACAAATAATCAAAGCTATAATGATCCACCACCAGGAAAGCGAAAACAAGCCCCATTGGTAAAACATTAGAGCCATAGCAGTAAAGTGAAACACCAACCTCAGACCTTGGGAAGTAGAACGGATATCATCTACAAAACTGATAAAAGTGATCAGAGTCAATGCCAACATAAACCATGGATACTCCCAATGATTACTCAGGAAATAGGCTAAAGCTCCAAAATAGAAGATTATACCGCCACCACGCAAAGTAATCCGTGAATGAGAACTACGCTCATTGGGCTTATCAATGATATTACACTTATCAGCTACTCTAAAATAAAAAAGTTCTGCTACAAAGAGCAGAACTAATATAATGATATAATACACGATTTACAATTTATAAATAGGTTAGAAACTCCGTATTGTTTTCATTATTCCATCCGCTGCACGGACAGGCATCCGGTCAATGCCAAGAGCTAATTTTATCTTCTCATTACTTACCACGTAATTCTCAGTCAGTTTTCTCAGCCGTTCTGTATTCAAAGGCAAATGAAGCAGCGTACCCAAGCCTGCGCAACCTTCCATCATTTTTCTGTTCATTTTCCAGATGTGAGGCTCCTTACCCATAGCTTCACACATAAGAGCAATCAGTTCATTCGTAGACAAAGCTTCGTCATCACCCATGTGATAAATACCGCTCGCTACGTCTTTTGTCAACAAACCTTCCACAACATAGCAAAGATTATCTATAGAAGTAAAAGAACGCTTGTTCTCAAAATCGCCTAAAGGCCAGGGGATACCTTTCTTTACCACATTATAAAGCAAGTTCAGATTACCCTTATTACCAGGACCGTGGATCATACAAGGACGCAAAATATACACTCGCTTATCGCGCTGCATAGCAACTTTCAATTCTCCATCCTCGCTTCTCAATTTACTAAGAATATATTTTTCAGCCGCAATCTTACTTTCTCCATAAGGACCAACCGGAGTAGGTATCACATCTTCTGTCAACATATCCCCCACTACACTGTCTGCGGCAGCTTTCACAGAACTGAAAAAAATAAACTTCTTCGCAGATGATTCTAAAAAGAAATCAAATATCTTCTGTGTCAGTCCTGTATTGATATCAAAATATACCTGAGAAGCAGACTGATTCTTTGTATCATGTGCTTTGCCTGCCAAATGGATGATAGCATCAAACTTGGGTAATTGTTGCATGGGAAAAGAAGTTGTTTCAATATCTTTCCAAGCAAAAGTCTTTACCACTCCCTCCTTTTCAGGAGCGACAATATCAAGACCATAAAGGGAATGATGTCCTTTTAAGGCAATAACAAGATTAGAGCCCACAAAGCCGTGAACTCCGGTAATAAGTATATTCATGGAGATAAAATAATCTTCAGATATTAACGCAACTTAAAATACTTTCATCTGCAGTTTAGAGTTTCCCAATACATGTGTATTCAACCCCTATTTCCTGCAACTCATTCTTATCATAAATATTACGACCATCAATCACTAATGGTTGCCTCATTGTTTTCTTCAACACTCCCCAACTTGGCATCCTGAACTCTTTCCATTCGGTCACTACCAGCAAAGCATCAGCATCCAATACGGCATCATACATATCCGTAGCATAAACAACCTTATCACCTACTCTACGTTTACACTCCTTCATGGCAATTGGGTCATATACTTTCACTGTCACACCGGATTCCAACAATTTATCTATCAGTACCAAAGCCGGAGCTTCACGCATATCGTCCGTTTCCGGCTTGAACGCCAATCCCCACATAGCCACCTGTTTGCCTTTTATATCACCTTTGAAATGCTTCAACAACTTTTCGAAAAGAACACTCTTTTGTTTTTCATTTACCTCTTCCACTGCTTCAAGCACCCGCATCGGATAACCATTCTTTTCCGCTGTTTTTATTAACGCTTTTACATCTTTCGGAAAACAGGATCCACCGTAACCACAACCTGGATAAAGGAACTTGCTTCCAATACGACTATCTGCACCAATGCCCTTACGTACCATATTTACATCTGCACCTACTAGTTCACACAAGTTCGCAATGTCATTCATGAAACTGATACGAGTAGCCAACATTGAATTGGCTGCATACTTTATCATCTCAGCACTCGGAATATCTGTAAATATCAAACGATAATTATTCATCATGAAAGGTTTATAAAGACGCTCCATAATGTCCTTTGCTTTTTCAGATTCAACACCGACCACTACACGATCCGGTTTCATAAAATCATCCACTGCATCCCCCTCTTTCAGGAATTCAGGATTGGACGCCACATCAAACTCAATCTCCTCATGTCGCTTATCAAGTTCTTCCTGAATAGTAGCTTTTACTTTCTGTGCAGTGCCTACAGGAACTGTACTCTTAGTAACTACCAGTACATACTTTTTCATGTTACGCCCAATGGTACGGGCTACTTCAAGCACATACTTCAAGTCTGCACTTCCATCCTCATCGGGAGGCGTCCCTACAGCGCTAAACACCACCTCTACATCATCCAGACAATCTGATAAACAAGTCGTAAAGTTCAATCGCCCTGCATTATAGTTACGATGTACCATATCCTCCAATCCCGGTTCATAAATGGGGATAATTCCTTTCTTCAAATTCTCAATTTTACTTTCTTGTACATCTACGCAAGTAACATCTATTCCCATTTCCGAGAAACATGTACCAGTCACCAAACCGACATAACCAGTTCCAACAATTGCAATTTTCATAATTTCCTGATTTACTTTTTATAATTGATAAAAAGAACGATACCACTCTATTGTCTCTTTCACTCCTTCCCTAATAGATTTATTAGGTTTAAATCCCAATTCATTTTGCAATGCTGTAGTATCCGCATTTGTCTGATAAACATCACCAGGTTGCATCGGAAGAAATATCTTTTCTGCCAGATACCCAATCGCTTCTTCTATAGCCTGTATAAAGTCCATTAACTTCACCGGGTGCGAATTACCAATGTTATAAATCTTATAAGGTGCAGTTGAAGTACTGGGATCTGGTGTTTCCGCTTGCCAATCAGAGTCAGGAGATGGAATATGATCTATCACTCGCAAAACACCCTCTACAATATCGTCAACATAGGTAAAGTCACGAAGCATATCACCGTTATTAAATACCTTTATAGGACGATGATGTAACATGGCATCTGCAAACAAGAAAGGAGACATGTCAGGGCGTCCCCAAGGACCATATACCGTAAAAAAACGGAGACCTGTCGAAGGAATGCCATAGAGATGACTATATGTGTGAGCCATCAACTCATTAGACTTCTTTGTAGCGGCATATAAACTCACCGGATGAGCTATACTATCTTTTTCTGAAAAGGGAACTTTACCATTCAAACCATATACACTACTGGAACTGGCATATATCAAATGTTTTACTTTGTAATGACGACATCCTTCTAAAATATTTAGAAATCCATCCACATTACTTTCTACGTAAGCATAAGGATTTTCAATAGAATATCTTACTCCCGCCTGAGCAGCAAGATTCACAACCTTATCAAAATGCTCATTGGCAAACAGCATCCGCATAGCTTGTTTATCCTCAAGATTCATACGAACAAAACGGAAAGAAGAATATTCTGAACTTCCTACAAACTTATACCAGTCTATATCATCCTTAAAGATACCCAGTGTACCCAAACGACCATATTTCAAGTTCACATCATAGTAGTCATTCAAATTATCCAACCCAAGGACCTCATCACCACGATCCAGTAGATGCCTACACACATAAGAGCCTATAAAACCGGCTGCACCGGTAACTAAAATTTTCATGCTTTACTCAACTGACTATATATTTCAAGATGTCTATGTATTACATTCTCTATTGAAAAATCTTTTTCAGCCAAAATACGCGAGTTGCGTCCCATATTTCGTCTCAAATTCTCATCTTCAAAAAGAATATTCAATTTCTCCGCCAAAGTATCACTGTCTTTTACAGGAATTAGATAACCATTATAGCCATCCACCACAGTTTCTTTACATCCAATGGAATTCGTAGTCACTATAGGACGACCAACAGCAGCAGCTTCAATTAATGATTTTGGAAGCCCCTCTTTATAATAGGAAGGGAATGCTACTATGTGGCAAGATTTCAATAACTCCAATACATCCGTACGATATCCTAGCCACTGAATATATCCACCATCACATACAGCTTTAAGTTCCTCCTCTTTTATTGCTTTTGGGTTATCATCCAACCCACCACAAAGCAGAAACTCTACTTTATCTCCATATTTTTCTTTAAGTTTCAACGCAGCATCTACTAGTACAAATACCCCTTTTTCTACAATCATACGGGCAGTAAATAAAACTTTGATTTTCTCACTTTCCAGTTCAGGAGTATAACAATATTGGTTCAAATCTACTCCTGACCCTTTTATCATGAAAGCCTGTTCTTCTTTTATAATCCTGTTTTTTAAGAATAAACCTTTATCTTCTTCATTTTGAAAAATTACTGCAAGATTTTTACGATGGTGAGAAAAGCGAAGTACCTTAGGGAGAAGTTTTGAAACTAATGATTTATTTTCCTCTGAGAAAAAGATTCCCAACCCACTAACAGCATTAACGACTCCATGTACTTTTGCCAGTTTTGCGGCTAAAGTCCCCCAAAGTATAGTCTTTAAGCCTACATGATGAATAATATCCGGTTTTTCACGTCGATAAAAACGATACAGAAACCAACATGTATACAACTCTTCTATAATGTTTTGCCCGGAACGGTTCATAGGCAAATCAATTACCTTCAAGCCCAAAGCCTCGATATACTGTTTCTTACCGGTATCTTTTGTCACAACAGTAACATCATAACCGTTTTTTTGAGCACTTAAAGCAATGTCTTTACGATGAGAGAGAAAAAACCAATCGACATTGACAACAATAAAAAGTTTAGCCATTACTTAGAAAGGTAAAAAAGAAGAAATATCAAACTGTTTTCCTAATATAAAATCAAATTCATCTGGATTAAATTGTACATAGCCACTCCAAGGATAAAAAGTTAACTCTCCAAAATACACCTTATTTCGAATATAATACAAATCAACGCGCACAAAAGGGAAATCTGCAGATAGTACTTCTGCTACCATTAACATATCATCCAAGCCTTTAGGCTTCTGTCCAGAATCAAAAAATGGAGGACAATCACTAGAAACATTCAAACAGCACCATTTCGTATCATAAAAATTACGTTTATGACCAATGTATCGATCTATATCATATACAATACAATAAGGTTTCCCGTTAAAACAAAATATTTTATAATCAGATATTCCAGCATCAGGATTATCTTCATTTACAAGTAATTCCTCAATTATATATTGAGATTTTGTAATCCCAGTATATGCCCATTCGCGTCCTGCGTTTATATCCTTCTTATTTTTCCAACCAACTAGATGGCTTTTCACAGACTCTATATCCAGGTCTGATTTATTCTTACATATAAAAATATTTTCCCCTCCACCACCATCTGTCGTTTTGATAACAAAACTATCTGGTAACACTTTCCAATCTATATCTTTACAATCTTCATACACTCCATATAAAGTATTTAATATGGAAGTTAATCCCTTAGTAGCTACATATTCTCTAACTCGATATTTATCAACGCATTGAAACAGAATTGGGTTACGATAATACATTTTATATAACTGCAACTTCTCCGTATAGCGTTGAGGACGATTTAAATCAAGTTTACGTCCCATTTTTATACGATACTGCCATTTCAGCATAATAGCATCTGGAACAAAAGCTAAAAATTTCAGAATTAGGAAACGCAGTTTTTGGTTTTGAATAATTCTTTTATAATTCATTACATAAATATTATAAAAAATTCTCTAAATAAAAATTTTGCAACCAAGAAGCTGTTTCTTTTACATCATACCCCGATTGAGAAGCTACATTCTCTTTGCCTCTCTCATATTCAAGTAAATATTCCACTTCAGAAACCCATTTTTCAACATCTAGAGGTAATTGATGAAATAATGAAGATATATTTGCTTCTACCGGAATATTATTAGAGACAATTGTAAGCATCCCCGATGTTTGTGCTTCAACCGCAACAATTCCCAACCCCTCAAATATGGAAGGAAATAAAAGACAATCAGCAGCCATCATAAATTGATTAACATTCTCCCTCACCCCTAAAAGCTCAACACTATCAATTATTCCTAATTTCATAATTTTATGTTCTACTTCTTTCTTCAACGGTCCTTCTCCAATCAACCAAAGTTTGGAATTGGGATATTTTTGATGAAATCGAACAAAAAAATTCAATAAGAATATATGATTTTTCTGTTTTACAAATCGCCCTACATGAAGAAATACAAATTCTTTCTCAATATTAAATGTATTGCGAATTTCTATTCGAATCTTTTCATCAAATAAATATTTTGTAGAATAAATCGCATTTCTAACCAAATAGAAATTTGGAGATGATATATTTTTTTTACCAAACAGCCATTTCCCAGCCATTATAGAGCATGCAAAATTGTGAGTGGAATATCGTCGTAACAACAATTTTGTATATATTCGAAAAGGAGTCTTTATGCTCAAAGAAGGATTTGCAATGTGACTATGAGCAATTCTGACAGGAATTCCAGCTTCCTTAGCCGCTCTAAGTACATACATACTAAAAGTATTTATATGAGAATGAACTATTTTATATTCTGGATGAGAAGCAAAAAAACAATTCAAAGAATTTATATATTTATTATGATGAAAAGGATGCAAAGAAGGAACAGAATAAATCCTTCCTCCCATTTTAAGAATTTCATTATCATAGAAACCTTCAGAATTCCGATGAACTAAAAAATCAAACTGTACTTTACTTCGATCCATTTGCCTATAAAATGTCATAAGTAAAGTTTCTATGCCTGCTGCATCCATCTTAGTAACAACATGCAAAACACGGATCAAATTTGTCATTATATATATCTTATTGCTCAATGTTTGTTATAATACACTAATACAACTTATGCCTTATATATTCTATAAACTTTCTAAGCCATGTTTTTTTTCTCCATGTACCTGTACAACAATGAATAGCATAAGATTTAGAAGTTACTAATTTAGGATGAGGAGCAAACACCTCTGATACATAAAATTTAACATTAAGTAATTTTTGCTCTCTATTAATATATTTAAAACCAAAATTTCTTGCATAAAAAGCCATAATATCCGGAAGTATTATTTTATTATTAAAAAGTCCATCAGCAAGAATAAAATTCTTACCTACATAATAATCCAAACAACTCTTTATATAACTATTTCCCTTTTCTGCACCTATCACAGCTGCTTGCACTTGAAGCCCTAAACCTATTTGTATTGAATCATATAATAAGTTTCCTTCGTCATCAAAAAAACCATTTTGCACAGCAATAGGATACATTTTAGGATTAAATTCTATAGCAGAAAATGCAGGATCGCTTAAAAAAACATCAAAACTTTTAAGCACCCGCACATCAGAATCTAAATAAATACCACCTTCTGTATATAAGGCATGTAAACGAATATAATCTGCTGCAAAAGCCCATTTTTTACATTCATATGCCTCTTTGACAAAAGGAACAGAAGTTACATCAAAATTAGTTGTATCCCATTTTTTTATTGCATAATCAGGCAGTTTCTCCTTCCATGATTCAATACATTTCTTTATCAAATCGGGATATGGTTCATTACTTAGCCAACAAAAGTGAATCACTTTAGGTATCATAACAGTTATACTTTACTATCAATTTTCTGTATAAAACACTTATTTTCATCAATTTGCGTTTTCATCAATTTATATAATCCTTGATTTTTCTTTTGAAGAAATTTCTAAACTTTAACAGCAAATGTTTACCAAACAACCTAAACTTATTTACTTTCAACCAGGAGTTTACAAAATGATGAACACAATATGTATTTTCTGATACAATATAAGTTGGTTTCATATCGTCTGAACGAATGTGAACATTTGCACAAAACCAATCATTCGGAAATTGGTTAAACACTTTCTCACTTTGGATAAAACTAATAGTATTCTCAATATTATTGATATGGTAATGAGAAGTAATAATTTCATAAACAATATCAGGAATCACTTTCGTATCAAGAGTTCCATCTAACTTTATAAAATTACGATCTTCATAATAATCCATACACAGTTTTATCCATTCGCAGCCTTTCTCTGCACCAAACGCAGCTACCTCTACTCTATTTCCGACACCTTCACGTCCTATAAAATAAGGCAAGAACAATAAATCATCAAAGGGCTTCACCACTTCTACATCGCTATCCAAATATATACCACCATATTTATAAAGTGCATACATCCTTATAAAGTCAGCAGCAAAAGCATATTTTTTCTTATCAAATGCTTCTTTTACCCATGGAATTACAATATTCTCATCAAGACACTTTTGCCAATCCCATAATACAAATGTGTAATCAGGAATAATTTTATGCCAAGTAGCAATACAATATTCTATTTTTTGGGGATAAGCCTCACCACTTAACCAACAATAATGAATAACTTTAGGTATCATAAGTCTAAATATTTTTGACGAACAGGATCTGCTTTTTTCGTAAAAATTGATGTATATGGCACACAACGCTGGTAATTTTTTAATCCATATTGATTTGAAGCATTATAATATGTGTACATATTTACACTAACAGTTAAGATTATCAATATTCTTAAAATAGATAAACAATAAGGTTGTATATTAGGCAATATTTTTTTATTAAAGAATAATACATCTGAATATAATGCAATTTGGAATATACCAAAAAATTGCGACAAACGATGCAAAATAGGCACCGAAGTACTTAACAAAACCATTACAATAAACAATAAAGACAAACAGTTAATATAGGGAAATGTTTTTACACCAGCACGCTTAACAAGATAGTAAGAAATCAAAACTGGAAAAACTTTAATCATAATTGAGAAAATAACCCCTACAAAATTTAATTTATTCTCTATATAATCACTGCCAAGATAATATGAATATGCCTCCCCCTCAGTAAAGAAAGATATTTGCATAAGAGCATCTTGAAAATAAATATTAATAAAAGTACCAGAAACAGCAATAACCACTAAGAAAACACAAACCCAAAAGTTGTAATTTATTCTTTTTAAGAATGGTATAATAAAAGCTATTAATGCAGTAAAATGAAAACATGCAGCTAAAGTAATAGTTACATAGAATTTTAATAAACTATTATTTTCAAGGAATTTTAAAGAATACAAAAACACTCCTATCGCAATTGACTGCCGTAAAGGTTCAAAATTATATTCATAAAAATAAGCAACAAAATATAGCAGAAGAAACAGAAAAATATTATTAACATATCTTTTTGCAAAAGAAAAAACGCTACAATTAATAAAAGCAATAATTATGAAATGTGCAAATATCCATACATTTGAGATTGTTTTTACAAATGACATTAAAAGTACAAATAGAGGTTCCCAACGCGAATCAGAAAAGGAGAATTTATCAATAGTAGATAATTCACTTTCAAACCAATTCTGATAAACCATCGTATCTCCTCCCATTTTATAACTAAAAGTAGGGATACAAATAAATACCAATAAAAGAAAATTAACCCAATAATTCCTAAATATCAAATCTTTATGACTACTATTTATTCGAAAGTCATATTTAATAATTAAATAAATAAGTAATATTATAACAAAAATATATATACCCATTATTATAGAATAAAAAGGTTACCCTCTTAAAGCTTTTTTTATTATTCTTTTTAAATTATAATAGAAAAACTTATACTTAGGATAAACTGACATCACATCAAAATATGTTTTACAATGTGTACCCTTTTCTAAAAAATCTAAATGAACTTTTAATGCTATATCTACCTCATTTTCCATTCCACTTGTTCTGTCATTTAATGTATAAAATGTCTTATTTAAATAAACATCTTCTAATAGATCAGATATAGGGATTTGAGGTTCTTGTTCTCTTAAAAAACGATTGGTAGTAGTGACTCCATAAACTCCTAAAGCCATATAATCCTGCGCATCAATAGATATTGTTGGTACCCCCAATTCCGCACTAGCTAACACAGAATTTGATATGGCAATTCCTACATCACATTGCTTTATCAAATCTTCGGGAATAGGAAATAGAAAACCAAGCAAAATTATATTAACATTACAAACCTTTACAAATAAATCCTTTATATAATCTTCTACAGAACCATCAGCCGAAGCCCCAATGAAAATTATATTGAACTTCACACTTGAATATTTAGTAGTGAATATTTTAATTTCATTCAACATTGTTTTTACATAAGGTTTTTCCAATCGCCCTACACTCAAAACCGTATAATCACATTTCGGAAAAGAGCATCTATTCTCAATCTTAGCAACTACGTTGGAACAAATCGGATTAGCTTCATAAATATACGCTTCATATTCTTTCTTATAATATTCTCCCATAAAACGTAGAAGCGTTTTTCGATATCCGTTTAAACACTCCCAACGCTTTAACTTATATTCAAAAAAATCGGCTTCTTTTTTCGTCAAATGATAAGTTTTCTCTTCTAAAGGATACAAAATATGAATACCACCTATCTTATTAGCTAGCATTTCTCCCCAATATGCAAGATGATACAAATGGGTCTCTATAACTATTTCATCATAATTAGCATTACAAACCTGATTACCAAGCAAATCTATAATATTGTTGATTATATTTTTAGTCAAATAATAAAAGGGATAACATAACTCTTTTATAAAATTACTTCGATACTCTTTCAAATTTTCCAGCACCACATCAAAATCCTGATAAAAGAATACATCAACTTTCCATCCTCTATCTTGAAGAAACTTACATTTATTACTTACAAACATTTGAGAGCCTCCCATATTCCCAATAGCAGGAGTCAAAAAGATATATTTTTTCATTTATTTAAAGCTGCTAACTTTGATTTTACAAGCATCAGTAAATTCACTTTTACCTCTTTTGATAAAAATACCCAAGCCACAATAAGTACATTTACTACACTAATTACTACCACTACAATAAAACCCAAAAAACTTTCTTTATTTACATGTTGAGCAACTATAAATGGAAGAACTGATGAAAGAACTAAAATAAAAAAGCTTCTACCAAAACAATTTATAAATTCAGGCACTCTATATCCCAAATCTTTGACTAACAAATATGGTTTAATGATAAAAGCAAATAAAAAAGAAACAGTGATGTAACTGTACTGTACCCACATCACACTCAAATTACATTTAAGCAATATATATGCCAGTATAAATTGCCCTCCACATACAAAAAAGGCTGCAACTGAGTTTCTTTTCAATTTACCAGCTGCAGTAAGCGGAGTATAAAATGCACTACTATATGTTCCCATCATAGCAGAAACGATTATGCATTGTGAAAATGCAACGGCATATTCAGGAACTTCTTTTAACCATAATTTCATGATAGGTTCAGTAAGAAGAAGAACTGGAATTCCAATAAGCAAAAACAACTCAAAAACATAAATAGAAGATTCAAGAGTTAACTTTCTTGACTCGTCATATTGCCTTGCCGCATATAACTTAATAATCTGTGGATTAATAGCAGTTCGAAAATTATTTGTGAATTGTGTAATACCATATGATAACTGAGTAGCAACAGCCTGTGCCGCAACCACGACAGGTTGAAAAAACATACCGAAAAGCATCACCAAACCTTGCGAACGAAGAGTCTCAGCACAATGAGATATAATGTTCCATCCAGAGAATCTCATCATTTCTTTCAGTGTTGAAATATTGAAATCCTTCGTGACATGCGACTCATCCCAACGCCTATAACAATAATAACGATAAATCATTGCTATTGAAAATTGAGTTATAAACATCAATATAGCATAGAAAACTAATTGATCAATGGGTGATACCACAATCAGATATGCTATAGCTAGTTTCAACACAGCTTCGAGCAGACTGATATAGGCAAATGCCTTCATTTGCTCATGTGCCATAATTAACGAAGTATAAGGCACTTGCGTAAATGTTATCAAGACAGTAGCTACTGAAATATGAAACACCCACAATGTAGCCTCAAGACGTTCGGCTGGTATAATTGCCTTATTAAGCACAAACCACAAACCAACCGTTTCCATTAGTACTACCACAATGCAGCCTAATGCGAAATGAGAAAAGAAAGAAGTGCTGAACGTTTGCTTTAATCTCTTAAAATCACCGATACCGATATCAAAAGTAAGAAAACGGGAGGTAGCAGTGGCTAATGTTCCATTTAAGAATGCAAGCATACTAACTATTCCTCCTACTAAATTATACAAACCATAGTTATCAGCACCCAAAGCATTGAGAATAACTCTCGATGTATAGAGGGTTACTGCCATGATAAGCAGCATTCGGATATATAGAAAGCCAGTATTTTTAGCTATCCTTTTCGAATCAATCATTCGTCGTTACTCTCTTGATTTATAAAACCTATCAATCAAATCAACAATCATTTTAATCTCCTCCGCCTTCAACTCATAGAACATAGGCAAACGCAACAAACAATCTGCAAAACGATCACAGAACGGCAAGTTGGGAATTTCTGTATAATTTGCTTTGTAATAGCCACTAAGATGCAAACTTAAATAGTGAAATACAGACAGTACACCATTATCCTTCAGGTATTTTATAAGCATAGTGCGCTCCTCAAGCGAACGACACACCAAATAGAACATGTGGGCATTATTAGTCGAATATTCCGGTAGAACCGGCAAATGAACAAAGCCTTTTTCTTCAAGATGCTTCAATCCTTTATTATATTGTTCCCAAATAGCTTTACGACGATCCTGAATCATATCCAAATTCTCAAGTTGCGCATAAAGAAATGCAGAAATAGTTTCTGAAGGCAGAAAAGAAGAACCTGTGTCCACCCAACCATATTTATTCACCTCGCCACGAAAAAATTCAGAACGATTAGTACCCTTCTCCCAAATAATTTCTGCACGATGAATGAAACGAGCATCATTGATAACAAGCAACCCGCCTTCACCGGAAATTATATTCTTTGTCTCATGAAACGAGAAAGCTGCCAAGTGACCGATACTCCCCAATGGACGCCCTTTATAAAAAGAATCTATAGCTTGTGCAGCATCTTCCACCACGAGCAAATTATGCTTCTCTGCAACTTCCATAATTTTATCCATATCACAAGCTACACCAGCATAGTGAACAGGAACAATCACTTTAGTCTTTTCTGTAATCAAAGCCTCAATCTTGTCTGCATCAATATTCGGATTGTCCGGACAACTGTCTGCAAATACAATACTAGCACCTTGACGTACAAAAGCCAGTGCCGACGATACAAAAGTATAGCTTGGCACAATTACCTCATCACCAGATTTTATATCACAAAGAATAGCAGCCATTTCCAAAGCATCGGTACAAGATGTTGCCATCAATGCTTTTTTGAAACCATAACGTTCTTCAAAAAACGCCTGACACTTTTTAGTAAACACACCATTACCAGAAAGTTTACCTGTGTAAACTGCTTGATACATGTAATGAGCTTCCTTGCCTGTAAGGAAAGGCTTATTAAATGGAATCATAAACTAATAATTATTGATTTTCGATTTTTATTCCTTTTGAAGAAATCTTGAAACGATAGCCATAAGATTTATAGGAATTTACTATTCCAACTATTAATGCCTATCAATTACCGAGAAGTATATCCTCCGTCTATTACTATATTCTGCCCCGTAATCCAACGTGATGCATTCGAAAGAAGAAAAAGACATAGCTGTGACACATCAGTCACCTCACCCAACCCTAATGGAAAACCGTCAATACGTTTCTTATAATCTTCCTCAGAAAGAGTCGATAGGAAATCCTGCATCATGGGAGTGAGAATTGTACCAGGTGAAACACAATTTATACAAATACCTTTTCTTGCAAGCTCCAGTGCCATAGAGCGAATAGCGCTTACCATAGCCCCCTTTGAAGCAGCATAAGCAGCCACTCCTCCACGTCCAATAATAGAAGTTATAGAAGATAGTAAAACTATATGTCCATTATCATTAAAGAATTTCTTATTACTAAAGCAGCGAATAAACTCAAAAGCGCTCAAAGTGTTTACACGAAATAAAGTTTCATAATCATCTATAGACAACAACTTCACTGGAAGAGTTTTCTCTATTCCGGCAGCATGAATAAAACCATCCAGCTTACCATGAGTCACAACTATAGTTTCCACCAATTCTTTTATCCTATCCGGTTGTCCCAAGTCAATTGAGTAATAAGAATGCCTTTCTGATTGTTGCATCTCTTTCTGTGTCTCCTTCAGCCGTTTTTCATTTCGAGCAACAAGAATGACTGTAGCCCCCATTTTACTACAGTCAATCGCACATTGCCGACCTATACCAGAAGATGCACCAGTAATAATAATCTTTTTTCCAGATAGAGAAAAGGGATTATACATTTTTACACCTCCACTATTTCACTGATTTTACAACCATCCAATGTTATAATACCTGTAGCCCATGTCATACCAACACCAAAAGCACTTAAAAGTAACTTTTTAGGGGTATCAAACTTCCCTTGCAATTCACTTACAATAGTCAAAGGAACACTCACAGAGGAAGTGTTACCATATTTAGATATTGTTGAAGGAATCTTCGAAATATCTAACTTCAGCTTTTTGGCAAGATAAGAATTGATAAAGTTATTCGCTTGATGAAATATATAGTAATCCAACGAAGCGGCTTCAATACCTGAATACTCAAAAATCCTTTTAATATCTTTGGGTATTTCGCGAATCACAAAATTAAAAACATCAGCTCCTTGCATATATCCCTGTTCATCATTACGAATATTTCCATATTCATCTACGATTTTCTCCTTCAGTGTCTCAATAGAACTAGGATTACGGTATCCTCCGCCTTTAATCATGATCAGATCCCCACGACTCCCATCCGAATTCAATGAAAAACAACTTTTTCCAAACTTTTCATCCCGTTCTATTAAAGCAGCAACACCACCATCACCAAACAAAAATGCGGAACGTCTATCTTTAGGAGAATATACTTTCGAACGAGTCTCCCCATCAAGAAATAAAGCCTTTCTAAGTCCCTTTTGCTGCATTAATGCATAAATAACACTCAAACCATATATAAAACCTGAACATCCTAAAGTAATATCAAAAGCAATGGTCGAGTGAGGTAACCCCAATCTGTCTTGCAATAAAATAGATGTCGCAGGCATTCTATAATCAGGAGTTTGTGACAAAAAAACCAGCAAATCTATCTCTTCGCGATTGATATCATTATCTGCTATCAGTTTTTCAGCCGCAACAAAACATAAATCAGAAGAGCATGTGTTCTCGTCAGCAAAACGACGTTCATAAATCCCCACCTTATCAACCACCTCTTTGACTTGTTCTTTGGGAAAATATTGAGTATATTCATAATTATCAATAACAGTTCGGGGAACTGCCGCTGACAATGCAGATATACCAACCCCGTAATATTCTAAAAATGCCATAATTATTTCTGACACTCAATAAATTTAACAATATCACTTATTGTTTGCAATTTCTTAAAATCCGCATTCTCTATCTGAGTATCGTATTCTTCATCCAGCATAGCTATAACAGAAAGAACCGCCAAAGAACTCCACTCATCCAATTCTCTAAACTTTGTATTTTCCTTCAAATCCTCAACGGAATCCACTTCTATTGCTTCAGCAAATTTTTCTATAAAATCTTGTATATTCATAATTTCACTTTTTTAATATCGTTTTAATCTAAAAATAATATTCACATTCCAAATACAAAGACCAATTACCCTGTTTTACAACTTAGTAACTTTCATGGAATAACTAATGTAGTGACCGGGAGAATTTATATCTTTTCCCAACACTACTCCTGGTGAGAGCCATACGTCATCAGTAACAGAAATTCCATCAGAAAGAATACAGCCTATACCTATAAAGCATCTTTTTCCGATTTTAACATTACCTGCAGTTGAAACACTAGTTGAAAAGAATGTATGTTTATCAACTACGCAATCATGATTAACAATGGATCTTAAAGTTATACACACATCATCTTCTATTATCGCATTCTTATTAACTATTGCAAAACTTGCTATCAGCACACCTTCTCCAATTTTAGATGTTGGATGTATAAAAGCCGTTTTACAAATAATATTCGCAAGAGGTATTCTATTCTTAATCTTGTTGTATACTGTTTCTTTAAAAGCAAAATGCTTATACCCAATCGCTATAAATGCGCAATCAAATCTATCTTGATGATACAGCTCGACAATACTATCTATTTTACCCAAAATCGAATAACCTTTGATTTTAGAACCTACTTCAGCAAAATCATCAAAATAGCCCACAATCTCAAAAGATTCCATTGAATCATTTTCAATAGTGTCCACTATTTGCTGTCCAAAAGCTGCAGAACCGATTATCGCAATTCTTCTCATTTTAAATGACAAATTTTGTATTACTCCTATATATGAAATACCCGCTCCGATCCCCACTGCATTCAATATTACGCAATGTCTGATCTGTGATTTCCGCTTCTACTATCTCAGGATAGTCTTCTTTATTCTCAATGACTGCTTTGAGATATTCCGTTTCTTTACAGAGAAAATAAACACCAGAGTAGTTACGCTCTATAATTTGGGGCTCGACAAATTCACTCATCGCTACTTTGATAACCCCTTCTAAAAAGTCATACCCTGTAGAAAGGCGAACAAGTGTAGAACCGATAAAATCACCTCCCATACGAGCGCCAATCTCAATAACACGGATATCACCATCTTCAGTAATCTTTAATTCCGAATGTGACGCACCGTACCTCACATGAAGTGCATCTAAAGCACGTAAAACAATATCTTTTACTTGCTCTTGAACAAGCGGAGAAAGCGCAGACGGCTGATGATGTTCCAACTCCACAAAATAAGGTGCTCCCGTAGTCACTTTATCGGTGATTTGAAGGATATAGTGACGCCCCTCATAAGAAATAGATTCGACACTAATCTCATACCCCGTAACGTATTCTTCTATAATCGCAGCACCATTGAAAGAATCTTTCTGTGCACGAGAAATAGCCTTTCCAAGTTGTACAGGATCAAGAACTTTCTCGACACCACGACTCCCTGAACGGTCGGTAGGTTTTACAATAAGTGGAAATTCAAATCCCTTAATACAATAGGCATTGTCTTTAGCCGCTAGAGCATAGCGAGGTGAAGGAATACTACTCTTCGCAAAGCACTCACGCATCAAATATTTATTGGTTGTAATCTCTGAATATTCATCTGGATTACTAATTAATCCCATACGAGATGCTACATAATTCACCGTAAGCACTGCTACATCACTGGCTATGGAAGTGATACCATCGATACCGATACGCATACATTCCTTCAATATCTCCTCCTTTTCAACTATTGAAATTGGATAAAAATAATCAGCGTAAGCTTCACAAACCGCTCCATCTCGCCATGCAAAACAGTGGACTTCATACCCCAATTCTTTTGCCTTCAATACTGCAGGTAATTGCAAATAACTTCCACCTATTATTGCTAATTTCTTTTTCATTTGCATATTTAAATAATTCATAGGTAAGCGTACCACAAAACAGCAGACCAATGCACCTTTTCATTCACAGCAGTAACCCTTGCAATCATATATACTATGAACTTAAAATACCTATATGTAGATTATTTATTCTTCTACCTCCTCAAACGGATACTGATTCTCCTCAAACCCCTTCAACTCCTCTGCAATCTCCGCCTGCTCCAAGCTCAACCCTGCCTTATCCCAAGTATTTATAATTTCATGAGCCTCCTTTGCTAAACTCTCATCATAGAACTCCCCATAACAATAAGTTAACAAACGCACCTTCAGCAATGACGCAGAAAGCTTCGGAAGCACCTCCCAGCTACGATCCAGGACATTCTGAATATATTCCTGCTTGCAGCCATTATCATAAATCGTTGCAGCGAAAGCCACTAACAAAGCAAGGCAAAGTTCAGCCTCCTCTTCGGCCGTAGCTCCATGAATGTTGTAAAGTTCGATAGCCCGTTCGTAAACATCACGGTTCAAACGTGTAAATTGGTCCGCATAAATGGGACTTCCATCAAGCCCGTAGGTTAGAAGATCATGGGCTAAGGAAAATAATGATGAAGAATTAGAATTCATATTATTAAATGTTTTATTTCAAAAAGAGAAGATACTTCGAAAGATTTAAGAGGACACAATATTTATGTATCAACTAACGATTATTATCAATAACAATGCCAATCAATGATTAATGTCAATCAACAGAGTGTCAATCAACAGTTAACGGCTCAACAAGCGAAGGCGGGATAAAGGTAGTAGCTACAGCCATGACACCTTCAATATTGACTACCACACGGCGATCATGGCGAATACGGACAAACTCACCGATTACGCCCTTGAAAACACCATCAGTGATACGAACCTTCTGACCTTTTACCAAATTCAGTTCGGCTGCTTCCATATAAAGAATTGGCTCATCGTGACTACCGGCTACCAGAATAAAACTGCGCATCTGCACATCAGGAATAACTACCGGACGGCAATGTTCACGATTCATAATGAAACGTATAGGCATCGTTCCCTCAAGTTCGTCCTTCAAAGCATCAATACGTTTGCGCGTAGAATGAACGAAGACAAGATTATGTATGGCGGGCACCAATCTACGGACACGCTTACCACCTTTCATCACCATTCCATAGCACATAGGAATAAAGCTCTCTATGTTCTCCTTATCAAGAATAGACTTAAGGGTCAGTTCACGACTATAAGAGACACGAACAGCAAACCAATGGAGATTTTGAGAGTTGAAAGTTGAAAGCTGAGAGTGAGTACTTTCAGTCATGATATTTTCGCAAAGCAACTTCGCGTAAGGACATTTTTTAGGGACACCGGAGTAGTGAAATACCTACCGGTCAAATTATGTAATGCGATTATTTTTAATAACTTATGCTGCATTCATTTCATTTCAGAACTTCCTACCATCGCGGAAAAAGAAGCTGTGAAACATCTATGTGGAGCTTCTGGAGCCAAAAGCTATAAACGGGTGATTAAGGAAGATTAGTTGTCTTTTAATCGTTCGTTTAATGGGCGCAAAGGTAAAAGGTATTTTTTGAATGACCAAAATGTTTGATAAAAATATTTTTTCAGGTCCTCTTTTCCTCATGTAAGCATCTCATATATAAGATTTTATATTCTAAAAAAATATCATTAATATCTATTCAACTTGATGTTTTTATAAGAAACATTTTCTTTACAAATATTGGTGTCCATTAAACGAACGTTTTTTGAACACCTATCCGTTTTCACTCCAACAAATTATATATCAGTCAATTAAGCGTCGTAAAACAGTATATAAAATCAATATTATCCCAATATTCTTGTCCACTCTTCTTTTTACACTTATCTTCGTAACTTGCAACATATTTTTTCATCACTAATTCTGACATAAAATCATTAGAAGTATGAAAAATAATAAAGCTAATAAAGCAGCAAAAAAAAACTGCAAAAGAGAACGAAAACAACAGTAAACAATCAATTAGACAAAGGATTAGGTTGAAAAGAGGCCCCAAAACAGGAGCTACCATTACGAGAATAATCGACCGCAGGGACATTATAGAAAAAGCATATTTGGAACTCTATATAACAAACTGTCTGGACGTATCTCCGAAAAACGGATTGACAACGCTTGCACGTTTTTTATATAAAAACGAAAAGTTTTTGAAAAATAATGGTAAACAGATAGCTGTCAATACCATAAGACAGGAATTGACAGATATTGCCAAAGAATGCGACTTCAAAAACCCAAGAGGTAAAAAGAGAAAATAATAACAAAATACAGATATGAATTAGTGTTGAATAACATGTTGCAAAAGAGCCTATCTTTGCTCTCGCTTTAGCAAAGATTAAGCCCCGCTATGAGAAGATGCCGCTTTATCCCAAAGTGACATCTTCTCTTTTTTATGCCCGACAGACTGCCGAAGTAAATAAAAAAAATGAAAGTTACTCAACTAAGAAACAACGCAATGGAAAACATTTTCAGAATGTCGCTATTCATGCCTCCTATCTCACCGATAAGAGATAAAATTTCCGGAAAAAACCTGAGAAATGCCACACTAACCCCACTACGCACAGTGGATGTGAACGAAGTACACAAACTTATCACTTCAAACGCGAAACTTGCCGCACTCACCCACGAAGTACGAAACGCCGCACTGCTGGGTGATGACAATGCCTGCCGCCTCCTGAAGCAGCAGACACTGCCCTACGTGACTCCCTGCGGAGTCTTCACCCGCCGGCGAAGTGACTGCATAGAAGAAGCCTCCGGACTGGTAGTAGTGGACATCGACCATCTTGAATCTACCGAAGAAGCCGAAAAACTGCGCCAACTGTTATTCGACGATCCCTATCTGTGCCCTGCCTTAGTGTTCGTCAGCCCCACCGGACAGGGTGTGAAAGCCTTCGTGCCCTGCGCCATAGGGCAAAGTGCTACAGATGGAATCCGCTGGGCCATGAACTATGTACACTGTATGTACGACACCGACCACCAGCAATCGGGAAAAGGAGTGGATACGTCGGGAAAAGACCTCGTACGCTCCTGTTTCCTATGCCATGATCCGGGAGCGTTGATCAGAATTACAAATGGCGAGTAATAAATTACAAATTACGAATTACAAATTAAGCATTCAATGGAACCAATATCTTCATTGCATCTCCTGACCGAAGCCGTCAGGAATGCGGGAGCAGACATCGCTCCCAGTTATCAAGAGTATATACAACTTGCCTTTGCCATCGCCACGGACTGCGGAGAGGCAGGCCGTCAGGATTTTCTCGCCTTGTGCAGCCTTTCATCAAAGTATGACCCGCAGGCAGCCGAAAAGCTATTCAGCAACGCGCTGAAAACCGGACACAACGACGTACATATAGGCACAGCCTTCCACCTGGCCGAGTTGTGCGGCGTAAAAATTCAAGCCGAAATTCCATCCGGCGTTGGTACACTTGGTACACAAGGTTCACCCTCATCTTCCGCTTCACACACACGCGCACGTAAAGAAGGAGAAGAAGTAAGCATATGCGAAGAAGACACGGCAACGGGTAGCGACCCGATATCACCTCTACCCACTTTCGACGAACGCACCCGGTGGCCTTATCCCCTGGGACGTATCCTGAGCTGCGCTACCTCCCGCACACAATACGATATTCTTCTATTGGGAACGGTCACTGTGCTGGGGGCAAGTATGGGGCGGAACGTCCGGTGTGCTTATGGAGGAAAAATGACGTCGCCCTGCCTGCAAACTTTTGTCGTAGCACCATCCACATCGGGCAAAGGTATACTATCACTGGTACGCCTGTTGGTAGAACCCTTTCATGATGAGATCCGAAAGCAGACGGCTGAAAGTATGGCATGCTACCGGCGTGAAAAATCAAAGTACGAAGCGTTGGGCAAAGAACGGGCGAAGACCGAGGCGCCCATGATGCCTCCCGACAAGATGTTCCTCATCCCCGGTAACAATACGGGAACCGGCATCCTGCAAAACCTGATAGATTCCGACGGAACAGGCCTGATATGCGAAAGCGAAGCCGACACCATATCCACCGCTATCGGCTCAGAATACGGGCATTGGAGCGACACCATGCGAAAGGCTTTCGACCACGACCGGATCTCCTACAACCGACGCACCGACCGGGAATACCGTGAAGTGAAAAAGGTGTTTCTTGCCGTACTCCTGTCCGGTACCCCCGCACAGGTGAAACCACTGATACCCACTACCGAAAACGGGCTATTCTCCCGAGAACTATTCTACTACATGCACGGTATACACCACTGGCAAGACCAGTTCGATCTCAACGACAATAATCTCGAAGAGACTTTCAACACGCTGGGCATGGAATGGAAAGAAAAACTAAAGGCTATCGTCATGGGCGGAACTTTCACACTACGCCTCACCGACGGACAGAAGAAGAATTTCAACCAACTGTTCTCCAATCTATTCACCCGTTCAGAACTGTCAAACGGCAGTGAAATGTCGAGCAGTGTGGCACGTCTGGCCATCAACATCTGCCGCATCATGGAGGTAGTGGCAATGCTCCGCGCATTGGAACAAGGGGAGATAACCCGTTCACCCAATGTATCGCCCGATCCCGGCACCAATCCCGACAATCTGAAAGACCATATCATCACCCTATGGGATCTCAGCATCACCCCCGACGATTTCCACGCTGTGCTGTCGCTCGCCGAAAGCCTCTACAGCCACGCCATCCACATACTCTCCTTCCTGCCCGCCACCCAAGTGACCAGTCGGGGAAATGCCGACCGCGATGCGCTTGTGCAATGCATGGGGGAGAGATTTACACGAGCTGAATTCATACATAAAGCCGAAGAGATGGGTATCAAGCCCGAAACCGCCTCCACCTGGCTGAAGCGCCTGCAGAAGCACGGTCTGGTGGAAAGTACGGACAGAAACGGCACTTATCGCAAGCCGGGTAAGCGGTAAGAAGTGGTGAGGGATTAGTGATTAGCAGGGGGACTCACACATTATATACGCGCACGTGTGTGTGAAGCGAAAGGGAAGGGTGAACCTCTGTACCAAGTGTACCAACCTCACCATTACAAAGCCTCATCTCAGCTTTGTATCTCTCAATCTCAACCTTGCATCCCTCAACCTCAGCCTTGCATCCCTCAACCTCAGCTTCACACCGCTAAACCTCAGCTTTACGCCCCCAAACCTTAGCTGTAAGGTTCCCCCAGTGCGCCTACTATCAGGCTCACCTGGGCGGGCGTATAGGAGCGTGAACGGGGAGAAAGCCCCAGGGCGGACAGACCGGCACGCAGACCGGGATAAAGATCGATCCAATGTTTCAACTTACGGTAGGCAGACTCCGGACAGAGATCGGGACAATAGAGTTGGGCAAGTTCAGTACGCCCATAGGTACGGATTTCAAAAGAGTTCATATCTGATATTCATGTGTTATATTTCATCAAAGGTAGCGATAAATCATGACATCATCAAGTATATACATAGAAATAACAGACTAAAACCGCCCCTAATCGACTCTAACAACCAGAAAGAGACAAACGCCCATACCCGCAGTATTACCTTTGCATTGTTGAGTTCAACAGCATGAATTTTCAAGTATTAATTTTTAAATTATCTACAAACTATGATTCGTTACAAAAAGTATCAAGTGACGGGCGAAAACAGCCCGTTGAAAGGTTTCTGGTATGCGCGTCCCGTAATTGAAGAGACGTTCGACATCGAGAAACTTGCCAAACACATGTCTAACCACAATACTCCCTACTCAAGTGGTGTCATCAAGGGAGTGTTGACGGATATGGTTTCCTGCACCAAGGAACTTATTCTGGATGGAAAGAATGTAAAAATGGATGATCTGGCAATTTTTTCCGTAGGAATTGTCAGCAAAAAAGGCGCAAAATCTGCCGCCGACTTCTCACTGGCTAACAACGTAAAGGGGTTGAAACTCCGCGCCCGTGCCACGGGTGAGCTGAGTAATGCTCAGATTAATCTAGAAGGACAATTGAAAGAGTCTTCCATGTACACCGTGGGAGGCAGTTCGTCCGACAATACTCCCGGTGGCGGTTCCGGAGGAGACGGCGGTGGTCTCGACGAAAATCCGTTGGGATAACTCCTGATTCACATAAATTATAAATCATCAATCATTATGAATGAAGAAAAGAAGTCAAAAAACGTGTGGGGCATTGTCCTCAAAGTAATCATCACCGTAGCCACCGCCATTGCGGGAGCTTTAGGGTTAGGCGCCTGCCAGTAGACATGCGCACGATTACCCTACTCATTATTCACTGCTCGGCCACGCCTCAGGGCGTGGGCCTGAGCTTCGAAGATTGCCGCCGCGGTCACATTCGCCACCGCGGCTTCAGTGACATCGGCTATCACTTCTACGTGACTCGTGACGGTGAGATTCACCGTGGCCGCCCACCGGAAAAAATCGGAGCGCATTGCCTCAATCATAACCGACACTCCATCGGTATCTGTTATGAAGGAGGTTTGGATGCCGACAGTCAGCCATCCGACACTCGCACCTTAGAGCAAAAAGCATCGCTGCTTGCACTGCTCCGCGAATTGAAGCGCATCTTTCCACACGCTCTGATTGTAGGTCATCATGACCTGAATCCCATGAAACCTTGCCCTTGCTTCAATGCAGAAAGAGAATATAGGGGGCTGTAAAATGAAGTACGGTAAAAAAACAATCGGTGTTTTTTTCAACAATTAAAATCTGCACCAACTAACAATAAAATTAGTGACGTGCAGATTCTTTTTTGTATTATGAATATTGTTCCTGTAATTCCATTATTATCATTATCTTTGTTGATCTGTAAAATTTTACTAATTATACACTCATTCATGCTGATTTGTGAGACACCGTCTCATAAATTGGTTGGCAATGGAGAAAAACTGATTTATGAGACACTGTCTCATAAATTACAAAACTTTGGAAATAAGGAGGATAAAAAAAGTATTCCCGCTGAGAAGTTATTATCTTCTATTTCGTTCTCTCATTTCATCGAACTGATGAAGATAGACAATCCGATTAAACGTATGTATTACGAAATGCTGACCATCCAGACCGGACTTTCTGTCCGAGAACTTAAACGACAAATAGGGGCATTGAGCTATGAGCGCGTCGGACTATCAGGTGATATAGAGCATGCACTTACCACTATACAACAAAAAATTCATCCGCAAACCGTAACTGATACAATCAAAGATGATTATTTCTTTGAGTTCCTGAACATTCCACAGCAACGCGCATCACTACTCAAAGAAAATGAGCTTGAAACTTTGTTGCTTGATCATCTGCGCGATTTTATCATCGAACTTGGAAATGGATTTTGTTTTGAGGCAAGACAGAAGCGTATTCTGATTGGCGACGAATATTATTTCATCGATATGGTCTTTTACCACCGCATTCTGAAGGCCCATATTTTACTGGAAGTTAAAATTTCCCCCTTCGACCATGCCCATGTATCACAGCTTTATTCCTATTTGAATTACTACAAAGCCGAAGTGATGGAGCCTGATGATAACCCACCCATTGGCATTTTATTAGTAACGGATAAGAATGATGCACTGGTACAATATGCTACTGCCGGAATGGACGAGCAGATATTTGTTTCTAAATATAAATTGCAACTTCCGACCGAGCAACAGCTTAAAGATTTAATATTAAAGACTATACGGCAATAAAATAGAAAGAGAAACAATGAATAATTTCAAGATAGTTTCTCTCAGACACAAAGATATAGAAGGATTCCTTTATTTTTCGTATCTTTGGCCCTCATTATTCAAAAAAACGACTCAACATGATACAGTTATTCCATCGCATGATTTCCGCCGCCCTCGGCATTTCCGAAAAGCAAATCGGCCATACACTTGATTTATTGGAAGACGGAGCTACCATTCCCTTCATCAGTCGCTACCGCAAAGAAGCTACCGGCGGACTGGATGAAGTGCAAATTGAAGCCATCAAAACACACTATGAGAAGCTGAACGAAACAGCCAAACGGAAAGAGACCATCATCAACACCATCAGCGAGCAGGGGAAAATGACTCCCGAACTGCAAAAACGTATTGATGAAACATGGGACAGCACCATTCTTGAAGACATCTACCTACCCTATAAACCCAAACGCCGCACACGTGCGGAAGTAGCCCGCCAGAAAGGACTGGAACCACTGGCGACATTACTGATGCTGCAACGGGAACCCAACCCTGAGAAACGTGCGGAAGCATACGTCAAAGGAGAAGTGAAAGATGCCGAAGACGCACTGAAAGGGGCACGGGACATCATTGCCGAACAGGTCAGCGAAGACGAACAGGCACGCAACACCGTGCGTTTTGCCTTCTCCCGGCAAGCCGTCATCACCGCCAAAGTAGTGAAAGGAAAAGAAACTGAAGCAGATAAATACCGGGATTATTTCGAATTCAGTAAACCACTGAAGAAATGTACCTCGCACCAGTTGCTCGCCATCCGTCGTGCCGAAGCCGAAGGTCTGCTGAAAGTCAGCATAAGTCCTGATGACGAGGAATGTGTAGAGCGTCTGGAACGCCGCTTTGTCCGTAGCAACAACGCTTGCGGAGAACAAGTGGCGGAAGCCGTACAAGATGCCTACAAACGCCTGTTGAAGTCGTCCATCGAAACTGAGTTTGCCGCACAAAGCAAGGAGCAGGCCGATGAAGAAGCTATCCGGGTATTCGTCCAGAACCTGCGCCAGCTATTGCTTGCTTCTCCGCTGGGACAAAAACGGGTAATGGGCATTGATCCGGGCTTCCGTACAGGCTGTAAAGTAATATGCCTGGACGCACAAGGCAATCTGCTCCACAATGAGAACATCTATCCGCATGCTCCGGTGCACAAAACCGCAGAGGCTGTATCCAAAATACAAAAAATGGTGGAAGCTTATCAGATAGAAGCCATCGCCGTAGGCAACGGAACCGCAAGTCGTGAAACCGAAGATTTTCTGAAACATCAAACTTTCAGACAGGACATTCAGGTATTTGTGGTGAGCGAACAGGGCGCCTCTATCTATTCCGCATCCAAAATTGCCCGGGATGAGTTCCCTGAATACGACGTCACGGTACGTGGAGCCGTATCTATTGCCCGCCGCCTGATGGACCCATTGGCGGAATTAGTGAAAATAGATCCGAAGTCCATTGGCGTGGGACAATACCAGCATGATGTGGATCAGACGAAATTAAAAAAATCACTGGATCTGACCGTAGAAAGCTGCGTAAATCTGGTTGGTGTAAACCTGAATACGGCAAGTAGCCACCTGCTGACGTATATTTCCGGTTTAGGCCCTCAGCTGGCACAAAACATCGTGAACTATCGTGCGGAAAACGGTGCATTTACCTCCCGCAAGCAACTGATGAAAGTACCGCGTATGGGAGCCAAAGCATTTGAGCAATGCGCCGGTTTCCTTCGTATTCCACAGGCTGAAAACCCCTTGGATAATACGGCCGTACACCCTGAGAGTTATTGCATCGTAGAGCAGATGGCAAAAGACCTGGGATGCAGCGTAGCAGAACTTATCGCCAGCAAGGAGCTCCGCCTGAAAATAAAACCGGAGAAATACCTCACTCCTACCGTGGGTATGCCGACATTAAAAGATATTCTGCAAGAGTTGGAAAAACCCGGACGCGACCCGAGAGGTCCGATAAAGATTTTCGAGTTCGACAAGAATGTACGCACCATCAACGACTTGCGCGAAGGTATGGAACTCCCCGGTATTGTAGGCAATATCACCAACTTTGGCGCATTTGTCGACATAGGTATCAAAGAGAATGGTCTGATCCATCTTTCGCAGCTGGCCGACCGTTTCGTTTCAGACCCGAATGAGATTGTCTCTATTCACCAGCATGTCCGGGTCAAGGTGCTGAGTGTGGATATGGACCGCAAGCGGATTGCCTTGAAATTGGTTAGTGACGCTTCATGATGCAATCATATCCAGATCACGCTATCTAATAAAATAGTATAATTCTCTATTTTTTAAACCTTCTCAATATTGTAACCATTACAATATTAATTATCTTTGTTCCCGAATTGGTTCCGAATGGCTCTTCTGCCATTCGGATTAAAAGGGAATCGGGTGAAAGTCCCGGACAGTCCCGCTACTGTGAAGCTCTATACAACTTTTCAATAACACCATAGCCACTGAATGTCTTGCAGTAGAAAAGAAGACATCGGGAAGGCATTGAAAACAAAGAGTCAGTCAGAAGACCTACCATTCATCAAAGGCTGTTTCTACTCGTGGGATTAGGGAAACAGTGCGAAATAATACAATAATTTATACATAAACATCTCATGGAAATAACCAAGAGAAATGGAATGGCAGAGCCTTACAACAAGGAGAAGGTAGCCATTGCCATACGAAAAAGCTTCGCCAGCACCGGACAAAGTGTTACGGATGAAACAATACTCACGCTGGTAAATGAAGTGGAAAATTTCATCCTCAGTGACACCGGCAATCGCCACGTAGAACGGATCCAGGATGAAGTGGAGCGGTCCCTGATGGAACATGGCTTTTATGCCGAAGCCAAAAACTATATCCTTTATCGCTGGCAACGGACAGAACGGAGAAAAGCCCTCAACCACATAGTAAATGAAACTGGCGACGAAACAATAACGGACACCCTGAAAGGTATCGGGCAAGACTTCCCGCGCAATGAATACAGCCTGACCCTGCTCGCTGAAAAATTCTCCAGTTTCTACAAACCGGAAATGACACCGAACGAACGGTTAACGGCTCTTATAAAAGCGGCTGTAGAGCTAACTACCCAGGAAGCCCCCGACTGGGAGTTTATTGCCGCCCGATTACTCAATTTTCAGTTAAGCAAGAAATTGACTGAACAGGCAGAGTTCGCCGGTGTTCTGTCTTTCTATGAAAAGCTGCGTTATCTCACGGACGAAGGATTATATGGCAATTATATTTTAGCCTCCTATTCATCGGAAGAAATAGAAGAAGCAGCAGGATTTATATGTCCGGAGCGTGACAAGCTCTTCAACTATTCCGGACTGGATCTGCTTGTCAAACGCTACCTTATCCGTACACGCTCCCATGAACCGATTGAATCCGTACAAGAAATGTATTTGGGTATTGCCCTCCATCTTGCAATGCCGGAAAGGCACAACCGTTTGCAATGGGTAAGAAAATTCTATGATCTGCTGAGTAAACTGGAGGTAACCATGGCTACCCCTACACTTGCCAATGCCCGAAAACCTTATCATCAATTGTCCAGTTGCTTCATCGACACCGTGCCCGACAGTCTGGAAGGTATATACCGAAGCATTGACAACTTCGCCATGGTCAGCAAGTTCGGTGGAGGTATGGGAATGTATTTCGGCAAAGTACGTGCGGCCGGTGGAAATATACGGGGGTTCAAAGGTGTGGCAGGAGGAGTTATCCGGTGGATGAAACTGGTGAACGACACAGCCGTTGCCGTAGATCAGTTGGGAATGAGACAAGGAGCGGTAGCCGTATACCTGGACGTATGGCACAAGGACCTGCCTGAATTTCTGCAACTGCGCACCAACAACGGGGATGACCGCATGAAAGCCCATGACATATTTCCGGCGGTATGCTATCCGGATTTATTCTGGCGGATGGCAAAAGAGGATTTGAACCAATCATGGTATTTATTCTGTCCGAATGAAATAATGACTATCAAAGGATATTGCCTGGAAGATTATTACGGAGAAGAATGGGAGAAAAGATATTTGGATTGCGTAAACGATTCCCGTCTTTCCAAACGCAGCATGAGCATTAAGGATATCGTCAGACTGGTGCTACGGTCAGCAGTAGAAACAGGCACACCTTTCACTTTCAACCGTGATGCCGTGAATCGCGCCAACCCCAACAATCACCGGGGAATCATCTATTGTTCCAACCTTTGTACGGAGATTGCACAGAACATGTCGGCCATAGAGACAGTTTCTACTGAGATACGCACGGAGGATGGGGATATGGTAGTGGTGAAAACAGTCCGTCCCGGCGACTTCGTGGTATGTAATCTCGCCAGTCTTTCATTGGGACATCTACCGTTGGAAGACGAGCAACAGATGAAAGAAAAAGTGGCAACAGTGGTCCGTGCACTCGACAATGTCATCGACCTCAATTTTTATCCGATCCCTTTTGCACAGATAACCAACCATCATTATCGCAGCATCGGTTTAGGAGTCAGCGGATATCACCATGCACTTGCCATCCGTGGCATACGCTGGGAAAGCGAGGAACATCTTAGCTTCATGGACAAGATCTTTGAACGTATCAATTACGCCGCCATCGAAGCGAGTGCCGAACTGGCCAAAGAAAAAGGACGGTACGACTACTTTGAAGGAAGCGACTGGCAAACCGGAGCTTACTTTACGAAACGCAATTATGACTCACCCGCATGGAAAGCACTGGCCGCAAAGGTTGCAGCATCCGGAATGAGAAATGCCTATCTGCTGGCCATAGCCCCTACCAGCAGCACCAGCATCATAGCCGGAACCACCGCAGGAACAGATCCGGTGATGAAACGCTTTTTCCTGGAAGAGAAGAAGGGAGCCATGTTGCCACGTGTAGCCCCGTCACTGTCTGACAAAACATTCTGGCTATACAAAGGTGCCTATCTGACGGATCAGCAATGGAGCATCCGCGCTGCCGGTGTCCGCCAGTTGCATATCGACCAGGCACAAAGCCTGAACCTTTACATCACCAATGAATTCACCATGCGCCAGGTGCTGAATCTCTACCTGCTGGCATGGGAGTGTGGAGTGAAAACAGTCTATTACGTCCGTAGCAAATCTCTGGAAGTAGAAGAGTGTGAAAGCTGCGCATCATAAAAACTTAAAAACTAAAATAATATGGAAGCAAAAAAACTAAAGAGAAATGCCCTGTTCAACCCTTCAGGTGATACGGAAATCCGCCTCAGAAAAATGATCGGTGGTAATACGACAAACCTGAATGATTTCAATAATATGCGATACAAATGGGTAAGCGACTGGTATCGCCAGGCTATGAACAATTTCTGGATTCCCGAAGAAATCAATCTCACTCAGGATACGAAGGATTATCCCCTGCTGGATGAAGCCGAACGGACTGCTTACGACAAAATCCTGAGTTTCCTGGTATTTCTGGATTCCCTGCAAAGCAACAATCTGCCCACTATCAGCGAATACATCACGGCCAACGAAGTAAATCTTTGCCTGCACATCCAGGCTTTTCAGGAATGTGTGCACAGTCAGAGTTACAGTTATATGCTCGACACAATCTGTAGTCCGGAGAAACGCAATGACATTCTTTACCAATGGAAAACGGATGAGCATTTATTAAAAAGAAATACCTTTATCGGTAACTGTTACAATGAATTCCAGGAAAGTCAGGATGGCTTTACGCTAATGAAGACTTTAATTGCCAACTATATTCTGGAGGGTATTTATTTTTATAGCGGTTTTATGTTTTTCTATAATCTGAGCCGGAACGGGAAGATGTCCGGCTCCGCTCAAGAAATCCGTTATATCAACCGGGATGAGAACACGCATCTCTGGTTGTTCCGCAGCATCATCCTGGAACTGAAAAAAGAAGAACCGGAATTATTTACCCCCGACAAAGTGCAGATATACGAGAATATGATGCGCGAAGGAGTGAAACAGGAAATTGAATGGGGACAATACGTTATAGGCGACAACATACAGGGACTCAACCGGCAAATGATTGCTGACTATATTCACTATCTGGGCAACCTACGCTGGAGCAGTCTGGGAAATCCTCCGCTATACGAGCACAACCGGAAAGAACCGGAAAGTATGCACTGGGTGTTGCAGTATTCAAACGCCAATATGGTGAAAACCGATTTCTTTGAAGCCAAAAGTACGGCTTACGCCAAGAGTACAGCGCTGGAAGATGACTTATAATCGTTGATTCACTTTCCGGCTTTGTATCTTCAGAATAATCGCAATAGCAATAATCATCAACGCGGTGCACAGAACAGAACCTTCGAACCCGAATGCACCGCCGTTGATGATATTCTCTTCCGGTAATTCTAAAGACAATAAAGTACCGCCCAATCGTCCTCCGCTTACTTCGAAACCAAGAATCGGACCTTGCAGCCAATTCCAGAAAAGATGAAGAGCGATAGGAAACCATAAATTACGCGTATATATGTAGGTAGAACCTATTAAAATCCCTGCCAACAAAATATTCAGAAAAGCAATCAGAGAAAAATTGGGATTAAAAATATGCATCAGGGAAAACAATGCAGACGAAAGAAACAATGCCACAAAACGATTGACACCTGCGGTCAGCAAATGCCCCAGGACAAAACCGCGAAAGGCAATCTCTTCTGCAAGGGCAACCAGCAACATTAATATCCAAGACAGCAGAAAATCGTACGCGCTAAAGTGTACGGCAGTAATTTCAATCTCTCCCAACCCATATAATATTCCAAATCCGACAGTATAGATAGCCAAGGCAACGAATGTACCCCAGAAGATGTCTTTAGCCCGCCCTTTCAGGGATAAACCCAAGTCTGTAATCGGAAGGTGGTCCCAATTCTTCAGCAGAACCCAGGCCGCCAGGAAAGTTCCCGCCAGAAAACTACTTTGCATGACAACTTCTTTCAAAATTCCATCTATCTTAAAAAAAGAGACCGCTTTGATACAAACAGCCCCCAATACTCCGGCAAATCCCAGCATCAAAAGCATATAAACGATAACTTTTGCTGCAACAACCAGATAAATGATAAGTTTCGAGTCTTGCGGGGCAATATTTATATTCTTGTTCATTGATTCCATATCCTTAGTTTCTATATGTTAATACCCCAGCAAAAATACCTATAAAATTAAAAATAGAAAGCAAATTCCTGCAAAAAGCGTATATTTGTCTAAACATATCTATTACTGTCATGAAACTAAAACGAACATTAGCCACTATAATGCTGGCTGCATGTACTTACGCAGCAGTTGCACAAAATGCAGGCACACCAGCTAATAATAAAACTTTTTTTGTAGCCAAGCCCGGCACTCTGGTATCCATGCTCACTGAGGATGAAGCCAACAGCGTCACCCATCTTACATTGACCGGAAAACTAAATGCCATTGACTTCAAACATCTGCGCGATGAATTCAAGAATCTGAAAGTGCTGGATATCTCCAACGTATCCATCAGTACATACGCAGGTAAAAGCGGCACTTACCCCGACCGTTTCTATATTTATCCGCCCAACTGTGTACCGGCTTATGCATTCTGCCAGCAGACCAGCGACAGTACTTTCACCGGAAAAGCAACTCTCCAGAAAATTATTCTTTCAGAGAAAATCAAGAACATAGAAGACGCGGCCTTCAAGGGTTGCGAAAATCTGAAAATATGCCAGTTGAGAAAGAAGACTGCTCCCAACTTGTTACCGGCCGCTTTGGCGGATAGCATAACGGCCATTTTCGTTCCGTTGGGTAGCAGCGACTCCTACCGTGGCAAGAAGCATTGGGACACCTTTGCCGTGATAGAGGGAGAACCTGTAGAGGCTTTCGTACAAGTAGGCTTAATGGGAAGTCTTGCCAGTGAATTAGTGGCTGCGGGCTTGCAACCGAAAGATGTGAATTTCCTGACCGTAGAAGGGAAACTGGACGAAGCTGACTTCACCGTAATACGTGATTATATGCCCAATCTTGTGGCTGTTGATCTGAGCAAAAGTAACACTACGGTTATTCCCGAATATACATTTACCCAGAAAAAATATCTGTTGCGCATCCAGCTTCCCAAAGGTTTGAAAAGCATCGGACAACGTGCATTTAGTGGATGCGGTCGCTTGTGCGGTACGCTTGAATTGCCAGCCGGAGTGACTGCCATCGAATATGGCGCGTTTATGGGATGTGACAACCTGCGTTATGTTGTAGCTACAGGAAACAAGATTACGACTTTGGGAGATAGCCTGTTCGGAGAGGACGGGAGGAATAAGCTGATTTATAAATAAGCATGGAAAAAACATGAGGTTGTGTCAAAACGTTGGCACAACCTTTTTCTATAATTTATAGTCCTGTTAT
>ERZ1106935.32-NODE-32-length-159808-cov-6.038196_pt1 | contig 159808 bp, 110 predicted proteins | sample MGYA00403666_ERZ1106935 | MGnify/ENA primary metagenome ERZ1106935 (study PRJEB35170, sample SAMEA104062452) | human gut metagenome | biome: human gut; feature: human-associated habitat; material: faeces | place: Denmark | collected 2012-11-20 ... | reverse complement strand
TTGACTTATCTATATTCGCATACCCATAAGAAGCTTTATCAGGCGATTTGCATAATAAAAAACAGACTAATCCGGATTTTGTTCACAGAAGTTTAAAGAAAATGAGGCAGGAACGGGATTTTAACAAGGAAAACAGCAACCACACCTCTTTATTCCAACAAACAAAGACAGCACAAAACAGTAATCAGTTCTTCTTATTCTCCTCCTTAAATCGGGTAGGTGTCATTCCCTTGATCTGCTTAAAGGAAGTACTAAAATACCGAGGATAAGAAAAACCGACCTCATAGGATATTTCATTAATGTTCATATTAGTATTTGTAAGCAGAAAAACCGACTTCTCAATACGCAACCGATTAATATAATCATTAACTCCCAAACCGGTCAGGAACTTCACCTTATTATATAAAGAAGCTCTGCTCATAGCCAGCTTGTCCGTCAGGAATTTAATAGAAAGTTCTCCACCCGCCATGTTCTCATGGATAAGCATATTGAGTTTATTGAGAAATTCTTCATCTTCCTTGCTGTTTTTCGCTTGAGTTTGTTGCCCAGTTTCCTCCAGTCGGCTATCATCCTCTTTTGATGAGATATCAGACAAAGGAGTTTCTGCACAGTTATCTTCTTCACCTCGCTGTTTTTCTTCTTTACTACTGAGCATATCGTTTAATACGGCTTGCAGGAAATAGTTTACATTACCTTTCATATTGCGTTCTTTCCGACGATAATGAATATAACCTATGCTTGCAGTCATAATAATAAACAACACAGCAGCTACACCAATAAACCAAACTGTTTTATACCAAGGAGGAGTGACGATAATATGTATCAATTGTTTAGACGGAGTTCGGTTTCCATTCTTTGTATTACACGAAACCCATATTGAATAATTGCCTGCCGACAAAGAAGACAAGTTCAACACCGGATCATAAGTTTCAATAGACTGCTTACCTCTGCCTTCAATAGTATATTGTAATAGGTATTTCTGAAACACATCTCTGTTCTTGATCCGGAAGTGAACAGAAAGAGAATTATAATTCCATGGTATTTTTATTGTGTTTTCCTTTACCTTCTTCAAAGAAGGGCTACCATTAAAAAGAATTTCGGACAGATATATTTCCGGAATTTGAGTTTCGGTATAAGGAATATCCGTATTAATTTTAACTAATCCTTCTGAACCTCCTAAATAAATATAATCCCTATTGGATTGCTTTTGGTACGCAAACAAAATTTCGTTAGGCGGGAAACCATCCGAACTGTTCCAAAGAATAAATCTATTCTCTTTAATGATATAAGAATATAAATGATTTTGGGCACAAATCCATAAACGTCCTTTTCCGTCAGCAATAAGGTAAGAAATACCATTGAAAAGTCTGGTACGGATACGGTGATACTTTTGACTTTCCAGATCAAAAAATCCAAGTCCTTTGTTAGTGCTGGTCCATATCATACGATTGTTGTCGTAAGACATGGAAGTAATAAGTTCATCTTTCTCCAACTCAAACAACAGCCGGATACTATCACTTTTCTGATCGACCCAAAAGGCCTGATGAGCACACTTTAACAGAGAAAACCTATCATTGGAGTATGACAGGCAAAGTGCATCATTGGAAAAATCATAATCACGGTCAGTTTGCATCCTCGAAAATGTATGGTCATGCGTGTGGTATACATAAGTGCCGCAACTGATTATGTATATCTTACCGTCCGCCACCTGATTAGCCAGAGGGAGATAACCGTAAAAACATTCTTTCTTATTAGTTTCTTCGTCAACGATAGTAAAAGGACGGTATTTATGTGTTTTCTTATTGAACAGGAAAATTCCTTTGGTATATAAAGACACCATTAACTCAGTCTCAGACACTTCGGCAATAGAAACAACTTTATCACCATAAGTAGAGGGGAAATGGATAAACTTGTCAGTAGACGGATCATACAGATTAATTCCTCCTCCATCCGTTCCAATCCATACTTTGCCGTCCTTTTCTTCATAAAGGCTAATCACAGATTGCTCGCTAAGGCCGTTGGTATTGTTCAAGATAGCTTCTTTATAAGTCTTTATATACGTTTCTTTAATACTGAATATCCCTCCACGCACACTTCCAGCCCATAAATTATCTTTCATGTCCTTGTACAACAAGGTTATGGAATTGACCGGTAAGGAAGAATAGTCCCCCACTATGTGTTGTAATTGCGAAAACTGAAAGGTTCGGGGAGTAAATAAATTGATTCCGCTCCCATCTGTTGCCAGCCATATATTACCATTATATTCCGCCATATCCAACACATAATTGTTTTTCAACCCGGAATTTTCTTTTGTGTAATGCTTCAGCATTTTTCCTGTCCGGTCATAACAGTAAAATCCATCTCCATAAAAAGCGGTATAAATGTGATGGTCTGCTGTTACGTATAACGATGTCAACAGATTCTGACTGCTTGGAATCAAAAGGGTGAATTGCCGGATGCGACAGTCATATAAATAGATTCCTTTCTTTCGGGTACCTATCAGAATCTTGCCATCTTCCAAATAAAGCATTTTCTGAATCCTATAATCCACCGGATTAATACCTTTGCCTTCTTCTTTTTCGATATGAATCGTTTTTAGTTCTTTGCTTTTGTAATCATAACAATGAATGGCATTCTCGCTACCAAACCACATACCACCTTCAACCCCCACAGATGAATAAATAATGGAGGAATTAACAGTGTTAAACTGGTCTTGTTCATCATCATACAGAGCTAGTCCCTTTGAAGTCGCTATCCAGAAATTCCCTAAAGAATCCTCTGTCAAATGATTAATATAGTTACTCGGAAGAGAATGAGGATCTCCCGAGTGATGAAGGTAAGTCTTTATCCCTTCCTGAGTATAGCTATTCAATCCGCTTTTGGTACCTATCCATAAAGTACCTTTATGGTCCAGTAAGATAGATTGGGCAGTGGATTGAGAAAGTCCTTGCTCTATGGAGAGTTGGGTGAATGAGTAATTAACGCAGTGTTCAGAAGAAAGCAGTTTTACCCCTGCCAGCAGAAATAATATTATGATTAAGGTACGGTACATTATAAATTCATTTTCTGCAAAAATACATTTTTTTCTCATCACTAAAAATCTGCACCTCATTTTTTCAGCAACTATCCATTAAAAAAGAGAGGCCTTTTCTAAAAAAAATCATCAAAAGCATCCTATTTAGACAAGATTTGACTCGAATTATACGATTCCTGAGTCATTTATAAAAGAAATAGAATACGTTTGCAATGTTAATTTTTAAAGTAAATTCTATGAACCAAAATTTAAGCGTATGAAAAAGGTTATACTTTTATTGTTATCAGCATGTAGCATATTTGCTTGCACTCATACTCCCAAATGGGAATTGGTGTGGGAAGACAACTTTGACGGTGCAGAGCCCGACACTAGTGTATGGAGCCGCATACCTCGCGGCAAACCTGATTGGCAAAACACCCAGTCTTTTGACGACCGTTGTTATGAAATGCGTAACGGCCTTTTAATCTTGAAAGGAATCGTCAATGACAATACAGAGGCAGACGCAGCCCAATACCTGACCGGAGGATTATGGACCAAAGACAAACGTGCTTTCCACGGAGGACGTATCGAAGTACGTGCCAGACTACACGGAGCAAAGGGAGCATGGCCTGCTATATGGACATTGCCTTATGAAACAGACAAATACTCATGGCCTATGGGAGGAGAAGTGGACATTATGGAACGTCTGAACCATGACTCTATTGTCTACCAAACCGTACACTCGCACTATACCTATACACTAGGAATAGAAAACAACCCGAAACACGGAAACACTATTCCCATTAATCCCGAAGACTTCAATGTATATGGAGTGGATTTTTGGCCGGACAGTCTTGTATTCCATGTCAACGGAAAACGAAACTTTGTTTATCCTCGAATTGAAACCGAACAAGAAGGACAGTTTCCTTTTAATATCCCGCAATATTTGCTAATCGATATGCAGTTAGGAGGAAGTTGGGTCGGTACGGTAGATCCGGCCGACTTACCCGTAGAGATGGAAGTAGACTGGGTACGCCATTACCAATGGAAATAAAACGATAAAAGTATTCTTAGTTACAAGAAAATAGATAATAAAGAACTTATTAACTTGCTTAAACTTTAAATTTATGAACGGACAAAAACAAAACTTTTTCCGCATTTTCTTAGCGGGCGTTCTTATACTGCTCTCTTTCGCAGTATATGCACAGGAAAACACAGTGACAGGTAAAGTGTACGATGTATCAGGCGAACCTATTATCGGAGCCAGTGTAGTGATTCAAGGTACGACACAAGGAACTATCACCGACATGGACGGTGCTTTTCAGTTGAAGGCACAACCTTCACAGACGTTGGTCGTTAGCTTCTTAGGATATAAGGATGTCATCCTCCCAATAGGAAACAAAAATAATTTTAAGGTTACTTTGGAAGAAGACTCCAAGAAACTCGACGAAGTGGTCGTGGTGGGATATGCCACCCAAAAGAAAGTGAATCTAACAGGTTCCGTGGCTTCTGTGTCATCCAAGGATATCCAGGACATCCCGGTAGCCAATACAGCTACTTTGTTGCAAGGTCGTCTTCCGGGTCTGGTACTGACTCAAAACGGTGCACAGGCCGGTAATGACAATCCGGAAATAAGAATCCGTGGTATCGGTACTTTTGGTAACAACAACCCGATGGTATTGATTGACGGCGTGGAAGGCAGTCTTTCACAAATTTCCGAAATCCCCTCTGCGGATATCGACAATATCTCTGTATTGAAAGACGCAGCATCTGCAGCTATCTATGGTGTACGTGCCGCCAATGGCGTTATCTTAATTACTACCAAACGAGGACAGGCCTCAAGTAGAGTGAAAGTATCCTACTCGGGAAGCTATACATTACAGACTCCGGGTATCGTTCCCGACTATGTAGACAGTTATAACTGGGCTCTTATGAAAAACGAAGTGAACCCTGACACTTTCTCACCGGAAGCTCTACAAAAACTGAAAGATGGTTCGGATCCCGATCATTATGCAAACACCAATTGGTTGGACGCCGTATTGCGCAATGCCAGTATGCACCAGCATCATTTGTCCGTATCAGGTGGTAGCGAAAATACGCACTTCATGGCCTCGGTAGCTTATTCAAACCAAGATGGTATCATGGTAAAAACAGGTGTAGAGCGTTTCTCTTTTCGTTCAAACCTTGACACCCGCTACAAACGTTTCACATTCGGGCTGAACTTGTCCGGTAACAAAAACAACGTGACGGCTCCCGCTGTTGCTCCTTCGGGCGAAGGCGGTATCATGCGTTTCGTATCTTGGTTCACTCGCCCCACCGTACCGGTGATGTACTCCAACGGACATTATGGCTATGTAGACGGTTCGTCAATGAGCGCCGAAATGGTGAAAAACCCTGTAGAGTTGATGTCCTTAGGACATCGCAGCAACGAATATTGGCGTTTCAACGGTAAGGCGTTTGCCGGTATTGAACTATGGGAAGGATTGAAGTTCCAAACAAGTCTTGCTTATGCTTTCGACCTGAATGCGACTAAGTCTTACACTCCCAAATCTCCTGCCCGCTATGATGCAGACGGAAACATTGTAAAGGCAGCAGGAGAGACTAATAAGGAAGAGGATTATTGGTACCGCAACGCAACATGGACAAATGAAAACTTGCTGACTTATAACAAGCAATTCGACAAACACAATATCAATGTACTGTTGGGGCATTCGGTCATCGGTTCACGTTTCTACAAAACAACAGCATCCATACAGGGTTTCCCAACCGAGAATATTTATGAGCTCAAAGGAGGTACAATCAATCCGGGAGCAACGGGGGAATCAGAAGAATATAAGCTCCAATCATTTTTCGGCCGTGTAAACTACAGTTATGATGACCGGTATTTATTCGAATTCAATATTCGTCATGACGGGTCCTCACGTATGCCCAAAGCCAATCGTTATGCCACATTCCCTTCATTGTCTGCAGGATGGGTATTCTCGAACGAAGGGTTTATGAAAGACTACAGAAACTTCTCTCTCGGAAAGTTACGTCTGTCATGGGGTAAATTAGGTAATCAGGAAATTGGTAACTACGCTTATGCAGCTACTTTGGGTGCAAGCGGAAATTACTTCTTCGACCAAGGTGCAGACAAGCAGGCAGGTATGGTACAGACATCCGTCCCCAATGAAAACATTAAATGGGAAACAACCCGCTCTGTAAACATAGCTCTCGACCTTGGATTCTTCAACAACAGAATACAAACCACCTTTGAATGGTTCGACAAGAAAACTTCCGATATCTTGATGCAACTGGCTATGCCCGGCATTTTCCTGGGTTCTCTCTCCGCTCCTTATCAGAATGTGGGTGCAGTCCGTAACCGCGGTTGGGAATGGACTGTAAATTACTCAGACAGTAGAGGTGACTGGGCTTGGAACGCCGGTTTCAACCTATCACGTGTAAAGAATGAAATCCTTGAAATGGGTGAATTGGAGGAAAAAATTGACGGCAATATAATCAACCGTATCGGCAACCCTATTGGCGCTTATTTCGGATATAAAGCAATAGGCATCTATCGTACGGAAGCCGACTTGCAACGTACCAACTCGAAGGGTGAAGTTATCAAACAAAACGGTGTGGCTCCCAAATTGGGCGATATCATGTACGCCGACCTTGATGACAACGGTAATATTACTCCTGAAGATCGCGATATTATAGGTAATCCATTCCCGAAATACTCTTATAGTTTCAACCTGGGCGCATCTTGGAAAAACTTCGATTTGTCTACTTTCTGGCAAGGGGTGGGAGGTATCTATCGTTACAGTTGGGAGACTTCTACCGACATTCGAGGCAACCTCACGAGCCGTTGGGTGAACCGTTATTCGGCTGACAACATAAATGCTCCCATGCCTGCACTAGGTAACACCATGAACGATTCTTATTCTTCATTCTGGCTTGAAAAATCAGATTACCTACGTCTGAAGAATCTGGAATTCGGCTATACTTTCCGCCAGGCCGAACTTGCCAAAGTTGGTATTTCCAGCATCCGTGTTTACTTTGCCGGAAGTAATCTATTGACGTTCACACCGTTGAAGAACTGGGATCCGGAAAAGTCATCGGGTGATACAAGAAATGACGTACATCCCAATATGCGTACTTATTCATTTGGATTAAACATTCAATTCTAATTACAAGGAGGACAAATATTATGATTAAGAATACAAAAAATATATGCAGAGTTTTACTATTATCCGGAATGTTATTATCTGCCAGCGCATGTTCGGACAGTTTTCTACAGACAGATTCTCCGAACCAGCCTTCCCAAACGACCTATTGGCAAACCGAATCGGATGCATTGATGGCACTGACCGCTTGCTACGACGCCATGCAAAGCCAAAACTTATATGACGACAACATTGACGGCTGGAAATTCGGATTTCTGGGACGCGAAACCAGCACAGACAATGGTGACCACACATGGGGTAACTGGATGCTAGGTAGTTCCATTTCACAATGTACCTCGGCTACCACCGATGAATGTTTTTCAATGTACTGGAACGCCAATTATGAAGTTATCAAGCGATGCAATATGTTAGTGGAAAACGTAGAACGCATACCAATGGAACAAGAAAAAATAGAAGCATACAAAGCTGAAGCAATAGCATTGCGCGCCCTGATGTATTGCAATCTGACTTCTGTTTTCCGCGATGTACCCTATCTGACAAAACCTCTCACTCTGTCAGAAGCCCAAGCACCCAAAACGGAGCGCAGCCAGATTATCTCTTCTTTATTGGAAGATCTGAAAATATGGATTCCTAAGATCCCCGTGATAGGAAAAGCACAGACAGGACGGCTGACTCAAGAAGCAGCCTACGCTATTATGGGACGGATAGCCCTTTTCAACCAGCATTGGGACGAGGCTATAAATGCCTACAAAAACGTTGTTGGTAAAATACAACTTTTCAAATCGGGAGACGGCAGCGACCCGGCAGCTAACTTTGCAGACTTATTCAAGGAAGCCAATGAAACAGCTGGTGAAGTATTACTGAGTGTTCACTACAAAGGCCCGGGACTGGGTGAAGGTAATTGCTTTGGAGTTTGCTGGTCTGCTCCGATGAATGCCATCGAAGGATCAATGAATTTATGCGATGATTTTTATTGCACGGATGGATTACCTATTGACAAGTCTCCTTTATTTAAGGGTAGTCTTGACAAAGGAGCTCATACAAAAGAGAATCCGGATATGGGACGTTATGAGAACCGCGACCCTCGTATGAAGGCAACATTGATGCTTCCGGGAATGGAATGGAACGGAAAGTTGTACACTAACAACTTACCTGCCAGCTCCACATGCTGTATCCGTAAATGGTTTACTCCCGAAAATACGGCAAACGAATATGACGGTAGCTTAGATTTCTATGTCATCCGCTATGCAGAGGTACTATTGTCACTCTCTGAAGCTATGATTGAAAAAGGCGGTTACTCCCAAGCGGAAATTACCAAGTATATCAATGAAGTCCGCGACCGCGTAGGTATGCCTGCTGTAGAAGAGGTAGAAGGAACTAATCTGGAACAAGATGAACTACGCGCCATTGTACGCCATGAGCGCCGTGTGGAACTGGCCTTCGAAGATTTACGCTTTGCCGACCTTTATCGCTGGAAAGATTTTGAGAATGCTCAGAAACGTATGCAGGAAGACAAGTCATTCTATGGCTTCGGAGCAGTCGAACGCAATAATCTACGTGGAGCACAAGATTTGGTATGGCCTATTCCGCAAAGTGAGATTGATACAAACCCGATGTTGGAACAGCACAGCGAATGGAAATAGTACTGCCTGATTGCAGTATATAAGTAAAGAGTGAGCACGAAGCCGGAATAAATTATGGTTTCGTGCTTATTCTTTTTTTAATGCAGCCATTTACAATTTCTTTCTGTCACATACATAAAAACGGTACCCCGATTCACATCGCAGCACCGTCACAACACAAACACAAAATAAAACACGACAAAACTACTATGCAATCTACCTGTTATGCCGGGGAGGCATATTCACCGACTCATATATACTCGCATACCTACAAGTAGTCATCAGGCGATTTGCATATATAAAACATTCCTATTTCGGTTTTGTTCACGAAAAAGATGTTTTATATTTATTTTTTCTCTTTATAATCTTTCAGAAAGCCCTCCATTAGCCATTTTGCCAATGCTTGACGATTGGAATTTATCACCAGACGGCGCTGGTCAAAAGAATTTTGGATATTGCCCAGCTCCACGAAAACAGAAGCGGGAGTAGTATGCGAAAGCACATACAAATTGCGTCCGCTCACTGTTCCGGAGAATCCCCGGTTCGGCTGGTGCTTGCCGTACTTTGATTCGAATGTGTCTTTCATATTATTCGCCAAGCGCTTGCTAACCGCTTTTTTGTTTGAATGATAGAAAAAAACATCAGTCTGCTTTCCCTTGCTACGGCTGTCTACATGGATGAAGATTGCCCGGCAGTAGGAATAATTCTTACGGTCTTTCTGGTAAAGGGCATTTATCTTGTTACAACGTTGCTGAAGACGTTGTACCTGATTCAACGGGATCGCATCGCCCATGCAAGTCTCCCGTTTGCTGTTCGACAGGTACGAATCGTCTCGAATACCGTCTTTGGCATCTTGAATGATGATATGAACTTCCGCCCCTTCCTGCATCAGGTTACGTGCCAGGCGAAGAGCGATGTCGTAAGCATATTCGTCTTCGTGAAGTTCGTGCTTCCCTACCCGTCCGATAGCTCCGGGATCGGGTCCGCCATGTCCGCTGACGACATAAAAGCAAGCACCTGCAAGGCGGTTGGAAGTGACTTTGACATTTGCCAGTTCCTTTCCGAACAAAGGTTCTTTGATAGTGGTTCCTATTTTAGTCGTTTTAGCTTTGGAAGACCTCTGCTGGGTTCCTGTACCTTTAGCTGTTGTATTTTTAGCCTCTGTATTCCCGGCAGAAGTTCCCGATGATTTCTTTACCGGCGGAATGACATAAGTCACGCCCACTTTCAGCACATTATCCTTTCCCAGTTTCTTCTTGTTCAGTTCGATAAAGTCATCGTAGTACTTCTTCGGAGAACGGTTGTGCCTCAACAGAAAAGACGAGATGCCTTCTCCCGACTTCGGAGTAGCCCTCTGCTGCGCCCAAAGTGCCGTACCCGAGAAAAGAAAAATTAAGAATAAAAGAATATAGAGTTTATTTTTCATATCTACACAATTATCTCCTTCACGTGAGTATCATTTCACTCATAAACAGGGCAAAAATACAATTATTTTCCCTACTTTTGCGCCATTAAAACATTTTTTGAAATAAATCATTAAAACCCGATAACATTATGGCAAAACAATTCAAGCCCGAAACCCTGTGCGTACAGGCAGGGTGGACGCCTAAAAAGGGCGAACCACGCGTATTGCCCATCTATCAAAGTACAACTTTCAAATACGATACTAGCGAGCAAATGGCACGTCTTTTCGATTTGGAAGACAGCGGTTATTTCTATACCCGCCTGCAGAACCCGACGAATGACGCTGTGGCCGCTAAGATTGCCGCCCTCGAAGGTGGTGTGGCCGCCATGCTGACTTCCAGCGGTCAGGCTGCCAACTTCTACGCTATCTTCAATATTTGCCAGGCAGGTGACCATTTCGTTTGTTCTTCCGCTATCTATGGTGGTACTTTCAACCTGTTCGGAGTGACAATGAGAAAACTCGGTATTGAGGTTACTTTCGTCAATCCGGATGCCGGCGAAGAAGAGATTTCCGCAGCTTTCCGTCCGAATACGAAAGCATTGTTCGGTGAAACAATTTCCAATCCTTCCCTCGAAGTGCTGGATATTGAGAAGTTTGCCCGTATCGCGCACAGCCACGGTGTCCCTTTGATTGTTGACAATACTTTCCCGACTCCGATTAACTGCCGCCCGTTCGAATGGGGAGCAGATATCGTTGTTCACTCCACTACCAAATACATGGACGGACACGCTACCAGCGTAGGCGGTTGTATCGTAGATAGCGGTAACTTCGACTGGGACGCTCATGCCGATAAATTCCCCGGACTTTGCACGCCGGACGAATCTTATCACGGGCTGACTTACACAAAAGCTTTCGGCAAAGGTGCTTATATCACTAAAGCCACTGCACAGTTAATGCGTGACCTCGGCAGCATCCAAAGCCCGCAAAACGCATTCTTACTGAACCTGGGACTTGAAACGCTTCACTTACGCATGCCTCAACATTGCGGCAACGCACAGAAAGTCGCCGAATATCTGTCCAAGAACGAGAAAGTAGCTTGGGTAAACTACTGCGGACTGCCGGATAATAAATATTACGCTTTAGCACAGAAATATATGCCGAACGGTTCTTGCGGAGTTATCTCCTTCGGTCTAAAAGGCGGACGTGACGTATCTATCAAGTTTATGGATTCACTGGAATTCATAGCTATCGTCACTCACGTAGCAGATGCACGTAGCTGTGTGCTTCACCCGGCAAGCCATACTCACCGCCAGTTGTCGGACGAACAGCTTATGGAAGCAGGGGTACGCCCGGACTTGATTCGTCTGTCGGTAGGTATCGAAAATGCGGATGATATTATCGCAGATATCGAACAGGCGCTGAATGCATAAAAACTGATTATTACAGTATTACATCATAAAGAAGAGACTGGCTCAATTCCGTTTTGAGTTCAGTCTCTTTTTATTATCCTTACAATAAATTGCAATAAAATATGCCGTTCCAGTATGCTCTGACAAGGAAGTATTCTCACCCTTATGAGAAAAAACACTTATTACTATGAGAAAAAGTTCTCACTATGATGAGATTTTTTTCTCATCATAGTGAGAATACTTTGAGAAAAACCTTATCTCCTGTTTCGAATCTGAATCTCGGTGAAGCAGTTCGCCACTTGTTTATGATAAGTGTTACCGTTATTTCGACAAGCAGGAAATAAGTACTGCTCCGATCTACCGAAATGATGATACAGGGAATATATTCCACCTGTATCTCTTAGATCTTTTATCCGTGTCTCCTACATGAATCTCCGAACAGAAATCGTTAAAAAAAATTATATTTCCGTATATACAAGGTCACAACTTACCTGTTTTTTTCCATAATTTTGCAAACCGAATTAGAAAAGCAAGTATCAAGATGAAACTAAAGTATTATCAAATTTCCATTCGCTACGAGAACAAAATGCATGACTTCCACGGTTGGGGTGTAGCAGTGCAGATTTGATTATTTCTATAAGAACTACTCGCCACGATGCGAAATGCCGGCTTCCCTTCTTTGGAGGCGGCATGATATAGGAACATATATTTATCATTATCAACTAAATTTCTTTTTTATTTTATGAGCAAAAAAAGATGGCTCATAGTACCGCTATGCGTAGTACTATGCAGTCAGGGTTCATTTGCCCAAACACTTACCAGGAAAGTTTTGGGCATTAACGAGATGTTCCGTCTGGCAGACGAGAACAGTCAGAGTATTCAAACGTATAAAACCGGGAAGGAAGTTACCGATGAGGCTTTGAAAGCTGCCAAGTCACAACGTTTGCCGGACATCAGCGCATCGCTCTCTTTCAGTTATTTGGGTGACGGGTATCTGTGGGACCGTGACTTCAAGAACGGGCAGAACATTCCAATGCCTCATTTTGGTAATAACTTTGCGCTGGAAGCACAACAGGTCATTTATGCAGGCGGTGCTATCAGCAGCAGTATTACTTTAGCAGAACTCAGTCAGCAAATGGCTGCGCTGGACTGGCAGAAGAACCGGCAGGAGATACGTTTTCTTCTGACCGGCTACTACCTGGATTTATATAAGTTGAATAACCAGGTACAAGTGTTGCAGAAGAACCTCGATTTGACAGAACAGGTGATTCGCAATATGGAAGCCCGACGCACACAAGGAACAGCTCTGAAAAATGACATCACCCGTTATGAGTTACAAAAAGAGACATTGAAACTGCAATTAGCCAAAGTACAAGATGCATGCAAAATAATGAATCACCAACTGGTGACTACGCTGCATCTTCCTGCCGGAACGGAAATCATCCCCGACTCCACCCTACTGGACGAAGAAGTGAAGGCTCTGGCGGAAAACGACTGGCAACTACTGGCTTCGCAGAGCAATGTCGGTTTGCAGCAAGCACAACTGGCAATGAAGATGAGCGAACAGAAAGTCAAACTGGAACGCTCGGAACTTCTTCCGAAAATAGCTCTCGTAGCCGGTGAGCATCTGGACGGGCCTATCACTATTGAAGTCCCCGTGCTGGATAATAACTTCAATTATTGGTATGTGGGGGTAGGAATCAAATACAATCTTTCATCACTGTTCAAGAACAACAAGAAAGTACGCCAGGCAAAACTGAATATGCGTAAGGCACAGGAAGAATATTCACTAGCGCAGGAACAGATAGAGAACGGTGTCCAAGCCAATTATGTCAATTTCCTGACCTCATTTACCGACCTTCGCACACAAGAGAAAAGCGTGGAGCTTGCCAATCAGAATTACGACGTAACCAGTAATCGCTATAAGAATGACCTTGCATTACTTACCGACATGCTCGATGCCAGCAACATGAAATTAAGCGCAGACCTCGGTCTGGTCAACGCACGTATCAACGTGGTTTACAGTTTCTATAAAATGAAATATATCACACATACCCTTTAATTGAAAATCAATTATTCATACCCTTTTAAATAGAACAGATTATGATAGCTAGAAAGACTCAAAAGATTATATACAACATTCTGATTCTTTGTTTTCTCATTGGTGGTGCCACTTATGTTTGTTCCCGGTTCATTCATTTGGGAAACATCGAATATACCGACAATGCACAGGTGAAACAACATATCACACCTATTAATACCCGTGTACCGGGATTTATCAAGAAGATATGCTTTGAAGAATATCAGCAGGTACGAAAAGGTGATACGCTCGTTATTATTGAAGATGCGGAATTCCGTCTTCGTGTAGCACAGGCGGAAGCGGATTTGGCCAATGCCACTGCGGGACGGCAGGCAACGACCATAGGCATTGCCACTACCCAAAACAACCTGAGCGTAAGTGACGCAAGTATTGAAGAAGTACGTGTACAAATGGAAAATGCCCAACGTGAACTGAACCGTTTTGAAAAGTTATTGCAGGAAGATGCTGTGACGAAGCAACAATATGATAATGTGCACACAGCTTATGAAACAGCCAAAGCCCGTTACGAACAGGTATCGCGTGCCAAACAATCTACGTCTTTAGTGAAAAGCGAACAGACACATCGCCTAGGACAGAACGAAGCAGGTGTCCGCCTGGCAGAAGCAGCTTTAGAGCTTGCCCGTCTGAATCTTTCCTATACGGTTATCATCGCCCCGTGTGGCGGTACCACAGGAAAGAAAGAGATTCTGGAGGGTCAGTTGGTTCAACCGGGACAGACCATGGTGGATATTGTAGACAGCAGCGATTTGTGGGTAATCGCCAATTATCGTGAAACCCAGCTTTCCAATATCAGAGAAGGCGCAGATGTGGAAATGACAGCAGATGCAGTGCCGGGCGTCACTTTCAAAGGTATCGTCGAATCCATTTCCGATGCTACGGGAGCGGCTTTCTCAATGATTCCGCAGGACAATGCAACCGGGAACTTTGTAAAGGTAGAACAACGAATCCCCGTCCGCATCAGCCTGAAAGGAAACAAGCCGGAAGATTTAAAACGCTTGCGTGCCGGTTTCAATGTAGAATGTGAGGTGAAATATTAACGTATGGGAGCACCTGTTTTAAATGGCCCTTTCGTGATGCCCATGTTCCGTAGCTTCGTACCGCGGAAGATACAACCGTGGATTTATCTGTTCATTGCCATTACTTTCCAACTTTCGGGCGGGGTCTATTTGGGAGCATTGAACCAGATGATCGGGGGAATGGCGTTGATGCGTGAGGATATATTGATGTGTATGTACGCCAATCTCGCAGGTATGGCTATCTACTTCCCCTTGCTGTTCCGCATGAAGTTCCGTTTTACAAATAAGACGTTGCTCACATCGGCTGCATTGGGGGTATTGGTCTGTAACCTGATTGCTCCACATATTACTTTCCTTCCGCTATTGTGGTTGATATGTTTCATCGAAGGCATGTGCAAAATCCAGGGAACCTTTGAATGTATGTCCAACATTCAGTTGTGGATGACGCCCAAACGGGATTTTACCGTTTTCTTTCCCTGGCTTCACATCGTCGTCTTGGGAAGCATCCAGTTGTCCGACCTGATAACGACTTATCTGATGTATCATTATCACTGGACATATATGAATCTTTTCATTGCAGGATTGATGATAATAGTCCTGTTGATACAGACCATTTGCGTAAAGCATTTCCGGTTTATGCGCAAGTTTCCGTTGTTCGGCATTGACTGGCTGGGGGCAGCGTTATGGGCGGCATTGCTGGCCGAGATAGCTTTCCTCTTCAACTACGGTGACTGGTATGACTGGTGGAACAGTCCGGTTATCCGTCAGTTGTCGGTAGCTATCCTGATAACCCTGTTTTTTTGCATCTGGCGCATGCTGACTATCCGTCACCCGTTCTTAGAGCCTAAAATGTGGAGTTACCGCTACCTCTTACCTTTATTGGGACTAATCACACTAGTGGAAGCATTTCTGGCAACCGAGCATGTATTGGAAGAAGTTTTTTATGAGGAAGTGATGAAGTATGAGGAGCTGATAAGCGTGCAATTGGCGTGGTTTGCTATTATCGGTATAGTAATCGGCTGCGTATTCTCTTATTGGTGGATGCATATCAAACACTATAATTATGTACGTCTTATCATTGTCGGTTTCTTAGGGCTTATCGGCTATCTGATAGGGTTCTATCTGACAATCTCTACTGATATTCACATCTCACAGCTTTATCTTCCGACAATATGCCGGGGATTCGCCTATGCGGTATTAAGCGCCACCTTTATGGTCTGCCTGGAAGAAATCATGACTTTCCAACATTTTTTCCAATCGTTAAGTGTATTCAATATGCTTCACATGGTAGTCGGCGGTGTATTGGGTTGCGCGATCTATGCACAAGGACTGGCTTATTACGTTCCTGATAACCTGGCACGCTACGGGGCGGCAATCGACCATGTATCATTCAGCAGCAGTCCGTTCAATCTCGGCCATTACATGGAAGAGTTTATCAGTCAGATGATGGAAGTGAGCATCAAGCAGATTTATGGCTGGGTGGCTTATGCCTGTATCTTCCTATTCCTGCTGTTGCTGCTTTATGACTTCCCGGTGCGCCGTTCGTTGAAAAGCATGCCAAGCTGGAAAGAAGTGGCACGTGATGTAAAAAACTCTTTTTGGCGTACAGCACAAGGGACATCAAAAAAGATAAATAACTAACTATACGAATGACATCAAAATAGTTTCTTAAAAGAAAGCGACTGTCACCCAAATACAGGAGCAGCCGCTTTTCTTGACAATAATCAGTACAAGCGATATCTATACATTTATAAAATCAAGTTAGTGTTCACGATCTATAAATGTACACTCTTTACCCAACATAGCCTCACCATATTTCTTTGGAAACATATTAGGTACAGCATGATATGTTTTTGATACATGATTCACATCGATACCTTTCTTTCTTACTATATAAGACTCCCCAATTGTAGTTTTAAAAGAAATCACGTTATCTTTATTGACTTCAATATTTACATTTCGATTATTCTGCGTGACAACTTGAACTAAATCATCATCCCAAGGATTCTGTATACGACATTCTTTTCCTGCTAAACTTTTTATCTCAACAAATGGAATATTCCCTAAACTATCTATAACCGAGGAAACAATAAAAGCTCCTTCAGCGCGTAGAGTAAAAGCAGATGCGAATTTCGAAGGTATCGCCGGAAATACCCTTATCTTTCCTTCATGACTTTGAAGTAACATCTCATTGATAGCAGTACCTAAAATACCCATTGTTTCCATACCACATTGAACGAAAGGCTTTGTCCGAAAGCCCGATTTTCCGGCTTCAGGACGATTGTAAGTCAATCTTGAGTCATACATATAGTCACGCTGAGCATATAATTCGGCATTAGGAATCTGATCAACATAACGAGAAAAATAATGCCAATGGTCTAAATTGTAAAATAGCCCTTGATTAAAATGCTGCAAATAATTAACGCTACATTGCAAACGCTCCAACACTTTATCTCCCAGCCCCAATCGTGCGGAAACAATCGCTCCGGGAGTAATAGCATTCCGGTTTTTCGGATGATGCAAAGCAATGTTTCGGGCTATTTCAAAATAATCGGTCCCTTTATGATCCAATCCAAGCACACCTGCCGGAAAAACAGCTGTAGTATGTGCGTCAAAATGATAGCCTTGTATATTTGTTTTCGCATCCGGATACACTTCATTATTTTCTGTAAACGCCAATCCAAATACCTTTCCTTTTTCGGGTACATCCAAAATCGGAGGAGCCCATAAATGTGATATAACATGTTTCCATTGTTTTATCTTTGACTTATCCATATTTAGGTCCTGAGCAGCTTTAATACAATTTTTAAATAATGACTCAATCATGTATCTATCTGTTATTGTATTCTTTAATTTACTACTCCATTCATGTTCGTAAGGTTGTGCAGGATAAATATAAAATTCTTTTCGGACATCATCCCACTGAAGAAAGTTCAAGTAGAATTCTGCAGCCTCTTTCATAAACGGATAAATTGTATTCCTAAGATAGTCACGGTCTTGGGTATAAGCATAATACTCCCACATTATTTTACTTATCTGACTGGCCGGAGTATAATTCGTTGTCATATTTCCCCAATTAGCACTAACCATGTTACCGGAAAAATCATGCGCCTCAGTTATTAACAATCCGTCTTTTGTCCCTTTCTTTCTGGCTAATGCTTTTCCTTGAGGAATCATATTGACATAAGTTTCAATATAAGGTCGTAATAAATCACAATCATTCTGAACAGCAAGCCCCCAATAAGATTCTTGGGTATTCCAGTGATGGGGTGTAGCCCACTGACGATGATCATAATTAGTAGTCCATAACCCGCCATTAAATGGTACCGGATATTTTCCCCGTGAAGAACTTCCCATAAGATAACGACGAATATAATAAATATTCTCCAGATAATTGTCTGCCAGATGAACGAATGACTTCGACCAAAAGTGAGTCCACCAACTGAGATGTTCTTTCCGAAGCGCTGTAAGCGTTTTTACTTCCGCTTTATCCAGTAATGAAATTGCCTCTTGAGTCGGATTGTCCGAATCATTAGAACTGACAACTGATATTAAAATCTTATATTTCTGTTTAGAAGACAAAGGTGTAATCATTGAGCTTTCCCGATCATTGACACGCAGAATCTCTGTCGGGGTCTCAAGTACCCGACACGCAATAGTAAAATGAAGACCACCTTCAAACTTTTCTTCCAAAATGATGTCATTTTCCTGTCTATTCACCTTTGCAGTACCTAATCCATTGGCCACATCCCGGTCACGTGAACCATACCATCCTCCAAAGTCACAACTGCCCCAACGCTCCAAAGAAATTCGATTTACAGCTCCGGAAGGCAATGTTTTCTTATAATCAGCCTGACAATCTATCACCCAGACATTAGAGTTTGCATCTACCCAAGATGTTATCTCCGTATCGGCAAACGGTGTCGAACTCTTAATCTTTAAATCTGCGTTTTGCAGAGATAAACGAGCTTCAAAATCAGCCAGATGCATATAGCTATAACACGGTACACCTAAATTAACATTTAACCGTCCCGCCGAACGCAAAGTCATCCTCCCATTAGCTGGTTTATCATATAAATCTATTTTGTTAATTTGTAAAGTAATGCCCTCGTTGGTAAACCATAACATACCTCCGAGATCTCCATTACCAAGAGGAAAACCATTGAAACTGTCAAACTCCGGTTCCAGATAGACAATATCATGCTGACTCAGATAGTTATCGTCAATTTTAAAAAGGGAAGAAGCTTGTATAACACATACATTACAAAACAAAACAATTAAAGCAGAAACTATATTTTTCATTTTACATTTACTCTTTGATAGTGATTGATTTTTTACTTCTGTACACAAGTCACATTTTGTATCTTTCCTTTAAACCCATTCAACGGATTGCCAATCCAGCGTAAGGGGAAGATTAACGTCTCCTGATAAGGCATATAATCCATACGCTTGTTTTTTTTGCAATAAACTTTCATTTTACGTCCTTCTAAACGTTCTTGCAATTTGCCATTAACATATAGTGATGTGCCTTTATAATCCCCTGAAATACAAATATCTGTCCATTTTCCTTTCGGAAGGCAATAAGAACCGAAAACAAAAGTATACCCATCACGACTGAAAGCAATCCGTCCGGTATTTTCCCAGTTGGTATATACTTTGGAATGTGGTCCTTCAAATAGAATTCCGTTGATATTGGTATCCTTGTCCGGATAAATTTTAAATGATACTACGTAAGGGTAACCCACTTCCTGCAAAGCAGTACGAATAGTATCCGTCCCACTCAATAAACACACCTTTCCTAAAGGAGTCAGACACATTTCTTTAGGAATCCGTGCCAATAAATTCACTCCCGGAGCTTCCGGCATTATGCGGCATAAGGCTTCAAAACTTTCGTAAGAAACAATCTTGTTATCTCCTTTCCAAAGTTTTTCAGCCAACACTTGAATAGCAGGAAAAGAACGTAAATGTACATCCTGTTCAGAAATACCATTGCCACACATGTCATTCCATACAGCAAACATTCCACCTAACACTCCCGGAGTTCCTTCAGAAAGCGTCTGCTTACTATTCATCAACCATGGACTCCATGATTCATAGATCCATTTATGATCTAAAAATTCACGATAGTAACCAGCTCCGGGCACAATATATAGATAAGTATCGCATGTGTTTATTAGTTGATATCCCTCCTTTAAAGAGGCTTCGGGATCTATCCAGTCATACGACCATGCATTAACTGTCACTCCTCCTGCCTTTACGGGAGTTTTACCGGGTAGCCATTTCAAGCCACCCCACATACGAGGGTTCTTACCATATTTTTCGATATACTTCAGATAACGATCAGTAAAATAACGATATTGCTCCGCTTCCTTCTTGTTATATTCATCCGTACCGATATGTACGTCAGGACCAATGAATATAGGATGCTCACCAGAAAGATACTCATCAAACAGCGTATCAAGAAAATGATAAGTCTCATCCTTATAAAGATCCAAATGATCCATTCCGTATTCCTTACTGCCGATCTCCGGTTTGTAATGCGTAAAAGCAAGAGAGTGTGCAGGAATATCTATTTCAGGAATAACGTTTACTCCATAGCTCATTCCCATACGTTGTAAATTAGAAAATTCCTGTTTAGTATACGAACCATCCTTAGCCGTCAATCCAGGAAAACGTTCACTTTCTAGGCGGAAAGCAGCGTAGGTCATCTTCCAATCATTGTTAAAGAATTGTGGAAAACCATTGTCATTCAAATGGATCTGGAACTCATTCATTTTATAGAATGAAAGTATTTTGACATATTGTTTCAAATAATCCAACGTGAAAAATTTACGAGCTACATCCAACATAAACCCACGACTCGAAAATTTCGGAAAGTCACGTGCTGTTCCTTTCGGCAATTTACCTTGCTGATTATACAAGATTTGCAAAAGGCTGCGTGTCCCCCAAAAGAGTCCCTTCACAGTAGGTGCCTCAATACTGACATAATGGGTTGTAGCCAACACATACCCCTCGTCACCTAACTGTTTGTCTGGTTTTATCAACGATAGATAAATATCATTCCTTTGTGGTTTTCCTGTTTTTATGATGTAATGCCAATTCATTAAATCTCTCAAGTCATCGACCAATATACGAGCAGTGGATAAAAGTTCTGCTTCATTGGCTGGATTTACAACGATACTTCCTTCAACAGGCAGGAGCAATTTTCCATTTCCTCCCTTCCATTGTTGCAAAGCAGGAATAACACAAGGACACGGTTCTTGCGCAGAAGTACCCAAGCATACCACAAACAGATAATATAATGTAAGTAACAGTTTTCTCATAATTTCAAATTTATCTATACTTTTGATAGAACATCTCTCTATTTCCACTCTGATCATTACGATTATCTACCTCACTGAACATCCAGATATCATTTTCTTCAGCCAGTTGAATTAATTGAGTAAGCAGTTGTTTGCGTTCTTCTCTCGTGCCATATTCCAAACGAATTTGAGCATACATTATAGCCATTCGCTCTTTCCGAACCCGTTTCAATACATCCGGTTGGTTTATTACAGCTTTTTCAGCTAAATCAAACCAATGTTTGTAACGCTCTATACATTCTTTTGACAGATAACCTTCACGATGAGCTTCAAGATCACCATCCATAGAAAGTATGGCTTTTGATTTTTTTAATGCTTGTTCCATGTCAGCGATATATCGCTTGATATAAACTCCTGCCTTACCATAATACCCTGTTAAAAAATCATCCATCTCCTGTTTCATATCATATTGTGGATTCCATAATAATTTAGCTAGCAAATAACCACGTAGCTCGGCAAACTCACCCCCTTTTTCCCTATTTCCTTGACAAAAAATAGCTGAAACATTATTAGCTATATAGAAATTAATATTGTCCTGCATAGTACTGAAATTGGGAAATGGTGAAACTAAATTTTGAAATTGGATAACATAGTCCCAAACTAATATTTCATTACAAATCTTTCCCCAGTCTACCAAATCCTTTCTAAATGTAGCATGAATATTTGAAGTAGCGATAGGAAAATTAATACCTTGTCGGGCTGTTTCTATAGCACACATTTGAATTACAACATTAGATGCCGGTTTAGTATATAGCGGAGCCTTTCTAGTGTAAGTATAAGCTAAAGTCGCTATTTTTTTGTGCGGAAAGTGCTCAGCTATTTGATTAACGAATTTCAACATCGTTCCACTGGGGCTTCCATCATGCAAATCTGATGTTTGACATTGCTGACAAGTACAGTTCCCTCTTCCGTCCATTTGACTCACACTCCAATAATGTGCTAATGAATCAGCCCATACAGGAACTTCTGCCTGTGTTTTTTGAATCAGTCGATTTAAAGAATTGATAGCATGATAAGGAAGTTCTGGATTAGTCAAACATAATTGTGTTCCTTCCGAACGTGGTTGAATTCTTTTTCCCTCAATTTCAGAAAAATATTCAGGATGAGTATCATAAAGACTGGGAGAAACCACATCATAGAGTGAATGACACCACAGCCCCCAATCAGCATGACGACCACCTTTTATAGCCCACCTATTAGGAGCTGTCAGTCCTTTTCGAAGCATATTCCCATTCAGTTTCAGTTGTGCAGCAATAACAGGATCACACAAATCATAATAATAAACTTCCCGCCATTTCACAACAGGTGTATAGCTTTCTTCTATAAAAGGTAATTGCTTTTTATTTAATAAGGGAATAAAAGAAACTTCAGAGCTATACCAGCGACATCCTATATATTTTTCTAAAAAAGAATATACTCCATATAGAACACCTCTACCATTTTGTCCACTGATGACAACTGCATTTTTTTGTATGTTTAAGTAATAACCATCTTCACCAAGTGCAATATTCGCCGGGAGTACGTATCCTGTACTATCTTTCTCTTTAGTAAATACTAACATTTCAGGTCGATCCAATGAAGCAGAATGTCGAACACATGAAACTTTAAATACTTGAGTGATGTATTTGCTTAATTCATCGGCTGCATGAGTTACGACTTTGGGGGCGTCAGGGCAAGTATAAACATAATAGGTTCTACCACTTTCTAAAACCATTTTTTTGTTTTGGGCCTGCAAAGATACTGCTACCAATAGAATATACGTAACAAATATATATTTCATGGAAACTTTATCATTTATAAAATTTAGAATAAAAAAGAGGGGACAGGACATTCAGAATAATGCTTATCCCCTCTGTTAATTATATATACTGATTATCTATTGGAGCTATTTTATCAACGTACATTGTATAATCCATTCTTTGGTTGTTTTACCATCGGCTGCAACAACCTTGTATTTGGAAACTTTGGAAAAATCGCCCCATTTGCCTAAGGCAGGTGCACCTTCTAGCGGATAAATAGTAGATGCGGTAGAAATTGTAGCAATACCTACAATCTTTTCCAACTTTACATTATTGCGTACCTCCTCAGTGAAAAAACTGGGATTTCCAGCTTCAGGAACAGTGATTGTGCAATAAACAGTATTTCCTTCTATTTTTACATTAGTAGGTAGTGAAACCACACCCAATTGAGTGTTATTTCCCCCATTTATAGTTTGTTCCCAACGATGTTCAAACTTAAATCCTCTGATCTCTGCGTCATTATAAGATTCCAGTTCATCCAGCCCTGCTTCCAAACAAGAAGATAAAGTCAATAACATGAAGAACGTAAAGGCACTTAGCCAAGAGATATCTATAACTTTTTTCATATTCATTACCAATGATTATTTTGTTGTAAATTAGGATTAGACATGAGTTCTGATTCAGGCAACGGGAAATACATGCGTCTAGGCCAAGAGAACACTCGGTCGCTTCCTGTCGAACTTCCATGACTGGTATCAATTAAAGTAAATGTATCATCGTCCCCATCAATAATAATACAGTGGGTACGTTTGTTAAACTCAGATACGGAGGTTGCATTTTCCACTTTTGCCCAACGAATGACAGAAAAATAGCGGTCACCCTCCAAAGCTAATTCAACCCGACGTTCTATCTTATAATATTTCCAGAAATCTGCTTCTGAGGAACTTTCCGGCAAAGCGGGTAATCCACCATGTTGAGTACGAGTCATGTTCATCATTCTAATAGCCTTGTCTATTTCTCCCTTGCGGCCAAGCGCCTCAGCATAGTTAAGACAAGCTTCCCCCAATCTAAATAGGATATAACGAAAATCATAAAGGATCTGGTATCCCGGAAGTGCATCTGTACCGTCCAATTCATAAATGTATTTACGCCACATATATCCACTTTGAGTCATAAAACCATGATTCTGTGTATTTTCCCAGTAGCAATTACCTTTAGTATCCATCTCAATAGGAGAAGTGAAATAAGTAGTACCATCATAACAAATAGTAGCATCCAAACGTTTATCTCTGTTACTATACATAATGGAAGCAGTCTTTACCGGAGCATTTTTCCATTTTGCTGTCTCTGTATAATGTTTTGCAGTTTGGTCTCCCTCTACATCAATTGCCAAATAGGCTTCTGTCAGTTCATGGGAGGGCCAGTTAGCACACCATGCATCCACTTTATCATTAAAAGCCGGCCCCATAATATTTCGTCCGGGTGCTAATGTACCGGCAACATACATAGGAAGTAAATTCTCACAATACTGTTTTTTATCACCTTGTGTAAAATAGAACTGAATTTCCGGACTCGTTTCCGGATAAGAAAAACTACCGAACATTTTACGATATTCAGGGTCTATACTCCAGTTAGCAGCTTCCTCTCCTTCAAACAGTTGTTTTCCAGCAGCAATAGTTTCATCATAGAGACCGCCTTCCAATGATACACGCGTTAGTAACGTGAGTGCTGCTCCTTTTGTAAAACGCTCTTTATTGGCAGTTGAGGGTAGATCGGAAATCGCAAGTTTCAACTCATTGACCATAAATCTATACATTTCTTCTTCTGTACTACGAGACATTAACATTTCATCACTAGGAGTCATCAGTTTATCAACAAGCATTACTCCTCCCCAGCGACGTACCATCCAACTATACACCATTACGCGCAGACAACGAGCTTCGGCAATAAACTGTTTACAAATTTGTCCGTCAATATCAGGATTGTTAGTCAATTCTTCTATAATAAGACTCGTTCTACGGATATAAGAGTATTTATTAAAACCTCCTATATTATTTTCAATATTTGTAGGAGAAATAGCTTCCGCTGCTACAGAGTTGTTATCCTTATTCCAAACATTATCTGTCCACGAATCTGTACGCAAACATTCTGTATTATTATCTCCCGAACAATACAAATCCTTAAGAATTGTCCAATAAGCTTCTCTCAGCACATTTTCGGCCAAATCTTTATTACGCCATATTAAAAGTTCGTTGTACGAGTCCATTGGTTCTGTATCAAGCACATCACAAGATGCCAGTCCACACACCATTATCAATGCTATATATAAATATTTTTTCATATATTTTCCCTTTTATTTAAAATGTTAGGTTAACTCCAAACTGAATAATCTTCTGCACCGGATAACCTACTTGTCCCATAGACTCATCATCTCTACCGTCTTCCGGGTCAATGTGATACTTTTTAACCGGAGAGAAAGTCAACAAGTTGTTACCACTTACATAAAGCTCAAATTGAGAAATAAAGCTCAAATTTTTCAACAAGCTGTATTTCAGGTCATAGCTAAATTTGACATTCTTTAGTCTAAGATAAGAAGCATCCAGCAACCAATAAGTTGAAGCCATATCATTGTTCCCCCCGTTTTCTTGTGCATTATTAGTTAAGCGAGGGTAGAGTATTTCTCCGGTATTACCCGGATAATAGAATTTTTCACTACCTGCCAAACCAATCTGATTTGTATTAAACTTCCGGTTGAATGATTCCAACAACATATTTCGGGCGCCTGTACCTTGTAACAATACGTCAAGTGTAAATCCTTTATAAGATGCTCCCAAAGTGATGCCATAAGTCAAATGCGGGAATCGTGGAGCACCTTGACGTATCCGGTCATTAGTATCTATCACACCATCACCGTTGATATCCTGATAAGCGATATCACCCGGTCGTAACAAGGTAGAGGCCTGAGGACGGGGACTATCCAATATTTGTTCCATATTTTGATAAAGTCCGTTTGAGACATACAATAAGTCAAAATATGATTTTTGGTGTGTGAGACGACGTAATGGATTCTTCAAATCGGATTCTTGTTCATCATATTTCCTTTCCCAGAGTTCATTATAATATGACAAATTAAGTCCCACATTATACTTGAAGTCACGTGCTATCTTATCTCTCCATGCCAAATTTAGTTCATACCCCGCTCTACGATGAGCCGAATTTGTCTTAACCATAGGCATAGCAGTCCCCAACGGTGTGGTATAAGCATCTTTAGGATTAGCTAAATAATTGGTCGTACGATAATAGAAATACTCAAAGTTAGCAGATAAACGTTGTTGGAAAAACTCTGCATCAACAGCAAGGTTGATAGTATTTCTGCTATACCATGTCAAATCCTGACTAACTAAATCACCTTCACGCAAGGTAGAATTCCATTTTCCTCCTTCGTAGAAATCATTTCCCTTATTATACACCGACAAATATTTAAAATTACCTACGTCATCCAAGCCTATTTTACCCCATGAGAAACGAAATTTCAAGGCGCTAAACCAATTGTTATTCAATAAAGGTTGCATGAAAGGCTCTTTATCTACATTCCACCCCACAGAAACTGATGGGAAGAATCCCCAACGCTGGCCTTTAGGAAACTTATCCGAGCCGTCATAACGGAAGTTAGCTTCTACAATATAACGCATCTTATAATCGTATTTTAAACGACCTACCAATCCCATACGTCCATTTTCCCTTGCAGTACCGTTGTTTTCCGCTGTAGAACTTGGTCCTCCGTTTATCTGTTCAATAACGCTAGTCTCATATTGTCTTCTCAATGCTCCCAATTCGTTATAATTGTACTTCCAAGAGTTGAAAACAGCAGTCGCCCCAATTGTATGAGCTTCTTTGAATGTTCTATTATAATCTGCCCGTGCTTCAAAAGTCACCTCATTGGAACGGTACATATCTTCATCCAAACGAGCTTTTCCAAGATTAGTAGGTTCATCATTCCATTCCCATACAGGTCCTACGCCTGCTTCATTAGCACGCCAATCCTTATTAAAACTATCATACAGATTATAATTCACAAGTGCTCCAAAACTCAGTCCGGTAACTTTAGGAGCATCCCATTGCATCGACAAACTCATATTGGTATAGCGGGTATCATTTTTTCTATATCCAGCAGTCGGATCAATTTCCACATATGGATTTTCCTGACCACCCGTCGGATGACCTGCACTATTAAAACATCTAGCCAAAGAATTTAAACGTGCCACATGTGTCCAAATAGTATACAAACCATTAGGAGGATATTGTGTTTTGTTCTGACTAAAAGAAACATCTCCATTTAGTCTCAATCCTATTTGATCGAAATAGTGGTCCACATGCATTCTCATATTTAAACGATCATTTTTAGAAATATCTGTTTTATAAATACCTCCTAAAGTGTAATAACGTGCAGACATAAAATAATGAGTGTTCTTACTTCCTCCATTCAACGAAATGTTATGCGACTGCATAGGAGCAAATTTGTGGAATAACAAGCTATTCCAGTCCGTGTTTCCTGTCACATCGTTGAAAGTACCATTTTTCACAGCGTCCAGTACACCTTCCGGCCAATACAAATTACCATTCGCATCCACTTTCATAAAAGTAGGCATTCCGTTATTATAGACCGCGGCCCTGTCTGATAACTCTGCAACCACATAGTTGTCGAGGAATTCAATAGGCTGTGTAGGTGAACTTAAAGAGTAAGAACCATTATAACTAATTGTCATTTTTTCGTTTGTACCCTTTTTGGTTGTGACCATCACAATACCATTACCGGCCCGTGCACCGTATACAGCCGCTGCAGCAGCATCTTTTAAAATAGAAAAAGATTCAATATCACTAGGTGAAAGCACCGAAAACTCTTGTTTTGTACCAGGTATACCATCAATTACATACAAGGGTTCTCCACCTCCACGGATAGAAATACTAGGTAATGCCCCCGGTTCACCTCCTGCCGATTGAATAAAGACTCCGGTTGCTCTACCTTCCAAAGAACTGATAATATTGGTATTAGGCATATTTACCAAATCATCGCCTTTAACACTAGATATAGAACTAGTTAATCTTTTCACAGAGCTCTTTCCATACCCCACTACAACAACTTCGTCTATAAGTTTACTATCTTCTTGAAGTTTAATGGTTAGCGAAGTGCGGTTACCAATCTTAATAGTCTTAGTCAAGTATCCTACATAAGATACCTCAATCACCGGAGAATCACCGGACACATTGACAGTAAATCTACCATTTGCATCAGAGATTGTTGCGTTCGAGGTATTCTTTTGTAAAATAGTAGCTCCAATTAAAGGTTCTCCGTTGTCGTCTGTTACTACACCGCTCAGTTTGCGACTCTGCTGTTGTTCCAGCACATTAAAATTGTTTTCGTCTATCGTCGTAGTGGCTGATATTCCCAAAATAGGCAAGGATATAAATATCACAAGTAGCCCTTTTTTTAATAATTGAGATAGACAATAATGGTGATAATAATTACTTTGCATCATTAGTCTTAAATTTTAAATCATGAATACTTTTTATATTACTTGAGTTAAAACCGTATGGCTTAAGGGCCGGATTTGTTTTTCATAGGCAAATAATTTTTTTTGTTAATATAGCTTTATTAGAATTAAGTTCTTGGGCACAAAATTAGTTAATGTACAAGTTGCCCACCCCACGTAATTTTATCAATTTCCCCCCTTTTTTCTATCAATAATGCCTCTACAGCTATTCTCATCAAAAGAATATCATATTTTTCTTCGCAATTTAGTTACTGGAGTATAATGCGAGTTCGATATAATTCAACTACACTCTTTATTTCATTATTAATAATTTCGACATCAATAATGAAATCTTTTCAAAATATAATATACTGCAATGAGCACATTATAATTCTCTTTTCACTCTACCTTCCGCACATTTTCCTGATACAACACAAATTCTTTGCAGAAAATATCCTTCATTTAATAAAATTCCGTAACTTTAGTCTCGAAAAACACAGTGGTAATTATATAAAATATCACAAAATGATACTTTTTGTTACTATTTTTATCTTTTAGGAAACAATCATTAATTTAAGTTGAAAATGAAAGTAATGAAATTATATCTCTTAATCATTTTAGGATTACTATTAGGAAAATTAAACAGTAAAGCGATATCTCCGTTTTATACAAACCATACAAATTTTAAGCAGTTAACCATTCAAGATGGGCTTAAAGACAACACTGTTTTATCCATTCACAAAGACTCTAAAGGTATAATGTGGCTAGGAACAAGCACTGGATTAAGTAAATATGACGGCAATCATTTTACTAATTACACACTAGACCAATATTTTAGCATGAATGTGAGAAAAATAGAAGAGGATAGTCGACATATATTATATTTGCAGACCAATGATTGGATCACATACATGGATTGTAAGGATGAAAACACAGGAAGACTTCATACTCTTGTAAAAAACAAAGATTATCAGGTAACAGATTTTCTTTTGCTCAATGACTCCACTCTCTTTGCTTGCGATAATCAGACGTTAAGCAGCTTCAGAATAATGCTAGACCAAAACGGTCATCCTTTTTCAAAATTAGAAAAAGTTTACCCGTTTGAAATGGCAAAAGGAGAGCGATTTATGAAATTCTGCATAACCAATAACCATAGGAAAATCTACTTAGTGACTAACAGCGCACGCGTTCTTTTATTAGAGATCAGTACAGGACGCGTTTTAAAGCAAAAACGTTTGTTAACCACAAAACATGAGTTTGGAGCTTCTTCGGTTGTATGCCACAATGGGAAACTATTTATATCCTCAATGTTACATGGCATTTTTATTATGGATACTTCATTGGAAAACCTCAGTCATATTGCCAATCAACAAAATATATTTCCCACTCATTTGTCCCATAACGATGTTTACAACATCATTCCCATTTCAGATTCATCTATCCTTGCTACAACATGGTATGGATATACTATGCTTTTGGCCGATAATAACATTCCAGGTGGATGGACAACAGAAATACGTACCAGCGAACCAACGTGGCAGTCATTAAACTTCGAAGCACGCATGATATCTTCTTACTATGATCCCCATGGATTTTTATGGATCGGAACACACGGAGGAGGCGTATTAGTTTCCGACTGGAAGTGGAATTTTATCAAACAATACAATTTCAAAGAAGACAATGAAGTAGAAAGCATCATTATTGATGATGAAAAGAGGATTTATTTGTCAACTTATGAACAAGGTATTTTTTACACTCCACCATTATATGACCTAAAAGATTTCGGTTTACGTGAGTTATCGCAAACAGATAGAAAAACAGTACTATGCAGCATGAAGGATAAAGATGGGAATATATGGTTCGGTTACAAAAATGGAATGCTCGTTTTTTATTCTCCACAAAAAAAAGAAGTACAAAAGTATAATGTAACTGACACCCCTATCAATGTACTGTTTACAGATTCCAAGAAAAACTTTTGGATTGGAACAGAAAATGGCCTATTTCTATACGACTGTGACAAAAAAAAGAAAAAGGAAGTAAAATTAAAACAGACTGTAAACTGTGTATTTGATATAGCTGAAGACAATGAAGGCAATTTGTGGATAGCTACCAGTTTAGGGCTATTAAAACTAAATTATGCCAACAACAAACAACATATACAACATTTTCCGACAAACAAACATACATATACAGCTCAGACTGTATTAGCAGCAAAAGACGGAACCGTATATGTAGGCTATCAAAATGGATTAGGGATTGTAGCACACGGAGAGACAACTGTAAAACAAGTGTTTACCACCATGGATGGTTTGGGAAGTAATTGGATAAATTGTCTATTGGAAGATAAACAAGGCTATATATGGATTGGAACTAATTCAGGGTTCAGTTGCTATGACAAATCCATAAATCAGTTTTATAATTATTATGCTTCCGGAAGCAGCCGTTCTGTGGCTCTTTGGGGAGATATGCTTTGCTGGGGAGGTAACAAGCACCTACTTTTCTTCTCACCCCAACAGGCAATAAACACTTTTAAAGCAAATACTAAAAACCCAATAATCATTACAGGTATTGAGGTTAATAACAAACCTCTGATTCCGGGAAAACCCGTCAATGGACAAATGGTATTGACGAAAACAGCCGAGTACACAGATTACATCTCTTTGTCACACAAAAACAGAGATTTTGCATTATCATTCAGCAACAGTCCTTATCCCACTGCGCAAAAATACGTATACAGGTTGATACCTTATCAAAATGAATGGATAGAATGTAATAGTAAAGAGAAAATTTCTTATGCTAACCTATTACCGGGAAACTATACATTTCAGATAAAAAACCAAAAAGCAGTCAAAGAGGAAGATATAACCTCCTTAAAAATCAACATACAACCACATTGGACACAAACCTGGATGTTTCGGTTCTTTGTATTGTTAGTAATCATTGGAGGTATTTATTACTCAATATTTACAATTAAAAGGAAACACCAACGTGACCAACTAATTGCTGAGTTAGAACATGGCATCGCCATCTATAAACTACAACATCAACAAGCAGATCAATTGTCACATGTACAAGAACAAGGGACAAATTATGGTAAAGACAATGAAGACAGTAATTTAAACAATCCATCAGAAGAAAAAGACTATCCTCTTTCTGATTATCTGGAAGCCCCCGTCCCTCAACAATCTAACACCAACAATGAATTCAAACAGTCTAACCAATATATCTTCATGCAGAAAGTGATCAACGTGATAGAAGATAACATAGCAAATGAGAACTTCAATGTAAAAATATTGGCCGATACACTTTGTATGAGTCAACCTACATTATATAGAAAGGTAAAAGAACATTTTCACCTAACTGTTACAGAATTAATACGAAAAATGCGCATGAACAAAGCAGCTTCCTTATTGGCAATGCGCAAATATTCAATCTTAGAGATTACCGAAATGGTAGGATATAATGATTATGAAACTTTTAGGAAACACTTCAAGAGTCAATTTGGTGTATCCGCCTCAAAATATGTGAATTGCGAATAAAATAACGAGCGAACAGACTTATTGATCGGAAACAGGACACAATTACAGTCAAACTACATATCGACTCATTATTTTAGTCATTTTGCTATAAAATTAATAGAAATTATCTCCGAAAGACGACAGATTCAAACTTTTATTCCTACATTTGCAGCCAAATGATAACTTATTAATAAAAATACAGATACCATGGCTAAAATAACCAAAGAAGCCGCTTTGCTCTATCATTCACAGGGCAAACCCGGTAAGATCGAGGTAGTTCCTACCAAACCTTACAGTACACAAACCGACTTATCACTTGCATACTCTCCCGGTGTGGCAGAGCCTTGTCTTGAAATAGAGAAGAATCCGCAAGATGCGTATAAATATACAGCTAAAGGCAATCTTGTTGCCGTTATCTCCAATGGTACAGCTGTGCTCGGACTGGGTGACATAGGCGCATTGAGCGGCAAACCCGTAATGGAAGGTAAAGGACTGCTTTTCAAAATTTATGCAGGTATCGACGTGTTCGATATTGAAGTGGATGAGAAAGATCCGGAAAAATTCATTGCAGCAGTGAAAGCTATCGCTCCTACTTTCGGCGGCATCAACCTGGAAGACATCAAAGCTCCCGAATGTTTCGAAATCGAACGCCGCCTGAAAGAAGAACTGGACATTCCCGTCATGCACGACGACCAGCACGGAACGGCTATCATCTCCAGTGCCGGACTGGTGAATGCCCTGCAAGTGGCCGGAAAGAAAATCGAAGATGTAAAAATCGTCGTGAACGGTGCAGGTGCCTCTGCCGTATCTTGTACTAAATTATATGTATCACTGGGCGCACGTCTCGAAAACATCGTCATGCTGGACAGTAAAGGCGTAATCAGCAAGGCGCGTACCGATCTGAATGAACAGAAAAGATATTTTGCAACCGACCGCACAGATATCCATACATTGGAAGAAGCAATCAAAGGTGCAGATGTATTCCTCGGACTGTCAAAAGGAAATGTGCTGAGTCAGGACATGGTGCGCAGCATGGCTCCAATGCCTATCGTATTTGCACTGGCAAACCCGACACCGGAAATCTCTTACGAAGACGCTATGGCAGCACGCCCTGACGTATTAATGGCAACCGGACGTTCCGACTATCCGAACCAGATTAACAATGTTATCGGTTTCCCGTACATCTTCCGTGGTGCTCTGGATACGCATGCCAAGGCGATCAACGAAGAAATGAAAATCGCCGCCGTACACGCTATTGCCAATCTGGCAAAACAGCCTGTACCCGACGTCGTGAATGCAGCATACCACGTGAACAATCTTTCTTTCGGGCCGGAATATTTCATCCCGAAACCGGTAGACCCACGCCTCATCACCGAAGTTTCCTGTGCCGTGGCAAGAGCTGCTATGGAAAGCGGAGTGGCACGTACCGATATCAAGGATTGGGACGCTTATTGCGTACACTTGCGCGAACTTATGGGATATGAATCCAAACTGACCCGCCAACTGTATGACACCGCCCGCCGCCACCCGCAACGTGTAGTGTTTGCCGAAGGCATTCACCCGAATATGCTGAAAGCCGCCGTTGAAGCGAAAGCCGAAGGTATCTGCCATCCTATCTTATTAGGAAACGACGAAGCAATCGGCAAACTGGCGGAAGAACTCGACCTCAGCCTCGAAGGTATCGAAATCGTCAACCTCCGCCACCCGGACGAATCGGAACGCCGCGAACGTTATGCACGCATTCTGGCAGAGAAACGTTCACGCGAAGGCTTTACTTACGAAGAAGCCAACGACAAGATGTTCGAACGTAACTATTTCGGTATGATGATGGTTGAAACCGGAGATGCCGACGCGTTTATCACGGGACTTTATACGAGATATAGCAACACGATCAAAGTTGCCAAAGAAGTAATCGGCATCCAACCGGGATTCAAACATTTCGGAACCATGCATATCCTGAACTCCAAGAAAGGCACTTACTTCCTGGCAGATACATTGATTAACCGCCACCCGGATACAAGCACATTGATTGATATCGCCAAACTGTCTGACAAAACAGTCCGCTTCTTCAATCATACACCGGTCATTTCGATGTTGTCATACTCCAACTTCGGCGCCGACACCGCAGGTAGCCCTGTCAAAGTGCACGAAGCGGTGTCATATATGCAGGAAGAATATCCCGAACTGGCTATCGACGGTGAAATGCAGGTCAACTTTGCCATGAACCGTGAGTTGCGCGACGCCAAGTATCCGTTCACCCGTCTGAAAGGTAAAGATGTGAACACACTGATTTTCCCGAACTTGAGTTCTGCAAATGCCGGATACAAATTGCTGCAAGCAATGGACCCTGACACAGAATTTATCGGGCCTATCCAAATGGGATTGAACAAGCCTATCCATTTCACCGACTTCGAAAGCTCTGTTCGCGACATCGTCAATATCACCGCCGTAGCCGTGATTGATGCTATCGTAGACAAGAAGAAAAAGGAAAGCAAATGAGAAGGCCGTTATCAAAATCACAAATAGTTTGTATCAGTCTACTTTGGCTGGCTCTTTGCTATTTGGTTCTTACAAAAGCCGAACGAATTGACGGAATGACAGTAGTAATGCTTGTCATTTCGGCAGCATTAGTCTTTATTCCTGTCTATAAGTCGATCAAAAAGAATAAATAAATATCTTTTTTTCTGCTTTTAATGCGATAAAATATCAAATTTGATGTTTTATCGCATTTTTCTTTATAAAATGTTTGCTAGTTCAATTTTTATCTTTACTTTTGCAACCGAAAATAAATATCCGATGTACCCATACGCAGATGTGCAAATCTGCTATATAGCACAAAAGCACATAGTCAAACGGTATATTAGCAAATTGTCAAATTAGCACTTTATTTATATCAACCAATTAAAGAAAAAAAAGATTATGAATGCAGCAAAGGTATTAGACGATCTGAAAAGAAGATTTCCCAATGAACCGGAGTATCATCAAGCAGTAGAAGAAGTACTTTCTACGATTGAAGAAGAATACAACAAACACCCGGAGTTTGATAAAGTAAACTTGATCGAACGTCTGTGTATTCCTGATAGAGTATATCAGTTCCGCGTGACTTGGATGGACGACAAAGGTAACATTCAGACGAACATGGGTTACCGTGTTCAGCATAACAACGCGATTGGCCCGTACAAAGGCGGTATCCGTTTCCATGCATCTGTAAACCTTTCTATCTTGAAGTTCCTTGCCTTTGAACAAACATTCAAAAACTCACTGACTACCCTGCCTATGGGTGGCGGTAAAGGTGGTTCCGACTTCTCTCCGCGCGGTAAGTCAAATATGGAAGTAATGCGTTTCGTACAGGCTTTCATGCTTGAATTATGGCGTCACGTGGGTCCTGAGACTGACGTTCCTGCCGGTGACATCGGTGTTGGTGGTCGTGAAGTAGGTTTCATGTTTGGTATGTACAAGAAACTGACTCATGAATTCACCGGAACATTTACTGGTAAAGGACGCGAATTTGGTGGTTCATTGATTCGCCCGGAAGCTACCGGTTACGGTAACATCTATTTCTTAATGGAAATGCTGAAAACCAAGGGTACTGACTTGAAAGGCAAGACTTGCCTGATTTCCGGTTCCGGTAACGTTGCTCAATACACAGCAGAAAAAGTTCTTGAACTGGGTGGCAAAGTGCTGACCATGTCCGACTCTGACGGTTACATCTATGATCCGGATGGTATCGACCGCGAAAAGCTGGATTATATCATGGAACTGAAAAACCTCTACCGTGGTCGTATCCGCGAATATGCAGAGAAATATGGTTGCAAATATGTAGAAGGAGCTCGTCCTTGGGGCGAAAAAGCAGATATCGCCCTGCCTTCTGCCACTCAGAACGAACTTAACGGCGACGATGCCAAGACATTGGTTGCCAACGGTGTAATTGCAGTTTCCGAAGGTGCCAACATGCCTTCTACTCCGGAAGCAATCAAAGTATTTCAGGATGCTAAGATTCTTTATGCTCCAGGTAAAGCGGCTAATGCTGGTGGTGTATCTGTATCAGGTCTTGAAATGACTCAGAACTCTATCAAACTGAGCTGGAGCGCTGAAGAAGTAGACGAAAAGCTGAAGAGCATCATGAAGAATATCCACGAAGCCTGCGTTCAGTATGGTACTGAAGCCGACGGATATGTAAACTATGTGAAAGGTGCTAACGTAGCCGGATTTATGAAGGTTGCAAAAGCAATGATGGCACAAGGTATCGTATAATCAGCCCATAAGATATAAGTAAGCTATAGTTTATTAAAAACTCCCGCTTTCCTAAGGGAAAAGCGGGAGTTTTTTTATACAGTCTCAAAGTATGGTTCCGCAAAAGGTTACGAACTGAACGGTTATATGGGAAATGACAGGATTTTCCCGATATAAAACAGAGACTCCATGAAAAATTTCGAATTGTTCATCAAACAGCGACATACATGTTATAAAACAAATCCAGCATACAGAACGGAAGTTGCCATATCATTCTCACAACCCCATTTTTTCTTTTAACATTCAATGTCAATTGATATTCAACTCTTTTATCTACCTTTGCATACGAATAATCCATTAATTCTGAATAAACAGATGAAACTAAGAAATGTATCAGCCGGAATAGTCTTATGTCTGACAATGGTTTCCTGCATCCAAGATGAAGCTTTGAATGTCGAAGCAGCTATAGACGGATGCAGCGGTACTAACATCCAATTATCCACTATTAATCCTAGTAGTAAAACAGCTTCTATTTATGTATCTAAGTCTACAGACTTATCTGCATTAGAAATTAAATTCACATTACCAGACGGAGCTAGTATAGAACCTGTTAATGCAATAGCAAATGATGCTCCTCCCAAATATGACTTTTCTACTTCACAGATCCCCATTACTCCAGAACAAACATTGGAACAGTATCAACGTAAGTTCAGAGTTACATCTGAAAGTGAAACAACTGAAGCTGTCTATACCATTATTGTAATCAAATCTGAACTTCCTACAAATTTCCATTTCGAAAACTTAGTAGATGGAAGTTCCGATTACCATGAACTTTATGAATTTAATCAGCAACAAGGAGAAACGCTCCAATGGGCGAGTGGAAATCCGGGCTTCAAACTTACCGGTATGGCAAAGTCCCCCTTTGATTACCCAACTTTACAAACTGAAGGTTATATAGGTAAAGGTATTCGACTAGAGACAAAGAGTACAGGAGATTTTGGCGAAAAAGTTAAGATGCCAATTGCAGCAGGTAACCTTTTCATCGGTACATTCATAGTAAAAGATGCATTAAGAGATGCCAAAGCTGCTACAAAATTCGGATTCCCATTTTTCAAACATCCAAAAACACTAAAAGGATATTATAAATTTCAACCTGGCACTGTTTATATTTCGGGCACTGATGAAAACCGAAAGCCTATAATAGATCCTTCAATGGAAGGAAAGGATAAAGGTGATATATATGCCGTCTTATACGAAGCTGACGATGTGGAAGATTTCCTTGATGGATATAATTCCCTAAATTCCAATAAGATTATAGCTCTTGCAAGAATCCCGTCAATAGAAAAGACGAGTGAGTGGAAACAGTTTGAATTACCTTTTGAATATAAAAAAGCAATAGATGAATCAGCTCTCAAGGAAGGTAAATACAAACTCGCTGTTGTATTCTCTTCCAGCATAAATGGAGCAGAATTTAAAGGTTCAGTAGGAAGTACTTTGTGGATAGACGAGGTAACTATTCAGTGTAAAGAAGACAACGAATAATAACTTAAAAAGTAATTTATATATGAATAAATATATATTGGCTAGTATTGTTATCCTTTTTTGCAGTATCAGCCAAATCAATGCACAATCGTCCGAACACAAAGGACTACTATGGTCTTCTCTTCATGGACTAGACTATCAATTCAAAGCAGGTGTAAATATCGGTGGGACATCTCCTCTTCCCCTTCCCGAAGAAATCAGAAGCATCGAAAGCTATTCTCCCGGACTTGCTATTACTCTGGAAGGTAATGTAACAAAATGGATAGATGTCCAAAAGAAATGGGGAGTTAGTTTAGGAGTACGTCTTGCTAACAAAAACATGACTACTGAGGCTCTAGTGAAAAACTATGGTATGGAAATATTCAACGACATAGGCGGAAAAGTAGAAGGACTTTGGACAGGAGGAGTCAAGACTAAAGTCAAAATGTCTCTTTTGACAATACCCATATTAGCCAACTACAAAATCAGTGATCGCTGGAAATTGGTTGCGGGGCCTTATCTATCATATATGATGGATGGTGATTTCTCTGGACATGTTTACGAGGGCCATCTCCGCTCCCCGGATGCTACTGGTAGCCGCGTTAATTTCGAGGGTGATAATATAGCAACTTATGATTTCTCTAGCAGTCTACGCAAATTTCAATGGGGATTACAGCTAGGCGGAGAGTGGAAAGCCTATAAACACCTAAATGTGTACGCTGACCTAACATGGGGACTAAACGATATTTTCAAGAAAGACTTTACTACAATTTCGTTTGCTATGTATCCTATTTATTTGAATATAGGATTTGGATATGCATTCTAAAGATAAGTACACAGGGAATCTCCTATGCAAAGGAGAAATATTATTCTAATAAAGTATATAAAAAGGCAATCTTAGAAAAGACTGCCTTTTTACTTTAGATAAAATACCTAGTGACTTTGAATTAAACAATTATATTTTGTTGCTATAAATTTGAAAAGTATAGTATAAAAAATATAAGCTGACATTTATTTAGATAGCATGAAAAAGGTTGTATTATATATTGCAATGAGCCTTGATGGATATATTGCAGATTGCAAAAAATCCGTGAATTGGATAAAAGGGCAAGACGATTCCGTAGAAATGCAGGATACCTATTCGACTTTTTTGACAGTATAAGCACTGTCATCATGGGAAAAATAACCTATGAACAAATAACAAAGGAACTATCACTCGGCAGATGGCCGTATTCGGGAGCTATAACCTATGTCTTTACTCACGATGTATCTATGACTGACACAATGGATATAAAATTTACAAATGCCAATCCATGCCAACTTGTCAATAAACTCAAGACAGAAATAGGAAAGAACATCTGGATTTGCGGAGGAGCTGATGTTATAAATCAATTGATGAAAGAAGATTTAATAGATATATTTCATATCTCAATAATACCTGTGATTCTTGGTGGAGGTACAAAGTTATTTGAAGAAACAGATGACATGATAAATTTGGAGTTAGTTAATATATTAAATTATAATGGAATTGTTGAGGTTGTTTACGAGCGTAGATAAACTTCATATCTTTATCTTTCCGACATTTTTTATGTCAATCCATTGCTCTTTCAGCAATATAACGTTGTCATCGTTTTTTTAAGAGTTTCTTAATAACAGCGCATTATGATAGAAAACAGTCATTTAAATCATTTTATAGAATCAAAAATAAAATCTGAATATTTATCCATCCCTACCAAAACAATTCTTTTGGAGGAAGGAAAAGTTGCGGAAAAACTCTATATAATCCGTGAAGGCTGCCTGCGGCTGTTTTTCTATAATGAAGGGAAAGATATTACTTTTCAATTCTTTTTTGAGGGGGATATTGTCTCCTCATTCGATAGTCTGTATAAACGCACGCCGAGTCTTTTTTACTTGGAAAGTATCGAATCGGCGGAATTAATGGTCATAAGAAGAGCGGATTTTTTCAACCTGATCAACAATGATTTATCGTTTAGACAGTTGTATGAAGAAAAACTCATAGACCGTTTTCATGTTTATCAACAACTGTTCTTGTCAAGAATAAAAAACACGCCACAACAAAGATATGAAGAATTGTTGAAAGAGTATCCCAATATAATACAGCGTATTCCACAACATTATATAGCATCTTATCTTGGCATCACTTCCGTTTCTTTATCACGCATCAGAAATCGTCGTTAAATTCATTTCTTTACAATTGTTATCGTTCAGATTCCACTTGAATACCGAATTTTGCACCGTAAATATGAAAACGGTAAGCAATGAAAAAGATTTTTGTAATAGACTGGAGTTTGGTTTTTATGTTTGTGTTATCAGCTTTTTCTGGGATAGGATTGCATATTGCCGGACATGGCAATAATCACGGACTATGGCATAATTGGGTGGTATTTCATGTTTTGACCAGTTTTTTATTTTTTGTGGCGGCAATATTCCATATAACAACACATTGGGGATGGTATAAAGGAATAATAAAAAATGGGCTTGGTAAAAAAAGTAAAATTACAGTAGTACTGTCAGTTGTATTCTTTCTTGTATCGGTTACAGGAATTATCCTATTAGAAGTAAACGGGACTAACTCCTACATAGGGCTATTGCACTATAAAATAGGGATTGTTACAATAGTTCTATGTATTGGGCATATACTAAAACGAATTCCTTTATTACGTAAATCTCTGAAATAATCCACAAGGCATAGGGCTAAATAAACAGTTCTTTGTTTAGTGGATTATTAAAAATATTGTATCTTTGAACTTAAAAGAGTTATTTGACAGCATAGCACCGCAAATCGCTGAAAATCGCACGGTTGCTAACTCGTTACCACCACTTCTCAAATAATTCGATAAAAGTATATTACTCAATTGGTTAAGCCAAACCTATAAAAATCTAAAATAGTATCCCAAATAGATATTTCGACTCATTTTAATGCAAATTAAAGTCACCAGCTGTCACCACTTTATATCTATCCCTAACAGGTTTGCCTTTATTTTCGAACTATGATATTATAACTTGATTATCTTCTCGTAAAGCAGTTATAATCAAACAAATACGCATCACCCCTAAGTTTTAAATCGTTTCAATTCATTCCTGAAATATATTCCTGCAACAAAATATGACTTTAGGAGCAATATTAAAATTGCTTTCCGCACAAAAAGAAATGTTCAACTAGACATTTGATTTAAGTGGTAACCTAAAAGTTAAACAGATAAATTCATTCTATCAAACAACAAAAAGACGGGAATGCCTTTTATCGAACATTCCCGCCTCTTATATGTTAGTCTAACATTTAATTATTCACCAACAACTTCTAAGTTATCTACAATTAACGTACTATTTGCCGCTCCTTTAAATTTATCTCCTTCTTTACTTGAAGAACAAACAATAGCCAATTTATATTTTTTCGTAGCAACATAAGGTTTCTCAAATACAAAATCTTCTTCGAAAGATGTCCAGTTTGATTTTGCTCCTTCATCTTTCAATGTAGCATAAGCTATGCGATATTCAGAGATATTAATATCATTACCTGTCAATGTTACTTCTTTTCCTTCTTCATCTTCTGCTTCATACAATACTGCATTAATTGAAGGAGCATCAACCCCTTCGATTTCTACAGGATTCTTTTTATCCGTACCATCAATAAAAGGACTACCTGGAATATATTTATAAACACCTTTAAATTTCAATGGCTTTTTAAAATAAGGAAGACCAAATTTTGTTAAAGACAATGGATCATTAAGCCCTGCAAACGAAAATACAAACTCACCCGTGAATAAAGAACCGGGAGTAATAGCTGGAGCTAATCCTACCCCTCTTGTATCCAAAGTTACCATTTTCACAGCATACCCACTCTCGCCATAGCCTTCTACTTTCACAGTAGCATATTCTCCCGTATAGCCTCCTCCTACTTTTGTCCTCAAAGCAGCAATACCTTCATTAGCACAGGCCAACTCATCTATAGGTGAAGGTGAATCCCAACTATACTCTGTTGTATTGACAATAAAATTAAACTTGCCCCATACTTCTTCCCAAGTATTAAAATCATACTTCATCAACGGTTCTTTCGCCATAGTGGGGGCTTTCACAGTATATGTACTTACTGTACCCCCATCTTCAGAAACAACAGTATATATCATATCCCGAGAAAAATCAATAGTTGTCGGGGCATTGAGTGTAGCACCTTTAGATACTTCAATGGTAGGAACAAGCGCCTTCAACTGTGCACTCGTTGCATCTTCTGATGCTACAAATGTAATAGTATTATCTTCATTAAGAGATGCATTCCCAATCACAATTGAATTTGCCGCATTATTTTTATCAAAAGTAAAGCTCAGCATCTTTGCCTCGTTACTTTCTGTTCCAGCCAACTTAGTTCCCTTATAATCAACCTTAACCTGCAGTGTTCCACCACCAACTTTAACATCGACAATCATTGCGAGATTTCCACTACCAATAGTACCGGCAACTGCTACATCACAGTCTCCTACTAAAAGAGTCATCTTTTGATTACCAGAAAACTTATAAGAAGTACCTTCTACCGTTACAGGACAGTTTTCCACAGCAATAGTACCAAGATTAAGGTCCTCACCATTCAAAGAGAAAACAAAATCTCTCAATTCTAATTTAACAGCAGTATCAGAAGCCTTAGTTACATAGACTTTTTGGGATAAACCGGAAGCTATTGGATCTGGCACGCCAACATAATATACATCCATTGTCCCTTTATAATCACCTGCTATCTCTTGCTCAATAGGAATAACTGTCGGAGTATCATCACCGTCGTCATCACTACAAGATGTAAACAATGTCACTGTACACAATACAGCAAACAGATAATAAAATAATCTCTTGTTCATTTCTAAATTCTCTTTTTAATTAATAAAAGCAAATGCGTGATATTCCCATCGCACACAAATGCCAAAATTTCACAGGCGCAAAGTAACTATTATTTTCACACACCTGCAAGGTCTATTTTTCTTGTTTCTGTTCTATTTTTAAAGAAAAGCGCCTAAAATATCTTATAAGATACCGTTTTACGAGTCAAAATTATAATTTTTGAAAAGAAAAACAGCCCATTAATCATAATCCATATATCTTTGTATAAAGTAAAAAGTGTGAGAGATGAAAGAACTACCCAAAATAGATTTACCCGAAGAATGGCTCATAGGTACAGGAGTAAACAAGGCATTGCTTAGCTTGTATACCAACTTTCCTTGCCGACTGAAATCGGAAATATTCGTGCTATGCATGGAGGGAGAAATCGAAGCCTCGGTCAATCTAAATCGCATAACAGTACGGGCTAATGACTTCGTTACAATTATGCCCGGAAGTATTCTTCAGATACACAGTGTCAATGGAGAACCGATACTTTATTTCGGAGGCTTCTCATCAAAATACATAGAGCAAGCCAATTTACTTCCTTCGGCTATCAACACCCTATTTATAACGATAGGCCGACCGGTTATTTCATTAAAGCCGGAAGGAGCCAAACTACTGGCAGAATACTTTCAATTCTTGATAAAGCTATATGATTTTTTCGACGAATCAACCCGCAAAGGAATTACTCCGCACTTGTATAATAATATACATACCGGAATAGCTGCCATGTATAACAACCAGCTACAAAACACGAAAGAGTATTCGTCTAAAAGCGAGTTAATCTACAAAAACTTCACTCAACTGGTGATACAAAATTACAATAAGACGCGCAATGTAGCATGGTATGCCGAGAAACTCAAAATATCAAATATTCACCTCTGTACTACTGTAAAGAAAGTGACAGGAAACACCTGTGTCGAAATCATCTCACACATGGTAATTATGGATGCCAAATCACAACTGAAATCGACCAATATCCCCATCCAGGAAATTTCCAACTCACTCAATTTCGCCAACACATCATTCTTCGGCAAATACTTCAAACGATATGTTGGCATGAGTCCATTAGCATATAGGAATAGCGGATAAACAACATCGGTCTTAATTAACAGAATCAATTAATCTTCCGGCCTTAAAACGACACCCAGTTTTTTCTTTCCGTCCATCTTGACTATCATCGGCTTCTCAAAACGGACATGACGCAAGAATTTCGTTTCGTCTACCGCCGGTTGGGCATTAAGGAAATCCTGATCGTAAACACCGTCATTCATAAAAGCGTTGATAGTGAAATAGCCTACTCCGAAAGAAGTCAGGTTCTGGAAGAAGTGTGTGCCTTGACTCGGATCTACGCGGTAATTAGTCAAACCGGCTTCCACTATCACACGGGCAGCAGAAATATGCGGCCATTTCACCGGAATACCCAACCATGTATCGCTGCTTCCCCAACGTCCCGGACCGACAAGTACATAATTCTTACCTTCATTCAGGAACTGCCGGTTGATTTTTTCTATTTCCCAAGCAATAGCCTGATTGTTCGAAGCACTGTAACCCTCAGTCTTTACATAGACAATATCGTGAATTTCGTTCATAATGCCATGTCCCAACGAATTATAAGAACGAAGGATAACGTCCTCATCCCGTATCTCATTCAAATCTTCGTCCAACATTTCCTTACTATCCACAATCGGCCGGATCTGTAACAAATAAAATGTGCCTGTCTTATCCTGTTCGCGACTCATGGTAGCCGCAAACTCAATTTCAACCGGACGGCGCATTTCCTGTTCGCCATACTTCAGCACTAATTGAAGAATCCGAGGCAACGGGAATACATCATGTTGCAGAATGTTTGCAAACGTAATCACCTTGCGTCCGCCCGGATACAAACCGTCACGGATAACCTGATCGTAAGGATCGTATGTAGAAGCAATATACCGCAAAGCTCCATCGTTTTCCGCCTCTTTCACATGAAGTTTCAGCAAATTGAAGCCATCATCGATAGAGAAATCATGCCCTGCATTCTTCAAATCCAAGGCATAGAAGCGGGTCTGGGTTTCTTTCAGAGCTATTTCCATTTCGCTGGTCTGTAACACCTGATTGGGGTGATAAGGAGAGAAACGAAGCGTCATACCGCCGTCTACAATATATTTTCCCAATCCCAGTGCCAGATTGACGGTTCCTTCCTCCGCTTTTTCATCACCCAACGGATAATAATTCAGCGAACGAGCCACACCGGACATGGATGGATAATAACGGTCACCATACTGATTGCCGACTACTTCCTGCAAAATAACGGCCATTTTTTCCTGATCGATCACATTCGATGTAGCCTGCATATAGGCTTTACTATCCCGAAAATAAACAGAAGCATAAACGCCTTTGATTGCATCGGAAAGCATACGCAACATTTCATACCGATCGTCCAGATAAGGAATCATATAAGTGTTATAGATTCCGGCAAACGGCTGATAGTGAGAATCTTCCAACAAAGAAGAAGAACGGATAGCAATAGGCGATTTCACCACATCAAAGAAAGTAAAAAAGTCCTCTACCAGTCTGTCCGGCAATTTTGCTTTCAGGAAATATCGCAATATCGTATCATCATCCGCATCCGAAAGCGCAATCTGATACAGATTGTTAATGTCCATAAATTCATCGAATACGTCCGTACAAAGCACCACTGTCTTAGGAATGGCAACACGGGCATTCTCAAACTCTTCAAATTCGGGATAACGTTTCACCATATTATCTATAAAAGCCAAACCGCGTCCCTTTCCTCCCAACGAACCGTCACCGATACGGGCAAAGTTGGAATAACGGTCGAAACGGTCACGTTTAAAGACGGCAACCACTCCCTGATTCTTCATTTTACGGTATTTCACAATCGCTTCAAAGATAATCCGGCGATGCGCATCCACGTCCTGAAGGCTGCTCCATGTAATAGGTTTCAAAAACTCTGCCACCGGGAACATGGCGCGTGAATAAAGCCAGCGTGACACATGATTCCGGCTAATATGATACAAGAAAGACTCGGCAGGCACAGCGAACAGGATATTCTGCAATTCTTTCAGATTACGTACACGGGCAATCTCCTCCCCTGTCTCCGGATTACGGAACACAAAGTCGCCGAAACCAAAGTTATCAGAAACGATACGCCGCAGGTCGACGTCCATTTTCTTGGAGTTCTTGTCGATAAAACTAGCGCCATACTTTGCTGCATACGAAGCGTTCTCTGATTCGGAAGACTGGATAATCAACGGTACAAACGGATCATTCTTACGTATCTCAGCGCATAACTTAATACCCGCCAGACCGTCTTTTTCGCCACGCTCCACCTTCGGGAAACGTACGTCTGTGATAACACCTAATATATTGTTCTGATATTTACGATAGACCTCCATTGCCTCTTGATACGTGCGTGCCAGAACGATTTTAGGACGTCCACGCATACGGAGTGTACGCTGATGCGCATTCAACGCCTCGGTAGAAAATTCCTGGCTTTGCTTTAGCACGAATTTATACAAGTTGGGAAGAATGGAGGAATAGAAACGGATACCGTCTTCCACCAAAAGAATCAACTGTACACCGACTTCCTGCACATCATGTTCCAGATTCATCTTATCCTCCATTAACTTAATGATAGAAACCAACAAATCCGTATTACCCAGCCAGCAGAATACGTATTCGAACGCACTCAGATCTTCGTTGATAATCCTCTTTGTAATACCATGGCTGAAAGGAGTCAGAATGACAATAGGAATATGCTCATATTTCTCTTTAATGTGACGGCCGATGTCGAAACTGTCATTATCACCCGTACTCGGCATACAAATCACCAGGTCGAACGACATATTCTCCAATTGCGTCAAAGCCTCTTCCTCCGTAGATACTTGTGAGAAACGCGGCGGATAACGCAAGGACAAAGAGGTGTATTCATTGAATATCTTTTCATCAATACGTCCGTCATCTTCCAACATGAAAGCGTCATAAGGGTTGGCTATTAACAACACGTTGAAAATCCGCCTGGTCATCAGGTTGGCGAACTGCGTATCTTTGAAGTAAAGCTGGTTTAATTTATATTTACTGAGCATAAAATTATTCTCCTTTCTTATTCCAAATCATCATGTTTCCAAAATCCGGTTTGCAAAGTTAATTTTTTAAATCTCATTTTCTATCATCTTCTTTATAAAGTTTACTTGTTTATCTCTTATTATTTTGTAGATTTGTAACATTAAGTTTATCCTCGATTTTTTTATTCACATGAAAAAAGTAGCATTAGTAATGTGCGAATACTATAAGCTCCTTAGCTAGTATCCCCAACTCTATCATTTTATCATTATTTAATCAAAATATAGCCATAAAATCAATCACATTTGAAAACTTTTCCTATATTTGCAGTATAGTTAGTTGACATTTTATCAGAACAACCTTTTTAAAAACATACTATTATGAACATCCAGAAAATCATGTCCTCTTTGGAGGCAAAACATCCCGGTGAGTCTGAATATCTTCAAGCAGTGAAGGAAGTACTTCTTTCTATCGAAGACATCTACAATCAACATCCTGAATTTGAAAAAGCTAAAATCATCGAAAGATTGGTAGAACCAGACCGTATTTTTACTTTCCGTGTCACTTGGGTAGACGATAAAGGAGAAGTTCAAACAAATCTCGGCTATCGCGTACAATTCAACAATGCGATTGGTCCGTACAAAGGTGGTATTCGTTTCCATGCTTCGGTCAATCTTTCCATCCTTAAATTCCTCGGATTCGAACAGACGTTCAAAAACGCGCTGACTACCCTGCCTATGGGCGGAGGTAAAGGTGGTTCGGACTTCTCTCCACGTGGAAAGAGCGATGCTGAAATTATGCGTTTCTGCCAGGCATTTATGTTGGAATTGTGGCGCCATTTAGGTCCGGATATGGATGTGCCTGCCGGTGACATTGGCGTGGGCGGACGTGAAGTAGGTTATATGTTCGGTATGTACAAAAAGCTGACCCGCGAATTTACCGGAACATTTACCGGTAAAGGACTGGAATTTGGCGGTTCGCTGATTCGTCCCGAAGCTACCGGTTTCGGTGGTTTATATTTTGTCAATCAAATGTTGCAGACAAAAGGAATTGATATTAAAGGTAAGACCGTTGCCATCTCCGGTTTTGGTAATGTAGCCTGGGGAGCAGCTACGAAAGCTACCGAGTTGGGTGCAAAAGTTATCACAATCTCGGGCCCGGATGGATACATCTACGACCCGGACGGAATCAGCGGCGAAAAGATAGACTATATGCTCGAGTTGCGTTCTTCGGGTAATGATATTGTAGCTCCTTACGCTGAACAATATCCGAATGCTACATTCGTAGAAGGCAAACGCCCGTGGGAAGTAAAAGCAGACATTGCACTTCCATGCGCAACTCAAAACGAATTAAATGGAGAAGATGCACAAAATCTCATAAAAAATGACGTACTTTGTGTCGGAGAAATTTCTAACATGGGATGTACTCCCGAAGCAATCGATTTATTTATCGAACATAAAACGATGTATGCTCCGGGTAAGGCAGTCAATGCCGGCGGTGTTGCCACTTCCGGCCTGGAAATGTCTCAAAACGCAATGCACCTGAGCTGGAGCGCTGCCGAAGTAGATGAAAAGCTTCATGCGATCATGCACGGCATCCATGCCCAATGCGTGAAATACGGCACAGAACCCGACGGATATATTAATTATGTGAAGGGTGCTAATATTGCCGGATTTATGAAAGTAGCTCACGCAATGATGGGACAAGGCGTTATTTAAAAAGACTTTGTTTAGTTGTATTTGTATTTGTGGTTTTGCGCTACTCGCCTCCTGTGACAGGACGCGGGTAGCGCTATTTTTTTGAGATTAACATTATTTTCAATGGAATTAATTATCTTTGTGGCATAATAAGGTAAATAATAGATTATGAATTTGTTGTTCACAGTAAACAACTCACAATTAATGATTTACTATTAGCAATTGTGTAATTATTAATCATGTAACAAATATAAAATGCTACAACCCGAATTAAAACTTCGCCGCGATAAGATTCGCAGTCTGATGGCGTTACAGGGCATTGACGCCGCACTTATTACTTGTAATGCTAATTTAATTTACACGTATGGTTGCGTAGTCAGTGGTTATCTCTATCTCCCACTACACTCACCTGCTTTACTGTTTTTTAAACGTCCCAACAATATCACAGGAGAACATTCATTCTCAATCCGCAAACCAGAACAAATTGTAGATTTGCTAAAAGAAAAAGGATTGCCCATGCCTGCCAAGTTAATGTTGGAAGGTGACGAACTCCCTTACTCGGAATATTGCCGGTTGGCAAGCTTGTTTCCTGAAACGGAAGTAGTCAACGGCACTCCGTTAATCCGCCAGGCACGTAGTGTAAAAACTGCCATTGAAATTGAAATGTTCCGTCGTTCGGGCATTGCTCACGCCAAAGCCTACGAACAAATCCCCAGCGTATACCGCCCCGGCATGACGGACATCGAATTTTCTATCGAAATCGAACGTCTGATGCGTCTGCAAGGCAATTTGGGAATCTTCCGCGTTTTCGGACGTAGCATGGAAATCTTCATGGGTAGCGTGCTGACCGGAGACAATGCCGGATACCCTTCTCCATACGACTTTGCTTTAGGTGGCCAAGGCCTCGACCCTGCCCTGCCGGGAGGGGCGAATAAAACCCCACTGAAAGAAGGCCAAAGTGTAATGATTGACTTAGGCGGCAACTTCAATGGATACATGGGTGACATGAGCCGTGTATTCTCTATTGGGAAATTACCGGAGGAAGCGTATGCTGCTCATCAGGTCTGCCTGGATATTCAGGAAAAAATCGCTTCTATCGCCAAGCCGGGTATTCCTTGCGAAACCCTTTACAACACTGCCATAGAAATGGTGACTGCTGCCGGATTTGCAGATAAATTTATGGGCACGCAACAGCAGGCCAAATTTATCGGTCACGGTATCGGACTCGAAATCAACGAGGCACCCGTCTTAGCTCCCCGCATGAAACAAGAACTGGAACCGGGAATGGTCTTTGCTCTTGAGCCTAAAATCGTTCTTCCGGGTATAGGTCCGGTAGGAATAGAAAACTCTTGGGTAGTAACGAACGAAAGAATAGAAAAACTGACGAACTGTAACGAAGAAATTATTGAATTGAAATAGTTTATATTCAAAAAATATGCTGACAAATCCGGGATATATCAATTAATGCCAAAAAACAACTTCCGGGGTATTAATATAAAGCAACTTTACTCTCTATTTTTTTTAAAGAATGAGAATAAAGTTGCTTTCAATGATTAAATATACTATATTAGCGTCTTAAAAACACATGGACAATAAAAAATTAAACACCTTAATCAATATAAATTTAATAAAACAATGAAACAACCTTTGCTTTTTACCCTTTTATCTTCTGCTGCCTGTGTGGCCACAGCCGCAGACAAAGCCCCCAAACAAACCACCCCCGAAAAAGCAAAAACACCCAACGTTGTGTTTATCTATGCCGACGATCTCGGTTATGGAGATTTGGAATGTTACGGAGCTAAAAACGTACAAACTCCCAATGTCAACAGATTAGCAAAATCAGGTATTCGCTTCACTAATGCCCACGCCACCGCTGCAACCAGTACCCCTTCCCGTTATTCCATGCTGACAGGAGAATATGCTTGGCGCAAAAAAGGAACAGACGTAGCTGCCGGAAATGCCGGCATGATTATCCGTCCCGAACAATATACCATGGCGGATATGTTCAAAAGTACCGGTTATGCTACCGGAGCTATCGGAAAATGGCACTTGGGATTAGGAGACAAAGCCGGTACACAAGATTGGAACGCTCCACTGCCATGTGCATTGGGAGACTTAGGATTTGACTACCATTACATTATGGCAGCTACCGCTGACCGTGTACCTTGCGTATACATTGAAAACGGAAAAGTAGCCAACTACGATCCTAGTGCACCTATCGAAGTAAGCTATCAAAGAAATTTTGAAGGTGAACCTACCGGAAAGAGCAATCCGGAAATGCTTTATAACCTGAAACCTAGTCACGGACACGACATGTCTATCGTCAATGGCATTTCCCGCATCGGCTTTATGAAAGGTGGAGGTAAAGCTCTTTGGAAAGACGAAAACATTGCTGACTCTTTGACAACACATGCCATTCAGTTTATTGAAGAAAATAAGGATAAACCTTTCTTCCTTTATTTTGCAACAAATGATGTACACGTTCCTCGTTTCCCCCATGACCGTTTTAGAGGAAAGAACCCAATGGGACTGAGAGGTGACGCCATTGTACAATTCGACTATTGTGTCGGTGAAATTCTGAATACACTTGAAAAACTAGGCTTGAGAGAAAACACATTAATTATTCTTTCAAGTGACAACGGCCCGGTAGTTGATGACGGATATGATGATAAGGCGGAAGAACTCCTTAACGGACACAGCCCTGCAGGACCATTAAGAGGTAATAAATATAGTGCATTTGAAGGAGGAACCCGTATCCCGGCTATCTTAAGCTGGCCGAAAGAAGTGAAAAAAGGTAAAACATCGGATTTGTTGGTTTCTCAGGTCGATTGGTTAGCTTCACTGGCTTCTCTGACCGGGGCTGTTATGCCCAAAGGAACTGCACCTGATAGTTACAACTTCCTGGGAAGCTGGCTAGGCAAAGAAAAGAAAGACCGTCCGTGGGTAATCGAACAAGCTTCCAATCATACACTATCTGTCCGCACAAAAGATTGGAAATATATCGAACCGAATGGGGGACCGAAAATGATCCAGTGGGGACCGAAAATCGAAACCGGTAACTCAAAAGAACCGCAACTGTATAAAATGGAAGAAGTGAAAGAAGTAACTAATTATGCTTCTCAAATGCCAGAAAAAGTGGCAGAGCTACAAACTATCCTTCAGGGTGTACGCGAAGGAAAAGACCTTATCGGCAAATAATTTAAACAACCCATACAACATTTAATTACGTAACATTATGAATTACAAATCTATATCATTAATAAGCGGCACATTACTCCTTTCCACTCTCTCCGCCAACGGACAGAAAAAGGATTCCAAACCCAACATTATATTTATCCTCTGTGACGACATGGGATATGGCGACTTAGGATGCTACGGCCAGCCATTCATACGCACTCCCCATATAGACGCTATGGCAAGCGAAGGAATGCGCTTCACACAAGCGTATGCAGGCAGCCCGGTCAGCGCACCTTCCAGAGCTTCATTTATGACAGGACAACATACAGGTCACTGTGAAGTACGCGGAAACAAAGAGTATTGGGGAAATTCACCCATTATCATGTACGGAAACAACAAAGAATATTCGGTAGTGGGACAACATCCTTATGATCCGGATCACGTTATCCTACCGGAAATTATGAAAGACAACGGATATACCACCGGTATGTTCGGTAAATGGGCCGGAGGTTACGAAGGATCTTGCTCTACTCCGGACAAACGCGGCATAGATGAATATTATGGTTACATTTGCCAATTCCAAGCTCACCTCTACTACCCTAATTTCTTAAACCGATATAGTAAAGCTCTGGGCGATACAGGAGTAGTACGTATAGTAATGGACGAAAACATCAAATACCCGATGTACGGTCCTGAATATCAGAAACGCTCGCAATATTCTGCCGACATGATTCACGAGAAAGCAATGGAATGGCTGGACCAACAGGATACCAAACAGCCTTTCTTCGGCATATTTACCTACACTTTGCCTCACGCAGAACTGGTACAACCGGAAGATTCGATCTTAAACGAGTATAAAGCAAAATTCGATCCGGATAAGGTTTACAAAGGAAGCGAAGGTTCAAGATACAATGCTATCACCCATACACACGCTCAATTTGCCGCCATGATTACCCGCCTGGACTATTATGTAGGGGAAGTTTTGAAGAAATTGAAAGAAAAAGGATTGGATGAAAACACATTAGTTATCTTCTCCAGCGACAACGGCCCTCACGAAGAAGGAGGAGCCGACCCTACTTTCTTCGGTAGAGACGGAAAATTGCGCGGACTGAAACGCCAATGCCACGAGGGAGGAATCCGCATTCCATTCATTGCCCGTTGGCCGGGACATGTACCGGCAGGCAAAGTCAATGACCACATCTGCGCTTTCTATGATTTAATGCCTACTTTCTGTGATGTGGCCGGCATCAAAAATTATGAAAAGAAATACCGTAATAAAGAAAAAGAAGTTGACTATTTCGACGGAATTTCTTTCGCACCGACCTTGCTTGGCAAGAAAAAACAGAAACAACATGACTTCCTGTATTGGGAATTTAATGAAACCAACCAGATAGCAGTGCGCATGGATGATTGGAAATTAATCGTTAAAAAAGGAAAGCCGTTCCTATATAACCTAAAGACAGATATTCACGAAGACAACGATGTGGCACTCCAACATCCGGATATCGTAGAAAAGTTGAAAAAAGTTATATTTGAACAACGCATACCTAACCCATATTTTTCTGTGACACTGCCTAAGCAGTAACCGGATCAACAAAACAAGAAAACAGTGAACACTGTATGGAGTAGATTCATTAAGTGTTCACTGTTTTTTTGTTTATACAGATTTAGACTTATACAAATAGTAAAAACAACCGCCAATTAGTCAAGTGGTTTCAATCCCATTTTCGCAGCTCTTTCCAACATAAAGGCATGAGCGGCCTCATATTCATTCGGGATAACTCCATCCAATATAGCATCTTTAATCGCACTTTTCAAAGCCCCGACTTCACGGCAAGGCTGCAAACCGAAGGTTTCCATGATTTCCTCCCCACTTACCGGAGGCTGAAAATTACGAATCCGGTCTTTCTCCTCCAAGTCTTTCAATTTCTGACGAACCAACTGGAAATTATTCAAGAAACGTTGCTTACGCTCCATATTCTTTGAAGTAATATCCGCTTCACACAAAGTCATCAAATCATCAATATCATCTCCCGCCTCAAAAAGCAGACGACGAACAGCCGAATCTGTCACCACGTCATCCGCAATCACGATTGGTCTCATGTGCAGACTAACCATTTTCTGTACATACTTCATCTTCTCATTCATCGGCAACTTCATCTTACGGAAAATATTCGGAACCATTTTTTCACCGATGAAATTATGGTTATGGAACGTCCAGCCAGCTTTTGGTTCCCAACGTTTAGTGGCAGGTTTGGCAATATCATGCAACAAGGCAGCCCAACGCAGCCAAAGATTATCCGTTTTCTTGCTGATATTATCAAGTACTTCCAACGTATGATAAAAGTTATCCTTATGCGAACGGCCATTCCGTGTTTCTACCCCCTGCAAAGCAGCCAGTTCGGGAAAGATTAACGACAACAACCCACTACGCTCCAAGTCAATAAAGCCCTTTGAAGGAACAGGCGAAAGAATTATCTTATTCAATTCATCTGCAATACGCTCACGGGATATGATGTTGATCCGTTCCCTATTACGGCAAAGCGATTCAAAAGTGTCATCATCAATGTAAAAATTCAGTTGCGTAGCGAAACGGATACAGCGCATCATACGTAACGGATCATCACTAAACGTAATATCTGGATCAAGAGGAGTACGAATCGTCTTCTCCTTCATATCTTCCATACCGCCGAACGGATCTACCAGTTCCCCAAAACGTGCTTTATTCAGGCAAACGGCAAGAGCATTAATCGTAAAATCACGACGGTTCTGATCATCTTCCAGTGTTCCGTCTTCCACGATAGGTTTTCGTGAATCCCGATGATATGACTCTTTGCGAGCTCCTACAAATTCTACTTCCGTGCCTTTATATTTTACTTGTGCCGTTCCGAAATTCTTGAAAACAGAGACATGAGCACCACGTCCCAGACGTTTTCCAAGTGCTTCTGCCATAGCAATTCCACTGCCTACAACTACTACATCTATATCTTTAGAGGGACGTTGCAGAAAAATATCGCGAACGTAACCACCTACCACATAGCACTCTAAGCCCAGTGCATCGGCAGTTTCGGCTATTTGTCCGAAGATTGGTTCGCTGAAATGCTGCTTCAATTCCTCTTGAGTCAACTCTATCATTCCTTTTAGTTATAAGTTTTGAGGGGGCAAAATTACAAAAATAAGGGATATATTTGTATTTTTGTCGCTAATAAAGTAAACGAAGGATGATGAACAATAAAATATATACAGTATGATAAAAAAACTGATTTACCTCTTTTGCGGCACATTAGTGCTGACAGCTTGCGGAAATAGCATTGAAAAAAAAGCGAACGAGAAACTGGTGATTGCTAAAGCCGCTTATGAACGTGGCGACTACGAAGAAGCAAAATCTCAAATCGACAGTATCAAAATTTTGTATCCGAAAGCATTCGAAGCGCGTAAAGCCGGTCAGGAACTAATGCTGGATGTTGAGACGAAAGCACAACAAAAAACACTTGCGTATCTGGACAGTGCCCTGCAAGTAAAACAACAGGAATTTGATGCAATCAAAGATAAATTCACGCTGGAGAAAGATGCGGAGTACCAGCAAATAGGAAATTATCTGTGGCCTACCCAAACCGTTGAAAAGAATCTGCACCGTTCATATCTACGCTTTCAGGTAAATGAACAAGGTATCATGAGTATGACTTCTATTTATTGTGGCAGCAATAACATTCATCATGTCGGTGTCAAAGTAATTGCTCCTGACGGTAGTTTTGCAGAAACTCCTACATCCAAGGACAGTTATGAGACAGTTGATATGAACGAAAAGATAGAAAAAGCGGACTATAAACTCGGAGAAGACGGAAGCGTAATCGAATTTCTGAATCTCAATAAAGACAAGAATATCCGAGTTGAATATCTCGGCGACCGTATTTACAAAACGACCATGAGCCCCACTGACCGTCAGGCAGCAGCAAATATCTACCAATTATCACAGATCCTTTCGGCAATGCAGCAAATCAAGAAAGAACAGGAAGCTGCGAATCTGAAAATCGAGTTCATCAATAAAAAGAAAGAACGGAAAGCACAGGAAACTGCAACAGAGCAATAGTCAACAGCCTATCATAAACTGTAATTCTAAAATAAGGAGGAGCCGGAGGATAATAAAAATCTCCGGCTCCTCCTTATTTCATTTTTAAGAACACATACTTAAAAATACCAGGCAAATCACTTCATTATATGTTTGCCGTAATTCCACCCTTTGAGATCATACAATACGGCATCCTTACGAATCCGTTCCTTAAAACTTACATAATCCCTTTTCTCCTGTGGAGTCCATCCGGCTTCCGCAACAGCCGCAAGACGAGGTAACATCAGATATTCAAGTACAGAAGAATCAACCACCCATTCAGTCCAAAAGTTAGCCTGCACACCGCTATAATAAGGTTGCAAGTCTGCCTCCACTCCCTTCATCGGCTGATAATTATAAACGGCTTCCACCGTCTCGGTACCATGTCCCTGCGACATAGGTTCCGTAGGGAGATCAGATTGCCTCCTGTTTATATAATAAGGAATTTGTGGGCTTAAAATTGTACTCATACCTTGTTTTGCTGCATTTTGAGCCGCAGCATCAGCCCCTATCCATGCCATAATGGTGATGTCATTACCTAGGAGCGCAGTATTTCCGTGGAGTACTTCATTCCAAAACACCAGTCGTCGTTGTTGGTTGGCAGGTTTCGTGGCCATATAATCTTTTAGTTGTTTATAGAAATAAATCTGTAAATCTCTAAAATTAGTAGAGCCCATTTCTTTTAGTAAGGACTGACACTCTTCGTTTTTCTGCCATTTATTAGTAGGACATTCATCACCGCCCAAGTGAATATAACGGAATGGAAACAGGTCGATAAGTTCATCAATTACATCCCTGGCAAATTGCATGGCTTGAGGATTAGCTACATTGATAACATCCGTCGAAATGCCTTGCCGTAGCCACACCTCATGCATATTTTCAGGATCACAAGCCAGAAACTCCGGATAAGCGGCAACAGCAGCCTGGGAATGTCCGGGGATATCTATTTCAGGAATAATCTCCACAAATTTAGTTTTGGCGTAAGCTACAATTTCTTTGATGTCATTCTGGGTATAAAATCCTCCATAACGCTGCCCGTCCGTTTTCACATCGCCATACGCCAAAACTTTGCTATTCCGCCAAGCACCTACTTCCGTCAACTTGGGATACTTCTTTATTTCTATTCTCCAGCCCTGATCTTCAGTCAAATGCCAATGAAAACGATTCATTTTATAAGTAGACATGATATCAATCACCCGTTTTACCTCATCTTTTCCGAAAAAGTGCCTGCCCTCGTCCAGCATAAAGCCCCTCCATTCGAAACGGGGAACATCTTCTATTTCTACGGTCGGAATACTCCACTCCTGCCGGCCGCCTACTGCCACCCCTGCCATTACATGACGGGAGATTAACTGCTTCAATGTTTGAAGTGCATAATAAAACCCGGCAGGGCGCGCAGCTTCAATACGAATCTGTTTTGGCGAAACATCCAACTTATAAGCCTCCGGTGCAAGCGTTTGATTCACACTTAAAACGATTCCAGCCTTAGCCTCACTACGCACAGACGTAACTTTTATGCCCGTAGCCTTTTGGAAATCATCTTTAAATGAATCGAAAACAAGAGTAACGCTATCACCCCGATAAGAAGCGATACAGACTTTGAGCTGCTTACCGAATTTAAAACTTTCATTTTTCACGATCAAATGAGCCGGTTGCGGAATGATAGCTATTTCTTGTGCCATCAAGACTCCAAACCCGCTTACTATCACCCATAATAAAGATAAAAGATACTTGTTTTTCATATTAGAATTATTTTATTTCACCCTTCTGTTCAACTGATTATTAGCCTTTTCCTGTTTCGACTTCCCGACTCTTTTTCCCGAAGTTTTTTTCTTTCCGACTCCGGGTTTTGCCTTTCCGGCAAAGGGATTATTACTTTTTTTGATTACCATACTCTTCTCGGTATTTCTACTAATTTACTCCCCTTCGTAATACTCTCCCAAGTACCAACGGGCCACAAAATCCCAATTCTCGTGAAGCAGAGCCTTTCCATTCTCAAACGGGAACTGGGCCTCCGGCAATAAGTCATGTTCCATAGCATATTTCAACAAATCGAATGGACACAAGCCTTCTTCACAAAACAGTTCGTACGCTTCCTCCTCCGCTTCTTCAGCACTATAAAGCGGATTATGCTTATCTGCAAAATAAGAAGCAACATCCGGCCCTATCAACAGACCTTTCGGATTGGCATATAACACAAAGTTATCAAACTCCTTCAAATCAGGTAAAAGAGAATCCTCTTCGTCCTCCCATTTCAGTGCTTGCACAAAAAAGACTTTCAATGCCTCATAAGAATCAAAGAACATTAATGCCTCTCCCTTGCTTGCCTCCAAAAAGCGTTCGACATTCGTAGGTAACTTTTCACCGGGTACGGCAGTAGGCAACGGCTCCCGTTTTCTCTGCATCAATTCCGTTTCCATTATCCAGTCCACAGCCAGATTCTCACTGATAAGAGCCTCTTCAAAAACAGCATCCAAGCGGTTATAGATTACATCCGCAAACTTCAACAAATCTTCATCCAACGGATTTTCCACTCCATCGAAAGAGTCACCTACCGGAGAATTGACAGCCCACAAAAGAAAAGCGACATCCTCACGATTTATCTCGTCAGGCAGATATTCGTCCGTCAACGAATAAAAAGGAAGGTAACGTCCGTAACTTTTCTGATGCCAACGGATAAATTGTCTCCAGTTTCCCCCGTCAGCCACACAGTCTTCCAAATACAAAGCTAGTATTAAAGCAACCTGCTGTTGATCTTCCTCCGCAGTCCCCCAGTATAAACTAGATTCTGCCACCAAAGGCAGTAATTCATTGACAAAATCAAGATACCACTGGTCCGTAGCTACCACCTTTACACGACGATGAGCCTCCAGCCATGTTTTCATATAAATTTTCCGTTGCTTCATAATCTCTTCAAAGCCAGTTTAATCACCTTTTCTACCGGGGCTTCCGGTTCTTCCTTTAAAACAGCCAGAACAACCTTCTGCGAAGGTGCGGCAGCAAAACCCAACATTGTCAACGCAGCCACCGCTTCTTCCTGCACTTCGGCATTGGCAGACTGCAACAACATTCCGGCGGATGTTGTTCCGCCTACGGCAGCCATTCCTACCGTCTTTATCTTATCTTTCAGTTCGACAATGAGACGCTGTGCAGTTTTCAGCCCGATACCTTTCACCGTCTTCAGGAGATTCGCGTTTTCAGCACTGATTACACTGACCAACTCTGATGGAGAAAGAGCAGAAAGAATCATTCGTGCCGTATTTCCTCCAATCCCCGACACAGAAATCAATAATAGAAAAATCTCCCGTTCCTGTTTGTCGGCAAATCCGTAAAGCACGTAAGCGTCTTCACGGATAGCTTCATAAATAAATAATTTACAAGTTTTCTTCCCCTGAATAGCCGAATAGGTATTCAGAGATATATTGGCGGCATACCCCACCCCATTACAGTCTATCACTGCGGTTGCCGGACTGAGTTCGGCAAGCTCGCCTCTAACATATTCTATCATAATGGGAACAAAGATAAAACAATTTCACCACAGAGGACATAGAGGACACAGAGTTTTTTCAATGAGATGATAGCACACTAATTAAAGAATTACGTTATTTTTGTTCATCTAGTTTGACGTTCGCAACAAATATATTCATTACTAGTGAAAAAATTAAAAATAATTAAGCTAACGAACCAAAGCTACTAGTAAAATGTTTATTTTTGCAAGCAAAAGAAAGAAATTTGTTCACTAAAACCAATAAAAGGATGAAAAAAGTAAGAGCTGCCATCGTTGGTTATGGCAACATTGGTCATTATGTACTTGAGGCGCTTCAAGCCGCACCAGATTTCGAAATAGCCGGAGTAGTTCGTCGTGCAGGAGCCGAGAATAAACCGGAAGAGTTGGCAAATTATGCAGTTGTAAAGGATATAAAAGAGTTGGAAGGCGTAGAAGTTGCCATCCTTTGTACTCCGACCCGCAGCGTTGAGAAATATGCAAAAGAATATCTGGCTATGGGAATCAACACCGTAGACAGCTTCGACATCCACACCGGTATCGTTGACTTACGACGCACACTGGATGCTACGGCCAAAGAACACAAAGCCGTATCTATCATCTCCGCAGGCTGGGACCCGGGAAGCGACTCTATCGTACGCACTATGCTCGAAGCCATTGCTCCGAAAGGGATCACTTATACCAACTTCGGTCCGGGAATGAGTATGGGACATACAGTAGCCGTGAAAGCCATTGACGGAGTGAAAGCCGCCCTGTCTATGACTATCCCTACGGGTACGGGAATCCACCGTCGCATGGTATATATCGAGCTGAAAGACGGATACAAATTTGAAGAAGTATCCGCAGCTATCAAAGCAGATCCTTATTTCGTAAATGACGAAACACACGTGAAACAGGTTCCGAGCGTGGACGCCCTTCTCGACATGGGACACGGAGTAAACCTCACCCGCAAAGGCGTATCGGGCAAAACCCAGAATCAGCTATTTGAATTTAATATGCGCATCAACAACCCTGCACTGACTGCACAAGTACTGGTATGCGTAGCACGTGCTTCCATGAAGCAGCAACCGGGTTGCTACACAATGGTGGAAATTCCGGTGATCGACCTCCTTCCGGGTGACCGCGAAGAATGGATCGGACATCTGGTATAAAACATGATCCACATAACAGATAAAAAAAATAGAGAAAGACTGTTAATCTTTCTCTATTTTTTTTATCTTTGTCCGAATACTAAAAACACGCACAAGATTATGAAAAAGCTATTCATTCTATTTACACTCCTGTTACAGCTTTTGTCACCCATTTACCCGCAACAAGCCGCAACAGTAATCACTCCCAGTCTGAAATACGGTAAACCCTCCAAAGAAGAACTCTTGTTCACCACTTATACTCCGGATACTACTGCCACAGCCCTCTATCTGTTCCACCAGGGGCAGAGCAACTTTACCTACCACGATGGTTTTCAACTGATAACAGAACACTGGATACGCATAAAAATCCTGAAGCCACAGGGAACGGCATACGCCGATGTTTCTGTCCCGTTTTATGCCCCTACGGATAAAGAGGAAGGAGAAGAAAGGGCCAGCGAAGTAGAAGGTTGCTCTTATAACATGGAAAACGGGAAATGTGTAAAAACACCTATGAAACGCGAATCCATATCTTTCGAACGGATTGACAACCGATACAAAATTCTTAAATTCTCCCTACCCGCTGTCAAGGAGGGGACTATTATCGAATATCACTACAAGCTCTACTCCGACTACTTCATCCACATAGATAACTGGATGATGCAAGAAGAACTGCCCATGCTATACAACCAATACAAAATCACAATTCCCAATGTATTCATCTACAACATCGAACTTCGGGGAAAAGACTACATACAAATGAAACAAAAAGAATCTGCCCTTCACGCAACGGCACGTGAAGGTGGAACGGCAGGAATCAACAAAGATTTCACTATCCTGGCACAAGAAACGACATTCATTTCTCAGAACCTCCCAGCTATCCGTCAGGACGAACCCTATTGCTGGTGTCCGGAAGATTATAAAGTACAAATAAGTTTTGACCTACAAGGTACCAACTTCCCCGGCAAAGAATACGAACCATATAGCCAGAAATGGGAAGATGTAGATAAACAACTGATTAAGCCGGAGAATACACAATTCGGCGTGTTCCTCTCTTTCATCAACCCGTTCCGCCCGGAGACCAAAGAGATTTTTACCAGCAAAATGAATTTTGAGGAAAGAATCATCCACTCATTCCGTCTGCTAAAAAAGAAACTGGCTTGGAACGGAAGATATAATCTTTATAGCAAAGACCTCGAAAAAGTAATTCAAAAAGGAAGCGGCAGCAATGCTGATCTGAATTTTATCCTAATCAGCATCCTTAAAGACTTCGGGCTGAAAGCCTACCCTGTTGTTTTAAGCCGCCGTTCAGCAGGAATGTTGCCTCATAATTTCCCGTCTCTGCAAAAGCTTAATACCTTCGTTATCGCCGTTTACGATACGGACAAAGAAAAATACGTCTTTTTGGACAGTTCAATGGATATTCCTTCTCTTAACATTCTGCCGCCCGACTTGTCTGTTAACCAAGCACGCATACTTTCGCCAACAGAAAAGGAGGAGAACAAATGGGTAGACTTAATGATGCTCACAGAAAACACAAGCTTTATGAACATTAAAGCTAAATTAGAAGGTAACCTAATTAAAGGACACCGCAGTACAGTCTTGCACGGACAGGAAGCGGTGGAATACCAGAAAAAGAGACAACAAGAACAAGACAGTATCGTTCCAGACCCGACAACCGAAATTACCCCGAAAGACAGGCTAACCGTCACCAACCTAAAAGTGGAACATACGGAAAACGATCCGGGTACGATAAAAGAGGAACTCGACTTCACCATACAAACCGAACAGGTAGGTGATCACCTCTACATCAATCCGATGCTTTTCCCACAACTGGAGACCAATCCATTTATTCAGACCGACCGAGTGCTTCCTGTCGAATTTCCATATCCGTATAAATTCACATTATTATGCAAATTGGCCCTTCCCGAAGGCTATGAAGTGGAAGAACTACCCCAATCGCAATTTATCCGAGCAGAGGGGGATCATCTGCAATGCAGATATATGGTTCAAAAACAAGGGAATACGATCCTGGTCAGCTACAGATTCCACCTCAAAGAATATATATTCCTTCCTGAACATTATAAACAACTGCAAGATATGTGGACAAAAATCATTGAGAAGAATCACACGTTGATAGTACTCAAAAAAATATAAGAAAAATCATTCAATATTCTGATAATGAAAAAATCAGCAATGAAAATCATCGGATTATTATTCGGTCTCTACCTCGGTTCTATCATGTCTGTACAGGCACAAGACCTTTCAAAAGACGCCACTTCTATTATAACGGATTCGCGGACGGAAGTCCTCTGCAAATCAATGACGCAATCTATCGAAAAAGAAAGCCGCACAATTCTCATTCTTAACCGTAAAGGACTGAATGCTGCACACTTCGTCTGTGAATGCGATATGTTCCGTTCCTTACAGAAGTTCTCGGGAGAAATACTTAACGCATCCGGTCAAAGCGTCCGAAAGATAAAAAAATCGGAACTGCAAAAGAGCGAATATAGTTCCTCGTTAAGCACAGATGACTATGCCTATTATTACGAATGTAACTTCCCCTCTTTCCCCTTCACCGTAAAATATGAATGGGAAATAAAATGTAATAACGGGCTTATCGGCTACCAGTCCTTCCTTCCGCAAACAGACTTTCAGCAAGGAGTGGAACAAGCGACATACCGGATCGAATTGCCTGCCGGACAAGAATGCAGGTACCGCGAGCTAAACACTGGAGGAAAAAATATCCAAGTGACAAAGTCGACCGGTACGGACGGGCAGCAAGTGATTGAAGTTACCGCTTCGAAACTGCTGCCGATACAGAAAGAGCCGTTCGGTCCCGATTTCGCAAAATTGTTTCCACGGATTTATTTCGCTCCTTCCGCTTTCAAATATGACAAATCGGAAGGGGACATGAGTACTTGGCAAAAATACGGAGAATGGCAATACAAACTACTCGACGGACGCGACGAACTCACCGAACCTTTCCGCAACAAGTTGCACGGAATGACTGCTCACTGCTCTACCGACCGCGAAAAAGTAAAGGCAATTTATGACTATCTGGCAAAAACTACCCGCTACGTCAGTATACAGCTAGGTATCGGAGGATTGCAGCCTATCGCAGCATCCGATGTCTGCCGCACCGGATTTGGCGATTGTAAAGGACTTTCCAATTACACCCGTGCCATGCTGAAAGAAATAGGCATACCTTCTACTTATACGGTGATAAGCACTACCAACGAACGCCTGTTGCCTGATTTCTCCAGCGCCAACCAGATGAATCACGTCATTCTGCAAGTACCTCTCCCCAAGGACACTCTGTGGCTGGAATGTACCGATCCATCGCTTCCCTTCGGCTATATCCACCAAGGCATTGCCGGACATGACGCATTGCTTATCGAACCCGCCGGTGGCAGCATACATCGTCTGCCCACGTATCCCGATTCATTGAACACACAGCACATCATAGCTACTATCACCCTATCGCCTACGGCAGAAACACAAATAGAAGTGAACGAAATATCCCGATTATTCCAGTACGAAAATGAGGCAGGAATCGTTTATTTGGAACCTAACAAACAGAAAGACCACATCCGTTCGACCCTCAACCTCTCGCAAGCCGACATCCTTCGCCTGCAAATCAAAGAATGTAAGGAAGCGAATCCATCTATCACTTTCAGTTATACGGCAAGCAGCCAGCAATACGGTTACAAAACAGGAAACCGGCTGTTCATCCCGACTAACATATTTAAAAAAGGATTCAGTGTACCTCGTGCCATCAGCCGGAAATATCCTATCCATATTAACTACGGGTATTCGGACACTGATAGTATCTGCATCAAACTACCTGACGGATATATTGTGGAAGGACTTCCCAAACCAATCGATCTAAAAAGTAAATTCGGGAACTTTCATTCCAGTATCTATACAAAAGACAATAAGATATATATTGTTCATCAACTGTTTATGCGTAAAGGGGTATACAAGCCCGGCGAATATACCGCTTTCCTCGATTTCCGTAAACAAGTGGCGGAACAGTACAATGGAAAAATCATATTAAAAAAAGAATAAGATGACTACTTACAGAAAATAAAGTATCTTTGTAACTTCAACAAAGTACGTAAGAAACATTGAAAAACAAAAGATACAGCAACGGAGAAGAATGGGCAAACACGCTCAGTCACGGAGCAGGCATACTGCTTGGAGTTATCGCAGGTTACTTCCTGCTAGTGAAAGCAACCGAAAATGCCGAACCGCAATGGGCAGTGGCTTGTATTTCTGTTTATTTAACAGGAATGCTTTCATCCTATATCAGTTCTACGTGGTATCACGGTACGCGTCCGGGCAAAACGAAAGAGCTACTCCGCAAATTCGACCACGGAGCCATTTATCTTCACATAGCGGGCACATACACACCCTTCACATTACTCGTTTTGCGTCAGGCAGGCGGTTGGGGCTGGGGTATTTTCGCCTTCGTCTGGCTGTCGGCTATCGCCGGTTTCATTTTGAGTTTCAAAAAGCTGAAAGAACACAGTAATCTGGAAACGTGCTGTTATGTGGCCATGGGAGCCAGTATTTTGGTCGCTATGAAGCCTTTAATGGATCATCTGGCATTGCTGAATGCCACCCCGGCTTTCTGGTGGCTGATAGGAGGAGGCGTATCTTATATTACAGGTGCCGTATTCTATTCATTGCGCAAGCCTTATATGCACGCCACCTTTCATCTGTTCTGCTTGGGAGGAAGTATCGGGCACATCATAGCTATCTGGCTGATATTATAGAGGGAGACATAACGATTGTAGACATACAGACAAAAAAAAGGCTATCTATCCCAGACAGCCAATCTTTTTTGTTAACCTTAAATCTAATACTATGAAAAACACATTGCAAAGATACGGACTTTCTGCATATCTCCAAATTTTCAAGGCAAAGTAGGGCATCTTATAACATGGTTTAATAGAATACAGGTAACCGTTAACAATTAACGGAATTAAATTTAAAAATTAACTAAAAAGGCAGAAGACAGTTATTCGATTATCAAAAAGCAAGATTGAACCAAACATCCTCATCCGGTTGTTATACATATTTAAAATCATCGAGAATGTAAGATCATGAACCGGGAAAAATCATCTGATAAAGAATCTGCAATGGTCGGATTCAATTATCAACCGGGAAGCGAAAGAACGTATAGCATGCGAAATTGCGACCATGGCGAAAGATGGACCGGTTCTTACCGAAAACGGCAACTTTATCCCTGATACTCGTTTTCATTACATTGACTCTTCTTTGGAGGAACAAGTGAAGGCAATCACCGGAGCGATTGAGAGCGAGCTGTTCATCGGATATGATGTAGAAATAATAACGGCAGAATAAGACAAAGAAGATATTTTTTATTTTTGTACGGAACATAAGAAAATAATTTCGCACCTTTGCAGCCCAAATAAAGGAAAACACACCGAATCATGTCCGGTTTCGAGAAAAGAAACAGGCAAAAAGAGAACACTTCACGAGTTAAATTCAGAAAAAAGTTTTCCAAAACGGAAAAGTTTCTGTATCAGCAAGAAAGAAAAGTTTCCCGAAATTTAATGTTAAAAGGTAACCGGGATATTAGATTATCACTTATCTTTGTATCCGGTTTCGGAACTAAAAAGAGGTTTAGTCAATGAGGGAACGCTGTGCAAATCGGCGACAGTACCCGCTGCTGTAATTCTCGATGAATCCGCACACGATGCCACTGCATCAGCTAATGTGGGAAGGCGCTGCGAGGGAGAGATAAGTCAGAAGACCTGCCGGAATCAAATAAACATATTATTAATCACTTTCGGGAGTTAAAGTTATGAACTACGCGGAAATTTGTATCATCAAACGTGATGGTAAAAGAGAAGATTTCTCTATCAGCAAGATTAAGAATGCAATCAGCAAGGCATTCAGTGCGACAGGCATTCAGGATGAACAGCAATTAATTGCTGATATCACGATGAATGTAATCAGCCAGTTTGCCACCCCTACGATTACCGTAGAGGAAATCCAGGACTTAGTAGAAAAAGCATTGATGAAGGTACGGCCGGAGGTCGCCAAAAAGTACATCATCTACCGTGAATGGCGGAATACGGAACGAGACAAGAAAACCCAGATGAAGCACGTCATGGATGGTATTGTCGCTATCGACAAGAACGATGTAAACCTAAGCAACGCCAATATGAGCAGCCATACACCTGCCGGACAGATGATGACGTTTGCATCGGAAGTAACCAAAGATTATACTTATAAATACCTGTTGCCGAAGCGTTTTGCCGAAGCTCACCAACTGGGAGACATTCATATTCATGACTTGGATTATTATCCGACAAAAACGACGACTTGTATCCAATATGACATGGATGATTTGTTCGAACGCGGTTTCCGTACCAAAAACGGCAGTATCCGCACCCCACAAAGCATTCAAAGTTATGCAACTCTGGCTACGATCATCTTCCAGACAAACCAGAACGAGCAGCACGGCGGACAGGCAATTCCCGCCTTCGACTTTTTCATGGCAAAGGGTGTGGCCAAGTCATTCCGCAAGCATTTATCTTCTTTCATCAATTTCTATGTGGCCATGGAAAACGGTATACAGGCCGATGAAAAAGCGATCCGCACACTGATTAAAGAATATCTGCCGTCTATCCAATCCGGTGAACGGGAACGGGAAACGTTACGCATCGCCCTGATAGCCCTGCAAATCAATATTGACAAAGAGCACTTGGCACGCATCATAGAGAAGGCATACCAACAGACACGGAAAGATACGCATCAGGCAATGGAAGGATTTATACACAACCTGAACACGATGCATTCCCGTGGTGGTAACCAGGTGGTATTCAGCTCTATCAACTACGGCACGGATACTTCCGCTGAAGGCCGCATGGTGATTGAGGAGCTACTGAAGGCCACGATTGAAGGGTTGGGAACCCGTGGTGAAGTACCCGTATTCCCGATTCAGATCTTCAAAGTGAAAGACGGAGTTTCTTATTCGGAAAAGGACTATGAGAAGGCTATGAAAATGGAAAGCATCGAAGAGGCCATGAAAGCAACTTACGAAGCTCCTAATTTCGACCTGCTGCTGAAAGCCTGCCAGACGACATCGAAAGCTCTTTTTCCAAATTTCATGTTCCTCGATACTCCTTTCAACAAGAACGAAAAATGGAAAGCAGACGACCCGAAACGTTATATTTACGAGCTGGCAACAATGGGTTGCCGCACTCGTGTGTTTGAAAACGTAGCCGGAGAGAAATCGTCTTTAGGACGCGGCAACCTTTCATTCACAACACTAAATATGCCCCGACTGGCTATCGAAGCTCGTATCAAAGCTGAAAATCTGATAGAGGACGAACGCAACAAAGACGCTATCGAACAGAAAGCAAAGGAGATTTTCATGGAATCGGTACGTAACACGGCTACTTTAGTGGCCGACCAGCTTTACGAACGTTATCAATATCAGCGTACAGCCCTTGCACGCCAGTTCCCCTTTATGATGGGAAATGATGTATGGAAAGGCGGCGGCACACTGAACCCAAACGAACAGGTAGGTGACGTGCTGCGTAGCGGTACGCTGGGAATCGGATTCATCGGCGGGCACAACGCAATGGTTGCTCTTTACGGAGAAGGCCACGGGCATAGCCAAAAGGCATGGGACACATTGTACGAGGCCGTAACGGAAATGAACAAGGTAGCGGATGAATATAAAGCGAAATATAACCTGAACTATTCTGTACTGGCTACTCCCGCCGAAGGTCTTTCCGGACGTTTCACCAAAATGGACCGCCGGAAATTCGGTAAAATTCCGGGAGTAACGGACAGGGACTATTATGTCAACTCATTCCACGTAGACGTGAAAGAGCCTATCAGTATTGTTGAAAAAATCAAATGCGAAGCTCCTTTCCACGCTATTACCCGTGGCGGACACATCACATATGTGGAACTGGACGGAGAAGCACAGAAAAATGTACGTGCCATTGCCAAAATAGTAAAGGTGATGCACGACGAGGGTATCGGTTACGGCTCTATCAATCATCCGGTAGACACCTGCCATAACTGCGGCTACAAAGGGGTGATTTTCGACAAATGCCCCGTATGCCAGAGTGAAAGTATTCTCCGGATGCGCCGCATCACCGGCTACCTGACAGGTGACTTAAGTTCGTGGAACTCCGCTAAACGGGCGGAAGAAAAAGACCGCGTAAAACACTTGTAAAAATTGAGAGTTGAGAACTTTACTTATATTTTCATATCCTAATTTACAATGACAACTCTTGACTCTCAACTTTCAACTCTCCGCTTGTTAGGAACTTATCCGGAAACAATCGTTGACGGTGAAGGGATACGGTATTCCATTTATCTTGCCGGATGTTCCCATCACTGTCCCGGTTGTCATAACCCGGAAAGTTGGAATCCGAACGCAGGTGAAGAACTTACGGAAGAAAAGATACAATCGATTATCCGGGAAATCAAAGCGAATCCTTTACTGGATGGAGTCACTTTCTCCGGGGGGGATCCCTTGTTCTACCCGGAAGAATTTCTGGCGCTTGTCAAAAGAGTGAAAGAGGAAACAGGAATGAATATATGGTGTTACACAGGATATACGTATGAAGAAATCCGGGAACAACCCCGACTGAATGCGGTTCTTCCTTATATAAACGTATTGGTAGACGGACGTTTCGAACAGGATCTTTTCTCTCCTTATCTGGAATTTCGTGGAAGTAGTAATCAACGAATCCTAAAATTATCAGACCGTTTTCAACCATAAAAACAGACGGTTGCCGGCACTAAAGACAAAGTCTCCCCGGCATCCCGGACAGCACCACCGGCTGCACTAAAAAAACTTATTTTTTTAAGAAAACGAAAACACGTAAAGCGCTGTTTTGTTTACTTTTACAGAAAAAAGAAAATTCTACAAGAATAAGTTTTTATGATACAATCAGTAAATCCTGCTCCAACGGACGAAACCGACGGACTACCAATGCCCAGACGTATCTGGGCGGTAATCTCCGTCGGATTCGCTCTTTGTATGTCAGTATTGGACGTTAACATTATTAACATCGTACTCCCCACCCTTTCGCACGATTTCGGGACTTCCCCCGCCGTGACTACCTGGATTATCAACGGTTACCAGTTGGCAATCGTTGTTTCTCTGTTGTCTTTTTCCGCTTTGGGGGAGATTATCGGTTATCGAAAAGTATATCTTTCGGGGATTGGGTTATTCTGTATCACTTCACTGATTTGCGCCCTGTCCGATTCATTCTGGACATTGACGATCGCCCGCATTTTTCAAGGATTCAGCGCTTCGGCTATTACAAGTGTGAACACGGCGCAGTTACGATATATTTATCCGAAAAGCCAGCTCGGACGCGGAATGGGAATTAATGCCATGGTAGTAGCGATCTCTGCCGCCGCAGGACCTTCCGTAGCCAGCGGGATTCTTTCCATTGCCAGTTGGCACTGGCTGTTCGCGATCAACGTACCCTTGGGAATTACGGCATTAGTGCTGGGTATGAAGCATTTACCGAGACAAGAAGAACGCACGAAACGAAAGTTCGATACGATCAGTGCCATAGCCAATGCTATTACTTTCGGATTACTGATTTACACGCTGGACGGATTCGCACATCACGAAAAAATGGATTTTCTTTTCATCCAATTAATTGTTCTCGTGGTGGTGGGTACTTATTACGTGCGCCGTCAACTCAGCCAAACCACTCCGTTACTACCCTTGGACCTATTACGTATCCCTATTTTCCGACTGTCTATCCTGACCTCCATTTGTTCGTTTATCGCGCAAATGTCGGCAATGGTTTCTTTACCCTTTTTCCTGCAAAACACCTTGGGACACAGTGAAGTTACGACAGGACTCCTGCTAACCCCGTGGCCGTTGGCGACCCTCGTCACTGCTCCTTTGGCGGGATACCTGGTGGAACGGATTCATCCGGGAATATTAGGAAGCGTCGGTATGGTGCTGTTTGCCGTGGGGCTTTTCTCCCTGTCCGGCCTGACTGCCGAGTCCTCCGATATCAGCTTAATCCTACGGCTGATGCTATGTGGTGCAGGTTTCGGGCTTTTTCAGACACCGAACAACAGTACAATTATTTCTTCTGCTCCGACGAAACGTTCGGGAGGAGCAAGCGGAATGCTGGGTATGGCACGCCTGTTGGGACAGACATCGGGAACTACGCTCGTCGCATTACTTTTCAGTTTCGTTATTCCAAGTAAAAGCACGGCGGTCTGCCTGATAGTAGGAAGCATATTTGCAGTGGTAGCGGCAATCGTTAGTAGTTTGAGACTTTCGCAACCTTCTACATTAAAAAACAATTCATAAATTGAGGCCGGCACGATAGGTGGGCTACTACTGACCTTCTACCGGCCTCGCAGCAAAAAAATCAATATTCCGTTTCACGAATCACCTCTACCAACCGGCGGAAATCCTCCGGATATACGTCACCGATGTTTCCGATACGGAAAGTGTCAGCTTTTGAGATTTTGCCCGGATAGATGACGAACCCTTTGCTTTTCAGTGCCAGATAGAAAGCCTTAAAGTCAAAATCCTTATGCGGGTAAAGGAAAGAAGTGATAATCGGTGACTGAATAGCGTCGTCGAGCAAAGTTTGGAAACCGAGAGAGCGCATCCCTTCTACTAATATACGATGATTTTCGCAATAACGCTGGTAACGTGCTTCTACCCCTCCTTCTTCGAGAAGTTCGGCCAACGCCTGTTTGAAAGCGCGGACTACATGAGTAGGAGAAGTGAAGCGCCATTTTCCATGCCCTTTTTCCATAGTTTCCCATTGGTCGTAGATGTCCAGAGAAAGAGAGCGGGCCACCCCCTTGCAACGCATCAATTCCGAACGGCGGGCAATGATAAACCCGAATCCGGGTACGCCTTGAATACATTTGTTGGAACTGCTGATAAGAAAGTCAATTCCTAATTCATTTACATCCAACGGAATTCCTCCGAAGCTGCTCATGCAGTCAACAATCAGTTTCTTGCCATGCATTTTGACAATGTGGGATAACTCTTTGATAGGGTTCAAAATTCCCGTAGTCGTTTCACAATGTACAAAAGCCACATGAGTGACATCGGAATTATTGCTCAAATAGTCGTCTACGTATTCCACAGATACCTGCTCTGTTTCTTCAAAAGCAAGCATATCATAATCGAGGTGATAATATTCGGCAATATTACCCATGCGGTCTCCGTAAGCGCCGTTGCTGCAAATCAGAAGTTTGTCTTTCGGAGTGATAGTGGCGCCAAGTACAGCTTCCACGCAATAGGTCCCGCTTCCCTGCAAAAGTACAGAAGTATAATCTTCAATATTCTTTGTGGCAATGCTCACCAGATCTTTGCGTAATTCCTGAACAATGCCGAGGTTATAATCTTCGTCCCATGTACACCAGTCAGTCATCATGGTTTCTTTTACTGTTTCAGACGTGGTCAGAGGACCGGGAGTTAATAATAAATATGGTTTCATAATGATACATTTTTTTTATCAGCACAGTGCTGGAATAAAGTTTCTTTGCGATATATTGTTATAAAAAGTACAGAAGCGGTTACCGTTCCGCTTATCATCTGTCAGCGTTCATTCTTTCGATCAATGCAGGCAGTTCCTCCATGGAAAGAATCACATAAGAGGCACCTGCAGCAAACATACGTTCCTTCACATCAGCGATGCGAGCTTCAAGTTCGGCAGCCGGCATGGCCTTTGTTTCGGCCTCGGTGAGAGCCATTTCGTTACTTCCGAGAACAACTCCCACACTGCAAACCTTTGCGTTGACTCCCTCTTTGATGTCGGCAATCGTGTCCCCAACTTTTACTACGGCATCAAGACTGTCGACACCCAGCTTTATCAGGTTTTCAAAAATCATGTAAGGAGCCGGACGTCCAGCGGGAAGTAAGTTCGGAGTAGCACAGTAATCCACCCGATACCCTTTTGCCTGCGCAGCAGGAAGAACAACATTCATCATTTCGCGGGTATATCCGGTAGTAGAGCCGATTTTCAGACCTTCGGCACGCAGTTTCTCCAGTGTCGGAATCACGCCCGGAATAGGGTCTGTGTAATTTTCGAGCGAGGCAAACAGATGTTTTTCAAAAAGACGGTTCAATTCCACCACATCTTCCTCCGTCCAGGCACGCTGATAACGCGTAGCAAACTGTTCATTCACCTCGGGCATCGACAGCAACTCGCGAATATGCTGAATCTTTGGTAACCCCATTGGTTTGCGGGTCTGCACCACATCTATAATCAGTCCTTTTTCGGCAAATGCTTCGATAAAAGCTGCCACCGGGGCAAAACATCCGTAATCGACGGCTGTACCGGCCCAATCCATAATTACACATTTAATCTTTTTCATTCTTGTTTCCTATATATAATTAATTTATTTATGATTTATCTTTTCAATAAGAAGATGCAAGGGAAGGAACCGGACAAGAAGTTGCCTTTTCACGTATTTCCTTCCGCTTGCCTTTCCGGTAGCGCTGCATCAGGTAGAACAAGGAAACTGTAAACGCCGTACAGCAAACGATTCCCACCGTGCCCGCCATTGTATTGTAAAATTCGAGCCAGTCCAGATTCGGATTGAAACATTCTTTAAATACCAACACCAATACCGTTCCCGTATAGCCGATAGAATCAACCATTGCGATGAAGAAACCCACATTTCCCCTAATCCGGAAACAGGCTATAAAACGGTCGAAGAAAATTGTCTGAAAACTAAGATAGGAAAAGTAGAGGCAAAGGCTCTGAATAAACAACCACACCAACGGAGAAAGTTGCAAGCTATCGTAATTGAAAGCGACGAAACTGAGAGTTACCGCACCTGCAATGACCAGCGTCAGCAAGGTCGAAAGAACTTTGATATGACTTTTCACTAATGCAAGAGTGGCAAAAACAGCCAGAATAATCAACGTCACAACACCGTCTACTTTGGCAAATACCCAAGAGGAAAGACCGGCGGCATTCACATCTATAATCTTCACAAGAAAGTCTTCCTTGACATCTTGCAGGACAGTGAGAAAGAGATTGGCAAAGAAAAGTAACGTCAGCACAGGGGCAAAGTTGCGGAAAAGTTCCCAACGTTGTTGTCTGTCCAACGTGACACGCTCCACACGCAACGCTTTATCTTCGGCAGTCGGCTTGGGTAGGTGGTCGAGAATGTATCCCAGCCCCGCCAACAGAGGCAGCGCTACCGCACCAATCAACGCAGGCATCCAAAACTCGCTGACATTCAAGATATCGACTACGAAAAGCCCGATCGACTTTGCCGTACCACTACTCACCGCAATACTCAGCCCGAAAAGGGAAGCGAGTAAGTCCGTCACCCGCCGGCCTTCGAGGAAGCTGAAGATAACGCCCCACATACAACCCAACGATAGCCCGTTGAAGAACAACGCCAGCACATTGAACGGACGAGGCAGACATCCGAAAAGAACTAAAGAGAGCTCGGCAACCCCAATGGAGACAAGAATGAATTTCAGGCGGCCCTCTCTCTTCAGTTCAGAAATAAGTTTGATTCCGATAAACTTGGATACCATGTACCCGAATATCTGAATGATGCTTGTTGCCACTTTATAATCCATGCCGAACAGTTCCATGCCGTCGAATGTAGCAGCGGTGAATGGCTTGCGAAGCGCATACACCAGTGAGTAAGACAACAGCGCCGCACCTCCCGCATAGAAGATAAAAAGTAAATCAGAAAGTTTTTTTTGAGCCGAAGGCGACAGTTTTTCTTTGAAATTCATATAGCGTCATTTTTTGTTTCCGGTGCAAATGTAGGACACCGGGACGAGTGAAAAAATGAATTTCAATGAATCATATCGTATATTTTTCTTTTCGGACAGAGTGAAATATTAATGTAATATTCATGCAACAAAATCATAATACATTAGTCATTCCTTTGCAACGAAATTCAATTTGCAACCTCAAGAATCATGGATGAACTGACCGATATTTACAAAAGAATAGAATACCTGCGCAACAATGGCGTAAAGATGAAAGAAATTGCCGACCGTGTAGATATGGCACCAAGCGTATTGTCCGCCTTATACTCCAGCGTACTGCCTGCCTACATCGACCTGCTGAAAACCCGCACACCGGACGAGGCATTGGACGACGCGCTGGCACTAGTGAACAATGTGTCGAAAAAACGCTTATTAAATAATGTAAGCTCGATGAGAATACTGCTGCAGGAAATGGAACCGGAACAACAGAATGAAGCGGACAGCGGTAACTCATTCATCAAGCTGCTGGAAAAGGAAATGAAAGAATCCGTACAAGATGTTTTCAATTACAGCGGCACTTATCTCAGTTACAGTCTCTCCTCCTCTACGGACAGCCTGAAAATCGAACCTTACATGATTTGCGCTTCCGAAAACAGTGAATATGTGAAAATGGGCATGATAAACGCTTATAAATCTGTTCATTGGGGAAGTGGAATTATCAGTAATCACCAAAACTCATACCTGATGTTCAACGAACGGGATCTGCCCCAGTTTGCTTTGGTCACCATTTACCTGCAACTACCGCATTACGAATTTCCCACTATGCTGAAAGGGCTGTACCTTTGTCTGGACTATAACCACAACCCCATTGCCCGACGCATCGTATTAGTGAAACAGTCGGACAGCACGGACATCCGGACTTTCTTGGAAATGGAGAGCAAACTGGTCCCGAAAGCGGAACTGACACCGGAACTGGAGGCATATTATAATTATACCTGCCGGGAAGGAGATTACATCAAAACGTGTACTGTTCCCTCCCCAAAACTGGACGAAACTGACTTGGAGCGGGAAAAGAAAATGTTAACAATTTAACAGTCATGACTGATTACAAACGGAAGAAAAAGAGGAAACGCCGTTTCTTGTATGCAGACCAGGGCATTTCTGCATGCAAGAACGGCGTTTTAACACAATGTTAAAACGCCGTTCTTGCATCACAGGAATCACGTATTCCATTTCATTGAATATCAACACAATGCAGCATACTCATGCGCTAACATCCACACCAAATACCGATCATCCCGTTTTAATGAGATTGCCAATCTGACAACTACCGTGTCAGAGTAGAGTTTAGAAGAAAAACCTCAAAATATCATTAAAGTTTGCCCAAATAAGCAGACCGAAAAGTAAAATCATACCGGTCATCTGGGCATACTCCATAAACTTGTCACTCGGTTTGCGGCGGGCTATCATCTCGTAAATAAGGAAAAGAACATGGCCACCGTCCAACGCAGGGATAGGCAGAATATTCATGAAAGCAAGGATGATAGACAGGAAAGCTGTCATGTACCAGAACTGGTGCCAGTCCCATGTAGCCGGGAAGATACTGCCGATCGTTCCGAAACCGCCCAACTGCTTCGCTCCTTCTTTAGAGAACAGGTATTTCATATTGCCCACATAGCCTTTCAGCGTTTTCACACCAAGAGAGACGCCTGCAGGGAAAGACTCCAGGAAGGCATATTGCTTTTTCACCATTGGAAGAAGGCGGTCGGTGACAAGGCAGGCGGTTACTCCCATTAGATAGGCAGAATCGACACGCATACTCAATGTATCCGTCACGCCGCCACGCACATAAGCCAAGGTGATGAAGCGGGGGTCTATGCTGTCTTTAAGGAGAGTCGCAGCATTCTTTTTGCGCTCCGCCATGGCTTGTTTGAAATCGGAGAAAGAAATCGGAGTTCCATTCAAGGCGATAATACTATCCCCCGGCTGGATACCGGCTTGCGCGGCAGGCGAGTTCACCATTACACTGTCTACGACATACGGGAAACGGAAAGAAGCGAAGCGGATACTGTCCGCCAACAGACGTTGCATCATATCATCGGGAATATAAACGGAAGCCTTTGCACCGTCACGCAACACACTGACTTCGCGTGCATCAGCAATCTGGCTCAACATATCACCGTCATAACGTTCGAAAGGAACACCGTCGGCAGAGAGCAACACGTCTCCGTCTTTGAAACCTACGGACTTGGCTGTTTCGTTAAAATCCATACCGAGGGGAGCTTCCTGTACTTTTATATATTGGTCGCCCCACGCGAAAAGAATCATTGAGTAGATGAACAACGCCAACAGGAAATTGAACAACACACCGCCCACCATGATCAGCAGACGTTGCCAGGCCGGCTTGGAACGGAACTCCCACGGCTGTTCGGGTTGTTTCATCTGTTCGGTATCCATTGATTCGTCAATCATACCGGCTATCTTGACATAGCCACCCAACGGCAACCACCCGACAGCATATTCTGTTTCGCTTTTCTTTGGTTTGAACTTGAACAAAGTGAACCAAGGGTCGAAGAATAAGCAGAATTTTTCCACCCGCACTTTGAACAAACGGGCAAATAAGAAATGCCCGCCTTCATGAATGATGACGAGCAACGAAAGGCTCATTATCAATTGCAGGGCACGAATCAAAAATGTTTCCATGTTTATTATTTACAAATTACTAATTACAAATTATTTCTGAGGATTTTGCCGGCGCACAAGCTCGGAAGCGATTCTTCTTGCTTCTTCGTCGGTCGCTACATAGTCCTCATAACTCGGATTCGCCACGAAAGCGGCTTGCTCCATTGTTTTCTCTATCACATCACTCATGCCGAGAAAGCTGATGCCGTCTTTCAGGAAAGAGGCGACCACCACCTCGTTTGCGGCATTGACAATACAAGGCATATTTCCGCCCCGATACATCGCTTCGTAAGCCAGAGAGAGGTTGCGGAAACGCTTCGTGTCGGGTTGTTCGAAAGTCAGGTTGGTACATTTTGCAAAGTCGAGCCGTTCAAAAGAAGCGCTGATACGGTCGGGATAAGAGAACGCGTACTGAATGGGCAAACGCATATCCGGCATACCGAGCTGCGCCTTCACGGCACCGTCCTCAAACTGGACCATTGAATGAATGACCGACTGCGGATGTACGACCACTTCTATCTGGCCGGGTTGAACGCCAAACAACCACTTGGCTTCAATTACTTCAAAGCCTTTGTTCATCATGGAAGCAGAATCAATCGTTATCTTTGCGCCCATTTCCCAATTAGGATGTTTCAGGGCTTGTGTCTTGGTCACGGTTTTCAGTTGTTCCAACGTATACGTGCGAAAAGGACCGCCCGAAGCTGTCAGAATCACTTTTTCAATCGGATTGCCTACTTCTCCCGCTAAACACTGAAAGACGGCCGAGTGTTCAGAATCTACCGGCAAAATCGGGGTGCGGTATTGCTGTGCCAACTGGTTTATCAACTCACCCGCCACGACCAGCGTCTCTTTATTGGCGAGAGCAATAGCCTTGCGGGCACGGATAGCGTTCATGGTCGGTTTCAACCCGGCATATCCGACCATGGCAGTAAGCACCATGTCAATCGGTCCGGCTTCCACAATCTGGCAAATAGCATCAGTACCTGCATACACTTTAATAGGCAGGTCACTCAATGCTTCCTTCAGTTCGGCATACTTTGCTTCGTTGGCAATCACAACGACTTCCGGCTGGAATTTTCTTGCCTGCGCAATCAACAGTTCCACCCGGTTGTTGGCTGTCAGGGCATAAGGCTCGTACAGGTCCGGGTGTTCTTCAATCACCTGCAATGCCTGTGTGCCGATAGAACCGGTAGAGCCCAGAATAGCTATTTGTTTCTTCTTTTTATTATTCTCTATACTCATCATTAAAATACAATGTATTTCTCCGGATTAATGGGATGTCCCTTATACCAAAGTTCGAAATGCAGGTGCGGACCGGTGCTAAGTGTGCCGCTATTGCCCACCAAAGCAATGGCTTCGCCGCCTTTCACACGTTCGCCCTCTTTCTTCAGCAGGGAACCACAATGTTTGTAAATCGAAATCAAATCCTGATTATGCTGTACACCTATCAGATAGCCTGTTTCGGCGGTATAAGTGCTTAGAATGACCGTTCCGTCCATAGTAGCCAACACACTTTCATTGGGATTGGCGGCTATATCGGTTCCGAAATGTTTCTTTTCCGCATTGAAATGGTCGGAAACCATTCCGCGTGTGGGACGATATAAAATCAGTCCGTTCACATCCGGTTGGGAAGTGACCGTGGTAAGGTTATATTTTTCATTCTCTTCGTACTGACGGCGGAATTCTTCTTCGCGTTTCGTGCGTTCCATTAGTGTGTCTTCACGGGTGGCGGTCAGCGAGTCGAGCGTCTGCACGCTGTCTATCGCCACTTTTCCACTGAAAATATCCTGAATATTCATAATGTAGAGGTTCTGCTTGTTGAGTATCTGTTGCAGGGAGTCTACCCGTAAGGCATTGTCCACAATCTGCGTGCGGACCTCACTGTTCATATATCCCGGAAGATAATTCCGCAAAGGGGTGAAAGCAATGATGCAGGCCGCAATCAGGAAAAGCACCGCCAGCACACTAAGCAGCACCGAAAGGCCATTCAGTTTTGACACACGAAGCCCTACAATTTCTTCAAGTGTATTCTCATTAACAACCGTTAGTTTATACTTGAACTTGAAATTTTTCCAGAAAGCTCTGCTTCGTCTTTTCTTCGGCATTTCGTTTATTCTAAATTATAAGCGATTACGCTTTAGTACTTTAACTTTATTCTGATTACTTATTCTTCCTCCTCCAGTTCGTCCAAATTCAACAAACCTTCGGGAAGTTCCACTGTGATGAGTTTCTGTTGCTGGTCTATCCCCCGGATAAATTCTTCCTGCGCGGGAACAAGCAATTCTTCCCCTTCTCTTTCAACGATAAAAAGCGTGTTAACCGTGGCGGTATCCACATCTACCACTTCTCCCAACATCCCGTGGTGCACGTCTTCCATACGGAAACCGACAAAAAATTCCCACGACAATTCTCCTTCACCGGCTTCTTCCGCATGCTTCACCGGAAAGTAAACCTCGACGTTGGTAAACATACGGGCACGTTCGGCCGTGTCCACCCCTTCGAGCTTCACCAAAGCGGTGGAATCCGAACGGAAACGGTATTCCTCCATAAAGAAAGGAACGAAAATCCCGTCGAGCAGGCATACCAGATAATCACAGTCCACCCGGTCGAAAATATCGTCCGTGAAGGTAAACTGCAACTCGCCGTGTATGCCGTGCGGCTTGTTGAATAGTCCTATTTTATATACTTCTTCTTTCTTTATCATATTCGAGTAATTCTGGCTCCGATAGCGTTCAGGCGTCCTTCTATGTTTTGATAACCACGGTCTATCTGCTCGATATTACTGATCGTACTAGTTCCTTCCGCACTCATGGCGGCTATCAGCAGGGCGATACCGGCACGGATATCCGGAGAGGTGAGGCGCGCACCGCGCAACTTGAACCCATGGTTATGTCCGATAACTACGGCACGATGCGGGTCGCAAAGAATGATCTGCGCACCCATGTCGATCAGTTTGTCCACAAAGAACAGACGGCTTTCGAACATCTTCTGATGAATAAGCACGCTCCCTTTGGCTTGCGTGGCAACGACAAGCATTACGCTGAGCAAGTCGGGAGTCAGTCCCGGCCACGGTGCGTCGGCTATCGTCATGATAGAGCCGTCAATGAAAGATTCTATCTCGTAGACCTCCTGTGCGGGAACGTAAATATCGTCTCCCCTCTGCTCGAGCTTAATGCCCAGACGACGGAAACTCTCGGGAATAATGCCCAGATTTTCGTAGGAGACGTTTTTAATGGTTATTTCGCTTTTGGTCATCGCTGCCATACCAATAAAGCTACCGACTTCAATCATATCGGGCAATACGGTGTGCTGTGTACCGTGCAGTTCTTCCACGCCTTCAATCGTCAGAAGGTTGGAAGCTATACCGCTGATCCGGGCACCCATGCGGTTCAGCATCCGGCACAGTTGTTGCAGGTAAGGCTCGCAGGCAGCGTTGTAAATAGTGGTAGTTCCTTTGGCTAGTACGGCTGCCATTACAATGTTCGCCGTTCCGGTGACGGAGGCTTCGTCCAGCAGCATATAATTGCCTTGCAACCTGTCGGCGGTGATTTCGTAAATGCCGCGTCCTTCGTCATAACGGAAGTCCGCACCCAAGTTCTGAATGCCCAAAAAGTGAGTATCCAGACGGCGTCGGCCGATTTTATCTCCGCCCGGTTTCGATATTAACGCTTTTCCGAAACGGGCAACCATGGGGCCGATCAACATCACTGAGCCACGGAGGCTGGAACATTTCTTCAGAAATTCGTCGCTTTCCAGGTAAGCCAGATCGACGTTTTCTGCTTTAAAGCTATATGAGTCAATGCCTTTCTTTGAAACCGTCACACCCATTTCCCGCATCAGCTGGATCAGGTTGTTGACATCCAAGATGTCAGGTATGTTGTCCACCGTCACTTCTTCGGCAGTCAGCAACGTGGCGCAGATTATCTGCAAAACTTCGTTTTTGGCGCCTTGCGGATGAATTTCCCCGCTTAGCCGATGTCCTCCTTCGATTACAAATGAAGCCATTGATTGAATTTTAATTGTTTACGATTCCAAAAAAGAGAATTATCTGTCCTGGTTATTCTGACGGTAGTTTCTCCGCTGGTTATTCTGACGATTGTTGGTATAGTTCGTCTTCGGACGGTAATTCTGGTTGAGACGTTCTGCCATTAGACGGACAATATCATCGGTCATCTGGAGCTTTCCGTCGGAAAGTTCGTACAGGTCTTCGGCAATTTTCTTATCGTCCACCGTGTCCTTGTTCCACGCCATGTAGTCTTTCTTCATGTGGTTGCAGATCAAAGCAATCAAGTTGCGTTTTTCGTTTCCTTCGGGAAACTCGATCGCTTTCTTAATCAGCACTTCCAGTGTATGTCCGTAGTGACGGTAACGCATACGGGTAGTGTTGTAAGGGATATGATCCGGACGGGTGACGAGGTTGTCCTTGCGGATGATCTCGTAAGGATAGTCAATATCGAGTTCAAAACCGGACATAATAGCGAGGTGATCCCACAACTTATGCTTGAAATCGGGTACATCACGCAGGTGGGGAAACATATTCCCCATTATATTGATAATGGTGTTGGCACAACGCTGACGCTCTGCACGATCTTGAATGGTCAACGCATAATCTACCATGTTCTGAATACTCCGCCCATATTCGGGAAGCGGCATTCTTTTCTGTTGGGTATTGTATTGCATCTCTTTACTGGATAAATCTTTAATGGATAATGTATATTTATTCATAACGGACACGGCTTATAATAGTTTCTTCGGCATGGAAGCTACGAATTCTTTCAGGTAGAAAGGTTCGAAATAAGCCACGTCTTTATAATCTTCTGTCGCCACCGCTTTCTCTGCCAACGGGAACATCATCTTCGCCAACGGGTGAATGCCGTCGATGAAATGTGCGTTGGGATGCGTGATTTTCTCACGGCATTTGGCGGCTCCGTTTCCGAAAAAGTAAACCGGGTGCTCATTCAGATATTCCAGATAGGAATTTTCGTCCACAATATCTGCGGCAATAGCCCGCTTCACGTTCAGGGCGCGGTCATAAACGGCTGCATATACTTCCATGCGGCGTGCGTCAATCATCGGGCAGAGCAATGCGTCTTCCGGCAAATCATGGTGCAACAACACAGGAACACTTAAAACCTCCGGTGTAGGGATAGCGATCAACGGGATATTCCGCCCGTAACAAACACCTTTTGCCATTGACACTCCTATCCGAAGTCCGGTGTACGAACCCGGTCCGCAGCTTACCGCAACGGCGTCCAACGGTATGGCATGACTATCAATGAACGACAACGCTTCATCTACAAAAACTCCTAACGACACGGCGTGTGAAGGGCCTTTCAAGTCTTCTTTCACAAAAATCGTCTGTCCGTCTTGACTGGCCGCTACCGAGCAAACAGAGGTAGAGGTTTCAATATTCAGTATACACGACATAAAAATCAGCTTATTAAATTGTCGCAAATTTACATGATTTGTCGGAAACTACCTAATATTTGCGTAGATATTCTCAGAAGGGGTATAAGAGCACTTCTAATCTATACAAAGTATCATATTCAGTCCAAAAGGACGGATTTGAAGCACCAAATGAAAGAACCGATTCAAAGAATGAGGTGATGACAAGACAAGTCTTTATCAATAAAATTGTAAAACTAATTTCAATATTCATCAGTTAAAAAGTGAGAGGCTGACTAATAGTTATTTGATAGTACACATAAACCAAAAGCAGGTTAAATTGCCGACAGGAGTAAAAGTATGTCCCGAACATTGAGATAAAAAAAATGCCGAAGAAAAAGAAATATCTATCTTTTCTTCGGCATAAGTCCAACAGGTAAAAGAATCTTTATTCAAGATCCCTTACGCAACGCACGTATCCTTTTTTGTTATTGACAAGCCTGTCTTTATCGCCTCCCCACTGCGTGTCCACAGTCGTGACGAATCTAAGATAACCATCAAAATACATCTGATAGCCGGCACTAAATGATCTTCCTCCGTTCATATCCCGTTTAGAAAATCCTGTCCGAGAATGGATTACCTGTCCATCTTTCATATTCAAAGAAGATAAATTTCCACCAAAGTCATAGACTTTAGGTTTCTCCCGGTCATCCCAGTCAAACAAACTGCCGGCCATTATCATCAGTTCAGCCTCATTAGGCAAGCGCCATGTCCCCAAATCACTCTTATCCGGTTTCTGATAATAATAAGCACACGGAGAGTTTCCTTTCTCTATATCGCTCATCAAGGTAGTCCAGGTTTCGTAGTAGTATTCACTGCTCCTGTTAGGATTCTTCAAATCCTTCGGCTTGTCTATCGTATTCGCAATATATTGGGCAACTTCGAACCCTTTGTGATAAATCGTATTAATCTGTGAAGTCTCATTATGTGCCGGAAGTTCATAAATAGCTCTTGAGGCCCTGGTAGTATTAGCAGGTAAATTGTCAGCCCTGAAAATCAGATACTCATGCTCTGTCCATTTGTTGACCAGTGCCTTGCTGAGTTCCTTAGCTATTTCATCAAGATGATAACTATGATCCTCCGAGGTTTCCAAGATTCCCAAATCCCTGATCAGTCTCACATCCGAAAAAGGAGTTCTTTCTCCGGGACTTGCCGTTTTCTGGTAATCAAAATTATATAAAGGGGTCATACTATGCGATTCTTCTACAAAGATAATGGCATTAGGGCTGTTCAATGTCAAGTTGGTACTTCCCATGAAAGCTCTTGAGGTAAATAATGCTGTAGCATTATCCGACGGAGCGTGCCCAACAAGCCTGCTCTTTAACGGCAATGCCCGCTCTGCTACATACAACATGTTTGTTTCACAAATAGAAGGAATATACCATTGCATTTCATTTGCCTGCATCTGTCCGTCACGGTTGTTGTCCCTGTTTCTCAGGAACGGGGTGAAGCAGGCGTATGTAGCATGATAATTCTTCATAGCTGCGTTCGTGTGATCCTTGCTTAGTGTCAACTTCGCATTATTGACTTTTGTCATAACTTGCCATAAAGTTTTCTCTTTTTGTCTAAACATCGGATCAGGCATTATATTATCGGTTTCATCTAATCCTCCGGCACGTCTGCTCATCAAAGACCATGTGTTTGCCCAACCATTGGAATAGTATTTATTATAAAAAGCATCCGCTTCACTGGGACCTCTTACAGACCAATCCAAATCAGGGGTTTCATTCACATTCTCCACTCCCCAAACGCGCATACCGTCAGGACTGTTGACAAACACCGTTTTTATGGACATCTGCCGAATGGTTACAATAGCTTGATGATAACGTGACTGTCCGTCAGGAGAAATTTCATGCGACGTGTTCACCAGCAAATCAAACGTACGATCCGGGGAGTTGGCAAAGGTTTTCCACAAATTTTTATCCTTGGGAGCGTTCTCCTGCATAGGATTTTGTTCATAGAAATATTCATTGGCATAAACAGTTACTTTACAAAGTCCCGAAGCCGCATTGAATACATAATCAGGTTCATTCATCAGCCTGTAAAGGAACTGCTCCAGCGAAAGCAGATTGGCACCCGTATCGGAGAAATATTGCATATCCTCGTTTCCATTGTCGGCCAGAGTGCTTGGATGGATATAGAATTTGAGCCAGTTCGTATCAGCCTTTTTTTCTTTAGAAGGAATATAATTGTTATTCTTCAACTGTTCCAATTCCGCTTTCGTATAAGAGATAATCTTATCACAGAACGGTGTGCGTATGGCAAAAGAAATCATGGCATCATCTTTCAGAGTACCGTCCGGATTGAAGATAGCAAGTTCATCTTTCTTAAAACGCATCAGTCCCTGTTCATAATGACAGTCAAAATTGAATGACCGGTGTGCGTCATACACCAGCCCCTCTACTCCGGGAGCGGGTTCCTCCTCTTTCGCCTTGTCCGATTTTGCTTCTACAACCAGATCATTCATGCCTTTAATGGTCACATTATAGGTATAATGTACGTTACGTTCTATATCATAATCATTGGCCGGATCGTTTTCCGCCGTATATCCCAGATAAATGCGGTAGGTCACCCTTCCGAAACGCTCGGTAGGAGTATCACCGGTTGCAAGATTCTGACGTAACTCACCTGTAAATTCAATATAGGGAGCCAGATCCGGGGCATATTCCGTCTCACCGTTTTGCAGATTAGGTTTGTCAGTTGCACCTGCAACGGGAGACTTCAGTTGCTTCTGTCTCAGATCATATCCCTTCCTTTCCACATTATAACCGGGGGAAGCCGGAGAAATAGCCTTCTTCGCGATCTTTCGGTTTTCGGGCATATAGAATGAAGTGGTAATATTGTCGGCATCACCCTCGAACTGGAAATATTCCGAAACCCAGTATGATTTTTTGTCCACCCCGTCAGCATCCCATGAAGCAGTCTGATCGGTTCCTTTTGCATGTTCCGCAATGAAGGTCGATCCCGGCACATTACCAAGACGATATGTTCCAGGCTCAAAAGTGAGTCCGGCAATTGTTTGCAGGTTCAATGTGATTTTGGCTTCCGAGCGTTTCAAGGAGACTTCGATTTGTTTTGTAGCGGTAGAAACCGTTACTGTTTGGGTTAGCGACATCAATAAGTTACCATTCGGACGAAACAGGGTATGAACAGTCATGGCCGCTCTTACTTTTTCCAGGTCTGAATATTTTGAAATCCCGTTTAATACTTCAGGCTCCACATGAAACAACCCGTCAGCATCCGATTTATAGTTCGCCAGAAGAAACAGTGTCTTTTTCCCTGTGGTAAGACTGATATTTTTCAACAATCCCATGCTGGTGGGCGCATCTGCATCCACTTCACCTGTGGATGTTGTAAGATCAGTTGCAGCCTGAATAAGGTCGGCTCTTGAATACTCACGTGAGCATTCCACGTTACCGGAAGAATTGAAAACCCACAGATAAAGGTTATAGATTTTTCTCTCTTCACTTTCCAGTAAGGCGGAACGTGTCTTGGCCGTATTAGCTGCCGTACCGACACTTATATCCACCGTCGTGGGAACTCCCTCCGTGACACCGCTCCCTTGAAAGATTTCTTCATCCGTACAGGATGCAAAGAGGGGTAGTAACAGCAGAATAAAATAAGTTATTTTCAGCTTGTATCGTTTCATAAATAATAAAAATTATCGTAATAAATTCTCGTATACATCATTGGAATGGAGGAAGGTCTACCTCTTTACTATTCCAAGGCTCAACCCGGTAAATAATCTCTTTATCTGAAGATTCCGGCAGGACTATGAATACTTTATAATCCCGATTCGGATAAATAGGACCGGAATATACTCCGGGAGAAGTCTCCTCACCAACATCAAGCAGGAAAGTCCTCGTTTTTGTTTGTGATTCATCTCCTCCTGTAAAATAATCCAATGTCAACTGTATTTTCGGGTGATTTTGCTTTTTCTGCCAGGAATTACTTTCCGGAATATAAGGGGCCAGATACTGGGGCACAACAAACTGTTCGTATAATCGAGCTTCCATTGCCACATAATCAATCTCTCCCTCGGCAGTAAGGGGAGCCTCGTATACAGTCAATTGTGCTCCTTCATTTTTTACCCCATAAGAATATGTACCTGTATGTTCCATAGCCTTTCCTGTTCCTGGGGTGGAGGCAGCCAACTGAGTTTTCTCGGAATCATTTTCCCTGAAAGAGGGAGACATCAATACAGGAAAGTTCAAAAAGGAAATCCTTTGGTAATTATACGTAACCTGACCGTAACGGGGTGCGCTTGCCAGATATACTCTGATACGGGCAAAATCACGGAATAGGGGAACTGTTATCTCTTGCGCCAGCTTTCCTGATGCAGGCAGAACAGATGCCACCGTTTTCCCCGAAAGCAAACTCAAATGTAGTCTGTTAGACACGCCGGGCAAATCTGCCCAAGCGACAACAGAAGTTCCTTTCCAGTCAATAATCTTTTCATCTGCTGGAGAAGGAGTTACACCGTCATAAGGATTATTCACAGGTAATCCCAAACTTCCATCCTGCTGTTCCTTAATAATAGCAGGAAAAGCAGCACCTGCAAATTCCTCTTTGGAGATTTCCTCCGTACCAGCTCCCAGGAAGTCCCATGGAATCTTATTCTGAAGATTGCCTTCAGGAGTATAATAAGGTAGATCCTTTCCTGTCTGGTTAGGAGCATACAATGCATAAAACTCGGTTTCCCCCTTAGGAATACGTATATTGATCTGATATTGTCCGTCCACCCCGGTTGAATTGAAGGGAAGCAGTTGATTATACACATACCGATTCAAATCTCTGTTAAAGATCATAAGTGCTATCCTTGGCTGGGCGGGAGCCTGAGGAAACAGAGTACCGGTCTTAAACCACTGAAAAGGATCAGAGGAAAGTTCATCCAGCAGATCGCTGTCACCGGTTTCAACACCTCTGGTTGTAAGATTTAGTCTGACAGTCACAGCATCCTCATCGAAAAACTGTTCCGAAACAGTATCTTCATTTCGGCAGGATACCGAAATAAAGCAAAGGACCAGTGACATCGTTATCATAGAGTACCTCACAGCCTTCATCATACGAATATATTTAATATTTTTCAACATAACATTAATCAATCAGTTATAGGAACCACATCAACAGCTTCCCATGGTTTTACACTTATACTCAGTGAGAGGGGATTCTGGCGGAAAAACAGTGGAAGAACCGCTTCTTGCCGTCCCGTTATCCGTATCTGCTCGGGATATTGTGCGATATATTGTGCCACATTTACAGTACAAAGAACCTTGTCACCCTGCATAAGACGGATCATTAGCGGGTCCTTGTCATCAAAGCGCAGGGTATTGAAGTCAAGCACGAAGCGATCATTCTCCTCGCCTGCGATAAACGGAAGGTCAAAAGAAGTTTCACCAGCCCGCTGTCCGGAAAGATAGAAACGTGCGGAAAGTGATTCCATTGTCAGGCGAAAACCTGCCTCCTTGTTCTGCTCAAACCAGGTCTGCGAATTGTTATCATCATCAGAAAGGACTACCGCATGGATTTTCACATGCTGGGAATAAAGGCGAACTACGTCACGGGACTCGTTCATAACTTTAGATGTAATAGCTGTTTCTCCCAGGTATAACCTGTCAAACGTACCGGATGCTCGTCCGTCCTTTTCCATTAGTTCGGGGCGGGAAACCGACGAACCTTTGTAGCTGTCCTCTTTACCGATAATCGTTTCTGTCAAAGCGTTGCCTACGGCCACCACTTTATAATCCCCTTCCGGAAGCGTGACCTCCAGTGGTGAAAGCAGCCGTTCTCTCTCCAGATGATGCTTTTCTATAAGAACTTCGCCTTTGGCATCAAAAATAAAGACATCAATACCATCCACATATTCCTGTAAATGTTCCTGATTGTCATCAGCCAGATAAGAAAAGACAATCGTGTTGCCAAGACAGCCGCTCAAATCGTCATATACCCGATCACAGGCGGTCACGAGGTATAAAGTGAGTAGCAGCCCCAGCCAAGTGGGTATGTATCTTATGTTCATACTTTATACTAATTATTATAAATCAATGCAGATAACTTCCCCGGAAGAGATAACGTATACTTCTCCCGGGAATAATAAAAAAGGGAGGAGATAACCTTTCCCCTCCCCAAAAGTCAGGCGGATTCCGGTATTGACCTGTCAGAGCCAACACGGGAGAACCGCTCCGGCAAGTGACTATTACTCTCCTATCTGTTAAAGGATAGGGAAGACGTTCACAGCAGTCCAAGCTTGTACTTGAACACGAACAATAACATTCACATTTTCATCTTCCAAATCTTCCTGACCACCCGGTTCTGGAGTCACTCCTTCCGGAATAGTCGGATCTGTATCCACCAGGATACCCTGTCCGTTGTTCAATGTGCTAAGATTCAGATTGATCAGGTAACCACCCTTACCGGCCGGAACATCAGTCGTACCGTCTGTTGCACCTTCTGTCTTTGCATAACCGGATATAACTACAAAACGTCTGTCTACAGATACGCCTGCATCACCTGTTTTGAAAACGAAAGCGAGTTTTGGAGCATTGTTAGTCTTTCCGTAACCGGTAATTCCATTTGAGAAGAAGTTAAATGCCGCAGCTTTTTTACCTGCTCCGAAATCAAAAGCAGTTGCTGTAAAGTAGGAAGATACATCGGACAGGTCTGTCTTGCCATCAGGTTTGAATGTTCCATTGGTAAAATCATATCTGTCACCTGCATAAGTCTTGGCCCAGAACCAGTTTGCTTCTTCTTCTACTGTAAGTGCAGGAATAGAAAGTGTTCTGCTGAAACGGTTCATCAGGATACCCTGGTTTGCAGAGGTCACGTCAACAACCTGCAACCATTTGCTCAAAGCGGCTTTCTTGCTAAGGTCAGACTTACCATCCCACACTTCGTTATTGAAGCCATCGGCAGCAGCCTTGAAAGCCGTCCATGCATCAGCACTGGTTTTTCCGTTGTTTTCAGCCTTACCCAGCCATGTCTTGCACCACTGTTCCGCCTCGGCCTTTTTTCCGTCTTTCCAAGTAACTTTGATAAATTTGGTTCCAGTCACTTGGAAACGGTTCATACTGGCAGCCAAGGTGAGTTCCGCTTTCTTGACGGTACGCTTATCCTGCTGGGGATCAACGCCATAAGATTCGGCACCAACAGTGGTAAGTTCTTTGGAACCTGCATAGATCACTTCATTAATTTTAGCCTTCAACAGTTGTTTGCTAACATCAGACACGGGCTTGTTCTCAACCAATGCACCTTGAGGGTTTGCAATAACAAGAGCTTTTGTTGCGCCTTTGTCCACGTTAAGGAATTTATAACCTCCTGTCGCTTCACCAGCTCCCACGGCGGTAGATGAAGTCAACTTAGTAAAATCATCAGACCCCTTCGTAAACTCCTTCGCAAAGACAATATCATCTCCCTTTAACAAGTACACATGCAGTTTTTCAACCGTTGCCGGATCACCATTGTTGGCAGTGTTCTGCAAATCGCCCATGGCGGCACGTGTACCGGGACCGGGCAATGCTACTGACATCATCACATCAACCGGCTGATTAGCACCCTCCGGTACAACCAGATTTTCTTCATTGTTACATGCAGCAAACAACGCCAGCGAAGCCACTGCAAAATACTTCATCACTTTCATAATTTGAATTGTTTTAAATTGAAATTACTAATACAATATATAACTGAGTTACATCCGCAACCCACGATTTATTCATTTACCCTTACAGCCTTGAATGCTTTCGCACGGTTACATCCCCGAGCCGCTGCCTCTTCCAACAGTTTCTCTGCCTTCCTCCAATCACCTTTCATATCATAGGCAATTGCCATTGGGAACAGGACACGACTGTCTTCTCTTACCACTTCCAATACCTGCAACGCACCGTCCGCATCCTTGCCATATTTCAACAAGGCATTGGCATAATTCAAAACCGCCACAATGTCCCCCGGAAACTGCTCGTATGCCTTCTTATATACCGGCTGAGGATTCTCCCCCCGGGAAGCATACAATCCAGCCAGCTGGTACATTTCGTACAGGCTAAGACATTCAGGCTTGGTCTCAAAAACTCCGGGGAGTTCCTCCGACGTATAAGGCCTTACATCAAAGCTGAGACTGAATGTTGTACGCCGCAGAGCCGGGTAAAACTCTTCCAAAAGAATATGGTAAGTCTTATCATTATCTAACTCACGGATAGCCGACTCACGTTCCGTATCATTTGAGTTATGTTCAATGATAAAAAGGATTTTGTCCTTATTGGAAAGAGTGGAACCACTGACTGCTGCCTTAAGACCTTCCCAGTCTTCCCCAACCCCTTCGGTACGATAAACCGGTGCTTTCTTGAGGGCGGGATATTGACTGGAAATATAATTTGAAAGGGTTTGAGTCCGTCTTTGCGCAAGGGATTTGTTATAATTAAAATCTCCTTCGGGAGAAGCGTAACCTTTTATATACACATCCTTTAGCTCCGCCCCTTTAATCAATAGGTTTTCAGATACAAATTGGCCGAGTCCGGCAAGCTCCTGACGGTTATCCGCAAAGGTCTTGCGAAGATCGTGTTGTGCCACGGGAAAAGTCACTTTACAATCAAAAGAATCCTTGTAGCACTTGACCAGCACCTTTTCCGGTTCGATAAAATCGTAGGCATAATCTTTCGCTCCAAAGAGCGGAATACCGGCTTGCAATGCAATACCATCGTTTTTACTCATACCACATTCGGCACAACCATATAACTTTTCATCCACAACAAGATGACCATCTGCCATCCAACTTTCAAAAGGGAAACTGCTTTTGAATGTCAAGGGTGTTTCTTTCAGCTCCTTGACGGAATGCACCTCACCGTAGCCAAGCTGGTCACTCTTCACATTATGCAGGGTCTTGCGACGTTTAACAACCTTATACCTCCTTCGGCCGGAAATGCATACAGGTTCCAGTTCCACACTTTTTTTTCCATCCACTGAAACAAAACGGGGAGAAATATACATCATTTGCTGGCTTTTCAACTTTTCGACAAGCCCTATCGAAAATTCTATATCCAATTTATCCCCGTCCGCGCTTCTCTCTACACGGCTTCCGGAATAATCCCCGTGCAGACCATTAGCTGACGATAAAGTTTCCTGGGCAAAAACCAACATGGGAAACATTCCCAGGCAGCCCATAATAAAAATTTGTTTCTTATAATATTGTAACGGTTTCATGATATACTTTTTTGCATAAAAAATAAAAAATCCGGGTACGTAAGAAGACTATTTCAACATATAAATAATGGAAATCGCCGCTCTGGTGGGACCGATATAATCAGCATCCCCCTTCCCCTCCTTTTTTCCGCAGGTAGTACACTTGTACTTATCATAACGGGTATGTACATAACCGATGCCCAAGGAGGCCTCTATATTGAAACGATTGGAAACGACCCACTGATAGCCGGCACTCAGACCACCACCCCAAAAATATCCTTCATAACGGTGCTCCTTCATTTTCCCGTCTCCCTTTTGAAGAACAAAAGGTACATCAATGCCACCGATGTTCATCTGCCCTCCATGCGCGTGTAACCCGAAGAACCAACCATTGAAAACATCACACGTCCAGTAACGTAGTTCAGGCTGTACCAACCAGTGACTAGCCTTCTTTGTTTTATACCGGGAGGAGGTAGCATCCTGCGTGTAGAAAAAGAAATTCATCCCCACTTGGGTGTCAAGCGTCCATTTCCGTCCCATTGAAAACTCAAGAGAAAGATTCGGAGTCTTCAGGGCATCATACGCCAAATTATTTTTTATTGCCACCTTCTGTGCAAAAGAATGGGTGCAAAAAAATAAAAAGAAAAGAAAAATAGTCCTCTTCATACTAAAGATTTTTATCATTATTATTAATACTCTGTTTCTCGTTTTTTTGATGTTGCAAAAGTACTGCGCTGCTATCGCATTGGCATTATACAAAAAAGACAGAAATTAACAGATGCATGACTATTTTAGAAAAAATGTCATTATTGTGTAAATGTATCATACTCACAGAACCCAATGTGAAGTCAAAAAAGCCGGTCAATCAAATGTAAAGCAATGCAAAATATCTATTCTATATAAGAATATAACGAAACAGATAACAAGTATCTTTACTCGTTAAAATATCTTTATCTTTTAAGATTAGATATAAATCTTCACAGGACCGCTTGCCTACACCATGTAATTTGCCCAATGCGTCAAAACCATTTTTCTTGATAAACCGCAACAGGTCCTCCAACAGATAGATATTATACCTCCTAAGGTTCCGTAAGATTCTCGGTTGTATCTCCAAATATTCCAAAGGAGTGGAAAGTTTATCCACACATTCCGCAGGTATATCATATTCTTTGAGTGGAACAAAGACTTTAAATTGTCCGCAAACAACATTGTTCCTGTGTAAAACAGCCTTATAGTTTCTATACCGGAGATGGACTGATTGAAGCCTTTGCTGTTCTTGAACCAGACTTTCCCAACAACGACTTACTTCCCTTACGCCTTCCTCATACATGAAAATTAATTCTCGTATGGAAAGATTATACCTGTAGGACAGATCGGATATATCAGTCCCTGTCATCAGGGAATAAAAAATATCCTGCCTCTTTTCATCCCTTACATACATGGACATCATTTTGACAAGATCCTTATAAAGACGGAAACAATATACCGACAAGCCATGTGCACGAAGAGAAATAAAAGTCTTTTCCTTCTTGCTTACTTTTTGAATAGAAGATTCCATATTGCTTAATATTGTATTAAAAAAGACAGGTATTTATCATACGGTCAAATTTTATCTTTTTTGCTTTCGCTCCGCAATTCTGTCGGAGTTAGCCCAAACAGTCTTTTACAATAGCAGGTGAGATGGGCGGGAGAACTAAATCCAAATTCCATGGCTATTTCCCGGAAAGCAACATCCGGATCACAGACTTTCTCACGAACAATCTCAGCCTTCCGTTCCTGCATCCATTGATAGGGGCTCTGGTTAAAACAATCTTGGAACTTGCGGTTGAAAGAGCGTTCTGACACACAACACAAACTGGCAAATTCTTTCACAGATTTCACTTTCCGATAATTTTCCAGCACAAAATCTTCAAATTTTCTTCCTACTCCGGATGTTCCTGAAAAGAAGGAAGCAAGCTCGGGCTTGGTATAAAATCCCCTCAATACAAGTATTATTTCCTGTTGTTTGAGAATATGCATATGCCTACATAATAATCCTGCATCCAGATAAATAAGCAACTGCCTTAACACGTGAAGCAGCGGTTTGCGAATTAGAAGAATACAGTTATCCCTCTCTCCCAACTTGTCACGGGAAATAGAATCAAAATACATTTTGTCACAAGCCGTTATCTGTTTGTTCCAAAACAATAAAAGACATTCTGCCGGTACAACACTTTTAATCCGGTTCTCCTCCCGCTGTGGAATAAGGAGCATCCTGTTTCTGAGAAGAGAAATATGATGTTCCTGCCCTATATCAACTAACAATTCTCCTTTCAACAGGAATAAAATACAAAAACAGCTGTCATTATCAACTTGCCCACATTCTTGTGCAGCCAATTTATATCGAGTAAACCCACTTGCAAAATTAAGCTGATAATTAAAGCAAGAGCGGTGCTCAGACAAATTAAGTAGTTTCATGTTATATCTTAAAATAATTATGTTTAGAAAACATCGTAATCAAGATGTTTGTTTTTAACAAAAAAGACATATATTTTCAGATATCAGACAATTAAAACATGCTTATAATTTCCCGCCTGTTTCCCTGATTTTTCTGCAATCAAAGTTTTTTATTGCAGCTATTTTTAGATGTATCATTGAAAATAGTTATATTTGCGACTAGTTTATTAGGACAGATATGAGCCAGCATTAAAAGCGATATATAAGTCTCTGATAATCAGATATAAATATAAAATTACATGATTATTTCCAATTCTTAAAATATTCGTGTAGTTTTGCGCAAAACTTTAAAAATATGATACAGTCAATGACAGGTTACGGCAAAGCTACTGCCGAACTTCCAGAAAAGAAAATAAACGTAGAAATCAAGTCGCTCAACAGCAAGGCAATGGATTTATCCACTCGCATCGCCCCGGCTTATCGTGAAAAAGAAATAGAAATCCGTAACGAGATTTCCAAGGTTCTGGAGCGCGGAAAAGTAGATTTCAGCCTGTGGATCGAGAAAAAAGAGGGCGCCGAGAGTGCAACACCTATCAACCAGGCATTGGTGGAAGGATATTACAAACAGATTCAGGCTATCTCGGAAAACATCGGCATTCCTGTCCCTACGGATTGGTTTCAAACGTTGCTCCGTATGCCGGACGTGATGACGAAAACGGAAATCCAGGAATTATCGGAAGAGGAATGGAAAGTAGTGCACGCCACGGTACTTGAAGCGATTAATCATCTGGTAGATTTCCGCAAACAGGAAGGTGCCGCACTGGAAAAGAAGTTCCGCGAAAAGATTGCGAATATCTCGCTGTTGCTCGAAAAGATCGCTCCTTATGAGAAAGAACGGGTAGAAAAGGTGAAAGAACGCATCACGGACGCACTCGAAAAGACGTTGAGCGTAGATTATGACAAGAACCGTCTGGAACAGGAATTGATTTATTATATCGAAAAATTGGATGTAAACGAAGAAAAACAACGCCTTGGCAATCATCTGAAGTATTTTATTAGTACTATGGAAAGCGGTAACGGACAGGGGAAAAAGCTCGGATTTATCGCACAGGAAATGGGCCGGGAAATCAACACATTAGGTAGCAAGTCCAATCATGCGGAAATGCAGAAGATTGTTGTCCAGATGAAGGATGAACTGGAACAGATCAAGGAACAGGTACTGAATGTAATGTAATTTCAAATAGAAAGAATCACATGACAGGTAAATTAATTATTTTCTCCGCCCCGTCAGGCTCGGGCAAATCTACTATCATCAACTATCTACTGACACAGCATTTGAATCTTGCGTTTTCTATTTCCGCAACAAGCCGCCCGCCGCGCGGAACGGAGCAACACGGGGTTGAGTATTTCTTTCTCACTCCGGAGGAGTTTCGTTGCCGTATCGAGAACAATGAGTTTCTGGAGTACGAGGAGGTGTATAAAGACCGTTACTACGGCACACTGAAAGAACAGGTGGAAAAACAGTTAAAAGAAGGTCAGAATGTGGTGTTTGATGTAGATGTAGTAGGCGGATGCAACATCAAGAAGTTTTACGGTGACCGTGCATTGTCGGTATTTATCCAACCGCCTTCGGTAGATGAACTGCGCTGCCGACTGGAAGGTCGCGGCACAGATGCGCCGGAAGTAATCGAAAGCCGCATCGCCAAGGCGGAATATGAGTTGAGCTTTGCTCCGCAGTTCGATTGCGTGATCGTTAATGACGATCTGGAGACGGCTAAGGCGGAAGCTTTGAAAGTAATTAAAAAGTTTTTGGAGGCCTAGTTAATTGTCTTTTGCCAGACAGAAAGATACAAATGAAGAAACATAAAACCGGAATCTTTAGCGGCTCATTCAACCCGATTCATATCGGACATCTTGCCTTGGCCAATTATCTTTGCGAATACGAAGGGTTGGACGAAATCTGGTTTATGGTCAGCCTACAGAATCCCTTAAAAACGCAGTCCGAATTATGGAGTGACGGGCTGCGTCTTAAATTGGTGGAGTTATCTATCAACGGTTATCCGCATTTTCAAGCTTCGGATTTCGAGTTTCACCTGCCACGTCCCTCTTACAGCGTGCATACATTGGAAAAGCTACGCGCTGCTTATCCCGAACGGGACTTCTATTTCATTATCGGCTCTGACAACTGGGCGCGTTTCGACCGTTGGTATCAGTGGGAGCGTATCCTAAAAGAGAACAACATTCTGATTTATCCCCGCCCCAACTACCCCGTAAAAGAAGATGAATTGCCGGAAACTGTACGCCTCGTCCATTCACCTGTATTCGAGATCAGTTCTACATTTATTCGCAAAGCACTGGACACAGGAAAAGATATACGGTATTTTCTGCATCCGGCAGCTTGGGAATATATCAAAACAAATTTACAATACTACTCCGTCAACCGATGAAGCGTTATCATTACCACTTCTGCCGGTGCACCAATGCGAATCGGGAGTTGTGAAGTGCCGATTCCGTTTGTTATAATAAGGGGAATTTTTGCGGTGTTGTAGGCCAGCCCGGTTAAGAAGCGGTTTCCGTAATGAGAATTTAACACCGGGGCGACTCCAAAGACACGGACTTGTCCGCCGTGGGTATGCCCGGCCAGAGCAAGGTCGGTGTTAGCCACTGAAACATCTTCGATATAGTCCGGTGTATGTACCAATAATATGACAAAATCTTTGGGAGAGAGTGCCAATGTAGGCGACACGCCGTTGTGTGTCAAGTCGAAAGGATTGCGTACGCCTGCGATAATGATCTGCTGGCCGTCTTTCCGAAGAGTATCTACCTCATGTTCCAACACCCTCATCCCATAATGTTTCATTGTACGGACAATTTCGTCGTGACAGCGTTCGTAATCATTGTTTCCCATTACGCCGTATGTCCCCATGGGCGTTTTCACACGGGAAAGGGCAGCGAACAAAGGTTCCACATATTCGCAACCTTCCTGATAGTCACCTCCCATTAGCAGGACATCGGCCTTTTGGGCAATCAACAGACGGACAAGGTTGTTCAGTCCTTGTTCTTTCAACAGGCTTTTATAATGCAAATCGGAGACGAAGGCGATGCGGAAGCCTTCAAAAGCTTCGGGAACATCCCGGTGGGTGAAATCATATTTCACGACACGGTCGACACCTGCATAAGCGGATGACACACTTTCGGTTGATGAAGTGATTTTGGCTTCACGAAGTACACGATCAGCAGATTCGGTTCCGGCAATGGTTTGTTTCTTTGCCGGTTCACTTTTCTTTTCTTTCGAGACATCCAGCTCTTTGAGTCCGGCATGATCCGGCGCAAAAACATCTGCCGGGACAGTGGCAGCGGTATCCGCATGAACGGAATCTGTATTTAAAACAGGCGAAGGCAAAGTGGACACCATATTTTTCTTCGACTTACAAGAGGCCAGCGAAAGCAGTGTCAACAAGATAACGGGATAAATTATTTTCTTCATTTTCTCTTAATTTGAAGTATTTTGAAGTATTTCGGGGGTGCAAAGATACGAAAAATCATGTATCTTTGTCCGTCAAAACTCTCTATAATATATTAAAGCATGAAAGAAATAAAGCGTAACTCACTGCAAGCATGGATATTAGCGGCACGCCCCAAGACTCTGACAGGTGCAGTTACTCCCGTTTTAATAGGTACTGCACTTGCCGCCATGGACGGGCATTTTGAATGGTTACCTGCACTAATCTGTTGCGTGTTCGCCAGCCTGATGCAGATTGCCGCCAACTTTATCAATGACCTTTTTGACTTCCTCAAAGGGACGGACAGGGAAGACCGCCTGGGGCCTGAACGCGCCTGTGCGCAAGGTTGGATTTCTCTTCAGGCAATGAAAACGGGAATCATCGTCACGGTTACCCTTGCCTGCCTCATCGGTTGTACGCTGCTTTTCTATGCGGGGTGGGAGCTGATTATCGTCGGCGTTCTCTGTGTACTCTTTGCTTTTCTCTATACAACCGGACCTTATCCCCTATCCTACAACGGTTGGGGAGATGTTTTAGTAATCATTTTTTTCGGTTTTGTCCCCGTAGGTGGAACCTACTATGTGCAAGCGCTAACATGGACGCCGGATGTTACCGTAGCCTCACTCGTTTGCGGACTACTCATTGACACTTTACTTGTTGTCAATAATTACCGCGACCGCGAAGCGGATGCACGAAGCGGAAAACAAACCATTATCGTCCGTTTCGGTGAGAAGTTCGGACGCTATTTTTACCTGGCACTGGGAATAACAGCGTCCTTGCTCTGTCTCCGGTTCTTGAGTGAAGGACATTTTTATGCGGGACTGCTTCCGCAACTTTATCTGATCCCCCACTTCTTCACATGGAAAAAAATGGTACGTATATATAATGGTAAAAAACTAAACAACATATTAGGCGAAACGTCGCGTAATATGCTGCTCATGGGAGTCCTTTTGTCGTTAGGGCTATTATTAGGTTGAAAGTTGAAAGTGAAAATTACCGGGTTAGCATTATTAACAAGACAAGACATTAACAGTTATACGTTATTAACGACTTATTATACGTTATTAGTGACTTATTACACGTTATTAGTGACTTATTACACGTTATTAGTGACTTATTATTTAGCGACACAAGTGTTTTCTTATGGGTTCTTTGTCAAATTTGACGACAAGATAAATTAGGGAAAAATAATTCAACAGTTCATAGTCGATAGTATCCAATACTCTCCTCCTTCGGGAAGGAGGAGTCCCCGTAGGGGGAGGTGGTAGGTGAGTACATGAGTCTATTATTAAAACAAATAGGCGCACCTACCACCCCGGCTTTCAGCCACCCCTCCTTCCCGGAAGGAGGGGAATGGAGTTACCACCGACTTGTTAAATGCACATTATAATTATGTCTAAAGAAAAACCTTCTTTTTTCTAACGTTCTTTTTCTATCTCCTATTATCAATCCTCTATTATCTTATTTTCTCCTACTATCTTATCTTCCTCTATTATCAATCTCTTACTGTCTTATCTTCCCCTATTATCAATCTCCTACTATCTCATCTTCCTATTTCCCGTACATTTTTTCGTAATAGCCTTGATAATCTCCGCTAGTTACTTCTTCCACCCACGGCTGGTTATTCAAGTACCATTCGATAGTCTTCACAATGCCGACTTCGAATTTCGTTTCGGGATACCAACCTAAGGCATTGGTAATTTTGGTCGGGTCGATTGCGTAACGCTGGTCGTGTCCGAGGCGGTCTTTGACAAAAGTAATCAAATCCTCGTTAATCCAGTCGATCGAGATTTCTCCGTTTTCACCTTTCACTTTCTTTTTAAGCATTTGGCGATATTCGGGATGTTCCGTCATCAAGCGGTGAATGGTCGAAATAGTCAGTTTCACAATTTCGAGGTTTGTCTTTTCGTTGTGTCCACCTACGTTGTAGACCTCTCCCTCTTTGCCTTCGCGCACAACGAGGTCAATCGCCTTGCAATGATCTTCCACATACAACCAGTCACGCACGTTACTTCCGTCGCCGTAGACAGGCAGATGTTTACCTTCAAGGATATTCTTGATAATCAATGGAATCAGTTTTTCCGGGAAATGATACGGGCCGTAGTTATTTGAGCAACGGGTAATCGTAACCGGCATTTTATAAGTGTCGTGATAGGCCATAACGACCATATCCGCGCTAGTCTTGGAAGCGCTGTACGGGCTATGCGGACAAAGCGGCGTAGCCTCCGTGAAAAACCCTTCAGCACCCAGAGAGCCATACACTTCGTCGGTAGAAACCTGATGATAGCGCACACCTTTCCTCCAAGTCGGGTAGCCCTGTTCGTCCTTGCCCATTACCCACGCGCGGCGTGCACAGTCCAACAAGTTCTGCGTGCCGAGAATATTAGTAATCAAGAACAACTGCGGGTTTTCAATGCTACGGTCCACATGGCTTTCGGCAGCGAAATTCACCACGTAATCGAAGCGATACTCAGCAAACAGACCGTCTACTACTTCGCGGCTACAAATATCTCCCTTGATAAAAAAGCAGCGTTCATTGTCGATATCCTTGGCAATGGTTCCCAAATTTCCTGCATACGTCAAAGCATCCAGAATCACGACCTTCACGTCGCTATGTTTTGCCAGAATATACTTAATGTAGTTTGCGCCGATAAATCCTGCGGCACCGGTCACCAGATAAGTTTTCATATATTTCTTATTATGTTGATTTTAGGATTGTTTTGCCAGTTCAATAAGGTATTTGCCGTATTCCGTCTTTTCGAGTTGCCGGCCGAGCAGAAGCAGCTGTTCCGTCGGAATCCAGCCCTGACGCCATGCGATTTCTTCGATGCAACTGACATAAAAACCTTGACGGTTCTGAATGGTGGCAACAAAGTTGGAGGCTTCCAGCAAACTGTCACAGTTACCGGTATCGAGCCATGCAAATCCACGTCCGAAAAGTTCCACTTTCAGCGTGTCTTCTTCCAGATAGAGGCGGTTTAAGTCCGTTATTTCATATTCTCCACGGGCGGAAGGACGGAGGGCGGCAGCCTTTTCCGTCACGGTAGCGTCATAGAAATACAATCCGGGAACGGCATAATTGCTTTTCGGAACGGCAGGTTTCTCTTCCAGGGAAACGACTTTGCCCGTCTCGTCAAATTCCACCACACCGTAAGCGCGGGGATCTTTCACGTAATAACCGAATATGCAAGCTCCTTTCTCCACACTGGCAGCACGGCGGAGCATGGCGGAAAACCCCTGGCCGTAGAACATATTATCGCCCAAAATCAGACATCCCGGTTCACCGTTCAGGAAATCGGCTCCCAATACGAAAGCCTGTGCCAGACCGTTGGGTTGCTCCTGCACCTGATAAGAGAAGGACATTCCCAGTTCTTCACCTGTTCCCAGCAGATCGCGGAACATCGGCAAGTCACGTGGAGTAGAGATAACCAATACTTCGCGTATTCCCGCCAACATCAGTGTAGACAACGGATAATAAATCATCGGCTTGTCGTACACAGGCATGATCTGTTTAGAAATCGCCTTAGATAGCGGATAGAGGCGGGTAGCACTTCCACCGGCCAGAATAATTCCTTTCATGTTCGTCTTTGTTATTCATTCACTGGCTGCAAAGGTCGGAAAGAAATCCGAAATGACAAAAATAATGCGAAGTTATTTATCCGCCAGCTCGATAACTTCCAAATCCTTGAACGCTCCTTCGTCAATGACAAACCGCACCAATGTACGTACTTTATGAAATCCGGACATTCCCGCCGCTCCCGGGTTGATGTGCAGCATATCCAACGTTTTGTCATATTTCACCTTTAATATATGAGAGTGCCCGCTGATAAAGAGTTTCGGCGGCCGCGTCATCAGGCTTCCGACAATGGAAGGATCGTACTTTCCCGGATAGCCTCCGATGTGTTTTATGAGTACTTCCGCACCGTCCACCGTAAAACGGTTCACCTGCGGAAACAACTTCCGGATTTCCTGCCCATCAATATTCCCGTAGACTGCCCGTAACGGCCGGAAAGCCGCCAATTTTTCCGCTACCTCCAACGAACCGATATCGCCCGCGTGCCAGATTTCATCGCACGGTTCAAAATATTCCAGGTATTTCTCGTCCCAGTAAGCGTGAGTATCTGATAATAATCCTATTCTTGTCATAATTTTCTTTGTTTAATCCCGCAAAGATACTATATTTGGAAAAATCTTAAAGTACATGGAAAGCAAATATAATTATTTCAAGCGAGATATCAGTTGGCTCTCATTCAATTACCGCGTATTGTTGGAGGCAACGGATGAACATTTGCCGCTCTACGAGCGGATTAACTTCATCTCAATCTACTCTTCCAATCTGGAGGAGTTTTACAAAATCCGGGTGGCCGACCATAAAGCAGTGGCTTCCGGAGCGACGGAAAGCGATGAAGAAACCGTACAATCTGCCCGTGAACTGGTAGAGGAAATCAACCGGGAAGTCACCCGGCAGCTGGACGACCGTGTGCACATCTACGAACAGAAAATACTCCCCGCTCTACGTAGAAACCATATCATTTTCTATCAGGACAGACACGTGGAGCCGTTCCACCAACAATTTATCAAAGATTTTTTCCGGGAAGAAATCTTCCCTTACCTGCAACCCGTACCGGTATCGAAGGACAAAATCGTCTCTTTCCTCCGGGACAACCGCCTCTATCTGGCCATACGAGTTTATCCGAAAAAAGAGAATGAGACAGAGCAACGGCAGCAGCCGTATTACTTCGTCATGAAACAGCCTTATGCCAAAGTGCCCCGTTTCATCGAACTTCCCGCACATGAGAAAGACCATTATCTGATGTTCACCGAAGACATCATCAAGGCGAACTTAAACCTGATCTTCCCCGGCTACGACGTCGACTCCAGCTACTGCATCAAGATCTCCCGCGACGCTGACATCCTGATTGACGACACCGCCAGCAGCGCCGACCTTGTAGCCCAACTGAAGAAAAAAGTAAAGAAACGCAAGATCGGCGACGTCTGCCGCTTCGTCTACGACCGCGCCATGCCGCAAGACTTCCTCGATTTTCTGGTGGACGCCTTCCGCATCCAGCGTGACGAGCTTGTCCCCGGCGACAAGCATCTGAATCTGGAAGACCTGCGTCACCTCCCCAACCCGAACAAGTCGCTCCACAGCCTTGAGAAGCCAAAGCCGATGAAGCTAACCGTCCTCGACGAGAAAGAATCCATTTTCAACTACGTCGCCCGGAAGGACCTGCTCTTATATTATCCGTATCATTCCTTCGAACACTTCATCCATTTCCTTTATGAAGCCGTTCATAACCCGGAAACGCGGGAAATCATGGTCACACAATACCGTGTGGCAGAAAACTCCGCCGTTATCAACACCCTGATAGCCGCCGCCCAAAACGGCAAGAAAGTAACCGTATTCGTTGAGCTGAAAGCCCGCTTCGATGAAGAGAACAACCTTGCCACCGCCGAAATGATGCAAGCCGCCGGCATAAAGATAATATATAGTATCCCGGGACTGAAAGTGCATGCCAAGGTAGCCCTCGTCCGCCGTCGCGGACAGAACGGCGAGAAGCTCCCCAGCTACGCTTATATCAGCACCGGCAATTTCAACGAGAAGACTGCCACCCTCTACGCCGACTGCGGCCTGTTCACCTGCCGCAAGGAAATCGTGAACGACCTATACAACCTCTTCCGCACCCTGCAAGGTAAAGAAGACCCCAAATTCACGACTCTCCTTGTCGCCCGTTTCAACCTCATCCCCGAACTGAACCGCCTCATCGACCGTGAAATAGAACTTGCCGACCAAGGCAAGGGTGGACGTATCATCCTCAAGATGAACGCCCTCCAAGACCCTGCAATGATTAACCGCCTCTATAACGCCTCCGAACACGGCGTTCAGATCGACCTCATCGTCCGTGGCATCTGCTGTCTCATCCCCGGGCAGTCATACAGTCGTAACATCCGTGTCACCCGTATTGTCGACAGTTTTCTGGAACACGCCCGCATCTGGTACTTCGGCAACAACCACCACCCGAAAGTATTCATGGGTTCCCCCGACTGGATGCGCCGCAACCTCTACCGGCGTATCGAAGCAGTCACCCCGATACTCGACCCCGACCTACGTGCCAGCCTGATAGAAATGCTGAACATCCAACTGGCCGACAACCAAAAAGCCTGCTGGGTAGACGCCCAACTGCAAAACGTATTCAAGAAAAGAACGCCCGGTACCCCAAGCGTCCGCGCACAATATAATTTTTACGAGCAACTAAAAAACAGCCTGCTCCCACATAATCCCACATAACCCTATATAACTCTATATAACCCTATATAACCCTATATAACTATAACACATATAACGCCCCATGCCGCACTCACCCGCATGGTTTCCCCGGACTACTTTTTTATCCGTCAAGCGAGCTTCCGTAACGGAGCGGATTTTTCTTCAAGTTTGGTGGCAATTTAGCCAGTCGGTGGTATCTCCATTCCCCTCCTTCGGGAAGGAGGGGTGGCTGAAAGCCGGGGTGGTAGGTGGATACACAATGCTGATAATAACTGACTTACGCATTCACCTACCACCTCCCCCTACGGGGACTCCTCCTTCCCGAAGGAGGAGAATGGAGAATACTATCGATTATCAAATTATTATTTTCCTAATTAAGTTTACCACCAAATTTGAAGAAGAACCAGTTTTTATCGATTTAACTCTCATGCCCTCACTAATAGTCTACATTCCTTTATTCATCAGGAATGTAGCTATGAGGGTAACTACAAGAAGTAGCCTGAGGGTAAACAGTTACCTTCAGACCGTATTCTCTGGAGAATTCCCTATACATTTGTTACTAAAAGCATACGGGATTAAAACATGAAGCAATAAGGAAGCAGAGAGGTTTACCTTCATTAGCTTGTTTGTCAACCTTCGTTAGCTTATCAGCTAATCCCGGTAAACGGAGAGGCTAACATTGGTTAGCTGTTGAAGGACAAAGAAGACAAACATAAGTAATCTATATCGTTATTATGATAGACCTTATAGCGTTTCATAAGATATATCAGTGTTTACCGGCTGTATTATGTTGCCGGATAAGCTGTATATAAAGAGATTTATGAGGGTAACTTTTTACTCTCAGGCTGTTCCTTGTAGCAACTCTCATAGCTGCAACCCTGATGAATAAAGGGATGTAGACTATTAATGAGAGTATGAAGGTAAAATTGATAAAAACTTTTTTCTGGAGTCATCTAAAAATTAGAAGTCGAGACTACCGATGGACCTCAAGAACATAATCGTGTAACACTTCATCTACCCCATAAATACTATAAACATCGGAAGATTATCTCTAAGGAATTTCAACGCCATAGTTATCTGCCGCTCTATCGCTTTCTCGGAAACTGCACATCGTTCCGCTATTTCTTTATTAGTCAAATGTTGTTCCCGGCTCATTTTGAAGATCCGCCGCCGTTGAGGAGGAAGCTGTTCAATCAACTTATCAATATAGCTTTTTAAATCGGCCGCATCCAACTCATCTTCTATATCGTATGAATTTTCAAGACCTCGCAGGGCTGTCATTTTAAAATTCAACTCATAAAAATGCCGGCGCGAATAATTAAAGATAATGTTACGGGTAATAATAAAGAGGAAACCGTCAAAGTTCTTGGTTTCATCAAACATTTCCCTTGATTCCCAAACTTTAACAAAAACATCTTGTACCACTTCAGAAACCTCGAAAGACGAAGTTATATAAAGCTGCGCAAAGTTATAGACTTTCAGCCAATAACAGTCATATAGACGCTCAAATGCAATTGTATTTCCAGCCTTTACCTCGGTTAATATCTCTGTTTCATCCATATTGTACAAAAACTATACAAATATAAAAGAAAAATAGATAAACTTCTATATTATTTGAAAAAATCATGCAAAAACAGGTCTTTTTATTCAAATATCTAAAGATTTTACTTTCGAAAGAAAAAGTGCGGAATAACAGAAGAATCTGTTAACCAGAATATTCTTTCATCATCCCGCACCCTGCACTATTGAAAACTTTTTTAATTCATCGTCACTTCCGTACGATCTCCTGTTGCCGACACAGCATACAATTTAAACCCTTCTTTCCAGCTGAGAGGTAAAATAAACGTATGTGTAGAAGATGGAGTGGTTTCACCACTGCAAACAAAAATCAACTTTCCATCTGCATCCTTTACTTCATAAGCCACTACATTTTTCCATCCTTGGATAGTTATCGCTTCACCAATAGCCTCCGTCTTCCCTTCTGTGAAGCTTTTGGCAGTGTGTGTTGCGTGCGAACCTGCCACTACCGACGCCCTACTTTTATATAGTTCAAACGAATTGTCCGATATGTACTCCAAGGCTACATCGGGTTTGGAATATCCCAAGCCATTTACTTTATGCCTTAACGCATCTACCATATCCGGCGTTACGGTAAGAGTCCTGGTGTCATAGTCCTCAATTTTTTTATTGACAGGAGTAAGGAATCCCCACTTTTCAAAGAAATCAAGCAGATTCATCTTTGCCGACAGGCAGCAATTATAGACAAAATCCAATTGTATGTCTCCGTCCGTCATGCCTGTATAATCTTTATTACGGGCATACTCATAAACATCCGGATAGAATCCGCCTTTGTCCGACTGTTGCAAAGGAGTCCGTCCCAGCACTTTTCCGAAGTAAAGTTCCAGTTGCCAGAAAGGAACCAGTTTGCAGAAGACATCATTCGCATCGTCACCTATATTTGAAAAATCAGCATGAGAACTACCCGCAACGATTATTCCATTCCAGGCTTTTGAGTATCGATTACGGTAAACATCCCCCATGTCTTCAGTTTGTATACGCGAGCCCTGACCAAAAATTGTTGTCTGGATATACTCGGACATAATGTTATTTGTCACTTCCGTCATTCCGATCCACATCACTCCCAAACGAGTCTGGTTACAGTGACCTATTTCGTGTGCCGGTCCCCAGCAAGCGCTTGTCTTAAGTTTGGAAGGATTACAGATATCACTCATCGTCGTTTGATTATAAGCGGTATGATAGGAAGTGGCATACATATATGATTGATACATGACATTCAAGTACATACGGTTTCTGAACATCTTGTCATATTTCTCCAGTCCCAACAACTGCATTTCGTTCAACACAATCTGGTCATACAAATCAATCAGTTCGTTTCCGTTATTAGCAGCATATTTACGATAGTCATTCGTTTCGAAAGTCATGTGTGCATACTTCCCTACTACGTCAAAATACTTATCCGTAGCTTTTCCCAACAGTTCATTCCAACGTCCCTCATGTTTCTGCGAGTCAAAATAACCGTTTACTGTTCCCGATGCAAAATGAATCTTCACCGGTAACGCAGCCGCATCATCCAACGTCCGGGTATGGTACATCACGTAAACCAATCCTTTCTCACTGATTGTCAACTTGTTCGTACCCCGACTCAACGGATAGGTCACTCCTCCGAAGCCGTCACTTTCCGGAGCATCCAGATTCTGTACCTTCAAACTGATGTCATAACCGTGCGTATCGCCCACAAGTACAATCAGGTTTTCATTGGCCTTCACCGAAATACCGGTCGGATTGTCTAAAAGACTATACGGATTCGTTTTATGAGTCCCCGATTGAATATCAGGATTCGGATATGCTTTAAATTCACCCACACGGAACTCCGGCTCATATTTACCTTTAATCATGTAATAAGCCAGATTCTTAAAGAACGGGAACTCGCACTTCTCAATGTCAGCCTCAGTAATTCCCGCTTTTAGCTCACTACACGTCTCGTCTGCAAAAAGAGTTGAATAATCAAAGGCTTCGGGATTCTTTGCATAAAATTCCATTTCAGCACAAGAAGCAAACCCTTGTCCATCTCCTGCACCAGTTTTTACGATAAAGCGGAAGGATTTAGCACGAACGGGAGCATCGAATAATACTTTAGTAGCAGAAGCGGAACCTAAGAAATCTTTATCAGCCAAAGGAGTGAAAGCACTCCCATCTTCGGAATATTGAATTTCCACTTCCTTAAACTTTCCGTTGGCACCGTCCGTGCGAGGATAATAAACCAGATAATCGACATCGGACACTTCTTCCAAATTATAAGTCAGTGTAATGGGGAAGTAATTGCTGCCGGAGTTATTCCAACTGGAATGATAAATGGTAGAGTAGTCTCCGTCAAATGATTTTTCAATCTCTCCACCACCTTGGAAAGAAGAAGCGGTCCCATCCTTTACTTTCAATTTAATATCGCCTTTGATATCTTCCCCCGTGTCGGCATTATATTCATTGAGTCCATGTTGGGTGACAGACACGGTGGCAGAAACCGGTACATCGTTTTCCGTTGCATCCTCCGGCAGTTTCTCTGTAAATACGATAGTACCTTGTCTTTTGTTGTCCAATATACTGGCACGTACCGAATAGCAGTAGTCCGTTGTCACCATTTCGGCAGAACGAGTTTTAGGAGCTTCGACAATCCAGTCGGACAGAATCGGTTCTACCTCAACATTGGTAGTCACGGCAAATTTGATTTGCGCACCCACCGCCGGTACTTCAAACGCTTGCTGATCAATCAAGATAGCCGCTTCATAACCTAGCTGACGGACTCTGATCGTTTTCGATAACCCATCTGCCGTAACCGATACGGTAGCTTCACGTACCAATCTTTCGTCACTTTGATCTACGGATATTTTCAGCAGTTTTCCTACAATCGAAGGGCGGCACCAACTTTTATCCGATTGGGCAGTCCACGCAACAGCATTTGTAGTAATCGTCAGACTTTGTTCGCTTGCTTCACTTTTGAAGTCAACTGTTGTTTTACTGATTTCCAATGTAGCAATTGCTATTTCATCGTCGCTGGAACAAGCCGCCAGCAGACTCAAGGGAATCAAGAAAAGCAGTAATAAATATATTCTTCTCATAGTTTTCAATTTAATTTATAAAAGGGGAAAAAGAACGGAGATACAAATATATCCTAGCAATCATTTGTATCTCCGCTATCAATTCTCTGTCAGAGAACGTCACTTATTTCAAGAGACATTAATCCTCCACTACCACTGTCTCTCCGGTTTCGGGATCATAGATTGTCGTTGTCACTTGTTTCAATGCCAGTTCCGACAGAGCAATCCAGTTACTTCCGGAAGTTGCAGACAATACTTTAAACCAGACATATCGAAATGTTTCATCCGAAGAAATTCTGTCCGACATATATGAGGCTTTCCGAGTTCCCGGAAGTTCTGAAAGAGAAGCCAACTTAGTCGTTCCCGTTTCATTTACATAATCAGGCTTCGATCCCACCAGTTCCTTACTTACCAAAATATCCATTTCTTTCGGATTATCACAGTTTGCGTTATCTCTAGCAGTATAAGTGAAACTAAAAAAGTTTGTTTCTTCTTTTAAATCTACTACGATATAATGCGGAAAAGGAGTCGAAGCACTCCAAGACATATGGAAGTAATTATCAGAAGCAGTACTACCGTCAAACAGATTCTTCAACGGCCCTTCTGATGTTTCCTGAGCATCGGTCCATGCATCTCCTTCTCCCGTTATTTTAAAGTCTTTAGAAATAGTTACAGTCTGCTTATTTGCTGCCGCTGCCTGTGCAGTAATAGAACAAATTTCTCCGCCATTACCATCAGCACTGCATGGCTGTAACGTAAACACAATATCTCCATATCTTTTCAATAAATTATCCACCAATATCGTATCACTATATACACTAGCCAGACGTAAACACTCCTTACCACTTTCCGGCAATGTATAAGTAACTTTGATATACTTATAATTAGCATTCTCCGGAATCTTCCATTTCAGTTTTACAGCTCCTGCTTTCGCCTCATAAGAGAGTGTACTCGCATCCAAAGCTGTCGGAGTCGGATAAGATTCATCATCAGAGCAAGCAGTAAAAACCGTCACTCCCAAGATTCCCATTATAATATAAGATAATATTTTTTTCATATTAATAGACATTTTATTGATTAATACCCCGGATTATTCACCAATTGTGGGTCTCTGTTTATATCAGTAGAAGGAATTGGCAACAAATACTGAGTAGGAGATTTAAACTTACGCTCAAAACTGATTTCTGTCAGTTTGGCAAAATCATCAATTGTTGACGCTTTAATATTCATACCTTTCGCTTTTACTCCGAAATATTCCTCAGCCAGAAGCCAACGACGCATATCCCAGAAATTTTGATTCTCCAGATACAATTCAATCATTCTTTCCTGACGGACAATTTCCCGAAGTTTAGATTGGTTCAGCGTAGCTATTCCATTCCATGAAGTTTCTAATGTCGGAATTCCTGCACGTTCTCTGATATAATTGATATATGTCTTAGCATTCGTCAAATCATCTGATGTTCCAATTTCAATGCAAGCTTCTGCATAAGCCAAATATAAATCTGCTAATCTAATAACCGGCCAAGGATATTGGTTCAAAGTCGTACTGCTCGTCCCCACGGTAGTATTGGGATCCACTCCTTTTTTATTCAAATATCCACCAGGACTATAGTTACCATCACGCTGCACGTTAGCTGTACCAATACTACAATTACCTCCCAAAAGGAAACTACATACCAAGCGTCCACCATCTACATAACCATCGCTGTAAGCCGGATTTGTAGCATTGTTCAATACCTCAAAGTAACCACCCTGAAAAGCTATCCAAGCATAATAACGAGGCTCACGGTCTAAATTAAAGAGAATTGTTTTCTGACCCTGTGCAGCTTGAGTAGCATGAGCAGCATCTACACTAACCACTTCGGTTTTCACTTTCGATGCAAATTCCGGATCTTCATCCCAAGGCAAACCATTCTTTGTATAAAAGCGATTCAACATAGCCCAAGTAGGACAAACACCATTCCATGCCCAACCGTCTTTCACAAACGGCAATGATTTATTTTGTACGCCATAGCTACCTTCATTCCGAGTTTCGGCAAACAAAACTTCTACGTTACGTGATTCCCAATCCACCATACCTGTACGCAAACATCTGACAGCTCCTTCTTCGGGGTATGGATTAGCTTCTGACTCATCCAGCCGGTAATCTTTCTTTTTATATAAATCATGTCCGTTCAGCACGGCAAGTTCAATAGCCTCTTTACAGGCATCTCTTGCAAGTACCCACTTATTAGCGTCATAAGTAAGCGGCATCAACTGCACACCATCCTTATCTACAAAGTTGCTATAAAATTTTGAATTACCATTGAATAGCGGCGAAGCTGCATAAAGTCGCATCTTTGCCTTTAATGATTTAGCAGCGATACTAGTGGCAAGTCCGAACTCAGAAGCCGTAGAACGAACAGCCGGCAAATCATTGGCAGCTTCGTCAAACAAATTACATATCCATTCCACACATTCATCATAAGGTGTTCTTCCCAAATATTCTTCCACCGGAGTCGTGATAGAAGGTGTTTCTTTTATCAGCAAAGTAGGACCATAACAACGGGCCATCAAATAATGATAATAAGCTATCAGAAATTTAGTCTGTGCCTTATAATCCACTTTCAAATCGTTTCTCAAATCAGCTACCTTGTCAATCCTTTCAAGCAACATATAACATTGGCGGATACCCTGGAAGAAAGTGTCCCAATAAGAAATTACAGGAGTTGCCGCAGAATAGTTTCCTTTAGGGAAACCGGCAAACGTTTCATGCTCGAATGCAGTAATCACCTCATCACCTGTCATCTGGTCCAAACTACCACTCGATATGTTACACTGCGGCAAATAGGCATAACAAGAATAAAGATAATCTCTCACTGCATCTTTATCAGCATAAGTATCCTCGTCAGTAGTTGTTTCATCCGGAACAATGTCCAGATAGTTACAAGAACTATATCCAATTAATGCAACTAGCAAGAATAAAATTCTATATATTTTTTTCATAATCACTGGTTATTATATGTTTATTTGAATGTAATTTGAACACCTAAGTTGAAAGTTCTCTGAGTAGGATAAGCCATACCTTTTCCTCCACCCATTTCAGGATCCCACAATTTAAACGGAGAGAATGTCAGCAGATTGGTTCCACTCATATAAACTCTTCCCCATTTAAAGTTATAACCAACTTCTGCATTCTTTAATTTCAGGAAAGCGGCGTTTCTCAACCAATAAGTAGAAGATTGCATATTATTATTGTTGTTGTACTTAGTCAAACGAGGATATTTAGCATTCGGATTCTGATTTTCTTTGCTCCAATAATCCTCTGCAATCCACTCCAACACATTGTTTTTACTTTGAGTACCAAAAGGCTCAAAACCACTCATCATCAATGAGACGTTAGCCTGTCCCTGGAAGAATACGGAGAAGTCCCATTTCTTCCAAGTAATAGACGGACCGAAACCATAGATAATTTCAGGAATAGTAGGATGACCAATGGCGACTCTGTCATCGGAGTCTATCTGTCCATCATAATTACCATTTACATCCGGTTGGTCTACATATTTCACATCACCTGCCGCTATTGTTATATTACCTAATGTAGAGGTAGGATTATTCGCTATATCAGCTTCGTCAATATATAGTCCGTCAGCTACATATCCCCATAGTGTATTCAAGGGTTTTCCTACTGCGGACAGAGCCGGACGTATATCAGCGGCCTCATCAGTTTCCATTACACGATTTCTGGCAAACGTAAACGTTCCTTTAAACTGAATTGATAGATCCCTATTGATCTGTTTACCATAATCAACCGCCAGATCAACTCCCCAGTTCTTTACCTTGGCAAAGTTTCCATAGATTACTGTCTTGGCTGCTCCCAGATAATTAGGAATAGAACCTTTTGTAGTAAGGATATTACTTCTGATCTCACGGAATGCGTCAACTGTCAAATTGAGAGAGTTAAATAATTGAATGTCTGCTCCCACATTCAGCTTATGACCTACCTCCCATGTCATATCTTCATTTTCAAATCTTGAGAATGTAGGGCCATTATGTGACTCTTTATGGCTGCCATAACCAGTCTGATAGCTGGGCGAATCATTCAATGTAGTGATTCCCATATACAAGAAACGAGTATAAGGTACTTGGTCGTTACCCACCAAACCATAAGAACCGCGAATTTTGAAATTAGATACTATATTTCTAATTGGTTCCCAGAATTTCTCCTGACTGATATTCCAACCCACTGACACAGAGGGGAAGAATCCGAAACGATGTCCTTTTGCGAAATTCTCAGATCCATTATAACCAGCATTGAACTCAAATAAATAGCGATTGGCATAATCATAAGCAGCACGAACGGCAATACCCATTCTACGTTTGGGCAAAGAGTTCAATAAACTGGAATTAACATTTGAGTTATATTCATCCTGGTTATACAACAACATACCACCTACATGATGATCGCCAAAAGCACGGTCATAATTAAAGTAACCTTGAATGTAAAAGCGTCTGTCACCGTCAGTACCAAAGAAAGAATCTAACGTATGATTGGTTGCATCTCCTATTGAATTTACTGTATAATTATATGTTCCATCTTCATTCTTGGTATAGTCAGTCAGCTGGTAAGTATTATAACCCTGTAAACGATATTTGGAATTATAACTCCAGTTCTTAAATGAAATCAATGCTTTGAAGCTCAATCCTTTGGTAATAAAATCAAGTTTCTGATCAAAGTCCAGATTGGCAACGACCGTACTCTCGAACGTATCCTTATATCCCATACTAGACACAGCAACAGGGTTTACAGGATTATAGTTACCTGCCACAATACTACCCCAACGATACCATTTCTCATCTTCTTGCGGATACATTACAGGAAAATCGACCGGGTTAGTTCCCATGATAGCCCCAAAAATATTATCTACACCGGCTCCTTCTGAAGTTGTCAACGGACCATGCATATTGTTCAACTGTACATTCAAGTGTAAAGACAAAGTAGAAGTCTTCGACATATGGAAGTCCACATTATTCTGAAATGCATATTTCATATAGTCGATATTATTCTTATAAGAGAAGAAGTTGCTGGAACGGTCTTTCAGCATACCTGTTTCATGATTGACATTCACATTCATAAAGTAAGTAATCTTGGAAGTACCTCCGCGAACATTGAAGTTAGCTTTCTGATTGAAGGTCGCGTTCTTGAATACTTCGTCGTACCAATCCACATTCGGGTAAATGTATGGATTCAAGTTATTCGCCGTACCATAGATTTTATCATCTGAATACAGTGCATCTCCGGTACCTTGATTAGTAACGGCTTCATTATACATTCTCATAAACGTCACTCCGTCCACCGTTTTCGGGCGCTTAATGGGGGTATTGACGTAAGCCTCTACACGCACACCGATAATCGGTTTTTCAAGGTCGGAACCCGACTTGGTTTTAATGATAAGTACACCATTCGCACCGCGTGTACCGTACATGGCGGAAGCAGTTGCATCTTTCAGTACAGAAAAACTTTCAATGACTTCCGGATCAAGTGCATTCAAATCCGCTTTTGAGATTTCAACTCCGTCAAGTACAATAAGCGGAGTAGCACTGTTCATGGTAGCAACACCACGGATAAAGAAATCCGCACCGTTATTTCCAGGCTCACCACTACGTTGATAAGAGATCACACCGGAAAGGCGACCGGCAAAAGCCGTAGAAAGATTAGCAGTCGGTACTTTCAAATCTGCCGGACGTACAGACTGGATAGAACCTGTTACTGTTTCTTTCTTCTGTCCTGTTCCGAAGGCCGTTACGACTACTTCATCCAGCTGTTCTGCATCGTCAGATAAAGTAACACTCAGTACTTTCTGGTTTCCTACTTTGATCTCCTTAGAAGAATATCCGATAAAAGAGATAACCAGAACATCACTGGAAGTCGCCATAACCTCGAACTTACCATCTACATCGGTAGTCGTACCGGTTTTTGTTCCTTTAATCATAACAGATGCCCCAGGAATGGGATCTCCGGTGGCCGACTCGGTCACTACACCAATAATCTTGTGTTTGGCCGCTTGTTGAGTAGATTCGCCTTCAACTTTTAAAATAACTTCGTTACCTTTAATAGTATAACTGACTCCACTCCCTTTGAATACTTCGTTAAGCACTTCATTAATTGTACCCGAACAATTAATATTTCTAGTTTTTGTGTTTTTCAGGTCTGCTGCATTGTAGAAAAAAGTATAACTACTGTTTTTTTCAATAAGCTGAATAGCCTGTTTAATAGTGATTGACTGCCCTTTTACTGAAACTTGTCCCTGAGCTCCAAGGACAGATAACGGATAAAAAAGCAAAGTGAGGACGATATACTTCAAATATCGCCTGCAACTAGAGATTCTTTGTTTTCTCATGCTTCGACTGATTAGATTAGACATTCGATTAAGTTTATAATAAAATATTTATATTGATATTAATGAATAATAATTTGTTCATTGTGTGTTTCTATGGTCAAATTGAGACTAAAACAGATTTTATCAAGTACATCATCCAAAGTTTCGTCATAACGGATACTCCCACTAAACAATGCTTTTTTTCCTAAATTCCTCTTTAAGACTATATTTGTATTATACATCTGATTGACTGTTTCAATCAGTTGAGTCAACGGAACATCTTCAAAGTTATATCTTCCATTTTCCCAACTGATATTTGAGATATTCTCTATTTGTGTTTGTGCATTATCTACATTATAAGTCACTTTCTGAAGTGGTTGCATGACTATTTTCTTCCCGGTAGATTCAACATTAAATTCTATCTTACCATGAAACAGCGTAATTTCATTCTGCTTTATATCATCTTGCTTGACAAGAAAGCAAGTTCCCTTCACTTCTATAAAAGCTTTATTAATGTGTACTTGAAAAGTACTTCCCTCGTGCTTATAAACTTCAAATAATGAATTACCACTCAACCAGACTTTTCTGTCTTTATTAAAATCTTTTGCAAATTGAATAGAACTTCCGGGCTTCATCCAGACCTTGGTGCTATCCGGCAAAATATACATCATACTTTGTTGGGCTTCAATCCTTACCAACTCATTCATTTCCGCTTTATTATCACCTAAAATCATCCAAAGTCCACCTATCAACAATAGGATAGCTACTGAAGCGGCAGCCAAATATGGCCTTAGTTCTACAAGAACTCTGTTATTTTTCCTGTATTCACATTTAGTTTTTACCTTTTTCCATATTTGTTCTTTTATTGCCATATCAGCAGCTCTGTTTCCAGATTCATTCCATTGTTTTTTTATTTCTATATCTACCGATTCCAAGTCAGCAAAGGCTTTCCGTTGCTTTTTGGAGAGTCTACCTGACAGCAGACTTTTGATTAATCTTTTCCTTTCGACCTTATCCATTCTATTCTACCTTGTTGGTTTTAAACTCTATTGTTGCTCATATACTATAAATACACACCAGCTCTTTCTAACCCCACATCGACTTTGTAAAAAAGTGAAAGTTTTTTTGAATGTAAACTGTAATTGTCTGATAATTAGCAATGTAGTTAATTGATTAATGCGAAAAAAAATAAAAAAGATGTGAGATGTATTACTAAGTTCTTGTAGAACCAAGGTGGTATTTTGCCGCTGCCTCAATTGCACTTTTATTGACAATAGGCGGATTCTGGTTAACGTTTAAAGGCGACAAGATAGCTAATGAGCTTATTAAAATTACAGCTCAGCAGAACCAGATGTACACTCTTCCGGATAGCAGCAAAGTATGGATGGAGCCCGGAAGTTCTATTCAATATACAAAATCTTTTAACAAAGAAAGAAAAGTCTGGTTGAGTGGTAATTCATTATTTGAAGTTTATAAGCATGAAGGAAGTACTTTCCAAGTATATATCGACAAGGCTTTTATTGAAGTAAAAGGAACTTGCTTCCATATCAAACAAACCGATGCCGAAAAGAACGAAATTACATTGTTTCGTGGAAAGATAGAATTTAATGTTGAATCCACCGGACAAAAAACAGTAATGAAGCCTTTACAAAGAGTGATATACAATCCGCGTAATGCTGAAATGAGAGTAGAACAGATTACTAATATAAAATGGGAAAACGGAAAATATAACTTCACGGATATTCCCTTGCAAGAGCTTATTAGTATCATCAATCAAATGTACAACTCCGACGTCACATTAGCAAAAGGTATCAATCATGAATCAGCATTTACCGGAAGCATTCGCTATGATGAACCATTGGAAGATGTAGTCAACAAAATTTGTTTCACATTAAACCTGAATAAAGAAGAACATGCAAATAAAATCATTATAAAAAAATAATAATTAAACTTATGTCTAATCTAAAATGCTAAAGCATGAGAAAAATTCAAATTTCTTACAAGCAACGATATCTGAAGTATATCGTATTGCTGTTGCTTTTTTACCCGCTCAACATCCTAGGAGCACAAGGAGTAATCTCAGTAAAAGGGCAAGCAATGACTATCAAACAAGCAATCCAGCTAATTGAAAAAAACAGTAATTACACATTTTTCTACAATGCTGCAGACTTGAAAAACACAACCAACAAAAATCTAAATTGTGAAGGGACTATTGAAGAAGTTTTAAAAGAAGTCTTCAAAGGTAGCGGAATCACCTACATGATCAAAGGTAACGAGATCATATTAAAGGTAAACAAAGAGGAAGCCACACAGCAACAACCCAAAAAGAAACGTACCGTTACGGGTACGGTGGTAGACGCTGAAAATGGCGATCCGGTTATCGGTGCTACTGTTGTAGTGAAAGGACAGAAGGACGGAGTAATTACCGATTTGGATGGTAATTTCACGATTGCTATCAGCGGCTCGAAAGCACAGCTGGAATTCAGTTACATCGGTTACAGAAAGAAAACAGTCGATGTAGGCGATCTTGGTGTCATCAACGTAAAGATGGAATCAGACAACCAACTGCTGAGTGAAGTTGTAGTAGTAGGTGCCGGTACACAGAAGAAAGTCAGTGTAACAGGGTCAATCACCAGTGTGAAAGGTCTGGAACTGAAAGCTCCAAGTTCTTCGCTTACCACCTCCTTTGCGGGAAAACTGGCAGGTGTTATTTCTATGACTTCGACCGGCGAACCGGGTGCCGCTTCCGAATTCTACATTCGCGGTGTGAGTACCTTTGGCGGACGAGCCACTCCTTTAATACTTTTGGATGATGTAGAAATTTCTACGGCAGACCTGAATAATATTCCGGCTGAAACGATCGAAAGTTTCTCTATTTTGAAAGATGCTTCTGCGACCGCTATCTACGGTGCCCGTGGTGCCAACGGCGTTATGCTCATCACTACCAAGACCGGTAAAGAAAACGAGAAAACCAGAATTAACGTCACGGTTGAGAACTCTTTCAATAAACCGATGAACTTCCCCGACTTTGTAAATGGTGCCACTTGGATGGAAATGTACAACGAAGCCCAATTGACACGTAATCCGGGAGCAACCCCAAAATATTCGCAACTTGACATCGACAACACACGTAACCAAGTTAATCCTTACATTTATCCGGATGTACAATGGAAAGACGTCATCTTCAAAAACATGAATATGAATCAGCGTGCCAATGTCAACATCTCAGGTGGTGGTTCAAAAGCATCTTATTATATGAGTTTGCAAGCCAATCACGATACAGGTTTGCTGGATACGAAGAAAGTATATTCGTATAATAATATAAACAATTGGGGATATAATTTCCAAAACAATATCTCTTACAAAATAACATCTACAACTAAAATCGATTTACACATGAACGCCCAGATTCGTAACAAGAAGGGACCGAACTACAGTACTTCCGATTTATTCGCTCAGATGTTGTATTGTAATCCTATTAACTTCCCTGTTACTTTCCCGGCGCAACCCGGAGACACACATATCCGTTTTGGTAATGCTATATGGACAGGATCTTCGGTACGTACCAACCCGTATGCTTATATGTTGAGTTCATTCAAGGAATATAATGAAAACACACTCAATACTTCCTTAAAAATCAACCAAAAACTTGACTTCGTAACTAAGGGGTTAAGCGTACAAGCAATGGTCAATTGGAAGAATTGGGCTTCATCTTCCTACAACCGGACGATCGAACCTTATTATTATGGTATTAAAGGAGGAAGTTATAACCCTTCAAATCCTACTGATTATGAAATTGAACGCCTGGGAACATCAGGAACTGACTATCTGAAAACGTCAGATATAAGCAAAGCTTCCGACCAGACTTTCTATCTGGACGCCCGCGTGAATTATGACCGCCAGTTCAACCTGCATCATGTAACAGGAATGTTGATGTATATGCAACGTGAATATCGTAGTAGCGTACTACCCGAACGCAATCAAGGATTCTCAGGACGTTTTACTTACGACTACGGTCAGCGCTATCTGGTAGAACTGAATTTCGGTTATAACGGAACAGAACGTCTGGCCAAGAAAGAACGTTTCGAATTCTTCCCCGCCGTATCTCTAGGCTGGGTAATCAGTAACGAAAAGTTCTTTGAACCGATGACCAAGTATATAGATAACCTGAAAATCAGAGGATCTTATGGTCTGGTAGGTAGTGACGAAACCGGACTTTCTGCCGGTGCACAACACTTCCTGTATATCGACCAAGTATCGCTCAATAACATAGGCTTCACTACCGGTGTAGATATGAACTATACCCTATATGGACCTTTAGTAACCAATTATGCAGTTGTTAATGGCGGTTGGGAACGCGTAAAGAAACTGGATATAGGTATCGACCTCGAATTATTCCGCCAGTTGACTATTACTGCCGATTATTTTAATGAGAAACGTTACAATATCCTGCTCCACCGTGAAGCATGGCCGGAATCTCTTGGATATTATACAGCTAAACCTTGGAGCAATAAAGGTAAAGTTGATAACTGGGGTATTGAACTAAGTGTAAACTGGAGAAAAGAATTCACAAAAGATTTATATGTAGATTTCCGTGGAAACTTCACATATACTGAAAACAAATATGTCAACCTGGATGAACCGGTTTATCCCTATGTATGGAAAACATCTACAGGCAAACCGTTAAGCCGCACAACCGGATATATCGCCCAAGGATTATTCAGCAGTCAGGAAGAAATCGATAATAGCCCGACACAGAATCTTGGTAGTACTGTTAAACCGGGAGACATAAAATACCGTGATGTAAACGGAGATGGTAAAATAGATGGCAGTGACCAAGTAATGATCTCTCCTTATGGAACTACCCCCCGCATCCAATATGGTTTGGGAATGAATGTAACCTATAAAAAATTCGATTTCGGTGTATTCTTCAATGGGTCGGCTAAACGCACTATCATGATTAGCGGTATTTCACCATTCGGCCAAAGTGACTATAATGTCATGCAATTCATTGCAGATGACTACTGGTCTGAGTCAAATCCCAATCCGAATGCTAAATATCCGCGCTTAGGATTAACTAGTTCACAAACAGCCAATAATACAGTAGCTAGTACTTACTGGATGCGTAACGGTAATTTCATCCGTTTCAAGACACTGGAACTGGGATATAAATTCAAATATGGACGCGTATACCTGAACGGTGACAATATAGCCGTATTCAGTCCGTTCAAGCTATGGGACCCGGAACTATCATGGAATGCTTATCCTTTGCAGCGTACATTCAACATCGGAGTACAACTTAATTTCTAATATATGAACCTAAATACGAGATAAATATGAGACTTATAGATAAAATAAAGAAGATGGGTAGTCTGTTAATACTCTCTACGTGCTGCCTGACATCTTGCAATTTCCTAGATGTAGTACCTCCCGAACAAGCAGGTCTGGGAGATGCCGTTAAAAAGCCGGAAAGTACACTTGGCTTCCTCTACTCATGCTATGCAGGAATCAAAGGTTCATCCAACCCAATTACTTATACCGGAATGGAAGCTGCATCTACTGATGAATTTGTATTCCCGGAATTATGGGGACACAGCGGACAACGTGCCGGTTGGGGACTGCTGACTCCGGAATCTCCCGGAGACTGGAAATGGGGTAATATCTACCGCTATATCGGACAATGTTATCTGTTTCTGTCCCAATTACCAAATGCCCTCGATGTATCGGAAGTACAAAAAAGAGAATGGACTGCCGAAGCCAATTTCCTAATTGCTTACTATCATTTCCTGATATTAGAATACTATGGCCCGTGCCCTATCACTGATTCATACATTGATATGGATACACCGAACAATGAATATCACGGACGTTATCACTTTGATTACGTAACAAGCTGGATTTCCATGAAACTGGACGAAGCAGCTAAAGATCTTCCGGCCTCCCGTATCGGTTCGGAATGGGGACGTGCAACTTCCACTATTGCAAAAGCAGTAAAAGCACGCTTGTTGCTCTATGCAGCTTCTGACTTATGGAATGGGAAATTCCCTTATCCGGATTGGAAAAACAAGAATTTCGAAACACCGGGATATGGGAAAGAATTAGTCAGCCAGGTTTATGATCCCGATAAATGGGAACGCGCACTGACTGCTTGTAAAGACGCACTGGAATGGGCAGAAGGAGAAGGCGGATGCGGACTGATGACTACTAAAGAAAGTGCAATCCTTATGGGTAATCAAGGACTTAATCTAGGAGAGCTTGATGTTCCCGTAGACGGAGTTACCGAAGAATTCAAAAAACATGTTTATTTGATGCGTTATCTCGTAACTAGCCGTTACTCGGATGGTAACCGTGAAATGATATGGGGACTTGCAGATGACGGTGGTGTAGTAATGGCTTCTTTACCCGTACACGTGGTAAAAGTAGACGGAGGCCCTTGGAGAAGTGGATATAGCGGCTACTCTCCTTTATTAAACAGTGTAGAGCGATTCTATACCAAAGAAGGAGAATTACCTCGAATTGCTGCCAATAAAGGGACTTTCGCAGAAGAAGATTCATGGTATGAATCTGCAGGAAGAAGCAATGCGGATATTATCAAGTTAAATACCAACCGCGAACCACGATTCTATGCATGGCTTTCATTTGACGGAGACCAATACAGCCCACGAATTTCAGGCGGCAAACCTCTGGTACTCAATCTTAAGAAAGGCGAAGCACAAGGTTGGAACAGAACTGAATTCGCCCGTGATCACTGTGTCACAGGATACATGTCAAAGAAATTTATCCAGCCCGACCTGAACTGGGGTACAAACTGGAGTAACAACGAAAAAAGCTATCCACGTCCTCTCTTCCGCTTAGCAGAACTTTACCTGAGTGTAGCCGAATGTTTGGCAGCTTTAGACAGACCCAAAGAAGCACTTACGTATCTTAACGTAGTTCGTGAACGTGCCGGTATACCGGATGTAACAGAAGAAATGCTGAATGATATGCCGGCCATGGATTGGATACGCAACGAACGTTTTGTAGAACTATGGGGAGAAGGCCTACGCTATTACGACGCACGACGTTGGATGATTGCCCCTGAAGTTTTTGCAGCTGGCGTACGTAAAGGGTTGAATATGGAACAAGTAGAAGAACCTACTTTCGAAGAGTTAAATCAACCTGTTATTGTAAATCAAGATTACAAATGGGAAAACCGTATGTATCTGGCACCTATATTTGCTAACGAAACATACAAGAATCCACAAATGGTTCAAGCACCCGAATATTAATCTTTAAACTGTTTACAAATTATGAAACAAATATTATACTCACTTCTTTTCTTGGGTTCACTCGCCACATTTACCGGATGTGAAGAAGCTGACTACCAAGAACTGATACCCCAAGAGTACAACAAGATTCTTTATTTAAAGAATAGCGGACAGAACGATCTGGTACTCTTCAACGATGGACAACAAGTAAAATATTCTATTACTGTAGTCAAATCCGGAAGCGATCCTTCCGCTACGGCCCAAGTCAGACTAAGCACATTATCTCAGACTGAAATTGATAATGAATCACGTTACAAAGGCAACAACTATGTTGTATTGAACAGTGATTGTTATACTTTCCGGAATAAGGATATTAGTTTCGAATCCTCAGATACCTATAAAATAGAAGAGTTTACATTAAATCCGGAAAAAATAACAGAACAGGTGGAAGCGGAAGCTAATGCCAACAGCATCTTTATTTTACCTATCCGCTTAACCAGTAAAACTGATTCTGTCAATTTTGAGCAAAGAGACTTAATTCTTAAACCTCAAGTGAAACAGCTAGGTATCAAATTTGAGAAATCATCCACAATGATAGACCTGGGAGTTAATAAGGAAGAAGAAATTATTGCTGAAATCAAAGTCTCCATGACATCCGGAATCATCAACCAGTGGAATTTTACGGCCGGTATAAAAGCCAGCACTGACCAAACAGAAATAGATGCATACAATACGGCCCAAGGAACAGATTACAAAGCAGTTCCGGAAGGAGCGTTTTATCAACTGGAAGATTTGATATTCAGTTCCGGAATTAGTGAAAGCGTCGGGGTTTTAGTAGTAGACCGTTCTAAATTGACTAAAGGGGCGACTTATTTAATTCCACTACAACTTGAACAAAGTGAAGATCTTGAAACTATTACCTCGGACACTAAAAAACATTATGTAATCTTGAAGTATATGTTCGATATGGTGGATGATAAGATTGACTTGACAGATAAAATTACTGATCCGTTGAGTTGTGGAGCTAATTCACTAAGTTTTCTTTACGATGACGATACCAGTACAGCTTATGAAACCAAATATCAATCAGCAAGCGGAAATGCTCAGTATGGACAACCTATTGACATCAATTTAGGTAAAGAAATGAGAGCTATCATGTTTGAGTATATTACAAAAGGTTGGAATAACTCAGGACCTAAAGTAATTAAGTTATTTACTAGTAATGACGGAACAAATTGGAATGAGTTTGTCGAAATAAACGAAGGATTACCAACAGCAAGTGAAGGAGGAAAAACATATACCTCAAAAGTATTTACGTCGCCTAATCCTTTCAGCTATCTAAGATTGACAGTAATGGAGTCTTATTTAGGAAATTGCATAGGAGAATTCCAGCCAGGTAGTACTTCATGGTATGCATGTTGGGGAATGGCCGAACTTAAATTATGGGGAATGTAATCACTAAAGTTAATACATAGGAAACGCTCTTATTGTTTATAGAACGGTTTCCTATACAAATCCAATAACTTATGAAATATATACATTTATATTTAACATACTTCTTATGTCTAATAACATCCTTAATATATACCGGATGTAAGGACGATGAGAGTGAACTGATTCCAAATACATTTGAAATCAGCAGTAGTGACCTGAACAAAGAGATTGACTTTAGAAGCACTACAATGTCAATCCCGGTAAAAACAAATCTGCGAACCAGCCAATGGAGCGTCAATTCCGACGAAAAATGGGCTACAGCTTTCCAACAGGATGATAAAATAATGCTTTCTATCCTTGATAATCAAGGAAAAACAAAACGTTATGCCAAATTAGCTGTTAAATCTGAGTTGGGCAATTATACCATTAATTTAACCCAATATGGAGTTAATGATGTTGATTTCAGAAACGATACTCAAATAGCCATAGTAAGTGGAAATGCTATCTCACAAGGAGATAACTGGAGCATCGAAAAGACATTCGACGGAATCAAAGGCTCACAGACACAAGGTGATGGATATCATTATCATTCTCCTTGGGATAATACGACTCATCCACTGCCTATAGATCTAGAATATACACTTCAAGGAGATAAACAAGTCGATTATTTTATCTATTATCCTAGAAACGGAAACGGAAACTTCGGAGCAGTCGATGTTTACGTTCAAACAGCGGATAATCCGAATTATGTTCTTGCAGGTACTTATGATTTCGGACAGCAGGGCGGGTTTGACGGCAAGACCGGAATACTAACTAAAACGGTCAAAGCCACTAAAGTTAAAATCACCGTTAAGACGGGTTTAGGAGGCTTCGCCAGTTGTGGAGAAATGGAGTTTTTTGAAAAAGCAAATTACAGAGATTTGAATGATCCACTCCTGACTGTCTTTACAGATCTTACTTGTAGTTCCTTGAAAGAAGGAGTTACCGACGAAGAAATCGATGCATTGGAAAGTGAAACTTTCAGACGTGTGGCCCATGCATTAAAAGATAACACTTATGACGAATGGGAGAAAGATTTCCGTATACGCGAATATAAAGCATATAGCAATATCGACTACTGGGCAACAAGACTACAAACAAAGAAATACAGTAATCTAGACAATCCGACCGGAATCTACGTCAACAAAGATGAAGAAATCATAGTATTAGTAGGTAATATCCCGGAAGGACAAAAAGTATCATTACAATGTATTTGGGAGGAGAATGTCTATACAAGCGGTAGCTCCACTGACTACTACAAGCAAACACAGGCAACCGGAACGACCTACTCTTTGGAAGAAGGGGTTAACTTATTAAAAATGCAAGGTCCCGGTCAATTGTTCGTTATGTACAATGTGGATGGAGAACAGTTGCTTAACAACCCTGCTCCTATCAAAATACATATTCCTCTAGGACACGGTGTAGTTAATGGTTTCTTCGATCTGGAAGAACACAAGACAGATGCTAAATATGCAGAATTAATCAGTAAAGCCACCCATAAATATTTCTGTGTACGTGGAGAACGAATGATGTTCTATTTCCATCGTCTGAAAATGTTGGATGCTGCTCCGACTGAAATTTTATCCGCTATTCATCTTTGGGATGACATTGTCGGTTGGGAACAATCGTTAATGGGAATCTCTCAATACAGACAGGACGGAAAAATCAATAACCACATGTTTGCCATTTCTCCTGAAGGTTCGTATATGTGGGCATCTGATTATCGTATGGGATTCGTATATACGTATCTGAAAAATATTCTTTTACGTGAAAATGTAATGGCAGCAGAAGATAATGCTTGGGGACCTGCCCACGAAATGGGACACGTACATCAAGCAGCTATCAACTGGCCGTCGTCCACCGAATCATCCAACAATCTGTTCTCTAATTACGTAATTCGCAGATTAGGAAAATATAAGTCACGCGGACGAGGCTTGACATCTTTAGCCAATGCAATTTATAGAGATAAGCAGGTATGGTGGAATATGGGTACTTCTACTCACCAGAATGAAGATACTGAGATTCACATGCGTATGAATTGGCAGCTATGGATCTATTATGATTTATGTAAAGGTAACGAACAGGAAGCTAAATTCTGGCCTAAAGTATTCGATATCATGCGTACAACATATAAAAATGTGCCAGAAAGCGATCCGGGAGCAAGACAATTGGCTTTCGTCAAAGCTGTATGCGAAGCTGCCCAGGAAGACCTTACGGATTTCTTCGAAACATGGGGATTCTTCAAAACTGTAGATAATGTAAAAGTAGAACAATACGGTACATGGACTTATACAGTGACTGACAAGATGATAGCAGATACTAAAGCATGGATTAAAACTCAGAATTATCCGAAGGCCGCTCCAATACAATATATTGAAGATCGTAAAATTTCAGATTTTACATCCGGCGACTACCGATATAAAGAGGTTGGAGACTTAGGATATTATACCCAGTTCCAGAACAATGAAAAGATTACTAAAACTCCAACCTATACAATGGTGGCATCTGTGACAGGAAGTGAAATCACAATTAAGAATGGAGAACAAGCCGTAGCCTTCGAAGTAAGAAAGCAATCAACAGACGGTACTATGGGCGAAGTTGTTTATTTCTCTAACTTCTTAAAATTCAGTGTACCGAGAAATATTCCTTTAATCCGTACAGGCATTTATGCCGTGCAGGCTGATGGAGAACGTATTCTTGTGAATAAAGAATAAGTTGCATTTCACGATAATTATTTATAAAAATGGCAGGTAATATATGCCTGCCATTTTTATTACCTTTATAACGCACAATCTATATCAATAACACAATCAGACTTATATGAAAACATTCCACAAGTTTACCCTCCTGTTTCTATTTCTCTCTATTTTCAATGCAACACTTTCTTGCAGTTCCAACGACAAAACACTGCCTCAGCCTATACCTGACATCGAGGAAGAAGAGGAAGAGACAAAAGATGTAGTACTTCCCGAAGATATTCAGATTATACCGTACGGAGGAAAAGCCAGCGAATACCAGCCCGGATCTGACATTGACAAATCATACGATGGCAAATTTACTCAAGGAATCAGCTTCGAGTCACATTATCACAGTTCATGGAGTAATACATCCTTCCCTGTCACTTTGGAATATTTCTTCAAAGGAGATACGGAAATCAATTACTTTATTTATTATACCCGATCAGGGAATGGTAATTTTGGTGAGGTTGAAGTTTACACCTCTACCGATTCCGATAGAAAAAGATATACGCTTCAAGGAACTTATGACTTCAAAATGAAAGATACTCCGAGCAGAATCGTATTCAAGAAAGGGATGAAAGCCACAGGCGTTAAGTTTGTTGTCAAAAGCGGACTTGGTAACTTTGTCAGTTGTGACGAAATGCACTTCTTTAAAAAGAATGAGGATAACACTTTGGCAACTAAGTTATTGACCGTATTCAAAGATATTACTTGTAGCGAACTGAAAGCTGATGTCACCAATGAAGAAATCAACAAATTGCCAAGCAAATATTTCGTCCACATAGCCGAAGCGTTAAAAAACAACGCTTATGATGAATGGGAGAAAGAATTTCGTATCCGCAAATACAACGCTTATAGTGATATCAACGAGTGGGCGGAAAAGTTAATGACCAAACATTACAGTAGCTTGGACAACCTGACCGGTATTGCTGTGGAAAAAAACGACGAAATTATCGTCCTTGTTGGCGATACCTATGGACGCGAAGTTTCAATACAATGTGTAGGAGAAGAAAGAACGAACTTTTGGGAACCGCAGGAATATGTACAGACCGCCGCTTCGGGAGACGTTTACTATCTGGAACCAGGTATTAACAAAATCAAAATACGTAATAGGGGCCAGTTATTCGTCATGTACAACTGTGACCTGACCAGCCATCCGAAACCTATAAAAATCCATATTCCATTAGGAAGCGGAACGGTCAGCGGTTTCTTTGACTTGAAAGAACACAAAACAAATGCCAAATATGCCGAATTGTTATCAAAAGCCACCGACAAGTATTTCGGAGTACGTGGTGATAAGATTATCTTTTATTTCCACCGGGATAAACTGCGTGAGTTTGTGAAAGATGAAATATTGTCCGCTATTAACCTATGGGACAACATCATCGGTTGGGAGCAGGAACTAATGGGTATTGAAGATGTGCGCCCTACTCAGGTTAATAACCACTTGTTTGCAATTTCACCTGAAGGTGCATATATGTGGGCTTCCGACTACCGTATTGCATTCGTATATACCTATCTGGAAAATATATTACTATACGACAAGGTGATGAGTGCCAAAGATAACGCCTGGGGACCCGCACATGAAATCGGACACATTCACCAACTGGCAATCGACTGGCCTAGTTCTACTGAGTCGTCCAATAATCTGTTCTCGAATTTCATACTGTATAAACTTGGAAAATATTGTTCACGCGGCACAGAGCTTAATCTTCCTAAAGCGGCCGATAACCGAACGACTAACTCCGAAGGAAATATTACAGGAATGACACTTTCGGAAGCCCATTGCGTACTCAACCGACCTTGGTGTAACTTTGGCAGCAATTATCAGGGAGAAAATACAGAACTGCATATGCGTATGAACTGGCAACTATGGAATTACTATCATCGTTGCGGACACAAAACGGATTTCGGGCAAAGACTGTTCAAACTCATGCGGGAGAACCGGACATCCTCCAATAATCCGGGAGTTAAACAACTTCTGTTTGCTCGAATGGCAAGTGAAGCCGCACAAGAAGATCTGACCGAGTTTTTTGAAATGTGGGGATTCTTTGTAACCGTAGATACACAGATCGATCAATATGGCAGCTATCAGTATACTGTAACGAAGGAAATGATTGAAAATGCAAAGAAAGCTATGGCTAAATATCCGAAAAAAGCCAAACCTTTCTATTATCTGGAAGACCGGAAGAAAGGAGATATAGGATTGGATACTACTCCACCGGATGTTGGTCATTATACCCAGTTTCAAAGGATAAGACCTATAACAAAGGATATAAAAGGAAATATCAACGGACGGGAAGTGAGCATTACAAACGGAGATGAAGCTGTAGCTTTCGAACTCAGGGAAAAAGACGCTAATGGAAAGTTACTCTATTTTTCTACCTTTATCAAATTCGAAGTTCCCTTGACGGTATCATTGACGTACGCCAAATTATACGCCGTACAAGCCGATGGAAAACGTATTCTACTGGAAGAATGACTTTGCTTCACATAGACATCCGATAAGAAGACAAAAAGTTAAGCAATACTAAAAAGTGGTTCCTATTCTAGGAGAATGTTCCCATAGTGTGTCTTATATTTGAGTTGGTTTGAAATAGTAATAGTAAACTTAAACATTAAGAAATGCTAAAAAAAACATTAGTTCATAGGGGAACACCCCTTACGAGGTGTATTTACTTCGTACACACGGAAATATGACCGTCACAACATAAACGCATTAAGACCATGACAAATCTGAAAGAAAAAGTAAGACCTGTTTTCTACCCAAATAAGGGTAAAAAAACAAAATTATCTGTTATAATTATATGGAATTGACTAATAAATTACTATTTTTGACCGCAAAATGAAAAACGACAAATAACCCCCTATTAAAAACATAAAAAATATGATGAAAAAGCTATTCACAGTCGCAGCTATTGGACTAACCTTGTTAACCTGCCATACAAGCTGCACACAACAACAGAAGGCTCAGGAAGCCTTCGCTCCTATCAAAGTAGAAACTCCTGCCCGCCCTGCCGGACAAGAAGACGTAATCCAACTTGTTGCTCCCAAAATTGATACCGTACGTGTCGGTTTTATCGGATTGGGAATGCGTGGTCCTGGTGCCGTATCGCGGTGGACACATATTCCGGGAACCAAGATTGTAGCCTTGTGCGACCTTTCTCCCGAACGTGTAGAGAAATCACAGGAAATCCTGAAGAATGCCGGAATGCCGGAAGCTACTTCTTACAGTGGTTCGGAAGACGCATGGAAGAAACTATGCGAACAGGAAGATATCGACCTTGTATATATAGCAACTGATTGGAAGCACCATGCAGAAATGGGCGTGTATGCAATGGAACATGGCAAACATGTAGCTATCGAAGTACCTGCTGCCATGACATTGGACGAAATCTGGCAGTTAATCAACACTTCAGAAAAGACCCGCAAGCACTGTATGCAGTTGGAAAACTGTGTATATGACTTCTTCGAGTTGACTTCTCTGAATATGGCACAGCAAGGTGTCTTTGGAGACGTACTACACGTAGAGGGTTCATACATTCACAATTTGGAAGACTTCTGGCCTTCATACTGGAATAACTGGCGTATGGATTACAATCAGAAACATCGTGGTGATGTATATGCAACTCACGGTATGGGTCCTGCTTGCCAAGTACTTAACATCCACCGTGGTGACCGTATGAAAACTTTAGTATCAATGGATACGAAAGCTGTCAATGGTCCGGCTTATATTAAAAAGCAAACAGGAGAAGAAGTGAAGGATTTCCAGAACGGTGACCAGACTTCAACTTTGATTCGCACAGAAAATGGTAAGACTATGTTAATCCAACATAATGTAATGACTCCGCGTCCTTACAGTCGTATGTATCAGATTGTAGGAGCAGACGGTTACGCAAGCAAATATCCGATTGAAGAATATTGCCTGAGACCTTCACAAGTTGATTCAAACGATGTTCCTAATCATGAAAACCTGAACGCACACGGTTCTGTACCTGCTGACGTTAAAAAAGCCCTAATGGATAAATACAAACATCCTATCCACAAAGAACTGGAAGAAACAGCTAAGAAGGTAGGCGGCCACGGTGGTATGGACTTTATCATGGATTATCGTCTGGCATACTGCTTACAGAATGGTTTACCTTTAGACATGGACGTTTACGACTTGGCAGAATGGTGCTGCATGGCTGAACTGACCCGCCTCTCTATTGAAAACAATTCAGCTCCGGTTGAAATTCCCGACTTTACTCGTGGAGGATGGAATAAAGTACAAGGCTACCACCACGCTTTCGTAAAATAAAAATAGTATTTTTGCAGACACGAACATAAATTAATCCGGCTTCTCCCCCAAAGCCGGATTATTCATTGGTTCGTGTTTCAACATTTTATAGATTATCATAATCACGTTTATGAAAACAGCTATTCCAAAGCCTTCTAAGCAAAGCATTATCCGTGAGGCTAGAGACTATGTAATGATTGCCATTGGCATGATTCTGTACGGCATCGGGTGGACGGTATTTTTACTACCCAACGATATCACTACCGGGGGAGTACCGGGTATTGCTTCCATTGTATATTGGGCGACCGGCTTTCCGGTGCAATATACGTATTTCACTATCAACTTCTTCCTGCTGCTGTTAGCTCTTAAATTACTGGGATTGAAGTTTTGTATCAAAACCATCTTCGGAGTGTTCACCCTGACTTTCTTTTTATCCGTTATCCAGAAACTGGCGGCTGGGATCAGTCTCCTTCACGACCAGCCTTTCATGGCGTGTGTCATCGGAGCGTCATTCTGTGGAGGTGGAATCGGGGTTGCCTTCTCAGCTAACGGAAGTACCGGAGGCACAGATATCATTGCAGCTATCATAAACAAGTACCGGGATATTACACTGGGAAGAGTTGTACTTATCTGCGACATGATCATTATATCTTCCAGTTATTTTGTCTTAAAAGACTGGGAAAAAGTAGTATATGGATTTGTAACTCTATATATTTGTAGCTTCGTGCTCGATCAGGTGGTGAACAGCGCACGTCAGTCCGTACAATTCTTTATCATCTCAAATAAATATGAAGAAATAGGACGACGTATCAACGAATATCCGCACCGAGGCGTTACAATCATCAATGCAACGGGCTTTTATACCGGACGCGAAGTGAAGATGATGTTTGTATTGGCTAAAAAACGGGAATCCCCCATTATCTTCCGGTTTATAAAAGATATAGACCCTAACGCATTTGTTTCACAAAGTGCTGTTATCGGAGTTTATGGAGAAGGATTCGACCATATTAAAGTTAAATAAAAACGAAATGAAAAACCAATATTGAGAAACATGAAATTTCGACTACACCCCCTCTTATTAACTAACATTTTTCTGGGAATATTTTCCCTGATAGTAACCAGTGCCGTAGCTGATAATGCAAAAAAGCCTTATTGGCAAGATGTGCAAGTAGTAGCTGTTAACAAAGAATATCCCCGTTCTTCGTTTATGACTTACGACAATCGTGAAGATGCCTTGAGCGGGAAATTTGAGCGTAGTAAGTTCTATCGGTTATTAAACGGAACATGGAAGTTCTATTTTGTAGATTCCTACAAAGATCTTCCTGACAACATTACTGATCCGAGCGTCAGTACAGACTCATGGTATGATATCCAAGTTCCCGGCAACTGGGAAGTACAAGGACATGGAGTAGCCATCTACACAAATCATGGTTATGAATTCAAAGCACGCAACCCACAGCCTCCGATATTGCCGGAAGCGACTCCGGTGGGTGTATATCGCCGTGATATAGACATCCCTGCCGATTGGGACGGACGGGACATTTATCTGCATTTGGCAGGAGCCAAATCCGGTGTATATGTATATATCAACGGTAAGGAAGTAGGATATAGCGAAGATTCAAAGAATCCTGCCGAGTTCTTAATCAACCCGTACGTGAAACCGGGCAAGAATGTACTTACACTGAAAATCTTCCGTTGGAGCACTGGCTCTTATCTGGAATGTCAGGACTTCTGGCGCATCAGTGGTATCGAACGTGATGTGTATATCTACTCACAACCCAAAGTAGCAATCAGAGATTTCCGTGTAACATCCACGCTGGACGATACTTATAAAAACGGTATTTTCAAACTGGCAATGGATATCCGCAACAATACCTCACAGCCCTCTAAAGATTATGTTATCGGATATAAGGTGTTAGATCCGAAAACCGATAAGGTAATCGCTGCTTTCGAAATGAATACCGCCATAGGTGCGAACCAAACCATTCCTCTCTTTGAAGAAGTGAAAATAGAAGTCCCCAATGTAAAAACATGGACATCCGAACATCCCAATCTCTACAAATTACTGATGTACATCAAAGACGGAGATAAGTTTACAGAAATAGTTCCCTTCAATGTCGGCTTCCGTCGTATTGAGATCAAACCAATTGAACAAAAGGCTGCTAACGGCAAACCGTATGTTTGCTTATTCATCAACGGACAACCGTTGAAACTCAAAGGTGTAAATATCCACGAGCACAATCCGGCAACAGGGCATTACGTTACAGAGGAATTGATGCGTCGTGATTTTGAGCTCATGAAGCAGCATAACTTAAACAGTGTGCGCCTCTGCCACTACCCGCAAGACCGCCGTTTCTACGAACTTTGCGACGAATACGGGCTCTATGTGTATGACGAAGCTAACATCGAAAGTCACGGTATGTATTACGACCTCCGCAAAGGCGGCTCATTGGGCAACAACCCCGAATGGTTGAAACCGCACATGGACCGTACTATAAATATGTTCGAACGTAACAAGAATTACCCGAGTGTCACTTTCTGGTCGTTAGGAAACGAAGCCGGAAACGGATACAACTTCTATCAAACATATTTGTGGGTGAAAGAAGCAGACAAAAATATCATGGCTCGTCCTGTTAACTATGAACGCGCACAATGGGAATGGAACTCCGATATGTATGTTCCGCAATATCCAGGTGCCAGTTGGTTGGAAAACACAGGCAAGAACGGCAGCGACCGTCCGGTAGCTCCTTCGGAATATGCACACGCAATGGGTAATTCCACCGGAAACCTTTGGGGACAATGGCAAGCTATTTACAAATATCCTAACCTTCAGGGAGGATATATTTGGGACTGGGTAGATCAAGGTCTGCTCCAGAAAGACAAAAATGGTAGAGAATACTGGGCTTATGGAGGTGACTTTGGTGTAAACGCCCCTAGTGACGGTAACTTCCTTTGCAATGGGCTTGTCAACCCGGACCGCGGACCACACCCGGCTATGGCTGAAGTAAAATATGTACATCAAAATGTCGGTTTTGAAGCAATTGACGCTGCTTCCGGCAAGTTCAGAATCACTAACCGTTTTTACTTTACCAATCTGAAAAAGTATCAGATCCATTATAGCGTACTCTCAAATAACAAAACAATAAAAAGCGGAAAAGTTTCTTTAGACATCGCTCCGCAAGCATCCAAAGAGTTTACTGTACCTGTAAACGGCTTAAAATCCCAACCGGGGACAGAATATTTTGTAAACTTCAGTGTGACAACAGTAGAACCGGAACCGCTAATACCAGCCGGCTACGAAATAGCATACGACCAATTCCAGTTTCCGATTCAGGCAGAGAAAAGAATTTATAAAGCTAATGGTCCTGCACTGACAACAGCAACGTCAGGTGATGAACTAACCGTATCTTCTTCAAAGGTAAACTTTGTATTTAATAAGAAAAGCGGATTAGTCACTTCATATAAAGTGGACGGAACTGAATATTTCAAAGACGGTTTTGGCATTCAGCCTAACTTCTGGCGTGCTCCTAATGATAATGACTATGGTAACGGTGCTCCTAAACGTTTGCAGGTATGGAAGCAATCAAGCAAAAACTTCCATGTGACAGATGTCAAGATGACTACTGAGAATAAAGTTGTCTCGCTAAAAGCCACTTATTTGTTAGCTGCCGGCAACTTGTATGTTGTCACTTACAGAATCTATCCGAGCGGTATCGTAAATGTTAGTGCCCAATTCACTTCTACGGATATGCAAGCAGCAGAAACAGAAGTTTCCGAAGCTACGCGTATGGCTACCTTTACTCCCGGAAGCGATGCTGCCCGCAAAGCAGCTTCCAAACTGGAAGTTCCCCGTATCGGTGTACGCTTCCGTTTGCCCGCCCAAATGAACAATGTACAATATTTCGGTCGCGGTCCGGAAGAAAACTATATTGACCGTAATCATGGTACCCTTGTTGGCGTATACAAGACAACGGCAGATAAGATGTACTTCAACTACGTTCGTCCGCAGGAAAACGGACACCATACCGATACCCGTTGGATTGCTCTATCTCCTGATAAAGGGAATGGCCTGGCTATTGTTGCCGACAGCCTTATCGGCTTCAACGCTTTACGCAACTCTATCGAAGATTTCGATTCGGAAGAAGCCCTTCCCCACCCCTATCAATGGAATAACTTCAGCCCCGAAGAGGTTGCCAACCATGACGAAAAGGCTGCGCGTAATGTATTGAGAAGAATGCATCACGTCAATGATATTACTCCGAGAGACTTTGTAGAAGTCTGTGTTGATATGAAACAACAAGGAGTAGGTGGATATGACAGCTGGGGAGCACGCCCGGAACCCTTCCATCAGATACCGGCTAACCGTGATTATAGTTGGGGCTTCACCCTAGTCCCTGTCCGTTCGGCCAGCCAGGCTAATGAAGTAGCCAAATATGATTATCAATAACCTTATTATAAATTTTAAAGAAAAGACCCATGAAAGATTTATCTAGCATTGTTGCTAAATTCAAAGTACAAGGCACAGTGGAAGAAATCAAGCCACTAGGTGCAGGACTTATCAACGACACTTACAAAGTAAACACCAAGGAAACAGATGCTCCCGACTACGTTCTACAACGCATCAACCATGCCATTTTTCAGAATGTGGAAATGCTTCAATCCAATATTGCCGCTGTCACAAGCCATATCCGTAAGAAACTGACCGAAGCCGGAGAATCGGATATTGACCGTAAAGTTTTATCCTTTCTTTCTACTGAAGAAGGTAAGACTTATTGGTTCGACGGCGACAGCTATTGGCGTGTAATGGTTTTCATTCCTCGCGCCAAGACATACGAAACCGTCAATCCGGAATATTCTAATTATGCCGGACAGGCATTCGGTAACTTCCAGGCTATGCTGGCTGATATTCCTGAGACTTTAGGTGAAACAATTCCCGACTTCCATAATATGGAGTTCCGCCTGAAACAATTACGTGACGCCGTTGCAACCAACGCAGCCGGACGCGTAGCAGAAGTGCAGTATTATTTGGATGAAATAGAAAAACGGGCGGATGAAATGTGCAAGGCAGAACGTCTGTACCGCGAAGGCAAACTTCCTAAACGTGTATGCCACTGTGATACAAAAGTAAATAACATGATGTTCGATGAAGACGGAAAAGTGCTTTGTGTCATTGATCTGGATACGGTAATGCCTAGTTTCATATTCTCTGATTACGGAGATTTCCTACGCACGGGAGCCAACACCGGTGATGAAGACGACAAAGACCTTGATCGTGTAAACTTCAATATGGAAATATTCAAAGCATTCACCAAAGGATATCTGGAAGGTGCAAAATCATTCCTGACTCCTATTGAAATAGAGAATCTTCCCTATGCTGCAGCTTTATTCCCCTATATGCAATGTGTACGTTTCCTTGCCGATTATATCAATGGAGATACTTACTACAAGATTAAATATCCCGAACATAATCTGGTACGTACAAAAGCACAATTCAAATTGCTTCAAAGCGTAGAAGAACATACACCGGAAATGGTAGCATTCATCAATGAATGCTTAAAAAAGTGAGAATAGAAAATTGAGAATGGAGATTTTACTTAGTGAAAACTCCATTCTTCCAATGATAAACAATTGGGCGGCGGAGGAACGGTTTTAGTTTTTCCGCCGTTTCTTTTGCCATATAGTCAGGAGTGGTCAATGTAAGAGTCAGTTCCGAATTATCTTTGCTAAAATCAGCCTTCATCAGCAACATATCAGCAGAACGGCGAGCCTCATCAAAATCATAAATAGTTGTCGAATCAGGAGTACTCAAAAAGTCACTCATCACCGGTAGAGAGATAAACTGAGAATCTGCAAGTGGTTTCCAATCGGTCGTATAGAAACGCAGACTGCTATCACATGCCGGAGCACAAGCAGTAGAGACCAGACATACCACTTTCGTCGTATCGCTCAGTGCCAACACCTTCATCTGCCAAGATGTTTGCGGAGACATTTGCATACGGACATAATCCGTACCAAGCTCTGTCATTTCCGACTTTTTACCAAAACGGTTTTCAACTTGCGCTTTCATCTTGCTTTCCAAAAAGTCAATACAATCTTCACGATTTACTTTAGTAAGCAAAGGAGTTAATGAATCCGGGATATTCACAAACAAAGTTTTAGCTTCCTGCGCCTGAAGAGAAGCCAGCGAAAACAATCCTACAACAAAAAAGAATATAGCGGAAACGAGTCTATTTATTTTCATATCAATCTTATTTAACCTATAATAGTCAGATTATGAATCTGCCGTTTTAACTTTTAGACCCCAAATATAAGAATATCATTCCGATTAACACCAGTATAAGGTCAATCGCTTTGCTTTTTAAATTCTTTTCACGGAAGAAGAGTGCTCCAAAAGTGAAAGAAACAATTACACTTCCCCGGCGAATCATCGAAACAATGGAAATCATAGAATCATCATAACTCAATGCATAAAAGTAAACGAAATCGGCGGCCGAAAGAAATACGGAAATCAGGATAATTGTCCAGTCCCAACGAAACGGTGTGGTAGACTTCCGTTTAGGCCACCAAAGCAGAAGCAGAATAGGACACATGATAAAAACCTGATAGACATTGTACCATGACTGCACCAGCATTGGATTCAGAGATTTCATCAGATATTTATCATACAATCCGCTGATAGCTCCTGTTATTGCGGCCAGTACAATAAAAAATATCCACTTATTATGCTTAAAATCAATTCCTTCCTTCTTTCCCGAACGGCTTAACATGAAAAAAGAAGCAATAGCCAGCATCACCCCAATCCATTGGTAGAGATTCAACCTTTCGCCAAATACCAACATCGCTCCGATAAGCACCATTACCGGACGAGTAGCATTGATAGGTCCCACGATAGTGATAGGAAGGTGTTTCATCCCAAAATACCCGAATATCCATGAGGATAACACGATGAATGACTTGATAATGATATATTTATGCTGTTCCCAACCAGCAACAGGAACATTAAATATTGTTCCTCCCAACAAATCCGGCTCATACACGGACAGCAAGATGAAAGGCAGAAAGACAAGACTGGAAAAGAAAGTATTCAAAAACAAAACGGGAAGCACTGCATTATCTTTCAGCGACTGTTTCTTGAATACATCATAAAAGCCCAGCAAAGTGGCTGAGAGAAAAGCTAATAATAACCACATAAAAGATTGTTATAAGTTATTAGTTATATAAACAAGGTTTCCGGATATTCCACATTGACCAAGAACAAGGCTTGTCCCGGAGCAGATGTCCCGGCCTTGCAACGATCCTGCTGCTCGATTATTCTTCGGAAATCTTCAACAGAAAGTTTTCCACGTCCCACCTCAATCAGTGTACCTACTATGGCACGCACCATATTTCGCAAGAAGCGGTCGGCACGAATGGTAAACACCCAAGTAGCTTCATCATCCGTCACTTTTGTCCATTCGGCATGAGTGATATGGCAGATGTTGTTTTTTACATCCGTATGCAGCTTGCTGAAACTTGTAAAGTCACTATATTCAAAAAGGGTACGTGCAGCCTCGTTCATCCGTTCATAATCCAGCGAACTATAAATCCGCCAACGATATTGCCGGTTGAAAGGATACTTCACTGCTGTCACATAATATTTGTAAGTCCTTGCTGTTGCATCAAAACGGGCATGAGCTTCCGGTTTTACACGACAAACCCGATAAACAGAAATATCCGGAGGTAACAAACGATTCAATTTTTCAGCAACAGAAACTGTATCTAATAGTCCGTCATAATCGAAATGAGCCACCATTAAAGAAGCATGTACTCCGGCGTCTGTTCTACCCGCCCCCACTACCTCTATCTCGCAACGTAGAAAAGTGGATAACGCTTTCATCAGACATTCCTGCACACTAATCCCATTCGGTTGAATCTGCCAACCGTGATAGTTGGTTCCGTCATAAGCCAAATAAATGAAATACCTTTGCACTCTAATTCCTGTTTTTAGGGTTTTCGTGTGCAAAAGTACTCATTTTTTTATTCATAAGTAGAAGGAGTAGTACCAAAAGCGTCTACAAAATGTTTACGGAACGTCGGAATATCATTATATCCCACCATTTCAGCTACTTCCTGCACACCGTATTGTTTCGTTTTCAACAATACACCCGCACGACGCATACGTACTCCCCTGATAAGTTCTATAATCGTATAGTCCGTACTTTGCTTCACTTTTCGGTAAAGAGTCGGCTGACTCATATTTAATTCCGATGCAAGCTTCTTCACACTAAAGTCAGCTTCACAGATATTTTCCTCTACAATTTTAATTACGGAAGTGATAAATGGATCTTCTGCCTTTGCTTCTTCTCCCGGCTGCTCTGTTTCATCTGCGTCAACGGCATCTGCTCCAGGTAACTTAAATAACTTTGCATACATTTGTTTCAACGTCTGACGGCCATTAATCAAATTACTGACTTTCGCTTTCAGAATACCGGGTGTGAAAGGTTTCAACACATAATCATCTGCTCCCAACTCCAAACCATGGATAATATCGTCATCCTCTACCTTCGCTGTCAGCATAATAAAAGGGATACTACAAGTTTCCGGGCATTCTTTTACTTCACGGCAACATTCAAATCCGTCTTTTATCGGCATCATGACATCACAAATTATCAAATCCGGCAACTCTTTCATAGCCATATCCACGCCTTCTTGACCGTTAGTAGCCATCAACAGATTATATTCATTCCCAAATAAAACTTTCAGATAAAGCCGAATATCTTTATGATCTTCCACAATTAATATTGTCTTTTTCTCTTCATTTGTCACAGATTGTGCCATTTCTTTAGGAGACAATACTCCCGGAAAAAGTATTGGACCCTGTCTCCCTATATTTTCGCTAATTTTCGAATCAGCTTTGAGTTGATCCAACACTTCCGGTTCTACTTCAGGCAGTTCTTCCGGATCAATAAACAATATATTCGGCTCACTTTCCAGGACGGCTCTATCTACCGGAAGATTCACCGTTACCTTTGTCCCCTTTCCTTCAACACTTTCCAATGAGATTGTTCCTTGATGCGCCTCTATCATCTGCCGCATAATAGAAAAGCCTAACTGTGCGGCAGATAAATCATTATCCAATGTCCCGTTCTCACTCATTAATTGCTCGGAAGTTCTCACCTTCTTCATTCCATTATCCTCTACTATCAGACTGACATAATGCACATTATTCTCTATTATTTCACAAACAGAAAAATAAACTGTTCCTGCATAATGCGTATGAGTGAAAGCATTTGTCAACAGATTATGAATAATAAATTCTATTTTCTTCTTATTTACATAGAATTCCAGTTCTTTCTTGACCCTTTTCTCGCAACGAAAATCAATCGGATATACTTTCAACAAATCACGGACTCCAAAGACACTACTATCAATCATCTTTTCTACCGAATAGGGAGCTACTTCCAACTTCGTTTCCGGACTCCCCTGTCGGTATATAGCCAGTAATTGATCACAAGCATCAACCATACGAAGCGAATTCCGGTATGCAACCTGCAAAGAAAGGTTCGATATTTGGGAATTGTCTTTCTGTAATTCTTTCAACGGAGCAATGATCAACGAAAGAGGAGTACGCAATTCCTGTACAAACAACATAAGCAAGCCGTTCCGCAAAGCTTCTATCTCCTTCTTTTGAGTCTGCTTCATCTTCTCCAGGCTCAAGTTCTCTTTCAATACCATCTCCCGGTCACGGTGCATCTGCTTACGCTGCTCTTTCTTCTTAAAATAAATGTAGAAAAAACAAGAAAATGCGACAAGTAACAAAACATAAGCTATATAAGCCCAAATAGTTTGAAACCATTTATCTTTCACAACCATAAGAATCTCATTCACATCCCCTTCCTTACCATCCGGAAATACAAGTTTCGCCTGCAAAGTATATTTTCCGGCAGACAGTCCATTGAACCATAAGCCTTCCGAAAGTGGCACCATTCTCCAATCCTTATCTAAGGGAAGTAATCGATAAGCTATCTTACGTTCAGCCATCCCATAACCTAAATCGGAAAAGAACAAATGGAAATCATTGTTATCAGAATTGAATACAAGCTTTTTCTGTTGTTCCGGAGAACCTGAAAGAATCAACTGTCCATTTCGTTTCTCCCCAGCCAAGATCGTTTCTCCACCCACTTCTATATCTGTCAGCATCAGCTGCCTTCTTTCACAATCCGCTTTCGTAGCAGAGGGATCAAAGAAAATCAATCCCCAAGAATTTGCCCAAAGCAACCGTCCATCATTCAAACGGCATACCGCACTACAATTACCTACCGAAAGATAATTATAGAAAGCATCCTGCCCATTTCTAATCGTCATCACTCCGACATTATTTCCGGCCCAAGTATTCCCGATACGATCATCTACCATACAGCCTACATGTCCATTGGTCAGTCCGTTTTGCAAAGTGTATATAGCTTCCAACTTATCCTTCTCCCTTCCATCAATACGGATAACAACATTCAAATAAGCTGCATAAATCTGATTATAGTTATTTACATAAATAGTTCGTACAGCCGCCTCTTCCAGTCCGTTTTCTTTCTCAATATTTCCTTCTACTCTAATTTGTACTCCATCCGTTTCAAGTCTTTTCAAACCTCTATCCGTCCCAATCCACACATTGCCTTCTTTATCCTCTGCTATTGTAAATACATTCTTTATTTTTTCAGGCAATTTAATGCTCTTGCATTCGTGAGTTTCAAGTTCAACCTGCATCAACCCATTTGAAGTGCCTACCCACAAACGATTCCATGAGTCCAGGCAAAGACTATAAATAACAGTTTGTATCCTCTCACCTTTATTATTTTGCAGATGAAAGGACTCCACCTCATTTGTTAATGGATCAATGATAACAATCTCTCCCCAATTATTACCCAACCAGATATTCCCGTTCTTACCTTTATATATATGAAAGCGTCCGGAAAAGCCTGATGCTTTTTTCCAAGGTTCAAAATGTGTATCCAACGAAAACACAGGAGTAGTACTTTTCATAATCCCCCCATCGCTAACGGTCAACCATACATATCCTTTTGAATCTTCGACCATACCATCCACCCGAGAGCCAAAATCCTGCCGTACCCTACTGTACATACTATCACTAATATCAAATTTCACGACCCCACCGCCAAATGTACCTACCCAAAGAATTTGTTGTTTATCATCCCAAAACAGGCTGGTCATTTTATTTTCAATACTCGAATGGAATGCCTTCTCATTCTTCGTCAGCAAAGTCAACACAAACGGACTCTTACACAGATTGTCATTATCGAAACGCAACTTATACAATCCATTCCAAGTTGTCAAATAAAAAGTCCGGTTATCTTTCAAAACCAGATCCGTAACATAAGAATTAGAGAATTCAGACTGATCTTTTCCTTCCATGGAGATAACACGTTCCTCATTCGTTTTAAGGTCATAACATATAATGTCATCCCATAATCGGCAAATCCATAAATAACCATGCTTTAAAAACAATCTATTTACTACGCTGTATTCCTTAATCAAAGAAGTTTTTTTCGCCACTAAATCATAATGTACCACTTTCCTCTGATTAACAGAGAAATACAAATTTGTTTTTCCATCACTACAAAGATGAGCAACCTTTCCTCTTACCAAAGGCTCAGGATTCAAAAGACATAACACAAAATTATGTTTTCCTTCTGTCTTGCGAACAATGCGCGATTCAAATAAACCTTGTGAAGTAACCAAATACAAACTCCCGTCATTCCAGCAGAAATCCAGAATATCTTTCAGTTCCAGAGGCTTATCAAAACGTACCGGCAAGAACTTTTCAATATCCTTATCAAAACAAGTAATTCCACCTTGGAAAAGTAACGCATAATATAAACCGTCGGGACCTTCGCAAAGTTTTTTCACAGCTTGATGCAGAGGAGTGGAAAGAGAATCAATCCCCATAATGAGGGGATAGTCACGAAATCTAAATCCGTCATAACGTGAAATTCCTTTATCAGTAGAGAGCCATATAAAACCGTCACTTCCATAACAAACATTATAAATAGTATTGTCACTGACTCCGTTTTTGATTACTACCGGTTCCAGATTCCAATGAGTATCTATTGAATATGCAGGGAAAATACCTGACAACACCAGTAGTAAAAAGAAGAATTTCCTCATATCTTAATAGTATTTTGTTCATGTGTATTGGTCGATAAAGGTAGACAAAATAATTATCATCAAATCACATAACAAATATTTTTTAGAAATAATTCACAATAAAACAAAAGCCCTCCTATTCTTTTGAAATAGAAAGACTTTTGCCGTTTGTTTTGTTCATTACGCAATCGATCTCCAATTATTATATTGTTTGCTGCTTGGTTCCTCTTTTTTATTCAAAGGAGTGAATCATATCATACAGACACTCCTTAGTAATATATATTATACTAATACCTAAATGCAATAAATTCTTATGATATTATTTAGCAGCTTTCAGAGTAAAGCTATAAGTTCCTTGACCGGCAGCAAAGTTATAGCTACCTTTGAAATCTACCGGTACCTTTACTACACAGTTACCCTGGTCGCTTACGCGGAAATAAAGATAAGTAGTCGAATTGAAGATACTGTTACCGTCGGCAGTTGTTGATAAAGAAGCGCCATATCCCTGCCAACTGAATAAGTCAGTCGAAGAAGAGTAAGTAGTACCGATATAATATACCGCACCTTTATCTATATTAAAATTCAATGATACACATAATGCGAATTGCTCAACGAAAGCGCCACTTCTTGTACGAGCCTGATATTCGGCAAGCATTTTCACCGCTTTCTTATCAGTAGCATCACCATAAAATCCTTCTGTTGTTTCCGATTCACAGTTACGGACAGTATTACCATTCTGACGAAGCGCTTCCAGTACACTTGCCATTTCCTCTGCAGTAACAAAAGGAATTTCCTCAGCTTTCTGATCGTAAGCTGCCGACTCAATACCATATAAAGATTTCATGGATTCGAAGTTTGAAGTATTATCTTCAAAACTGTCACTTTCAGCATTAGAACATGCTACAAAAGTTAATGCCAATACACATGCGAAAAAGAATTTAATTGATTTCATATTAGTTCCTCCTAAATTTTACTTATTCATTTAATCTGCTTGCGAATCGTTATTTATCAGTTCGCGGTCTTTTTACACTTTTAATTGTTTATTTATTCATGTTCCTTAGGAGGGGAATCTTAAACTTAAGTTGTCTTATTTATCTTTCCTTGTTCGTTTGTACATTACAAACATAGGTATTTTATTCAATAAGGAAAACTTTCTGAAAAGAAAAATGAATGAATTACCACTCTTTAACGAACGAAATACAGCTTATTCAAGCGATTGACTAAGTTCTACAAGTATTAAAACACCACTCATATGCAAATCATTCATCACAAAGGATAAAAATCACCAATCAACAGCAACGAATAACCAACCGCCCATGAATGAATTATTCACCACCCTACTTATCAATTTCCATTGAAGACAAAGGCAAGAAAGATGAATCTGCCAATCAACAGCTATCTGCATTATGCCTACTTTTGTAACATCAACAAACAAAACCCATCATGCGATGAAAAAGAAAAGAATCTTATTTTTATTCGTTACCCTGTTTGCTTCTACCTTATTATATAGTCAGGTAGTCGGAGTAAAAACCAATGTCGTAATGGACGCGCTTAAAATTATCAATCTTGGAGCCGAAGTCGGTTTAAGTAAGAAATTAACTCTAGACTTGTATGCCAACTACAACCCTTGGACATACAAAGATCAGAAGATGATGAAGATGCTTGCCTTCCAACCGGAACTTCGATATTGGTTCTGTGATAAATTCAACGGTCATTTCGTAGGTGCACACCTTCATGGAGGCGTTTATCAGGCAGCAGCCATTGATATGCCATGGGGCATCTGGCCCGAATTGAAAGACCACCGTTTCAAAGGACACTTTTACGGATTTGGCGTTTCCTACGGTTATCAATGGATTCTGGGCAAGCACTGGAATCTTGAAGGAAATATCGGTATAGGTTACGCGCGTGTCAAGTATGAGCAGTTCGAATGTAAGACGTGCGGTGAAAAAGTCAAGGAAGGACATAAGAACTATGTAGGTCCTACAAAAGCCGCCGTCAGTTTAATCTATTTATTTTAAAACAAAACAAATATGAAAAAGATATTATGCATATTCTTCTGCCTGCTGCCTATATTAGGCGGGAAAGCACAGACTCTCTATAAAGATCAAGTGCGTATAGAGAAAGAATCTATCACACGCAGTGAAGATAACAATGTATTAACTATCAATCTGGACATTGTCTTGAAAGAAAACCTGAAACTGGAATCCAACAATGTAGCCACATTGACTCCATTTCTTGAGGCAAACGGAAAGACCAAGGTGTTGTCTTCTATTGTAGTGTATGGACGCAAACGCGACATTGTCAACCAACGAAACCACAAGACTCCCGAGAACACTTATACCATTATACGTCGCAAACAACATCAGGAACAAAAAATAAACTATCTGGTACAAATGCCATTCGAAGCATGGATGCGCAATGCAAACATGAAACTGAATATAGACCTATGTGGTTGTTGTGACATCCTGGAGGAGAACAGCGGTGAATTAATCACCCAGTTGAACATTTTACCACTGAAAGTAAAACCTTCCATAGCCTATATCACTCCAAAAGCCGAAGACATAAAATATCGTGCAGTAGAAGGAAGCGCATTTCTGGATTTCCCAGTCAACAAAATCATCATCTATCCGGAGTATCGTCGTAACACAAGTGAGTTGGCAAAAATACGTGCAACAATCGATACCGTGCGCAACGACAAATATACAACTCTTACCGGTATAAAGATTCACGGTTACGCTTCACCCGAAGGCAGCTACGCCAACAATACCCGTTTGGCAAAGAATCGTACCCAGGCTCTTGTAGATTATGTGACCAGTTATTACAATTTCGATAAGAAGCTCATCACTTCGGAATATACCCCGGAGGACTGGAAAGGTTTCCGCAAATTTGTTTCCGCTTCATCAATAGAGAAAAAGGAGGAAGTTCTTCGCTTGATAGATGATGAAAGCATAAACATTGATAAGAAGGAACGCGATATCGCTAATCTAGTTGGACCTCAGACATACCAATATATATTGGCAGAATGTTATCCTGCACTCCGTCATTCAGATTATACGGTCAATTATACAGTACGCGGTCTCAGTCTTGAAGAGTCTAAAGAGATAATTAATAAACGCCCGCAATTATTGAGTTTACAGGAAATCTACCGGATTGCAGAAAGTTGTGAACCGGGAAGCGAAGAGTTCAACCATTCTTTCCAAGTAGCCGCTACAATGTTTCCGGATGATCCAATCGCCAACCTCAATGCCGGAGCAATGGAAATACAAAAAGGTGGTGATATGACAACTGCCAAGAGATATCTGGCTAAAGCTGATCCAAAAGCGGCAGAGACACAGAACAACTTGGGAATTATCGCTATGATAGAAGGAGACTTAGACACAGCCGAAAAATATTTCAATGCAGCTAAAGCTGCCGGTCTCATAAAGCAAGCAGACGCTAACTTGAAAGAATTAAAGAAGAAACAAAATTATCCCTTAGAATAACAAAAAACAATAACACAGACAAACAGTATTTGTTCCCCCCTATGATTTATAATTAAAATTTTAACCCCAAATCAAGAAACGCACCACCTGAGAAGGCAGTGCGTTTTTTCTTATCTATCAAGTAACGGCTCACATTATTTTCCTGGGGATTTAATATATTATTTCAGTTTGCCAATTTGAGGGGTTTATTTCAAAGCAGCCGCATCCGAAATATTAGTCTCCGCTACTACAGATCCGAACTTTTTCAACACGGTCACAAACTCGCTACTCTACTAATACACAGCGAAATACATTTCATTAAATTCTCAAACAATTCTCACCGTTGTGAGAAAAAATACTCATCACTATGAGAAAATATTCTCACCTTGATAAGAATTAATCCTCACTAAGGTGAGAAAGTATTCTTGTAACGATGAGATCATCCACCTGTTCCACGTAACGCAGTCTACTATGAACACGACAACAGCAGCAATAAATCATTCAAAACAGAATGAAAAAGACACAAATCATTCCATCCCGCCTAAATAGTTGCAAAATTTATTCTATTGCGCAGAATAAGTTGAAGAAAATATATAATACAAACAGTGGAAAAAGAAAAGGAAAGGCGGTATAATATTCATCTCCTCAACAAATCATTCACAAAATGACTAATTCACCCACCCTAAAAGTGACATTTGAAAGATTGAAAAATTCACCTTGAAAATTGAAAAAAACACCAATCAACAGTTTTACATTTCTCCCATAACTTTGCAATGTCGATAAGGAACAAAAAGATTCCTTAAAACAAACAAGACAAAAATTTAGTAATAAACAAATAAAAGAAACATTGCCTATAAGAAACAAACAAAATCCCTCCAACTGGAAGTTAGTTATTTCACCTTATAATATATAAGGGCTTCCGATCAGAAAAAGAAATGATGTTTTTTATAAAACAATCGGTCCCCCATCCTTTAGATGACTCTTTTCCACTCTAAAATCAACATAACTACATATAAATGTAGTATGTACAAAAAAACAATCATAACATCACGCATTAAACTCAAAACAAAAATGAAAGTTAGAAACTTATTATTAGCAGGTTTGGCAGCAGTTGCCATGACAGCTTGTAGCAACGAAAATGATGAAACCGTAGATAACGGTCAGGTGCAAGGTACAGAAAACGCTTTAATACAATTAGGCATTTCTTATCCAGTAACAACTCGCGCAACAGAAGAGGGGCTGACTTCTGAGCAAACTTTTGAAACAGCTAAAGTAATTGTCAATGGAGATATACATACTTATGAATATAAAGATTTCAGAATTGGCGAAAATGATAATACATTATATTTGAAAGATGGTATTCCTGTTTCTGCCGGAGAAGCTAGCATTTACGTTATTTTAAACCTACAAGGAGAACCTACGACACCCTATGCAAGTATGACAGCAAGCGCTAATTACGTTAGCACTTTAGACGGACTTACAGGTTATGTTGCTAAACCCGGGGCATTCTTAATGAGTAATGAAAAGGGCGAAGTAAAAACAGTAACTGTTAAAGCAGGAGAAGTGGCAACTGCCAGAATTAATGTTGAACGTGCAGCCGCCAAACTGGTAGAACAGTCAAAAACTACTGCATTTGAAAACATTACTCCGGGAATATATGGTAAAAAACTGAATATTACATTAAGACAATACTCATTCGTTAATTTGCAGCAAGATACTTATGTACTGGCAAATACGACTCCAATCGAATCAAACTTCTTCCAAGCATATGACGCAGCCAAAGCTACTTGGGACTACGTATCCAAAGATATTGTTGGTAATGTGCAAGAGTCAACCCCCGATGCAAATAGTAACATCACATACTGTTTGGAAAACAAAGATGCAAACAACACACGTGTTGTATACGAAGCTGTTGCAACATGGGGTGAGGAAACAGAAGCTGCTACTTTCTATGTAACTTCAGAAAATGAAGTATATACAAGTTTTGAATCATTAGCCGCTAAATTCGGAAATATGCTTACTGCAAACGGCTTAACAGCTGAAAGCAAAGCTGCTGATTTCAGAGCAGCAGGAGTTCCTATCAAGATGTACGAAGATGGTAAATGCTACTACACTGCAGATATTTACACAAATACTGCAAGCAATAAAACAATCGTTAGAAACAACGTATATAAGCTGAATGTATCAAGCATTACAAAATTAGGCGAACCGACTCCGACTCCCACTCCGGACCCAGCAAGTCTGAATATAGAAGTCAAGGTTCTTCCTTGGACAATAAACTTGGTAGACATCATTTTATAATTGCATCACACAACAATAAACTGGTTTGGGAAGGGGTAACTTCCCTTTCCAAACCAGTTCTCTTTATTGATATAATAAGGTAAACAAAACAGACTCCCCCAAAAGCATAAAACAAAGAAAATGAAACGAATACTGACCACCATACAAAAAAGAGTAAACAAGATACTGTTACTTGCAGTATTGGCTGGTGCAATGGCATCCTGCGACTCTGTCCTGGATTACAATGAAGGCGATTGCAGCATCAAATATTTGGTAAAGTTCAAGTATGACTATAATATGGAGAAAGTAGACGCTTTCGCTCAAGAAGTAAGAACCGTCACACTTTATGCTTTTGACGACAATGGAAATATGGTATATTACAAAACAGACCAAGGAGAAATGCTGGCAGATGGTAATTATTCCATGAGCCTGGATTTTGATCCGGGAGAATACCATTTAATTGCATGGGCAGGATTAGACGACCAGTCGTTCGCAGTGCCTGTGTTATATCCACAAACATCTCAAATCACAGAATTAAAGGTAAAAACTCTGCGAGAAGAAGCCGTTCCTACACGTTCGGAAGATGAAAAAGACAAATATATTGTTGAAAAGGAACTTTCTTCACTGTGGCACGGAGAAGTTAAAAAAGGTGCTTTCACCCGAAACAGCAGAGAACGTATTACTGAAGTTTCTTTAGTGAAGAACACAAACAATATCCGCATTGTTGTAGCACAGGTAAATCAACACCCTGACCAGCCTGTCACCAGAGCATTAAAAAAAGAAAATCTTAAGTATACAATATATGATGAAAACGGATACATGAACTATGACAACTCTTTGTTGCCGGACAACATGTTGACGTATAAACCATTTGCCACTGAACAAGAGTACATAACATCACGCGCTTTCACACAAGATACAGACAGCGAATATCCGGCAGCTATTGCAGAACTGAGTGTAGGACGACTCATGAAAGATAAAAAACCGGAGCTGAATATCACCAATACAGAAACGGGAGAACAACTTATTAAAAATCTGGATATGATTAAATATCTGAATATGCTAAAACAAGAGCATTATAAAGATATGGAATTACAGGAATATCTGGATCGCGAAGACCGTTACAGTATGATATTCTTCGTTGACGAGAATATGGCGCTAATCAAATCCGTCATACAAATAAACGGTTGGGTCATTCAGCTTAACGATTTCGAACTCTAAATAAACGAGATAATGAGACACCTCAAATTAACATATAATCTTCTAGTTGCTCTGATAGCTATTGCCGGTTTTTCAGGATGCTCACAAGATGAGTTCGTTGAAAGACAGGAGATGCAACCGCAAATTGAAGCTCAATTAATGCTATCTATCAGCATGCCACAAATAGGCACACGGGCAGTTGACGGAGAAAAAACATTATCCGGTACGACAGAAGAAAGCAAGTGCCGTAAGCTCACATTGTTTATTATGGATACGAATGGTACCAACATTCAAGATAAAACAATCACCGGAGAAGATTTGGAAAATGAATTCCTATACTTTGTCGTAAATACATCTATTGGCAACAAAAAAATATTCGTTGCAGCCAATATGACAGATACACAAATAGAATCGATCAAGGCAGCTCCTGATCATAATCCGGAACAACTGATAAACAATATAGGAGACATCACTGAAGATAACAGTTTTTTAATGACCGGTCAGGCTGTTACTGAAGGCAGTAACAGTGAAATCATTAATATTGAAGAGCATAAAATGACACGAATCAAAGCAACTTTGACTCGTGTCATGTCCAAAGTATTGTTGACTTGCACTACAAAAAGCGATACAGAATATGTAAACTTGACCAAAGATAACGGTTATATCAAATTGAGTGACGTACATTATATTCTGGAAACAACCAATAAAAAGTTCTTCCCGTTTAAAAAAGCGAACAATGAAGATCCGAACTTCCCGATGAGTACGACACTGGCAGCAAATTATGACGCTAACTTTTTTACAGCCACCAACGTGACTGCTGGAGAAAATGCTGTAAAATATGATATTCAGCGAATAGAAGAAGATGACAAGCGATATACAGAAGGGATTTATTGTCTGGAAAATACAATAAACATAGATACTGAGAGTTCAAATGATTTCAGCGATGCTCAAAAAGTGGCAACCTACTTGAAAGTCGCCGCCAAGTTTACCCCCAAAAACATAGACGGAGAGACCAACTTGACCGAACAGGAAGCCAAAAACAGATTATCCGGTAACGGCACTTTCTATACCTGCAAAAAGGTCCCGACAAGTATGAAAGATATGTGTTACAGCAATATAAGTACCGGAATTGATTACTTGAGAGAGTCTGGGCTGACTGTTACCGTCAATGACTTTATCACTTACGAAGGTGGTTGGCAGTACTATGAAACATTTGTGAACTCACCGACAGATTTTAGCGTAGCGTCCGGAATTATACGTAACAATTATTACATAATCAATGTTACTGCATTCAATACTCTGCAATCTGATAAAACAATCGAAGTAAATACAACCATGATACCATGGGTTCTTAAAGGACGGACTACAATTGATGTTGAAACCGGAAATAATTAATAAAAGGAGTATAACTATGAGACTAATAAGACAACATAACATCATCAATGGATTGCTCCTGATAGCAGCAGTTAGCGTCAGCAGTTGCAATAGTATACTAGAAGACGACTCCTTGCCCGTTAGCAACAAAAACATAGAAATAAGTTTCACCCGTTCCAGTGAAAGCATGATCGGGCTCGATGATAATGGGACATTCAAGGTTGCATTTTTCACAGGAGCAGACTATAATTATTATAACTCAACAGATAACTTGTCAGGAATTGATAACTACAAAGAAGATGCATATGACACAGCAATACCTTATCCAAACGGTACTACGGTATATGCAATAGGTTACGCTCCAAGTGATCGTTTGACGGTATCCGATGATTATAAACAACTGGCTTTGAGTTCAACCATTTCGGCAGGAACCGTTGATGTGCTCGCCTCACAAACGGAAGAAGGAAATAAAAATAGTCCTTTTTCAAATAAATCACCATTAGAATTCAAGCATCTGTTAACTAAAGTCACTTTCTACGCCAAACGTGACAAAAAGATGCAGAGCAGTAAACTTGTACACGATGTAAAAGTAACACTCGGCAAATCATATCTCATTAACAAATGGGAATATAATAAAGAGACTTATGTAGCTGCCGGAGCACAAGAAACTATTGAGAATGATTTAACATTACACGTTCCCGATCAATATTTGACTGACATCGATCAAGAATATACCATAGGCACTTGTTATCTAAATATGCCAGCCAACAATAACGGACAACTCTCTTTCAATCTAGAAGCAACAATGACCCCCGTAGGTTCAACAGATAACATTAAAACCAACTATGGAGAGATAAATGTACAACTACTGGAAGCTAATAATCAGACTCCGGTATCAATAGTACAGGCAGGAGAAGCTTATGAAGTGGTTATCAACTTCACCCAAGATTCATTTACGCTTACAGGCGTAAAAGCACCCTGGAAAGCAGGAGGATTAATCACAGTCCCCATTAACCCGACTAAACAATAAAAACATCCAAAACAACAATTAAGCCATGATGAGATATAATAACATAATCAACGGTTTGCTTGTGATTGCATCCATAACAGCATTCGCAGCATGTACAGAAGACACTTATGATAATAGTGCTGCAGAAGGGAATGGAGTTTTTCAATTCTCGGGCCTTCCAAGCATCTATACGAGAGCAGACGTATCCGCCGACGACGATCAGAAAGCATTTGAGGCAGGTACAAAATACCAGTTATTCGCTGTCGAAAATGACAACTGGAATGCTAATTATCTACAGAAAACCCCAAGCAAGAACGCAATAGAAGGTACTGAAACAAATGAACACACTATATCATTCGATGGAAACAATAAATTCAATAATCATAGTTTAAACTTTTATGCAGTAACTCTGAGTGATAAAGAGTATGTACCGGAAATAAAATATAATGCTGACAACAGCGCTCCCACTTGTTATGTCTCTTATGAAAACGGGGCATTAACCGATGTGATGTGGGCGGGTAATCTTAAAAATCAAACCTACAAAAACTCAGGAAAATTACAATTGAATTTTGAGCATACTTTATCCAAACTTCATATCTACGCACAAAAAAATGAAGAATTAGCCAATTCCACTGTTGTTCTAAAAGAAGTAAAACTAATAGACTATTTATCCGGTGACTTAAGTCTTGCAACCGGAGAGTTCAGTAGCGCAACAGATACAAGAGTTGATAATACAGCCCATACACATTCTGTATACAAGAAAGAGATTGAAATTAATGAAGAAACAGCTAAAAATGAAATTTTTTCAGCAATGACATTCCCTACCAGAGGAACAGACACTGACTCTCATGCTTTAGGACTGAAAGTAACAACGAAAGTGGATGACTACGAAAAGACAACTACATATCGTATTAAAGAAGTAGACGTAGAAAATACAACTGATAATAAAAACCCAAAATACAAAGCATTCAAGTTTAAACCAAACTATGAATATGATATCGTACTGACCATGACTCAAACAACCATGGTAGTAACCGTAATTCCTCGTGTATACGACTGGATAGACGACAACTCGGATTACGAGGATACACAAATAGGTAGCTCGGTTACCTTCGGCAGTGTGACATGGATGGATAGAAACTTAGGAGCTACAAGTGCTGATGCAACAAAAAGCATTCAAAGCTGGGAAGCTTCGCGGGGATTCTACTACCAATTCGGGCGTAGTATTCCTTATTACTTGAATGGCAGCTGCTTAGATCCTAATGTGGAAGATCCTACCAATGCAGTCCCTGATTGTAATGGTGCAAATAAAACTAGTAGTTATAAACCTGATAATGCTAAACCTTTCCCGTACGTTCCCGGGCATTATAACGATGCACAACGTACTGATAAAAGCTACGGCTATAGTGATTGCGCGCAGGATCCGGGAGAAACAAAGGTATTTAAATTCAGTTCTTCAGCAAATGAATACTATAGTAGAGATTGGGCTTCCGATCATAATGTAAGTGCCACATATTGGGATAACCCAATAAATCAGCCTTGTCCGAAAGGTTGGAGACTACCTACTAAAGATGAATTTTTATCAATTGTTCCAAGCAGCCAAGATGCAGGAGATATAACTTTTTTAAATCATAGTGGAACTTACAGTACAACCGTAAATTATGATGTTCATAATGAGAAAGCAGTATATGTAGGAGTTCCTTCCTCCACAGAAAGGTGGGGTACCATCTACGCAATCAAACGCCAAGGAACACCCAATGCTTACCGAGTACGTTGGCAAATTAAACGTGTAGGAAATACATCAATTGATAAAGATAAATGTGACACGGGAGGCGATGCACAAGGATATCGTTCAGTACTTGTTATTTCGCGTTATCCTGCGGACAAAAATAGTACACTGACAAAAGAGAATTACAACAAGGATTATACAGATTGGGATAATCCGGTAGAAACACTCATGCTACCAATTAGCGGATATATACATGTAGACGGAAACGGAGCAGCTCTGATATATGCCGGAAGTGAAGCGATTTATCATACATCTACAGCAAATACAAGAGATAATAAATCATGGAGTTTCCGCATAAAGTTTAGTGGTGATGAATCCCATAGATATCTATATACGTGGGATCAAGAACGGCGTGGTTATGGTTGTTCCGTACGTTGTGTACGTGATAAAAATGTGAATTAAGAACAAAACAAATAAAAGAGATATGAAAGCAAGGAATTATATACAACAGCTAATGCTTCTTCTCATACCGGTTGGGTTACTAACAGCCTGTACGTCCGATGAAGAGGGAGGATCCCTGCCGAATGAAGGCAAAGTACCGGTAACAGTACAATTAGGAGGTCAGTATGCCATTATGTCCGGAAAAGATGCACCCGAAAGCAACACCCGTGCTACCAATAACTCAGCATTAAACGGAGTTAAGATTCTGAACCTTTCAGAAGGTAGTACATTATGGCTTTTCGCAAAAGGCGCTACAACTACGCAAACACAAGGCTATGTTGTAAAGACCGGAGATGGTGGTGTCCAATCACTTTATCCTTGTTCTCAATTTGATGAAAATGGGAATTATAAGGAAGAGGATGTAAGCAAGACTCCATTATTCTTAAATCCGGGTACATATACATTTAGTGCTATTTCACCAGCGAAGGCATCCTATAAAGATGGCACATGCATGATTAAAAACGGAGAATATGTGATAGCGACCAATAATGCTTGGACACAAACTGAATCTACTACTTGTCAGGTTTCTGGTAATGAAGGAGTTATTCTTCTAAATCCACTGATGCAAGTAACTTCCCGCATGAAGTTCTTAATTAAGGGGACTGATAAAATAGCTCATTTATCTATCATGCAGGCGGGTGTTGAAATAGACGGTATACAAATAGATCCTACCACGGGAAATAACTATACCGTAGGAGACAATATGCTGTCTAAATTAGGAGATAAATACAATCGAATTTATGTTCCGGCCAAAAGTTTTATCACTACATCTGAAGGAATCCTGCAAGGAGAAACGGGTATCTTGCCTACAGATTGCCGTTCTACCCCGGTAATAGTTATTATGAATGTATTGGTAAATGACGTCCCCACACAATTTACCTATTCTATTGTAGGCAAACAGTTCCTACCGGGATATTCATACAATTACACCGTAACACTTGATATAAAAGACGGCATTACAGTGGCCAACTGGCAGGAGTCTTCCTGGACAGCTGACATAGATCCCGATAAATAAACATAGGAGAAGAAAATCATGAAACGAAACGCAATATATACTTTAATAGCTTGTCTGTTTTTAGCAGCCTGCTCATCCGAAGAGGAATGGATGATATCCGACGATCAAACTCCGGCGATTGAACTTGGAGAAGACCAGATCGCCGTACAACTCAATTTACAGACTACGGATTTCACAGTAGAAGAAACACGTTCTGCCAACCCGATAGATTTACAAATCGAAAATCCGATGTACAATCTATGGTTATTGCACTATAATGAAGAAGGGGGATTAGTAGAAAGCGATACAGAATATATTCATTTGAATAATAAAGGAGAATTAGCAACTGATTATACTGCAAGATTAACGCTTACTGATAGTAACAAAGGAACACTTTGTTTAATAGCCAATCTTGAAGGAACAGTTGGTGGTAACAATCCTTCAACTGCCTCTGTCCCAAATAATGACAACAGAACATGGCCAAAGACACTGCAACTATTACAGAAAGAACTTTTAACGTTGCCTATCAACCGAAATGCAACAGATGCCAAATTGGGTTTACCTTCCAAGATGTTTATGTATGGTTTCTATCAAGGTACATTAAGTACTTCACATCCGGTTAATATCACATTGGGACGTATGGCGGCTCGTTTGGATATTGTAATTAAAGCAGCAGATAGTGAAAGTACATTAAGCAATCTTCGATTACAACTAAAGAATGCAGTCATTAAAAGTCATTATTCACCCATGAAGGTAGGTAGTGAGGAAAATATTTATGTAGATTTTCCCGAAGATAATACTTTTAAAGATAAAGAAGTGACTAGCTCATCCCCAATCACTTGTTACTATTTTACAGGAGAAAATATCACACCGGAAAGCGGAAAAGAGACAGTACTTATTGTAAAAGCTGATAAGGTTACTACTGTAACAGAAGAAATAGAAAAAACAATTCAAGTTACTGTGAAATGTGATGAGAGCGATAGAGGCGCTATAAAATGCACAGTTAAGTCTAATCCAGACCCTAGCAGACAATATGGTGGTTTCATTGATTATGATTCAGGAAAGGAATACATAGCTCGTAGAGGGATCCCCGTCTACTACAAGTGGGTAGATCGCACAATCACAGAAAAAGTAGAAGTAGAAAAGACTATCCCATACACCTATACCATCAAACTAGGCGCTAACGCTCCGGGTACAAGTGATGATTATTCTCTTTACCGCAACAACAACTATACCTTTAATATCAACTTAAAATAATACTTAATACGCCACATTATGACACCGAAAGACATCCTACAACTAGAATCAACAGATATACGCCAAGCGTATCTGTTTGAAGAAAACGGGCACTGGTATGCATACGAACATTCAGCCAACCGGATAGAGAAATTCGTGAAGGGTTTTGTAGACTTTAAACACAAAGTGCAAGATGTCTGCGGTAGAATAAAAATAGAGATCGATCTCAACGTCCTGGAAAAATGCTCCGTTACGCTGTGTGAAGACTCACTGCTTATACTCGACTGTCCTACGGCATAGAAGCCGTCAAAGAGTATAAGCTTCATAACTAGATATAAAAGAATTACACAGAAATTGTTTGTTTTGTTTGTGTTCCTCAGTCCACTCAGAGGCAGCTTGTGAAAGTAGCGCTGAGTGGGTGGGGATTTTTTTTATGAATTATCTTTGTTTATCTCCCATAAACCCGTATATTTGAGGTATTATAACTAGAGACTTTATATTAATACAGAATTACTATGAGCCATACCTTTTTTCTCATCATCGCTCTTGTCACAACGGGAATCTTTCTCATCCAATTCGTATTATCTATCTTTTTCGGAGATCTGGATGCAGATGTAGACGTAGATACCGACATCAGCAGTGTGGTTTCCTTTAAAGGACTTACCCACTTCGGAATCGGATTCGGCTGGTATATGTATCTGGCGGGAAACACGGAAATCCAAAGTTACGTTGTCGGTATTCTGGTAGGGTTATTCTTTGTTTTTGCCGTCTGGTTTCTGTATAAGAAAGCCTACCAACTGCAACAAGTCAACCGCACGGAACAGACAGACCAGCTTGTGGGACGTGAATGTACCATCTATTTCAAACAAAGCGACAGCAAATACACCGTACAAACCAACCGTGACGGAGCAATGCGCGAAGTAGACGTCATCTCCGAATCGGGAAAAGCTTATCAAACCGGAGACCGTACCGTTATCACCAGATATCAGGACGGAACATTGTATATTCAATAATTACTCTAAATACACAAATTTATGACACAAGAAATGCTAATCATGGCCGCTATATTAGTAGCGGTTATCCTGCTCACTTTCATCGGTATCCTTTCACGCTACCGCAAATGTAAGAGTGACGAAGTCCTCGTTGTATATGGTAAGACGGGAGGAGAAAAGAAATCTGCTAAATTATACCACGGTGGTGCCGCATTCGTCTGGCCGATTATCCAAGGCTACGAATTTCTGTCAATGAAGCCGATGCAGATCGACTGCAAACTGACAGGCGCACTTTCCGCACAAAATATCCGTGTAGATGTTCCGACTACAATCACTGTTGCTATCAGCACCGATGCCGAAGTCATGCAAAACGCCGCCGAACGTATGCTGGGATTGACCATGGACGACAAACAGAATCTGATTACAGATGTCGTTTACGGTCAGATGCGTCTGGTCATAGCCGACATGACAATCGAAGAACTGAACTCCGACCGCGATAAATTCCTTTCTAAAGTAAAAGACAATATCGACACGGAACTCCGCAAATTCGGTTTGTATCTGATGAATATCAACATCAGTGATATCCGCGATGCTGCCAACTACATCGTGAACTTGGGTAAGGAAGCCGAGAGCAAGGCCCAGAACGAAGCACAAGCTAATATCGAAGAACAGGAAAAACTCGGTGCTATCAAAATCGCGACTCAAATCAAGGAACGTGAAACGAAGGTTGCAGAAACCCGCAAAGACCAGGATATCGCCATTGCAGAAACCAAGAAATTGCAGGAGATATCTGTTGCCAATGCAGACAAGGACAGAATTTCCCAAGTAGCGATTGCCAACGCAGAGAAAGAAGCGCAGGTTGCCAAAGCCGAAGCGGAGAAAAATATCCGTATCGAACAGGCAAATACCGAAAAGGAAAGCCGCATCGCCGAACTGAACTCTGACATGGAAATCAAACAAGCGGAAGCCGGTAAGAAGGCTGCTATCGGGCGAAATGAAGCACAAAAGGAAGTCGCTCTTTCAAACTCCGAACTAGCCGTGACACAAGCCAACGCTGACAAACAAGCCGGTGAAGCTGCTGCCAGATCGGAAGCTGCCGTACAGGCTGCCCGTGAAATTGCTCAGAAAGAAGTAGAAGAAGCGAAAGCCAAAAAAGTAGAATCTTCACTGAAAGCAGAAAAAATTGTTCCTGCCGAAATTGCCCGGCAAGAAGCTATCCTGCAGGCGAATGCTATCGCGGAGAAGATTACCCGCGAAGCAGAGGCCCGCGCAAAAGCGACTCTGGCACAGGCGGAAGCGGAAGCCAGAGCGATCCAGTTAAAATTGGAAGCAGAAGCGGAAGGTAAGAAAAAGTCATTGCTCGCCGAAGCAGAAGGTTTCGAAGCAATGGTAAGAGCAGCCGAATCAAATCCGGCTATCGCTATCCAATACAAGATGGTAGACCAGTGGAAGGAAATTGCCGGCGAACAGGTGAAGGCATTCGAACACATGAACTTAGGAAACATCACTGTATTCGATGGAGGAAACGGGAGTACAAGCAACTTCCTGAATACATTAGTGAAAACGGTTGCGCCTAGTCTCGGTGTATTGGATAAACTGCCTATCGGTGAAACTGTAAAGGGAATTATTCATCCGGAAAACAAAACGGAAGAAAAAACTGAGGAGAAAAAAGAGGAAAAGAAGAAATAATCCCTAATCTCTACTAAAAGAGAGAGGAAACAACCATAACTTCTCTACCATAAGTTTGAAAAAGTATGAAGGTATCTGCAACAGAATAGTTGCAGATACCTTCATACTTTTTCAACTTTATAGTAGAGGAACGAAAAAATCAAATAGAATCCATTTGGTAAACTAAAACAAAATAGTGTATATTTGCAAGCAAAAAATACAAAATGACCATACATAAACTTCGTATTTTACCGATTTTCCTACTAATTACAGGGCTTACGCTTACTTCCGGTTGCAAAAAGAAAGATATGTCGCTCAGACTAAACGAACCACGCAATATTCGTGGCGTTGTCAGCTACAAACGCTCTTTCCCCGATTTGAATGACAAACATCTGGAAGTAGCAAAAGCTGTTGGTATCCGTCCGTTGGAGGACCGGGAAGAAGCGGAAAGCATGAAAGAAAAGTTGACATATATCACTGATAATGAGTTCTATGTGGTAGATTCGCTGACCCATTCCATCCCCTACCTCGTCCCTCGTGCAAGTGCGCTACTCGACACTATCGGTTCTAACTTTCTCGATTCACTTGCTGCCAAAGGATTAAATCCCAATCAGGTGATTGTCACTTCCGTATTGCGTACCCAAAGCGACGTGAAACGTCTGCGTCGCAGAAACGGGAACGCTTCCGCCAACTCGGCGCATTGCTTCGGAGCTACTTTCGATGTTAGCTGGAAACGGTTCAAGAAGGTGGAGGACGAGGATGGAAGACCCTTACAGGATGTCGGCTCCGATACCCTGAAACTTGTTCTGTCCGAAGTTCTGAGAGATTTGCGACAAGCCGAAAAATGCTACATCAAGTATGAGCTGAAACAGGGTTGTTTCCATATTACTGCCCGGTAAATATTATTATTCAAAGCCTTAGCCCGGAATAGTATAAAACCTCAAGGTTAATTTTGCGTTATGATGAAAAACAGCTATCTTTGTACGAATCCAACGCTAAAAAAAGCAGATTATGAGCAAGCTATATCCTATCGGCATACAGAATTTTGAAAGTCTCCGCAAAGACG